>Ga0307412_10000007_pt1 | contig 486267 bp, 461 predicted proteins | sample DK1Cmetagenome_3_FD_203823 | JGI IMG/M metagenome (GOLD analysis project Ga0307412, IMG submission 203823) | Maize rhizosphere microbial communities from greenhouse at UC Davis, California, United States - DK15-C-1 | ecosystem: Host-associated > Plants > Roots > Rhizosphere > Soil | place... | reverse complement strand
AAATTTCGGTTTTCTTACTACAAACATTCGAATATCATAACCCTTTGTCTTTTAAAGGTATAGATACATCATCACCTGCAAGTATATTTACAGACCTGGTTTATTTTTGCTCTATAACTTTTACGAGTATCGGCTTTGGAGATATTACACCCAATCATCACATTACCAAGCTTGTCACAGCGTTTATTGGCGTTGCAGGGCAGTTTTATACAGTGGTTTTGGTGGGTATTTTAATCAGTAAATTTTCTTCAAAAAGTTAACTTAGTTTAAACGGCCGGCTTTTAACAGAGGATAAGAATAAAAAAGTTATTTCCAAGCTCTTCCTTTGGTATTAGATCTGCAAAGGAGGAGCATCTTGATGTCTGAAAACAGAATGTTATTGGAGTTTAACATCATGAATATTTTACCCTTTCTTTTAAAAGAACTTTGAATAAGGGAACACTTTGAAAAGGAAACAGATCTATTACAGATTTTGACAAACATATTTTTTAGTTTTTATATTTTTGAAAAGATGATAATTACCCTTCCTTGGATTACTTTTGTAGCTGTACTAATAACACAATGGATATCGACTAATCAAAAATAATTTGTAAATGGTTTCAATTAAAGAGTTAAATAAAGACAAACTTGACGATTTTATTCAATACTTGACAATTCATCTTTCTGAAAATGGACATAAGGGAATTACACTTTTTCAGCCACTTTCTAAACAGCAATCTATACTTTCCAACGAATGGAAGGCAAAGTTTGAAGACGGAATGAATAAAAAAAATGAGGAAATGGGATGGAGAAAAATTTGGGTTGCCATAAATGAAGAAAACAAAATTGTTGGGCACATTGATATTCGTTCTTTAAATCAATTAAATACAGAACATAGAGTTTTACTTGGTATGGGGGTTGATCGTAATTTCCGAAATTTGAAAATTGGTCAAAAATTATTAGAATTTATAATTGATTATTGTAGAAATAATCAAAAAATTAGCTGGATTGACTTGCAGGTTTTGACAGATAATATTCCGGCAATCAGGCTTTACAAAAAAATGAAATTTGAACAATTGAGTATAACAAAGGATATGTTTAGGATTGATAATATATCTTATGACTATACTTCTATGACGTTAAATGTTAAAAATTAGATTAAAGACGATGCCGGCTTGTCTGCATCACGGCTTTATATTAAGTTTGGTGATAAACTCAAACTGTCTTTTAGTTTAGGATGGAAATTTTACGAAATATTTGTAAAAGAATTAGAAAGAATTTCTCCAACTAAAACCAGATTATTTGTCTTGAATTTAACAGCATTCGAAGCCAAACTCTTTTATTGCAACTGATTTAATCTAAGAATCCGGTCTTACTAAATCGCTGTGTCCAAAGCTTACCAGTATATTGTTTTAAAATCTTAACAAATCACCCTACAACAAACAATTGTAGGGTGATATATTTTGAATAAATAATTATTATTAGAATATAGTAATAATTTGTTGGGCAGGTGAAAGCAAAGTATTAGTAGCAGCAGTTCTGCCTGACGGAGTAGGGCCCGAATTGAATGTAGGAGTACCCGGTTGTGTGCAGCCTCTTCCCAAATCAATTGATTCACCATTGATATTTCTGTCATAATAATTTAATAAGGGATATTACCTTTCCTTAATCTCAAAACAACATTTTGAATTTGAGGTAAGACTAGTAAAATAACAATTACGAAGATCACACCTGTTAACATCAAATCATAATAATCTCTGGTAGCACGAGCCAATACTTGATGACTAAGCATTTGATTAAAATATCCTGTGGATACCGTTTTTGATGTATACATATCGCTCCCTGCATTCATGTATTGGTTTTGGATATCCAGTACAGTAACAGGCAATTGAGGGTTGGTTTCAGTGAGTGCTTCCCGAACCTTTTCCCGAACTCCTGATTTTGTAAATAACTGAAGTTCGTTATTTAGTGCCAGACTTGCTGTAAACCCTGTAAACCTTGAAAATATGCCAACAAGCGAGGCATTGATCGCAATTTTGGGAGGTGCTGATGAAGCGGTAAATGAAACAATCGGAACAAATAATACACCCGTTGCCACACCATAAATAAACATAGGTAGAATAAAGTCGATCGTCTCTCCTTGTATGGAAACCAATTGGATCATGTAGGCATAGTACATGGCCATAATCAAAAAACCAGTAATAATCATCCTTATCAGGTTATACCCCATCAAGACAAATCGGGAAGTAACAAACATACTCATTGTAGTTCCTAAAATTACAGCAGTCCATATCGGAATGGTACTCAGTGGATCATTTCCTAAAATCACTTCAAGATAGCCGTAGGCAAGTCCGGTACTTCCTTTGAAAATATAAAAGGTAAAAAGAAGCAAAAGCCCAATAACAAAATTCTTTGCCTTAAAGATCTGTAAGTTGATTAATGGTCGTTTAAGTTTTAATTCTCTCATGATAAAAAGAGAAAGAATGACTAGATTACCTAAACTAAGTATACAAATTAATGAACTGTCCAGCCATCCTAATTGCCTTCCATATACAAGGATGTATCCTAATATCAGGATAAATGATATATACAATAAATAGCCTGTCCAATCTACCTGATAGAGGGGTATCTTTTTGGTAAATCTGGCTTTACCGTTCATCGTCAACAACACAACCAATGTCAGAATGATGAGTATGATATTGAACCCGTAGAATAGCCAGTTAAAATCAAAAAAATGAATGATGACACTCGTACAGATGGAGTAAAACGGCACGGCGATCTGTATACAACCATAAAGAATGCTATAAGCAATCACACGGGCACGTACAGATTGTAATCGTGGAAAAATAAGCTGTAACACAATTCCTGACATCAATGCACAGGTAATACCTTGCAAAAACTGGCCAATAACAAACAATGTCCAATCTTTAAAATGAAAACAGATAACAGAGCAGATAGCATTGATGGCGAGGGCAATCAGTAAATATTTTCTTGGTGCAAAATATTTTACTATACGGAAATCCAGAGCTAAGAAAGCTACAGTTGAGCCATAGATAACAACCATACCATATTGCACATCAGTAGGTTGTATGCCGTAAAAGCCCATTGCTGCAACCGGACTACTGTAAAAGGCAAAACTAAACAGACAGGTCATCAGAATGGCAAATATGACGGATCTTGCCGTCCATTCAGATACCCAGGATTTGAAAACTGGTATTTTATGTGCTTCCATCATTAATCTTTTAAAACATAAACATTTGCATTCATTCCGGCCGAGAGCTTTGCCAATTTTTCAGCTGTGTCGATAAGCTTAATCCGAACAGGAATACGCTGGGTAATTTTGACAAAATTACCTGTAGCATTATCTGGTGGAAGCAATGAATATCGCGAACCTGTAGTTGGTGAAAGTGATTCGATTGTACCATTGAATTTTTCATCCGGGAAAGCATCGACCTCAATAGATACCATTTGTCCGATCTTGAAATTACCAATCTGTGTCTCCTTAAAATTTGCCATCACCCATTTTTCCTCAGCTTTATTCACTAAAAAAGCCAATGTTTGTCCTGGTTGTATCAGTTGACCTTCCTGAATGTTTTTTTTACCAATTTGCCCATCAAACGGTGCAGTAATAACGGTATACCGAATGTCTAGTTCCTGTCTTTTAAGAAGTGTTTCTTTGATCTTTATTTCTGCCTGTACAGCATTACGCTGTGCCCTAAAATCATTTAGTTTGGACTCGGCTACCTGTAAAGAAGCTTTTGCCTGGTCATAATCTGATTGTGCGATTGATAAAGAAGCACTGACATTATCGAACTTTTGTTGTGTAGTAGATTCGTCAGCCAATAGATTTTTATAACGCTCAAATTCTTTTTGCTGTTGATTCAGTCTCGCTTTAGTACCTGCCCATTGTGCTTTTATTACTTGAATACTTTTGATTTGGGTTTCTTCATTCGCCGCCAGGATCGGTAATTTGGCGTGTGAGCTCATGAGTTCTGCTGACGCAGCGTCTTTTTTTAACCCGTATTCGTCCAATTCAATAACTACAAGTGTGTCTCCTTTTTTAACCTGCTGATTGTCCCTGTAATATATTTTACTGATATATCCTCCTACTTTTGCGTTTATCGGTGACAGGTAAGCATCTACCTGAGCGTCGTTGGTCTGTTCGTAACGATATCCTTTTAAGAAATAGGTAGCTCCCCACATAATGATTCCTACGAATAATGCAATCCCTAACCATTTAGTTAGGCTTATAACAATTTTATCTGTTTTATTTTTGTTCATAATATTTGTATTAAAGAATTCCTATAATTGCCAATAATCTGATGTGGGTTACTTTTACGTTTGTCTGTGCTGTTGTCAGATTAAATTTAGCTTCCAATAAAGCATTTTCAGCTTCCAGGAGATCGGTCAAAAGAGATTCCTGATTTAAGTAGCTGCTTCTGATAACACGGACGGTTTCGGTCGTTTTAATAATATTTTGCTCTGCCGTTTTCATGCTTTCCAAAGCCTGTTGCTGCTGTAAGTAAGCTTCCTTAACCTGAATTAAAATTTCATCCTTTTTAATGTTGGCTTTTTCTTTTGCCTGATTGGTTGCGACCTGTGCACGAGCAATGGCATGTTTGCTTTTGTATAGATTATCAATGGAAAACTGCACCCTGATTCCAGTCTGACCAAATCCCCAAAGATTATTCGAATAGGGATAAAATGAAATCTGCGGATAGGTATAATTGTAATTTGAATACAGGGAAACTTTAGGCAATAATGCAGCTTTCATCTGTTTGACGTTCAATTCGCTCCATTTGATGTCGCTATTGACCATTTTGTACTCCGGCGATTTGTTAAAGGCTATGTCTATATAATCGTTGTAATCACCATCTGTAATGGAGTTCAATTCAATTGTCTCGTCGTATTTTATTTCTATTTCAGTATCATTTTCACGTCCCATCAGGATATTGAGACGTTGTTTAGCGATTTCAATCTTTTTTTTAACATCGGAAAGGTTAAGTTCCAGTTGAGATAATTTTACGGAGGTTCTCAGTACATCACTCTTGAGTACTGTACCGTTTCTGTGCAGGCTTTCTATAAGTGCCAGCTGTTTCTTTTCTGCTTCAATTTCTGCATGAAGAAAATCATAGAAGTGCAGAAACTTATACAAATCAAAAAAGGCAACAGCTGCATTGTATTTTACACTGTGCTTTTGGAGATCAATTTCATATTGTTTTCGTATCTCTTCTTCCTTTTTCATGACGATGTTCCTTTTGTCTTTACCACCATTGAAAAGGTTAAAGTTTAAGTTGTAGCCTACTTCGTACCCATAACCTTTTATGGGAACATCCTGTGGAGATGAGAATAATCCATTGTCATAAATCAGAAATTTCGAATTGAGTTTTACATCTCCGCCTACAGAAAGTTCCGGCAACAAAAGATCTTTGGCTTCCAATATTTCTATTTTACTTTGCTGAAGATTTAGATCAGATAATTTCAGTTGTCGATTATTCATTTCGGCAGCTTTCCATATTTCTTCCAAACTTAACGATTGGGCTTTTTCCGAATGCTGAGCGTAAATACACGGTGTAAATAACAGCAACAGTATGCCTATAACTTGGGCTGTTTTAGTTCTGTTCATCGGTTTTCTTTTTAATAAATGATTGTATCTTTCTTTGCTAACCATTTCTTAACCATCTTTTTCAACTCATCGAAAGCAAAGGTTAAATTGATCATCGGCATAAAAGGATACTGATAAGCATAGTCCAGGCAGTAGATATCAGCTTTATCAATTTCTTCAGCTGGCTGGAGTATTTTATTATCAGATTTTTTGGTTTGTATTTCAAGTACAAAATCCTTGTCAAGGTTTACGGCTTTATGTTTCATAATGATTCTATATTATTTACACAGCAAAATTATCCAACATGCCAAGCCTTCTTTTTATATAATTAGCCTAATGTTTGTTATATTTGGCCATATGGAAATTCTTAACCAGTTAATAAATATTGTTGATCAAAATCCTGATTCAATCCTGGTCATGCGACAGCAGACCGAACAGCGTTTGCCAGCTCATCAGCATAATAAGGCTCAGTTGTTATTGGTTTATGGCGGGATTGCTTACTTGCAGACAGATGAAAAGGATTTCTATATCCCATCTAATCATTATATCTGGATACCCAAAAAATTTCCTCACAACCTCATGTTTAACACGAAGGATTTATATATTATCAACATCTATTTTCCGGACGAAAGAACTAGTGGTTTTTATGATGAACTCGGTATTTACCCGGTGAGTAAGCTGCTGGCAGAAATGCTATCATTTAGTGAAAAATGGCAAGGAGATTATTACAGGGGTTCATGGGAATTTGAATTTTTATCAACGCTCAAGAATGTACTGTCTAAAGAAAATCTTAAAAAATTTTCCATTCAACTTCCTACAACAGACGACCAACGACTCAATGTTATAATTGACAGTTTTAAAAACCGGTTAAATGAAAACCTCACCTTAGAAAGTACGGCAAAGCAATCAGGAATGAGTGTGAGAAGTTTAACAAGATTATTTCAAACAAAACTACACATTACCTTTATCCAGTATATAAAAATGCTGCGGATTATTCGTGCGATGGAATTAATTAAAGATACAGATTTGAATATAACCGAAATAGCTTATGAAATTGGGTATTCTAATATATCTGCGTTTAGTAATAATTTTCATCAATTGACTAATATGAGACCTTCAGAATTTAAAATGAAATAGAACTGCTGCTTCATAATTGACATTTATAGCAATAAGTGGAATTTTAAATATTAAATTTCACCTAAAATAGCTTTATAATCCAGTATATTTTTGTTACGAAACACCGGGAAATAACTTCCTATTAGAAAAATTCAATAAAGAATTTTGCATGGATAAGATAAAGCTGTACATTTGCGTAACTGATTACGTAATTAATATAATATGGAATTTTATAAAGCAGCTGGGATAAAATCAATTGGTAGCAGGCTAAGAATGCTGACCAATAAGATTACTGATGACGCGGCACAGATCTACAAGTTATACAATCTTGAAATGCAGCCTAAATGGTTTCCGGTGTTCTATGCCCTGTCAGAAGGCGTTGAGAAGACGGTAACAGGAATTGCGCAGGAAATCGGTCATTCCCATCCTTCAGTAAGTAAGATTATTAGCGAAATGACTAAAGAAGGATTGATTGAAAAGAAAGGTAATAGTGATGGAAGACGGAGTATGGTTGTTCTTTCAGAAAAAGGCATGAGTTATAAAGAAAAGATCCAGGATCAGTATGTGGATGTGGAAGAGGCAATTAATACCATTAACATGCATGCGGCAAACGATCTTTGGAAAGCCATTGAAGAATGGGAATTTTTGCTTGAGCAGAAAACGTTGCTGCGCAGGGTTCTGGAACAGAAAAAAAAACGGGAGAGTAGTGCTGTTCAGATCATTGACTATCTGCCGGAGCATGCTTCTTCTTTCAGACAGTTGAATGAACAGTGGATATCATCTTACTTTAAGATGGAAGAAGCCGACCGTCTTTCACTGGATAACCCGCAGGAGTATATATTAGATCGAGGAGGTCACATTTTTGTTGCTCTTTTAAATGATGAAGTTGTCGGAGTATGTGCTTTGATGACAATGCACGATGGCGAACATGATTTTGAATTGGCTAAGATGGCTGTTTCCCCATCTGCACAAGGAAAGAGTATTGGATGGCTACTAGGGCAAGCTGCGCTGGAAAAGGCGGCTTCGCTTGGTGCAAAAAAAATTTATTTAGAGAGCAATACAATATTGAAGCCTGCAATCACCCTGTACCATAAGCTAGGTTTCCAGAAAATAGCTGGACATCCAACACCTTATGAGCGATGTAACATTCAAATGGCTGTTGATATCAGTTCACTTGCTATAAACCAGAAGTAAAGACTAGACATGTACGATAAAAAGATCGCAGTAGTTATTCTAAACAGCTTAGAAGACTGGCAAAAATTAAATGTAACCTCTTTCCTGGCAAGTTCAGTTGCAATAGCTTTTCCTGAGACTCATGGTGCACCGTTGGTGAGCGCCTCGGGCACTTCTTACCTGCCTTTTATTAAACACCCAGTTCTTGTTTATGCTGCTGACTCTGATGAACAATTGAAACGTGCTTTTAGCCGTGCATCAGAAAGAGAACTAAATATTGGTATATATACCAGAGAACTGTTTGCTACTAAAAATGAAGATGACAATATAAGTGAAATCGCAAAACATACGGATAAAGAGTTAAGCCTTGCTGGAATTATTATATACGGAGATAATAAAAAAGTTGATAAAGCTCTCGACAAACTGAAATTCCACCCGTAACCATTAGCACAAGCGGTGAAGAACCTCACTGCAAATGGGGGCAAAGGATAAGTTTAAAACCTATTACTATTATCATTATAAATGCGGATTCAGATTTGCCCTCTGATAAATTAATGCCCTCTTTGAGCTTGAAATTTCAAAACTGGATATAATCCAAAAGAAAGTCAATTTCAAAAGAGATTTATCTGCTCAACGAAAAAGTTGCTAATGCACGAGATAAATATCTTGCCGATAAACTGGATGAAGAAGATTATAAAGAGATCAAAAAATTTCGGTCTTGTTCAATATTTTTTCCAGTATGCTTTCTTGTCTTTGGATATGATGATAAATGTTTATTACTTTATCAGTGATTCTGTTCATTGATGGTGTTTTTAAATTACATGAATTCTTTGTAGATCATTTCAAAATCACTTTTTGATTCTGAAGTAATGATATGTCCGGAATAATTTTCATCAAATAATAATTCTTTCGAAAACCAGATATTCTTTCCAATGTGCACGGTGTTTTTTTTTGCTTCAATTGTATTTAAATCAATGAAAAATCCTGTTCCTTCAGCTTTTATGGCTGCTTCTTTGAGCGTCCAGAGTTTATAGAATTGATTTAAGGGATTGGGAGCTTTGTTTATCCGTTTCCATTCAAAATTGCTCATTATGTTTGTCATCTCACAAAAATTGATTGGCTTTATTTCTTCAATATCAAGTCCAAGTTTTAAGTTTCGTCCAATTGCACAAAAAACATATATACCAGAATGGCTGATGCTAAAATCAAATTCTTCTGATAAATAGGGCTTTTTTGATTGATTATATTGAATGGTATCAAGCGAAATTGATTCATAGCCAATTTTTTTTAAAGCCTCACCCAATAGCAATTTACCTAATAGATTTCTCACCCGATCTTCCTCGTTTCTATAGCTTTGATTAATTTTTTGAAGCTGAAAAGGAAGAAAAGACAGCCATTTATCTAAAATGACTGTCATGTTATCAGAGTTAAACTTTGTATAAAATATTTTTACCATTAAAGAACACCTAAATATTTACAAAATGCTTCTACGTTATCGCGCTTTACGGTTTTGTTTTCAATAGTACTTCCTTTCAGGAATTTTTTTGTGTTGGTGATATCGAAATCAGGAGTATTTTGGTGAATCTCAATAATGGATTTATTGTCATAAGCAACAAATTTGAAAAGATTCAAAAGAGGGTAGAGCGAACTGTTTTCATCGTTTTCCCAAAGGGCACGCCATTCCGGATAAGGAATTGGTTGCAGATCAAAATTAAATTCTTCGCGAAGCAGTTCGAAGAACTCCATTACGGTTATGTTGTCCTCCGGTTCCGGACTTAAATGGAAAATTTGTCCTATAGAATCAGGGTTTTTAGCAATATGTGTAATAGCTTTACTCACGAAATCTACCATTATTAATTCTTCTTTTTGATCAATCAAAATTGGATATACCTTTAATTGAATACATGTTTTGATCAATAATCCCCACCATTGATATTTTGCTGTTGCTCCGGTAATACTATGGCAAAAAACATAACCCAATCTGAAAATTATAATGGGAACACCTTGTTTTATAGCTTCCAAAGCGATTTGTTCCATTACCCATTTGCTTTGAATATAACCCATATCACGACTTAAATATTTAAATGCAGATCGGGTATCTGTATCTTCCATAAGCAATGTAGGTTTGGTGAAGTAATGTTCCCAGCTGAATGCTCCAACTGTTGATAACAATGATAATTGTTTCAGCTGATGGGTAGTTACAAATTTAATCAGAGTATGAAGAGCATCCACATTAGCCGCTTTCATATAAGAATATGGCTGAATAAAGTTAACAGCACTTCCAGCGTGATGTACAACATCTATAAGTTCTGTAAGTTCTTCATACTTTTCCGTCGGCAGTCCTAAAAATGGTTTTGCAAGATCACCGGCTAATATTTTGATTCTTTTTTTATCGAAAATATCCGCTGAAATTAATTGATTTTCCAGCGCTTCAAATAATCTTTCTTTAGCTTGAGTTTCGTTATTGGCTCTTATCAGTAAATAAATATCTGCAGAAGTGGCTTCTAATAATTCTACTAATATATTTAATCCAACAAACCCTGTCACTCCTGTAAGTAAAATGGCTTTTGGGTCTGTGAAATTTCCCTTTTTTGAAACATTAAATTTGAAGGCATCGGAAGCAATTGTTGCATCTTTTTTTATTTCTTCACTCAACGGATCTTGTCCTAATCCATAATTGTGAACCTCAGGGTTTGCTTCTCTTTCTTCGATCAATAAAGCTAATTTTCTTATTGAGCTGTTGATATATAATTCGCTCAAAGAAATTGTATTTGGAAAATGTTTGAACAGTTTGTTGTAAAGTTTCGTAAGCAATAGTGAATGTCCTCCCATTTGAAAAAAATCGTCTTCCATGCTTGTAATTTTACGTTCCAGGACTTCACTCCATATTTCTTTGATGATTCTTTCATAATTGTTTAATGGCTCTTCTTCAAATTCAGTGGTTTCATTGATTAAGTTTTCTGCAATTTGGATGAGGGATTCTAAATCTATTTTACCATTTGATTTTACAGGTATTGTTTCTACCATAAAAATCTCATTAGGAATCATATATGAAGGTAGTTTCTTTTTTAATTCACTTTTAACATGAGATATATGAGAATCTCCGGAAACAAAGGCTCTGAAAGACTTTACAACCTCAGAAGCTTTGTGAATATGAACTGTGGCATTTTTTATTCCTTTAATTTGACAAAGAATATTTTCAATTTCTGCTAATTCAATACGGTAACCTCTTATTTTTACCTGATGGTCGGCTCTTCCAATATATTCAAGCATTCCATCGGACAATGTTTTTACCCGATCTCCGGTTTTATACATTCGTTTGTAAAAGCTATTTTCATTATTAACGAAAGGATTTTTAATAAATTTTTCTGCTGTAAGTTCCGGTTTATTCAGGTAGCCTTTAGAAAGTTGGATTCCAGAAATATAAAGCTCACCAATAACACCATTGGGAACCGGACGAAGATATTGGTCTAAAACATATAACCTCATATTTTTAATAGTTGTCCCTATAGTGTTATCCGGATGAATATCATCAAAAATAAATTTATTCACAGCAACGGTCGATTCCGTTGGGCCGTACATATTAAGAAGTTTAGTATATTGCTTCCAATACTGGCTTACATGTGGCGGGCAGGTTTCCGCGCCCGTTCCAATTACTTTTAGTAAAGGTAAATCTGTATTTTGTGGAATTGTAGAAAGTACAGTAGGTGAAATAAAAGGAATTACAGAAATTGCATGTTGAGAAATAAATTCAGATAGTTGTTCACCCAGCAATTTATTATTTGGATAAAGATGAATGGTGGCACCCTTCGTCAATGGAATCCAAAGATCAATAACCGAACCATCGAAATTATAGGGAGAAAACTGTAATGTTCTATCTTGCTCACTGAGCTCAAGCAGATTTCCGTATTCAGTGATGAAATTCCCTAACGATTGATGCTCTATAAGAACTCCTTTGGGCTGTCCTGTGGTTCCTGAAGTATGAATTACATAGGCAAGATCAGTAGGAGAGTGCGTGTTTTTATAACTTTCCCAAATGTTTGCTAAAGGAGTATTAAGTAGTTTTTCAATGAAAAGAATAGGTTCTTCAATCTCATTTTTTAAGTCAAATTTTCCTGCGGTAATTAAAAGTTTCGGTTTTGTATCTTCAAGAATCGTTTTAATTCTGTCAATTGGATAAGTAGTATCCAATGGAACATAGGCCGCACCAGCCTTTATAATTCCTAATAAAGTTATAATTCGCTCAATAGACTGTTCCTGATAACAAGCTACAAAATCTCCACGTTTAACTCCGGCTGAAATTATCTGATTGGCAATATGGCTTGATTTTTGGTTTAAATCCTGATAAGAAATACCTAATCCAGACTGAATCAACGCAGTTTTATTCGGTGTTTTACTTGATTGATTTTCAAATAATTCTATTAAGGTTTTCGGAATTTCTACGGCTTCAGATTCATAATCTTTTCTTTTTTCTAAAACAGAATAAATATTAATATCTCCAATTTTTTGATTGGAATCAGAAGTTATTGACTGCAAGATAAATTGATATGCTTTTGCCATCTCATCAATCGTTTTTTCTTTGAACAGAACATCAGAATAATCTATATTAATTTTTAATTTTCTGTCGGTGGGAAGAACTTCAAATTGTAAATCGAATTTTATTTTTTGATTAAAAATCCATTCAACATCATGGTTGTTTATTGGAATTGAATTTTCAAACTGTTCATTAGGATTTTGTAATACAAAAATATTTTGAAATAAAGGATTATGTCCTGCAGAACGATCTTTTATTACATTACTAATGATTGTTTCCAGAGGAGTGTCTTGATGCTTTAGAATTTGCGGAATCAGATTTTTTATTTGTTGTAAAAATTCTGAAAAGACAGGGTTTCCATCGATTTTCATGCGAATAGGAAGCATATTGGCAAAATACCCGATAGTTCTATCGAAGCGATGAGGTCGGTTGGCAGACGGGCTTCCGATACAAATATCCTGCTGACCGCTATAATATTGCATCAACAGACCAAAAGCAGATAATAGAGTCATGTATAATGTTGCCGATTGCTCTTCTGAAATTTTCTGCAACGCTTGGGTCAATTTTTCATCAATTTCAAATTGATACTGCTTCCCTGAATCCGGATGTGGTTGCTGTTTTTTGAAATCATGAGCAATTTGTAGTACAGTAACTTCTTCTAAATTTTCCTTCCAGAAATTGATTCCATTTTCTTTGTCCTGCTTAGATTGCCATGTAACATAATTCTCATATTGTAATACAGAATTTATCTCTACCTGTTTATCTAACAGTTGCTGGTACAAAGTATTAACCTCATCAATGATCAAAGGCATTGACCATCCGTCTGTAACAATATGGTGAATAATTAAAAACAAGGAAACAGGTTTGTCGTTCTCATGAATAATATAAGCACGAAGCGTATAATCTCTTTGCAGATCAAACGGAATTTTTATTAATTCATGGATTTTTTCAGTACTATATAAAGTCTCTAAAATCCAGTTATTTTCACTGATCGCAGATTGGAAAGCCTGATTTTCTTTTTCTTCTATAATAGTTCTTAAGATGCTGTGTTTTCTTAATAATTCCTTAAACGCTTTTTCTAAAGTAGACAGAGAAATATCTTTACTGACTGGATATACTGCACCCACATTGTAAGCGGCACTTCCATGCAATTTATCTAAAAACCATAAGCTCTGCTGTTGAGAAGATAAGGGTATGGAATGATTTTCATGTATTAAAATCTCTTCTTCATTTCGCTCACTATCTTTTAAACCCATAATGTAATTCTCAATATCGTGAATAGATGGGTGTGAGAAAAGATCTGCGATCTGCAAAGGAAGATGCAAATCCTGCCGAAGAAGAGAAACAAGTTTATAAGCTAAAATTGAATTTCCTCCGAATCGAAAAAAATTGTCATGAATACCGACTGATTGTATGTTTAAAATTGTGCACCAGGCTTTGGCTAATTGTTGCTGCAGCTTAGTTTGAGGTAGAACAAAAAATTTCCTTTTTTCTTCTGCTGTATCAAAATGATTTAAAACAGCTTTATCAATTTTTCCATTTGCTGTTAACGGAAAATTTTGAATTTCTAAAAATTTTGAAGGAATCATATAAAAAGGTAATCGCTCAAACAAATAAGCTCTGATATCTTCCGAAAAAGTACTTTTATCTTTATTATTTTTATAAAAGCAAACTAATTGTCTATCGTTTTGTTCTTGTTTCACGATGATAACACAGTTTTCAACAAGATTTGATTGTTTAATTTTTTTTTCAATTTCTGCGGGTTCCACACGAAAACCTCTGATTTTTACCTGCTGATCTGCTCTTCCAACAAATTCAATGGTGTTGTCCTCTAATCGCCGAACAAGGTCACCTGTTTTGTATAGTCTTGTGATTTTTCCTTTGGGTGTTATGAATGACAAGAATCTTTCAGCTGTAAGATCCGGACGATTATGGTATCCTCTTGAAACCTGGATTCCACCAATGTATAACTCTCCAATTTCGTTAACAGGTAAAATATTCATTTCATGATTGAGAACATAGAAATCTACGTTGGGTAAGGGTTTTCCAATTGTGCCTATTGGATGATTTTCATCAAATTTAAATCCGCTTACCACCACTGTAGTTTCAGTAGGACCATAGATATTAATTAAGTCAACTTTTGTCTTCCAGTGTTCGATTACCTTAGCGATTGGAGCTTCACCCCCTGTACATATTTTTCGTAGATCTCCAGTCTGTTTATCAGTCGGTAATGTTGCCAAAATCGAGACCGGCAAATAAGGGAGAATAGTAATCTTGTTTTGACGGATATAATTGAGAAGGGAATCGCCTACGATTCTGTTGTCCGGATAGAGGTAAACTGTGATCCCCAATGAAAGCGGGATCCAAAGATCAAGTACAATTCCATCAAAATTTGATGATGAAATATTGAGTGCAGTATCTTCTTTTTCTGTACTTAAAAATTCCCCGAAATATTTCATGAAATTCCCCAAACCTTTATGTTCTGCCATTACTGCTTTTGGAGTTCCGGTACTTCCCGAGGTATAAGCTAGGTATGCTAACCCATTTTTAATGTCGGAATCAGTTCCTTCATTGGGCATTTGTGCAATCTCTTCTTTTTGAGCATCAATTAAAATAATTTCACCTTTGTAAAAGTGGAACTTTTCAACAAACTCTTTTGTTGTAATGAGAATTGGACTTTCTGTATCATTTAAAATATGTTGCAGGTGCTTATTGGGATACAACGGATCTAGTGACACATATGCTGCCCCCGCTTTCCAGATAGATAACATAACGATAACCTTTTCAGTGGATTGATTCAGGCAGAAACAAAGAGGTGCATCCGTACATATTCCTCTTTGTTTTATGAAGTTCGATAATCGGTTTGAATTAATTTCAAGCTGTTCAAAAGAAATTCTTTCATCTTCGTAAATAAGCGCTGTTTTTGTCGAATTCAGCAAAATTGCATTGTTCAATAGAGACAATACAGTTGATTCCTGTGTTGTAATTTTGTTCATTTGGTTGGTTTTAGTTTTTCAGAAATATAAAATTATATAAATAAGTTAAATCAAATTAACTTATTTTTAGGATTTAACATCAATAAAATATTACCATGAAAAAATTACCAGAAAAACCTGAACTATCTTTCAAAATGTATGAATTAATAAGCGGTTATTGGGTTGCCGCTTGTATTCATTCAGTTGCACAATTAGATATTGCGGATAAGCTTCTCAATGGCCCGAAAACTTTGTCTGAATTAGTAGAAGAGACTGAATCGGATGAAAAATCATTGTATAGATTATTAAGAGCAGTAACCAGCGTCGGAATCTTTAAAGAAAGGGGCGACGGAGCATTTGAATTGAATGATTTTGGGGCAACTTTATTAACCGACGTTCCCGGATCAGTAAAACCTTGGGCCTTAGCAAATCTTGGTGAGCATTATCCCGCTTTCGGAGAATTAACTTACGGAGTAAAAACCGGAAAAGTTGCTTTTGAACATGCTCATGGAATACCTGTCTGGGAATATTACAAGCAAAATCCAGAAGCTGGATTTAATCTTGCAAAGGCTATGGCAGGGATGTCTGGTGCAGTATTAAAAACAATTATTGATGCTTATGATTTCTCACCGTACAAAACTTTGATAGATCTGGGAGGTGGAAATGGAGCGATGATGTTTGCTATTTTAAGTGCAACACCAGAAAGTACCGGAATCATTTTCGATGAACCCTATGTGGTAGAACAGACAGTACAGTATATACCGGAGGATTTGAAACAAAGATGTGCTGTGGTTGGCGGGAATTTTTTTGAAGATGTTCCTGCGGGGGCAGATCTCTATATGACAAAATGGGTAATCCATGATTGGAATGACGATGAGTCGATCAAGATTTTAAAAAACGTGCAAAAATCGATGCCTATGGGAGGTAAATTACTGATTGTCGATTCTGTTATTCCGGATAATTCACGAAATACTCCACACGCCGGGAAATTATTAGATATCAATATTATGGCGATGACAACTGGAAAAGAACGCACCTTAAGCGAATTTAAGTTCCTTCTGGAAAGTGCAGGACTGACCTTTAAAAGATTAATTCAGACAGCTACTGAAGTTTCCAGTATTGTTGAATGTGAAAAATAGCTTTAGTTTTAAATATTATAGATAGGTATAGTTTTTTAGAATTATTAACCAAATATAGAAATTTACAGCATTGAAAATGGCTGTTATGTTTGCAATGTGCTCTTATATGAGGATATTAGTATAAATAAAGCTGGTGATAAAACGCCAGCTTTATTTAAACGCAGAGTATCCTATACCGAATGTATGCTGTAGAATGTTGCTAATTTAGAAATAGCTTCATTCACACATATTCCAAGATCTTATAAATCAAAATCATGACGCTCCTAATTAATTGCCAATCTATTAGCCTGCACATAATTTTCTATTCTATCCAAATGTGTCCCGTTGAATAGGTTTTGGCTTTACCCGCAACAATTACTCTTTCATTTTTATTTTCACAGTAGAGCTGGCCACCTCTTTCTGAAAGCTGGCGGGAGAAAAGCTTATTTTTTCCTAATCGTGATGCCCAAAATGGAATTAACGAACAATATGCTGAACCGGTTACGGGATCTTCAAGAATTGACGATTGCGGCGTAAAATATCTTGAAACAAAATCACTGTCAGTTCCTTCCGCTGTCACAACCACACCTCCCGGATCCAGATTGATCAGATCAAAAATGGATCTTTCAATTGTAATATTTTTTATGTCCTCCTCAGCGTCATATACCAGAATATAATCTCTTGACTTTAATACCTTTTTAGGTTGTATATTGAGGGATTTACTAATGATATCAGGCAGAGTAGAAGGGGCTGGCATTCTGGAAGGGAAATCCATATAATAAACACCATCTTTTACTTCGACTTTTAATTCGCCAGCTTGCGTTTCAAAAACAATTCTACTGGTTTTATAGTTCAAGTGTGAAACCAAACAATGTGCTGTAGCAAGTGTGGCATGTCCACATAAATCCATTTCAATCTCAGGTGTGAACCATCTTAAGTGAATGCTATCTCCATTATCGATAAAAAAAGCGGTCTCCGCAACGGCATTTTCACGGGCTATTTTTAAGAGCGTTTCATCAGGTAGCCAACTTTTTAAAGGCACAACACAGGCGGGATTTCCATGGAAAATTTTTTCGGTAAAAGAATCTATTTGATATAATTCTAACTTCATGATGGATAAAATTCAGGGAGTATGTAAAGTTAATTTAATTTTCGAAGAGATCAATCATATATAAGAAAGTATGCTTACTTAGATTCAAATAGTTGGAGAGGTATTTTACCATGATGATAGGATCCACCTTTGAATTACATATTTTGCGACCGGTCAAAAGGAGAAAGCTGGGTCAACTTTTCAAAAGATGGGTGATAAAATAATTTTAAGTAGACTGATTATTTGTACTGAATTCCTGCAGACCTGCCATTTTCGGCAAATTATTTTAAACAGTGATATTTTAACGCCTGCTGGACAAGTTCTTTGTAATTGGTACCAATTGGAATCGCCCGTTCGCCGATTTCAATATCATTCGCAGTAAAAGCTGTAATTTTATTTATATTAATGAGGAATGATCGGTGAATACGTAGAAAATTGAATTGCCTTAATTCTTGTTCAATTATGGTGATCCTATATTTCGTTGTCACATGTCGTTGGCTACAATGGATGGTAATATAATCTTTGTTACTTTCAATATAAAGAATATCAGCAATGTCCAACCTATGAAATTTGCCACCTGACCTGATGGTGATCGATTGGTCTTTTGCCGTAGGCATTATGTCTTGGGGCTGGATTTTTCGGGTTCTAAGATAACGGTCTATTGCTTTAAAAAAACGCTCAAAAGTAATCGGTTTTAATAAATAATCTACAACATCCAGATCATATCCCTCAATGGCATATTCTCTGAAAGCGGTCGTAATAATAACAGCCGGAGGATGCTTCAGCGTTTTTAAAAAATCTATTCCATTCATCTGTGGCATCTTAATATCCAAAAAGATCAGGTCAATTGCCTCACACCGTATAATCTCCAGGGCTTTTAAGGCATTGGTCGAAGTTGCTGCCACTTCGAATATATCCATTCTTTTTAGATGAGTTTGGAGCAACTGAATTGCCAATGGTTCATCATCAACTAAAAGACATCGTACTTTTGCTTTTGAATCGAGTATCATCAATAGTTAAATTGTATATGGTGAGTAAAGTTACAAATCTACCTTCTAAAATGTATGTTCTGAATTCATGATTTTTTGAGTAGACCAATGCTAATTGTTTGCGTAAATTGCTCATCCCTATTTTTTCCGTGTATACATGTTCCTCTTGACCAACATATGTATTCTCCACTTTAAAATGTAGAGCGCCGGCCTCCACTGTTAGATCAATATCGATGCGCGGCTCGCCGATATCTTCTCCAGCACCATGTTTGAATGCATTCTCTATGATTGATAATAGGATGAGCGGGGCGATCTGCACATCTTGATCGATGACATGATTGAAACATACGTTTAAACGCTTGTCATATCTAATTTTTTCCAATGCAATGTAATTCTCCAGCAGATTAATCTCTGTAGACATCGCAACAAAATTGCTGTTGCAGCGATATAGTATATGATCTAAGATTTCTGCCAATCCCGCTATTGACGAAGAAGTGATTGGCGAATTGACCAACGAAAGACTATAGATATTATTTAAGGTATTAAATAGGAAATGTGGATTTAATTGTGCTTTAAGAGCCTTTAATTCAGCTGCAGCCTTTTCCTTCTCCAACTGCAATGTGTGTTGTCTTGTCAGATATTGGTCTTTGGATAGCTTGATAAAGCCAAAAATCCATGCCAATGAAAAGTTTTGAATAAAATAATCCGTGAGGAGTTTTCTCAGATCGGTAACAATTTCAAATATCGGCTCTTGGCTATATGGAGGCTTACGTATCAAGGGCTCTAGTGCATAGACAACCATGATTCTTGAAAGAGCACTAAGTAGATAGCCGCCTATTATAAAATAAAGAATAACGATCAGATAGTTTTCTCCATTCTGAAACTTTGGGATGATAAAATAAGCTACAAAATAAGAGGCCATCATGTAGAAAGAGACATAAAATAAGTTTTGGATCAGCATATCACGGATACTTATATCCGTTTGATATTGAGGAACAATGAAAACTACCAGCCAGAATAATACGTGGCTGGAAATCCGATAAATGGTACTATAGCAAATAGCTTTTTCTACAATCGACATGTTAGTATCAAAGATAACATTTTTATAAAAGAAAGGTATCGGTAAAAGACGGATACCGTAAATAGCCCTATAAATGAAGCTATTCTGTCGACAAAATCCATTTGACTTCAATAACGTGTTTTAATCTGCTTTATTCGGCTTATCTATCGGCAAAGCATTTTTACTAACTGAGAACCCCGTATTTTCGTAGCAAATCCAATGTTATGAAGACAATAAAAGCGATATTAATTATTTTACTGATCGCGGTCTTGGGCAGGAAATTCAGAAGGTCATAAAAATGTACAATCAAAATAGCATCTATTTTAACCATTAATAACTAATATAAAATAAAATGAAAACATCACTTATTTACATTTTACTTGCCAGCTCCACAATACTATTTTCTTGCGGAAGCAAAGATGATGATCCAGCTCCCGAACCGCCTGCATCTGAATCTAGTTGGAAACTGGGGACCTATTCCTATAAAAGAGGAGCTTCCTCTCAAAGTAATACCGGTGGCTTGGCAGGAATGACGGTTACGACATCCGGAGATGGGGGTAATCATGGTGCCTATTCGGGCAGCTCATTAACAATTATTTTTCAATCTTCTTTAGGAGCAGGGAAATATACATTGACGAGCAGTAGTGTAATGTCGGCCAATCCTAATGTACGTTATATGTCGCTCCTTTGCACCGTGGGAACTGCAGTCACAAGCGGTGCAGTTAATTATGCAGCAACTGCTACCTCAGGTGGAACAGCAGATGTTACTATAGATGCTAATGGCAAATACCATGTTAATATTACGACTCCTGTTACGCTAGTGAAAACGTCGGTACCTGGAAGTGGAATCCCAGGCGCACCAGACACTTACAATTTAACGGTGAAAAACGCCTATTAAAATCAGATCTGATTGCGCGCAATTCTTGAGATCATATTTCATCTTCTATCGCAAGGCTATCAGCAACAACGTAATAGTTAATAGATAAATCCGTTCTCATGAACGGATTTATCTGTTAACTCCTAATCCAGGAAAAAAATAGGATTTTTTGTATTCTAGTCATATTATAGCCGGATTTTCAGAACATATTTATGGTTGTTCGGAACAGAGAACCTTAAGCGCTTATTGTAGGGACAATCCCAATTATGTTCTGTCTAATCATTACAAAGAAAACCCTCAAACAAATTGCTATCGATGATTTGCTCCATTTTTTTGTTATCTGCTGCAATGAGAAAGGAAAAATTCACTGCCGAGTTAGCAATAATAATCTGGGTTTCTTTCAGCGCTTCTTTTTGTGCATTAATATCTTCATTTAGTTTCAGAATAACGCTTTTATTCACCAATCCATAAATGAAAATATAACTTGCCAGTTTCTTAGTCTTCGTAAACATTTTTATTTATTTTTCATACCTATTAATACATCAGTATAAAATAATTAAATCATAGTTTTTTGAATTAATCATTTATCATTGAAAGATGTTAATCTTTTGAATTTCAGAAGAAGTGACTATACCTGCTTACCATTTAATACTTCTGTTTGTACTAGTGTTTTGTTGCAAATATAGTAGCCTGCAAGACGAAAGTCTCTTGTTAAATAAGAAAAAATGCAATAAATCTAATTCGCAAAAATCACCCGGAGTTAGCAAATCATTATTTTTTCGTGTAATAGATTCTTGTTATTTTTTTACATCTTTTAGTTTATCATTGATAATATTTACAGTCGGGAGATAAAGAGGTTAAATTAGGTTTTACTAAATTTGTTTTTTCATATTCATGTTTTGTATTAAATTATAATATATAAATCTTAAATAACAATCAAATTATGAAAAAATCAATTATTTTGTACTGTTTATGTTTATCCGCGTCTTATTATTCACAGGTGGGAATTGGGACTGCTAATCCCCGCACTGTTCTCCATGTTGACGGTGCAAAAGACAATGCCAGTACTGGGGCACCAACTGTAGCCCAAGAAGCGAATGATTTTGTAGTGACCTCCGCCGGTAATGTAGGTATTGGAAATGCGAGTCCTCAAAGATCTCTTGATGTAGATGCCAAAAACCAAAGTCTTAGAATTCGAAACCTTATCAGACAGGTGCCAATGAGTTATGATATACTTACCAGAGATATAATTACAAATGATGTGGTTGCTACATCATATAATTATACAGAAAGTGTGGTCGTTGCTCCGGGAGCAAGCGCAACTGTAGTGGTTCCGGCAACAGTGAATATTGCTACGGGTCTTTTTATTGTGAAATCAAGTAATGCTTGCGGCAGGGCAATGATCACAAGCTTTGTATATAATGGACTTTCTCTGGGATATATTTCTGGAGTAGCGCGGGACAAAATTGGAAATCCAAGTATAGCTCCCATTGCTCCTGGAGCCGATACTTCTGGAACATGGACTGTGAATTTCCCCAACGTAACAGGTTGTAGTGGAGATGGATCAGGAACACAATTTGATTTTACTGTTCTTAAACCGACTGCTGACTCATATACCATTACTAACAATGGTGATGTGCCAAGAACCTATCAATTGACTGTTAGTCGTTTGTAAGCTTGATGACTGTAAATAATTTGTTTACAATAATGAAATAAAAAAATACTGACAATCAATATTTTATTTTTTTAAGAAAGGGATGAAATAAAATTGTGGGTTGCCAATAATAACAGATCATTAAAAACCGCTTTAGACAAATGTTTAAAGCGGTTTTTCTATTTGTACTTTGCAGTTTGGCCTCGTGAAACTTAACTCTGGTAAAATTAATCTAGGAGAGGAATTAACCTGTGAAGACCAAATGACATAAACTTCCCAAAGTTATTTATAAATGTGGTGAAATTAACCGGTGCATCAATTTGGTCGAGAAAAGCTGATATTTCAGAATCGCTAATTCACATTAATCTTTCCTTTAACGCTAGCTTTTTTAAATTTTTTGAAATTAATTGATATGATTTCTTTTTAACTTTTGAAATTAAATTTAAGATGATATAAACCGTTTATAATTTCAACCACTTCAACTAATCTGTTTAATGATTGGTGGAACAATGGAGACAAGCCCGAATTGAAGATACAGGATAACCATGTTTTTAAAACGAGTACAATATTTCAGTAAAAGTTTAAAGTCTGTAACTCACTTAATTTTTAAATTTGTATTTTACAATTGATAATCATTTGAAGAAAAGGTACAATATAAAAGAGTTTCTTGAATATACCAATATCAGCGGTTTTAAGAACAATCACATCCATTTGGTTGAATATCATGAGCAAAAGGAGATGCGTAGAAAATCGGCTCCTATTGAGCTTGACTTTTATTTTTTGGCAATCAAGCTAAACTTTGATAAAGACAAGAACTTTGGTCAGACGATATTTGACCAGGCGGATGCCTATGTCTATCTCGACCAACCCGGAGATTTTTTGCAATGGGATATAGAGCATCAAATTTCAGGGTATCATATTTTGATTGATGCTGGACTATTCAGGAAGATTGCTAAAGAATACAGTTTTACTTATTACGGCAATCACGAAGGACTTTTTATCACGAAAGAAGAAGAGAAAACCATTACCGACCTTTTCCGAAAGGCACTGAAAGAGTTTGACGGCAATGAGAATTTTTCAAAAGATATTGTAATTTCTTATGCTTCGCTTATCCTTTCCTATATCCAAAAATTTTACAGCAGGCAATTTGATACACGAGAGGAATTATACAACACTACCGTAGCTGATTTTTACAAAAATCTCGAAGCATATTATGACAATGAGCAAAATGCCAAAAAAATGCCCGCGGTTTCCTACTTTTCAGATAGGGCTAATTTATCCTCCAATTATTTTGGGGACCTCATCAAGCATTATACAGGGCGTTCGCCACAAGAACATATCCATCAACTACTCATACAGATAGCAAAGAACAAATTGAGAACAACCTCTTTAAGCATAAGCGAAATAGCTTTTAGCTTAGGGTTTGAATATCCGTCCTATTTCGCCACATTTTTTAAAAAGGAAACGGGTATTACTCCGAGTGTTTTCCGAAATCAGTAAATAGTTAAAGTCTTCCTGTAATTACTTTAAGGGTAGAGCTTTCAAGTCAGAATATCTTTGTACTGTTCAATAACTTTTAAAGATAAATGACAATGAAAGAAGTAAAATTCAAAAACAGAAATTGGGACGTAGCAGGTATTTTGCAGTTCCCGAAAGACTTTGATGAAACCAAAAAATATCCGGTAATTGTTTGTGCGCACCCTATAAGCAGTTGTAAAGAGCAGACAGCCGGAAATGTTTATGGTAAGGCGTTAGCGGATGCAGGTTTTATTACGTTGGCTTTTGATGCTTCCAACCAAGGAGAAAGCGGTGGCGAAGTAAAGTTTTTAGAAGACCCGGCAACCCGAGTAGAGGATTTCCGTTGTGCGGCGGATTTTCTAACCACATTGGATTATGTAGATGAAGAAAAAATAGGTGTTTTGGGCGTTTGCGGTGGTGGTGGCTATGCTGCTAATGCTGCAATGACGGAAAGACGCTTTAAAGCCGTAGTAACGGTTGTGGGCGCGAACTATGGGCGCTTGCTTCGTGAGGGGAATTTTACAGCTGATGCAGCTATCAAAACTTTGGAAGAAATTGCAAAGCAACGCACCGCTCAGGCAAGAGGAGCTGAACCTGCTATTACAGTCTACAGACCAAATTCACAGGAAGACAGAATAGCCGCAGGAATGAACGACGTTGACATCATTGAAGCTGTAGACTACTATCAGACACCAAGAGGACAACATCCGAACTCTCCCAATCATTTACGTGTGGATAGTTTGGACAAAGCTATGGCTTTTGATGCGTTCCATTTAGCTGATTTATTGCTTACCCAACCGCTTCACATAGTTATTGGCGATAAAGTCGGTGCTTTTGGTTCATACAGGGATGGGTTTGAGCTGTTTAATAAGGCGGCATCAAAGCAAAAGAGCATTCAGGTTGTTCAGGGAGCAAGCCATTATGATTTATATGATGGAGAAGAAGCTGCGAAAAGAGCATTGGAAGAGATAGTTCCGTTTTTTAATAAATATCTTGCTTAGTACCCGGCATTTTTCATCGTTCTCAGAAAAATCGTTACAAGTTCAGTAACAGTTGTATTTAATAAAAAAGACAGGCGCAAACCTGTCTTTTATTATCCAAATCAGGAATGAGGGACTCCTGAGTCGACTATCACTTTTGTATTCTTAGAATCTTAAAAATGTGCTCGGCATATTTAATTATAGTAACCTAAAAACTGAATTGCCTAATTTGAAGTATTTGGTTAATGGAGCGGGGCATTATAATCCTATCTCATTTTTTGATCATACCGAGAAGGACTATGACAGCTTTCAAACCTATACCAAGGCTTTCTTTTTCATTACACAAGCAGCAGCTTTAATTATGAAAGAAAATAAAAGGGGATCTATCGTTAATATTGGTGCGGCATTGATGCATCATGCGCTTAAGGCAGGCCCAGCATCAGCTTATATGGTAGGAAAAGCTGGCTTAGTAGCACTGACGAAGCAACTTGCGATTGAGTTAGCTGAATTTAACATAAGAGTAATTCTGTCAACCCAGGATTTGTGGTGACACCCATCTTCAAAACATTTATGCCGGAAGATAAGATAGCTGAAAACCTATCTGCATTTGATGAATACCACCCATTAGGAGGCGTCGGTCAACCGGAAGATGTTGCCAAAACAATTGACTTTTTACTTTCAGACCAAACAAGCTGGGTAACAGGAGCAACCTGGACCGTTGATGGTGGATTACTAGCAGGGCAAAACTAAATTTCAATCCAATTTCATATGGATCATAAGGAACGCGAATGCACAGGAATGTACATTCGCGTTTTTGATAAAGTAAATTTTTACTATAGTACCTGTGACCAACTCATGCTAAAATATAGTTGTTGCCTGATTTACACAGTTTATTTTTTTAGCTATGATCCATTCGTTCCAATACTGATTTTATGTGTAAGGGGTTATTCAAAATGGCTCATCTTGCCATTTATCAACAATGTTCAATACGTTGCAGCATATTGTGCATGCTTGCATTTCTGATTTTTTTTCGAACATCATGAAGCAATTTGTTTACTTTGCTTTTCTTGATCTGATTCGACTTAATGTTTCTTTGGTAATGCCCAAATAGTTGGCAAGAAGATGTTGGGGCAATTTCAGGACGCTCGCAGACATTGTATTGATTAGATCTTCGTAGCGTTTCTGAGGAGAGTGATACATAAGTGATATGAGCCGCTCATGCTGCCTACAGAACTCTGTCTCTGCGATTGTCCTACCTATTTTCTGATAAATCATATCCTTATCAAACAAGTTCAATACTTTTTCAGTAGGAAGGCAGGCTACTATTGAATTCTGATTGGCAATAATTTCAAAGGAAGCAGGTTTGGATTTTAGCATTCCATAATAATCTGATACAAATTCATTTTCTACCGAAAAGTCGAATGTTCTGTCATTATCATTAATATCCATATTGTACCTAAAGCTACCTTTAATTACAAAACCAATCATATTGCAGGGAGCTCCTTTTAAAAGAAATTTTTCATTCTTTTTGTAATTTTTAACTTCGATAATTTCCGAGATTTCGTCTCTGTGTCCTTCGTCCAGAAAAATAATACCTTCAAGGACATTAAAAAGTTCCGTAGCAGCCATTGTTTTTTAAATTGTTGATTACGATCAACGTTCGGAGAATTTTAAATGTTTCATATTTGCAGTCTCATATCAGAATCGCCAAGTCAACAGGGGCAGGTGCATCAAAAAAGACAATTAGCAATACAAAAATAAGTGATTTAACGATAATCAGACCTATGAATGACAGAATAAGACATACCAGTACATTCCGCCGCCCTTCTTTTGTGTAAAAACCTAAAACCGAAATATCCAAAAAAACATTTATGAAATTATATTCATTATCAGAAATCAATACCTTGTTAAAGGGATGTATCATAGGCAATACTTTATATTCTGTGTCCTCTCCTGAGCAAATAGAACGTGCCGATAATAACCAAATTACTTTTATTGGAAGTAAAAAATACGAGAAGCTCTGGTCGGGCAGTAAAGCACCGATAGCAATTGTCAACAATGATATCTCTATTGATCCTGGTGAAAATAGGGCATTTATAAAAGTTGATAATGCAGATCTTGCAATGTGCCAGATCCTGGAATTATTCGCACCGGTTTATGAACAATTTGGTATTGATATTCACCCTTCTGCATCAGTTCATCCTACTGCTATTGTTGGTCAAGGGACACGAATTGGTGCCGGTACATACATTGGTCCTAAAGTAGAATTAGGCGACAATGTAACAATTTATCCTAATGCTACCATTTTAGATCATAGTACTGTCGGCACAAACAGTACCGTATGGAGTGGTGTTGTGATCAGAGAAAACTGCCATATTGGGACAAACACCATACTGCATCCTAATGCGACGATTGGCGCTGACGGTTTTGGTTTTAGACCATGCCCGGAAAGAGGACTTATAAAAATTCCGCAAATTGGTAATGTTATCATTGGCGACTGGGTAGAAATTGGTGCTGGTGCATGTGTTGACCGAGGTAAATTCAGTTCGACAATTGTAGGCAATGGATGTAAGATAGATAACCTTGTGCAAATAGGTCACAACAGCGTATTGGGCAAGTTTTGTATTTTGGCGGGCAATAGTGGTCTTGCGGGTAGTGTTACCTTAGGAGATGGTGTTATTATTGGCGGAGGTGCCTCTATTAAAGATCATACCACTATTGGTAATGGGGCAATTATAGGTGCAGGATCAGGTGTTATGGGTGATGTACCTGCAGGCAAAACCTATCTGGGCTACCCAGCTACTGAAGCGCGTACTACCCTAAAACAATGGGCTTATCTTAAAAAACTCGCTACAAATAATTATGTTGAAAGCGGGCCAAATTGACCACTGATTTGGGAGCAAGGAGATAATGCCTTCAAGGATATTAAAAATTTCCATAGTGTTTTTTTATTATTGATTATGATCAACTTTCGGAGAAAATTAAATGGTTCAAAGAAAAAGGCAATTGTTATTTGGAAAGGCATTGCCGAGACCTCTAATACACTTTATCTTGCTTATGATAAAAGCAAAATGTCAGCACAAAAAATTAAAGAAATGAACACCTTATTTGTCTCCTTATGATTTTATTTGGTGATTTATGATCGTGCTATTTAAACCGTAATACTTTCGCTATGCAGATGCTCAATTCAATTTATGGCAAAGCACATTTTAACGAATTGGGCAAAACGGCCCAACACGATATTATTTATCTATTAGAAGTTAAGATTTAAATATTTGATGTGGTCTTATCGGAATGTTTTCTTTTTCCATCTGTGAAATACCCCATTCTCTCAACTGATTAATAAAAGGTATCAAGCTCTTGCTCGTTTCAGTAAGAGAGTATTCGACCTTAGGGGGAACCTCGTGATAAACATTGCGGTACAACAGCCCATCGCTCTCAAGTTCCCGTAACGTTTGTGTAAGCATTTTAGTGGTAATATCGTTCATGCATCTTTTTAACTCTCCAAATCGTAGAACGTCCTGATTGAAAATATACCAAAGGATACGGCCCTTATATTTTCCGCCAATTCTTTTGAATGCAAAATCCACAGCACAAATAGGTTCAATAATTTTATTTTCAGACATGCCTAATTTTTATTATGCTGATAATCAGCAATAGTTTCCTTTTGGTAGCTAAAGTACAAAAAAGTAGGTACTTGCCGATAGTAAATTAATGAAATAGCTTTGTATAAAATTAATAGAATGAACAGCAGAAAGGTTATCAATATATGTGCACTTGCCTGCAGTATGCTTATTGTCCTCTCATTTACGGGTAGTGCAGGACTAAATAAAGATAAGATGGAAAATAAAAATAGTATAAAACCCCTGGAAGTTCATTTGGGAAAAATAAAGATCCTGATTTTCTCAGATGGACAGATGGCTTTTGATAAGGCGCAGCCAACGTTTGCTCCGAATATTGCCAAAGCGGAATTTGAGGCTAGATCCCAAATGCTGCATTTAAGAAAAGATGCTGTTGATCTGGGAATCAATGTGATGCTCATTAAAGTTTCAGAAAGAACTATTTTGATTGATGCGGGTATGGGAAAACATTTCGGGGACAGCCAGGGGAAGCTTTTGGAGAATCTGATCGATGCAGGTATTTCTCCAGAGTCGATCACGGATATTCTGATCACCCACGCCCATCGGGATCACATAGGAGGTCTTATATCCAGGGACGGGTCTATCATTTATCCCAATGCAAAGTATCATATGGCCAAAGAAGAATACGATTTCTGGATGTCTGAAAATCCTGATTTTTCCCATAGCAAGTTGAATGCTGAACAGGTCAAGGGAACAATAAGCTTTACAAAGAATGTTCTGGGCAAGATCAGGAAAAATGTTATTTTATTTAATCCGGGAGCAACACTGTTTTCCATTATTCAAACGGATCTGGCAGCTGGCCATACACCGGGCCATACCATATTTACGATAACTTCTGAAGGGAAATCTATTAAAAATATTGTAGATGTATTTCATACAACGCTGATGATTTCCGAACCTGAGTGGGGTGTTTCATTGGATGTGAATTTTGAACAGGGTATCAAAACCCGGACAAACATTTTGGAAGAATGTTACACCAAAAAAATCTTAGTCATGTCATCTCATTTGCCTTGGCCAGGCTTAGGATATATTGATAAAAGAGCCAAATATGGATGGAGCCCGCTGAACTATTATAATCCCTCTGAAATAGAATTATAACAATAAAATATAGAAAATGAAATATAAGACACTAGGAAATACCTCTGAAAAAGTTTCAGCCATTGGTTTGGGATGTATGGGTATGTCACACGCTTACGGAGAGAGGAATGATAATGAAAATCTTAAAACTTTAGACAGAGCATTAGACTTAGGAATCAATTTTTGGGACACGGCAGATTTTTATGGCGGCGGAGAAAATGAAAAACTTATTTCCAAAGCATTAAAATATAAGAGAGATAAAATATTTATGGCCACTAAGTTCGGCTTTAAATATGGACAGATGGCAAAGTCGTTTTCCAACGAAGTGGATGGCTCACCTGAATATATGCGTAAAGCAGTAGAACTAAGTCTCAAACGTTTGGAGACCGATTATATAGATCTGTATTATTTACACCGTATAGACCCTCAAATTCCAATTGAAGAAAGTATTGGAGCAATGAGTGAGCTGGTAAAGGAAGGTAAAGTTCGTTACCTTGGTATTTGTGAGGCGTCTGCTAAAAGTATTGAAAGGGCAAATGCTATACATCCGATCGCTGCACTGCAAAGCGAATACTCCATATTGACGAGGGATATAGAGAATGAGATATTGCCGGCTGTAAGAAAAAATAAGATGTCATTAATTTCATTTTCACCATTGGGTAGAGGAATGTTCACGGAAAATTTCGATAGCTTAGAATTTAGCAGTACTGATTCGAGATTGTTATTGCCTAGATTTCAGGGTGAACATTTGGAAAACAATAAAAAACTGGTAAAAAAACTTTCTGAGTTTGCCAACGAAAAAGGGATATCGACCTCTCAATTGGTTCTTGCCTGGTTGTTAGCTCAAGGAGATGATATTATTCCGATTCCGGGGACAAAGAGGCAAAAATATATAGAACAGAATATCCAGGCCATTGATGTTGAATTGTCAGGGGAAGACCTTAGCACCATTATAGATATTGTTAATGAATATCCAAATACCGGAGAAAGGTACGGTATAGACTCACTGAAACTAACAAATGGCTGATTCAACTTTGAGCCAGATAAGCCATTTAGGTAAAGAGTTCTTCATACGATAGAATTTACTCTTTTTACCAACGACTTGATTTTTCCTTGGGGATTCATTTGTTGTGGCGTATATTTATAGTGATTCTGTATAGTTACGGGAAAGATGCTGGTGAATCTTTTGCAATTTTATTAAATATTGGTAATTGACAAATTTTTAAATTTGTTATGGGATGAATTCAATGTAAGGACTGCAAGACCATCGTGGTTGCCATGTTAATAATTTTATCTTTTGAAAACTGAGTTGGAATACATATCATTGCTGCCACCAGTAAGCTTGCACTATATCATAGAAAGTATTTGGATGGTAAAAAATCATTCTGAAAAGAGTGTGGAAGGAATCATACTTCCCGACGGGAAGATTGATCTTTTCCTGTTTTTGGATAATGGTTCAAATTTCGAAATATTCATAGGTGGAATATGCAATGAACCAATAGTAAAACATCCTTTTCCCAAATCTACAATGTTTGCCGTAAGTTTTTACCCGACAGCAGCAGAATTCATATTTAAACGTTCCTTTGCTACCTCCGTTAATAAAAAAATTAACGTGGCGTCGGGTTTTATGGGATTCAGCAGAGGGGACATGAACGATTTTGAAGCCTTTTACAAGAAAACATGCCATACTGTTCAACTGCGTATGCTTGCTGAGCAAATTGATAGTCGTAAAATAAAGCTATTTGATCTGATCAGTAGTTCAAAGGGACAAATTAAAGTTGGAGCGCTCGCAACAGAACTTGGATGGAGTAGCAGGGAGATCAACAGATATTTTAAAAAGTGGTTTGGGATAAGCTTGAAAAACTATATTGATATCATAAAATTCTGCAATTCACTTAAAGACATAAAAACTGGAAATTTTTATCCCGAATTAGATTATGCAGACCAATCCCACTTTATTAGAGCAGTCAAGAAGTTTTCTGGATCCAAACCTACTGTTTTACGAAAAAATGATAATGACCGATTTATCCAATTGACAACCCTGTACGTTGATTAATTTTGTGTTATTAAAACAATAAATATGGAATTGAATCACATTAATTTGGTTGTAAAGGATGTAGATACAGCTATTAAGCTTTTCTCTGAGTATCTGGGCTTTGAACTGATTACCAATCGCAACAGTAAGATGGCTGTTCTGCAAAATAACAAAACATTTGCGTTAGTCATTTGGGGACAAGTGATGAATAATGAAGAAAACTTACCCGAATATCCAGCTAACTTCCATATTGGATTTTATCAGGAGGATGAAAACGAGGTTAGCCAAATCTTTGAAAAGATCAGAACTGAACAGTATATCAGACTGGATGGCCAGCCGAAAAAAATGCGTAATACCTTTGGATTTTACTTTTATTTTGAGAATCTCATGATTGAGATCAGTGTAAATCCCTTTTATACTTTCTGACTCATAAGTTACTCTGTTTCTTAAGAACTTTTTATAGAAAAATGCATGTGCATAATATCCGATGGATAAATTTGTACGGTTTGCAGTTGGGCCAATAAACAGCAAAGGACAATCATGACGTTGTTGAACGTGTAGACAATTGGTTGGAACGACACAGGGATAGTGCAGGTGTAGATAAATTTAATACAAGATAAATTTAGACTCTAGCCAAACTATTATCATCTTATGGAAAATAGTAAACATTTAAGGCTAAAATACCTTCTGATGTGCTGTCCCAGTGCCTCTATGGCTAGGTCTACCTGACAAGTAGATAATTGACACCATGAAAAAGAGCAAAAGGATTTTCGTGATTATTATCAATTTAAAAGATAATATAGAAATTCACCGAAGCTTTTTCCACCTAAAAAAATAAATAAGGCAGATAGAGCAATCATTAGAATTGCAAATGTTTTATTGGTCCTGGATTTTTCTGCTAAAAAAGGGATAACGTCCTTTGTTTTTATTTTTTCAAATTCACCGATTATATTTTTCATAAGATTCTGTTTTTATTAAAAATATCTCAAAGCTACAAAATTTACATGACAGAAGTTGTTTCATGACTTCATTTAGCGGCAGCACTTTGCATTCAGATGATAAACAATATTTTAACGAATGAAAGACCGGTCTTCAGGTTATCCAAAATAGTTAACATTATCAATATTTTTGAAAATGATCTAATTTTTAGTATTTATTTAGTTAAAAAAAACTATAATTTCGCAAAAAATTACAAATTATTACCCATGATAATGATAAAATAATCTAATCCAGGATTGAATCCGTATTCTTAATGTAAAAAAAATGATCCAAATCTTAATACATAATTTACTTAATGGCTATCAAAGATAATTGAGTATTTATCTACCTTCCACTATCCTATTGATCATATCATTAACACAATCTTGCTTATCTACATTTTAATAGACATAACCAATGAAAAAGAGATTTTTCCTTCCACTTCTTATTGCCTGTATACCCGCTAACGCTCAGGATTTAGCAAACTTTAATAAAATATACACTAAAACCTATTTAGAAACTGCCAATACAGATTTTAAAAAGGCTCTCTATATTGCCGATTCTTTATACAAAACTTCGGAAACACCAACCCTGCAGACTAAAAGTCTGATGCTTTCTGCAACTTTATACAGGGATGCAAAAGATCTGAAAAAGGCAGTATGGTATGCCGAAAAAGCAGAAGGAATTATTAAAAATACAGAGAATATAAACTGGAAAGCCAGAACCTCTCTTTTTTTAGCAAGTCAGTATCGGGCATTGAAACTTTACGGACGGTCTAAAAAATATGCTGAAGAAACGTTGAAGGCAGGGAAAATGATTAAGGATACTTTAATTGCACACAACATTCAGGGCCTGATTTTACAGGAAATGGCCTGTTACGAGATGGACAGGAAACAACATCAAAAATCTATTCAGTATGTTCAGCAATCACAGCTTCATTTCAATAATATCAAAAAAGATAAGGATTTTTTTGCCGCTGATAATGAACATCTTCTCGGCTCTAATTATTACAGCCTCAAGAATGTTGATGCCTCACTGTTCCACTATAAAAAGGCATTGGAATTGGCCAAGAATATTCCGGAAAGCAAGCTTATGGGGCAAATATATGACGGTCTGGCCAATGCGTATTTAGAAAAAAATGACCTGATTAAAGCAAAAGAATATGTTGATCTGGCTCAGAATGTAGCTGATAAGGGCCAATATTTCGGTTTAAAAAATGATGTTTATAATACGATTGAGAAATACTATTTAAAAACCAGAAATATTGAAAAATTAAAAGATGTTGCAGAAAAACAAGATACGATAGAAGAAAAAATAACTTCGGAAACACGCGAGTTTATTGATGAATCTTATACTAATCTTGACAAAAAAATAGTAAAGGCAGAGCAGAAAAGCACCCTGAAAAATTACCTCATCTTAATGACCGGATTCCTTGTGATCCTTATCCTTGTTTTATATATAAGATCTAAAATACAGCAAAGGAAAAATATTGAAAAATTTAAACAAATATTAAGAAAATCTAATGAAAAAATCCGGCTCGCTGGTTCCGTTGCCTCAAAAGAAGTTATAGCTGTATTGCCGGTACAAAATAATGAAATTCCTGTTTTGATGACATCAGAAACGGAAGAAAAGCTGCTGGCAAAATTGAATAAATTTGAGAAATCGAATCTTTTCAACAATAAAAATATCTCACTTCCCTTTTTAGCGGGGCGCTTTGAAACCAATACCAAGTATCTTTCTTATGTTATCAATACCCATAAAGAAAAAGATTTCAATAATTATATTAATGAACTAAGGATTAATTATATCATTGAAAAGTTAAAAAATGAGCCTCAGTACCGGAAATATAAAATGGCTTCTTTAGCCGATGAAGTTGGGTTTTCATCACACAGTAAATTTAGTAAAGTGTTTAAAAAAGTAACGTCTTTATCTCCATCTTTATTTATAAAATACATTGACGAAGAAAATCTTGAAGAAAAGATTTAAATATAGTATAATCAATAATTTACCACCTCTATACACCTTGTTTTTTTCGGGAAAAAGACAAGGTGTTTTCTTTTATCCCAGCAATGGGTGAGCTATTTTTGCCCGACAATTAGCAAACAAGCACTTTTAATGTTCAGCTGAAATAAGAGGCTATTGTATGCATTAAGCTTTATCCCATCTCCTAAACACTTTTAACTAATTCAGAATAAAAAATGAAAAAACTAGTATTGCCTTTTTTAATTCCTTGCGGAATTTTTGCGCAAGTCGGTATTAATACTTCTATGCCTGCTGCAACTTTGGAGATCGCCGCAAAAAATGCAACAGGAATAGCAACAGCAGTAGACGGCATGCTGATTCCAAGGATCGACAGACAGAGAGCCCAAAATATGACCGCAATCCCAGTATCCACGCTTATTTATATTAATGACACATCAACCGGGGCACAAACAGGGAATGCCATTAATATTGATAATACTGGTTTTTATTTTTTCAATGGAACAGCCTGGGTAAAAGTCAATGCCAATATCTACAATTCGGATGGTGCTCTTACAGAAAACAGAACGGTGACGCAAACAGATCACACTCTTGCTTTCAACGGGACATCCACCAATGCCTTCTCGGTAAACGGAGCCACTTTCTCTGTGGATGCAGCCAATAACAGAGTGGGAATAGGAACCAGCGTTCCAACGGCAAAAATGGAAATTGCATCTGGTGCAGACGGATCTTCAGGATTGAAATTTACCAATATAAACAATACCACTCCACCTACATCAAATACTTCACCGCTTGGAATTGATGCCAGTGGTAATGTGGTGGTACAAAGCTCAGTTACCACCTCATTCAGATCCTTTAATATTAATGCAACAACTCCTACGAGCTCTTCTGTAGCCATCGGTTCTTTAGAATTTCGATATCCATCTACTACCTGCACAAATACGGATTCCTACCTCCAGATAAGAACAACAACAGGAACCAATAATACGGGGATTATCCACGGTATATACAGAACGGCACAGAATGGCTCCGGATTTATTAATAGTGTGCCTTTAACCATAACTCCAACATTTGCAAATATAGGAGCCGGAATACCGAGTAATCCCAATCCAGCTTTGATCCCCATCAATTGTACGCAGGATGGCCATGCACAGTTTACATTCTTCTCTTATGTAGATAAAACTTTTTACAGACTAAGTTTTCATATAGCAGATGGAGACGGACTTGGTTTTGGTGCATTAGGATATATTTTTGTGGAGCTTCAAAGATGATAGTATTCTTATGAAGATAGATAACACAACAGCTGGCTATATTAAGCCAAACAGGTATACATCAGCTGTTGAAGTTTCTGTTTATAGATGAATAACTGATTCCCATCCTACAAAAAGTACTAATATATGTTTAAGCAGGCTCAATTGAATTAAACCATTAAATGGTAACCCTCATCATTTTTCATTCTACTTTGCGATTCAGAAATACAACTGATTTTTGACTATGCAGAATATCCCCTCTATTCTTTCTGCAAGTTATCCATGGCCGGTTTTTTCGGCCATGTTTATGTTCTTTATTTTATCTTAAAGAGGTTTTTTTATCAAAGTATAAAAATTAATCTCCCAGTTGCCTTAGCATGCATACCATTGTTATTTCCCCAAACCGGTGCGGGTACAAGCAACCCAAATGAGCCCACGATGGAGAGGCAGAAATACGGATGGCAACAGACCGAAGGACATAATGCTCCAAGACTTATAGTAGATCAGATCAAAACCGGAGATATACAGTATATGATGGATCAAAAAGGGAATAATAGACCTATCCGCCTCTTCTGCTTGCAGGGAAACAGCCATTTCAGGTAAACAAATCCTGCTTTTTAAAATTTACAATAAAAAATAATTTCTTAAAACAAAAGAGTTCTATGCCACCCAATTATAAGAATATACACATCGGTAGCCTTATTGAAAAAAGAGTATTGGAATGCAATATACAAGTATCCCGCATATGCAATTTTTTTGACTGTGTTGAAAAAGATGTCGACGAAATGTATAAACAAAAGGATATGGATACAAGTTTTCTGCTAAAATGGTGCAAATTACTGAAATATGATTTTTTCCGCATCTATACTCAGCATTTGCTGCTTTTTTCGCCCCCTTCATCACCTCATAAGAAAGAACAGGACCGAAAATCTGAGCTTCCTCAGTTTCGCAAGAACATTTACACCAAAATAATGATTGAATTTATTCTGGAGCTGATCAGTACAGGACAAAAAACAAAGAAGCAGATCATTGACGAATATCAGATTCCCAAAACTACACTCTACAAATGGATCAGCAAATACAAAAAAAATTGATAAAACCTAAAATCATTTCATTGGAAAAACAATTTAAGCCGGACTATATAAAAATATATACAGATCTTATTGAGCTAAAATATCCTGAAAAAAAATGTAAATGCCAAACAATACTGTCAAAGGATAGTCTTTCATCACTGGATGTTATTAATCTTGAAAAAATTCTTTTTAAAACTATAGAAAAAGAATTTGATAACTTTAATCAGGCACACCGATCATACAATGAAAAAGCAATTCTGGAAATATTAGAATATCAGGATAAAAACAGGCTTAACAACAGTCAGGCAGCCCGGCATTTTAAGCTCAGCAGGAATACTCTTGCCCGTTGGAAGAAGATATATAAGCTTTTTTAAATGCTGCACAAAATGACTCAACCAGCATTTTCACAACAAAAGCACCTGATCGTCAGGTGCTTGTTTTTATTATTCCGGTCTGCATTGTCATTATCTTAAATGATCTGTTTTTAAGATAATAACTTTAATCCTTTGGTACATTATCTTATTCTTTCAAGATTGAGAAGATACATTCCATTTCCCGCTGTTGGATTGGTTACTGAGGCCACCATTGTCAGAAAAATTCTATAATTTTCACCAGTGCCTGTGCATACCTGATAGTTGATAAATTCGCCACCACTGGCACCTCCCCTGTAGAATTGGGTATAGGCTGTAGATAAACTTACAATTTCAGTATCCCCCATGTTAATCCCACTGGTAGCAACCTGAAATCCCGCTATGCTTGAATTAGGAATTGGTGCACCTGTGTTACTTCTCAACAAAATACTTCCCTCGCTCGCAGTGCCATTGTGCCTTACACAGAGACTTCCAAGACAGGTTTCACTTGCCGCAGATCCAGCTGGTGTATTAGGAGTATAAGAGTTTACCTGTACAACCGCAGCACCTGTACTGCCTTGTACCGCCACGCATCCCCAATTAGGAGAAGCAGGGGTACCAATATTGGTCTGCAGACATTTGTTGGTAGTTGAATAAATCATTAATCCCGTTGCCGGTAAGGCAATTGCATCCCTTTGGGTATTAGTCATCCGTGGAGGAAGAAACCCCTTGCTGGTTGTGCTAACTTCCACAGAAGAAGAGGAATCCGGTGCAATAGTCCCCACACCTAGCCGCCCTTCAGGAGTTATTATTACATCATTTGCCTGTTGATTGGCCGTCGGAATTCCGGAAACAGGATTATCTTTTGCACCATCAATATGGAAAGAACCTTGCGGGTTTGAAGTCTGAATACCCACCTGACCTGTTACCACCGCATTCCCTGCAATCAGAAACATTAAAAGGAGAACGTTGTTTTTCATAATAATCTTAAATTAATTATACTTATTTATATGAAGTTGAGCTTTTTATATGCTGCGAAAACAGATTTATAAATATTTCAATGACGGGGAACCAGAAACAATGAAAGAGAATTTAGTAGTGGTTATATTATGTTATTTATGAGCCGGAGAAATATAGTAACAGATTTGGGATAATTAATTCTTGACGGCTTATTGGTTTCTCTGAGTCATATCTAATATGTAACGTGGCCTGCGGATTAGCATTATTAATTCCTACTTGCGCTTTGTTGAGCATTTCTGCACCTGAAAAAATCAGAATGGAATAAGTCTGTAATTTCATTTCGAAAGATTTTCTCGCTAAAGACCACAAAAGTAGTTTTCATCATGTTATACAGAAAGATAACAGATGGTCATTTTCTGGAAAACGACAACCTGTTTTATAACCTCAGTAATTTGATTTCCAAATTATTACCAAAAAAAATTCTCTTTTTATAGACCAAGATGAAGATTTTGTTCATTTCAGTATGAAGTCCAGATTTCCCCGATAGGCAATTCAGCAAAGCAGGTAGGAAAGAAACTTTCTTTATCCCTTTTGTCAAAATATCTGCGTAAAAACTCAAAATAAGTATTTTAACTGCTTTATTATCGGCATTTAACTCTATTTGCACTTTGTCTTTTTTCAGGAAAAGGGCCAAGCATTTTCTTGTTTTATCACAACAGTAGGATTAATATTGTAAAGCAAAAGATGAATAGACCGGCTTAACTCTAAATAGAATGTTTTGCAATATTAAAGTTCGTAACGTTTCTCATCCTATTAAAATCAATTATATAAAATCAAAAATAAGCATCTATAATTAATTTTCCCACATTGGTCTAAAAACACAGGTGATTTGTCACAATGCGGTATCCTTCAGATCAACATTCCTTTCTTAGGTATATGCTGTCTTTGTTATCATTAAAATTCACTTTAAACTAACTTTTATCTTTTGTAAAAGTGCTTCTTATAAAATTTGTTTTTCTCGTAGCAATACACTGCTATATAATTGTTTACATATCTATTATGTTTTATCATTTTCCCGAAAAAGACAAGATATATCCTTTTTACCAGCTATAGACTAATGTACTTTTGTTCATCTTTTATTTTATCCAAACACTAAGCAACTTTAAATAATGAACAAAAACGTTTCGCTATTATGTATTATTTACCCTTGTCTGTTCTCTAAGATAATAGAACAATTACAGAAATAATATACATAAAACTAACATTAAGGCATGAAAAAATTATTGATCACTTCAGGAATCCTTACTGCATCCTTAGTCTCTGCTCAAATAGGAATCAATACAGATAAGCCCAATGCGGCTTTAGATATTGTATCGGATAAAAGCGGGATTTTAATTCCCAGAATGACCGCTGCCCAAATAGAACAAATCAATGTTCCAACCGAAGGTGAGCTTATTTTCAGTACAACGAATACCGGCAGTATAGTCAATACTATCGGATTTTGGTATTTTGACGGCACCATCTGGAACCCTATTACTGCCAATAACTCAATAGGTGAGAATATTTATAATTCTGACGGCATCCTTACCGGCAATAGAATTGTCACTCTTGACAATTTTGATATGAATATTGGGCCCGGTAAACTGTTTATATCCGGAAGTACAGGTAATATTGGAGTTAATACTGATCTTCCAACAGAAAAATTAGACGTTAACGGAGGAATGAGAATCCGCAGCCTCCCTAAGGGAAATGTAATCACCAATGGAGAAGGTGTATTATCTTTTGATACCGGGCTGATTAATCATTATGGGGATATCCAATATTCCTATACTTCCACAGATCATGAAGGCTGGTATTTACTTAATGGCAGAGCACTTTCTACATTACCGGCAAATGTTCAATCAAGAGCAACAGCTCTTGGAATTGCAGGAAGCCTCCCTAATGCTACAGGAAGGTATATTAAACAAGGTAGTCCGGGAACACTAAGCGGAGCAACAAGCGTAGTTATTTCCCGTGCTAATTTACCAAATTTTGTTTTTAGCGGAAATACAACAACTTTGTATCATACTCATCCACTGGTAAGCCCGGGCGCAGCTCAGGTAAGAGGAACGGATATTCTACAAACCGTTAATGGTAATGCCAATTCATGGCAGCTGGCGGGAGGGGCAATAGTGGGCTCAATACTTTCTAACGGAACCTATACAAGTTCAGCATCGGGAGCACACAATCACACCGTCACTATACCTACCGGAGGAACGGGAACCGGTGTTGCACTGGCTCCCGATTACATACAGTTTAATTACTTTATTTATTTAGGAATTTAAAATTCAATTATGTTTAGTACAACTTCTATTAAAATAATATCCATATTCAATCTTCTTTTTTTCCTTCCGGTCAGTGCACAGCGTGTTGGTCTTGGGACAGCCAATCCCAATGCAGCATTGGATATCAGCTCCACTACCCAGGGAATACTCATCCCCAGAATGACGGCTCTGCAGGCAGAAGCCATTACAGGTCCCGTCACAGGAGAACTGGTGTATGTCATTACAAACAATGGCACTGTTATTAATAAAACTGGTTTCTGGTATTATGACAACAGTGTATGGCGCCCCCTTGGAGGAGGTACCCAACCAGTTATCAACATTTATAATAATAGTGGTACTCTGGCTTCCGTCCGTACTGTAACAATGAACGGCCACAATTTGTCATTTGATACAGATAGGCTTTCGATTCACCCCGTGGAACAGAAAATAGGAATAGGCAACAGTACTCCTGCTTACACAGTAGATGTAAATGGAGATATACGTGTCAGAAATCTTACAGGTGGAAATATAAAAGCCCTTTCAGATGGAACTTTATCTATTGGCCCTAAAGTAGCTTACGGCACCGTTAAAGAATCTCTACGCTCAAATGACCATAACGGCTGGTATAAACTTGACGGCAGGGCTGTAAATACACTCCCTGCCACGGCACAAAGCAATGCTTCAGCAATAGGACTTGGTGCTACCCTGATAAATACCAATGGCAGGCTTATGAAACAAGGAGCACCATTCATTGCAGGAGGCTCTGATACAACGACACTGACCAGAGCTAACCTACCTAATGTTAATTTAACAGGAGTAACATCGACATCAACAGCTCATACGCATTCTTTAACGGCTGGCGGATACAATTTTGCGCAGAATGCCGCCGGTAATGCTTATGTCTTTAGAGCAGGAAGGGGAACAGTATCCGGAACAACTGCGATAACCTTGCCCGCTTCCGGCGCCCACACCCATACCGGCACTGTTAATACGGGGGGAAGCGGAACTCCGCTTACTATTGTACCACAAAATATATCATACAGCTACTTTATTTACTTAGGACAATAAAATTAAATCAATGACAAGAATAATTATACTATTTATTTTCTCTTTAGGACTCTCTATACCTTCCCTGGCACAAAAGCCATTAATAGGGATAGGAACTGCTAGTCCCCAAGCTGTATTGGATATAGTTTCTATCAATAACGGAATCCTGATTCCCCGTCAAACAGCTATTCAGATCGAAAGCATACAAAATCCTGATGAATCAGAGCTGGCTTATTCACTAACAGATAATGGAATGAGAATCACCAGAAAGGGGTTTTGGTATTTTCATTCAGGAACCTGGTTTCCTCTAACAGGGGACGGGAGTAATCATGAAAATATTTATACTGTAAACGGAACTTTAACATCCAACCGACAAGTGAACCAGGATGGAAAACAGCTTAATATAGGTCCGGGGCTGCTTTATCTGGATGGAGCCTCCTCCGCTATGGGAGTGCTTACCACTTCTCCCACTCAGACAATTGATGTGGATGGTAGTGTCAGAATTCAAACCTTGAATAAGGTAGCTGGTGTTATATCCAATGCTCAGGGTGTGCTTATGAATACTTTGGATTTTTTTGATGTAGGAGATGTAAAACCTTCATTTGTTACAGCTGACCATGATGGATGGTATCTGCTGGACGGAAGAGATATAACAACACTTCCGCAAACAGCTCAAAATAATGCATCAAGTATATTAGGGATAACCACAGTGCTGCCCAATGCGGCAGGTCGCTATTCTATGGGGACTACTGCAGCTACCGGTGCTGTTTCAGGAAGCAGTACAGCAACTCTTACCAGAGCCAATCTGCCCAATGTAAACCTCAGCTATACAACAGATGCGGAAGCAGGACACTCCCATACAATGACCTACCAAAGGATCCGAGCTACCACTTCGTTTGGTGGCGGAAATAATATCCATGTATACTGGCTCGCAGGAGCGGTTGTTGGAGGTGGAGGTCTCTATAGTATAAATTCCACCTCAGTAGGACATAACCATACCTATACAGTGAGCACCGGAGGAACAGCAACTCCTATAAACATCCAGCCGGCAGCATTAAATGCTAATTATTTTGTTTATTTAGGTCAATAATCATGAATACTTCAAATTTTCACTGCAAATTCGACACAAACTTCTGAGTATTTTTAAATTACGGCAATTCGTATAAGCAAAAAATCCTGCCATTCATTGAATGGCAGGATTTATTTTTTGTTACTAAAGATTTTCTTTACACCTCGCGGAGAGAGTATCACCTTGCAGCAACTTGCCGGACTTAGCCAATTCATTAATGTTCCCTCTTTCAAAAAGATTAAGGGTAGATTTTAAAATTAACTTATAATTTGGGTTTTAGTCCTTATTTTAACCGTCTTACAGAAACTTGCGTGATCGGACCAGAACCTGTCGAGCCAGAGCTTGAATATTTTAGTGTATAATCTTGCGTGTTTATAGCTCTAAAAGAATAGGTATTTGCGGCCTGCATCGGAATCGAAGTAATTTAGGTATAGGTTTGTAACCCGCCAGTCGGGGCTGCATACGTGTCATTTACTCTGGCTACCCACAATCCCGTATTATTATTCCATATACCAATAACCGGTGAAGTTCCGTTGGCAGTGGAAATCTGTACATTCATATTCACCTGATAAACCCCGTCGGCAGAAACTTTAAAGGAATTGGTTACAGCCGTTCCCGTATAAAGATTTTCGTTATTGATAATTTCATTATTGAGATTACCAATAGGATTAGCTACCGTAGCACCCGGAAAGCCAGCAGCTGTCATATCAGCAGTCATTTGAACAGTAATTTCCTGTGCTACTGAAAACTGCCCATTGCTAAGCTTTGTGGAATTAGCGCCTCAACAATAACTAAACTAAAAGAACCCCAAGGTTATAATGTTCCCATGTCTATAATTTATAGTATATGTAGGCACGAACGATATACATTAGAAGGGTTTTTCAAAAAGTTTGAACAAGCAAAAGGAATCAATATTCCAGATTAACCTGACGAGAGTTGGGAGCTACATTTTTTTTATAAAGAATTTAGTGACACTATTTCCAACATAACCAATACGATTCTACACAACAGTTATAAAGCAGTGTAAAATTTTATTTTATAATACCTCAACAAATAATCTGTCAACAGGCTCTTAAAATGTCAATAATATTTGCTCGTTCGAGCTACTTTTCATAAAATAGGTTAATATATGGCTAAAACACCCGATGACCCCCAATCTTCGGGTGTTTTGTTTATATGGTATACTTTCTTTTTCGACTGTTCTTTTGACAAATAGGGATTTTCCAGTTTTTATCAGTTACAAATATTATATATGACCTTTCGGTGAATAATTTGATAATTTGTATTAAATTTATTGTCACTAAACCTAAATACTAATACTATGAAAACCTATCTATTTATGTACTGCCCCAGGGCAGCAGTCCTTTGTATTTTATTTATTTTTCTCTCGAACACATACAATGCACAGGGTAAAACATATGCAAATAGTCAAACAGTGGCTACCCAAGGTGTGTGTGCCTGTGAGATTACTTCACCGAATGATGCAGTAGGAAGTAATGAAGATGATTTTTCGACCTTAAAAATCAACCTAGGCGTAGCAGCAACCATGGAACAGACCCTACATTTCCCATCGACCGTTTCCTTTTCCAAACTTGTTGTTGGCATTGGGAACAGCAGTTCACCACTATCTGTTCAGCTTTTAAAAGGTATTACGGTTGAAACGATGAACGGGGGTGCCCCGAATGGAGATGTACAAACAATAGATGGCAACTTACTCAAACTAGGAGCTCAAGGTGCTAATAGAGCAACCATTGAAATAAACACAAAAAAGTATTATAATGCTGTCAAAATTAAGTTAAATGGAGGGCTCCTTAATCTGAATGACGGCTTGAGGATTTATTATGCCTACCAGGTTCCAGATGTATTTGCATCTGCCTGCACAGCGCTACCATTTAGACCGGCTGCTTATTATCCCTTCAATGAAAATCTTACCAATATTCTTCCCGGTTACAACTTTGCAAGTGTAGGCGCAGTGCCGCCCTTCTTCGCTGATATGATCTGTAATAAGGGGCTTACAGCTTCTGGGTCTCCTAGCACTATAAAAGTTAAGGATACCCAATCGCCTCAAGCTGATGGTTATACAATTTCCTTCTGGGCAAAGACAGCATCGGCACAAAACGGCAATCCCCCTCCTTCGATTACTATTGATGCATTTGCTATGACATCGCGTATCCTTCCTGATGCCATAAAACTTAATCTTACACCGCCAACGTTTGGGCTTACACCATCGCTAGGTGATAATCTGGAAGCACCGAGTATTAACACACAATTTGACCACTATGTCATCAGATATAGCAAAAATACGGATGCCCAGCGGGCCATTATTTTTAAAAATGGGCAACACACCGGTGTCAATTTGCTCTGGGGAGGCTTTGATACACTCCATGTTTTTCATACAGATATTAACATTACTTTGGACAGAGCGCAGATTGATGAGTTTATTATTTATAATAAAGCTCTTACTGCCGAAGAAATGGAAGTATTATTTAAAGTCTATCCTGCTCCTCAAAATATCCCTACCGGATCATTTGGCAAAACAACCGATTCGGATGAAATATTCACAATTTCTCCAAATCCAACATCCGGTCAAATCAATATAGGTCGAAACATAACCTACTCAGATGCATTAGTTTCTGTTAAAAGCCTTTCAGGCAAGGAAGTATTCAGATCGAAATTAAGATCTCATACTTTCGATCTCCCTTCAAACCTTGCTGGCGGAATTTATGTGGTATTGCTTCAGACCACTGATAAAAAAATCTATACAGGTAAGGTTATATTGACACGATAAAGAACGGCAAAAAAAAGCATATAAAGATGGTCGCTTCAGTTAATGAAGCGACCATCTTTTTTGAGGTCTGTGTGGAGGAAGATAGAACTCAGATTCACCTTAGCGGAATCTCGTTTGCCAATTTCTTTTTTTAGCGCTATTGCCGCATTTGAATTTTGGTAAGATTTAATCCAGTTTTGAATACGTAAGAATGAGTACAAAAGAAAAATTTCTCGTATAACCTGACTGTTGACGAAAGAAAACAATCGAATTCAGGTTTATTGCTGTTCTACCATAAAATCAATGTAATGAAACGGTGTGATTTTTGTAAAATATAAATCATAACCCACTTAAATCTAATATCATGGCAGATAACAAAACAAAGAAAGGTCATCAAGATCGTAACAAAGTGAGTGGTTCTGAAAATTACGAAATCCAATACTTCAAAGACAAAATGGGCGTCAGTTCTCAGGCTGTCGCTGGAGCAATGCGTGCAACAGGATCTAATGACCGGAAAACCTTGGAGGCATATCTAAAGAAACGTCACGGTAAATAGGTTTAATAATAAACTGATCCGCCCTGCCTCACAGTTTAATGAAGGGTGGATATAATGCACTCTTTAATTGTAAAACTAGAGGTATGGCAAAAAAGAAAACAACCCTGCCGGACAAAAAGAATAACTCAGAGGCTGTTGAAGTCAATGAAGATCAAGTTATCGAAGCCGCACAAGTCACCAAAAGCATCCTTGATGATATGGGAGTGGAGAGTTATTGCAAAACCAGTGGTTCTACCGGATTACATATCTATATACCACTGGGAAACAAATATACCAATGAGCAGTCCAAAGAATTTGCGCGAATGATTGTGACCTTGGTGCATAATGAGCTTCCTGACTTTACGAGTATTGAACGTGCTATTAAAGACCGAAAGGGTAAGATGTACTTAGACTTCTTTCAGAATCGTCCGCATGCGACGATTGCAGCAGCTTATTCAGTAAGACCGAAGCCTGGTGCTACTGTTTCTATGCCACTGCATTGGGATGAGGTGAAAAAGGGATTAAAAATTAGTGATTTCCATATCCGAAACGCTATTGAGCGGATGAACAGTGAAGGAGATATTTTTAAACCAGTACTTGGAAAGGGCATTGATTTGAAAAAAGCCATCGAAAAGTATGCTGGGAAATAAGGATAATTGAAGGGTTTTGAACATGAATTTAATAGTATGGCGTGGTTTGTTATATAAATCGCGGGAACATTGCGAGATTGAGAAACAAGCTGGTAGGCTTGCTGTTAAGTCAATCGTCGCTGGAACTTATCAAGGTAGGATTTATGACGTGAGTTATGTCTTAAAAATAAATCCGGATTGGTGTGTGCAGGAATTTGAGATAAAAACTGAAATTGACGGAGCCACAACTGTCATACTTGGAAAAAAGGAAGGGGAGGAGTGGATAATTAACGATACCCAGAGGCCTGAATTCCAGGGTTTACAGTATATAGATATTTCTGTAACTCCCTTTACAAATAGCCTTCCTATTAACAATCTGCATATGAAAATTGGTGAACAGCGGGATATTGATGTTCTTTATATAGACATTCTAGGAAATGAGCTTAAAGCAGTTAAGCAACGGTATTCACGTACCTCCAAGGATCATTACTTATATGAAAACTGTGATTCAGATTTCTCTTCGACTATTGAGGTAGATTCAAAAGGCATCGTAAAGAGTTACCCAGGCTTATTTGAAGTTGTTGTTGAAAGTGAAGGAAATATGTAAAACAACCTGAGAACCTCCCTAAGACTTTAAGAGGAAATATTAAAGAATCCCAGTAAGGTTTTTACATAAGCCTCTATGTAAAACATGGATTCGCTACCGCTAAACGTTTATATTAGAATTCTCTCGTAAATTATTATTTTTTTTAATTGATTTAAAGGTGAAAAATGAGGCTGGAGGTACACTGTCAGAATTAATGGAAGGCGTTGGTTTGTTATAGTAACTAATTTTGAGTTGAATAGTAGATCCATAATACTCATATGCTTATATTTGTTATCAAAGAAGCTTAAATAATGAAACCAAGAGAACTCTTAGAGCAGTGGATTAAACTTTTCAACGCGGGAAACGCAGAAGAAATTGCTGAATTATATCATGGGGATGCGATCAACCATCAGGTGGCTAATCAACCGATAGAGGGGAAAGCGGCAATACGAGAAATGTTTGCTGCTGAATTCGGTAACGCTGAAATGACGTGCATTCCTGAGAATATCTTCGAAGACGGAGATTGGGCAATATTGGAATGGAAAGACCCTCTGGGTTTAAGAGGATGTGGATTTTTTAATATTGTAGATGGCAAAATAAAATTTCAACGCGGGTATTGGGACAAGCTTTCATTCTTAAGAATGCACAATCTCCCCATTCCAACCGAGGGATAATTAAAACTCCAATCAAAGATTAAGCAGATGTAAATACTCTGCATTTTTGTGGAAGTGTCGGCAGCAGTATACACTTGTCATTTCCAAACGATACTCAAGGTGTTAAAGTCATATATTTTATGTTGGTCATTAAACAGAAACTGCCAAAGGATACTAACATTTTCAAATTTCATTATATAGCTGTAATCAGTTGAATTTTGAACTTTCGCTTTATATATCAATTCCAAAGATTTTAAATTTCCGAATCTTCCATAAATCGCTTTTATGTTCTCTTCGGATTTTTTTAGGTCGTTCGTAAAACTATCTGAAAGGTCGTCGTATTTCAATTTACCACTTGTCACCTCACTAAATAAATATTGGATTTTAGCTGTTATTTTATGTTCTTGGTTTTTTAGTGGCTGATACATGGTCAGAATATGCCTATTCATATTTAAGGTTAAAGGCATCACAGATTGATTTATTTGAGCGGTAATTTTAGATGTTTCATAATAATGTGCTCCCTTTTTTAGTTCATCTGAAAGGCTAAACTTTGTGTTTTCTTTTGGATTGGCAAAATTATAAAACTCTATCTCGCCTGTATGTAAATTATAAGAATTTGAGTACTTAGTACCGCCACTGCCTGCCACTGCACATTGCCTCAAAATTTCTGAGCCTTCGCTAATGGTTGGGACATTTTCCGTTTTATGTAATTTCTGAAAAGTAGTTTCTCCGTAACCCGAACCCCTGCTTTTCGAGGTCGTATCAAAATATAATTTACCGTTTTTAGAACCTATTACTACTGAGTTTCCTGATTTGTCAGCGATAAATAAGGTTGTTCTTGCGAAAGCAGGTTCACTGTATGTCTGGTAAAAGTTAATTGCTTCCTTCACTGTTTTGCATCTTTCAAGCATCCATTGACTGGTGTTTTTGTTCAGCTTAATTAATTTTTTATCAGGCACATAGTTGGGGTCAACGATGTAACTATCACCATCAACAGTAACCCAATCAAAAGCTAATCCTTTTGTATTTAACCCACCTTGGGCTTCACCATCATCAAAACCTACATACGCACATCCGAAATGACCTTTCCCTTTTGGAACAAACCAAATCCTTGTTTTAGTGTTCGTAAAATCTTCATTGTTAAAAAAGTAAGTTTTTTTTCCATCGGTAAGAACAAATACAGTACAAGCCATTGATCTACTGAAAGAAAATAAAAAGAATAATAAAGTCAAAAGAATTTTTATTCCTTTTAAGTGCTTAAACCAGTGATTTTGGTTTTGAGAATTTCCCATTTTTTAAGTTATATTATAATTATGGCTTTTAATACCTGAATACTATGTTTGTCCGATGTGTCAAGAACATTCTAACTAAGGTTTTTTGTTCTGGCTGTATTTTTGTTTTTCGGATCAGGTCTTGCCTGTTTTCGGTCAGTAATGTTCGATTCCATGGCCTCATCCCAACCATATTGTTGAATTTTTTTCCATTCTCTTCACCAAAAATAACACTGTAGCAGCTGCTCCAAAATTTTTGATGAGGCTTGTATACATTTTTATCAATCATTGTTGAATCAAAAACAGAAGACTGATGAGCTAATATTTGATACTTAAATAAGTTTTTGACGTTGACATTTTCAATTTGAATAGAGTCAGATATTTGTTCAATTTTTTTATAATCAAAATCGCTACTCATGGGAGCCGAAGTTGAACAAGAAATCAATATGAGGAAGATCAATGTCGAAATAATCTTTTTCATGAAATAATCTTTTTGTAATGCCTTCTAAAATTAAAGAATGTTTTTGACTATAAGACAATTTACCACATTACTTTATTACATATAAAGTGAAATAAATAACGATGTATAATTTTGTAATTCAGATTCTTATAGGATAGCGTATCATTGAATTGTAATATTTCAAATAGAAGGGGAGTACTTTTAACAGCTAAGATCGATTCATATAAGGAAAGGATTGATAAGGCTCGAGATATGTATTTATCAGATAAATTGGACGAGAAAGATTTTAGAAGTATAAAACAACGATACGGCCGAGAATTGGAAGATCTAGAATATAACTTAAGTGTATTAAAGGCATCTGATACTACAAATGAAATCCACACCAAAATGGAGAAAGCAATAAATGGAATTTCTGATATATCGGAACGTTACAAGCATGCTGATACCGATGATAAGCGAGCAATAATTGGTTTGATGTATCCCGAAAAGATAACCTTTACAGGAACGCATTTTCAAACACCTAGAATGAACAGTTTCGCTGAACATATCTTCCTGATAAAGAATAATATAGGGGCGAAAAAAAATGGTCACCAAAATTTTTTAAATTCTGATGACCATGGTGTGAACTTGGCAGGACGCTATCCAAACTCTTTTTTTGCTGATATAGAAAATGTTTTAGAGTTATGTGGTTGAAAATAAGTAGTATATAAATATTGTCTTTACGTATAAATTTAAAAAGATGCTCTTCAAACACATTTCCGGAAGATTTTGTCTTATAAGTCAGTTTGATTTGCTGGAATAATTGTTTTACATCTTAACGATTGATAAAATATCGGTTGGTGATCAAAATATCAGATGAGAAAAGAGTTGGAATATTGTGATTCACTTTCAGGATGATAAAATCTAGATCAATTTTGGTTTTTGAATTTACATGTTGTTGTTGTTGTTGTTGTTGTTGTTGGTATTCTCAAAATTTTGCAATCTTTTTGAGATAATGCCTGCATCTAAGATTGAAGTTATGCTTCCTAGCACGAAATAGGCCAGAAGGAAAGCCATACCGGCCAAAATATAGAGAACTAGATATTTTGAAAACATATTCAGTTCGGCATAATTACAGAAAACCAAGATCGCAAAACCAAGCAATGCTAAAAGTACTGCAAAACAGAGCGAAAATTTTTTGAAATATATTGTTGTCTTAGTAAGATTAACATGGAGTTTGCCTAATTCATTAAATGACAGATGTGCTTTTGCACTTTTTATAATTGGCCAGTCGAAATTGTTTCCGAGTTTATCTTTAAGCTCGTTATAGGCAGGAATACTTTTGTAATTTGTCCTGAATCCTGAAATTATAAAGAATATATTTTCTTGTATGGCTGGCTCGATAAATTTATCCTTAAAGTCAGTTTGGAGATTTTGTAACAAGGGGTAAGCATCGATCATGTACTGTAGTTTTTGGAACTTCCTTTTCAGATGAAAATTTAAAATGTAGGGTGCTGCCAAAGATGTAAGAATTACTGTTACTAGTGTTCCTGCGGCTGTCACGATAGTGTTAATGTCCATAATATAAAAATATTTAAGTTTAAAATTTTAATGGTTCGATTCGGTTATTATTTTCAGTTTTTTTGTCTTGCTAAGTAAGAAAAAGTATTGTTGAACTTTCTTACGCATTAGTGATTTCCAGAATAAATCATTACGAAATCGGTATACAAAAAAACTGCAAATAGTCAATTTGCAGGATTTGTATATTCTTAAATCACTGAATTAACTTTTAAAATGTCGTTGAATATGAATGGATAACAGTTTTATAACATGAAATTAAGACTTGGTAAAGCCATATTTTTCTTCTCTCTTTTTAAATGCTACCTGTGGGAGTGCCGGGAAATTAATATCTATATTTTCAGCTCCGGTTAAAGAGATTAAATAATACATAAAATGGATAATATGACTTGCTGGTAGGAAAATCGAACCAATTTTTTGAGTATTTAGAAAAGGTTTTGAATGTATGTGATTGATTGTTATGTTTTTTTTGTTTTGGTTTGATCTCTGCTATGTTTCGAAGCTACTTAATTAGTACATTAAAATATTGTTAACTCTATTATTTTTCAACTTCAATATCTATCCAGTTTTGGATTATGTTTAAGATAATATGTAAATTATTTACACAAGCGAAGAGTATTTGATAACCCTGGATCACAGAAGGCGAAGTCCTATCAACTGAAATTAAATCAAAGGCATTATTGATCTCACTACTTGGTAAATGAGCATCTCCATGTCTCAGTTCATAGACTCCAACAAGAGGCGCGGTAATTTCTCTTGCTTTTTCTTTTGGAATTTTTACTGCTAGCAGATTTTCAAGAGTTTTTAATGAACCCCATTTAGTACCCTTTGGGGGAATAGCTATTTTTTGAAGGGATTCTATATCAATATCATCGATTATAATTCTAGCAATATCCTTAGCCAGAGAAAACAGCCCTTTGTCGTCAACTGCTCGGAATCTATTTATTGTAGCTATAATTTCTTCGACAGAGTGATGTCCTCTAAAAAACTTTAAATTAAACTGTTTTTCAAATGCTTCATTTATTTCATTAATTACTCTTTTTAGAAATCGTTCTGGTGCATGTGTGCTTGCGGGCTCTGCTTTCACTTGCGAGGCGTACAACTCTTTGCCAATTCCACCTTCAGGAGCAACGTTGTGCGATGACCAAATCTGTTGTTGCCAAGACGGTAGCCTCCCGATGTCTTTTGCATAAACAGTAATTAAACCTATCTCATTGACACCAAAGTGTATATTCCAAGACGGTGAACAGGAAAGTTTTCCTGTGTCCCTTGTATACCAATCTAAAGAACTCCCACGTATCGATAATATATGTGAGGCTAATTCAGGTTTGAACCATAACCACTTTCCGCCTTGTTTTAATTGATTACCCGTCTCTTTATTACCGATAACGTCAACTACATAGTAAAAATCTATATTGTCCTCATGTCCTAAAGTAATTGGGCTGTTGGCAGCTGGATTGATCCATTCATATTTCCATAGTTCCGCTATTAGACGGTATAATTTTTTTCCTGCAAAGTTTTTTTCATAATATTCCGATTTCACATTTTCGTTCGTAGGAAATGCTGTCATATCAGGTACATCATCATTTTCATCAACATCTGTTCTACTAGCATGGGATATGGCAATTTTTTCTCCAAATGCAAATCCTCCTTCATGTATTTCTAAGATGTTAAATTCCCAGATGTCTTTACCATTTTTAGATTGTGCGGAATCTTTATCCCAAGGCAGTGGGGGCTTAGTTTCCAATATTGCATCCCTGCTGAAAAAGGAGGTGACATACAAGCCAGAATTCCTTGCAGCTAAGTAATCTTTTAAAAATTGATTTTTTATTTGCAGATTGACAGGTTCACTCTCTTCATTTCTTTCCAGTTTTGCTACTTCGGTATAACCCTGTCTAGGGCAGACCCAAACATCACCCTCTCTCTTTAAACCCAAATTTATTACTAGGTCCGGATGCAAATGCCACTCATGATTATCGTAATTATTGTCGAAAGTCTGGTCTAATACTAAATGAATGCCCTTTACATTCTCACCTTCATATAAATCAGACTGTGAATAATTTTCATATACAAAATTTAACCCTACTGAATGACCTATTCCCACATCACTCCATGATAATTGTTCAGCACTTTCTCTTTGATCTACAGAAATCATTAAAGTTCCATGACCCGTAAAGTCTTCTTTGTAGCCATTTTTTCCAAAGGCTATATCATTTTGAACAGATTTTTGGGATCTTAATGATACCCATACGGAATTATCCAATTTTCTTTTTCTTAGATCCTTCATTTCAAACCATGTATGATCCATATCTTGTGTGTTTAATTAATTTTTATGTGAGAATTCAAATATACAAAACGGTCTTTTCTCTATTGTAAGGAAAACCGTAAAGGCAAATAAAATACATATTAAGTTTTTTTATCAATATTTACCCTAAATTGTATCTTGATTTCAAATTTGGCTATTCGAAATGAGTGGAATATTTGTAAATTTGAAAAAAGATAACCAACCTTCAAATTGTCTCTCATATCTTTTTTAAGGTTATAAATACTCTATGATTACAACAGTTTATATTCCGAAAAAATCTCTCGAACACCTTTTCGACCATACTGAAATAGGCACCTTATTGCAGCTAGGTGGTTATAATGACTACATTTTTTTAGAGGATGAGAATTCAATTATTTTATCAGAAATACGACAAAATGTAAGTTTTATTCAAAATTTTTATGGCAAAGACATTGATTTAGTATCAGCAATTGTTGGAAAAAACGGAGCTGGGAAAAGTTCGATTATGAGACAATTCAATTATCCAATTGATCAATTGTCGCAAGGATCATTGTTTGTATGGGAGGAAATTATCAGTGGTAGAGTAATCACAAAAATTATTAATCAGACAAAAAAAGAAATCGTTGCACCAGAAAATATTGAAGTTGTAACAAATTGGGACTTTTTAAATATACTATATTATTCTCCTATAATAGATTTTGAACTGAAATCAGCAAGATCTCCAGTGAATCCATCATCTAAATTTGATTCTTCACTTCAGCAATATTACTTGAAATCCTTACATCAGCAAGGGTTATTGATGGGAAGTAGCCTGATACCAAAAATTATTGAGTCTTATCCAGATTTTCCTAATTATAAAGTTCTAACGCTGAGCGCACATAATTTTACTAAAGATTACTTTATGGAAACTTATGTTTTATCAAATTTTGGAAATCCTAATAGAGGAGATACTCTGGTTCATGAGTTAAACCGTACAATACAAACGCTTGAAACCATTCCGGAGGAAACTATTACAAGAAGAAAAGAAGATGTTATTAATGAGTATAAAGACTATTTAAGATATCTAAAAGCAGATAGCTTTACAGAAAAACTAAAACAGATTTGGGACATCCCAGAGTATCTACCACAGGATCAATCCAATAAAATCCATGATCAGAAGAATATAATTAAAGATGTTGAAGTCCTTATCTTGAGCTATTTGCAGGCGGGGGCTGTTTTTGTACAAAATGGTTTGGGAGCACCCTACAATTTTGATGATTTTTTAAAAGCAGAGAATTTCGAACAACGTTTAGATCAGCTTTTGACGCAGTATATTATTCAAAAGAGTGATTTACTACATGATATTTTCATAAGTAACTTTGGTAGAGTCTCTTTACAAAATAGTGATGAAATAATCAAAATTATTAAGGAGGATAAGTTTCATAGTTTTGGAAGTGTTGAATTTGCACCAGTAAAAAGGGGGATTATCAAAAATGTAGAAGATTTTACGAAAATAAAAAAGTTTTATTCTTTTATGACTGCTCTATACACAGAAGGGGAATCAATATCATTTGATTTTGAAAAAGAATATAAGACATTTTCCGATTTTAATGAGCTTTATAAAGAAATAATCACTATTCTTAGCCGTTATAATCGTGGGAATGAGGCTGTTTTGTTTGATTTTAGTCCGGATAAAAAATTATCAAACGGCGAAAAAGTACTTTTAGACCTATTTTCTTCATTTTATTCTTATGTGATAGAAAATAAACGACATAAGCAAATTTGTAAAGAACATTTAGTGCTACTTTTAGATGAGCCTGAATTAGGGTATCATCCATTGTGGAAGAAAAAATTTGTTCTAGCTATCACAACTGTTTTACCCATTTTATTTTCAGAATTAAAACCATTAAAATATAATGCAGTACTTAAAAATTGGGAAAGGACAGGAAAAGACGCTCCATCTTTACAAATAATTTTCTCAACTCATGATCCCTTGACACTTTCTGATGTTTTATTTGAAAATGTGATTTTTTTGGATAAAACGGAAGATCAGAAAACAATAATATCTACAAATAAAAAGAGAACGTTTGGAGCTAATGTTTCTGATCTATTTGCGGATTCATTCTTTATCAGCGACGGACTAATCGGAGAATTTTCAGACAGTAAAATAAACAAAACGATAGATTGGCTGATAGATCAGAATGATAAGGCCGATTCAGAACAGCATAGAATACTGATTGAGAAAATAGATGAGCCAATTATTCAACGTAAGCTTGCTCAGATGTATTCTGAAAAAATGAAAACTGATCTAGCAAAAAAACTATTACAAATTGAGTTGGAAGAAATCCAAAATAGGTTGAATAAAATGTAAGTGTATGATATATTTTGATTTGTCTTCAAGAGCCGACATTATCCAAGAGCATCGTGATAGTTTAAAACCTTATCTATTACGAAAGATAAGAGAAAGTAATTTGAACAGATTGTTGAAAGATTTTATTGAAAGCAAACTTGAAGATATACTTGTCTCTAAGCCAGAAGATCTAAAAAATATAAATGATTTGCTTTTAGGGCATAGAGCATATAAAAATGCGCTGAAGCCTAAAATAAAAAAAATCTTTAACTATAAATATTTTACGGCTAAAGGAAATAATAGATATGATGCATATACTTTAGCTGCTAAACTTCAAATTCGTACCTGCCTTTATTGCAATAGAAATTATACACTGACAGTAGATAAGGGTTCGGGAAAGGATGATAAATTTATTAGGCCGGAATTCGATCATTTTTTTGATCAAGATGATTATCCGCTGCTTGCCTTGTCTGTTTATAATCTAATTCCGAGCTGTAAAACCTGTAACAGTACTTTAAAACACACAGCTAAGTTCAAGCTGTCAGAGAATATTCATCCCTATGTTGATGATGTTATTTCTGACTACAATTATCAATATTTGCCATATACCGTTAGTGCAATATTGGGAGGCTCTGCTCATCTTGGAGTTAAATTAATACCGACCAGTACTGATGCAATTTTAAATCAAAGGATAGAAAACTCTTGCGAAATATTTAGGTTGAACGAAATCTTCAGTGCACACTCCGAAGAATTAAAAGATATGTTTGATATCCGTCATCGTTTCTCACAAAGATATCTAATTGAATTAGTGGGAAAATATGAAAAATTGGATTTTGATTATGACGACATTTATCGAATTGTATTTGGTACCTATTCTAAAGAGGCTGACTTTAGCAAACGACCATTTAGTAAAGTTAAAAAAGACATTTTAATTGAATTAGGTATTTTGTAGATACTTTTTGTTTTAAAATTAGCTATTAAAATGCATTTACAGATTATTTCAAAATGCAATTCTTCTTTTCCGCTCATCAGCCAGTTCTTTAAGGATTTGCTGTCTTTCATGTTTATAATCAAACTTCTCGTCAATTAATGAAACATATTTAGATTTTGTAAAATACCAATCAATTGTTTTTCCATTTTCCTCTACCAAAAAGTCTCCAGGAACATATTGAGCGACCGAATGAAAAATTAACACAATGACGACTGAATAAACTTTTTCTATCATATTGTTTAATTCATTTAGTTCACGAGTTCCTTCATAACCTATTGGTCTGCCCGTACTATTTCTTTCTAATCTTTCCAATAGCTGATGAGAACTAGCATGAGTATATTTTGATAAAAAACCGTATAGTTTTTTTACTTCTGTTTTAAAATCCTCACTACAATTTTCAAAATAGTAAAAATTCAATGTGTTAATTTGATTGATATTGGAGGAGTTTAATAATTTTTCGTACTCATTTATCTGCTCAACAAATGTTTTTTTGTTAGAATTTGTTACAATAAAGCAACTTTTAATACCAACTTCAATTAAATATCTCAACTCCCTTAAACAAGTATTTGATATTCCTTCTTTCGCCAAAATATTAATAGATATAATGCTTTGTGAAATGTCGTCAATCATTCTCAAAAAGAAATTTCTTTCATGACTTATTCCATCTCTTATAGAGTTGTGATAACAAAACAATAAACATTGTATTATTGAACCTCGCATTATGTAGAGCCTGTCTAGTTCAATTTTGTAGTCTTCCGAGTCAAGCTCTTCATTTAATTCTTCTTTTGTCATGGATTCTATTTTATAATATATCTAAATAAAGTCTCTCATTTTCTAACTAGCTAATATTTCTATTGTTGAGACTATTTCTCAAGAAGAAAGTATCGAAATACAACTATTCTTCCAAGAGATTTTATCAAATTTTAAAAGTCATTCAAATGTATAATTTTATAAGAATTTGTTGAATTGTATAAATCATCTCTGTTCATGCGGTCTTTAACACTAATTTTTTGTTTTATAACAAATGATAGAGTTAAGTTTTTCTTTTTCAAGAAACTCCTTAAATATTTTCGATCTATAATTAAATAACTATTATAAGGAGTTGGTATACCATAGCGGCTAGCATCTTTAAAATTTACTAGAAAATCGTTAAATGATGCTATCTCATTTTGATCCTTTGTAAATTTAAGTATACCTAAGCTGTAATCAAGCCGTGTTTCTTGATCGAAAATAGGAGATAGCAATACTATATTATCTTTCATTCGATAGTATTGCCACATATTATTAGCTAATGTCCTTATTTCGCTAATCAGTGGTACATACTGATTTGATTGGTTGTTTTGATGAAATCTCAATTTTCCATCTAAGGTTCCGTAATTATGAAAATGTGCATTAGCAGGATACCAAAAACCACTCATTGTTATATGTTTGTATAATTGCTCTGCCTCCATTTGAAATGAATTGATTTTGGGAGTTGCAAAGGCAAAGGCTTTTAGTTGGCAATATACATTTGAATCATAATGATTGTCACCATGTGAAAAATTACCATTAAAAAAAAGCGGAATAGAATCATTATCTTTCTGTAGAAATTCTATTAATACTGTTTTATAATCATCAATCTCTTCAATTGTTCTAGAATCTTTAATTCTTAATTGAGGCCACCAAGATGGACATTGAGTAAATTTTATTTTCCACAAAGAATAATCAATCGGTAAATTTTTGATAGTGTAATGCCATAGATCATTGGAATCAATCAAGTTATAATTATAGAGAAAATCAACCAATTTCATAAATGTCGATTTTAAAATGTCTCCAAACACAGTTGTTCTACCAGTAATGATATTATACTGACTGTTCGAGTAATCTTCATCTTTGCTTTTATCATATGTTAAATCAAAGTCTTGGCAATATTCTTCATAGGAAGTACACCAAACGTTCCATACATTAATAAAATTTCCAGCCTTTTGTTGAAGAGAATCTAGATAATCTATATAACATAAAGGAAGATTTCGCCCTACAAGGTGCTGGAAGTCTTCTCTATTTAGTTCTGTTTTTGCTGAAGTAGTGTAAAAATATAATGGATTAGTAATATTTAGTTTTAATTTTAAGGTTTCAGCAATGTTTTGCATGAGTAAATCTGTTGCTAGACATCGCACAGAAAGTAAATTGTTTAATATATTTTGATTTAAAAATTTAAATGTGAGAGAGTTTATGTTTTGTAAGGACTTAATTAGGATTAATAATCCTTCACAAGCTCTATTTTCAAGAGATTGTACTAAAAGATAGTCGAAAAATATCTCATGATATTGCCCATCAAAATCATTTTCCAATATATCTGCTATTGCTTCAGCTGCGCTAGCCTTGGTAACTGGATTAATCCACATTAGGCGAGATAACAAAATTTCAAAAGGCGTTATCTCTGCTGGACTGAGGAAAAAGTCTGGGACGGGTAATTCTACGTTTGGAAATATTTCAGGTAAAAGATTGAGGTAAGAATTTGTTATATTCTCAGCTTTTGAAATATCCCCACAGTCAACATAAAATTGTGTACTTTTGGGAATGGGAACATTATAATTTTTTTCTTTGCCATAATGTAAGCCTGTATTTTTTACACTTTCGGAATAAAACTCCTGTTCTCGCCCCGGATAGTCTTTTAATACATTTTTCCATCTTTTTTGAGATTCTTTCATACGACGCATATAGGTAGGAGACCATCCACTGCCATTAGACTGTGCCCAACATATACAGTTGAATGCAAATTCTTTATCATATTTGTAAGCAATAGGATAGATAGCGTCCAATAATTCGGCAGATATATTTGAAAATCTATTGTTAAATATTTCCTTTAACACTTTTATTATTTGATATTCTTCCTGTGGAAAGGCTGTTAATCTAGTGTTAAGCCAACTATTCAGAAATGATGACTCAAAATATGTAATACGATCATTGATGAAATTCATTTTTACTACAAGATATTCTTTAAGCTCCTCTGGCTTAATATGACTGTGGTCCTTGTTTGTTTTACTTACAAGTTTCTCTTGTTTTAATTGTTTATGAGTAGCTGTATTTATTCCAAACTTACTTGTCAAATTATTTATTATGTCTTTTATTGATGGATCACTTTTCTGCAATTCATTTAAGGTTTTCAAGTTATTGACTGCGGTCTTACCAATGGCCTTAGAAACGGGATCATCAAAATTCAACGTATGTAATATATCATCAAAAGTACTTTCTACTCTATCATATTCTCTGATAGAAAGATTGTACATATAAATGTTGTAAAGCATTTTAGGATCCACTTTGGCTAAGAGTTTACAAAATACAGTTATGAAATGCCTGGTTTCATCTCCGTCTGTTAACTTTTCAATGTGGTGTATGTACGGAAAAATTTTTAATAAAAAGTCTTTACTTTTATTTGATGCTGCATTAATACAAACTTCGATACTTTCCAAAATATCATGAAGAAGCATATATTTATGGTGTGAATAGGCCAGAATATTAGCTGTGGCTCTCTCAAGAAGTGGTCTTATTAATTTGTTATTGTCAGATGTAGTTGCTAAAATTGCTAAATCTGTTATATAGTCGCATTTTTCAGTAAATGGAATAATTTCATTTTGTATTTGTTGTAATTCAGTTGTAATAAATTGCTGAACTGCAGTTTTGTTCGGTTTTATCCGTTTAGAATTAATAAGGGTAAACAGGGATGCTTTATTGTACCATTTATTATTTTTCAAGTAATTTAATTCTTGATATTGTAATTCATGATTATGGTTATTCTTTTTATTAATTATATAAGACATCCAAAGAACAAAATCTATGATATACGGTATCCCAATTCTTCTATATTCGTAGATATCATAATTTTTGGGAAATTTCAATATATCTAATTCTTCAATAGGACTTAAAATATGTTGAATATCTATAATGCTCTTATTCTTTGCCTTATCAGATAATAATTTTGCAACACTTAAAATGGCAATATACATTTCATATACCCAGATTTTGTTTGGATCATTATCCATAATTTCTATATTGGGCAACTCACCTAAATCCATATAGGCATTAATAAAAGCTCCTAATAAATTATGTTTGAGTAAGTCTAATATTGGTTCTGATTCACTAGAGTGATATTGCACTTTTATGGGAAAAGAGTCTAAAGGTATTAGTTCAACCATGTTACCATTTGTGTAACCAAAAAGGCTCTTGTAGAATAATTGTAAGAGTGTTTCTTTTGGAAGCAGAGTATCAATATGATGTGCCCATGTTGCAGTTACATTCTGTAAATCATAAGCTATTAGTACCTCAGATAATGCCTCCCTTTCTTCTTCAAGTAATTGAGTTTTCAAAATTTCCTCAACATGACTAATTGGTTGTTGAAGTTGTTCAAATAGCTTTTCTAAGTAAAATTTAAAAAAGTGCGCTGCATGCTTATCGCCTCGGAATTGTTTGATAAATTTGAAAATTCTTTTAGTTGGAATATCATAATTGATAACTATTTGAATCCAGGACTTTGCGATTTCATTAATTTCGTGATTAGCTTCAATAAATAATTCATTAATTCGATCTATAGCTTCTTCAGGAATAACACTTGTTACTCCTTTATTCTTAAGCGCAATGACAATCTCTGCTAGTTGATAATGTGTTAAAATACTAAAATCAGGATATTGTAGATTAATGGTTCTATTTGTTTTAAAAGATATGGCCCATATATTACCAAGTGTTTTATCCAAATTATAGTATCTATTACTAAATAGATTTTCAACAATTGAGAAGTATATAAGTTTATCCAATTGATTTGTTTCAAAAGCAGCTTTTGTTGCTAAATACAAAATATTTTCAATAATAGTTTCACTATGACAGTCAAGATATTGGTTGACAATCCAAGAGTTATCAATAGACAATAACATATCTGGATTTCCTAAATAGTATTCGACTTTTGGCAGTTCAGACCAGCAAAGTGGATATTGGGACTTTTCTTTTAACCAATTTTGTAGAATTCTATATAATAATATTTTTTGTTCATTGAGCTCTGGTTGCTTATGAATGAATACAAGGAAACTATTGTGATAAACTGATATGCCAGATAGCTCAAATCGGAATAAATGACGAATTTGGGCAAAACTGTCTGTAATCTCATAAGGGTATTGACAAAAATTAGATGCTAGAGAAATTAGTTGTTCTTCTTGCAACTTAAAATCTAGGCTTGTTAACGCAAATGAAATAGTCTTTGTTAACGAAGAAAGCTGTTGCCATAGGCTCTTATAATAATCTTCAATTTCAGTATTATAATGAGGGATACGGTCTAAATCGAATTCCGAAATACCTTTCTTTAAATTTTTTATTTCGGTCAAAACATACCTTAGGTGTAGAGGGTTACCTTTAGTAATATGTGATAATTTTGAAATGATTGTCTCAAAATGAGTACCATATGCTTTGTGGTCTTTAGGAAAAGCTTTAATAGCTATCTTTTTTATACTCTCTCTTTTTAGTCCTTTGATTTCAATCCATTGCTTACGAGGTGAATATTGATTAATAATATTAGGAAAACAGTTTGTCGCCATTTCTTGTGTTCCTAAAATTAACCAATACCCCTTTTGAGGATATAGAACTTCATTTAGAAATTCTATAAGTTGACTTTGGCTATTTCCTTCTCGAATTACATGATCTAATCCATCAATAATTAGAATAAATGATTTATTTTCATTTCTGCAGTAATCTGCAATTTGGTCTATAAACTCCTTTAATTGAGTAAACGCAGTATTTTGTTCACCTAACGATTTAATTACGGTATTTTTCTGTTTTTTAAATTCAGCTTTTAAGCCTTCAATTACACGTTCCGAGTTTAATCGATCAGCATATGAATTGTCCTTCGGGTTTAAGTGATAATGGTGACGAAATACAAGTGTATTCTCTTTCTTAAGTAATGTATATAATTTAGATAAGTAAGTGCTTTTTCCACTACCAGGTTTTCCTATAAATACCTTAATCCCACCGTCTATACTGGTTAGGTCCTTTAGAATATCTTGATGAGTATTTTTGTTGAAGAACTCAAAGTCTGTAGGAATTTCAAAGTTTTGATTTAAGGGTCTGGGATTATCCCACGATAGATGTAATCTTATATCACTTAAAGTAAATGTTTTCGGATGCTTTTCAGCTCCTTCATTCGCTATAAAAAGCAGAAGACTATCAACTCCGGCTTTAGTAACCTTTAATTGTTTGTATAAAATTTCTCGAAGAGTTTCTTCCAGATCTTTTTTATTTGGTTGATTAAATTGAAAGCAAAACTCTCTAAAGAATATATTAATTAAGTTTAGATCATAAATTGATTTCAGATTGTCAAGAAATTCTGGATTGACATCTAAAATTTTATAAGGATTCAAATATCCATTTTGCAGGCATTGTTCAATTTCAGGGGCAATATTTCCATTAGTTATAAGACTACAAAAAATATTTGGTTCTTTTAGTGCGAAGTATGATTTCATCCATTTGGATAGCCCTTTATTAAATAATTGGTTAAAATCCCACAAATCAGTTTCTGGGTTTTGTTTATGCTTGATTTGGTAGTATTCGATTCCTCCGTCTTTCCTTTGTGCAACAATGTCATCAATCGCAAAATGCGTAATTTCAATATCTTCCGGCTTATACTGAATCCGAATACTTTCGTATAGTTTTGGATCTAATAACCAATCTACACATAATTTTAAGGTAAATAAATCTTCATATTTATATCCGCTTCTTATAGAGCTGTTGGGATTTATTTTCATTACTATGGAATTGATTTTTTAAAATTGGAATTTTATGTTTCGAATTATCCAAGATAAGAATTTAATCTAAATGTCAGAAAAGGGAATCCGTAAGATTTCATTACGGGCTTTATAAAGTTGTTGTAAGTATTCGGGTAGTGATTACTTTATTTTTTTATTTTGAAAATCTAAGTTTTTTAAAATTGTTTTCAAAGTTTTCTCTTATAATTTTAATAATTCAGTATTTGCCAAAATTCTGATTCCTTTTGTTATTTGTTTTAGTGTGAAATAAATTCTCTAAATTTTAATGGGAAAGATGTGATTGAAATACACTGGAAAATTATAAGTAGATAATTCTAGAAAGGAGGAACTTGCTTTAAGAAATATTTTCGAAAATAGATATTTAAAATAAATGTGTATTTTTCAAATAAAAATTGTTTCTAAATTTTTATTATAGCAGTTTATTAATAACTATGGAAAATATTGATTCAAAGGATAATGGGAGAGGGCTATTATATTCAGCCTACCATAAACTATATAGCGCTCTTAGTAGTTTGGAGAAATTTGAAAAAGAAACAAATTTTTTTGACAATATTACTTATCTGGACAGTTTCTTTTCTGAATATAGGAATGTTACTTTTATGCTTCAAAAGTCGCTCGCCCATACCGAGTATATGAAAGCTTATGAAGAAAATAGACAAAAATATCTACTTAATGATACGTGTAAATGGTTTATAGATAAGCGAAATGAAGTATTAAAACAACAACCTTTCGATTTAGAGAAGAAAATTCGTATAGTAGTATATACACCATCCGACAATCTTGCTTTACCAGAATTATCATTTACAATTGAAGATGATATTGAGTTCTCGACATTGATTGACTCAATGCGTGAGTTCTTTGCAAAATTACATTTAGTTGAAGTAATGTTTTCTGCAGAGTTTTCATTTTTTGAAAGGGGAAAAACTGAAGAACTGCATGACAATTTTGTTGAAGGTATCAGTAATATGAAATTGTTTATGAAGTCAATGAAAGAGGCTGTAAACGAAAGTTGCATATTATCCGACCAACTTGAAAAAAAGATTGATGAAATGAAGTTTTACCGTATTCCGAAAAATATGCTTTTAACGGATGATTATATTTTTTATACTAGAAAAAATATGTTCGAGAGAGCCTCAAGGGCTGAATTAAGCTTAGGAGTGAAGAACGGAAAGATACCATCTTCTAATTTTGAAAAAATGTTTCCAGGCTCAAAGGATTTATTTGAGAATTTCATTATGTTGCATTTAGTAACCTTTCAGATGCAAAAGAATCTTATGCCAACATGCTTGATTGTTTATAATGACAGCACAATGCAATTAATGTCCTTTGATAGTTCTATAAAAACAACTGTCTATAGAAAGCTGTATGAAATAGCAAATCGTATAGAAAAAGAGGAAATTATTGATGTTATGTATGTTGGAGAAATGTATATTTACAAAAATACCAAAGAAATTCTCAATTTGGAAAGTAGAGAAAGAATAATATATAAGAATTCTGAGTCACTTATTTTTTTCAAATCAAGTCATGATCTGACCAATTGCTTTTATGCTTTCGATTCTGCTATGATAGATGATATGGAGTATATAGTTTCTGTACTTTCTGAAAAAAAAGATAAATTTGAAAACCTTGCATTCATGAATCCAATAATCAATGAATTCAAACGTTTAGTCCATAAAAATGATAAGCCTTGAAACGTATAATCTAATTATCGAGATTAACAAGATAAAGAAGTAATAATTTAAAGAAGTTCCATAGTTTACTGTATAAAAATTTTGCTCTAATTTTTCGGAGGATTCTTAATCTCTTTAAAAAGTTTGATGTATTTCAACACGTAATAATCTTTTGTATCTCATTTTATAGCGAAGCTTTTCCTCAGTATCTAAGCCCTCTCTAATCAAAGTGGGAAGGTTTCCTATAATAAAAGGTATATCGTCTTGTTCAAAGTTTAGAGAGAATAATAACTCTTTCAATGTAAGTGAGGCGACGCCAATTGCAAAGCTAATTTGAGGAACCAACCGTAGAATAAAATGCCTGGCTTTAGATAGATAAATTTCATCTCTTCCAGGAATCTTAGAATTAATGACCATATAATTCTCTCCCATAACAAAAGATTCCAATATTGGAGCAATCTCAGATATTCGTGAAATAACATCCTGTTGGTCATATTTTGAAACTTTAAGACCCAGCGCCCTAGCAAGCTGTGCACGAGCAGCATTACCTGGAAACATTTCTAACACACGTGCTTCATTACCATCAAGCCAATCAAAGAACCATATTATCCATTCTGTAACAGTAAATTCAAATAGAGTATCCAAATCTATATCTTCCAGACTTTTCCCCAATTGCTCAATAATTGTTGGGTTAATTCCTGTTTTCAAACTTACTACCTCTACCCAGTCATTGAAACGTTGACCAAGTTGCATCTTATCACGCCTGTGAATAAGCTCAAGCACTTTATCAGAGAAGGACGTATCAGTAGTTTTGGCAGCTTTAAAAGCAGCAAAAGAATGGTTAAAGATAGATTTTATAGATGTTTTTTCCGTCTCATCGTTGTGAAATCGAAGTAGTAAACTATTTAGATTTTGTGGCAAAATCTCATTTTCCTCACTGCTGGTAACTTCATCAAGAAATCTTGTCAATGGATCATTAATCGTCAGACATTGGTCGCTTTTCGAAAATACCCTTTGTTGCAGATCTTGCCATCTTTTTGGTGCTACTAATCTTTGCTCAAATGTGATGATTTGTCCCGGAACTATAAGTACTACACCCTGTGCAGACATTCCTGCTCTACCCGCACGACCAGCCGTATTCAAAATCTCATGAGCTAATAATTTTTCTGAACTTTCAGTATCTTCATCAAAACGGTCGTCGCCAGCAATAATAACAACCTCTGCCGGTAAATTGATTCCCTGAGCTAAAGTTGCTGTTGCAATAATAACGTGGATTCCTTCAGAGTTTTTAAACAATAATTCGTTCAACTGGCGCTCAACTGGAAGCAAAAGGCCATGGTGCGCTGCAACCTGATTTTCCAAACTGAAAAACGAATGATCTAAGCTTCCCAACTCAAGTTCGAGGCTTGTCATTCGTCTGGAATTTTGTGTAACAAAACTTTCCAGGTTCATAACTCTTTCTTTTAATTGCTCATTTAAATATCGAGCAGTGCTTATCGCATAGACCGGATTGTTCACAAAAACTAGAGTTTTAATACCTGAAGCAACAAAATGGGCCGCAAGTTCAGCTGCAACTTTATTTCTGTTGCTAGTTATGCCCCATGTCGAGGATAATTCTAATTTGATTTTTCTATCAAAAAGTTTCCTTACAAAAAAATCATTAGGTCTTTTTGGATCCCATATATTTCGTAAACTATATATTTGATGCGGAGTAGCATAGATTAAATCTTTAAGTTTTTTTGGTGGTCCACCTTTTACTGCTTCGGATTGTGCTTTAAAAACTATTTCTCGAAGTCCTTGTAACTCTTCCTGAGGATAAATAATACAACCCTGTAATTGTCGTGTTGGTTTCCAGCTTGAATTAAAAGCTTCACAATTTCGACCTGTTACAGCACTTACCCAAGAAGCGATTTCTTCGCCATTCTCCACCATAGCTGATATTAAAAGATAATCTGCATTTGGTAATTCAACAAATAGACGCAAAAGACAATACATTGCGTCTAGACTACGTTTATCGAGCCTCTCTATACGGGAATTGACCAAATGAAACTCATCAAAAACAACCAGCCCAATGTTTTCAAAATGTTCAGGATTCATTGCAAGTAATGTAAGGCATCGTTCGGGAGTCATAACGTTAATTGTTTCAAGTCCCTCATTATCGAAGTCAGTAAATTCTCCACCTATTTCTAGCCCATTATTATTCAAATTATCAAACAAAGTTGTCAATTCTCGATTGATCTGGTCTTCAAGCGCATGGGTAGGGACGAGATATAAAACAGATCTACCCTCCATAACGGTGGAAGCAATTTTTAACTCTGCAACTGTAGTTTTACCTGCTCCGGTAGGAAAAGTTAGAACAGCAGAATTTCCAGAATTAAGAAACCCGGTCTGGACGGCTTCGAAATGATTTTCCCATAAATAAGGTCGTGACCCAGCGAGTTTTTGAAGAAAGGGAAACCAGTCGAATGGATCAATTCCAGTAGGTGGATTGACATTTATGACTCCTCTGCTTAATAATTGTTCCTGCAATACATCTAGCAATAAAGCAAGATGGTAAGCACCTGAGTAACAACTTTTGACAGAGAAATTTGCAAGGGTTAGATCGTGTACTGCTAACTGGATTACTTCTTGAAAGTAGTTGGTTTCCAATTCGTCCAAACCAAGTAATTTTCCAGCCATTTGCTGCAACCCGCGTAGCAATTGGATCCATAGATAATCCTCTGCCTCTGCATTTACTTCATCATCAGCGTATTCTGGTACAACAGGTCTAATCGCTCTCATTGATCCAAGTTGCCCCTTTGCTAAAAGACATATAGCGTTTTCTAATTGATTTTGAATTGTATTTGATGATTTACTGTTTATCCTTCCTGCTATTTCAGCAGCATCAGCCGGACTTTCACCTATCAGAAATAGAAGAATAGAAGAAATCCAACTTGGTACATTTTGGGTCTCCAAACCGTGATCGTGGGAAAATTTTTTTTTATCACGAATTAATTGAAGCAAGTTATGAGCTGTTGCGGAAACAAAAGCTGCGGAAACACGGTTATTCGAAGTTCTATTGAGTACAGTAAAAGATTCCAGGTTGTTAGCAAGTTTTCTCAATTCATCTATGTCGCTTCGTAACCTTTTAGAAATTTTTCTATTTCCGTCGACTCTTCGTCTGACTGAAACAATCCTAGCGTAAATTTTTGTTAAATATTGAGGTAGCTCTTCTGTTTTGGAGCCATCTATTTCTGGTGCATTTTGGATTACTGCCTCTGTTATCGAATTGTACATATTAAGGACGTTGCGTTTCTAAAAAATCATAAATCAAGGAAGAAAAGTTAACCATCCATTGCCGTATTTCTGCTTGTCTAAAAGTAAGTGTCTGTCGTCTAATTTGATTAGTTCCTGATACACAGTCATCATAACCATTAAATAATCTTTTTGTTTTTTTAGGAGTTGAATGGGTTGAAAGCGGTGTGATTCCAGCGCGATAAATCCTATTTTCTTTTTTGTAAATGTCGTCTTTTATAATCGTTTCAAGTTCGTCATCATCTAGGTTTCCCAAAAGCATAGTAATTTGGGTAACTAATTGACTGTCAAATTCCCCCTCTTCAAACAGTTTAAATTCAGGCCAAACCTGATCCTTCAAAGTGGGACGGGGATTTTCGGTATATTTATCTTCGGCTATAATCAATGCTTCAATTCTTTTTTTAGAGCTTAGAACAATTGCTAGCCCGTCGATGCCATGTTGGGCCATATTTGTATGTGGTGCCTGCGAGATTAGATTTAAACCTGAGTATTCCATCCGGACAGAAATCCATGTCATCATCTGAAACAACCAGCCGTCCCGTTTCCATATTTCTGGATCCGTAGTAGCAGTAAGTTGCCTTTGTGCGCGATCAATCATCACGTTAGTCGAAGGTGGAGCTGTTCCATTCTTAGCTGCTAGAATAGCTGCTATGTGACGATGATGCCCCAATAGTAAGAGTCCAACCTGTTCGGCAAGTTTTTGTAAATCATTTATTAGCAAGTGAGTCTCATGAACTAGAGGTTTGTGATCTGTATTTGAATGGTTAAAAGGCATTAGGGCTACATTAATTGTGTTAAGGTAGCAATTTTGTATAGCATGACAAATTAAAATATTCAAAATTATAGTATCCAAATCTACTGTTTAACTTTAGATGGTGAGTATTTACTAAAATCCGAACTATTCCTGAATGAAAGGTATCCATTTATTGTAGTCAAATTTCTTTGTTTCTTAAAATACTTTTGATATGGGGGGTGTCATATTAATATTGTAATGTCATTAATTAGTGCGGTTACTGTCAATCTTTCTATTGATTTTTTTATTTAATAAAACGTAAACTATTTTTGTTTATCATTTCATATACTTAAAAATATTAATTTGTAAATCAAATAAATACACTAATTATATGAAGTCAGCCTATTTATACGTCCGTGTAAGTACAGACGAACAAAAAAGAAAAGGTTATTCCCTGCCTGAGCAGGAAGATAGATTGTTGAAATATTGTAAATATAACAATATCGAAGTCAAAGGAATTTATCGAGAAGACTACTCTGCCAAAAATTTCAACCGGCCAGAGTGGAAAGAATTATTTTCAGAAATTAAAAAGAAATCATTGGGAGAAGATAAGAACATATTATTTATCAAATGGGACCGATTTAGTCGTAATGTTGAATATGCCTACGAAATGATTGGAAAGCTTCGGAAATATAAAACGATAGCGATGGCTATTGATCAACCAATTGATTTCTCTGTGCCGGAAAGCACCGTTATGCTGGCTGTATATTTAGCCGTTCCGGAAGCGGAAAATACTCGCAGGGCCCAAAATACAGCAAATGGTATTCGTCGAGCGAAGCTGATGGGTAGATATCCTAATAAAGCACCTATTGGATTTATTAATTTGACATTAATGGATGGTAAAAAAACTATTGCTCCTAAAGAACCTGAAGCTGATATTATAAAGTGGTCTTTTCATCAAGCTGCCCAGAACGATCATAAGATTTCCGAAATAATGAAAATGGCTAATGAAAAAGGATTGATATGTTCACGGTCACACTTCTTTAGAATTTTACGGAATCCAATTTATTGTGGGCTTATATCAGTCAAACTTAAATCTAATGAAGAACAAATGATAAAAGGCTTGCACGAACCTTTAATATCTGAATCGTTATTTTATCAAGTTCAGTCTGTTATTAATACAAAAAGAAAAACTACTTCTAAAAAAGATGATTTAAAAGAGCTGTTTTTTCTTAGAGGTTTTTTGACTTGTCCTGTTTGTGATCGAAAACTCAGTGGGAGTATTGCGCAAGGAAGCTCAAAAAAATACCCATATTATCATTGTCATGATCGCTGTAGAACAAGGATAAACGCAGTTTTGCTGAATGATTGCTATCAAAATAAGCTTCAGCAATTGATACTATCAAATAACACAATTGAACTATTTAAGGATATTTTGGAAGGTCAGAATATAAAGACACTGAAAGCAAGTTATTTATATGGTCAAAAACTATTAGAAAGAAGAATAAAGGAGGAAGAACTAACTCTTTCTAGAGGTAGAAAATTATTTATAGCAGGAATATTGAAGATTGATGATTATAATGAGTTAAAAAAAGAATGTCTGGTTAATACTAAAAATTTTAGTAAAGAAAGACGTGATATTGCTCTTAAATTAAAAGCTATTGATAGAAAGAATCAAATAGAAAATAAAGCACTAGTTGAAATTTTCCAAAAATTTTCCGAGTTTGATACCTCAGACAAAAGATGTCTTGTGAGTCTTATTCCACCAGTTGATATTGATTATAAAACAGGAGACCTCTCTTTGGACTTGAATCAAGCATTTTCAAAAATATTATTAAAAAAAATTAACCGAAAACCTAATAAGAAAAATGAATTTCATTGATAAAAATGTTTCAGTTGAGCAAGCAATCATTCTTCTTGCCAAGAATGGAATTCAGGTAAATGAGAAGGAAGCTAAAATTATATTGGAATTACTATATTTAGTATCAAAAAATTATGATAAACCGAAAGAGAAAAAAATACTAGAACCTTAATGGGATTTCAAACTATGCTTCAATACCGATGAAATCTCTGACAGAGCACTTTTAGACTGTCTGTTTCAGATGGACTAGGGATTTCACATCAAAGAATTCAAACCATAAAATGTCAGGCTGTAAAAGTTTGATATAGAAACTTTTATGCGTAAAAAAAGAGAGACAACTATCAAATAGTTGTCTCCTTAAGTGACCTCGACAGGATTCAAACCTGTAACCTTCTGAGCCGTAATCAGATGCGCTATTCAGTTGCGCCACGAGGCCATTGTTTCCTTGATGTTTTAAGGTTTGCAAATATAGCACTTTTTTCTTTTCTTTGAAAGATGAAACAGAGAATTTTACTTTTATTTACAGTTATAGCGCTAATCTCCTGTAAAAGAGAACAAAAAAAATCGTCCTCGGACTGGACTAATATATCCAGCCGTACTCAATTTAAAGAGCATGACGGTCTTTTAGAGTTGAAGTCAGGGAATTTCACCTATAATTTTAAATCGGATCAGACTCCGTTTAAGAGAATAATCCTTTTAAATGCAAGCATGGCAGGATATATTTCTGAATTGGGAGCCGAAAACCTCGTTGTCGGAGTGTCCAGTCCGGAGTACATTTATTCAGAGAAAATTCAGAAGCTTTTAAAAGAAGGAAAAATCCAGAATGTAGGAAGTGAGCAGAAATATGATGTAGAAAAGATCATTTCCATGAAGCCGGATGCTGTTTTTACCAATTATATTGCAAGTTTCGACAATGCCTATCAGCTTCTGAAAAATAATGGAATTCAGGTGGTTTTTCTGGATGAATATATGGAACAGCTTCCGTTAGAAAAAGCAGCCTACATCAAAATTTTTGGAGAATTCTTTGGAAAAGAGAAAGAAGCAGAAGCGAAATATAAGGAAATTGAAAAAAACTATAATGATCTGAAACAGCTGGCATTAAAAGCAAAAGAAAAACCTGTTGTACTGGCCAATGAAATGTATGGAGATGTATGGTATCTGCCTGGCGGAAAAACCTCTGTGGCCAATTATATTACAGATGCCAATGCTTCCTACATCATGAAAGATAATAAAGAAGAAAAGTCTCTCACGATGAGCTTTGAAGAAGTATATGCAAAATCAGGCAGCGTACAATATTGGGTGAATGCAGGAAATCATACATCAAGAAAAGAAATGCTGACCGGAAATCCTGTTTACGGAAAACTGGAAGTATTCAACAAAGGAAAGATCTATACTGTCGCCGGAAAAGAAAAACAGAAAGCCAATGACTTTTTCGAAAGCGGCGCTGTACGTGCTGACCTTATTCTGAAAGATTACATCAGGATCTTTCATCCCGAACTTCTTCCGGAATATCAGCTAACCTATATGAAAGAGCTTCAATAACTCGGGCGAATTGCTTATTTTTGCAGTTCCTTTAGACAAAATTATGTGGAAAAAAGTTAAACAGGCTATCTTTATTATTCTTGTCCTGAATGTAGTTTTTATTATTTGGGGCAGATTTTTTAATCCGCCGATTACCATTACGCAGATTGGAGGTCTTTTCGAGTTTGGAAAATTGCACAGGGATTATATTTCCTATGATGAAATGGGGAATAATGTTAAAAAAGCGGTTATTGCTTCAGAAGACCAGAAGTTCTTTAATCATAACGGCTTTGATTATACAGCCATTGAAAAGGCTATGAAGAATAACGAGAAGGGAAAGAAGATCCGTGGCGGAAGTACCATTTCCCAGCAGACTGCAAAGAACGTTTTCCTTTGGCAGGGAAGAAGCTGGTTCAGAAAAGGACTGGAAGCTGTTTACACCTTCATTATTGAGAAAGTTTGGAACAAGGATATCATTTTAGAAAGATATCTGAACTCTATAGAAATGGGGCAGGGCGTATTTGGGGTAGAAGCCGCCGCTCAGTATTATTTTGGAAAATCATCCAAAGATTTAAGTGCTTCAGATGCAGCATGGATTGCCGCTGTACTGCCTAATCCAAAGAAATATGATCCTAAAAATCCATCCCCTTATTTAAGAAAGAAACACAATTGGATCGTGAGACAGATGAGGAATGTGAGTTTGAAATAGTATCTTTGCCCTAATGAAATTTTTTAATTCCAGCACAAATTTTGAATCAGTTCTTAAAAAATATTTCTCTTTTAAGAACGAGACTATTTCTTTAGAACCATTTGCCGAGTTTTTAGAGAGCATTAAAAGGGCAGATTTTACAGATGTTCTTAATTTTCTGAAAAATAATCCGGATTTTGCTGAGAATTTTAAACATTACATCCATAATATTTTCAAAGGAAGACCTTTTAATCTTTCCCTCACCGAAGCTAATATTCTTTCAGAAAATGCCTTCTTTCCGGAACTGAAAAAAAGAATCCTTAATAAAATACTGCCGCCCGTAGAAAATGAGAAAACGGTGTGGTACATGATTGATAATGTCAGTTTCAGACCCAAAAGTGATCTGAAATATCTTCACAATCTTCCCGAGAATGAAATTGATGAGTTTTTAAACCTTCTCGGGGCTACAGATTTTATCATTAAGCCGAATGTCAAAAAAGAACTGATCTTTTCCATGAGCATTCTTTCCTGGCGCGTTACAGGAATGGCTATGGAAGTGGAGGTCGTAAGAATGGCACCTCAGTACAGAAATCTGGATAATCCTTTTCTGGCACTTCAGAATGAGCTGGAAGCACTTACCGAAGACCTTAAAAATGATCCCGAACTTCAGCTTCATTCCAAAGACAGCCGTTACAAGCAGATTAAGATCTATACGGAGCATTGCCATGAATTTGTCAACATTGCTTTTAAAAATTCTGCTAAATATGGGATTTCCGGAAAGATCAACCAGTCGCTGCTTAAAATCCGTCAGCAGACCGAAAGGATCTATGAGATCGTACAGCTTTTGGTGATTGATAATGAACAGGATATTACCATAAAATCTAAACAGCTGATCTTTAATATCCTTAACTACAAGTCCCATAAAAATAATATTGCAGACCTGATCAACGACAGCACACGTCTGCTCTCGCATCTTATTACCAACCACACGGCAGAAACCGGTACCCATTACATCACATCTACCCGGAAGGAGTATATGACTATGTTTTATAAAGCCAGTGGAGGAGGGATTATCGTGGGTGCGCTTTGCGTTTTGAAAATGCTTTACGGATATATTCCCGGAAGTGATTTTTCACACGCCTTTTTATACTCAATGAACTACGCGATGGGGTTCATTATGATTTATCTGATGGGTTTTACACTGGCTACCAAACAGCCTGCAATGACTGCTGCTACGATGACCAAAGTTCTGTCTGAAGAGGGAAACAGCAAGCGTAATAATACTGAATTTGCCCATCTTGTATCAAAGCTTTTCAGAAGCCAGTTCATTGCCTTTGTGGGAAATGTACTTCTTTCATTTCCGATTGCGCTGGCAATTATTTATGGGTTGGATGTATTTTTCTCCCAGAATTTAGCCGTAGAACGATCAGATAAATTACTGAAAGACCTTGATCCGTTCAAGTCAAAAGCTGTATTACATGCCAGTATTGCAGGATTTTACCTGTTTATTTCAGGAATTATTTCGGGGAATATAGGGAACAATTCAGTCTTCTACCAGATTCCGGAAAGAATTGCAAAAAACCTTTCTATCAGAAGCTTTTTAGGAAAGAAATTTGCGAAAAGTTTATCTAAATATTATGCTAAAAACTGGCCGGGAATCGTTTCCAATTTCTGGTTTGGAGTATTTTTAGGGGCAACAGCTCCGGTAGGCTTATTTTTTGGATTGGATCTTGATATCAGGCACATTACTTTTGCGGCCGGAAACTTTGCGTTAGGACTTTACGGGAAAGATTTTTCAGTGGACTCTTATACCTTCTGGATATCCTTCTTCACCGTTTTCCTGATTGGATTCTTCAACTTCCTGATAAGCTTTAGCCTGTCCATGTTTTTAGCATTCAGATCAAGGAAAATGAACTTTGGACAGGTAAGTGAAATTTACAGGGAGATTTTCAAATATTTTGTAAAGCATCCGTTTAAGTTTTTCTTCCCCTTGCGTTCAGGTTTGGATAAAAAAGCGGATGACCTGATGAGCAGTACGATATCGAATAAATCCGAGGATCATTAATATAACTAAATGATAAAACGCTCCGGACAGAGCGTTTTGTTCTAAGAATAGGTAAATAGAAGCTATTTAACAAAAATCAGATACTATTATACACAAGGTTCCAATATTGGGCATGTAGCCGGAAGAACAGTGTAGTAGGTACATTCCCCCGTGGCACAAACAGTCTGGCAGCATACCTTTCCTCCGGAACCCATAACTTGTCTTAAATTTTCTCTGTTTAGTTTTTTAATTGATTTTTTCATGTTTAGGTGATTTAATATTGTTCTCAAATATAATATTAAATTTAAAATTGACTATCATTCATGAAAAAAAGTTTATAAAATGCGAATATCATTGAATTTATCCTCTCCGAACTTATCCTGGAATTTTTTAAGATAAAAACTTTTACGCATCTGGAAATCATGCTTAAGTAAAGGAGAATCAATTCTGATCATGATGCATTTGTCTTCAATATTAACGCTTTTGATCTCCTTAAAAAGACTTTCGTCCAGATAATCTTCCAAAAAATCCTTAATTTCAAAAGCAATCAGTTTATGTTCAAAACCATGGATTCTTGCAAAAGATTTTACAAGTTCCGAGGATTGAAATTCACGTTTTTTATTCTTTTTCATGTTAGCGGGTTTCGGGTTTTTAAGTTTCGGGATAATATGGTTAAATGTGGATTATGGAATGATTTCAAAATTACAATACTTTTAAGACTGGATATCAATTCTAACTCCAGATCCTGAATCTCGAAACTCGCATCCCGGACCCTCATCAAACCTCAAAAATTATACTTTCCTCGTTGATTTTCTTTACTACACTTTCCGTACGTTCTCTGTGCGTATCTGTAATGAAGATTTGCCCGAAACTTTCCTGATTAACCAGCTCGATCAGTTGGGAAACCCGAGTATCATCAAGCTTATCAAAAATATCATCAAGAAGAAGGATCGGAGTTTTTTTTGTCAGCTCTTTTACAAGACTCATCTGAGCCAGCTTTAAAGAGATGAGAAAAGATTTCTGTTGACCCTGTGATCCTGTTTTTTTGATTAATACATGATCCATTTCAAAAAGAAGATCATCTTTGTGGATTCCCTTTGAAGTGTAAGTCAGCATCCGGTCTCTGTCGAGACTTTCCGTTAAAAGGGTCTGAAAAGCACTGTCAGGCTGAGCGGAATCGAAGCCTTCACTTAAATCAGACTGATAGTAAACGGAAACCATTTCTTTTCCTCCGGAAATAATCCGGTAAAAATTCTGAACAATAGGCCCGAGTTTTTCAACAAAATTTCTTCTTTTCTCAAAAATACGGGTCCCGAATTTTGTGATTGGAGCATCATAGATCTCCAGAGAGGCCTTGTCCCAGGTTCTGTTTTTAGCGAAATATTTTAACAGCGCATTTCTCTGCTGTACCGTTTTCTGATATTGGATCAGGTCAAAAAGATATTCCGAATCGGTCTGCGATATCATAGAATCCAGAAATCTTCTCCGGCTTTCCCCTGAATCCGAAATCAGGTTGGAGTCATACGGTGAGATCATCACACTCGGCAGATAGCCGATATGGTCTGCAAGCCTGTCATAGCTTTTATCATTCTTTTTAATGATTTTTTTAGCTTCTTTGGGCTGAGAGATCTTAATAATGTCTTCAGTGTCTTCATTCAGAACTTCTGCATCAATGGTAAAAAAATCTTCCTCTCTTTTGATATTGTTAACATCAGTATTCCCTAAAAAACTTTTCCCTACAGATAAATAGTGAAGTGCATCCAGGATATTGGTCTTTCCGGCGCCATTGTTTCCCACAAAACAGTTGATCTGCGGAGAAAATTCAAACTTCTTCTCCGAGTGGTTTTTGAAATTGTAAAGGGAAAGCTTTTTGATAATCATTCGTCAAAAATACTCCATTATTAGTAAAAATAAAAAAGGAAGTGCAGAGCAGGTTTCTATCCCGAAAGAAAAATAAGCGTCATCTCTTTTATTTTCAGAGAAATAGATCAGAATAAAGGTGATGATTCCCGATAGAAAAAATGCGGTTCCGAACATAGGTTTAAGGTAAATTGCGGAAATAAGTAGGCTGATAAACACAAGCAGATAGGCAATGTATTTTGTATTCTGTACACCGATCAGCTTGGGAAAAGTCTGTACCGTATCACTTTTCATATCCCGGATATCAAAAGGCAGAACGAGTGCTGTTATAAAAAAGAAGCTGATCAGAAAAATAGGAAGACTGAATTCAGGAAGTGTAAGCCAGCAGTTGACCAGTGCCCAGACCAGGCCTACATAAAATACTTTCAGCAATGGAATCTTCCGGATATAGACATCCAGGAAAAAACTGTTGTAAAGTAGTCCCAGAACCACAATGATAAACCATTTCAGAAGTCTTATTTCATTATGATTATGGATGATCAGAAAAGCACAAATAATGCCCGCTACTGCGTTCAAAACCAGTATTTTCAAAAAGTGCCTGGTATATTGGTATTTTGTGTAAAGGTAACCGCTGAAATAAGTAATGAAAATAAGCATTACAGTTGGGAAACGGAATGTGTTTTGCTCTTTCATGAAAAATACTGCAAATAAAGTTCCCATAACGGAGACATAAATTTGGCTGTCAATAACAGTTTTTTTCAGTATTTTTAAGAAATTCATTTATCAAAAATAACATATATGAAAAGATTTTCCAAGATTTTTATGCTTTTGCTTCTAATGCTGAGCTTTTCTGCTGTTTCGGCGCAAAAATATTACGACGACCAGTGGAAAAAAGTGACTGAAAACAGTGCGAAGGGTGCCTATAAATCTAATCTTCCCATCATTTTAGACATACAAAACCACGCGATGAAAGAAAATAATACCATACAGCTCATCCGTTCCCTGAAAGCGGAATTCAGCATCGTTAACCAAACGGTAGATGATGATAAGAATGATTCTGCATCCCAATTTTTTAAGAAACTTCAGGAAACAGATGTTAAACTTAAAGGAGAAGGTAAATTGATATATAATGTGCTTCTGAACGGTTTCTTTATGGATTACTACAATCAGAATTCGTGGGAAATAGAAAGCCGAACCAATATCAATTCTCAGGATCTTTCCCAGATCGAAACCTGGACTAAACTTGACTTTAAAAACTATCTGAAGAAAAGCCATCAGGAACTTGACCAGCAGAAGCAGGAAATGAAGAAAACTTCCCTGTCAAAGTATAAGGATATTTTTACGGAAATTAAGGATGTTGCTTATTTCCCGACTGTATATGAATGGTATTCTATGAAAAAGATCAGTTTTCTCTCTGAAAATGGTCTTTTTACAAAAAATGAGCTTAGTGAAAACAGAACACAGATTAATGCCATTTTTGATGAACTGATTGCCCAGAACAGCGGAAATCCGAAACTGTATTTCATGAAAGAAAAGCTGACGGAAAACTGTAATTATAATCAATGTAAAGATAAGCTTGAGCAGCTTCAGAATCTTTTGAAATCAGATACCGAAGGAGATTACAAAGTGATCATCATGGAAGATATCATGAATGAGCTTCTGGCCAAAAAGAAAGAGAAAGAAGCTTTGGCCATCGCAGCTCAGGCCAGCAATCAGTATCCGAAATCTCCATTCATTGAGAACATAAAAAATAAAGAAAACCAGATCATCAATCCGTTTCTTACTATTAAATATGAACAGCAGACCCAGAATAACCTGCCGATTCATTTTGTTGCGGACCATAAGAATGTGGCGGAATTTTCTCTGAACATTTATGAAGTAAAAGAAGATTTTACAACATTGATGCAGTATGTACAGAATTCTTATAACAATACTTTTGGAAAAGTTAAAAAAAGCCTGATAAGAAAAGAAACCTTCCAGCTTGGCGATTCCAAAGATTATCAGGTTCATAAGACTTCATTGGAGATCAAGCCTCTGCCTTCGGGAATTTATGTTGTGGAATATGCTGTTGCAGGATCTGATATAAAAGACGGTAATTCCAGACAGAATTTCTATTTCCTCGTTTCCGGAAACAGAGTGATCTATCAAACCAAAACAGACAGAAACCAGCTTTCCAATACATTGAAGCTGGTCAACAGTGAAAACGGGAAGCCCGCAGCGAATGAAAATCTTACTTTCTATGAATTTGTTGCCAATAAAACGTTAAATAAAATTGACGGAAAAACTGATGCGAACGGTGTTTTTAAATTCCCTTCCACAGAAAGCAAAGAATATTACAGAACTTTCCTCATCCGCCAGCCAAAGACCAATGATTTCCAGATCATGCAGGTGTATGGAAATAACGGAAATGCAGAAGACTACAACCCAAACAAACAGACCCGCACCCTGGCGCAGATCTTTACGGACAGAGCCATCTACAGGCCTGGACAGACTGTTTATTTCAAAGTAATCAATACTAAAATAGATAAAGAAACAGAAGCTGTCATTTCGGGTTTAAAACAGAAGATCACACTTCTGGATGCCAACAGTCAGGAAGTTTCCTCCCAGAGTTTTTCAACCAATGAATTCGGATCTTATCATGGAAGCTTTATTCTTCCGAAAGGCCAGCTGAACGGAGTTTTTTACCTTAGAACAGAGGAAGGATCTCAGGGGTATAAAGACATAAGGGTTGAAGAATATAAAAGACCGAAGTTTGAAGTGACTTTTGATCCTGTAAAAGAAGAATACAAATACGGACAGACCATAGAACTGAAAGGAAAAGCAATGATGTTTTCCGGAGTGGCTTTGAGTAACACGACCGTTAATTACGAGATCAAAAAACACAACATCAGATGGAGATATTTCTGGTGGTATCCGCGTGGTGACGATAACGAAAATTCTATCCTTGGCGAAGCTAAAACCAATGAAAAAGGAGAATTTGTAATCCGTCTTGATCTTAAAAAAGATGAAAAACTGGAGGGAATTCAGATTGATAATTATGAAATTAATGCTTCTGTGATGGATATCAACGGTGAAACTCAGTCTGCCAACACACAGTTGAAAGTAGCTTCAGTTTCCCATTATATTAAAGCTGACGGAATCAAGAATACGTTCAGTGACGAAAATGTAAAACTGAAAGTAGAAACCCTGAATTATAATGAACAGGATCTTAAAAAATCATATAACGTTAAACTGTCAAAATTAGCGGTACCAAATAGGATTTTCAGAGATAATTTTGCAGCAGAAGTTCAGGATCTTCCGAAATATTCCAGAGAAGAATTCATTAGCAAATTTCCACACGATCTTTTTGATAAAACCGAAGAGACCAAAAACCTGAAAGCAGAAAAAGTAATTTCTGAAAAACAGCAGCAACCGGCCACGGAATTGGATTTAGGAAAGCTGGAAGCTGGCGATTATCAGCTTGAACTTTATAATATCGAAGGAAAAGACACCATAAAATCTTCTCAGAACTTCAGTATCTGGGACAAAGGCTCTTTAAAACCTTCACAGAAAACATTCCTGACCGTTATTGAGCCTAAGAATGAATTTTCAAGAGGAGAGAAGGCTAAAGTGTATGTCTATTCCGCAGTTCCGGATGCAATTGTCAACGTATTTGTTCAGGACGGTTCCGGGAAAACGGTTTCAGGAGTACATCAGATGAAAAAAGGCGTCCTGGAATACACTACAGATATTTCGAAAGACAAAAGCGTGTCAGCATTGAATATTCAGTTTCAGATTGCAGCATTCAATGATGTGCAGACCCAGTCTGTGACTTTAAAAATAAAAGATACGGAGCAGCCTGTAAAAATTGAAACCGTTACCTTCAGAGACAAGCTGGAACCGAACTCAAAAGAAAAATGGACGGTAAAAGTTTCAGGAAACGATAAAGAAAAAGTAAATGCAGAAGTACTGGCCAATATGTATGATATGTCATTGGATCAGTTTGCAGTGAATACATTTAGCTGGCAGAAGCTATATACTCCATATTCTCTTGTAACTTCTTATGATATCAGACAGTATCTGCTTCAGCAATACTATCAGAAAAGATTGAAATATTACAATGGAAGATATGTAGAGGTACCGAGTTTTAACTGGTTTGATGGTGATTTTGGCAGTTATGGTCTGAGAGGAAGAGTTGCAGGAATACAGGTTGAAAATATGGCAATGCCGGCTCCTGTTGCAGCTCAGGCTAAGATGGCCAGAAAAATGGAAGTAGCTGTAGGGGATGAGGAAGCCCAGACTGATTCAGCAGTATCTTTAAATGAAATGACAGCAGTAAAAGAAAACCTGGAAAAAGTTCCCGTACGTCAGAATCTGAACGAAACCGCATTCTTCTATCCTGATCTGAAAACAGATGCCGAAGGAAATGTAAGCTTTGAGTTCACTTCTCCGGAAGCATTAACCAAATGGAAACTGATGTTCCTGGCTCATACCAAAGATGCCAGAGCAGCAGTACTGGAAAAACAGGTGGTCACACAGAAAGAATTTTCTGTAACACCAAATTATCCACGATTCTTAAGAGAAGGAGACGAACTGAATCTTCAGTCGAAACTTTCCAATCTTACCGATAAAAAATTAAGCGGTTCAGCAGAGCTTCAGATTCTGGATGCCTTTACGAACGAAAATATTTCATCCAAATTCGGAATCAGTGCAGGAACGCAGAATTTTAATTTAAATGAACAAGGAAACAGTGCATTAACATGGAAACTGAAAGTTCCCAATAATGTATCTTCCATCATTTTAAAAGTGGTGGCAAAAGCAGGAGCCTATTCAGACGGAGAGCAGCAGGCGGTTGCCGTACTTCCGAACAGAATGCTGGTAACAGATGCTGTCCCTGTGTTTGTGAAAGAAGGTGAAACCAAAACTTTTGTTCTGGATAACCTTACCAATACAAACTCTGCAACGATTACCAATGTTTCCAATACCCTGGAACTGACCACAAATCCGATCTGGGAAATCATGTTTGCATTACCAAGTCTGAAAAATGATCAGAACAGTTCTGCCGATGTAATTTTCAACAAATGGTTCGCAGATGTGTTGGCTTCGGAAATATTCAGGGCCAATCCGAAAATGAAGACCGTTTTTGAAGAATATCAGAATAAAGGATTACTGAATTCAAACCTGGAAAAAAATCAGGAACTGAAACAGCTTTTACTGGAAGAAACACCCTGGGTGCTGGAAAGTAAAAATGAAGGCGAGCAGATGCAGAAACTGGCCCTTTTATTTGATGCCAACACAATGAGAAATTCAATCAGTCAGGATTGGGAAGATCTTAGAAAACTTCAGAACCCGGATGGTGGCTTCTCATGGTATCCGGGATATCCAAGTTCTTACGGAACATCGCTGTATATCCTTAAAAACCTGGGTAAGATCAATGTCTGGTTAAAAGATAATGCGAAAGATTATCAGGGAACAGAACAGAAAGAATTGGTAACAAAACTGGTTCAGTATGTTGACAATGAAATCGACAAATACTGGAATGTAAAGGAGAGCATCTGGAACAACTGGGCCATTGATTATCTTGATACCCGAAACTATTGGGAAAAAGAACATCCGCTTAAAGGGAAAGGGGCTTCATTGAAATCACTGGTAAAACAGAAAGCTAAAACGGCTAAGATCACAGATTTTACCTTCTTCGGACTTCACCGTGCAGCTTTACTGATGAATGATTACGGTCTAAAAGATGTTTCAGATAAATTAATGAACTATCTGAAGGAAACTTCTGCCGACACAAAAACTCAGGGCGTTTACTGGAAACAGAACCTAAACGACTGGGGCTGGTTCGGATCTAAAGTAGTAAACCATGCAGGAGCTTTAGAAGCGTTCAGTACATTAAAACCTAATGATCAGAAAATGATCGAAGATATAAAGATCTGGCTGATCACACAGAAAGAAGTCAACTCATGGGGAAGCTCAAGAGGCACCTCAGAAGTGATCTTTACAATTTTAAATTCAGGAAAATCGTGGACAAGTGCCGAAAGCGACAAAGCAACAATTGTCTGGGGTGGAAAAGAATTAGCCCCGCAAACCCAGGCTACAGGTTATGTGAAATCAACGGTGAAAACAGATGTGTTAGATAAGAATTTAGGAACCGTTACCGTTACCAAACCAGGTCCTGGAATTGTACAGGGAGGATTGTTCTGGCAGTATTATGAAGATTTAGATAAGATTAAATCTTCTGAAAACTATATCTCGATCACTAAAGAACTTTACAAAAAAGTAAAAACAGTAAATGGAGAAGAACTTCAGAAAATTTCAGCGGACACACCTTTAAAAGTAGGGGATAAAGTAACGGTAAGAATGATCCTGAATACAGACAGAGCTATGGAATTTATTCATATTAAAGATATGCGTTCTGCAGGCTTCGAACCAACCGATGCACTATCAGGATACCAGTGGAAAAACAGCTTAGGTTATTATCAGTCTACCAAAGATGCTTCTACCAATTTCTATATTCAGTACATGCCGAAAGGGAAATACGTCTTTGAATATGACCTTGTTTCCAATGCAGCAGGTAAGTTCTCCAATGGGATCACCACGATGCAGAATTACTATGCTCCGCAAATGAATGCCCATACAAAAGGAAGCGCTGTTCAGATTTTGGAATGATTTTTGGCTATAGGGAACTAGTAAAAATTTTAAAATAAAATAAGATGAGATTTTCAAAAACTTTAATGACGGGACTGATTATGTTTGCAGGTGTAAATGCTTTCGCACAAAAGAAAGCAGAAAAGTTTGAGAAGCTGGAGATTGAGATGTTCCCAAAAGCTAAAGAAGGATTTAAGCAGGTATACATTCAGCTGCCTGTTGCAAAAAATGAAAACGATTTGAAAGTAGAGTTTTTTGTAGGTACTGAAAAGATGCTGGACTGTAATAAATATTTCCTGATGGGTAATGTGAAAACCCAGGATCTTCAGGGATGGGGCTACAACTATTATGAAGTAGAGTCGAATGGTGAAGCAGGTGGTACCTTGATGGCTTGCCAGGATCAGAAGAAAACTAAGAAATTTGTAACGCTTAAGCCTGAGATCGTAAGATACAACAGCAAGTTACCTTTGGTATTCTACGTACCGAAAGATCTTGAAGTTCGCTACAGGATTTTACGTCCCGATGCTAAAATGAAATCAGCGGTTCAGAGATAATCTGAATAATCTAAATAAATGACTCCTCACATTTTTGTGGGGAGTTTTTGTTTGTGACAGGTATGATGTAAACCGGGAGCTTTTTTCTCACAGATATGTTGAAAGCTCTAGATCATTAAGATGAAATTAAGTTTTTAAGAATATTCAGATTAGTCCTGCTTTAAGAACAACGCTTAAAAAAATCTTTAGACTTTCTCTTAACTATTCTTACACCCTTCACTCATCTTAATGTTTCAAAAAGATAAATAATAAAAATTAGGAAGGCAAATATCCCTATGAATAAAGAAAATTCAATTTTTTCCAATTAAAACATCCATCAAATTAAAGTTAAACGGATCTGCTATCCTTGTCACAAATAGTGGATTAAAACTAAACATTTTTTAAACTTATTTTAAATTTACCATATTGAAGAATTACCATCAATGATTTAACAAATTTTTGCATTATATTTGTTATAAACATAAACCATGAAAAACAATTTATTGATTTTTACGTTTAGTTTTTTGGCTTTCCCTGCTTTTGGTTGGGCACAGTCTGCGCCGGATTTTAAAGAACTTTTAGACAGTGCAATGGTCCGGGATTCCGAGCTTAAAATGCAGATAACCCAAAACAAACTCACAGATCTTGACACACATAAACTGAAAGATATCTTTCTTCCTACTTTAGAAGTGAGCGGACAGGTAGGTTACCTGAATGCTACTGCAAGATTAACATCTCCCGAAATTAATCTGGCGCCTTTTATCAATATTCCCGAAGGTAGTTTCAATAATAATCTTAATGTTTCAGGTTTTTCAGGAATTGCAAAAGCAGATGCCAAAATGCTTCTCTATTCAGGCGGAAAGGTAAAATATCTGAAAAAAGCCAATGAAGAAAAGAAAATTTCCGAAGATATTCTCCTTGAAAAAACCAAAGATGATGTGGTGGCCAATATTTCCAAGGCATACGATCAGCTGGCATTGATTCATCAGTCTAAAAAAGTACTGGATGAAAGTAAAAAAAGACTGGATATTAACAGAAAAACAGCCGATAAAGCTCTCGGTTATGGACTGATTACTCCATATGATCATAAAAAAATAGAATTGGCACAGGCTACCCTGGATGCTAAAATGGTGGAATATGAAGGAAAAAAAGAGCTTCTTCTTACCCAGCTGTATATCCTGACAGGAATTGATAAAGAACGCCTCAGAATGATTGATCCTGTGCTTTCTCCCGTAGAACTGCTGCCTTCAGAAAAAGGAATAGAAGAAAGAGCTGAGGTCCGCGCACTGGAACATGGAATAACAGCCGCAGACTACAAAATAAAAGCGGAAAGAACCTGGATGATCCCGAAAGTACAGCTGATGGCATCCGCATACTATATCGGACTGTACGGAAGCCGTATCAAAACTTCAGAAAATGTCATTCCTGCAGTTCCGGCTTTGGGCTATGAAGGCGCAAAACTGGATTGGAGACCTACCAATGTTAATATTCTTCCCTTATTCACAGCTGGAGTCGGCTTTAAATGGGAGATCTTTGACGGAAAAGAAGGGAAACACGCAGAAGAAACCGCAAAAGTGGGAAAAGAAGTTCTTCAGAATAAAAAAGAAGATGCCTTAAAAAAATTAACGCTTAATCTGGCTAATAATCAAACCAATTACGATATTGCAACCGCTCAGATCACTTTAAAAGCCAAAGAAAAAGAACTGGCCAAAAATGCTCTGATTCAGGCTGAAAAAGAATTCAGATACGGAATGAGCAAATCTTCACAGCTCATTGATGCTGAAAATGATCTGGAGATTGTTGAACTTGAATACCAGAATGCCCTTTTTAACCAGAGAAGAGCCGGAATAGAGCTGATGAGATCTACTCAGGAGCTCGATATCACCAAATTGTATTAATCCCTTACCATTAAAATGATGCATAAAAATATATTCATAGTCTTTGCTGTTCTTTTTCTAGTAGGGAGCTGCAACGAAAAAAAAGAAAGCCTGAATGATTCCGAAGGCAAGACTAAAAAAGAAGTAATCTCTTTTGCTCCTAAAGTCACAGGAAGAATCCTGAAAATATATGTAACTGAGGGGCAAACCGTGAAAAAAGGCGATACTCTGGCGTTACTTGATGTACCGGAGGTTTCTGCGAAAATCGCACAGGCTCAGGGCGCAGTGAGTGCTGCAACGGCTCAGGAGCAGATGGCGAAAAACGGTGCTACGGCAGATCAGCTTCGGCAGCTTCAGGCTAAATACAAAGGCTTGAAGGAGCAGTATGAATTTGCCCAGAAATCATTTAAAAGAGCCAATAATATGTACCGGGACAGCCTCATGTCTCCTCAGGCATACGATGAGGTGTATGCAAAGCTTCAGGGGGCAAAAGCCCAATATGATGCGGTAATTGCTGAATTGGATGATGTAAAAAGAGGGACCCGTTTCGAAAAAGTGGAAATGGCAGCAGGACAGGCTTCACAGGCCAAAGGTGCCCTTCAGGAGGCTAATGTTGCCTATTCCGAAAGATACATTATCGCAACGAATGATATGGAGATAGAAACAATAAGCCTGAATACGGGTGAACTGGCTACGGCAGGTTTTGCTTTATTCAACGGATATATTCCCGGAAGTACTTATTTCAGGTTTACAGTTCCGGAAAGCGCTATTGCCCGATACAAAAAAGGACAGGAGGTCAATATGCAGGTCGTTTATAATAAAGAAACCCTCACCGGAACCGTTGTATACATCAAACAGCTCACAAGATATGCGGATATTACAACCGCTTATCCTGATTACCAGCTGCAGGACGCCGTTTACGAGATCAAAGTAAAGCCTGCAGATATGAATAAAGCCCAAAATATATTGGTGAATGCTAACGTTATCCTGAAATAATTATGAAAGAATTTTTTCGGCTTTTAAAACGGGAATTCAAGCTTTTTATTGGCAATTCTACTCTGAGGACCGTATTTTTTCTGGCTCCGGTATTCTATGCCACATTGCTGGGTTTCGTCTATAAAAGCGGAAAAGTGGAAAATACTCCGGTTCTCGTTATCGACAGAGATAATACCCCTTTATCCAGTCAATTGACAGATATGCTGGATGATAATAAAAGCATCAGCATCATTAAATATGCTCGGGAACCTTTAAGCATAAAGGATGAGGTGATCCGTCATGAAGCGGCAGCTGTTGTGATCATTCCATCCAGATTTGAGGCAGAAATGCTTCAGAAAAAGTACCCCGAACTGAATGTATACATCAATACCGGAAATGTTCTTACTGCCAATTTTGCATCCAAAGCACTTCAGCTTACCATAGGAACTTTCTCCGCAGGAGCATCAATTAAAGCCTTGCAAAAGGCCGGAATGCCCGCTACAAAGGCTGCTACACAATATGAGCCATTCAAAGCTAACTATATCACGCTTTTTAATACCACCGGAAATTATCTCATCTTCATGTGGCCGGCGATGCTGGCTGTAGTTCTTCAGCAGGTTATTCTCCTTGCAATGGCTGTAAGTTTTGCCGCTGAGTTCGAAAGAGGCTCTTTTGTAAAAGAATACCTGAAGATGAAAAAATGGGCTTTCCCAACCATGCTGATCAAAGTTATCCCCATCTGGGTTTTCTCCGTTCTTATTGTTGGGGTTTATTACTTTATGCATATGATTTTCCGGGTTCCGATGCCTGAAGGAATATTCAATTTTATTCTTCTGACAGCAGTATTTGTTGGTTCCGCTTCGTTTTTAGGCGTATTGATCAGTATCCTTATTCCGGATGCATTGAAGGCAACACAGATTTTAATGGTTATTGCTTCACCGGCATTTATTATCAGCGGATTTACATGGCCGTTAAGTGCAATGCCTGCCTTCGTTCAGTTCATTGCCAACATTATTCCCCTGACTCCCTTCCTGCAGGCCTTTAAAATTCTACTGATTCAGAAAGGCTCCGTAGAACTTACATTTCCCTATTTAAAACATTTAAGTATTTTACTTCTGGTCTATGCTGTTCTTGGCTGGATTGCCTTAAAAATTAAACTTTGGTTTATTTTTAAAAATACTGCCCCAAAGGAAACTGAAGATGTTTGAGAGTTGTAGAGTCGGATAGTTTGATTGCTAAAGTCTTAGAATTTAGGATATAAGTGTTAAATATTAACTTATACCGGCAATTTCCATAACCAACAACTCGGAACTTGTATCCTGCACTTCGTAACCGGCATACATTATCCTCAAAACACGTCACCGTTTTTTTCATGATCCTGTAAAATCAAAGGAAAAAACTGATATATTTGCTTTCAGATAATTAGACATATTATGGAAAATGTATTTGATGCAAAAGATGCTCAGAACTATATTGATAGAATAAATAAGCTGGTAGAGGATACCCACGGTTTGTGGGGAAAAATGACGGTTGATCAGATGCTTGCTCATTGCAGCGTATCCTATGAAATGGTATATGAACCCGAAAAGCATAAAAAACCGGGTTCTATTGCAAAATTTATTTTAAAGACTTTTGTAAAGCCTAAAGTGGTTGGAGAAAAAGCCTATCCAAGAGATTCCCCTACAGCTCCTCAGTTCTTAATTACAGGAAGAAAAAATTTTGACGATGAGAAGAAAAGACTGATCGGTTTTATTCAAAAAACACAGCAGTTGGGCGCAGAAGCTTTCGATGGAAAAGAATCATTTTCTTTTGGTAAATTAACCTCGCAGCAGTGGAACAATATGTTTGCAAAACATCTGAACCATCACCTTTCCCAATTTGGCGTTTAAACATTACACATTATGAAAAAACTTTTATGGATCCTCATTCTTGCCTGCAATTTTGCTTGGGGCCAGATGCCGGATATTTCAACAGTCTGGCTGAATAACAGCAAACCCTATATCGGAACAATAGGAGACCGCGGCCAGCAATTAAAGCTCAAGGTTAATATTTCCGAACAGAACAAAAAAAATGACCAGGAATATTTTATTTCCGGCTATTCTCTTGTGGATGACAACTATGCGAAGTACGAAGGTAAAGTAACCATTACAAAGTATAAAGATGCCAAAAGGAAAGGAGTCGTATTTGGAGATTATGAGCTTGCAGAAGAACCCAAAGGAAAGCATTCCGGTATTTTTAAAGGTAAATTTATTTATACCTTCAAATGGAATAAAAAAAATGAAAAAGTAGAAGGTCAGTATATAGAATTTATTGGTGATTGGAAAAGTTATGACGGAAAACTGGATTTCAAAACCCGTTTAAAAAATCAATAGCCATGTTAAGAAGAATACTGGCTGTTCCGGCAGGGCTCATTGCAGGCATTATCTGCATTACGGTCATTGAAAAAATAGGTCATCAGCTGTATCCGCCTCCTGCCGGAGCCGCAAGCGGAGATATGGCGGCAATGAAAGACTACGTTGCCCATGCTCCTTTTATGGCACTCTTCTTTGTGATCATTGGATATGCGCTGGCAGCTTTTGTTTCAGGCTTCACGGCTTCAAAAATTTCCAATAACGGAAAGCATACCGCTGCAGTGATCTGCGGAATTGTTTTTTTGCTCATTACGATTTATATGATGGTTTCTCTTCCTACTCCCATCTGGTTCTGGATCTTAGGAATTCTCGTATGGGGATTTGTATTTGCAGGAAGTAAATTAGCTTTAAAAAATAAAAGACACCTATGAAATTAGGAGTATTCTCAATCAGTTTAAGTGTAAAAGATCTTCAGAAGTCTAAAGATTTTTACGAAAAATTAGGTTTTTCTGCTATGGGCGGAAATATGGAGCAGAATTATCTCATCATGAAGAACGGGAGTACCCTGATTGGGCTTTTTCAGGCTATGTTCGACGGAAATATGCTGACCTTCAATCCGGGATGGGACGAAGACGCCCGCAACCTGGAATCTTTTGATGATGTTCGTGACATACAGAAACATTTAAAAGAAAATGGAGTCGAGCTTGAGAAAACCGCGGATGAAACCACTTCCGGCCCTGAACATATCTTCCTGAAAGATCCGGACGGAAACATGATATTAATTGACCAACACCGATAATCAAAGTTTATGAAAATATTAAAAAGAATTATCCTTGTCCTGGCTTCTATCCTTATTTTATGGATGGTTGTGGCTGCTTTTGTTTCAGGAGACTGTGTTTATGAAAAATCAATCACGATTAATGCACCGGCTGAAAAAGTATGGCAGCAGACCAATACACTAAGAGCTATGGACCAGTGGAGCCCCTGGAATGATCTGGATCGTGGAATGAAAAAAGACTGGACCGGAACTACCGGGCAGCCTGGAGAAAAAGTATGCTGGGACAGTGAAAAAGATGCTGCCGGAAAAGGATGCCAGGAAGTAAAGAAAGTGGATGCAGCAGGCAAAAGAATAGAGACGGAGATCAAATTTTTAACACCGTATGAAAGTGGAGCCAATGCCTATGTGAAAATTGTTCCGGAAGGCAATGGAAGCAAAGCCACGTGGGGATTCACCTCAAAAATACCTTATCCTTTCACCGTAATGAAATTGTTTATGAATATGGAAGATGCTATTGGAAAAGATTATCAGAAAGGATTGTCCAGATTAAAAGAATTATCTGAAAAATCTTAAAAAAAACTCATTACAACTTAACTCATAAAAAACAATCAATGGCATCAGTAAACGCTTATTTAACATTTAATGGAAACTGCAGAGAGGCATTCGACTTCTATAAATCAGTTTTCGGAGGAGAATATCCTTACATAGGAACTTTCGGAGAAATGCCTCCAATGGAAGGTAAAGAAACTCCTGAAGAAGATAAAAACAAAATTATGCACGTTTCTCTTCCAATTTCAAAAGAAACAATTTTAATGGGAAGTGATACAGGCGGCGAATGGTCTTCCAACTTTAAAGCAGGAAACAATTTCTCTATTTCCATCAATGCAGAATCTAAAGAAGAAGCAGATAAACTATTCAATGGGCTTTCTGCCGGAGGCCAGGTGACAATGCCTATGGCGGATACTTTCTGGGGAGCCTATTTCGGAATGTTTACCGATAAATTCGGAATCAACTGGATGGTCAACTATGATGATCCTGCGAAAATGCAGCAGCATCCTTAAGATTATATTTATACATGAAATATAGTAAAACTAACCAACCGGCGGAGATATCTGCCGGTTTTGTTTTGTGATATATTTGCATTCCAAAAAAGCATATTTTTGGGTAAAATACATTAAAAAAAAGAAAAATAAACACAGATGAAATTTACAATTGAACAGATTAAAGCGGAACACCAAAAAGTAAAAAGCGGAGCAGATTTTCCGAAGTATATCCAGGTCATAAAGAACCTTGGAGTTTCAAAATACACTGTATATGTTGCTGATGGGAATACTCAGTATTTTGATACAGATAATGAAACAGCACATACGGGAAAGAAGTATAATAGCCTTACTGTTTCAGAACATCTGAATCTTGATCAGTTTACAATAAGATTAAAGCTTCACCAGCAGGGTGGAACAGATTATCCCACATTCTGCAGCGACTGTGCTGAAAACGGAGTAAAAGGTTGGAAAATGGGTCTTAATGCCATGACATGCACCTATTTTGATACAGAAGACAATGAGATTTTGATAGAGCAGATTCCCGGTTAATTAAGAACTATTATTTCATGAATTTGAAATGCTTTTATTGAAAATCTTCAATTAAATTCCCATTCAATATTGTTTGCTATTATTGATTTAAATTATTAATTTTGTTGTGTACGATAGATAATAGTAATTGAATAACATGAGAAAGATCTTTACGAAGCTGATATTTACAGTATTGAGTCTGGGGTCAATAACGGCCGCTGCACAGAAAAATGATTTGGGAGCATGGTATATGTACTTTGGAAATAATAAGATCAGCAAGAAGCTGAACTGGCACAACGAAGTTCAGTACCGGAATTTTGATGTAGCAGGAGACCTTGAACAGCTGTTGATCCGTACAGGAATTGGATATGACCTTACCGAAAATAACAATAATATTTTACTGGGTTACGGTTTTATTTTAAGCCAGCCCTACGTAAACGGCGAGAAAAAAGAAAACATTGAACACAGGATCTTCCAGCAGTTCATTACAAAGCAGAAGTTTGGACGCTTTAACCTTCAGCACAGATACCGGTTGGAAGAACGTTTTCTGCAGGATGATTTCAGAATGAGATTCCGTTATATGATCGGGCTGAATATACCGATCACTCAAAAAGAAATGCTTCCGAAGTCCCTGTATGCTTCAGTATATAATGAGATTTTTCTGCATGTTGACAGTCCGGTCTTCGACAGAAACAGGGTATACGGAGCTTTAGGGTATGTTATCAATAAAAATATGAGGATAGAAGCCGGTTATATGAACCAGATCCAGGAAAACAGAAACCGCGGGCAAATCCAGATCGGGTTTTATAATAATATTCCTTTTAATAAAAATTAATACTGACAGTCCATGCCGGATGCCGGATGATGAAGAAAAAACTGTAGTTTAGAAAATATAATCAACAGATCAAAAAAATAAACACATATGCATTCAGGAAAAAGATTTGGGGCGCTTGAGTTCGCCACCTGGACAAGACGCAGTATCTATGTTTTAACGGTATTGTCAGCGATACCCACAGTATTGTATTTTTTAGGCTGGAAATTTGTTTCCGTTCCCTGGCAGCCAATCGCTATTCTGGGGACCGCGGTAGCTTTTATTGTAGGCTTTAAGAATAATGCCAGCTACAGCAGACTTTGGGAAGCCAGGCAGATTTACGGTGCCATCATCAATGACAGCCGCAGCTTCGGATATATTCTGAGAGATTCTCTTTTGGCAAAAGATTCCCAAAAAGTAAAAGAGATGTTTCTCCGTCATTATGCATGGCTTACGGCACTCCGTTTTCAGCTGAGAGAGCCCAGAGCCTGGGAGAATATGGGAACTGCACAGTACGATGAATATTCTAAAAAGTATGATATCCCGGAAAGGCTCAGCAAGCTGGACGATGAGCTGAAAAACTATATTTCCGAAACTGAACTTCAGTATATTTTAAGTAAAAAAAACAGGGCAACACAGCTGATGGCCACTCAGAGTAAAGAACTGTCTGAAGCCTATGCCAGAGGAGATATCAATGACTTTCAATGGACACAGATCAACCAGCAGCTGGTAAAATTTACAGACGATCAGGGAAAAGCAGAAAGGATCAAGAATTTTCCCTATCCGAGAAACTTTTCATCTATTACAACCTATCTTTTGCTTCTGTTCATTCTTTTCGTTCCTTTTGGGCTACTGAAAGAACTGGATAAATTGGGTGAAGGAACTGTTTTGGAAGGCTTGACAATATGGTTCAATATTCCGTTTTCGCTGATGGTAACCTGGTGTTTCCACACACTGGACAGTGTAGGTGAAGCCTCTGTAAACCCTTTTGAAGGAAGCCCGAATGATGTTCCGATTACGCAAATAAGCCGTACCATAGAGATTGATATGAGAGATATGCTGGATGAAACTGATCTTCCGCCGGCTATTACTCCCAAAAATAATATTGTACTTTAAAATAGAATAAGGTTAAATACAAGGTTATAATTGTTTACATAAAATATTCAAAGTTAAAAACAACCTTCTGTTTTGACCAGCTTCAAATCAAAAACAATTTAAAAAACAAACCAAAATGATTCACAATTATGTTATCATATCCATTGCGGTCCTTTTGTCTGTAATGATATTGGTGATGATAGGGCAGAAGCTGAAAGTAGCTTATCCCATCTTCCTTGTTATCGCTGGTCTTTTGATCAGCCTGATCCCCGGAATGCCGCATATTGAAATAGAGCCGGATCTTGTCTTCCTGATCTTCCTTCCCCCGATTCTTTTTGAAGCCGCCTGGTTTACCTCATGGCAGGATTTTCATAAATGGAGAAAACAGATCTTTTCGATGGCCTTTGGGCTTGTATTTTTAACTTCAGTTGTGGTGGCTTATCTTTCATCTTCCATTATTCCGGGACTTACCGTTGCCATGGGATTTCTCCTTGGGGGGGTGAATTCTCCGCCGGATGCAGTGGCTGCCACTTCAGTACTGAAACATATGAAGATCCCCAAAAAGATCACCAGTATCCTGGAAGGCGAAAGTCTCATCAATGATGCTTCCAGTTTAATTGTATTTAAGTTTGCCTTGGCAGCTGTGATTTCAGGACAGTTTATATGGAGAGATGCTATTCAGGATTTCTTTCTGATGGCAGTAGGTGGAGTCGCAGTGGGAATAGCTACAGGACTTCTGTTTGGAGCATTGCTGAGGATCATTCCTTCCAATTCCAATATTGATACAGTGATTACGCTGATCGTTCCGTACATTATGTATGTTGGGGCAGAGCACTTCCATTTTTCAGGAGTACTGGCAGTGGTTGCCGGAGGCCTTTTGATGTCCTATAATTCACATTGCTATTTAAGTCATACCTCAAGAATACAGTCGGGAAATGTCTGGAGTGTGCTCATATTCCTGATGAATACTATTATTTTTATCCTTATTGGTCTTGAGCTTCCGGTGGTGGTTGCCGCTATGAAAGATTATACAATTTCAGAAGGAATTTTTTACAGCCTTGTAATTGGTGGAGCTATCATTTTTACCAGAATACTGTACAGCTATGCCGTCATGTATTTTCCGAGGCTCTGCTCAAAAGAATTAAGGATAAAAGTTCCCAAACCGGACTGGCGGGAACCTTTTATTATCAGTTTTGCAGCCATGAGAGGAGTGGTTTCGCTGGCTGCAGCACTTTCAATTCCTGCTTTTTTACCAAACGGAGAAGCTTTTCCGCACCGTAATATTATTTTATTCGTAACTTTCGTTATTATATTGATCACACTGGTAGGACAGGGACTGCTTCTGACTCCTATTTTGAAATGGTTAAAAATAGATGATGCAGGAAGTGAGCTGCCTGAAGAAAAACAGGAAGTGATCCTGATGCGTAAACTTAAAGAAACAGCACTGCACAAAATGGAAAATGATTTTTCCGACCTGGCAGAAAAAAATACGCTGGTCCGCCACCAGAAACATAGGTTGGAAACCGAAATGATGCTGATGGCAGATAAAGCCCAATGTATGGCATCTACGGGAGATTATGTCAATGCGATCAATGAAAATAAAGAGGTGCTCCGCCAGATCATCCAGGCTCAGAGAAATGAGCTGCACCGGATGAAAAAGGAGAAGATTTTTGATGACCACGTCATGAGAACCATTGAGATGCAGCTGGATTTTGATGAAGCAAAGATCACCGGATTCTCCCACAGTTAAACCATAATTAAACCTGATGAGATGAATACACCAATCACTGTTCAGTACAAAATAAATGCTCCGGTAGAAAAAGTCTGGAAGGCTTTGACCGATACAAATGAAATGAAATCCTGGTATTTCGATATCCCGGATTTTACTTTGGAAGAAGGCGAAATATTTAATTTTTATGAGCCCGGTGAAGAAAAAAAATATCACCACCAGTGCCAGATTCTGGAAATTGTTCCCAATAAAAAATTAAAGCACACCTGGTCATATCCAGAACTGTCAGATGTTGTCACTACCGTAACATGGGAGCTTGAGAAAGAAGATATTGGAACGTTGATAACATTGACTCATGATCATATTGAAGGTTTCAATGGTTTGGGTGAAAACTTTTCCTTAAAAAGTTTTACCGAAGGCTGGAATGGGATTATTGGAGGAAGCCTGAAAGAATACCTGGAAAAATAAAAAGATATGGTCGAACTGCAATTCTTTAAAGCAGAAGATGCTCCTGAACTGATTTCTAAAATAAAAGATAAAAGAGCACTTCTTCAGTTTGCCGGTCCTGCCTATCATTTTCCCCTGACAAAAGAACAGCTGGAAAATGATCTGGAAAACGAAAACCGATTCATGTTCAGAATTTTTGACAGAACAGAACAAAATGGGATAGGGCATGCCCAGATTTTTTTGAAAGACCATACCTTTCTGCTTGGTAGAATCCTGATCTGGGATGAAAACAACAGAGGAAAAGGCTATGGAAAGAAAATTGTACAGGAACTGCTGAAATATGGCTTCAGCCATTTTGATAGAAAAACAGCCGAGCTTAATGTATACGACTGGAATACCGGAGCCATTGAATGCTATAAAAAAGTAGGGTTTGAGATTGATCCGGATGTCATGAGCGAAGTCAGTATCGATAATGAGCTATGGCTTTCCGTTAATATGAAAATTAATAAGGATGCATTTGAATCCTTTAAACAATAACAGTATTACAGCACTATACTCCGAAAGATTTAAACAAAAGTAAATCTTCTGTGAGATCAGAATTTTGAATAGGACAGGAGGGAGTTTGCGTTGTATGGAAACAGTGATTATATATTACAATTCGTTCAGGCAGCTGATAATATTGGCAATACGGAATAAAATTTGCTATTTTTGGGGAAATATTTAGAAATTCAATGAAAAAGAATATAATAGTAGGTTTAGCAGTGGTTTTGATGTTGGCGTCTTGTAACAAAGATGAGAAAATTCTGAACACTCTGAATGAGTATAATAATTCAATGGTAGAAAAAGGATATCATTTCGGTGATAAACTTGAGCTTCCGAAAGAGGTGACGGAGAATGCAGAAAGTATCAGTATCAGCTTTGGAGACAAAGAAACTTCAAGTTTAACTGTTGATCCTAAATTCTTTACATTAGGTGACAATGCGGTGACCTTTAATATCAAAACAAAAGGCGGGAAAACCCTTAATCAGGATGCGACCATTAATGTATTTGCAAAAAATCCTGAAAAAAACATCGCTTATCAGATCATAGCTGAATACCCGCATGATCCAAAGAATTTTGTGCAGGGTTTCCAGATTGAAGGAAATACGATCTATGAAAGTGACGGGCAGAACGGTTCTTCACAAATCCTTAAATATACATTAGGAACTACAACTCCGCTGGCTTCTACAAAACAGGCTCAGGAAGATTTCTCAGAAGGAAGCACCATTGTAGGTGATAAAGTTTATCAGCTGACATGGCAGAGCAAAAAAGGCTATATCTATGATAAAAGCTCTTTAAAGCTTCTTTCAGAATTTGCTTACCCGAATGTTTTGGGGGAAGGCTGGGGACTTACCTATGACGGAAAAAGTCTGATCGCATCAGACGGAAGCAAGCTTTTATACTTCCTTGACGTTAACGACCCTTCAAAATTAATCAAATATGTTGCAGTTGCAGGAAGCTCACAGATCTATGATCAGCTGAACGAGCTGGAATACCACAACGGATTTATCTATGCAAATGTATGGCAGAAACCTGTTGTGTTAAAGATTAATCCTGCAACGGGAGAAGTAGTAGGTACGTTTGACTTTACAGATATTGCCAAGCAGAATACCAAGGGAAGTGATGATGTTTTGAACGGTATCGCTTTCAAAGGTGATCATATGCTTGTAACCGGTAAAAACTGGCCGAAAATCTATGAAGTTCAGATCAAATAATCTCAATAAAGATTTATCGATAAAAAAAAACAGCGTTCCTCAGGAGCGCTGTTTTCATGAAAGGATTAGATTAAAATGAATGAGATTATTATTCAATAATTGATTTTTTTAATTTAAATAAAAGTGTGTAAATTGCCGACATTCCGCACAGGAAAGTTATCTTTACCAAAATAGACTTTGAGATTACTTTACATCATATTTATCTCCTTTTTCTGTACAGCAAATGCACAGAAATCCCTTCCTTTTGATACATTGAAACTGAAGGAAGCTAAAGATATGCTGGCAGATGATTACGGGAATCTGTATATCTATAAAAATAAAGATTTCAGTTTTACCAAATATGATTCTTTAGGAAAACAGCTTGGTAAAATGATGCTGACAGTGCCGTACAAAGTACAGTCTGTTCAGAATCCGCTGAGCTTGGCATTATTTTCAGAGAATGCCCAGGAAATGAAATTTGTGGACCAGAATATGAATGAAATCCAAAAGATTGATTTCAGACAGAAATTCGGTTTTATAAAAATGGCCTACGCTGAAGATCTTCAGCAGCTGTGGCTGCTGGATGACAGTACGAAACGACTGATCCAGTATAACTTCAGAAACGATACAACAATCAATTCTTTTCCCTTTGATATCAGTTTTGATGATCTGATGGATCTGTTGGTATTTGAAAATAAAGTCTATATTTTAACCAGAAAGCATATCAGAGTATACTCGCTGAAATTTGAAAAACTCTTTGAAGCTCCGCTGGAAAACGGAAAAAGATTCAGACGGGAGAACGATGTTATTTTGGTAGTCGCCGACAATTCGATTCTGAAGTATGACCCCGAAAAAGGAATGATTAAAATTTTTGAAGATAAAGAGGCGCAAATTGTGGATAAAAACATCCTTTCTTATTTTGAAATCAAAGCGAACAAACTCTATCTTTACAGCCTTGAAAAAATAAAAGAAACTAAACAGCAGACAGAGCCCGAAAACAAGCAGCAACCTGTGCCGCCAGCCACAGAACCGTCATCTGAAAAAACAGAAGAGGTGAAGAAAACTGAAGGGGAGGAGAAGAAGGAATCTGATGAAAAGGCTCCTGATAATACTCTCCAGAAGCTGATGGAAGATGCTTCCGCGGTTCAGGATGCAGGTGTTTAGTCAGGATTAATAAAAAATACTAAGGAGAATGCATATTGCAGTTACAGGAAATATAGGAGCCGGTAAAACAACTTTGACCACGATGCTTGCCAAGCATTACGGATGGGATGCACAGTTTGAGGATGTAGACCACAACCCTTACCTTGAAGATTTTTATGCAGATATGAGCAAGTGGAGTTTTGCACTGCAGATTTATTTTTTAGGAAGCAGATTCCGCCAGGTAAAAGAGATCAGAGAGAGCGGTAAGAATATTATCCAGGACCGTACCATCTACGAAGATGCCCATATTTTTGCTGAAAACCTGAATGATATGAAACTGCTTTCGGACAGGGATTTCAATAACTATGTATCTGTTTTTGGACTGATGAAGTCTTTCGTTTCTGCTCCGGATCTTTTAATTTACCTTAAGTCTGATGTTCCGAATCTTGTAAAAAAGATTTACAAAAGAGGAAGGGAATATGAAGCATCAATCAGTATTGAATACCTGTCAAAGCTTAATCAGAAATACGAAAAATGGATTTCCGATTATACGGAAGGAAAACTTCTGATCATCGAAGTGGATGATTTGGATTTCGTAGAAAAGCCTGAAGATTTCGGATTTATCCTTGAAAAGATTGAAGCAGAGCTGAACGGCTTGTTTTAACAAATTTTTATCAGAATTTAAGACAGCTTTCAGTTCATTTCTTCCTAAATTTGAGAGAAGGAGTTTAATTTAAAGATTATATTATGATGGTTAAGGTTTTACATAATGGAAACTGCTCTAAATCAAATGCTGTACTCGAGTATCTTGATGAAAACGGTGTGCCTTTTGAGATCATCAACATCATGGAAGAACCGTTGAGCGTCTTAGAAATAAAAACAGTATTGAAAAAGCTGAATCAGAGCGTATTTCATATGATCCGTAAAACGGATAAGCTGTATATGGAAAATTACGCTGATAAAAATTATTCTGAAGAAGAGTGGATCAAGATCCTGTCTGAGAATCCTTCCCTGATACAGAGGCCTATCCTGATCAAAGGATCTGTTGCCATGCTGGGAAGACCTATTGAAAATGTGAAATTCTTTATTGAAAAATAACAAATAAAAAAGTCAGCTTCCGCTGACTTTTCTTTTTCTACAATAGAATAACGCCTTCTATTTTGGCGACTTCTTTATAAATATTCACTACCTGGTCTGCATCCAGAACGAATGCGTTGATATTGCATGCAGTATATTTTCCGTTTTTGCTTTCACGGTTTCCTAGCGTAAACTTGATACCGTCAAAAACTTTATAAATTTCAGTAAGCTTTGCCTGATCTGTGGGAATGATAAATTTAAATAAATAATCCTCAGGAAAGTCATGGTGACCTTCCAGTTTTTCCTTCAGGGAATTATAAAAATCCTGTGGGCTTGCGTGTTGATTTCCTTGTAATATGTCCATCTGCAGTTGTTAAATTATATATAAATATAGCGAAAATTTTTCTATTTTCCAAGGGGTCCAAGCAGTGCTTTGGAGTTCTGATGCTCGTAATCTTCGATGATATTGAACAGTCCGTTTACCAGCTGTTCAGAGGCTAATTTGCTTAATCCACCGGTATTTACGTTAGTGTTGCTTCCACCAAGAAGACTTCCCAAAAGATTATTTCCTGAAAGAGCCGTATTGATTGTTTTTGCAATTCCGTATTCGTTCAGTTTCTCATCCACTTTGGGAGCGATGGCAGCTACGAGCTGTTGAGAGGTCTTCTCCTTTAAGATCTGTGTTGCTGTAGTACCCTGAATGATTCTCGTAACGTCCTGTGCATTTAAACTGTTTACAGCTCCTTGCAGAATAGGTTTTGATATGTTAACGGTATACGCTGCTGCCTGCGCAATAAAATCTCTTTCCTTAGCTACCAGTGAGGGGGCAATTTTTTCAAGGGTAGAGTTGATGTCTCTTAACTCCTTTGGAAGGGCCTTATCTACCATATTATTTTGAAGGAATGCTTCCTTGTTGCTGTAAATACCCATCCCTTTATCTATACCGTTCAGCAAAACTCTTTTAATAATAGACAGGCCAAGGTCAGAAGTCGCCACTGTTGTGCAGGATTGGACACCGGTGAAAATTAATGTTCCGGTTCCAATTAATAGCGCTGCTGCTATAATGTATTTTTTCATTGATCTTTTTTCTTATTTTTCCAAATATTGCGCCAAAGGTAAACACTATAACCGTATTAACAAAATATTAAATTCTTATTACCAATTTGGGGGTTTTCTTATGAAAACTTAAAGATTTTCAATTGGTTATTTTATTGTAATTTGATGGTTATAATAAATTTTAATTACCTTAATTCTGTTTATTCAACTTTCTGTTTATTATTTTTCTGTTTTTTTTAAATTTTTATGATATGTTAACAATGTTCGATTTTTTTTCTATTTTTGAGTAATGTCTTTTTTTGAGAATTTAAATAACTCTACTATTAAGGATATTATAAGATTTTTTAAAAACGAATAAAATTGAACTATATGAAACAACGTGATTTAAAGTATTCATGCCTCATTGCAGTTTTATACTTCGGTATGAACGTCAATGCGCAGACTACTCCAAAAGATACTGCTGTGAAAGAGCAGAAGATCGATGAGGTAGTTTTGATCGGATATGGTGGACAGAAAAAACTAAATATTACAGGAAGTATAGGTACTGTAAGTGCAAAAGATTTGGCAGATAGACCTAACTCTAATCCTATGAGCTCTATTCAGGGAAAGGTAGCAGGTGTTAATATTGTTAATCCTGGTGCGCCAGGAGTCTCTCCAAGAGTAGATATTAGAGGTATTAGCTCTTTAAATGGAGCAACGGTATTTATTGTTGATGGTATCATTACCACAGATATTTCATACCTTAATCCTTTAGACATTGAATCTATGAGTATATTAAAAGATCCATCGTCTTTAGCAATATACGGAAGTAGAGCTACCAATGGTGCTGTTATTATTAAAACAAAAGGGGGTAAAGGGAAGACTTCTTTTAATTTTAATTCTTATATAGGAGTAAAGACAGTGCCAAATGTTGTTGATATGGTAAATAAGGATCAATATATTGAGCTTTATAATGAAAAACTAAAATATTCGGGAGCTACATCTGGTTTTTTAAATCCCAATAATTACAGTAAGAGTACAGACTGGTTTAAAGAAATTCTTAAACCTTCCATCATCAATTCAAATGATATCTCAGCTTCTGGGTCTACGGATAAGATAAACTACTTTTTAAGTTTGGGGTATTTGACTGATCAAGGGAATTTGGATGCAGGAAAAGGGATTAACTCCGGAAATGATTTTAAAAGATTTACTTCAAGAATAAATGTAACCTATAAATTGACGGATAAATTAACAGTAGGAACAAACTCTTCCTGGTCCCAAATGAGCAGAAATAATGCAGTAAATCCATTATTAATTGCATATAGTTCACCACCAATTTATGACCCAATAAACCCTGATGGGTCTTATGGTTATCAGACACTAACATCTCTAGCAAACCCAAGGGCTCAATTGGATCTCACTCGTGATAGAAATAAAGAAAATAGGTATATTATTAACCTTTGGGGTGAATATAAAATTTTGAAAGATTTAGTTTTTAAAACGAATTTCACTCAAGATAATGGAGATTCAAGTGGATTTATTTTTACAAGTCCCTCAAGTTATCTACCAGGAAATAATGATAGATCTAAATTGTCTAAGTTTACTTCAAATGCAAGAAATTATGTTTTTGACAATACATTAACATGGACTAAAAATTTGGGAGCACATCATCTTGTTGGTTTAATAGGTACATCTGCTCAAGAGGCTAAAGCTTATAGATTGACCGGAAAGGCTGAAGGTGTAAAATATAGTGGCGATGATGGCAGTTTATTTCTCATAAATGGAGGAATTAATATGACTGTTGAAGAAACAGAAGTCAAAACAAGTAGACTGTGGGGATATTTTGCCAGAATTAATTATGATTATGCAGGTAAATACTTACTGAATGCATCTATAAGAAGGGATGCCTCTAATAATTTTTCAGAGAGTGACAGGTCCCGTTGGTTTCCAGCAGTTGGCTTAGGATGGGTTGTATCAAAGGAAAGTTTTTTAGCAGATCAAAATGTGATTAGTTTATTGAAATTAAAAGCAAGCTGGGCCAAAATGGGTAATCCTGATGTTCCAAGATCTTATGACAACCGAGCTATAAAAATAGGTGGTGCTTATTTTGGAAATACGGGGATTGATGGATATAGTACTACTGATATTTATGATCTAAACATTGGTTGGGAAACTATTGAGGGCAAAGATGCTGGAGTTGAGCTTGGTTTTTTCAATAATAAATTAACATTGGACGCAAATTATTATCGTAAAGATTCTAGAGATGTAGTTTATGCAGTAACACAGCCTGCAATATCTGGGGCTGGCAATAAGTTAACAACCAATGCTTTCTCATTTTATAATAAAGGCTTTGAATTTAATTTAGCATATAACACTAATATTACTGATAAAATTAAATTGGGGGTATATGGTAACTTAACAACACTTGATAATCAAATCACAAGTGTTATTAATAATTCATTTAACGAAACTGGGCCTTATTTATTTGGTAATACCATTACAAGACTGGAAAAAGGTCAGGCTGTGGGTTCTTTCTATGGATATAATGTAGTAGGCGTATTTCAAAATCAGGCACAGGTAGACTCTGCTCCAACATATTCATCTGTGAAGAAACAAGTTGGAGGGTTTATGTTTGAAGATAGAGATGGGAATGGTGTTATAGATAGCAGAGACAAGGCATTTTTGGGTAGTCCAATTCCTGATTATACTTATGGTTTTGGATTCAATTTATCAGGATATAATTTTGACTTCGCAATTGATTTCCAAGGTGTACAAGGGAATAAGATATATAATTACAATAGGGAGCAACGCTATGGGAATGAAAGCTGGGATTTAGATATGTACAAAAACCGTTGGCATGGTGAAGGCACTTCTAATACAAATTCTGCAATTTCTACTGATCAGCAAATTATTGTACCAAGTAGTTTTTATGTAGAAGATGGAAGCTTCTTTAGGATTAGAAATATATTATTAGGTTATACATTAGGATCTGATTTTACAAAATCTCTTAACATTCAGAAATTAAGAATTTATGTTTCTGCACAAAATCCATGGACAAGTTTCAAGTATAATGGTTTCTCTCCGGAGATCTTAAACTCAGATAGAGTACAAATGGGAGTTGACAATAATATTACTCCTATATCAGCAATTTATACTTTAGGGTTAAACTTAACATTTTAAAAATTGAGCAATGAAAAAAATAATAATATCATCAATCCTTATATTGTCCTCTCTTTCATGTAGTAATGATTTTTTGGAAAATAGAGTTGAAAATGCTGTTTTGGCAGAAGAATTTTTTAAAACAGAGGCAGATGCAATGTCAGGTACTGCCGCTATTTATGCTTTCTTAAAAGGGTGGGATAATTCGGCTTTCCCTTTTCAATATGTAATGGGAGTTACAGGAGATGATGTAGTTAAAGGTAGTAATCCAGGAGACTCTTCATTTATTAATGCATATGACAATTATTCTTACACCGTTTCGGATGCAGGTATTGAAAGTTATTGGAAAGCACAATGGAAAGGAATTGCATTATGTAACCGTGTTATTACCCATGTTCCTTTGATAGAAATGAATGTAAATCTTAAAAATAGATTAGTTGCAGAAGCTAAATTTTTAAAAGCCTATTTTTATTTTAATTTAGTGAGATTATGGGGTGGGGTACCAATTTTTGATAATATTCCTGTAAATCCTTCCGATTTTAATTATAACATACCAAGGAACTCAGTAAGCGAGGTCTATGACTATATTATAAAAAACCTAAATGAAGCAGCTGATGGTTTACCACCATCTTATCCTGCGAGTGACTTAGGGCGTGCAACTAAAGGAGCTGCAAAAGGTATGCTGTCAAAAGTATATTTATACAAAAAAGATTGGCAAAAAGCATATGAGACTTCTAATGAAGTAATAGCAATGGGTTATAGTTTGGATCCTAATTTTAATCATTTGTTCAGAATTGAAGGCGAATTTGGATCGGAATCTGTATTTGAAGTAAATAGCCAATGTACGGGAGCTTTTGGAGGGTCTCAATATGCTCAGGTACAAGGTGTTAGAAATCAGTTTGGATGGGGGTTCTTTACTCCTTCTCCTGCTTTGGAAAATGCATTCGAGCCAGGAGATATTCGTAAAGAATTAACAATTCTTAGAAATGGCGAAACTACTCCTGAAGGTGATCTTATTGCTATGCAAGATCCTCTGTCTGTGACAACTTTTAATCAAAAAGTATATGTTCCCAAATCCCATCAAACAGGTTGTGATCAAGGTTCTGAACAAAATATAAGAATTTTGCGTTTTGCAGATATATTATTGATAAATGCAGAAGCCGCAAATGAATTAGGAAATATTTCGGGAGCTGCAACCTCATTAAATAAAGTCAGAAATAGGGCAACTTTAGCAAACACTACGGCATCAACTCAGGTTGCAATGCGAAACGCTATCTGGCAAGAAAGAAAAGTTGAACTGGCTATGGAAAACGATAGATTTCCAGATTTGTTAAGAACAGGGCAAGCTGCTACAGTTTTGGGTCCATTAGGATTTAAGACTGGAAAAAATGAATTGTTACCAATTCCATTAAATGCAATTAACGACAGTAATGGCATTTTAACCCAAAACCCCGGTTATTAAAAATAAACCATAAACTTTAGAGGAGAATGAAAGTTCTCCTCTTCTTTTAGTAGAACCAGGTAAAAAAAAGATTTCATGAAAAGGACCGTATTATCAATTGCTGTAGCATCTTTATTTTTTGCATATTCTTGCAAAAATTCTCAGACATTAAAAAAGGAAACTGCTCAAGCCAACGCTGTGAAAAGTAACATCACCGATGAACAGCTCATGGACAGGGTTCAGAAAGATGCCCTGAAATATTTTTGGGATTATGCTGAACCAACATCCATGCTGGGAAGAGAGCGCTATCACGAAGACAATATTTATCCGGATAATGACAAACATGTAGTGACTACAGGTGGTTCAGGATTTGGACTGGCAACGCTTCTGGTAGGAGTAGAGAGAGGTTTTATCCCAAGACAGGAAGCTGTAAAAAGGCTGAACCATATGATGGATTTCCTTGCCAAAGCAGATCGTCATAAAGGTGCCTGGCCTCACTGGATCAACGGAGAAACAGGAAAAACAGTTCCTTTCGGAAAGAAAGATAACGGCGGAGACCTCGTTGAAACGGCATTTCTGACCTCAGGAATCCTGATGGTACGCGAATATTTTAAAAACGGGAATACAGAAGAAAAAGCTCTTGCCTCAAAATGCGATGAGCTTTGGAAAGGAATTCAATGGAACTGGTATACAAAAGGAGGTGAAAAAGTCCTGTACTGGCACTGGTCACCGGAATATCAGTGGGAAATGAATTTTCCGCTGGAAGGATACAATGAATGTCTGATTACCTACATCTTAGCCGCTTCATCACCTACACATCCTATTGATGCCGAAACCTATTACAAAGGCTGGACGAGAAACGGGAAATACCTTACAGATAAAACAAAATACGGACTTCCTCTGTATGTAAAACACAATTATGCCGAAGAATACGGCGGACCGCTTTTCTGGTCACAATATTCCTATATCGGTCTGGATCCTACCGGGCTTTCTGATAAACTCGTGAAAAATTATTTTGATTTAAACAAAAATCAAGTCCTTATCGACTATAAATACTGCGTTGAAAATCCAAAACAGTGGAAAGGTTACGGCCCAAACTACTGGGGACTTACAGCCGGATATACAAGAAATGAAGACGGAAGCACAGGATACACCGCTCATATGCCAACCAATGACAATGGCGTGATCACACCTACCGCAGCACTGAGCAGCTTTCCGTATACCCCAAAAGAATCTATGAACTTTTTGAGATTCCTATATACCCAGAAACCGGAATTTATTGGTTTGGCAGGACCTTATGATGCAACGTCAGTGAATTACAATAATTGGTTTACACCAAGATATTTAGCTATAGATCAGGGAACAATAGCGCCTATGATTGAAAACTACAGAACCGGATTCCTCTGGAAATTATTTATGAATGCACCCGAGATTCAGCAGGGTCTTAAAAAATTAAGTTTCCAGTCCGAGAAGTACGGAATCAAATAATCTGATTTTTAAATGCTATTTTTATTCAATAATAAATTATATTCAATCGAGAAAGCTCGTTCGTTTAAACAATTAGCCAAAATCGAATAACAATATGAAATTAAAACTGAAACATCTGCCTTTTTTACTCCTTCCATTTTCACTACAGGTGAATGCCCAGGAAATAAAAGCAGAGCTCAATAAGGAAATTAGAAGGACAGAGAAAATATCCTACATTCTCGATTACCCTCAAAAGGAAAAAGGCAGTGTTCCCCTGATCGTGTTCCTTCACGGTTCGGGAGAAAGGGGGAATAATCTTGAAGCTGTCAAGGCGCACAGTCCGTTTACTTATAAAAACCTGATCAAGGAACCCGTAGCTATTCTGGCGCCACAGTGTCCTGCAGATTCATGGTGGGATACCATAACGGTTTATAACCTGATCAAAGAAATTCAGAAAAAATATAAAATTGATGACTCAAGAATTTACCTTACAGGACTTTCGATGGGAGGCTGGGGAACTTGGAAATTAGCTATGGAACATCCGGAAATGTTTGCAGCGGTAGTTCCTGTATGTGCTCCGGCAGACAGAGTAATGGGAGCCAATATTGATCGGTTTAAACAGTTGCCTGTAAAAATTTTTCACGGGGGGAATGATGATGTCGTTTCTCCAATGAATTCGATAGAAATGTATCAGGCTTTAAAAAAAGTAAACCCAACGGCTACATTAACTATTTTTCCCGATGACAATCATAATTCCTGGGATTCCACCTATTCAGACCCTAAACTGTACGAATGGATGCTGTCTAAGAAAAAAGGAGAATAGAGATTGGATAAATAGTGAAGAACTAAGAATTATATATGTTTAAAAAAGGCCGGAAAATGAAAATGTAACCAATTTTTGAGCCCTAAAGCATGAAGTTTTGGAAAAACTAGCGCTTGCGTTATCAACAAAAAACACCCCAGTAAACAATAAAATTAGAACTATAATTTAAGAAGATAGATTTATGAAAAAGTTAATTGTACTTGCAGCCTTAGCGCTTTCTCCCGTGTTTTCCGCACAGGAAATGGTAACAAAGCCGGTTCAGTCTTATCAGACAGCCCAGTATCAGGCAAAAAGAAAGGCTTTCGTAGAAAATCTTTTGTCTAAAATGACTTTAGATGAAAAGATTGGCCAGCTCAACCTGCCTACCTCCGGAGATTTTACAACAGGGCAGGCTCAAAGTTCAGACATCGGAAAAAAAGTAGAGCAGGGATTAGTAGGAGGACTATTCAATATAAAAGGAGCTGAAAAGATCAAAGCTGTTCAGAAAGTCGCTATGGAAAAAAGCCGTCTGAAAATTCCTTTGATCTTCGGTATGGATGTTATCCATGGTTACGAAACCACTTTCCCGATTCCGTTGGGTCTTGCTGCTTCCTGGGATATGAACCTTGTACAGCAGTCTGCAAGAGTTGCTGCAAAAGAAGCTTCTTCAGACGGGATCAACTGGACCTTCTCGCCGATGGTGGATATTTCCCGTGAACCGAGATGGGGAAGGGTTTCCGAAGGCTCCGGAGAAGATCCTTATTTAGGAAGTGAAATTTCTAAAAATATGGTCTATGGCTATCAGGGAAAAGACCTTTCTGTTGGTAACACCATTTTAGCCTGTGTAAAACACTTTGCGCTATATGGAGCAGGTGAGGGTGGCCGTGATTATAATACTGTGGACATGAGCCATGTGAGAATGTTCAATGAATATTTTCCGCCCTATAAAGCGGCTGTAGATGCTGGAGTAGCTTCTGTAATGGCCTCTTTCAATGAAGTAGACGGAGTTCCGGCAACCGGAAATAGATGGCTGCAAACCGATGTGCTCAGAAAAATGTGGAATTTCAAAGGTTTCGTAGTGACCGATTATACCGGGATCAATGAAATGACAGAACACGGAATGGGAGACCTTCAGCAGGTATCAGCTTTAGCTTTGAAAGCCGGAGTAGATATGGATATGGTAGGAGAAGGGTTTTTAACGACTCTTAAAAAGTCTCTCAATGAAGGGAAAGTTACACAAGCTGAGATTGACATGGCAGCAAGACGAATTCTTGAAGCAAAATATGATCTTGGATTATTCGATGATCCTTACCGTTATGGTGATGCGAAACTGGCTGCAAAAGAGGTTTACAATATGGAGAACCGTAATGTAGCAAGAAGTGCAGCAGCTCAGTCTATGGTTTTATTAAAAAATGAGAATCAGGTACTGCCACTGAAAAAATCCGGTACCGTAGCCGTTATCGGTCCATTGGTAAATAACTCTCTGAATATGGCCGGAACCTGGAGCGTTGCTACAAAACATGCAGCTTCAGTGTCATTAGTACAGGGTCTTCAGGCTAATTATGGGAAAGAAGTGAAATTCCTTTCCGCAAAAGGTGCTAACATTGATTACGATGCCAAATTAGAAGATATTTATGCAGCTCACGGTAAAAAGACAGACCGAGACAGCCGTTCCAAAGAACAGTTATTAAAAGAAGCTGTTGATATAGCCAATAAAGCAGATGTTATTGTTTTGGCAATTGGAGAATCTGCGGAAATGAGCGGTGAGTCTTCATCAAGAACAGAAATTACCATTCCTCAGTCTCAGGTTGATTTATTAAATGAACTGAAAAAGACAGGAAAGCCGATAGCGATGGTACTTTATACAGGACGCCCTTTAGCTTTAACCAATGTGAAAGATACGCCTGATGCTATCCTGAACGCATGGTTTGCCGGCTCCGAAGCGGGAAATGCTATCTCAGATGTTTTATTCGGAAAAGTAAATCCTTCCGGAAAACTTCCGATGACCTTCCCAAGAAGCTTAGGACAGGTTCCGATTTATTATAATGCAAAAAATACTGGACGTCCGCTAAGTCAGGATAAAGTTGATAAATGTGTATACGAAAGATTCCGTTCCAATTATATGGATGAATGTAATACACCTTTATATCCGTTCGGTTATGGCCTGAGTTATTCTAAATTCAGTTATTCCGATATGTCAGTTTCCAATCCTAATCCAAAAGGAAATCAGACCGTTCAGGCTTCAGTAACGGTTACCAATTCAGGAAACTATGACGGAGCCGAAGTGGTACAGCTGTATATCAGAGATATGGTAGGAAGTATTACAAGACCGGTAAAAGAACTGAAAGGATTCCAGAAAATCTTCCTGAAAAAAGGAGAATCTAAAAAAGTAACCTTCGATATTACACCAGAAAGCTTGAAATTCTATAATGGAGAATTGAAGTTTGACTGGGAGCCGGGAGAATTTGATATCATGATCGGAACCAATTCTGATGATGTGAAACACTCAAAAATCAACTGGACCAAATAATAATAATAGCTAAAGCCATTCTTTGAGTGGCTTTTCCTTTTTGGCATGATTTTTAATAGCACAGTTATAACTTTAAGATAATAATTATGAAAAAAACGATTTTACTTGGCGCAATGTTTTTGGGCTCTTTTATATTCGCACAGATCAAAGGTGGTGACAGAGATGCTCACGGATGTATTGGTTCGGCAGGATATACCTATTCCCAAATCAAAAAAGATTGTGTAAGGGTATTTGAGCAGAAGATTAAATTAACAGAAGTTGCCCCTAAAGGAAGCTCTACCTCAATGGCTGCCGTTATTTTCAGTAAAGATTTGAAAAAAGCCGAAGTTTTCGTTCCGGATACAGATGGAGAAAGCCTGATTCTTACAAGAGCGGGGAAAAGTAAAATCTGGAAAAAAGATGGATATGTATTGGTTCCTTTTAAAAAGAACGGATATCAGCTTAAAAAAGACAAGGTTGTGATTTATCAGTAAATCCAGATTATAAAAGTACAATTGAGACTGTCCGTTAAGACAGTCTCTTTTTTTTAAGAGTCTAATTTTACGAAGACATATTTTTACTAGAAGCCTGGAAAATTGTATACTATGATCGGAACCAATTCTGGTAATATAATATCCAGGAAATACATAACTAAATAATATAGTTGTAAACCTTTCAAAATGAGTGGCTTTTTTGTATCTTAGATTAACTAATACCTTTTTACTATTGTTATTGTATAAAAACTTAACCATTAATATTTTAATATGAGAAAAACTATTTTATTGTGCACAATGTTCCTCGGTTTTTTAGCCTTTGCCCAACAAAAATCGCCGGTTCTAGGAGGTGATAAAGACGTTCATGGCTGTAAAGGTTCCGCAGGCTATACGTATTCACAAATCAAAAATGATTGTGTGAGGGTTTTCGAACAGAAAATTAAATTAAAAGAAATAAGCTCAGATAAAAGTTACACTTCAATGACAGCTGTTATTTTTAGTAAGGATATGAAAAAAGCTGAAGTTTTCATTCCTTATGAAAATGCACAAAGCATTATCCTTGAGAGAGCAGGAAAAAGCAAAATGTGGAAAAGTGGAAGCTATATTAAAGAAGCTTATGTTTTAGTTCCTTTTAAGAAAAAAGGATATCAGATTAAAAAAGACAATATTGTGATTTATCAATAAATCTCAATTTATAATATACATGCCTCTTCGAAAGAGCGGCTTTTTTATGAAATGCTGACAGGTTTTGATGTGTTTTCAATTAAAAATATTCTTTGATAATTTTGAAAAAAAATAAATAATTAAGATTAAATTATACTTTTAACTAAAAAATGTATATTGGTATAACCAAATTATAGCGAAATCCGAAAAGCTTACAGAGTAGGAAAGTGTAAAAAATACTATATGAAAAATCTAAAAAAACTTACAAAACAAGAATTGAAAACAGTTCAGGGAGGTATTCCTATGTGTTTACCAGGTTATTTCTGGTGTTCATTCGTGAAGAAATGTATTCCTGTAGGAACAGACTGTGGACTTGCTCTATAGTATTCGCTCTTTGTTTCTCAAAAATAAAAGCCGTTCGAAGAACGGCTTTTATATATTTAGAATTAATAAATAGTCTTCAAAAACAGGCTTTAATCTCTTTGAAAACCCAGAATAAAGGATCAGTTTTAAGTAAAATTTAAAACAGCATTCACAATTTTCATCTCTCACTGAAAATCCGTATTTTTGTACATCTAAAAGTAAAAGAAAGAATGAATTCCTACAAAAATCCATTGGAAGAGCGCTATTCCAGTGAAGAAATGTTGTTTAATTTCTCACATAATAACAAATTCCGTACCTGGAGAAAGCTTTGGATAGCTTTGGCTGAAATTGAAAAAGATTTAGGTCTTGATATTACAGACGGACAGATTGCTGAGCTGAAAGCCAATGCCGAAAACATCGATTACGATAAAGCAGCTGAGTACGAAAAAAAATTCCGTCATGATGTAATGGCTCACGTTCACACTTATGGTGATGTGGCGCCTTCCGCAAAAGGAATTATCCACTTAGGTGCTACTTCGGCTTTTGTAGGAGATAATACAGACCTTATTCAGATCCGTGACGGGCTTTTAATCTTAAAGAAAAAGCTGGTTAATGTGATGAAAAACTTAGCAGATTTTTCTATTCAGTATAAAGATCTTCCTACCCTGGGATTTACCCATTTCCAACCGGCTCAGCTGACTACAGTTGGAAAAAGAGCTACACTTTGGCTACAGAGTTTGGTTCTTGATATTGAAGAGCTGGATTTCTTCCTGGAAACACTTCGTTTCAGAGGAGTAAAAGGAACTACAGGAACTGCTGCAAGTTTCTTAGAGCTTTTCAATGGGGATTATTCCAAAGTGAAACACTTAGATAAGGAGCTTTCAAAAAGATTTGGTTTCGAAAAAGTATTCGGTGTTTCGGGTCAGACTTATGACCGAAAAATTGATGCTAAAGTAGTGGCTTTATTAGGAAATATTGCTCAATCTGCTCATAAATTCACCAATGATTTGCGTCTTCTTCAAAATCTTAAAGAAATTGAAGAGCCGTTCGAGAAAAACCAGATCGGTTCATCAGCAATGGCTTACAAACGTAATCCAATGAGAAGTGAAAGAATCGGAGCTTTGGCAAAATATGTAATGTCCCTGACGACAAGTTCTGCGATGGTAGCTTCTACACAGTGGTTTGAAAGAACACTGGATGATTCTGCGAACAAAAGACTGACGATTCCTCAGGCATTCCTTGCTGTTGATGCCATCCTGTTAATCTGGAACAACATCATGAATGGAATCGTTGTATATCCCAACAGAATCAACAAGCATATTATGGAAGAACTTCCTTTCATGGCCACGGAATATATCATCATGGAAGAAGTGAAAGCCGGCGGTGACCGTCAGGAAATTCACGAAGTGATCAGAGTTCATTCTATGGAAGCTTCCAAGAAGGTGAAAGAGGAAGGCAAAGAAAATGACCTTATTGAAAGAATCTTAAACGATGATTCTTTAAAACTAGATAAATCAAAATTAAAAGAAGTTTTAGATCCTAAAAACTTTATAGGTTTCGCACCGATCCAGACAGAGGAGTTCATCAGTAATGAAATCCAGCCGATTCTGGATAAAAATAAAGACTTGATAGGACTGGAGGCTGATCTTAAAGTATAAAACATATGCAGTCCTTTTGGGCTGCATATTTTATTTGATTCAACATGAAAAGAATTCTTTTACTCATTTCCATGATACCCACACTTTCTTTTTCCCAGAAGAAAGAGGTTTTAAAATATTTTATTGCTAAAGATTCTTTGGTAGGAGTTAAGAATCAGAAAGAGGACATCGTTGTTCCTGCACAATTTAAAATCTTCTCAAACCTTGAAGATGGAGAATTAGTTGAGGGGGAAACCATTTATTTTGATGGTGTTAAAAAAGGAGAGGCAAAAGAAAAAAATGCATGGGGGTATGTCTACGACAAAAAAGGGAATTTCCTTTATAGACCTTTATTTTACGACAACGGAGCAGATTATTTTTCCGAAGGTGTAAGAAGGTTTGTTAAAAATGGAAAAGTGGGTTTTGTGGACAGAAATGGAAAAGTTGTTATTGAGCCTACTCATGATTTTGCATCGCCTTTCAATTATGGTTACACTGCTTTCTGTGACGGTTGTGACTGGGAAAAAACAGAAGATGAGCACAAAGCAATAGTTGGGGGGACTTGGGGAGTAATGAATTTCAAAGGGGAAATGGCAACACCTATTTCAAAATCAGAGAATGCGGTAGAAATTGGAGAAGAATATTATCCAAACCCTTTTAATTATAATGAAAAGGAGAAGATGATTCTTCAGTTTTTCAATGAACAAAACAAGAAGCTTTCAGAAATCTATTATGTAAATCATTACACAAAACTCTCTGATAATGAGAAGAAGTTATTTTTTGAAATTGTAGAAAGACCAAAAGAAAATTTCCCGTTCTATCAGGTAAATACATATGATTATAGAAAAACGGAAGCAGGAATATCGAATTTTAAATTTCTTGTTTCAGAAGACGGTAAAAGTACTTTTGCACTTGAATTTGAAAATGAAAAAATTCCTTTTCAAAAATGGCTGAAAAATGAAACCGAACAGGCCCAGCAATTTCAAAAAGAACATCCCGACAATCCGAATAAATTTTTAAAATAACAATAATCTCCATGAAAAACCTGTCTGTTTTTTTATTGATTCTTATGTCCGCAAAAAGCTTCTCACAAAGCCAGAAAGAGGTGTATTCCATTATAGAGGTCAATGCACAAAAATTAAAAGAAAAATCAGGGGCCTATTCTGTATCTGTAGGAATCGTGAAAGATGGTAAAGTGTACACAAAACATTTCGGGGAAATAGATAAAGGAAAGGGAAACAAAGCGGATAATAATACCTATTTTGAGATAGCATCGGTAACTAAGCTTTTTACCGGACAATTGTTGGCTCAGGCCGTTTTGGAAAATAAAATTAATCTCGAGGACGATATTCGTAAGTATCTGAAAGGATCATATCCCAATTTAGAATACAATGGAACTTCGATTAAAATTAAAGATTTGATTTCCTACAGAACTGCATTGCCGCGTAATCTGCCGGATGATACTGAAATCCGAAAAAAAATGTCAGATGAAACTCCTTTTCAATACAATAAATTAGGAGAAAATTATTCAAAAGATCATTTTAAGCAGGACCTTCAAAAAGTAAAACTGGATACGATACCCGGAATCAAATACAATTACAGCAATCTAAGTCTTGAACTTACAGGTCTGATGCTGGAAAATATTTATAGCCAAAGCTATGAATATGCTCTCAACCAATATATTTTTTCAAAATTAGGAATGGATCATACCAAACTGGAACTTGATAAAGATGAGGTCTTAGCGAATGGGTATCATTCAAGTGGACGCTTAATGCCAAAGTCCATAAGTTATTTATGGGGTGCCGGCGGATCGAAAACCAAATCGACTATGGGAGATATGGTGAAGTTTTTAAAGCATGAACTGGATTCAAAAAATTCAATTGTTCAGGAATCTCAAAGAAATATCAGTAACAGCAAAGGAGACTGGTACGGATACTTTTGGGATGGCTTCGGTCTTAGTGAACATGGGAAAATGGGGTATAAGCATGGAGGAGGATTCGGGGATCAGACTTGGTTTGCGATATACCCTGAGCTAAATACGGGTATTTGTGTTATTGTAAATGTCAGTGGACCAGATACGTTTCCGGCGCTTTATAATTCGGTTGCCAGATTAATGAATGATCTGACGACAGCACCGGGCAAAAAGGAAACAGAAGGATATTTTCTGAAAGGAGATAATGTTGTATTTACCTATACTCATCCGAAAAATTTAAATCCAAAACTGATTAATACCGCTTCTGTTGCAGGGTCTTTCAATGACTGGAAGACAGACAATAAGAATTATCAGTTAACAAAAAAAGAAGATAACCGCTTCGAGTTGGAAGTTCCAAAATCCAGTTTTGAAAAAGGGAAAATCTATACTTTTAAACTAGTCTTGAATGGAGAAGACTGGATCAATGCATCAAGAAATGCTTCCAATACAGACGGAACAGATGATAATAATCTGACGTTGAAGCTATAAAATATTAAGAATCAGCTACTGATTCTGAAAAAGTAAAAAGAAAGTAATAAATCTAATATTTAAAATCTGACATCTAATGTCTAATAACAAAAGAATTTTCGTAGAAAAGAGAGGAATTTTCGATGTTGAAAGTCCAAAAATTTTTGATGAAGTAAAAGCGGTTGTGCCGTCAATCAAAAGTGTGAAAGTGTACAATGTGTACGATATTTTCAATTTGAATGACGGTGAATTCGAAAAGGTTGTCAACAGCACTTTCGTAGATCCGGTTACTGATATTTTACATGAAGAAAATCCTGCCGAAGGAATCCATTTTGCCATGGAATTTTTACCTGGTCAGTATGATCAGCGTGCAGATTCTGCGCAGCAGTGTATTGCTTTGCTTACGGAGAATGAAAAATCAAAAGTGAGAAGCGGAAAGCTGATCCAGTTTGAAGGAGTTTCTGAAGCAGACCTTGTAAAGATCAAAGATCTTCTGATCAATAAAGTGGAATCTCAGGAAAAAGATCTTACCATCTTAAATATTCCTGCAGACGAAGTTCCGACAAAAGTTTTGATCCACGAAGATTTCATCAGTTTTGATGATACAGAACTTGAAAATTTTTACAATAATCACGGCTTTGCTTTAGGATTGGATGACCTGAAATTCATTCAGGAATATTTTAAAACAGAAAAAAGAAACCCTACCGAAACAGAACTGAAGGTTTTAGATACCTATTGGAGTGACCACTGTCGCCATACCACTTTTGAAACAGAATTGTCAGACATTCAGTTTGAAGGAGATTTCAAACATACATTGGAAACCATTTTCAATGACTATATCGAAAAAAGAAAATTTTTAGGCCGTGAGCTGAAGCCGATCTCTTTAATGGATCTGGCAACAGTATGCGGAAGATACTTCCATAAAACAGGTAATCTGGAGAATCTTGTTGTTTCTGACGAAATCAATGCATGTACCATCCAGATCGAAGCAGAATATGACGGTAAAAAAGAGCCATGGTATTTATTATTCAAAAATGAAACCCACAATCACCCTACGGAAATTGAACCTTTTGGGGGTGCTTCAACCTGTTTGGGAGGTGCCATCAGAGATCCTTTGTCCGGAAGATCATTTGTATTTCAGGCGATGAGACTGACTGGTGCTGCCGATGTTTTAGAACCGGTTGACAAAACTTTACCGGGGAAATTACCCCAGAAAACCATCACAAAACAGGCTGCCAACGGGTATTCATCTTATGGAAACCAGATCGGTCTTGCCACAACAATGGTTTCGGAAATCTATGATGAAGGCTACAAAGCCAAAAGAATGGAAGTTGGTTTTGTTACCGGAGCAGTTCCTGTAGATTGGGTAAGACGTGAAAAACCTGCCAATGGTGATTCTATCATCATTTTAGGTGGTGCAACAGGCCGTGACGGTGTTGGTGGAGCAAGCGGAAGCTCAAAAGAGCAGGACGAAACCTCTATTCATACCATGAGCTCTGAGGTTCAGAAAGGAAATGCCGTTGAAGAACGTAAAATTCAGAGACTGTTCAGAAACCCTGCAGTAACAAAACTTATCAAAAAATCTAATGATTTCGGAGCAGGAGGTGTTTCTGTAGCCATTGGAGAAATTGCAGATTCCTTAGAAGTGAATCTTGATGTTTTACCTTTAAAGTATGAAGGATTAAACGGAACTGAGCTTGCTATTTCCGAATCTCAGGAAAGAATGGCGGTTGTAGTTGATCCGAAAGATAAAGAGCAGTTCATCAAATTCTGTGAAGATGAAAACATTGTAGCTGTAGAAGTAGCAAAAGTGACCGATTCTGGAAGAATGCAGATGTTCTGGAAAGGAGATAAAATTGTTGACCTTTCAAGAGAATTCTTAGATACCAACGGATGTTCAAAATCACAGGATGTAAAAATTACCCATCTTGAACAAGTAAAAGAAGAAACAGCATCATTTACAAAAGAGAACTTCCTTAAAATATTAAGTGATAAAAATGTAGCTTCACAAAAAGGATTGCTGGAAATGTTCGACTCTTCTGTAGGAGGAACAACAGTAGCGATGCCTCTTGGAGGGAAATATCAGCAGACGCTGATGGAAGGAAGTGCTCAGACGCTGCCGATTCTGGGAGCAAAAGATATTGAAACTGTTTCCTTCGCAAGCTGGGGATTTGATACCGGAATTTCAAAACAGAATTCACTGTTGGGAGCTTCCTATGCCGTAGTGGAAAGTGTTGCTAAAATTGCTGCCATGGGTGGTGATTATAAGAATATCAGATTGAGCTTCCAGGAATATTTCGAAAAACTGGGGCAAAATCCTGAGAAATGGGGTAAACCTTTAGCCTCTCTTTTAGGAGCTTATGATGCCCAGATTAATTTAGGCCTTGCAGCTATCGGAGGAAAAGATTCTATGAGCGGTACTTACCAGGATCTGAATGTTCCGCCAACATTGATCTCATTTGCCTGTGCCAATGGTGACAAGAAAAATGTAATTTCCCCGGAATTTAAGCAGGCTGGAAACAAAATATATTTCTTCAGCCATACTCCTCAGGAAAACGGACTTCCAAACTATGAAAGCTTAAAAGAAATTTTCGAATTTATTTTTGAAAATATCAAAGCCGGAAAAATTGTTTCCGTAAAAACCATTAAAGAAGGAGGTGCTGCGGTAGCTTTAGCAAAAATGAGCTTTGGAAACAGGCTGGGAGCAGAGATCAATATTGACGAAAATGCTTTATTGGCTAAAAACATAGGTAGCTTAATCATTGAATCAAAAGAAGAGCTGAGTAATGCTTCTCTTCAGCAGATCGGTGAAGTAAAAGACTCAGGTGTTTTAACGATAAACGGTTTGGAATCTACGATCCTGGATCTTGTTGCAGCGTATACCGGAACATTCGAAAACCTTTTCCCAACCAGGGAAAAAGAAAAGCTGACGGTTGAGATCGATGAGAAATCAAACTCAATCCATCCAAGAAATATTATTATTAAAAAGCACGGAATTGCCCAACCGAAAGTATTTGCTCCTGTATTTCCGGGAACAAACTGCGAGTACGACACCTTAAATGCATTCCAGAAAGAAGGTGCTGTGATCAGCAGTCTGCCTTTGAAAAATATCAGTCACCAATTGCTGGACGAAAGCATTGATGCATGGGTAGAAGAGATCAGGACATCGCAGATTCTGGCATTCTCTGGTGGTTTCTCAGCAGGTGATGAGCCGGATGGTTCTGCTAAGTTCATCGTAAACGTTCTGAAAAACGAGAAAATGAAAAACGCTGTTCACGAATTACTGGACAGAGACGGCATGATCATCGGTATCTGTAATGGTTTCCAGGCATTGGTGAAATCCGGTCTGTTACCTTACGGAAGAATCAAAGATCTGGATGAAAACTCTCCGACGTTGGCCCACAATGCCATTAGAAGACATATTTCCCAGATGGTAAATGTAAAGGTGATCAACGACGACAGCCCTTGGTTAAAAGGAATGAAAGACCAGGTATTTACTATTCCTATCTCGCACGGAGAAGGTCGTTTCATGGCTTCCGAAGAAGAAATCAAAAAGCTTTACGAAAACGGGCAGATCGCTACCCAGTACATAGATCTTGATGGAAACATCGCCCACGGGATGCCTTTTAATCCTAATAATTCATTATTCGGAATTGAAGGAGTGACCAGCCCATGCGGAAAGATTTACGGAAGAATGGGGCATCCTGAGCGTTTTGCAGAAGGCCTCATGAAAAACATACCGACTGCGAATTACCACAACATATTCAAAAACGGAGTAGAATACTTCAAATAAAATAGAAATGACCGCCATTCTGTGGCGGTCATTTTTTATATTTACCAAGATTAAGCGTATAAAAATTAAATAAGGATTGGAATCAGGTAGAAACAAAATTATTATAAATGGCAGCCATTTTTCAGACCTGCCTGGATTCTATGATGAAGTTTCTTCAGTGTTGATGAAAGAGACAGACTGGAAAATAGGAACACTGGACGGCTTGGATGACATTCTGTACGGCGGTTTCGGAGTATTTGAAAGCGGAGAGAAAATTGAGATCATATGGAAAGAGTCCCAAAAATCAAAAGAAGATTTAGGTCTTGAATTAACCCGGAATTTTTACGAAAACAAAATCAGGCAGGGAAAACCATTTAACATAGAGTTGATACAGCAAAAACTGGATGATTTACTTTCAGGAAAAGGCCAGACCCTTTTTGAAATTTTAGTTGAAATTATAGAATCCCATAAAAATATTGCACTAATTTTGGAGTGATAAAAAAACTAGATTCTAACATCTAATATCTAGCTTCTAAAATATGAAGAAAATGATTTACGGGCTGTTCTTTGGAGACAGCATTACGTATGGAGAATATGACGGAGTATTCGGAGGATGGGTTGATATTCTTAAAAGATATGCCCTGCAGCAGTTTCATGAAGGAAGCAACGAGCTGATCCTTTTTAATCTTGGAATAGGAGGCGAAACCACAGAAGGCCTGTTGAAACGGATGCCTTATGAGCTGGCAGCCAGAAATTCAGCCGAAGGAAATATTGTTTTTATCGGGTACGGAGCCAATGATCTGGTCATCAAGAACGGAGGGTCGATGGTAAATCCTGTCCAGTTCAGAAGTAATATGATGGAGGCCATTCAGCATGCAAAACAGTATGCGAATGATATTTATCTGGTAAGCATTCTCCCTGTTTCACGGGAAATAGACGGTGTGAAGACTGCAGCCGGAAAATTAAGAACAAATGAGGAAGTTCTTGCTTATAACCGGATTCTTAAAGATCTGGCTGTTGAAAATGCTCTGCATTATATTGATTTTTACGCCGCATTTTTAATAGATAAGGAAATTTTACTTTCCGGAGACGGTGTTCATCCCAATGAAAAGGGATATGGCATAATGGCGGAAACCGCAATCCCAATTATAGAAAAATATTTATGATTAATTTATCTTAATTTGGTGAAATATCATTTTTATTTGTAGTTTTATACTGACAAATAAAAAAAAATGAAAAATCTAAAAAAACTTAACAGACAGGAACTAAAGAGTGTCAATGGAAAAGGGGTAAATCCACCTTTGATTACTGTCCCTCTTGATGAAAACGGACATTGTAATTATCCTTATGGCTGGTATTGTCCAAAATTTAACGGCTGTATGACCTCCGAATCCTGGGACTTTCACTGCGCTTAAAAAATTCAGGCATTTCTTTTCAGAAGTGCTTTTTTATTGAAATATATATTTCCAGTAAACAATAATTCCTACTGCAACAGATCCAATCGCCATCAAAAGAACCGCTCCCGCAGAAATATCTTTAATAAAACCAATTCTTTTATCAAAATCAGGCTGGACCATATCACATATCTTTTCTATAGCCGTATTGAATATTTCAGCACTTAAAACACCCATTGAAGCTATAAGGATTAGAGCTGTATCAAGCGGTGAAAGCTTAAAATAAAATATCAGAATCAGGTTTATAAAAAAAGCAGCAAGTTCGATCCGGAAATTTCTTTCCGTTTTTATCATCTGGAAAATACCCCGGAAAGCGTTTAAAAAACTTCTGTGAACAGGCGGTTTTTGCATAGCTTGTTTTTAACAAAGATAAGATTTGTAATTTTGATGCAAGTGAAATATTCAGTACCCGTCTCAGATCAATATTCACTCATCAATGAGAAAATAAAGATCAGAATTAATGATCAGAAGTAAATCCGGGCGTTAAAATCATGTCTTAAATCAGCTTAATGATATTTGTTCAAAACTCCTTAAGATTATTTTTTTCATTATAGTTTCTATTTATTATATTTGTAGAAACTTATTTTTAAATCTATGAAATTTATTATTTCAAGTGGTGAACTGCAGAAAGCATTGCAAACTGTAAGTGGCGTAATATCAAGCTCTCAATCGAGACCGATTTTAGAAAACTATCTTTTTGAACTAGACGGAAATAACGTTACCATTACAGCATCTGATGGCGAGACTACTCTTGTTACCTCTCTGGACGTAAAGTCTGATGATTCGGGTAAATTTGCCGTTCCTGCTAAAATTTTTCAAGATTTTATCAAGACGTATGGAGAACAGCCTTTAACGTTCGTTGTAAAGGATAATGCAGAAGGAACCGGAAGCCAGCTTGAGATTTTAGATGAGAAAGATAATTTCGCTGTGGCACTGGATAACGCTGATGATTATCCCGAACTTCCCGAATTTGATGCGTCTCAAACCGTGGTAATGTCGGCAGGAGTTTTATCTGAAGCGTTGACAAACACTCTTTTTGCAACAAGCAATGACTCTCTTCGTCCCGTAATGACAGGAGTATTGTTCCAGTTTGGAGAAAATGAAACCAATTTTGTTTCTACGGACTCCCACAGACTGGTAGTTTACAAAAGAACAGACCTGATGAATGCCGAGCCAATGGAATTTATCATGCCTAAGAAACCTTTGAATATTTTCAAAAATATTCTGGCCAGCTCTAACGAAGACGTTACCATCGACTTTAATGAGAATATGGCTAAGTTTACTTTTGGAAAGCATATCTGGATCTGTAGACTGATAGACGGTAAATACCCTAATTATACAGCGGTAATCCCGAAAGAAAATCCAAATGTACTGACGATCAACAGAAATCTTCTTCTGGGAGCGATCAAAAGAGCATCAATTATGTCCAATAAATCTACGAATCAGGTACGATTTAAACTGTCTGCCAACATTCTTCACCTTCATGCAGAAGATACAGAATATGCAAACAAAGCGGATATGCAGATTCCTTGCGATTATAATGGGGAAGACATCAATATTGGTTTCAGCTCCAAGTTCTTAACGGAAATGCTTACCATTTTAGGTTCTGATGATATCACTATGAAAATGTCTCAACCGAACAGACCGGGGATTATCGAACCTCTTGACGGTCTTGAAGAAAGTGAAAATATACTGATGTTATCAATGCCGGTAATCGGATTGTAACATTTAAATAAATAAAGCTATAAGAGATTGAATTTTTCAGTCTCTTTTTTTATTTTAAATAAGATCAGACTTTTTCGAGATTATTTTATTGGAATAATTACAAATTATAAAGATAATATCAACATATTTATCTTTTTTATAGGAAAATTTGCTCATTCAGCAAGAAGAAATTAATAAAAACTATTTGTTTTAAAATGATTGCTAAATTTCTCTATTTCTTAAAAAAACACGACATTTGTACGGGAAAAATCGTGCAGTATATAGTGTGCGGAAATTCAATAATTTTTCAAAATATAGCAAATGAAAATATCAAACAACTGGCTTAAAGACTTTATCAAAACGGAACTGAAAACGGAAAGGATTGGAGAATTCCTGACAGATATAGGTCTTGAAGTGGAGGGGATAGAAAAATTTGAAAGTGTAAGGGGGAGTCTGGAAGGTATTGTCGTAGGAAAAGTATTGACCTGCGAAAAACATCCGAATGCAGATAAACTAAAAAAAACGACAGTTGATGTAGGCAATGGAAAAATATTAAATATTGTTTGCGGTGCTCCCAATGTTGAAGCAGGACAGACAGTTCCTGTAGCTGTTGTCGGAACTAAGATCTATGATAAAACCGGAAACTTTTTTGAGATCAAAGAAGCAAAGATCAGAAGTGAGGTTTCTCAGGGAATGATCTGTGCGGAAGATGAACTTGGCCTTAGTGAAGACCACGGAGGAATTATGGTTTTAGATGAAACTAAATATGAAGTAGGGAAGAACTTTGCTGACTATTTTGAATTGGCCAACGATGAAGTGATTGAAATCGGGTTAACGCCTAACAGAACAGATGCCATGTCACATTATGGTGTGGCGAGAGATCTTCATGCTTTTCTTTCCACCAACCAGCAGAAATCAACGTTTGAAAAACTGAATTCTGAAGTTTTGAATGGTGAAGGCTCACATAACTTCACTTTAGAAGTGGAAGACGCTGAGCTATGCCCAAGATATATCGGAGCTGTCATTGAAGAAGTGAAAATAGCCGAATCTCCGGCCTGGTTAAAAGACAGACTGAAAGCAATAGGTTTAAGCCCGATTAACAATATTGTAGATATTACGAACTATATTCTTCACGGTTACGGACAGCCACTTCATGCATTTGATGCTGATAAAATCACTGGCAGTAAAGTAAAAGTGGGTACGGTAAAAGAAGGAACGAAATTTACTACCTTGGATGGTGTTGAAAGAACTTTGAATGGTTCTGAAGTCATGATCAAGGACGGTAATGATAACCCAATGTGTATTGCAGGAGTTTTTGGCGGTGCCAACTCAGGAGTTTCTGATGAAACAAAAAACATATTCCTGGAAAGCGCTTATTTCAATCCGGTTGCCGTAAGAAAAGGAGCTAAATTTCATGGTTTAAATACAGATGCTTCTTTCAGATTTGAAAGAGGAGTAGACCCTAATATTACCAGGACAGCAATAACCCATGCCATCAAAATGATTCAGGAGATTGCAGGAGGGAAACTGGTGGGCGATCTGTTGGAGGAATATCCAAAGAAAATAGAAGATAATTATGTGATCATCAGATTTTCAAAGATCGAACAGATCTTAGGAACAAAGATCCACAGAGAAAAAGTAAAGGAAATCTTGAAATCTCTTGAAATCCAGGTTTTAAATGAGATCCAGAATGGGCTTGAAATCTCTGTTCCTGCTTACAGAGCAGATGTAACGAGAGAAATTGACGTAATTGAGGAAATCCTCAGAATTTACGGATACAATAAGATTGATGCTCCGCAGAAAATATCGTTTACACCGGTAAAATTAAGTGCTAACGATCAGGATGAGCTCGAGAATAACTGGGCAAGAACACTGCAGGGACTTGGCTTCAACGAAGCTATGAACAACTCGCTGACTTCTGTAAAAGATGAAACCGATGCTGTAAAATTGCTGAATCCATTGAGTGGAGACCTCGCTTTTATGAGAAAATCTTTACTGGAAGGCCTTCTTCAGAATGCAGTGTACAACATCAACAGAAAGAACCAGAATATCAAATTCTTTGAATTCGGGAAAATTTATCATAAAAAAGATAAATATGAAGAAAGAAAACAGCTGGCTCTTCTTGTTACCGGAAGAGATGTGGCTGAAAACTGGCTTCAGCCTAAATCAGCAGTAAGCTTCTACAATCTTAAAGCGTATGTAAAAGTATTATTAGAGAAACTGGGAGTTGATTATAAAGAAACTGCTTTAGCAGATGAAAGGTTCTCCGACTCATTAGCTTATGAAGCCGGAGGAAAAACTTTAGTAAGAATTGGAAAAGTATCTCCGGTTTTACTGAAAGACTTTGATATTGATCAGGAATGTTTCTATGCAGAAATAGAGCTTGAACTGGCTCAGGAATTACGTTCCAAAAATGTATTTAAGTTTAAAGATATTCCTAAATTCAACAAGATCAGAAGAGATCTTGCTTTATTGATCGATAAGAATATAAACTATCAGGATCTGTATCAGACTGCGAAAAAGAATAAATCTCCTTTCATCAAAGGGATTAACTTATTCGATGTATATGAAGGAAAGAACCTTCCGGAAGGGAAAAAATCTTATGCGATGAGTTTTGAACTTCTTAATGAAGAAAAAACATTGGAAGAAAAAGAAATTTCTGAAGTAATGGATTCTCTGATCAAGGCATTCCAAAAAGAATACAACGCAGAATTAAGGTCTTAATTCAGATAAAATATAACAAAAAAACGGGCTTCAGCCCGTTTTTTTGTTTTGTAATCATTGCAAATTAAATTCTACATAATCTTACAGTATATATTTTCAAGTATAAAAATCTGCTCAATCAGCCAAATCTGCGAGAGAAAAAAGAAATTTAATGATCTTCGGATTACCATTCAATAGAAACGGGCTTTAGCCACGATTGGCTTTAGCCAAAAATTAAACCATCATCTAAGAAGTAAACAAAGTTAATATAAAGACATTAATCCCACTGATCCTTAGAAGTTAATCCTAAAATAGAACTTTTCGAAAGTAATAAAATTCCTCCTGGTCCGTTTAAATAATATAATTTCCTTAAATTTGAGTAAATCAAAAAGAATAAAATGAAAAATCTTTTTTTAAGTATAGCTGCGGCTGCCGTTCTGGCATCTTGCGGTACAATGTCCAGTGCTTCTGCATCTAAAGTAGGAAAGGCACAGCCTTCACTGGCCAATACAAAATGGACATTGGCAGATAATGTGAAAGGTAAGGTTCCGACCCTTAATATTGAAGGAGAAAAGATCAATGGAAATGGAGGATGCAACAACTATTTCGGAACAGCCAAGATAGATCCTTCCACAGGTGATTTTTCTGCCGGACAGATGGGATCTACCAGAATGATGTGCAACAATATGAGCGTTGAGCAGAATTTTATGGATATGGTGGGGAAAGCCAACAAATATGTGATTTCCGGTACTACCTTAGAGCTTTATAAAGACAATTTACTGCTGTTGAAATTCAATAAAGCGGAATAAAATAAAAAGGAACTCAATTTGAGTTCCTTTTTTATGTTTAGGTAGTTATTTATTCTTCCTCTTCTTCGTCGTACTTAGCCAACTCTTCATCACACCATTTAAATGCAGCCTCTACAACTTTTGTAGCTTCGTCTGCCATAGTTTCTTCATCGTCACCTTCCAAATCATCTAGCCACTCAACTTCCTCTTCCTCAACGTTTAAGATAAATCTTGGATATTCTGTGTGAACTACGAATAAATCTTCAGGAAATTCCGAATTGTCTGCTAATAAAAACTTTGGTAATTTCATTTTTTTATATTTTAACTTTAATCAAAGATAATAAAATTATTGATATTTGTTCCTGTTGATTTTAATTTTTTGCAAAACTTTATACCTTGTAAGAGTCGTTCTGCGGAGCGTATCTTCAGGCTTGAAAGTAAGGGTAATATCAGGGTTTACCGTACTTAAAAGTTCAGCAACCTGTATTCTTTCAAGACTTTCTTCATTTAAAATAAAAAACTGTATAGGAACTTTATCCAGTTTCTCGCTTTTTAAAAAATCTGAGGCAGCTCTTCTGTTTTCAAGATAATTTCCTTTGGACAGCCAAGTGAAGGCGAGTCCGGATAATAGGCTCAGTGCAGTGATTGCATAGGTTTTAGTATTGAAAATCCTGAAAAGTCTGTTAAAGTAAATAAGCCATACAGGGATTATAAAAGGTCCTATAATTCTGTAATCCAATGGAATGACCGAATAAAAATACTGGACAAAATAAGAGCATACAATGCCGGAAATACTGATAATGATAAAGAAATATTCCGTTTCAGACAGCTTATTTTTTATAAAAAGATAAATCATCAAAAAGATATTCAAAGCACCAATGCCATAAATACCATAATTGATAAAGCTTCCCCGGGGATCTGCAATATGGATGAAAGGATTGAATGAAGTGGCCAATCCCTCTATCAGCTCTTTCATTAACTTGGAAGTGGGGTGAATTCCCATAACCAGAGCCTGATTGATATAATTTTCATTAAAATAATCAATAAATAGAAGTTTATAAGCTCCCACAAACAAAATTCCTATACTACTGGAGATAATAAATACCGATGAATATTTTTTTCTCAAAAATATCAGACCGTAAAGTCCGGTTCCTCCAATAAAGAATAAAGCACTATACCTGATATTATAAAGAGCAATTAATGAAAGCGAGAGATAAAAAATAGCTTTTCCCTTTTCTAGTTTTCCTGTAATGATCTGCGAGGCAGTATATAAAAATAAAAACACAAAAGGAATAATAAGGGCTTCGCTCATTGTATAGGCAAACAATGACACAAAGATGAACAATCCGCATACTGCAATGGCTTCACGTTTATAGAACTTTTTTTTCCAGCAGAAATAAATAATAAAAAGATAAGCAGCAATTCCAAGAGCCTTACTTCCCCAGAATTCATCGAAACCAAGAAATGTAAACAGTCTGATGCCAACAGGATAACCTACCGGAGTGGTAGTATTGTCAATAGTAGGAAGACCATGCGCGAATCTCATAAAACGGATAGAATCGGGATTTACTCTTCCTTTCTCATTTAATATAAAACGAAGAATGGTCATCATTACAGTGATGATGACCATTGCTATTTGGATATTTCTTTCCTTTAATTTCATTCAGTTATTTCAAAAACATTTTTGAAACTTTTTCAGCTTTTTTGCTTTCCGAATAATCATAGAAACCTTCTCCCGACTTTACCCCCAGTTTTCCGGCCATTACCATGTTTACCAACAGTGGGTTCGGAGCATATTTAGGGTTTTTGAAACCATCGTACATGACATTAAGAATGGCAAGACAGATATCAAGACCGATAAAGTCTGCCAGCTGAAGCGGTCCCATCGGATGTGCCATACCAAGCTTCATGACCGTATCAATTTCTTCTACACCAGCCACACCGTTGTAAAGTGTTTCAATAGACTCATTGATCATGGGCATCAGAATCCTGTTGGCAACGAAACCAGGGTAGTCATTCACTTCTACAGGGACTTTACCTAGTGTTTTGCTCATTTCATAAATAGCATCAAAAGTTTCCTTGGAAGTAGAATATCCTTTGATGATCTCTACCAGCTTCATGATAGGAACCGGGTTCATAAAATGCATTCCGATTACTTTATCAGCTCTTTTGGTAGCCGCAGCGATTTTTGTAATAGAAATTGAAGAAGTATTCGTAGCAAGGATACAGTCCGCAGGTGCAAATTCATCCATCTGTCCGAAGATTTTCAGTTTCAGATCCTGGTTTTCAGTGGCTGCCTCTACAATTAGATCTGCGTTGCCTGCCGCTTCTTTAAGCGCTGTAAAAGTACTAATGTTTCCTAATGTTTCAGCTTTCTGCTCTTCCGTAAGGTTTCCCTTTGCAATTATTCTGTCAAGGTTAGTTGTAATTGTTTTCAGTCCTCTGTCCAGAGCATCCTGAGATACATCTACCAGATTTACTTTGAATCCGCTTTGTGCAAATGTATGCGCAATCCCATTTCCCATGGTTCCAGCTCCAATAACTACAATGTTTTTGATCATTTTTTTCTTTTATTTTTTATAGATAGTTAAATTTTTAATATCTGCTAAATCAGATTTATAAACAGTCACTGCCGGATCGAAATCCACAGTGCCGTCACTGTTCTGTTTTCTGGTTCTGTTTTGTGAAGTAATAACAGATTGAAGACCTTTTCTGAAAGCAGCTTTCTGTTTTTTATTCAGTCTGTCTGTCCCGATGTATAAAGTAAATTCACCTTCTCTTCCCAATCCGCCTTGTTCCAGGATTTCAAAAGCTCTCAGCTTATTGCTTTTCTCAAACTTTTTCAGATAATCTGTCACCGGTTTTGTAGAAGGTGTTCCGCAGCAGATACTGCCATAGCTTATGCGTACGTAGTTCATGCTCTTTTGCGAAAAAAAGAATGCAGAACAGAAAAGAAATGTTGCTAATACTATTTTTTTCATACTCATAGTTTTTCCGGATTAACGAACAAAATTCACCGGTTTTTCAGCTTTAAAAATAAGCTTAATATTTTACTTATTAAAATCATCCCAGACTGCTTTCGAAATATCAGAAACCATTTTGCAGTTCACAGCATCACTTTCCATGGAATTGCTTACAAATATGGCAATTGCGTAATGTTTTCCGTTCGGAAGCGTAATGATTCCCATGTCGTTTTCAGCAACGGTAAGTCCTTCGTTATTTTTTCCGGAAGCACCGGTTTTATGGGCTACAGGTGTGTTTTTAGGAAGCTGTTCAACAATTTTATTCGTACCGGTTTTCGTACCGATCATAATCTGCATTAAATAATCTGTAGACTTTTTTGAAAGCAGTTTTCCATCATAGAACTTTTTAAGAAGCTGTACAGCAGAATTGGTTGTGCTGTAATTGTCGTACTGCGTTTTCCAGTTTTTATGCATATCATCTTCGTTGCGCTTGATCTGAAAACCTTTTACTCCTTTGCTATCCATAAACTTCTGAACCGTCTGCGTACCCCCGATTAGTTTCAACAAAAGGTCACAGCCGTTATTGTCACTTAATGCCACCGTATAATCCAATACCTCTCCCAAAGTGAGTGAAATATTGGCATCAGGATACTTTTCACGGATAGGCGACCAGGTATTTTCCAGCATATCTTCTTTTTTGAAAAAAAGTTTCTGATCCAAAGACAGCTTTCCTTTATCCACAAGATCTAAAACGGCACAGGCAATGTGAAATTTGAAGACGCTCAAAGTAGGAAGTGGTTTGTCCCCGTTTTTATTGTATTTAAAATTATTTTCAAAGCCCAGCACAGAAACTCCAACCGTTGCTTTTTTACCATTAGTGATAGAGTTTATTTTCTGTTCCAAAACAGATTTTTGAGCCACAGCCAGCGACGAGATCAGAAGAAAGAAAAGTCCTATTTTTTTCATAGTATAATGATTAAAGAAAAATCCCTTTCAGATACTAAAAGGGATTTGCAATTTAAGATAATTATTAGTCTATTTCAAAATAATTCAGATTAGAACCACCGCTTTCAAAGTGGAGCCTGATTTTATTTGTTCCTTGCTTCAGAGATAGGTTCTTAACCGAAACTGTTTTCCAGTTTTCATCTCCTCCGGTGGAGGGCAGTGAAACTTTGGCCAGCGGTTTTCCCGAAGCATCTTCCAACCTGATACCGGCATCATTCTTACCCGCATATCTGATGCTAAAGGTGTATTTTTTCTCGGATTTTGCATCAATGGTATACTGAAGCCATTCTCCCGCTTCCGTTTTACCCACATAATAAGTATTGGTAATGCCGTCATGGTAAATATCCACACCGTCGTTTCTCATCTGCTGCCCGGAATTCCATTCCGATCTTTTCTTCGGATCACTTACCCAAAGGTTGATAAAATCTTTATCCAGATAAGCCGAACCCATTCTTCCCAAATCATAGTCCGAAGCAAATACTCTTCCCGGAATCTGATGTTTTTTAAACGGTTTTGCCGACTCATCGTTAACCTGTCGGAACATGGCATCTATAACGTCATTCTTGATCTCCACATTACTGAATTTATAATTCTCCGCGATCTTCATCAAGGCTTTTGTGGCAAAGTCTTTAGAAGGTTTTTCGCCGCCGTTTTTCCAGTAATTCAGGAGTTTTTCATATTCAGGAGTAATTTTGACATTGGTAATTCCTGCAATATTATCGATCTTTTTCATCGGCCAGAATGCATATCCGATATGATGTCTGTCCAGAAGCTGGATCAGCTCCGTAAACCATACATTGGAGTTTTCCCCGGTTTCCCCAAGCCAGATAGGCATGTTGTGTTTTGTCCTGAGATCAAGAATAGACTGTATGGTTTCATCATTATTATAATTCCAGTATTTATGAAAGCTGAATGCCATATTGCTGTCCCAGATCGGAATCAGTCCGTTATAATTGTTTCCCCATCCGTTTCCTTCAATAAATATGATATGCTTTTTATCCGTTTCCCGGATGGCAGCTGTAATGTCTTTCTGCAGTTTCCAGAGCGGAGCGTTCGACATTTCATCAGTACCATTCGGATTTTTCCCGGTGAAATTGATATTCGGCTCATTGATCAGGTCATAACCGCCGATCCACGGCTCATCCTTATACCGCTCAGCCAGCTTTCTCCATAAAGCGATTGTTTTATTCTGATTTTCAATGCTTTCCCAGAGAGAAGGTTTTGTTTTATCGTTGTCTGAAATATTGACGTCATTTCCCTGTCCACCCGGTGCTGCATGAAGATCAAGGATCAGGTATATTTTATTGGCGGCACACCATTTCAGAAGGTCATCTGTCATTTTAAAACCTTCTTCCAGCCATGTATTCTGTCCTTTTACCGGTTCCTTTTCAATGGGAAGAGTATATAGATCATAATGCATCGGAAGCCTTACAGAATTGAAACCCGCTTTAGCAAGAAAATCGATATCCTGTCTGTTGATGCCGTTTTTCAGGTAAGCTTTATAGAAATCCTTCATTCCGTCTTCCCCAATTAATTCAGTGATTTTCTCTTTGATCTTGTGCTGAGGCCCTGCAAAATCAGCTGTTTTCAGCATATATCCTTCCTGAAGCATCCACCCGCCAAGGCCCAGGCCCCGCAGCTGGATGTTTTCTCCCTTGTCATTAATTATTTTCTGTCCGTCAGTTTTTAATAATTGTGATGTCCCAAATTGAGACAATAATAAAGCAGATAATAGAATGGCTCTTTTCATATAGATTTATTTATTTTAAATTATAGGAGAGAATTACAGAACAATAGTTTTAAGAAAGACAAATATATTTAAAAAATCCAGAACAAAAATTAAATTTTTGCAATGAAAAGATTATTTCCGAGAAAAAAGGAAATAGCCAATCTTGTTCTGTGTTAACGACAAAATATATCAGGCTGTCATTCCAAATGACAGCCTGATATAATATATAAACCGTTGCATACTTTTGAATCCTTGTATTTCGGAAATAAGTGAAACGCCTTTGTTATCTTATTTAAAGAAATGGATGTCAATTCTTTGTCTTTCTTTGCGTTTAATGTGTACAAAGATAAAGCTTAGAATAAATCTTATTTTGAAATCAGTCGTACAATTTCAAGAGCAACCTTTAAAGCTTCCGTTCCGTCTTCCAGGGAAACTTCCACATTTTTGCCGTCAGTAATGGCATCTGCAAAAGAATTTAATTCATCAAGGATGGCATTATTGGGTTCAATATTAGGATATTCAAATAAGATCTGGTTCTTTTCTCCGTCAGCATTTTCAATAATCATATCAAAAGGAGTAGGGTTTTCAGGAGCATCTTTCATTCGGATCACTTCTGCTTTCTTCTCCAGAAAGTCAACAGAAATATACGCATCTTTCTGGAAAAAACGGCTTTTTCTCATGGCTTTCATAGAGATTCTGGAAGTGGTAAGGTTGGCTACACAGCCATTTTCAAATTCTATTCTGGCGTTTGCAATATCCGGGGTCTTGCTTACCACACAGACACCGCTCGCATGAATATTTTTAACCTTAGATTTAGCCATGCTCAGCAAAATATCCAGATCATGAATCATAAGGTCCAGTACTACAGAAACATCCGTCCCTCTGGGATTGAATTCCGCCAGCCTGTGGATCTCAATAAACATTGGATTTTTAATGTATTCTTTAGTGGCTATAAAAGCGGGGTTGTATCTTTCAACATGTCCAACCTGAGCCTTAATACCGTTTTCCTGACATTTGTGAAGAATTTCTTCCGCCTGCTCAAGTGTTTGGGTTACCGGTTTTTCAATGAAAAAATGAAGACCTTTTTCAATTGCTTTTAGAGCGTAATCATAATGATAGACTGTGGGGGTCACAATATCCAGCATATCGATCTGCTCAAGAAGTTCATCAAAATTTTCAAAATATTTATACCCGAATTCTTCTTCTATTTTTTTCCCGTTTTCAGGATCTTTATCGTGGAAACCTACCAGCTCGTACTTATCTGACTGGTTAAGAAGTCGTAAATGGATCTTCCCCAGATGTCCGGCACCTACCAAACCTGCTTTTAACATAGATTTTTTTAATTTTTGTAAAGATAAGAATTTTAGGTGTTAAGAAATACCCTGTTGCTTTTAGGTTGATAAGTATGGATAGTTTTTTTACTTTTGCAGGAACTACTACCTGTAACCTAATAACTATTATCTTACCAATGATGCATGATTCGTTTGTACATAAAGGAAAAAGAAAGATTCTGGTCGAATATTTAAGACATAAAATAGGGATCTCGGATGAAAATGTACTTTCGGCAATGAGTAACGTTCCGAGACATCTTTTTATCGAAAGTATTTTTGAGGATTTTGCTTATGAAGACCGCGCATTCCCGATTTTGTCACATCAGACTATTTCCCATCCCTCAACAGTAGCGGAACAATCCGAGTTGCTACAGGTAAAACCGGGCGAAAAAGTTCTGGAAATCGGGACCGGATGCGGATACCAGACAGCCGTTCTGATCGCTATGAAAGCCCTGGTCTATACGGTGGAAAGGCAGAAAGATCTTTTTGATTTCTCAAAGAAGAAATTCCGTGAGCTGCACATGAACCCGAAATTTCAGAGTTTTGGGGACGGCTTTGCCGGGCTTCCTACTTTTGCTCCTTTTGATAAGATTATTGTTACCTGTGGAGCTTCGGTTTTACCCACAGAACTATTAAAACAGTTAAATATAGGTGGAAAAATGGTCATTCCGTTAGGGCCTACCGATGAACAGATCCTGTACAGATTTACAAAAACGGCTCCTACACAATTCGAAAAAGAAGAATTTGGGGCTTATAAATTTGTTCCGATGCTTGGAGATACCAATCATTAACATGAATACATATTTACTTTGCATATATGAATCACACTTAAGTTTTTATGAAAATCTTTGATTTTCTGCTTGATATGGTCTTACTATTTTCAGGATGGTAAAACTTTTTAAAACTAAAGTGCCTAAAGTGTTTAAATAAATTAAAAATTTCGTGTCTTTTGTGGTTAAAAAGAAACTTCGATTTTTTAATAAACTTTAAGACCGGTTCGGAACAGTAATTGGATTCAATAGAGTACCTAATCACTTAAATTTTATTATTATGGATACGAATAGATTTAAATCCTCACACGATTTCAGTAATATTCAGAAGAATCTGCATAATAATCCAGGATATCACGCAGAAAGCTATAGCCAGCAGGTGAAGGATTATATGAATGATATGAAAACTAAGAATCAGGAAGCAACCAAACAGGGATTTATGGCTCATGCACAGAAATCGGCAAAGGATGTTTGGGAAGAAATTCAGGAGATGGCTTCTCAAGCCTGGGACAAAAATCAGAACGAATCGGATGAAAAGCAGTAATTTTTAATATTAAAGTTAAGAACCTCACTTTTTTAACAGGAGTGAGGTTTTTTATTTGAAATTTTAAAGCACCAATAAATACAAAATAAATAATGAAAGTATTTGTAAACAAAAGAATTCCTGAAGCTGGACTTAGTATGTTAAAAGAAGCCGGGCTGGAAGTTTTTATTCCCGAACATGAAAACCTATCTCACGAAGAATGGCTGATCTATTGTCAGAATAACGATGCCATTTTAAGCATAGGAGCAGAATTTAAGTACGACAGGGATTTTTTCGATCAGTGTCCCAATATAAAAACAATTGCTTTGTATTCTGTAGGTTTTGATCATGTGGATGTTAAAGAAGCCAATCGCAGAAATATTCCGGTAGGAAATACACCGGATGTTCTCAGTAAAGCCACTTCTGATATAGCTTTTCTGCTGATGCAGTCTGTGGCAAGACGGGCGAGCTATAATTTTCAGAAGGTAAAAGACGGGAACTGGGGCGATTTTGACCCGCTGCATGCACTGGGACAGGAATTGTACGGGAAAACTTTAGGAATTATGGGATTGGGAAGAATTGGTTTCGAAATGGCTGAAAAGTCGAAGAAGGCTTTTGATATGAAAATCATTTACCACAACCGGAACCGGAATGAAGAAGCAGAAAAAAAACTGGATGCCACGTATGTTTCTTTTGAAGAACTTATTGAGCAGTCGGATGTGCTGAGTGTCCACGCCAATTTTACTCCTGAGCAGAAGGATCTCTTTAACGGTCCTGTTTTTGAAAAAATGAAATCCAATGCTATTTTCATCAATACGGCAAGGGGCGGTTTTCAGAATGAGAAGGATCTGTATGAGGCACTGGTTTCAAAACAGATCTGGGGAGCAGGTCTGGATGTTACCAATCCGGAACCCATGTCCAAAGAAAGTCCTCTTTTGGAGCTTTCCAGTGTTTGTGTATTGCCACACATAGGCTCTGCCACTATGGAAGCCAGAACAGGAATGGCAAAGATGGCCGCCGAAAATATTATTGCCTTTTCTAAAGGGGAGAAAATTCCTTATTGTGCCAATCCGGAAGTATATTCTGAAAATTCATAGCAGCTTGGAATTATTTTTGTTCTCTATTGTTAAACCTTAAATACATCATATTATGACACCTGAAAACAATACCAATGAACAGAACAGAAAGCTGGAGCAAATGGATTATAATCCCAATGAAGATATATTTAATAAAGAAAAACATATCCCGCTCGACGGCGATGGAAATCCCATATTAAATGAGGACGAAGATGATGATAAAATAGATAAAGGCCTCGATATTCCGGGAAGCGAAGATGACGATGATATGGAAGAAATAGGAGCCGAGGACGAAGAAAATAATTACTGGAGCCTCAGTGACAACGAAGATGACCATGAGGAAGATAATGACGATGTTTTAACTTAAATCTTAAGCGGATACAATAAAACAGCCTTACTGATTTTCAGTGAGGTTTTGTTATTTTTGGAAACCACCTGTTTTCTGCAGACTATCATTCCCTTCCATTGGAGGGGTGGATTCGACTGAAAGGAGAAGACGGGGTGGTAAACAAGAAAAAACACAAACAATGAAAGAAATGCTAACCGATATCAATGGCGTGCCCATCTGCAGAAACTTCGTAGAAAATCTACCCTTTAATCCTCACTTAATCGTATTATTGAAAGAAAAGCGAAAAGCCGGAATCCTGGGTGAAGTTATTTTCTGGAAAAAAATTAGGGCTGGAACATTTCACCATATAGATTTTGACAGACAAAGAATTATTGGAAATTATATTGTAGATTTTTACGTGAAAGCTTTAGGGCTTATCATTGAAATTGATGGTTCAAGCCATGACGAACAACAGGTTTACGATGGAATAAGGCAGGAATACCTTGAATCTTTGGGACTTCTTGTTTTCAGGATCTCTGATTTTGATATTAGGAATAATATGTATGTAGTGATGAAGGATTTGGAGTATTTTATTATTCAGTATTTCGGAACCACCCCGTCTTCCAAAATTCCATGAATTTTGAAATCCACCCCTCCGGTGGAGGGGAATTTTCAGTCGGTATCTTCATTTGTAGCACAGAAATACAAAATATTTCCTGAGTATTACTTATCAATAAGTGGAACGGCTTTGTTTAACCTAAAAATCAACTGAATGATTTATAACCTTTGTTTACCATTGCGTTTATTTTAATCTTCATGCGGAATTACCTTTTCGCCTTTTATTTGCCTATATTTTCTAATTTGAATATCTTTAAAACTTTAAATATTGATTCTAAACATTGAACTTTAAATAGCAATATGACATTTCAAGAACAGATACAGCAGGGGATTCCTGATCAGCTGCCACAGCCTAAACCATACGAGACCAATATCAACCATGCACCGAAGCGTAAAGAGATTTTAGGGGAAGAAGAGAAAAAGCTTGCCTTGAAAAATGCCCTGCGTTATTTCGAGCCTAAGTTTCATGCAGAACTGCTGCCTGAATTCAGAGAGGAGCTGGAGAAATATGGCAGAATTTATATGTACCGTTTCCGTCCCGATTATGAAATGAAGGCAAGGGCAATTGAAGAATATCCCGGAAAATCTGAGCAGGCAAAAGCCATTATGCTGATGATCCAGAATAATCTTGATTATGCTGTGGCGCAGCATCCTCATGAGCTTATTACTTACGGAGGAAACGGAGCTGTATTTTCCAACTGGGCCCAGTATCTTTTGACGATGAAATATTTGTCGGAAATGACGGATGAGCAGACGTTGACGATGTATTCCGGGCATCCGATGGGGCTTTTCCCGTCACATAAAGATGCACCGAGGGTAGTGGTTACCAACGGAATGATGATCCCCAATTATTCCAAACCGGATGACTGGGAGAAATTCAATGCTTTAGGCGTTACCCAATATGGACAGATGACGGCAGGAAGCTATATGTATATTGGTCCGCAGGGAATTGTTCACGGAACAACCATCACTGTTCTGAATGCTTTCAGAAAGATAAAAAAAGAACCGAAAGGAGGACTTTTTGTAACCTCAGGATTGGGAGGAATGAGCGGTGCACAGCCAAAAGCAGGAAATATTGCCGGCTGTATTACGGTATGTGCCGAAGTGAATCCGAAAATTACCAGAATCCGTCACGATCAGAAGTGGGTGAATGAGATTTATGAGAATATAGATGAACTGATAGCAAGAGTAAGAACAGCCCAGGAAAATAAAGAAACAGTTTCCCTGGCTTACCTTGGGAATATTGTTGAGGTTTGGGAGAAATTTGATGAAAAGAATTTGAAAATCGATATAGGATCAGACCAGACGTCCCTTCATAATCCCTGGGCTGGCGGCTATTATCCGGCCGGACAAAGCTTTGAGGAATCAAACAGGATGATGGCGGAAGAACCTGAACTGTTCAAAGAAAAAGTTCAGGAGACTTTAAGAAGACATGCCGCAGCCATCAATAAGCATACACAGAAAGGAACCTATTTCTTTGATTATGGAAATGCCTTTTTACTGGAAGCTTCAAGAGCAGGAGCGGATGTAATGGCAGAAAATCCTACTCTTGGAAGGGAATTCAAATATCCGAGTTACGTTCAGGATATCATGGGACCTATGTGTTTCGATTATGGTTTTGGCCCGTTCCGTTGGGTATGTACCAGCGGAAAACCGGAAGATTTACAGAAAACAGACGATATTGCATGCGCTGTTTTGGAAGAAATGGTAAAGAATTCTCCGGAAGAGATCCAGCAGCAGATGAAAGACAATATCCAGTGGATCAAAGGAGCTCAGGAAAACAAGCTGGTAGTCGGTTCACAGGCCAGAATCCTGTATGCCGATGCAGAAGGAAGAATGAAGATTGCGGAAGCCTTTAACAATGCTATTAAAAACAGAGAGATCGGTCCTGTAGTTTTAGGCAGGGACCACCATGATGTTTCCGGTACCGATTCGCCTTACCGGGAGACTTCCAATATCTATGACGGTTCAAGATTTACCGCAGATATGGCCATTCACAACGTGATTGGTGACAGCTTCCGTGGCGCCACATGGGTGTCTATCCATAACGGCGGCGGAGTAGGCTGGGGCGAAGTCATTAACGGTGGTTTCGGAATGCTCCTTGACGGAAGTGCTGATGCCGACAGAAGATTGAAATCTATGCTTTTTTGGGACGTGAACAACGGAATCTCCAGAAGAAGCTGGGCCAGAAATGAAGGCGCTGTTTTCGCCATTAAAAGAGCCATGGAAGCAGAACCCAATCTGAAAGTGACGCTTCCGAATTTTGTGGATGATAGTTTGTTTTAAAACTTTTTAGATATAAGAAACCCTGCAGTGAGGCAGGGTTTTGTTAGTATTTACAACTATATTATTCTATTTAATTTTCAGCAATGTTCTCATAATGTAATCCATTCTTTATACTAGGAATAGTATAGTGAAATCTATCGCTATGACTTTGGAATTCATTATCTATTTTTTCTAAATTATCTATTTTTTCTCTTAATTCATTAGCTGAATTAACATCAAAAAGAATTTTCACCTTCTCAAAAAATCTTTTTGACACTATCTTTGGTAAGACATTTATATCAAAAGAATTATAGCAGCTTGTTTCTGGAAACCAATATTTAAAAAAATGCTTACTAGGATAATCTAATGATAAATAATATAATAATATGTCCGTTTCTTTTAGGTCTTTAAAATTTAAGATTGTTGCATATTGCTTTATTTTGTCTGCGACCACACTTATTCTTTTGGGATTAATAGATTGGTTTTTGAATTCATTTAATGTATAATTATATGTCCTAAATCTAACAAAATTAATAATATCTGTCTTGTCATATTTTCTAGAAATGATGAAATTATTTTTTATTAACATAGAAACTTCTTCAAACTTTTCATTCTTTATTAATAAAGTTATTAAGGAGAGAAACAAATCATAGAGGAAAAATTTAAAATTATCCTGAGATAAAGAATCAAGAGACTTTCCGCTTACTAACTGAATTTCATTATCTTCAAATCTTTGCAAAAGTTTTTCAAAAAAATCAAATATATCGTCTCCAAAACCTTCAGTTGAAAATTTGCAAATTGTTGTAATGAAATCTATAAAATCATTTTTTAAAACTTGAAGATCATCTATGCCTTTTTCTACTTCATCGATAAAATTATTATTATTAAGAGTTGTGTGATTTATTTTAAAGCTTAATAATGCATCGATAAAAGTGTCTAAATAGTCTTTAATAAGTAATTTTGAGTTAGGTTTATTATTTATTAAGGAATTTTTTAATGTTGAAACTTTATTAGCAGTTAATAAAAATATAGGATTGTTATCTAACAAATGTATTGGCATTTTACCAATAGGGGGTCTTTTTGATAAGGGCTTATTGTATATATTACGAATTAATTTTTCATAATTTTCTTCAAAATCATTGTCATTGCTTAGATCTATAAAAATTCTGGTTTTAACAAATGTTGGGACAAATGGATTGCCACTACTATCATACTCCATCACAATTGGGATGAATTTAGTTTGTAATGCTTGATTATAAATGTCATCAGATATTATTAAACTTTCAATACCAACACCACCTTTTTTATTATTTGCTTTTTCTGCATATTCTTTATTGCATATTAATAAGACCTTTGAAACATTAGGATCATTAACCATTTGTTCCATAAAATGATATTTATCCTGTCCCTCTTTTAAATCCCAATCATCGACAACTACATGTATTCCATCGTTTGATAATCTTTCTGCTAAGCTTATAACTTTATCTTTATTTGATATAGGTTTCCAACTGTAGGATATAAAAATCTTAACAATATTTTCTTCAATTTTATCCATTTTTCCGAGTATAAATTTTATATTTTGCTTTAGGTTTTTTCAAATATATGAAACTCAATTCGTATTAAGCTACGGTTTTCCATAATCCCCAAACTTTAAACTCCAAAACAACCCTATTTTCAGTCCACCTAACCTTTTCAACACTCCCAATCATTAGCAAAGCAAACTTCCCAACCCCTCCGTTCATTACAAACAACAGTATTTTTAACTTCCTGAAACCTCGGGAAGTCTCCCGCAGTTTCAGGGGAATCTCCGGAGCAGTCTGGAGGGTGTTTTAAGGCTTGTTGTAACTTACCAACTTTTTTATATATTTAATTTTTTAAATTATTAATCAAAACACAAACAAATGAAAATTGCACTCACCCAGTTGAGTACTAAAGATCTTGCGACTTTAGCTCAGAGAATTATTTCCAATGCCCAATCCGGAAAATATCCTGTTATTACCAACCATCCTCTTACCGCTGCTTTGCAGGCTTCGTATGCCGATTACGATAGAGTGTATACCAAGCAGGTCTACAGTGGAAAAGGAAAAGATGTGGCGGCTTTGGATCATGAAAGGGATTTGGTCTACAGAAGCCTGAAGGCATTTCTGAACGGCTACAGGAAGCTTCCTACAGCAGTTAATTATCAGCTGGCAGAAGAGCTGTATCAGGTATTTAAGACTTTCGGGCTGAATCTGGATCAGCTGAGCTATTCTTCCCAGACCGCCCAGACGAAAAAGCTGATCGAAACGCTGGAGCTTCCGGAAAACAGCCAGAAAATAAGCGCACTTTCCCTTAGGACAGCCTTTGACGAAATGAAAAGCAGGCAGGCAGACTTTGAAACTGTTTTTGCAGAGCAGGCAGAAGCCAATGCCGGTCTCCGCCAGATGAAAAGTGCTTCTGCTATCCGTAAGGATCTGGAAAAAACACTGAAAACTTATATTGGTTTACTTACCGCAATGAAGGAGGTTCCGGGCTGGGAGCTTGTATACACAGACAATAATGAGCTGGTAAAGGCAGCCAAGAATTCTTCTCCGAATGCCGCAAAAGAGCAGGACTCAGGAAAAAGCCTGTAAGTATAACTAAATGAAGAAGATGTTTAGAAACAGGACTGAATAGTTCCGGAATGTGAAAATACAGACAATAAAAAACCCTCCAAAAGAGGGTTTATATCATTTAAGGGATAGGAAGTACAGGGACGCATCCACATAAGCAGTCTTCAAGGCCGGACAACTCATCGCATACACCCACTGCGTCACATCTGTAAATGAATCCAACTCTGCAGCTCGGAGTGCCGCTGCCTCCATTTACCTGCTTTAACTGTTCTCTCGAAACCTTTTTTAAATTTTTCATAGTAATTGTTTAATTTGTTTGAATTTCAAATATAACAATATTCCCAATTCGATGATTTATTTTTTTACTTTTTAAGTAAATCTTAACTTTTGCGCCTGATCACCAAAAAACTCAGCACACCGCTGAGTTTTTTATATCTGATAATCAAAATTTGATTATTTATTTTTTATACTTTTTCAGTTCTTCCTCCAGTCTTTGGTTCTCCTTTTTCAGTATCTCTATAAGCTCTCTCTGGCTTTCCAGAAGGAATTCCGGAACGTTGCAGTAATAATTACCACTTATATTATTTCCAAAACTACTGCTTGATGTAATATTATCAAAATGATTGATTTGTTTAGCTTCCTCTTCCTGATATATTTCTTCCACGGGAACTTCAAGAAAACGGGCAATCTTTTCCCATTCTTCTTTTCTTATAGCTACATCTCCGCTTTCTTTTCTGCTGTAGTTGGAAACATCTGTTGCCAGGATATCTGCGATCTGCTGCTGCGTAAAACCTTTTCTTTTTCTTACGTCACGTAGTTTTTCTTTTTGCATAACCGTATTTTCTACAAATATGCAAAATATTACGCAGAAAAAATAGGGGGTCGGGCTTTTTATTAGCCTTGGATAATTCTGTTTTTTATTTCAGGATAGAAGGTGGGAATGAGATGGTTTTTTTTTAACGCAAAGTTTTTACAATGGCAGCTTATTATTCTAAGAGAAGCAAAGGATGGTGGCTTTGCCACTGATGAAGGTGCGGGATAAAACGTGCGCCTCATTAATCAATCGTAGATTGATTCCTTCTTGCAGCCTTAAAATCTACAGTTTGAAAATTGAAACTTTGCGTCAAAAAAAATACGAAAGTTTCCAACCTTTTTAATGCTTCCTGCATCTTTAATAGAAAAGAAACTATGAAAATCACCATACCAGAACCATGTCACGAAAACTGGGAGACAATGACTCCTGACGAAAAAGGAAGATTTTGTTCCGCTTGTTCCAAGACGGTGCACGATTTTACGAAGTCTTCAGATGAAGAGCTTATCGGCGGTTTCTTCTCCGGCGACAATATTTGTGGAAGATTCAGAGATGATCAGCTGGGGCGGAACCTGAGTTTTTCAATTGCTGGCAAAATTGCATTAGGCCTATTAGGTGCCAGTGGAATTCTGGCAACAGCAAATGCCCAGGAGGTTAAAAGTGAAAACAAGAACATCGTTGATAAGCTGAGAGGTCTTAATATAAATAAGCAGACTGACGATTCTATCTACAGAAATAAAACCATCCGTTTGGGAGCACCGCTTTCCAAACCAGCAGCAAAGCCTATCATCCTGTTTAATAAAAAGAAGATCTCCCAGGACGAAATGCAGAAACTTAATCCGGATAAAATTAAACGGATTAATATTCTCTCAGGAGAAGGAGCCATAAAGCTTTATGGAAAAGAAGGCGAAAATGGAGTCATTGTTATTGAAGGTAAAAAATGATCAGTATTTAATTAAAATATTTTCTGAAAATTTTCCTGTGTAAGTGGATAAAGTAAGAGCTCCGGCAATCGAAGATTGCCGGAGCTCTTTATAAGTCTAAAGGCGAACTTTTATTTTTTCACTGCTGCAATCGCTGCTTCATAGTTCGGCTCCTGCGAAATATCGGCAACCTGCTCTTCATAAATAATTTTTCCCGAAGGGTCAATAACCACAACTGCTCTGCTCAGAAGACCTTTCATCGCAGAATCTGTAATTTCTACACCATATGTTTTTCCAAAATCGGAACGGAAATCCGAAAGCATCACCACATTTTTAATTCCTTCTGCACCGCAAAATCTTTTTTGGGCAAAAGGCAGATCTTTGGAAATACAAAGAACCACCGTGTTCGGAATATTGCCTGCATCTTCATTGAAATGATGCACAGAAGCGGAACAGACTCCGGTATCTACACTCGGAAAAATATTGAGGATCACGTACTTTCCTTTATAAGAATCAAGCGTCTGATCTTTCATGGTAACATCCGTAAGGGTAAACTTGGGTGCTGCTTTATTCACTGCAGGCAGTTTGGCGTAGGTATGTACCGGTTTTCCTCCCATTAAAACAGTATGTTTTGTATTCTGGGCAAAAATAAATGCCGAAAAGAATAATAAGGTGCTGAAAGCTAATTTTGAAAACATGTATTTTATTTTTAAACAAAATTATTCTTTTTTTAGAAGCGGATTATTAATTTTAATTCAAATACCCGTCAAATAGAGCAAATCTATCAGCCTCCTATTTTTTTTACCAATTGTAACGTCTACCTTTATTCTGTAAAAGGCAATTTTTATATTCAAATTATCAAAAAATAAATTTATGGATTCAGTAAACAAACTGTCATTGCAGGATATTTTTAAAAGCGAAAATGAAATTCCCGAAGAATATAAAGTTCCCGAAATCCACCAGAAGGTTTATCTTCTGAACGGAGAACTGGTAGAGTGGAAGGGTGAGGTTCAGAATATTTATTCGCCTGTGTGTATTCCTACGGAAAATGGCCTCGAGAGAAAACTTTTGGGAAGCATTCCTAATATTGGCCCGGAGGAGGCAATGGATGTTCTTGAAGCTTCCGTTAAGGCCTATGATAACGGTCTGGGAGAATGGCCCAATATGTCTGTGGAAGGAAGAATTAAATGTATGCAGAAGTTTGTCTACCTGATGATCGAACAGCGGGATCTGGTGATTAAACTGCTGATGTGGGAGATCGGGAAAACTTTAGCTGATTCAACAAAAGAATTTGACCGTACTGTAGATTATATCAACCAAACCATTGATGCACTGAAAGACCTGGATAGGGAATCTTCCCGTTTCCAGGAGGCGGAAGGAACCATAGCACAGATAAGAAGAGCTCCACTGGGAGTGGTTTTAAGCATGGGGCCGTTCAATTATCCTTTAAATGAGATCTTCACCACGCTGATCCCTGCTCTTATTATGGGAAATACTATTCTATTCAAACTTCCTAAGCATGGCGTTTTAGCTCACTATCCTTTATTAAATGCGTTTAAAGAAGCCTTCCCGAAAGGAACGGTCAATACGCTGTACGGAAAAGGTTCAGAGATCATCACCCCGATCATGGAAAGCGGAAAAGTAAATGTCCTGGCCTTTATCGGATCCAGTAAAGTAGCCAACGGACTGAAGAAACTACACCCTAAAGTGAACCGCCTTCGCGCCATTCTCAGCCTTGATGCTAAAAATGCAGCCATCGTTACTAAAAATGCAAATCTGGATGTTGCGGTAAGCGAATGTATCCTGGGCGCACTGTCGTTCAACGGACAACGGTGCACAGCACTGAAGCTGATATTTGTTCAAAAAGAGATTGCTGAAGAGTTTACCCAGAAATTAAGTGCTGCTGTTTCGGCACTGAAGCCGGGTCTTCCGTGGGAGAAAGACGTAAAAGTGACTCCGCTGCCGGAAGTGAATAAACCACCTTATTTAAAAGAATGTATTGATGATGCATTGGCAAAAGGTGCAAAAGTCTTAAATGAAAATGGAGGCTTTACCGAAGAATCTTTTGTTTTTCCTGCAGTGGTTTATCCTGTCAGCAGCGATATGAAGCTGTACCATGAGGAACAGTTCGGGCCGGTCATCCCTGTAGTTCCGTTTGAAGACCTTGAAGAGCCTATAGATTATCAGGTGAATGCTTCTCATGGGATGCAGGTGAGCATTTTCAGTGAAGATCCGCAGGAAGTTTCCAGATTAATTGATCCTTTTGTGAATCTGGTAAGCCGTGTCAACATCAATTGCCAGGCACAGCGTGGTCCGGATGTTTTCCCGTTCACCGGAAGAAAAGACAGTGCCGAGGGAACACTTTCTGTTTTTGATGCCCTTCGCTCATTTTCAATCAGGTCTCTGGTAGCCGCAAAACTGACCGATTCCAACAAAAAATTATTAAATACAATCGTAAGAGAACATGACTCTAATTTTTTAAGCATAGACTATATTTTCTAGACAGTTTTTTAACTCTATTTAACATAAAATAATAATCCTCAAAAAATAAAGAAATTTCTTGAGGATTTTGTACTTTGAGGCGTGGAGTTTTTAGTTTTTATGTTAAAAAAGCAATATTTTATCAAAATATTTCTTTACGAATAGAGTTTCAATAATGTCTTTAATGGAAAAAGAATTTTTGGAGAAAATTGAGAAGCATAAAGGTGTTATTTTCAAGATCTCTAAAATGTATATGGACGATCAGGATGATCAGAATGATCTTTATCAGGAGATCATTTATCAGGCCTGGAAATCATACGGCGATTTCCAAAGGAGAAGTGACTTCTCAACATGGCTCTACCGAACTGCACTAAATACAGCGATCGTATTTCTGCGTAGCAAAAAAAAACGTAGTTTTATACAAAATCAGAGAGTAGAGAATCTTGTTGTTCCGCAAGAATCCTATAACGATGCAGATGATAGAAATATGAAGTTAATGTATGAAGCTATCCACCAGCTCAGCCCTATAGACAAGGCACTTATTTTTTTCTTTTTGGAAGATTTTCCGGGTAAAGAAATTGCTCAGCAGTTAGGAATAACTGAAGTAAATGCCCGCGTAAAGCTGAACAGAGCTAAAACAAAATTGAAGGAGATCATCGAAAGGCAAAGAAAAGACCAGATTTAAAAACAGAAACAGATGGAGTTAGAAAACTTTAAAGAACTTTGGAATAAAGATACCAGGCAGGATCTGCCTGAAATTTCTCTGGAAAAGCAGCGTGAAATTCATTCGCCGATGCAGATGCTGAAGATCAACATGGAAACAGAGTTCTGGTTGATGGTTATCACTCTGCCCATGCTTCTGATGGGGTTTCCATTTGCTTCCGGTGATACAAATATCATTATTATATCGGCTTTTGTCGTCGCCCTGACGCTTGCTTTCATTATTTATTTTTATTCCCGTTTTCTGAAGCTTTATAAAATACTCCGTAAAAGCGGTATTAATACAAACTACGATCTGTTCAACCTTAAAACACAGCTTCTGATATCGAAAGAAATCTATATTTCCTATTATATTTCCTACATTCCACTTGCCTTTTTGCTGTCTCTTATCAAAATCAACTTTCATTTTGAAATACAATATAACCTGGCCATTTTCGGGGTCAGCTTCCTGATTACCCTGATGCTGGTGTGGTTCATTATAAAATACTGGATCTATTATATGTACGGCAGATATATTGAAGATGTTGTACGCTTGGTGGATGAACTCAATGGTCTGGAAGTAGAGTCAAAAAAGATGCGCCAAAATTCATGGTTTGAGCGGTCACAGAGGTTTTTTATGAATAAATTCGGACTCAGGGGAAATATCCTGAATACCGTGATATGGTTTGTTTCGGTATATATTTTTATCATTGGATTTTTAACGATTATCCTTCTGCTTTTCATTATTATCGGAGTAAAGCTTGATTTTATTGATATTCAATCTCTCCAAAAGGCGCTCAACAGTCTGAATTAAAAGTCTCTTTTATCATAAGAATACAGATTAAATCCTGGCAAAAATTTTTGTCAGGATTTTTTATAGGAATTATATAATTTCTGTCAAGAACGGTATCCTTAAAAACGCCTCTAATAAAGGGTTGATGAAGGTGTGAAAAATAAAAAATAAAGATTTCACTTTTTAGTGTAACATTTTGTCTTTTTTTCTACTAACTAATGAAATGTGAAATGTCAGCAATGTATTTGGACTTTATGATTGCTCAAATTTAAACTGACTGTTCAATTTTGATAGATAAACTTATGAAGAGTTTATTGATTACATTATTTCGTACAAAGGCTCTGTTTTTAATAAACAGATGTTGGAGTAGAGCTTAAAAAAACACAATGAGGCCCGGCAGAAAATTCTGCCGGGTTTTTTTATAAAAAATGAAAAAAGTTTCGGCGGGCTGAAAGCCCGCCGAAACTCTAAATTATTTACTTTTCTCTTCTGCAATCTTATTTTTCACCCATTCCAGCTGCGGATCTTTTTTATTAATAATATCCTGCATACTTTCAGTGATCGTGATATCCGGAACAACTCCTCTTTTTGTATTCAGAAAATTGATGTTGGGCTGTACCAGCAACAGTCCGATAGGAAGATTGATCTTTGAATGCGGAAGTTTCTGGTAAGAATAAAATCCGGCCACAGTGCCGTCATTGGCGCCACCGGTTTCTTCGCCAACCAGGGTTGCCCGTTGATCATATTTCAGTTTTGCTGTAATGATTGAGGATGCAGAAAAGCTTCCCCCGTTGATCAGAACAAACACTTTTCCCTGAAAAGCATTTTTATTGGGTTTTGTAGGTTTTGCTGCTTTCATTTTGTAATACACTTTCCCATCCTTTTTATAAGTACTGAAGGTCTGTGCAAAGACATAAGTAGGATAGGCAAGGCTCTTAAAAGCATATTGAAAAGGAGTACTTTTCCTGAAATAATTGGTTTTTAACGGAGTAATCCTTGAGACAAGCTGTGAAGGCTTTATCAGGACATAGGGTTCCGGGGCCAGATAGGAGTACAGGTTATTGATCTCGTGCAGGGATCCACCGTAATTATTGCGGACATCTATGATTAAATATGCAGATCCCGCATTTTTTATTTTTGCAAATGTTTCCCTGTAAAACTTTTCCGAATAATCACTTGAAAAACTCTTTATCTTTATATAGGCTGTTGTGCTGTCTTTATCCAGGAATTTAAAATTACGGTTATAAGAATTGCTGAAGGCTACATAATCATTTACTTTCTTTTCCGGAGTTCGCTTTTCCTGCTCTTTATCCTTTTCCAGGTCATTCTTAGACTTAGATTCCCGGTGAAGGGTATAGGTCTGTTTTGTGCCGTTGTACAGCGTTTCTATAAATGCGGTATTGGTAAGCCCGTTTTCTGCAGTATAAAAATTAAAGAAAACATCCTTCAGAAAATACGATTGAAAAGTAGTATTGTAACCGTCACTGCTGATCAGTTGACGGTATTTCTTTATATATTCAGATATAGGAATATTATTGATCGCCAGTATTTCAGTTCCCGGCTTTATATTCTCTATTGAATCTTTATTTTCAACAATAAACAAATGATCATCCTGTATATAATATTCAAAACGGCTGAACATTCCTTTTTTATGTTCAAGAGCTTTAATCTGGCTTTTAGTAAATTTTTTTCTTGGAATTCTCAATGCCAGATGCCCTTCACGGATATCGGCAATAACAGGCTGCAGTTTAAAATAAAACTGAAGCGGAGTTAAAGGCTGGTGGATTGTTTGTTTAAGACTGTCAAATTTATAGTCAAGATCTTTTTTGGAAATATACCAGTAAAGCTGGGGATGCATCTTTTGGAGCTTTAAGTAGGCATAATCTATGTCCTCCTTAAGCTCATCGGGGCTTATGCATGCTGCTCTCTGCTCATTATGCCTTCTGATAGACGTGCACGAAGAGAGTGCTGCAGCCAGCAGTATTATCGAATAATTTTTCAACGTATTTTGAATTTTTTTTCAATCGGCTAAGTTAAAAAGTTTACGATTATTTTAATTTAAATAAATAATAAATTATTCAGAAAGCTTTATAATTTAAGTTAAAAAAATACCGAATTTTTCATGTCAGATCAAAAGTCAATACCTTTGCTGCCTATTTTAATGAAGATGGTATATTTGATTTTACTGGCTGGTCTTTTGGTGACAGCTTACCTGATAGTGATGAATCTGCCTGCGTTCGGAAGAGATCCCAAAGACAGACGGCTGGAGCGTATAAAGAAGTCTAAACTTTATAAGAACAGGAAATTCCAGAACATCAGCCATACTCCGCCTGTTGCCGAAGGTTACAGTACAGTAAAGGTTACTTACGATTTTATTTTAGGTAAAAAACACCCATTGCTGAAACCTTTGAAAGATATTCCGTCCATCCATACGAATTTAAAAAGTATCCCGAAAGATCAGGATGTTTTTATCTGGCTGGGGCATTCATCTTATTACCTGCAGACGGATGGCGTTTCTTTTCTTGTAGATCCCGTTCTGAGCCTGTATGGCTCTCCGTTTAAATATTTCAATAAAGCTTTTAAAGGCTCAGATATATTTAAGCCGGAAGATATTCCCAATCTCGATTATCTGGTGATTACGCACGACCATTTCGACCATCTGGATTATCCAACAGTAAAATCAATCAGACAACGGACAGGAAAGGCTATTGTTCCGTTAGGAGCAGGCGCTCATTTGGAAAGATGGGGCTATCGTGAAGAAAACCTGATTGAGGAAGAATGGGGAGCAGAAGTTCTTTTAAAAAACAGCCTGAAAATCAACTTTACGCCGGCAAGACATTTTTCAGGCAGGAAAATCAAGCAGAATAATACGCTGTGGACTTCCTATGTTTTGGAAACTCCCACAAAAAAGATATTTCTGGGTGGCGACAGTGGTTACGATTCCCATTTTAAAACAATTGGTGACCAGTTTGGACCTTTTGATTATGCCGTTCTTGAGAATGGTCAGTATGGCGAAGCCTGGAGGTATATTCACACGCTACCGGAAGACGTCATTCAGGCAGCTGTTGATCTTAAAGCTGAGAATATTATTCCCGTTCACTCTTCAAAATTTGCGCTGGCTCTTCATCCCTGGGATGAACCTCTTCAAAAAATAACAGGATTGGGAAAAGAAAAAGGGCTCAGCATACTTACCCCTATGATAGGAGAAGTAGTGGATATGAACCGGTCTCAGCATCAGTTCGGAGAATGGTGGAAAGAATGATCAGGCGTGCCAGATATCTTTATATCTTGCAGGGTGATTTTCAAATTGCTGGCGTACGAAATCACATTCTGGATCTACAAGAAGATCTTTTTCTTCGGAATAACGCACCAGCTCGTCAAGGAGTATTTTAGCGTATCCGTGGCCTTCCCGCTCTTCAGTAATTTTAGTATAATATACAATCAGCAGCCTACCGTCAATTTTTATAGACATATATCCTGCTTTTTCTCCGTCAATTAACAGCTGTAATTCATCCTGATATGGTGATATCTCAAACTTTATATTTTCCATAATATTAAGATTTAGTGAGTTAAATTAATGATTTGCTTCATTCAGTTCATAAAGCATTTAATAATCTGGCGGCATAAAATCCTTGCATGCTTATGCTTCTCACTCTTAAAATTACAAATTAAAATAATACAAAACATGAGTTTTCCGGAAACTTAACGAATTTTAAGGGATTTAAAGTTTTAAAGTAGAAAATGGCTGTGAAATAGATTTAAATCGCATTATTTATAGAAGAAAATTGATGATTTATTATCCGACGATATTTCAGAAAGTAATTTTTTCTATAAAACAGATTGATGATCGTGATTTTATTAATCAGATTATCAGCATGTTGTGTTTTATTTAACAATATTATAAATAACTGTAATAAACTTTGGCACTTAAATTGGCTATGGTAAAACAGTTTAACTTAAAAACAAACTAAAGATGAAAAAAATGTTAATCGCATTAATGCTTGCAGGCACATTTGGCCTCACTTATGCACAATCAGATTATTATAACGATTACAGAAGAAGTATAACAGACATCAACTGGCAAAGGGTAGCTACAGACCTTGTGCTTTCTGCAGTACAGACGACGCAGCTGAATGCACTGAACGACAGATACCGTGATTATGATTCCTGGAACAGGGTATACGTAGGCAATCCGGACCGCTGGAGAGAGGACAGATATTATGAAATAGAAAGGATACTTGGAAGAGAAAAGTATACTAAATTTAAAACTAAATATTATAAAGGCCAGAACCCTGTAGCGGTTTATAATCGTAATAAAAACAACTACAAGAAGGCTAAAGTCCAAAAATCCAAAGTGTATAAAGTGAATAAGAAAAACGGACATAAGCACTAGACCAGTTTAACAACTATATATTCAATTTTTCAAGTGACCGGCATTTGCCGGTCACTTTTTTATTATATCTGCAACCATGAAGAGGATGTTTATTTGTTTGAATTTTATAACTTAGCAGTATGGAATCTAAAGAGACAATAAACGGATTTTATCTTCGGAATGCAACTATGGAAAGGCCGGATGCTATCGCAACTTCCGGGTTGGGACATTTCAATGTCTTTTCACGCGAAAGCTGTGCACTGATATCACCTTACAGCAGAAGAGACTATTATAAAATTTCACTTATTATAGGGAAAGGGAAACTTCACTATGCCGACAAGTGGATTGATGTAGACCGTCCTGCGCTGCTGTTTTCCAATCCTGTAGTTCCTTACTCGTGGGAAACAGATGATGAAGACCAGAAAGGCTGGTTCTGCCTTTTTACAGACCAGTTCCTGCAGAATGGGATACGCCTTGGGAATCTTCTGGATTCACAGCTTTTTAAAATTGGCGGAACTCCTGTTTTCTTTGTGGATCAAGAACAGCAAAAAACAGTTTCGGACCTCTTTACCAAGATGATGACTGAGATCGAAACGGAATATATGCACAAGTATGATATGCTTCGGGCTTACCTTCATCTTCTGATCCATGAAACGATGAAAATGCAGCCTGCAGAGAGCTTTGAGCCTTATCAGAATGCTTCTCAGAGAGTAGCATCATTGTTTATGGAACTTCTGGAAAGACAGTTCCCAATCGACAGTCCCGAAGCATGCCTGAAATTAAAGACACCTAATGATTATGCCCAGAGTCTTTCTATCCATGTGAATTCTTTAAACCGTGCCGTAAAAGAAATGACCGGAAAAACGACAAGCCAGCAGATTGCTTTGAGGGTTGTTCAGGAAGCCAATGCTTTGCTGAAGCACACGGACTGGAATATTTCCGAGATTGCCTATGGATTAGGGTTTGAAGAACCTGCTTATTTTACCAATTTCTTTAAAAAGCAGACTGGTGTGGCTCCCAATGCAATTAGGACAGAGATTGTTTGAATTTTATAATTCTTAGTTTGAATTCTATATTCCATTCATTCCATTCTTGTTCTAATTTTGTTCTATCAATTAAAAATCACAGCGATTATGAAATTCAGACAATTAGGAAACACAGGAGAGCAGTTATCTGCAATAGGATTAGGATGTATGGGAATGAGCTTTGCATATGGTCCGGCCGATGAACAGGAAAGCATCAATACTTTACACAGAGCATTGGATTTAGGGGTGAACTTCTGGGACACCGCAGATATGTATGCTGCCGGAGACAATGAAAAGCTGATCTCAAAAGTTCTGGTTCCCAACAGGGATAAGATCTTTATTGCCACCAAATTCGGATTCAGGTTTAAAGATGGAAAGCCAAGCCACAGCGGAGCTCCCGGAACGTATTTTGACGGTTCACCGGAGTGGATCAGACAGGCTGTTGATTTGAGTCTTCAGAGGCTTAAAATCGATACGATTGATCTTTATTATGCCCATAGGGTAGATCCGAATATTCCGGTGGAAGAAACGGTAGGTGCAATGGCTGAGCTGGTGAAAGAAGGAAAAGTAAAATACCTTGGGTTATCAGAAGCTTCTGCAGAGTCTATCAGAAAAGCGAATAAAATTCATCCTATTACAGCACTGCAGTCAGAATATTCTATCTTAACCAAAGATGTGGAAAAAGAAATACTTCCAACCATCAGAGAGTTAGGAATTACCCTGGTGCCTTATTCTCCGCTGGCCAGAGGTCTTTTTGCGAATATCAACGAGGTGCAGAATTTCGGTGACGAGGATTTTAGAAAAACATTGCCGCGTTACCAGGCAGAATATCTGGAAAATAACAAAAATATGGCAAGAGAAATCAATGAATTTGCGCAGTCTAAAGGCGTAAAAGGGACTCAGTTAGCTTTAGCCTGGGTACTAAACCAGGGAGAAGACATTATTCCGATTCCGGGAACGAAACGTATTAAATATCTTGAAGAGAATATTGAAGCCGTAAACATCGATCTGTCGCCGTCAGATATGGAAACAATTGATGCACTTCTGAAAAAATATCCCAACGTGGGAGAAAGATACACAGAAGGTTCTATGAAATTAGTCAATAACTAAACCCACCATACTTCCGGGCTGCTGTCTGATATTCAGCATCCCGGAAGTTATATAAATGCACATTTGATTATGAACAGAAGAGAACTTTTAAAAAACGGACTCATGGCCGGAGCATTCAGTTTTGTTCCGTTTTCTGATGCTTTTGGAAGTACCAGAATATTTTCGTCTCATTCCGGAGAAGACCTTTCAGCATTTAAAAAGATCAGGCTTGGCGAATTGGAGCTGTTTATTCTTTCGGATGGATATATTCATGAGAAAAGCATTGATACATTTGCTCCGAGAGCAGATATTTCTCAATTAAAATCTCTTCTAAGAGACAATTTCCGTCCGGATGATTATGTTGATATGGCAATGAATCTCATGCTTGTCAAGACCAAAGACAGGCTTGTTTTACTGGATGCCGGAATGGGAATTTTTGCAGATGAAAGAACAGGATTTATTCTGAAGAGTCTGCAGAAAGCAGGATTTTCTCCAAAAGATATCACAGATGTTTTTATTTCTCACGCTCATCCGGATCATATTGGCGGGGTAGTGGACAAACAGAACAATCTTGTTTTTCCTAACGCCGATCTTTATATTTCAAAAATTGAGCATGACTTTTGGCTCCAGGCTTCGATTAAAGATTTTAAAAACAGTTTTCTGAAGAGTCAGCCGGAATTCCTTAACCAGATCATTCCGCCCATCCAGAATATTCTGAAAACGATCCGTCCGAAGCTCAAGTTTTATGATTTTAAGAAACCTTTGTTTGATCATTTCAGCTTTCAGCTGGCTCCGGGACATACGCCGGGCCTTACGGTGATTACTGTTACTTCGGGCAGGGAAAAATTGATGTATATTGCAGATATGATTCATTCTGATGTCATTCTTTTTCCACATCCCGAATGGGGATTTTCAGGAGATACAGACCTGGATATTGCTGCGGAATCCCGAAAAAAATTACTTAAACAGCTGGCAGAAAGTAAAACGAAGGCTTTTGCTTACCATCTTCCCTGGCCGGGACTTGGCTTTACAAAAACGAAAGATGCTGCTTACGAATGGATTCCTGAGAGCTTTATGAATTAGATTTCACTTAAATTTTCTACAACATAGTTTACAATAATAATCCCCTCAAAAGTGAGGGGATTTATTTATTGCTGTACTGCCTGTGAAAGGTTTAAAAATTATATTTCACATTAAATCCTGTAAAGAAATAAGCTTTGCTGGGGCCTGGATTAACATCAGTATAAACAGCAGAGTTGTTATATTGGTTGTCCATATCTGTATCATTGATACTGTTTCCGTAAAATAGGAAAGTATAATTAATCTGGCTGGTTAAATTATTTCCTATCACAAACACATCTACATCAAATTTATTGAAAGTATGCCTGTAGCCGATTTTAGAGTTGAGCAGTCCGAAGCTTTTCACTTTGTTTGTATTTTCAAAATCAGTGTACACACTTCCCATAAAACTGTAGGTATTCTGCCAGTATAACCCCATTTTAGTATCAAAGTCTAATCCTAAAGTGAACTTTGTTTTGGGTACCCCGGCCACGCTGTTGTTGTCATAAGAATAGACATCTGCTGCGCGGTCAGATTCTTTTAGGTACGTGCTGAACCTGGAATATTTAAAATCACTGTATGTATAGCTTACAAAAGGCTGGATTTTAGCAACAAAGGAATTTTTAGGCTTGTAAGAATATCCGGCACTTATTTCCAGTCCTTTATTTTTCTGGTCTCCTGTGTTGGCCCAGTAAGAATATGGTGTTTTTTCTGCATCGTTGAGTCTGTCTCTTAATTGGGTCAGTTTATCTTTAATATGAATACTGAATAATGAGAACTGATAATCTATAGACGTATTTCCGATCAGTCCCTGAATGCTGAAATCCCACATTTTTGCCTTTTCTGCAATAAGGTTATCATTGATTTCATTAAGAACGGGTGTAAAGGAGGTGGCAGAAGTCGGCGCATTGTACCCTTCACTGTAGCTGAGGTTGAAGATTTGATTTTTCCATGTTTTTTGAAGGGCAAAATGAGGGGTGGCTACTGCTTTAAATTTCTTATCAAAAGACAGATCCTTATTGTAAAGATCATTGCCATTTACTAAGAACAGACCGGGAAGGGCGAACAGATCTTTTCTGTTATAGCTGATTTGATTGATGCTGATCCCTGCCAAGAACATTAAATTCCAAGGTTTATAGGTGATTTTTTCAACAGCAAAATAATTGGACTGGTCATTGGTGTATTTAAAATAGGAACCTTCATATAAAGGTCTTAATATGGGAGGATCCGTAATTTTTACACTTTTGAAACGGTAATTGGAAATGGTAGAATTGGACTGCTGGATTTCAATTCCGAATTCTGTCTGGCTCTTGAAATGATCCCAGTCTTTGTTGAATAGAAATACTGACCTGAGACCGTAATTGGATGCAGAAGAAGTTTCATAAGCTCCAGCTGCAATCCTGTCACCCGTAGTCCCGGTATAAAATAGAGTAGTATTGTTGCTGAAGTTTTTGCTGATCTTCCAGATATGTCCGATTCCAGCTCTGGAAGTAACAAATTTGGTCTTTGCACCTCTTCTGATGTAAGCGAGATTGCCATTATCAATACCGTTATAGTAGTCGTCATAGGAAATCTGCCCTGATACCTGTTCCAGAGAATTTCCATGGGAAGCCAATAGGGTGACGGTCTGCTTCTGATTCAGCTTAAATTCACCGTTAATATTGTAGAAATTCTTAATGCTTTTTCCATGAGGGCGGTATCCATCGCTTCCGATATGGGTGAAATTAGCCGTTACAGAATGATTTTCTCCAACGCTGGAAGCTGAAGTAGAGCTCTGAAAAAGGCCAAAAGATCCGGTATTGAACTGTTCGGAAACAGAAGTTCCTTTTTGATTTTCCGGTTTTATATAAAGTCTTACAGCGCCGCCGGAACCACCACCGTACAATGTTGCAGCAGGACCTTTTACCACATCTATATGGTTGATCAGGCCGAAATTGACATCATCCAGAATGGTAACTCCGTCTGCACCGGTAAGAGGAATATTGTTCAGGTACATCTTGATACCCCAGTTATTGAATTTCTGGTCGTTTCCGTAGCCTCTCAGTATAATTCTCTGACCGCCCAGCTGGGTTCTTTTTTCCACCTGGACTCCTGCCATGGTATTGAGGCTCTGTTCTATAAATGCGGGATTATTCCGGTTGATTTCATATTCGGAAATGATTTCTGTAGACTGTGCATGTTTTTTAAATTCTTCACGCTCTTTTATGACTTTTGCTCTTGCATGGATTTCTATTTCATCAATATTTTTTTCACTTTCCTGCGCATGTACAAATCCAATCATCCCTAATGACAGCGCGAATATGTAGCTTTTTTTCATCAATTATAAATATTAAAAAACAACAAGGTAAGACTGCCTTACCTTGCTGTTTTTATTTTAAATTTTATTTCTTATTTTCTTATGATCACGGAAGTGTAGATCATAGTTCCATTTTGGAGAACCTTTAATACATAATCACCTTTTCCTAGATTTTCAATATTAAATTCTTCACCAGACTTTACATTGTTTTTTGTCAGAACAAGTTTTCCGGAAGCATCATAAATCTCTATATCTGCAGCTTTCCCGTTTTCAAGCTTTACATGAAGAGGACCTCTGGTGGGGTTAGGATATACCTGGTTCTTCATAAGGTTATACTGGGCGTTGCTTGTAGATAAAGTGACGTCATTAACCTTGGTAGTGAAAGCCCCTCTTCCGTAAGTTACTGCTAGTATAGTCTTATCAGATGGACGGTAATCAAAATGATTAACTTTAAACTTACCTAAACCATCGGAATATAGAGCCCATGTAGGTGAAGCAGCCTGGAAATTAGAGGTTCCCCATACTCCGTAATAAGTTCCCAGAATAACCTCATTATTATCCTGAGGATTCATGAAAATAGCTTTTACAGGAATATCAGGCAGATTTCCTTCTTTTGAAACCCATGTTGTTCCCCCATCAGTACTGTAAAATACACTTGTTTTATTGAAATTGGAAACTGTGACCATGATCTCATTTTCAGAAGCTCCCAGTTTGATATCGGAAATATATCCTCCGAAATTATAATTGATGGTTGCAGTACTAGGTGTTGTATTGGCATTGGTCACCTTGTACAATTTTCCTGAAGACAGACCAATGAAAAGGGTAGAGCTTGCAGTGGTATATGGCGAAGCAAAAATATCGGTAACAAATTCACCTGCCGCTACTGTAGCAATGGTTAGCTGGGTTCTCACAAGGCTTAATGGTACACTAGCCAGACCGCTTACTCTGTTTAATACAATAGAAGTTGAGCCTGATCCATTGGCATTGGTATAAGCGATATCCAGATTTCTGTCCACTGCCAGAGGGTTTATAAATTGTCCGGCATCTCTTTGCGCTGCAGCCAGAAGATAATATCCTCCCTGTGCATTAAAAATAAAATGGTAGTTATTAGTATAAGATGCGATAAGGTATTTATTCTGATCATCAAACGCTGTATAAGCCCCGTCACCGCCATATACTTCTGAAGTGTTATAGAAATTATTGGCCAAAACAGCTCCTGAAAGCCTTTTTGTGCCATTGTCCTGAGCGCCCAGAATCATATCTTCAGCTGCAGCTGTCGCAGAAGGATTTAAGGTGCCATGATAGAATTGAGTCACATTAAAACGTTTATTTCTCATTCCTATGGCTGTTGTAGTGGCAAGATTATCTTTATTTGGAGCAAAGAAAATACCTCCGTCATTACCCATGACAAACTGGCTTGGATTCTTTGGATTAAAAACCAACGCATGCTGGTCTGCATGTACCAAAGAAATATTAGTAGTATTAAGTACATTGTTATTGGACCATTTGGTATACTGGGCCCAGGTCGCACCGCCATCCGTACTTTTATAAGAATCTATCCCTCCTACGTAAACATGATCGTCATTGGCAGGATCTGTTTCAATGACTAAATCATAAAATGACTGACCTCTTGTAAAATCGTTGTCAGGCTGGCTTGTATCTACAGGGTTGGGCAGTGTAATCCCTGATCCTGCGACATTAGTGGAAATCCAGCTCGTACCGCCGTCTGTTGTTTTCGCAATTCTGACCGGTTCCGCAGTTGTTTCTCCTTGCATTAATGCATAAGCCTTTAAAGGATTGGTGCTGGAAACTTCTACCATTACCCTTGCACTACTGTTTCCTACATCATATAGGTTGGTAAATGTAGCACCATGATCGGTAGATTTAAAAATTTTTCCGCCAGAGGTGGAACCGCCGAAAACGCTCCGTCTTGTGGATACCCATATAGCGTTATCTGTACCTACTTCTATATCCTGAATATCATATCCCCTAGTGGCTGTAGAAAGCAAACTGTTTACTAAGGTGAAATTTGTTCCGTCAGTAGATTTATAGAGTCCGGCTTCATATAATCCGGCAAAAGTTAGCGCATCACCAAAATAAGTTCCTGCAACTCCTGCGTATACTTCGGAGACTCCGTTATTATTCACCACTTTAATAGAAGGGATATTGTACATCCCTTTTTTTACCCCATTGGAAGCATATCCGTTTTCCAGATTAAATACCTGCTGCCATGTAGCGCCGCCATTGGTTGTTTTCCAGATCCCTAAACCGCTGAAGTCCCCGGTTTCAACTTCTCCGGTTCCTACGTAAAAAATCTGGGGATTATTAGGGTCTGAAGTAATGCATGATACCGTGGTATTGGACCAAAATGCATCTACCAGCGTCCACTCGGAATTAGGATTGGAGATATCATTATTAAACCATAATCCGCCTGAAACACCACCTGCCCAAACTTTTTTGCCTGTAGGGTCATTAGGGTCAAACATGATGCCTCTTACTCTCCCTCCCGTTTCATAAGGGCCTCTTTCTATCCATAGATTGCTAATGTTCTTACTGGCCTGCCCTCCGGTAGCACCATTGAATAGTTTTAAACTTTTTTCAGGCTGAAATTTGCCGCTTGCTACCTTTTGTTCAAGATCCACATAATTTTTGTTGTGTATAGTTCCGGTTTCAGGGTCCATAGTAGCAATGAAATCATGTAAATAATATTCATCAGGTGGCTTTTGCTTATGATCCCTGGCGTCCTGAACTTTTTTTTGATAAGAATTTGTGATATCCTGAATGTGTTTCAGATACTTTTTATTAACCTTTGAGGCGTTATTTGCTGTGCTTTTCTGCACTTCCTGTGCATTAAGATAAAGTGAAGCCACTGTAAGGCCCACTCCGAAAATTGATTTTAACTTCATACTTGTTTTTTTAACTCTATAAAAATAGGTTTTTTTTATTGTCAAAAAAAATATTTATTTCAATGAAATCAAATTTATTCAGGAAGATTTTCTTTATCTGTTGGTATTTTATTATTGTTTTCGTTGTTTTTGTGAAGAAAATTTATTTTCTGCTTGATCTGTTTTTTATTTTTTTTATTTTCAGATACCAGATATACCTTGTTAAGATCAAATACCTGATCCTGTTCTGGCTTTTTTATTGTACCATCCTCATCTATGGTTATTTGATCGGGGGATTCAGGAAAGTAAATTCCCTGCAGATGTAATATTCCGTTTTTGTTTTCTTTTTTTAAAGGTATTTTTACATTTCCTGCCAATAGATATTGGGGGTCCATTTTTGAAATATTCTTTGCTTTGATAGCAAAGTTTTCCGATCTGGAACCTCTTACGCCTCCGGGGTTTATTGTATGAACTGTTTCAATCAGCTGATAATGCTGGGCAGAGCAGCCGCTGCTGAAGAATAATATGATTAAAATATAATTAATGATTTTCATATTGATGGTTTATAAAATTGTTTTCAATGCAGGAAATATACAAAAAAACTCTTTGGGCTGTAAAACCTATTCATTTGGATATTATGAATTCAAAAAAAGCCCCTTAAAAGGAGCTTTCTATTTATATCAGTCAGAAATTAAATTCCGTCAATGATTTCATTTAATACTGTGCTTGGTCTCATCGCTGCATACGTTTTGTATGTATCCGTTTTGTAGTATCCGTCGATATTCTGAGGTTTACCCTGAGCACTGATTAATTCTTCGTTAATCACAGCTTCGCTCTCCTGCAATGCTGCTGCAACCGGAGCGAAATGAGCTGCCAATTCAGCGTCTGCAGTCTGGTTAGCCAAAGCCTCAGCCCAATACATGGCTAAATAGAAGTGAGAACCTCTGTTATCAATCTGGCCAACTTTTCTTGCTGGAGATTTATCTGTAGCTAAGAATTTAGCGTTAGCTTCGTCTAATGCATCAGCCAGAACCTGGGATTTTGTATTTCCCTGTGTTTGAGCCAAATGCTCTAAAGAAGCCTGAAGCGCCAAGAATTCACCTAGGGAATCCCATCTAAGATATCCTTCTTCCAGGAACTGTTCAATGTGTTTTGGAGCAGAACCTCCGGCACCTGTTTCGAATAAACCTCCTCCGTTCATCAATGGAACAATAGAAAGCATTTTGGCAGAAGTACCCAGTTCAAGGATAGGGAAAAGGTCAGTTAAATAATCTCTCAACACATTTCCTGAAACAGAAATGGTATCTTTTCCTTCTCTTGCTCTTTTAAGGGTTTCAGTCATCGCATCTTTTACATCAAGAATCCTGATGTCAAGACCTGCCGTATCGTGATCCTTAAGATATTTCTCTACTTTTTTGATGATTTCTCTGTCGTGTGCTCTTCCTTTATCCAACCAGAAAATAGCAGGCGTATCAGAAAGTCTTGATCTGTTTACTGCCAGTTTCACCCAGTCCTGGATTGGTGCATCTTTAGTCTGGCACATTCTGAAGATATCTCCTTTTTCTACTTTTTGAGAAAGAAGAACGCTTCCTGCTTCATCCTGAACTTCGATGGTTCCGTCAGCTGTTGCCTGGAAAGTTTTATCGTGAGAACCGTATTCTTCAGCTTTTTGAGCCATTAAACCTACGTTCGGAACAGATCCCATGGTTGTAGGATCCAGTTTTCCGTGAGCTTTCATATCATCAATAACAGACTGATAGAAACCTGCATAAGAACGGTCCGGGATGATACATACCGTATCTTCTTCGTTTCCGTCTTTGTTCCACATTTTACCGCCTCCCCTTACCAGCGCAGCCATAGATGCATCAACAATGATATCAGAAGGAACGTGGAAGTTGGTAATACCTTTGTCAGAATTTACCATAGCCACTCTTGGTCCGCTGGCTAAAGCCGTTTCAATATCAGCTTTAATATCAGCTTCCTGGGCATTTCCTTTGATCTTTTCGAAAAGATCGGCAAGACCGTTATTTGGATTAACATCTAAAGACTTGAATGTCTCGGCATATTTGGTGAAAACATCTTTGAAATATGTCTCAACAATAGCACCGAAGATGATAGGATCAGAAATCTTCATCATCGTTGCTTTAAGGTGTGCAGAAAGAAGTACGTTTTTGTTTTTAGCCTCATCGATAGCCTGCTGAACAAATGCTTTTAATGAGTTTAAATTCATTACAGAAGAATCGATCACTTCTCCGGCCTGAAGACCTGCGAAATCTTTTAGTAAAGTTTCAGCGCCGTCATTATCTTTGAATGTAATTTTGAATTTTGTAGCATTTTCTACAGTGGTTGAAGTTTCAGTTCCGTAGAAATCCCCTCCTTCCATGTGAGCAACATCAGTTTTGCTGTCAGAAGCCCAGTCACCCATTCTGTGAGGATTGGCTTTTGCATAGTTTTTAACTGCTTTTGGAGCACGTCTGTCAGAATTTCCTTCTCTTAGCACAGGGTTTACGGCACTTCCTAAAACTTTGGCATATTTAGCTTTGATTGCTTTTTCTTCATCATTCTTAGGCTCTGCAGGATAATTTGGAACCGCGAAACCTTTAGACTGCAATTCTGCAATAGCCTCATCTAGCTGTGGAGCCGAAGCCGAAATATTAGGTAATTTGATAATGTTTGCATCCGGTTGAGTGGCCAATTGACCTAATTCAGCCAAGGCATCACCGATTTTCTGGTCATCTTTCAAAAACTCAGGGAAGTTAGCCAAAATTCTTCCAGATAAAGAAATATCCGGAACTGCAATTTCAATGTTTGCTGATTTTGTAAAAGCTTTTACAATAGGTAAAAACGAGTGTGTTGCCAACATTGGAGCCTCATCCGTAAGGGTGTAATAGATTTTTGATTTGTCTGACATTATACTGTTATTTATTATTTGATTTTTTAAGAATCACAAATTTACTAAATATGATTGTTTTATAAGGATATTTTGCATAAAAAAAGAAGTCAGTATATCTTTTTAAACAATTGTTTCTCTCTATTTTTACTTTGAAGCCGAAATTCTACCTTTAACCGAGAAGAAAAATACAATAGTGTTTTATGATCAGCGCCAGAGTTACTGAAACTTAGACTTAATAATGCTCTAGATTCTAAGGACTTTAAGAATTATTTAACCTTTAATTGACTGCAGAAACTTTCTATTTTAAGTAAATTTGAAAAACTAAAAAAATAAAATTATGTCAACGATTACCCTTAAAGGAAACGAAGTAAATACAATAGGAACCCTTCCGTCAGTAGGAACAACCGTAAGAGATTTTGCATTGGTAGATTCCGGCCTGAACGTGAAGCTTCTTTCAGATTTTGATGGGAAAAAGAAGGTATTTAATATTTTCCCGAGCATCGATACAGGGATTTGCGCCGCTTCTGCAAGAAAATTCAATGAAGAAGCTTCAAAACTTGATAATACGGTAGTGATCAATGTTTCTAAAGACCTTCCATTTGCATTAGGAAGATTCTGTGCAGCTGAAGGCTTAAACAATGTAGAAACGCTTTCGGATTTCAGAAGCAGCTTTGGAGATGATTACGAAGTGACTATTACAGATTCACCTATGAAAGGACTGCTGAGCCGCGCCGTAATTGTTACAGATGAGAACAACAAAGTCGTGTATACGGAGCAGGTTCCGGAAATTACTACCGAGCCTAATTACAGTGCAGCAATTGACGCATTGAAGTAATATAATAATAAAATTGTATAAGCCTTGTGAAAAACTCATTCACAAGGCTTTTTTGACTCTGAAGAGTTATCTAAACAAGTGACGGTAATTCTAACCCATAGTCCAATAATTGAGTTCCCGGTTTCTTTATTACCAACATCAAACAATTCATACCATGAAAATAATTAAATTTAACAGGAGAGTTTACAGCTCACGCTTTTCAGCACTTCTGCTTTTACTTTTCTTTATTGGCTGTAGCGGTCAGGAGAAAAAGAAAACAGAATTCCGTTCAGAAACCAGTACTCCCAAAAAATTTCAAAACAAGCAATATGAAAATTATGATCTGATGGGTAAAGTTAAAACAACCCAATGGGAAATTTTCAACTATGATACTTCAGGAAATACAAGTAAATATTATTATAAGGGATATACTGACCAAATCGATTTAAATTTCAGTAAAGAAGGAGAACCCTCTTTGGTGAAGCTTGTGAGTAAATCTATAAAGGCCTATCAGCAGCCCCGGGATAGTAAAATAGAAAATATAGTATATGAAAAAGAACCTGTAGTCCTTTTAACATCTGCATCTATTGAGGACATAAGTATTGACTATCTGACTTATTCATCAAAAGTAGATCCGGTTACCAAAAAGCTTATTGCTGAAAATGAATATATTAAATACTACTATAATAAATATGGTGACTTACAGGACTACATCGTTACTGACGGAAAAGATGAAGAGCCTAGATATTTTAAATTTGTATATAAGTATGATGAAAAAGGTAACTGGGTAGAGCGTACTTTATCTGAAGAGTTTTATGATTCAGAAACTCCGGATGATAAAGAAATTATACAGAAAATTATAAGAACAATCACTTATTATTAACAGTGACTTATATTGTAAACTCTTAATTTATATAAAATGGTAAAAAGAATTGTGGCCAATATAAAAGCAGATCATTTGGCTGAAGCAGATCGTTTTTATAAAGATATTCTGGGGCTTGAAATTCTCATGGATCATGGCTGGATCAAAACTTTCGGGAACCAGGAAGAGGCCAGGGTTCAGATAAGTTTTGCCACTCAGGGCGGAAATAATACAGAAGTTCCTCTGCTTTCAATAGAAGTAGATAATCTGGATGAGCTTTACGGAAAAATGAAGCAGGCCGGTTTTGAAATCACTTATGGGATCACCGGTGAAGAATGGGGAGTACGAAGGTTTTTTGCAAAAGATCCGTTCGGAAATTTAATCAATATACTTTCACATCAGTAGCTTTATTTGTCAACAGAAATCATTTCACTATAAAAATTTATTATGAAAGCAACACAGATCATTCCTGTCTTCCGGATCTTTGACTATCAAAAAACCATAGAGTTTTATGTGGACTGGTTGGGCTTTGAAGTAGTGTGGGAACATTGTTTTGAAGAAAATACCCCCGTTTACATGGAAGTGAAAAAAGGAGATATGGTTTTTCATTTAAGCGAACATCACGGAGACGGAACACCCGGAACCAGAATTATGATCTGGGGCGAGGGAATTCCAGCTTACCACAGAGAATTAATTGATAAAAAATATAAATACAACCGTCCGGGTCTTGAGAAAACATTTTATGATGCCGTATCTTTTACGGTAAATGATCCATTCGGAAACACCATTATATTTAATGAGAAATATATTGAGGAAAGACACAGAGATCTTGAATTTTTCTCTATTCATTAATTCATTCAATGCAACAGACTACAAAAAAAAACAGTTATAAAAAGGCTTTAACTACAACTTATTATAGCGGAACTGATGATTCAAATCATCAAAAAGAAACCGTAAATTAGCTATCTTTACACTTTAAAATACAATGAAACGTTCAGGAACAGCAGATCTGCCTTTACACTACGGAAAAGTACCGCCGTGGCTGTATGAACGCATGTCTGTGCTTGGACTTTCCATGATTGAGGTGATCCTGATGGATTACGGAAAAGATGAGGTTCTCCGTAGGCTTGCGGACCCGTTCTGGTTCCAGAGCTTTGGTGCTGTGATGGGTATGGACTGGCATTCCTCAGGAATTACAACTTCTGTAATGGGTGCTTTGAAGCGGTCCATAAATCCCAATTCAAAGTCGCTGGGCCTTTATATTTGTGGCGGAAAAGGCAAATTCTCAAGGGGAACTCCTTCCGAGCTCCTTCAGATTGCTGATAAAACAGGTCTGAACGGGCATGAACTCGTAAGAGCCAGCAAACTCTCTGCAAAAGTGGATAACACAGCCATTCAGGATGGTTACCAGCTCTATCTGCACAATTTTATTCTGGCAGATAACGGCAGCTGGAGCGTAGTACAGCAGGGAATGCATGAGACCGATGGTACTGCAAGACGGTATCACTGGCATTCAGAAAATATCAAATCATTTATAGAAGAGCCTCACACAGGTATCAATGGTATTTCACGAGGAAGAATCCTGAATCTTACGGATGCAGATGCTTCAGAAAACCGCCAGGGAATTCTGGATATTTCCCATACTGATTCTATTGATGTGATGAAAGATTTTTCGAGGTTAATTCTTCCGGCTCATCATGATGTGCAGGCTTCAGATGTTGATTTAAAACGTCTCGGTGCTCTTTTGTATGTAACCCGTGAGCAGCAGCCTCAGAATTTTGAAGATCTTTTAATGCTGGAAGGAGTAGGGCCCAGAACCATGCAGTCTTTAGCCTTAGTGAGTGAGGTGATCCACGGAGCGCCTTCAAGGTTTGCCGATCCGGCGAGGTTTTCCTTTGCCCATGGAGGAAAAGACGGGCATCCTTTCCCGGTTCCCACTAAAACCTATGACGAAAGCATCAGCATTCTCAGAAAAGGAATTGAAAAATCAAAACTTGGAAATTCCGATAAGCTGAATACCTTGAATAAGCTGCATCAGATTGTAGCTGCCACTGAAAAAGATTTTACTCCCGATTTTGATATCCAGCAGGTTATTGAGGAAGAAAGACAGAATTCATGGCGCTTCGGAGGAAAAACAGTCTTCGGGGACGCACAGCCTCCCAAAAATCCAAAACCGATCCAGCTTTCTTTGTTCTGATATTTTAGGCTGACAGGGATCACTAAAAACTGTTTAATTATTTAGAAAGAATAAAAACAATTGATAACAATACAGTAAAATGGGTTTCTTTTGATGTATTCCATTAATTTGTTTAATTTTTTATATCCCGGTTTCAATTAAAAATTATATTTTTAAAGCTTTAATAAAGCAACAACTCAATGACCAGCAAAGCCTTAGAGATCTGTTACGATTTCCCGTTTTTTCTTCAGGAAGAGCTTGACGAAATATTTCAGGCTCACGAAAAAGTTTCATTCCAGAAAGGAGACATTATTCTGGAAGAAGGAAAGACGGCTAACGAATATTATATCCTGGAAAAAGGCCTTGCCCGTTCATACGTGAATGACTTCAGCGGAAATGAAGTAACCACGCATTTCTTTGCTGATAACGAGATTATTATTGAGGTCTTGTCAATTTTTCAGAGAATCCCAACCCAGGAAAATATCATCTGTATCACAGACTGTGAATGCTGGAAATTTGATTATGAGACATTTCAGGAGCTTTTCCATAAAATACCCAATCTCAGAGAATGGGGAAGAGCATGGATGTCAAAAGAACTTTTTGTCTACAAACAGCGCTCTGTAGAAATGTTTACCCTTTCTGCTACCAGGCGTTATCTTAATCTTTTGGAGCAGAAACCTCAGGTGGTACAGTTTGCTCCCCTTAAACAAATCGCATCTTATCTGGGAGTTACAGACACTTCCTTAAGCCGTATCCGCAAAGAAATTGTTTCCCATTCGAAGAAAAATTAAATCTTGCCTTATGGCAAGTTGATTTTCATCAGGGCTTGGTAATTTTGGTTAAAAGTTTAACACAAAAAAATTACTATTATGAAAGCCAATCAAATTTATGTCAACCTTCCCGTAAAAGATGTGCAGAAAACAAAAGAATTCTGGACCAGGCTCGGATTTGCAATTAATGAGCAATTTTCAGATGATAAAGCAGTCTGTGTGGTGATGAAGGAAGATAACATCTACATCATGTTCCTGACAGAAGAATATTTTCAGACTTTCTCCGAAAGACCTGTTCCGAAAGGCGATACCACACAGGTTCTTGTAGCCATTGCGTTGAACAGCCGTGAAGAAGTTGATCAGGTGGTGAATACAGCTCTGGAAAATGGAGCTTCACAACATGAGGAGCCTCAGGATTACGGTTGGATGTACCAAAACTCTTTTTGGGACCTAGACGGACATGGCTGGAATATTACGTTTGCCGATATTTCCCAGATGCCTGCTGAATAAAGATCAACGATGATATCACAACAAAATCTACCGCTATGGAATCAAAATCAAACGACATTGAAATAGTGAAAGTTCAGGTATTCAGCAATTACAAAGTTATTTCTATGAATACCGAAGGCATTACCCCGGAAGAATCTATGATTTTCCCAAATGGTGAAGCCAACTGCATGAACTGGATTCTGGGACATTTAATTTATATAAGAAATGGATTTCTCAATACGCTTGGAGAAGAGTCTGTCTGGAACAGCGAAAAATTTTCCTGCTACAACAGAGGAGAGATTCCGCCGGAAAGAAAAGATGAACTGATCAATTTTGAAGAATTAAAATCTTACCTGCAAAAGTCCCAGGACAAGCTCGAAGCAAAACTTAACAGTATTGAAAAATTTAATCCTGAAGCCATTAATGATATTGCCATCTTTTGCCTTCACGAAATTTATCACAGCGGGCAGCTGGGTTATCTCAGAAGAATCTTAGGAAAGCCCGGTGCTGTAAAATAGCCACGCTTAGAATAAAAAAACTGTAGAAGAAGTTCACCTTCTCTACAAAAGACACCAATCACTAAAAATTAAAGAATGGACACACCAAAATCAAAAAAAATGGAGCTCGTGATTCCGGCTTACAGAATGCATTCTCAAAACTTTCTCAATGTTTTGGACGGTATTTCGGAAGAAGATGCTTTGAAAAGAATTGAAGGAAAAACCAATCATATCGTATGGATGGCAGGAAACTTTGTCAATATGCGTTATGCCTTGGGCTGGGTTTTAGGACTGAAGGATGAAGATCCTCACAGCGACCTTTTTTTTCAGGGAAAAGCTCTGGACGAAAATTTCAGCTATCCGGGTTTAGATGAGCTGGAGAAAAATTTCCATGACATTTCACCAAAAGTATATCAGAAGCTTTGGGAAGTTACAGATGAAGAACTGGATGAAATCTTTGAAATCGGGATGAATATTCCTTTTATCCGTGAAACTAAACTTAATTTCGTAGGAATGTGTATCGGCCGTGAGGATTATTTATGCGGCCAGATAGGTCTGATGAGACGAATTCTGGATTATCCGGGAATGAAATATGATGTGGATGAAAATCTAAAATATTAATTAATGGAACCTAAAGAAAAAGGCCATAAACAGGTCAACGGAATCCGCATGTACTACGAGATCTACGGTTCCGGAAAACCTCTGGTACTAGTCCATGGCGGAGGTTCTTCCCTCCTGTTTGATTTTAAAGAAATAATTTCCAGGCTTGAAAACCAATTTCAGCTCATAGGCATTGATCTGCAGAACCACGGGATGAGCGATCATCGTGATATTCCCGAAACCTTTGAACAGGATGCCCATGATGTAGCAGCTCTTTTAAAGGAACTTCAGATCGGAAAAGCTTTATTCTGGGGATTCAGCAACGGAGGAAACACCGTGCTGCAGATAGCGAATCTCTACCCTGAAATAACAGAAAAGATCATCATTGCATCTGCATTTTATAAAAGAAACGGTATGATGGAAGGCTTTTTTGAAAGTATGGAAGAAGCCACTCTCGAATCTATGCCGGAACCTCTTAAAATCAATTTTCTTAACCTGAATCCTGACTTTTCAAAACTTGAAAACCTGTTTGATAAAGACAGCAAAAGGATGCAGACATTTGAAGACTGGGACGAGAAGATTTTGACATCCATAAAAGTTCCCGCCTTATTCATGAGCGGAGACCAGGATGTTATGAAACCTGAACATGTAATGGAAATGTGGCGTCTGGTCCCCGGATCCAGGCTGATGATCCTGCCGGCAGGCCACGGCTCTTATATGATGGCAGATTTCGAAGGAAACACAGATTCCGGACTCATCAACTTTACAGTAAGTGAAGTGACAAAATTTTTAAACCATTAAGGCTATATGAAGATAAATTCTTAAAGCTTAATCGGGCTTGATGGTTAATTTAAAACTTACATTTAACTAATTAACAATAACATTTAAAAATCAGAAATCATGGCTAAATTAAATCCGTACTTAAATTTTGACGGGAAAGCAGAAGAAGCTTTCAATTTTTACAAATCTGTTTTCGGAGGGGAATTCCGTGGAGAAGTTTTCAAAATGGGCAATGCTCCCGGTACCGAAAACTTATCAGACGAAGAAAAAAACAGGGTGATGCATATTGCTCTGCCAATCGGGGACGACCTTCTTATGGCTTCAGATATTGTTCCAAGCTTCGGACAGACCCTTAACGTGGGAAATAATAATTATGTATCCATTTTCCCTGAATCCAAAGAAGAAGCGGACAGGCTTTTTAAAGGGCTTTCCGAAGGAGGAAACATAGAAATGCCAATTGAAGACCAGTTCTGGGGAGACTATTTCGGAAGCTTCCAGGATAAATATGGAGTTCATTGGATGGTGAACTATAATGAAGAATCTGCAAAATAATCTTATATTTAACTAAATTTATTGAGGGCAGTTCAAACCCGGGCTGCCTTCTTATTTTCAATATTAAAAAATAAAACAAATGGACCCAATTAAGATAGACATTACAATTTTAGCCCCGGTAGAAAAGGTTTGGAATTATTTTAATGAGCCCAAGCATATTACAAAATGGAATTTTGCCGATGAATCCTGGCAGTGTCCCAGTTCCGAAAACGATTTGAGAGTGGGAGGAAAATTTAAAACCAGAATGGAAGCAAAAGACAAAAGCTTCGGTTTTGAATTTGAGGGAATCTATGATGAAGTGGTTACGAATTCCACTATTAAATACCATCTGGAAGACGGCCGTAAAGTGGAGGTTATTTTTGATAAGATAGACGAAAATACCACAAAAGTTACCGAAATTTTTGACCCCGAAAAACAAAATTCCATGGAAATGCAGCGGGATGGCTGGTATGCTATTCTCAATAATTTTCATAAGTATGTTGAAAATCACTAAAACACCCAATTTCAGTCATGATAAATCTGGTCATAATGGCAAAATGTTTAAGCTCCATTTGTGCTGTTAATCATGTTGTTAGAAATGGTAATTTCCTGTCTGGCATTATTGCAGCACCGGCAAGAAGAGCTTTAGAAAGAGAAAAAATTGATTCTCTTGAAAAACTTTCGGGCTATTCTGAAGAAGAGATCATGAACCTTCATGGTATCGGAAGAAATGCTATGGAAAGACTGAAAAACCATATGGAAGAACATCAGGTCTCTTTCAAAAACTAATTACAGAATACCGGATATCTTTGTTATCGTATGATGCTTTTTCATCAGCGAAGATCAATAGACTGTATTTTTTACCCTTAAATTTAATATTATGAATAACGATATTTTTCCATGTCTCTGGTTTGACGAAGAATCAAAAGAGGCTGCAGAATTTTATTGCGAGGTCTTTGACGGAAAGATCACTGCAGATACTCCGGTAGTCATGAACATTGATCTGTTCGGGCAGAAATTGATGCTGCTGAACGGCGGGCCTCATTTTAAAAAAAATCCTTCAGTTTCTTTCATGGTCATCTGTAAAACAGAAGAGGAAGTACAGCAGTATTGGGACAAACTTATGGAAGGTGGAATTGCTCTCATGCCCTTGGATTCCTATTCCTGGAGCCCGAAATACGGTTGGGTACAGGACAAATATGGTGTTACCTGGCAGCTGTTTTTAGGTGAGAAGCCGGAAGATCAGAAAATTATTCCTACGCTGATGTTTATCCATCAAAATAATGGAAAAGCAAAGGAAGCCATGGAGTTTTATACCAGAACATTCCCCAATTCAAGCATTGGAAATATCCTGAAATATGGCGATGGAGGAGAAGGACATCCTATCCCCGAACCGGCAGAAAATATACAGCATGCCCATTTTACTATTAATGGTTACAGCTTTTTCTGTATGGATAATTCTTATGACCACAAGTTTGATTTTAATGAAGGCATCTCTATCGTGATCATGACAGATGATCAGGAACAGACCGATTATCTTTGGAATACCCTTATTTCTGATGGAGGAAGAGAAAGCATGTGCGGATGGCTGAAAGACAGATATGGATTCAGCTGGCAGATTGTTCCGAAAAGGCTCATTCAGCTGATGAACGATTCAGATCAGTCGAAATCGCAAAAAGTAGTACAGGCGATGATGAAAATGCAGAAGATTGTTATAAAAGACCTGGAAGAGGCTTACCATTCGTAAACGAAACGACGGATTTACCTGTTTTACACTTTTGAATTTCAGTTTTCGGCTTGCTGTTTGATGTGATTTATAAAAGATTTGCTTATGAAAACACAGAACAGATCACAATCTAAATCAAAAGTTCCCCAAGAAGGACTCTTTCCGGAGATCATTCGGAACGATTACCGGGGAAGTCAGAAACTTCAAGGAAAAAACGCCGTCATTTCAGGCGGAGACAGTGGAATAGGACAGGCTGTAGCCGTTCATTTTGCAAGAGAAGGGGCAGATGTCGCGATTATTTATAAAGAAAGCGATGATGATGCCAAAGAAACAAAAAAGCTTGTTGAAAAAGAAGGCAGACAGTGTATTCTCATCAAAGGAGATCTTACCAAAAAAGCTTTCAGAACAAAATGTGCTGAAAAGATAAAAAAGACATGGGATAATTTGGATATCCTGGTTAATAATGCAGGAATTCATACCTCAAAAAGCAGTCTTGAAAAAATCTCCGATGAGCAGATTCAGGAAACTTTTAATACCAATATCATCTCCATGATTTCTTTTACTAGAGACTTTTTACCATTAATTGGTGAAGGAGGCCGGATTATCTGCACTACATCCGTTACAGCCTACAGAGGAAGTGATCACCTGATCGATTATGCGGCTACAAAAGGAGCTATTTTATCCTTTATCCGCTCTCTTTCAGCCAATCTCGCCGAAAAGAAAATTTTAGTCAACGGAATTGCTCCCGGTCCCATATGGACGCCTCTGGTGAAAGAAGCCTTCGATGATCTGTCAACATTTGGAAAAGATACACCGCTGAAACGGGCGGGGCAGCCATCAGAAGTCGCACCGGCCTATGTTTTCCTTGCCTCTAAAGATGCAGATTATATTACAGGAGAAGTGATCCACATCAATGGCGGTGATTTTGTAGGAGGCTAATTGAAGTAGAAGCAAGAAGCAAGAAGTTAGAAGTTAGAAGTTAGATGGTTAGAAGTTAGAAGTTAGAAGTTAGAAGTTAGAAAAATGAGGCATCTATGATCTAAAATCTAATGATTTAAACTAACTTCTAATTTCTAACCATCTAACATCTAAATAAACAGCAATGCAGAAATTATTTTTTGAGATCCAAATTGATGCTCCTCCTGAAAAAGTTTGGGATGTTCTCTGGAGCGATATGACGTACAGACAGTGGACAACGGCATTTACAGAAGGTTCTTTCTATATGGGAACTTTTGAAGAAGGAAGTATAATGAAATTTTTTGATCCGGATAACAACGGCATGTACAGCCGGGTTGAAAAAAATATACCGAATAAAGAAATGAAATTTCTGCATCTCGGGGAGATTTATGGAGGAGTAGAGACTGAGCAGAACTGGGGAGAAGCTACAGAAAGGTATATTTTAGAAGAAACACCGACAGGGACAATACTGAAGATTGAAATTCAGACTCCTGAAGAATTTAAAGATTTTTTTGAAGAAAAATTTCCAAATGCTTTGGGAATTGTGAAAAATCTTTCAGAAAATCAACTATAAATACTCATCACAAAAATATAAAATATGGAAACTTTATCTTACGAAATTATAATCAACGCCCCATTACAAAAAGTCTGGGACGTTCTTTGGAATCCTGATACCTATACCGAATGGACCCAATTTTTCGGTTCCGGATCCAAAATGAGATCCGACTGGAAAGTGGGCGGAAAGACTTACTTTGTAAATGCAGAAGGTGAAGGAATGGTATCGACCATTGACAGCCTGGATGAGCCAAACCAGATTATTTTTAAACATCTGGGAATGGTAGATAAAGAAGGAAATGAAGATACCCAAAGCAAAGAAATAATGGAATGGAGTGGGTGTTTTGAAAAATATATCCTTATTGATTTCGAGGGGAAAACAAAACTTCATGTTGAGGTACAGGTCGACAAAGAATGGGAAGAGCACATGGACACAGGATTTAAACAAGGACTGAAAGTGGTCAAAAGTCTAGCTGAAAAAGCGTAACAAAGTAAATTTATTTAAAAAAGCAAGACCCTTACAGTTTTCTGGAACCTGTAAGGGTTATTTATGCAAAATTTACACTATCTTTCTATAGCGATAAATATAAAAACATGAAATTATTAACGATCCTTTTCGGTACATTTATTTTGGCTCTGTTGGGAACCTGGGCTTTTCAGGGAAAGCCGGACTTTTTATTTTCAGGAAATCTGGGAATGGCTGTATTTATCATATTTACAGGTTTTTCTCATTTTAAATTCCAGAAAGGAATGGCCATGATGATCCCTGATTTTGTTCCCGGCAAAATGTTCTGGGTATACTTTACAGGAGTTCTGGAAATTGCTGCGGGAATTGGGTTGATGATTCCTTCAGTAAGAGAAGTAACGGCCATACTGCTGATTATTTTTTATATTCTGGTTTTTATCGCCAACATCAATTCTTCCAGGAAAAACATTAATATTTTCAAAGCAGATTATACCGGACCGGGTATGAAATATCTTTACGCTCAAAGAATCCCAATGCAGCTTATCCTGATTGCGTGGACTTGGTATTTCGGAATTTACTTAAATTAAAAACAGACTTTATACCTTAAACTCGTTTTTTTTCATAAAATTTCATAATGAATGTAACATTTTGCTGGGAAGACTGTCATATTATGTATAAGATTTTTATTAATTAAAGATCGCAGTTAGACAATTTAACCATCCAAAATATGAATTATGAATATTAATACTAAAATTTTTGGTGCGGCTCAGGTCGTACTGTCAGCAATTATGATTAATGCACAGACCTCAACGGCAAAACTGCCGGGCGACCCTACGCTTCCATCCACTAAAGCAAATCTTGAGAAACTGATCTCTTATGATAAAGGAAACTTCAAATATAAGGTAGAAGATTATTTTGCAAGACCCAATGCTTCTCAGTTTAAAATATCTCCGGATGGGCTGTATCTTTCCTACAAAGAAAAGGATAAGGACAAGAAGAATCATGTTTATGTAAAAGAACTGAAAACAGGGAAAATCACCAAAGCTATTGTTGAAAAAGACGACCTTATCAAAAGCTATGGCTGGCTTGACAAAAAACGCCTTTTCTTTACCCAGGATAGAGGAGGAAATGAAAATATTCACCTTTACGCAGCAGATATCGATGGGAAAAACCTTAAAGATTTGACGCCTTTTGAAGGAATTACACTGGGATCAGTAAGGCTGATAAAAGATACGGAATTTGTTGTGGTAACAATGAACAAAAATAACAAGCAGATTTTCGAACCGTATAAGATCAATTTCAACACGGGAGAAATGACCCAGCTTTATGAAAATAAAGATGTCAATAGTCCTATTGATGATTATATTTTTGATAAAGACGGCAATCTCAGAGGATATACCGTTCTTGAAAATGGACTGACAACCAAAACCTACTATAAAGATCTGCAGACAGGAAAATTTAATCTGCTTAAGTCTACAGACTGGAAAGATACCTTCAGCATTATAGGACTTAATGATAATTCCAAGAATAAAGATGAGGCATATGTTGTTACCAATCTGGACAGTGATAAGTCCAGGATTGTGCTGTATGACCTGAAGAAGAATGCTGTGATCAAAGAAATATATTCTAATCCTGTTTTTGATGTAAGCTCCATCAGTGTTGCCGGGAAAAACAGGAATTACGAATTGGATTATGTAAGCTATGACGGAATCAAAAGCGAAACCGTTCCGGTAAGTCAGTTTTATAAAGAAATTGATGCTCAACTGAAATCTGAATTTAAAGACAAACAGTTTTCTATCGTATCTTCAGATGATAATAATGATAAACTTTTGGTTTATGTGGGAAGCGACAAATTTTATGGAGCTTACTACGAATATGATACAAAAAGTAAAAAAATAAATCTTCTTTACAACCTGATGCCTCAGCTGAAAGAAGAAGATATGGCAGAAATGAGACCTATCGAATTCAAAAGCAGGGACGGATTAACAATCAGAGGATACATCACCCTTCCCAAAGCTGCTCTTGAAGGCAAAAAAGTACCTTTAATTGTGAATCCTCACGGCGGTCCGCAGGGAATCCGTGATGAATGGGGATTCAACCCGGAAACACAGCTTTTTGCCAGCAGAGGATATGCAACGCTTCAGGTGAACTTTAGAATTTCCGGAGGCTATGGAAAAGAATTCCAGAAAGCAGGATACAAGCAGATCGGAAGAAAAGCAATGGATGATGTGGAAGATGGGGTAAAATATGCCATAGAACAGGGTTGGATAGACAAAGATAAGATTGCTATTTATGGGGGAAGCCACGGCGGTTATGCCACTCTTATGGGCCTTATTAAGACTCCGGATCTGTATGCCTGCGGTGTAGATTATGTAGGAGTATCCAATATTTTCACCTTCTTCGATTCTTTCCCGGAGTACTGGAAGCCTTACAAAGAAATGGTAAAAGAGATTTGGTATGATCTTGACAATCCTGAAGAGGCAAAAATTGCCAAAGAAGTGTCTCCGGTTTTTCAGATTGATAAAATCAAGAAACCTTTATTTGTAGTACAGGGAGCCAATGATCCGAGAGTTAATATCAATGAATCTGATCAGATTGTAAAAGCAATGCGTGCCAAAGGTTTTGAAGTTCCATATTTGGTAAAATATGATGAAGGACATGGATTTGGAAAAGAACCGAACAGACTGGAGCTGTATCAATATATGCTGGGTTTTTTTGCAGAGAATTTCAATAAGAAATAAAATTTCATTTTTATAATTATAGAGACGGAGAGTGTAATGCTCTCCGTTTTTATTTTAAACTCAAATAATGACTAATGATTTTCACAAATGAACAGTGAATTATTTGTGATATTAGTGTAAACGTTTGTGTTATTAGTGTTTATTTTAAACTCAATGATTACAAAATAAAAATAATTAAAACCACGGCCAACAAAAGAAAACCCGAATTTCCGGAAAAAATATTTTAAATTTATTAAAGTAAAACCAAAAGGCAGATCGTCATAGCAATATGGAGGTTGTCGAAGAAATAACAATGCCACAGGAGGAGAAAGCAAGTATCATCTCACAAACCGTTTCAAAGTACGGAGGAAAGCTGATGTCTTATATTCGTCCGAAAGTGAAAAACGCAGAAGATGCGGAAGATATTCTGCAGGAAGTGTGGTTTCAGTTCAGCAGTTTAACCAATCTTTCCGAGATTGTGAATGTAGGCGGCTGGCTGTATAGAGTGACTGCAAATAAAATCACCGACCGTTACCGCAAGAAGAAAACGGAAAATCTTGAAGATTTCGTCTATGAAGATGAAGACGGAAGTTTTTCTATCAAAGATATCTTGTTGCTGGACGAAAGCGCAGGTCCTGAAGTTAAGATGTTCCAGGACGAAATCTGGAAAAAGCTTTTTGAAGCATTGGATGAACTTCCTGAGAAACAAAGACTCGTGTATGTGGAAAATGAACTTAATGACAAAACTCTACAGCAGATAGCCGATGAACAGGGTGACAATATCAAGACCATTATCAGTAGGAAAAACTATGCTGTGAAGCATTTAAGAAACCGCCTGAGAAAATTATACGAAGATTTAAATAGTTAGTAAAAAAGAAATTATGAATTATAAACACAAAAAAGGCTGGATTTTTTTACTCTTATGTCCACCATTGATCTTAGTTACCGTTACATTTATTGTAATGTGGCTTTGGAACTGTCTGCTTCCTGAGATCCTGGGTGTGAAATCCATTACATTCTGGCAGGCGATGGGAATTCTGATCTTAAGTAAGATCCTTTTTGGAGGATTCCATTTTGGAAAGGGAATGAGAGACTTTAAAGAAAGAAAGATGAGAGAGAAAATGGCTGGACTATCCCCTGAAGAACGGGAGAAATTTAAGGAAGTTTGGAAAAACAGATGCTCGGGAGGATTCTTCAACAGAAACAACGGATAATTTAAAATTTAAGAAGTAGTAAAGTAAAATTGAAATTCATCCGTCTATATAAAAAACAAGAAGTAGTAAAATTTAAAATTTTGAAAAAATGAAAAATTCAGCATTAAAAGGAGCTCTGGGAGCATTAGCTGTTGTTGGGGTGGCATTAATTGCCAAAAAAGCAATACAAAGAAAAAGATTTATAAAAGGTATTTTCAGCGAATACGGAATCAAAGAAAAGTCACCTTTCGGCTTGGCTGATAAGATCAGAGAAATGGACGAAGAGCAGTATCAGGAATTGAAAGGAAAATTCAAAAAAGAATTTGCTTCAAGATGCTGCCGTAAAGAAAATAAGGATAATACTGTAGAAGCATAAGCAGCAATAACTAAATTGAAATTGTTAGTTCCGGCGCGGGAAGCTTTGCTTCCCGCGCCGGAATTTTTTTTACCTCACAGAAGCAATACGGAAAAAAATAAATTCCTATTTTTGTATAGCTCAATGAAAGACTACTACTATTTTCTCGGAATTTCTCCGGATGCTTCAGAAGAAGACATCAAAAAGGCTTATAGAAAATTATCTTTAAAATACCATCCGGATAAGAATGATAACGACGATTTCTTTGCCGGGCGCTTCCGTGAAATTCAGGAAGCGTATGAAATATTGAATGATTCAGGAAAGAGACGTACCTATGATCAGAATTTAGAGAACCATCAGAAAAGTTTCAGGTATAATACTCCGCCTTCCATCAAGACTTTTACTTCTAATAAAGTTCATGCTAGAAAAGGAGAGGAGATTATCATTAACTGGCAGACGAATAATGCCGATGTGGTAAAAATACTGCCTTTCGGCCTTGAAAAACCTTTTGGAGAAAGGATATTTAAGATTACAGAATTTAAAGACGGGAAATTTCAGCTATTGCTTCATGCTACAAATTCTCTGCTTCACAAAACGGCAGTACAGGGAATTACGATTACTGAAGTCTTTGAGAATGATGCTGCTCAGTTTAGAGACAGCGTTGAAGAAATGTTTAAGCCTCAGCCCAGAACACCGGTCAACAGAACAGGCCAGCCAAAGATCATGATGTTGATCTGGGGAATTCTTATTTTGGCGGCAGCAATATATTTCCTGTTCAGAAATTTTGGCTAGTTTAAGCCATCTTTTTTCTTCCCGGACACTTTTTGCATCTTTTTCCTTTTTTGAATTTCTTACAACATGATTTTTTTTCACAAAACAGGTCTTCATTATTGAATGCGTATACTGGCGATAAAGGCGGTACTTTAAATGGGACAATCATATTCATGCTGCAAATATATTAATTTAGAATAAATATAATTAATAAAATTTCATAAATGTTATAACAGCTGTATATCAGTATGTTTAAAGTGAATTTAAAACCTTGTTTTAAGCTGAAAATGCAGGTTTAATGATAAAAATATTTCCCTGAACGATTTAAACTCTACAATAGAAAGTTGAAAACTTAGACTTAATAAATTAAAACAGACAAGAGTTTTTCTCTGTCGTTTTGGCAATGTAGAAACCCTTGTACAGTCGCTTAAAAAATTGTAATTTTACGAATCTTTTTTACGAACAAAATCTAATAAATAAAAATGAATACAGAACAGTTTGTGAGCCGTCACATTTCCCTTAATGAAGCCGATAAACAGGCAATGTTGGAAAGATTGGGCGTTTCAAGTATTGAAGAACTAATTTCTCAGACCATTCCTTCTTCTATCCGTTTAGAGAAAGACCTTGAGATCTCTGAGCCACTTTCAGAATACGAAATGCTGAACCATTCCAAAGAGCTGGCGTCGAAAAATACTGATTATACAAGTTATATCGGTTTTGGATACCACAATACTTTATTGCCTTCAGCTATTCAGAGAAACATCTTCGAAAATCCTAGCTGGTATACTGCGTATACTCCTTATCAGGCTGAAATTGCACAGGGAAGACTGGAAGCTCTTCTGAATTTCCAGACAGTAGTGTGTGATCTTACAGGTTTTGGGCTGGCTAATGCTTCTCTTTTAGATGAATCCACTGCTGCTGCTGAGGCTATGCACATGTTCTTTAACAACAGAACGAAGGACCAGAAAAAAGCGAATGCCAACAAATTCTTCGTTTCCGATCTTGTTTTACCTCAGACAGTTTCTGTTTTAAAAACAAAGGCAGAAGGTTTAGCCATCGAAATTGTAGAAGGTGACCACGAAACTCACCAGCTTGACGAAACGTATTACGGTGTCCTATTACAGTATCCGGGAAAAAACGGGATCGTTTTAGATTACACGGAAGATATTGTAAATTATAAGAAATTAGATCTGCAGGTGGTTGTAGCTTGTGATCCGATGGCTTTGGTTAAATTAAAATCACCGGCTTCTATGGGAGCTGACTGTGCTGTTGGAACTTCACAGAGATTTGGTATTCCACTGGGTTACGGAGGACCTCACGCAGCATTTTTCTCTTGCAGAGAAGATTATAAAAGAGACATTCCGGGAAGAATCATCGGAGTTTCTCAGGATATGTACGGAAAACGTGCACTGAGAATGGCGCTTCAGACCAGAGAGCAGCACATCAAAAGAGAAAGAGCAACGTCTAATATCTGTACAGCCCAGGTACTTCTTGCGGTAATGGCAGGAATGTATGCAGTGTATCACGGTCCGAAAGGGTTAAACTACATCGCTGATCAGATCCACTTTAAAGCAAATGCCTTGAAAAACGGTCTTAAAGCATTAGGATACCAGACGGTTGAAGAGCCGATCTTCGATACTGTGAAAATCACAATGAGCGAGGATGAAAAAGGAAGATTAATGAGAATGATGCTTGATCACAGACTTAATCTGAACTATTTCACAGAAGGTGTAGTAAGTGTAGCGATCAACGAGAGTACAACATTGGAGAAATTAAATGTTCTGATGGCTTCTTTTGCTCAGTTTAAGGACAAGCAGACTTTCAAATTAGAAATTAAAGAAGGATACAGCATTCCTGAAGAATTGTTGAGAAAAGACGAAATTCTTACGGAGCAGGTATTCAACAAATACCATACAGAAACAGAGTTGATGCGTTACATCAAGCGTCTTGAAAGAAAAGACTTATCATTAACGCACTCAATGATCTCTCTTGGATCTTGTACCATGAAGCTGAACGCAGCTACCCAAATGCTTCCACTTTCATGGGCAGACTGGGGAAGTGTTCACCCGTTTGTACCGGTAGATCAGGCCGGAGGTTACCAGGAAATGATCAAAGAACTGGAAAAAGACCTTGCTGAGATTACTGGTTTCGCAGGAACTTCATTACAGCCGAACTCCGGAGCTCAGGGAGAATATGCGGGATTAATGGTGATCAGAGAATATCACATTTCAAGAGGTGAAGGCCACAGAAATGTAGTGTTGATCCCTCAGTCTGCACACGGAACAAACCCGGCTTCTGCAGCGATGGCAGGAATGAAAATCGTAGTGGTGAAAAATCTTGAAAGCGGAGAAATCGATTTTGAAGATTTAAAAGCTAAGACAGAGCAGAATTCTGCGAATTTATCCTGCGTAATGATCACGTATCCGTCAACTTACGGATTCTTTGACGCCAACATTAAAGAAATTACCAGCCTTATCCACGAACATGGCGGGCAGGTATATATGGATGGTGCCAATATGAACGCTCAGGTAGGATTTACAAGTCCCGGAAACATCGGAGCAGACGTATGTCACCTGAATTTACACAAGACTTTTGCTATTCCTCACGGAGGAGGAGGCCCTGGAGTTGGACCAATCTGTGTGGCTAAGCACCTGGTTCCTTTCCTACCTTCCAATGCGAATATCAGAGTCGGAACTAAAGAAGCTATCGAAGGTATTTCTGCAGCGCCTTACGGTTCAGGTTTGATTCTTAACATTTCTTATTCTTACATTAAGATGTTAGGAACTGATGGACTGAAAAAAGCAACAGGCCACGCCATCTTAAATGCCAATTACCTTAAAGAGATTTTGGCAGAGCATTTCCCGATCCTGTATTCAAACGAAAGTGGAAGAGTGGCTCACGAATGTATCGTAGACTTCCGTCAGTTCAAATCTTTAGGAATTGAAGTAGCGGATGTAGCGAAGAGATTGATGGACTATGGATTCCATGCACCTACGGTTTCTTTCCCTGTAGCAGGAACATTAATGATTGAACCTACAGAATCTGAAAGCAAGTCTGAAATCGACCGTTTTGCAGAGGCATTAATTTCAATCAAAAAAGAGATTGATGAGATTGCTAACGGAGAGGCAGATCAGGCTAACAATGTCCTTAAAAATGCTCCCCACACCGAGCAGGTGGTAATCTCGGATTCCTGGGATAAGCCATACAGCAGAGAAAAGGCAGCTTATCCGCTGGAGTGGGTAAGAGACCATAAATTCTTTGCTTCCGTATCCAGAGTGGATGAAGCTTACGGAGACAGAAACCTGGTTTGTACTTGTGAGCCGATTGAAGCTTATATGTAATCAGAATATAATTCATATAAAATGACCCGTCTGGAATCCAGGCGGGTCATTTTTTTTTTATTTTTATCATGTTATCTTCTTCGGGAGCTGTATGCTACAAGAAGTGCTACAGCCATGGTACCAAAAGTTACCATTGAAACTGTTTTAATTGATACTTCACTATTATTTGTCTGTGATGTATTATAATCCTTCTCACACGAAGACAGGAACATTACTGTCATGAATAGACAGCTCAAGAATAATTTTTTAATCATATAGATGTATTTGTTTGGTTTTAAATATTTTATGATCAAAAAAGATACCAACTAACCTATATGAATAATAATTCTATATGTGATAAATAGGAATGTCAAATTAAACTAATTTTGGAATAATGATTAAACTAAATGCAAGAATGGACAAAACCTTAAAAAAACATTTATTTGAGATAACAGAGCCGTTTCATTTATTGGTAAGCCATACAAGGATATATATTGGCTTTACTTTGCTGAATGAATGTCCTTGTTTTCTTTATTAACATGCCAGAGAATTTACTTTGTTTGCCTTTGCAATAAAAATACAATTGTTTTCAGATATTCTCTTATCCTGAACTCAGGAAATTACTGTGTATAAATATAAAATGCAAGAAATTACGGGTAATTGTATTATCTGTCTTTAACCTGTAATTTTCAATGACTCAATAAGTCCTCCGCTTAGTTCGAAATTATATTTTAAAATAAGTGGGCTCCCTGGAAATGTTCCTGAAATTTCCACTGACAAAATATTGTCTTTTTCGATGTAATCTAAAGGTTTCATGGCTATCTTATACTCTTTGTTGGCAGTGTCAATCCAGTTTTGTATTTCTGTTTTGCCCGTGTGGGTTTTGCCTTCGTCAAATACAACAGCAGTGTCGGTAAAGCAATCAGCATAGGCATGGCTGTCAAATTGGGTTTGTGCTTTCACTAATTTTGAAATGATGTTGGGTAAATTCATTTTGTTTTATTTTTAAGTTATTAAATCGTGGGTATCGTTCCTCCATCAATAATGTATTCCGTTCCTGTGAGATAATTAGCTCTTGGTGAAACCAGGAATCCTACCAGTTCAGCTACTTCCTCGGGTTTTGCCGGTCTTCCGTAAGGAATTCCTCCCAATGCATCCATTACACTTTGTGCAGCCTGTTTTACACTGCTTTTATTGGTTTCAGCTATCCGTTCCATCATCCTTGTAGAAGCTTTAGTCATGATCCAGCCGGGTGAAACAGTTAATACGCGGACTCCTTTTGGAGCAACTTCGTTGGATAGGCTTTTGCTGTAATTAAGTAAGCCCGCTTTTGCAGCGGCATAGGGAAGCGTACTGTCATATAATGGTAATCTGGCCTGAATGGAGGCAATATGAATAATGACACCGGTTTTCCTTTCAGTCATTTGTGGTAAAAAACCTCTGTCCAGGCGTACCGGCGATAAAAGGTTAGTCTGTAGGGATTGTAGCCAGTCTTCGTCGGTCAACACGGCGAAACCACCTCCTTTAGTCTCTGAGCCTCCAAGATTGTTGACTAAAATATCGAGTTTCCCAAATTTCTGTATAACCTCTTCCACCACTTTTTGAGTTCCCCGAGGGGAGCTGAGATCTGCTGAAATAAAATGCAGACCCGGATTTTCTTCTTCAGGCGGGTTTCTTGCAACAATAATTACGGTAGCTCCTGCACTTAATAATCTTTCTGCAATGGCTTTTCCAGTTCCTTTTGTGCCACCTGTGACCAGGGCTGTTTTGTCTTTTAGCTCATCATTAAAATTAAATTGATTTTCCATTTCTTAAATTCTTTCATACAAATTTCCGAAGTATCTTCATTTCCGGCAATAAGGGAAAATCGAATTGCATACGGAGTAATTTTTCCCCTATTGTACATTTTGGAACATTGGGCTAATTTTACAGTATGTATGAAAGAAAAATTCCTTTGAACTTAAATTGCGGTCTTGACCTGATCGGCGAAGTACTGTACGGAAAATGGAAGATCCGTTTGCTGTGGTTTATTAATGAAGGCTATCAACGTCCGAGTGAACTTCATCGCAAAATTCCTGATGCTTCAAGACGGGTACTGAATATTCAGCTGAAAGAACTGGAGGAACATGAACTGGTCTCAAAGATTATTTATGCCCAGGTTCCACCAAAAGTAGAGTATTATCTTACGGATTTTGGTAAGACACTGATTCCTGTAATTTCCATATTGGGGGCTTGGGGAGATCAACATGAAGAGCGGTTGCGAGAGGTTATTTTAAAAAGATAAGAGCCGATATGATTTTTTAAGTTACTATTTCCCTTCATTCCAATAATAAGAATCCGGATACATCCTTGTTCCAAAAACAGCCGTTCCCACCCTCACAATGGTGGCACCTTCTTCAATGGCTGTTTCCAGATCGCCGCTCATTCCCATGGACAGTTCCTTCATTTCTACGTTGGGAATATTCTGGCTGATGATGTCGTGCTGTAGGGATCTCAGGATTTTAAAACAGCTTCTTACTTTCTCTGTTTCTGCACTGAAAAGACCAATGGTCATCAGTCCTTTAATCTTTAATGTGTTGAATTCAGAAATTTTTCTTGTCAGTTCAACAGCATGATCCGGATGCACTCCGAATTTACTTTCTTCGTTAGAAGTATTCACCTGAATCAGTACCTCCATTGTTTTTCCTTCCGGTAAAAGCCTTTGATGGAGCTTTTCTGCAAGATCCAGACGGTCCATAGACTGTACACAGACCACATCATACTTTAAAATATCCTTGATCTTATTGGTCTGAAGATGTCCAATAAAATGATTTTCATGTGGTATATCTTTCAGCTCATCATATTTCTCTTTCAGTTCCTGAACTTTATTCTCTGCAATTAAGTTTTGTCCGTTTTGTAAAGCTGTTTTAATACGGTCAGCAGAAACAGTTTTTGTTGCCAGCAGTAATCTGACTTCATCAGGATTTCTGCCCGCTTTTTCACAGGCCTTCTTTATTCTGTTATTGATGATCTCGAGATTGTGGAGGATATCTTCTTTCATGGCTGCGTAATTTCTCTGGCTTCCAGTTTTTTAATTAAAGCTGATTTTACCGATGTTAAAGCATGGTCTTTCGCTTCAGCAAAAGAAATGCTGTATTTACGGTCTATTTTTCTCAGTTCTTCCGGGAATTTTGACAGGAGATCATCATAAAAAGTATCCAGAAATTCAACAGAAGGCATTTCATAGCTGATTTTCAGCTGGAAACGTCTCAGCAAGGCTGTATCAATGATTTCTGCATGATTTGTGGCACAGATTAAAAGAGCATTTTCAGGATAATAATCGATCAGCTGGAGCAAAGTGTTCACCAGTCTTCTCATCTCACCGACATCTTTATCATCACTTCCTCTCGCTTTCCCGATCTGATCCAGTTCATCCAGAAAAAGAACAGATCTTTCTCTTGCAGCTTTATCAAAGATCATTTTAATGTTTTGCGAAGTTTCCCCGATACGGGAAGAAACGATATTGCTCAGGTTTAAGATCAGTATATTTTTGCCCAAAGCATTGGCAACAGCTTTGGCAGTCATCGTTTTTCCACATCCGGAATTGCCCTGCAGAAGGATCTTATTATTTACAGGAAGTCCATATTCCTGCAGTTCTTTTACGTAAGTATGTTCTTTAATGAGCTGTACCAGCTGAGCTCTGTTGTCGTTACCGAGAAATACGTCGTTGAGGGTCACTTCCTCTTTGTCCTGAATGATGAGATTGTACAGATTCATGCTAAAACTAATAATTCTTATCTGTACAAAGATAAAGCTTTATTGAATGCTGAGTGGAGCCTGAATCAGATTTAGAAGGTAGTCCAGACCGGGAAAGGGATAATATCAATAGAAATGGGCTTTAGCCCGTTCACAGATATTTAACAAGAAAAGCCGAACTATGTGTTCGGCTTGACTATTGGGATATATAAAATTTGCTATGAAATTCTGTTAAAGGATATGTTTTTTAGGCCCTTTTACTCCGTTGAGTAAAAGAGCAGAATCTGAATATTCAGATTAAAAAACATAAACAATACAATTAATATAGATGTTCTATAGGCTTGCCTTAAATAGAACTTAGTTTCTTTGTTCTCTTTTTACTGTCATAAAGTAAGAAGCGAATACTACTACACATGTTGCGATACCGATGTAAGTTACCATTTTTTGTTTTATTTAATTATTTGACTTTATTTTATCAATTTTCTAATTGCAATATTACAGTTTTCAAATCACGTGCCAAAGCAAATAATTATGATGTATATCAGTGTGTTATAGGTTTTAATTGTTCATTTTTGTTGACTATTTGTTTACATAAAATTAATACGTTTTTATGAAATTATTAATATGTTTATTGCCTTATCTGTAAAAAATTGAAAAGTTGATAACTGTTTCAATACTTCTATATTGGACTTGATAAAACAAAAAATTAAAAATGCCATGCATAATATTCACTTTTAGTATGCCATTTGAACGTCAGATTTAGTGCAGAGGAAGAAATATTATGTTAAGAAAACTTATTGTTCGGAAGCAAATTTTATCCCGGAATATTTAAAGACTGACAAATTGTATGACACCAAATTGAAAATTTTGTCACATGATTTGGAAATAATGACAGTTTGAAACATCTACTGTCAGAACTATTTAAGAATGATCACTTTTTATTTTTGTAAATTGTAATAGTAAATACTTTGATGAATATTCACATTATAGGGATATTAAAAGAAGCATTTTCTTAGAATATTTCTTTATCATATCATTCATATAACAAAAGGAAATATAAGAAGTTAGATAGCATGAATAAGATGGAGCAATAATGTCGATCTTATTGTTCAGTTTTTAGCGTAAAGAAACAGCTTTTCCCTATTTTTGTAGAAAATAAGCCTTATTATGGGACGCAGTTATATATTTCTGGCCTTAGCAATCGTATTTGAAATTATAGCGACAACTTTTCTGAAAAAGTCTGAAGAGTTTTCAAAGCTTTGGCCTTCCGTAGTTACGGTTATAGGATACGCTACCGCATTTTATTTCCTGAGCCTTACCCTACGGCAGATCCCTGTTGGAATAACTTATGCAATATGGTCCGGAGTAGGGATTGTCTTTATAACAATCATTGGGATTATTGCTTTTAAACAGGTTCCGGATCTGCCCGCCATTCTTGGAATTGCACTGATCGTTATAGGTGTGATCATCATTAATGTGTTTTCAAAAATGGGAACGCATTGATTTTTTGATTTAAAATTTAATTATTTAAACCATTAAGGATTTTCTTAAGTTTAAGGCCGATATTTGAAATTATTTTACTCTGGGATTTGCAAAAGGATTGTAGGATATTCCGATGTTGAAATAGAATGAAGGTTTGTAACTGGCTTCAAAGAGATAATCTTTTAAAGATTCTTCCTTGTCAAACACTCTTGCCTGTGGAACCGCTCTGATTCCGGCTTTTAGAGTTCCTATGAAATTACTGCCGAGATTATGCTCGTAAATAGCTCCGGAATTAATCTCCAGCTGTCGGAATTCATAAGTTTTAGTATTTCGGTATATATAAAAGGACGTATTATCCATTTCTGTACCCAGAGAAATTCTGCTGTTAGTGAAAATGTCCCTTCTGATCAGTAGTTTTTTAGGAAGCAGGATGTCAAGAACCCATCCGTTGCTGAATTTGTTTTCATAGGTAAATATCGGCAGCAGGGGAATCTGAGCACTCGGATCAATAAAGCCGGCCAGCCCCACCAGCATTTTTGTTTTTGGAGTAGCTTTTAAAACAATAGAAGCAGTCATCAGCCCTCTGATTCTTTCAAAATGCCGGTCACTTCCATCCACCGAAGCACTGGCAGTATAGATTGCTGTCTTATTGAATAATTTGGAAAAATAACTGAGATTGACAGATTCTGAATGATAATGGAAATCATTCTTTTTTTCTGTTCCGGATAAAACCGGTTCTTCTGTACTGAATGCCGTATAACGATAATTCAGGGCAGTGCTCAACAGCCAGTTTTTATTTTTTATAAAATAAATATTGGCGTTAACTTTTAATTGCTGGAAACCTTTCATCTTATTGTCAGGCAGTTCTGTTCCCTGAAGTCTGGAAGAAAAACGGTAGGGTGTTGTTTGGGTATAATCAATATTAAGATCGCGGTTCTGTGGAAATTTGTCAGCAAAAAATGCTCTTACCTTCAGTGGAATACTGTCTCTTTTTTGAGCATAGGCAATATTCTTTAAAGGGAACATAGCAAGCGGTACAAGGACTTTTCTCAGTGTTTTCATGGTTTATTGTAAAGTATGGATGGCGGATTGAAAAAAATGGAACACAAATATCTTGTCATAAAATATCTCGATGCTGTTCTCTATGATAAAATTTCTATGGCGAAAGGTATCAGCAATGACATCTTCTTCCACAAAGACAAACCAGATCTCTTTAAGTAGGTTCTGCCTCTTAAATTCTTCAAAACTATTCCAGTCAAAAGGGGAAGAATGTTTCAGATTATAAAACAGGATCCCTTTCTTATCCCCATTGTCCTCTACAATATTAATAGGATACTGAATATAGTTTAAAATCCTGATCTCCGAATGATAGCATTCCACGAAATGATGCAGGTCGATCATCTGTATTACCTTCTCTTCTTGCTGGGATTCTGTCATATAAAAACATTCTGAGGTTATTTCTTCTGTGAGTTCCTGAAAAACGGCTAATTCCATAAGCATAAAAATTCATGTCAAAGAAAGAAAGAATAACAGAGCCGGAATTTTTTTTTATACCAAACCGCTTCTATTTTATACGAAACCTGTGTACTTTACAATTCGTATAAAAAAATCCAGGGTTTGTATAATATTATAGAGACTTCTTACGTTATTCTCTATTTTTGTTCTGTATTAAAAACGGACTATGAAATACAGCACACAAAGATTTAAGGAAACCCTGGTCATGGACTTTCTGGTTGAAGACCGGTTTAAGTTCCGCAGGCATCTGCTGTTTCTTATTTTCTTTTTCTTACTGCTCTACAGTGCACGGTTCTGGCACTGGTATTCCGGGATTTATCAGTATTATGTTTTATTGTTTGTATATACCGTACTGATTGTAATGGTATATATTAATATCTATGTCCTGGTGCCAAAATTTTTCTTTAAAACAAAATATATTACCTATCTGATCCTCCTGGTGCTCATGGGAGTGGTGGGACTGAATATGATAGGCAATGGTTTTAAATTCTTTTTTGAAGATTTCAGAGTGGAAAATATCAGAAAGGAAGGAGAGAAAGGAAGCATCTATGAAGGGATCATCATGTGCATCCCGATTATTCTGACCACAACTACCGTAAAGCTGCTTCAGAAATGGATCAATGATACCAAAAGGATAACCGAGCTCAATAATCTTACCCTGCAGATGGAACTGAATGAACTCCGCAACCAGATCAATCCGCATTTTCTCTTTAATATGCTGAATAATGTGAAAGCGCTTACAAGAACAGATCCTGAAAAAGCATCTGCAGTAATTGTTAAACTTTCAGAGTTTTTAAGGTATCAGCTGTATGAAAATGGTGAAGAGAAAACCCTCCTGACTTCGGAAATAGATTTTTTGTCCAACTTCCTTAATCTTGAAAAAATAAGAAGAGAAAATTTTTCCTTTGATGTAAATGCAGAAACAGAAAGCAGAACTTTAAAAAGTACTTTTATTCCTCCCAACTTATTTACGACTTTTGTTGAAAATGCCGTAAAACACAGTGTGGATATCAGCAGTAGAACATCGTATGTGACAATTGATATAAGCGTTAAAAATAAAATACTCCATTTTGCCTGTACCAATTCAATGAATCCGAGTCGGAATATATCCAATACAAACTATGGCGGACTGGGACTTGCCAATATTAAAAGAAGGCTTGAGCTTCTCTACGGAAACACATTCAGCCTGGAAATTGCTTCCGGAGAAAAAGAATACACCGTTAATTTAAAAATTCCTGTATGAACTGTATTATAGTAGATGACGAACCGTTGGCAAGAGCAGAAATGCGTTCTTTGATCAATGAAACATCAAAAGCCGAAATCCTGGGAGAGTTTTCCAATGCTCCTTCAGCTCTGGACTTCCTTAACACAAACAACGTAGATCTGATCTTTCTGGATATCGAAATGCCAATGGTAACCGGGCTGGAATTTGCTGAAATGCTTCCCAAAAAATCCCTGATCATTTTCACTACAGCCTATTCCCAGTATGCCTTAAAAAGTTACGAACTGGAAGCTGTAGACTATCTGCTGAAACCAATAGATAGCAAAAGACTGGAGAAAGCTATGGAAAAAGCCATTCTCTATACAGAGCTCTTATCACAAGATACGGTAAAAAATACAGTAGAATCCAATACGGCGGATTTCTTATTCATTAAGGCAGACCGGAGATTCTACAAGATCAGTTTTTCAGATATTAAATTTATAGAAGGCCTGAAAGATTATGTTGTTATCCATACCAGGCAGCAGAAGCTCATTACAGCCATGAACCTGAAAACCATCCACCAGAAAATTTCGTGGGAAACTTTTCTGCGAGTAAGCAAATCTTATGTAGTCAATTTTGATTTTATCGATTCGTTTGACAATCATAATATTTATATTGATGAATCTGAAATTCCCATAGGTGAAGTCTACAGATCCGATTTCTTCACAAAATACGCCGGTGGATTTCTGAATTCTGAGGGATAAATTACAGCTTTCGGCCTATAAAACGGATCACAGAACCTGTTCCGTTGTGAAATACGCCTTCGCTGAGCTCTATTTCTTTTTCTTCAAGCTCTATAATATCATAGTTGGGAAAGTCAGCTCTGATCTCATCTATTGAAAATAATGACCCAATATCTTTAGGCCCGCCCACCTTTTCATTTTTTGTTACATAATCAAGATGATTTTTGCTGAAGGCTTCAAAAATAATAATACCTCCCTTACGCAGATACCGATCCAGCATCTGATGAATTGAAGACTTAATTTCGGCTGGGAAGTGTGCATAAATAAGAGCAATGGCATCAAACTGTCCCTCCTGAAAGTTCAGCGTCTCAAGCTCACCAATCTGATAGTCAATAGATGTTTTTTGATTTTCAGCAAGCCGTAGTGCTTTACTTTTACCTTCGCTGCTGATATCGAAAGCGGAAACTTTCCATCCTTTTGTAGCTGCAAAAACAGCATTCCGGCCTTCACCTTCTGCAGGAAACAGGATAGAGCCGGGTTCCAGTTTTTCTAACTGCTCTTTTAAATAATTATTGGGCTCTGTTCCGTAAGCGAATTCTTCACTGCTGTACCGGTCGTTCCATCTGTTCAGCCATGTATTATCTGTCATTGGTAAGAATTTAAGTGTTGTTTGGTTATTTATTCATCAGTCGCTGATGAATCATAGTTTCATTGAAAGAGCCAAATATAGGATGTTTCCGGCCATTTCCGTGAATGGAAAAAGCACTGATGAAAATAGATTTTGTAAATAAGTTTTTGAAACGCAGGCTGCAGTAAATTGTTTAATAAAGCGTCTGATCCTTTTCGCAGTAGAAGCTTCGCCTTTTTCCCAGTCCCGTCTGTTTCTTCACGAGTTTCTGTCCGCATTTTGGGCATATTGTTTTGGTATGGACGAGCCAGTGTTTCTTTAAGACGAATTCCCGCTTCCATGCCAGGAATTCAAAACTGTAATTTCGGGTTTCAGCGATAAGTTCTTTCATTTTTTTCGCAGGCAGATTCCCTATTTTACTTTCCGGCTGAACGCCAATTCTGAACAGAACTTCATTTTTGATAATGTTTCCCAAGCCGGAAAAAATATCCTGATCCATTAAGACATCACAGACCATCCTGTCCGGTTTGGATTTCAGTTTTTTCTCCGCTTTTTCAGGGTTCCAGATATCACTCATAATGTCGGCTTCCCAGTCTATCGTGGATAGGAATTCCAGTTCTACAGATTTTACGGAGCAGGTGTAAAAATAAATACTTCCGGTTTTGAAAAATAAAGACAGGCGCAGGCTTTTGTCAGGTTTGGTCTGTTCATCAATGCTGTAAGACCCGAACATCAGCAAATGAATACGAATGGCTGTATTATCTAAGACAAGATACGTCTGTTTTCCGAAGGTGCGGATCTCACGAAGGGTTTGGCCAATCAGCGTTTCCTTCTCGAATTTGGCATTGCCTGAAGCTTCCGTCACTTGATTTCCGGTAAACGGCTGCAGGCTTTCTTTCATTAAAATAATAGATGGTCCTTCAGGCATGGCTTTGCTTTTCAATAAAAGTTCAAATACTATTCCGTAAAAATAAAATTTGGAGTAATTTTGAAAAATGATGAATTTAAACCAGATTTTCACGAATCAGCGTACAGGAAACAATCCGCATACTAAAGCTTCAAGAACTGATTTTCAGAGAGATTTCGACAGAATTATCTTCTCTTCTGCTTTCAGAAGGCTGCAGAATAAGACCCAGGTTTTTCCTCTTCCCGGAAGTGTTTTTGTACACAACAGGCTGACGCACTCGCTGGAAGTTTCGTCGGTAGGCAGAAGTTTGGGAAGTATTATCGGGGAATTTATCTTTGAGACCTATAAAAATGACCTTACAGAAGATTCTAAAAATTTTTATCTTCATAATTTAGGAAACGTAATTGCGGCGGCATGTCTGTGTCATGATGTCGGAAACCCGGCTTTTGGGCATTCAGGAGAAGATGCGATTGCGAGTTATTTTGAGCGGAATGAAAAAGACCTGAAGCTGAAGTTTAATGAAAAAGAATGGGCAGATCTTGTGAACTTTGAAGGAAATGCCAATGCCATAAGAGTTCTGGCCCAGCGCCAGCAGGGAAAAGACGATGGCGGAATCCAGCTTACTTTTTCTACTTTAGCGAGTATTGCAAAATATCCGTGTGAAGCCGTTGCCAGAAAAAAAGGGATCATTCACAGAAAGAAATTCGGGTTTTTCCAGAATGAGAAAGAAATTTTCCTGGAAATAGCAAAGGCAACGAATTTAATCTTAGAAAATGAAGAGCCCTATATATTCAAAAGACATCCTTTCGTATGGCTTGTAGAAGCTGCAGATGATATCTGTTATAATATTATTGATATGGAAGATGCCCACCGGTTGGGAATTGTATCCACTGCAGACTGTGAGAATCTGTTTTTTGAACTCATAAAGTCTGAAAGCAATGATACGGACAGGGTGAAAAATAAGCTGGCTTCCATTTCCAATGAGAATGAAAAGATCTCATATCTGAGAGCAAAAGCGATTAATGCTCTGATTAACAAATCCCTTGAAATTTACAAGCATAATTTTGAGAACATTCTCCAGGGAAATCTGGATAACGGGCTTCTTGATATTTATAAAGCGGAGAACCGTGCCCTGCAGGACATCGAGGCGTTCTCTATTGAGAAAATCTACAACCATAAAGCTGTGGTGGAAATTGAGAATGCAGGTTATAATGTCATGTATGAGCTTCTTGATCATTTTATTCCCTCTATTCTGAAACCTGAGGATGAAAGAAAATCTTACGATAAAAAAGCATTAAAACTTCTTCCGAGACAATTTGTTTACGAAGAAGGAACAGATTATCAGAAAGTATTAGGGGTGATAGACTTTGTTTCAGGAATGACCGATAACTTTGCCACCGATCTTTACAGAAAAATCAAAGGAATTGATATAGGAATGACTGTATAATCTGAACAACAATAAAAATAAAACTCCCGGAGATTCCGGGAGTTTTGCGTCTTATTTCTTGGTTTTCGAAACCTCTTTGATCAGAGTATACTTTATGGAAGATCCATCCGCCGGAGGATTGGCAATTTTTTCGGTTTTTACTCTCAAAACGTATTCATATCCCGGTTCATAAGTAAATCCATCAATATTCGTGTAGAAATTGGTCCAGCTTTCTGATGCTTTTTCTTTTACCTGCAGGCATTTCATTGGTGCTACTCCTGTACAGTCTGCAGTTTCAGGTCCTACAATGAAGGTTTTTTCATCGGCTCCGGCAGTATTGGCCGTTGTGGTACATTGTGTCATTGCGAATAGTGCTACTGCAGGAACAGCGCCTTTTAGAATGGTTGCGATAATTTTCATAAACTTTATTTTACCTCTTGGTTCCAATTACTGTGCCGAAGTTTTTGACGCAGTTCTTCTATTGTTTTTTAGTTTTTAATTATTTAATTTGAGCACTTCTAAAATTTTAACCAAAGAACACTATTACCCGAATATACTATGAATAATCCGATTCAAATTGAAAATTACAAAATTCAGAAGCCTGAAGCATGGGCTGGAAATATAGAAGATCATGAGCTGATTGATAAAATCAAAGACTCTGAATTTTCGAGGAAACAGGTTGATGAAGGAAGAGATTACTGTTATTTTTTAGATAAAAAATATTATACCAGCAATAATGAAAACAGCGAATACGTCTGCATGGCCTATACTCTTAATGAGCCGGTAAATCTGGAGCGGGCTTCTGTTTCGGAGGTTGTTATAGAAGAAAATGAAGTTTACAGTATTCACAGGATCAGTGTCTTGAGAGACGGTGTCTTGATCGATAAGATTCCGGATACCAAGATAAAAGTACTCGACAGCGAGAACCAGAGCAGCGGTGGAATTTTAAGCAGTAATAAAAAGATCAATATTACAATTAAGGATCTAAGGCTTTACGATGTACTGATCCTGGAAGATTCGCGGTTTAAAGCATTTACAGAGCGTGATTTCCTGAGAAAGGAATTTTCAAAACATGTATGGGTGAGTCCGGATAATTATTGGGCATACGGAAGCTTTAAGTTTACTTTTATCAATGACCGGGAACAGGATATTGCCTATAAAAAAACATTTTTCAGGGATGAACAGGGAAATGTTTTGAAACCTGAAATCCATCATCTGAAAAAAGGGGAGAAGTTCATCATAGAAGAGGAAAATTACATTAATTTGGCAGATGCCAGCCGTGAAATTTTCCCGTTTATAGATTTTGCAACCGAAAACAGCTGGAAAGACCTGTCCAATTATATTGCTCCGATTTATGAAGAAATGTTCACTGCATATTCCTTAAAGGATTTTGCGCCCAGTCTTGCTGAAAAACTGGATGCGATTGCCGGCCTGGATGAAAAGCTGCAGTTTGCCATAGAATATGTTCAGAATCATATTTACTATATCTTCAATGCCGATGAGATGAATGGACACAGACCGCAGGACCCTTCTCTAACGTATGAAAATAAGCAGGGCGACTGCAAGGCCAAATGCGTTTTACTGAAGATCATTTTAGATTACATCGGCGTTGATTCTTCAGTGATTCTCGTTAACTTTCATACAGATTATTATATTAAATACTATCTGCCTTCACTGCTTAGCTTTAATCATGTGGTGGTAAAGATTAACTATAAAGGTCAGGAATATTTTGTGGATGCTACGGTCCGGGATGAATTCGGACTGATAGAAAACCGTGGATTTATTTACTTTATGCATTATCTTGAAGTGAAGCCGGATCAGGTATTGCAGGAAAGAAAATCATATCAATTTCCCTATTACTGTATTGATGAAAAGATTGAGTTCAATACCCAAAATACAACAGGACGGCTGAAGCTGACCACAATGTATAAAGGAAACCGCGCCAACGCGATGAGAAGATATTTTAAGACGACCAACAAAAGGGAAATCGTGGACAGCTGGAACAGTTTTCTGTTTTATGGGCTTAATTATTCTAATGACAGGAACGGAACAGATATCAGGAATATTTTTAAAGATGCAGCCATTGATATTGTTAGTGATGATAAAAAGCTGAATGAATTCAAGATTCATTATACCGCTACAGTAGAAAACCCTTATTATGTAGATCCCCAGAAAAACCGTTTCTTAATGTATTTTGACCGCAATGTCATTAAGGCAAGTGCAAGAGATTTTATACATAAAGATCTTCCTTTCTGGCATAACTTCGACAGTGAAAAGTATGAGATCAGTCTGAATACAGATCAAAAGATTGATACCCAGGAAAAATATACCGTTCAGGAAAGCACGATAAGCAATCCCTATTTTGAGTATAAAAGCCGTAAAAAAATTGCTAAGAATGGTGCTGCTGTTTTTATAGAATACAATCCTCTGGTGAATCTTGAAATTCCGCAGGATCAGTTTGAAAAATTCCGGGAAGATCATCATACGGTTGCAGACAGTAATTTTGGATTGGGGATCGATATTATTGAACCTGGTCTAATGAATATGATCAAGTTTAACTTTAGAAAGAAGTTTAAATAGATTGATATATAATACTTTGTGTTTTGTACTTAAAGTTATATTTAATGTTGGGTTTTATTTTTCAGCGGCCGGAGGCCGCCGAAAAATAAAACCTTTTTATCTCAAATTCTCTCAAATAAATAAAATACAACCTATCAGTATAATGAATAAAATATATACAGGAATACTGTTCTTAACAGCCAGTTCCTTTCTCTGCGCTCAACAATTAAAGAAAGAGGATATCACAGGATTCTGGAAACTGAAAGAATCCGGTTTTTATGAAAACAAGAAAAAAGTAATTAAGGATTTTGACAATTGCCGCCTGATGCGAAACTATTCTATAAGGGATGACGGTTTTGCTGTCTATAATTATATGGAAGGAAGCGCGGGAGACTGTATGCCCTCCGAACCCAGGCTTTCGTTCTGGAAGATAGTGGATGACAGGCTTCAGTTTTATGTTGAAGGTCAGATTCTTGAAGAAGTGACCGTTACATTTAATAAAGACAAAACGGTTACATTTTCGACCTACAGACCGGAACATACCAAGGTGGATGGAGATGCTTTAGCAGAGAAAATAATAAATACCATCCATTATGATATTCTGGAAAAACAGTATTGATTCATCTATAGAATCAGAAAATGCTTCTAACCCCTGATTATTAAGCTTAAAAGATCCCAGTTGGTAAAAGCTTTTGTAGTTAAAGTAAATAAGTTCTTACCCATTTTCAGAACTCTCTGTTTCCTTTGGTGCCGGAGCTATTCCTCTGAATTTTTGTTTCCCGGTTAGGAGCTCAAAAAACAGCCTGAAATCCGAAACCAATGACCATAAGGAATACTTGAAAGTTGCGGGTTTATTTTTCTCTATGACTGCATGACTGAACCAGGCAAAACCATATCCTACAATCGGAATATACCACAAAAACCTCTCCTTGCCTGAACTGATAACATACCAGATCACAACAAATACCAGAAGTGTTCCGATGAAATGAAAGATTCTTGTTCCTGTTTTACTGTGCTCGGTAAGATAGAACTGATAAAATTCCCCGTAAGTTTTTATTCTTTCTGACATGGCAGTATTAGTTATAGTTTCTGTGGAGACCTATGCAATAATTCTGCCGGTTTGATGAAAAAATAAAAGGCAAATTTGCTGATCTGCGAATTTGCCTTTTATTATACTTTATTTATGTTGATTATTTTATGCCGCTTCTTTTCTTAGCTTACTGTTTTTGTAACCGTAGCAGAAATAAATTACCAGCCCCAGAGCAAACCAAAGTCCGAACCAGAACCAGTTTTCATGGCTCATCCCCGTAAGAAGATACAAGCAGGAGCTTAATCCGATTAAAGGAATTAAAGAGAAATTCTTAATAAAAGTGAAAACACACAGAACCAGATTGATCAGAATAAAAACGAAAATAGAAGCTCTGAACTCGCCTTCTTTTGGATCACTCCAGTCCGTCAGATTAATGAAAAATTCCGGCTGCCAGATATAGAACCCAATTAATCCACCGATAAAAATAGCAGGGAATATGAATTTACCATTAATATAAGGAAGGTGGAATCGGCCTTTGATCTTTTCCTTTGCAGGAAGCATTAAAACTCCCGCACATACCAGCACGAAAGCGAAGATCGTTCCGATACTTGTGAAATCTAGAATAAAAGTTTTATCCGTAAAAAGGATCGGAACTCCTACTGCAATACCTGTAATGATGGTAGCAAATGAAGGCGTTTTGTATTTTGGATGTACAGTCTTGAACTTCTCAGGCATCAGTCCGTCGCGGCTCATCGCATACCAGATTCTCGGCTGTCCCATCTGGAATACCAATAATACAGTAGTAATGGCAACAATAGCTACGAAAGAAACGACCAGTTCCATCCAGGCCACATTAGCATTTGATTTTTCAAATATGAATGAAAGCGGATCTCCTATACCGTCAAACTTCCTGTAATCAACCATTCCTGTTAGAACAAGTGTTAAAGCAATATAAATTACCGTACAAAGCACAAGAGAAACGATCATCCCTTTTGGAAGGGTCTTCTGAGGATCTTTGGTCTCTTCGGAAAGAACACTTAATGCATCAAAACCGATGTAGGCAAAGAAAACTCCTGAAACTGCACTCATTACTCCAGCAAAACCGTTGGGCATGAAGGAAGCGACCTGCGTTTCCGGATTTACCGGCGTCCAGTTATCCGTATTGATATAGGCAAAGCCTACCAGGATCACTAAAACAATAACCGCCAGTTTTAAAATAACTAAAGAATTATTGAAGTTTTTACTTTCTTTTACACCTACGTAACATAGCCACGTAATGAGGCCGTTGATCACTAATGCAGGAACGTCAACGATGAATTTTAAACTGCCGATCAGTGGGGCAGACTTCCAAGCGTTTAAAAGTTCCTTATTCTCAGAACCGTTCTGAAAAGCCTTCCGGGCTTCTGTATAGCTGCAGGTAAGATAATCAGGGATATGCATGCCCAGACGTTCTAAAAAGCTGGTGAAATAGTCGGACCAGGAAAAAGCCACATAAATATTCCCGAAAGAATATTCCATAATTAAGGCCCATCCGATCACCCATGCAATCAGTTCTCCAAAGCTGGCATAAGCATACGTATAGGCAGAACCTGCTGTAGGAATTCTGCTCGCAAATTCAGCATAGCATAATGCGGTAAAACCGCAGGCAAAACCACAAATCAAATACAATAGAATCACTCCGGGGCCGCCTCTGAAAACTGCTTCACCTAAACTGCTGAAACTTCCTGCTCCAATAATGGCTGCAATACCAAAAAAAACAATATCCCAAACACCTAAGACCCTTAAAAGGTTGGTAGAAGTATCTGTTTCTGAATAGTTTTTCCTTCTAAAAAGTTGATTCATTCAATATGTATTTGAGTTTGAAAAAAAGCAAATGTAATGATTTTTTATTTTGGTGATGGGTGTAATCATAATATTTTGTTAAAAGGGCTGAGACTTTAAGCGTTAAAGGCCTTTATTCTTGATAAATAGGAATTTCGACATAGCTGTCATTGTACCATTTTATTTCCAGTGGCTCGCCAGAATCCTTTATCGTTTCATCGCTCACATCTTTTCCTGTTCCGTAATTGATCTGCCAGCTTGGACTTTTATTGACGCCTGCCAACAGAACAAGCCTGCTTCCTTTTTCTATTTTTTTGCTTATGAATATTGAATTTTTTATAGGAATCTGTTCTATTTTACCGGGTTCAAGAAGCTGTCGGAAAGCATTGTCTTTTGCATAGCTCGCTCTTACCATATGAGTTGATAACAGGACAGCTTTGCCATCCGGTTGTATCTGGTACAGATAAGTATCCGTGTCAAAATCTTTTTTGTTAATGGAAACATTGAAGAATCCTGCCAGGTTTCCACTTATAATAAGGTCTTTGCCCAAAACCTCACTTTCAAAATATACTGAATTCGTGGTTTTTATGCTGTCTGTTTTACTTACGGAGTGATAAGTATCTTTTTGATCCCGGTTTTTAAAATCAACCGTCTGTTTAATAAAGCTTTTCTCTGTGGGCAGATTAAAAACAGATGGACTGCTTTTACGGTCCTGAAGGTAAAATTTAAGCGTTGAATTATGCATTTTTTCAAGGCTGGGAACATGTTTCCATGTATTGGTATTCATCACCTGGAAATTAATTTTATCTTTTAAAAGGGCTGGTTTTTTACCGTTTTTCAGAATATAATCAAACCAGGAAAAAGCTAAATCATCAATACTTATTCTGGCCACAGGGTCTATGGGTCTGCCGTTTACGAAGGTAAATCCAAAGCTTTGTGCGCCGCCATGATCATACGGACCCATGACCAGGTAATGATTGGCATTCTTATTATACTGATGATGAGCCTTAAAGTAGGAGAGTGCTCCAATCTGGTCATCATCATAATATCCTGTAGTCGTTAAAATAGGAATATTGATGTTTGCAAAATCTTCTTTATAAGGAACCATTTTCTGCCAGTACTGATCGTAACCCGGATGATCCAGCCATCTTTGGAATATCCTGTTGGGCTTACCGCTGATGGTATCTAAAGCCCTGAACGATTTTCCGCTTTTGTACCATGCCGTATTGATAGAATCCCATTTCGTGAAATTATTAAAATCGGCTTCATCAGTAAGCTTATTGTTCGTGACATAATTGATCCACTGCAGCATATAGCTCATGAATACATTGTTTTGGGAAGGATAATCTATTCCAATGCCTACAGCAACCTGCGGAACAATTGTTTTTAACGCCGGATGCAGTTTTTTTACAGCAGCCCACTGGCTGAAACCTAAATAGCTTCCGCCGATCATCCCCACTTTACCGTTGCTCCAGGGCTGTTTGCTTACCCAGTCGATCACTTCATAAATGTCCTGTGACTCATGCTCGAAAGGATTGTTTTCATCATTGCTGTTTCTTTTGCCACGTGTATTTACAACAGCGCCTACATAATTATAAACGGCAGCTCTTTTTCCAAAATATGAATCAAAAGGTCCGGCATAGATATTATTGGTAAGAATAACGGGCAGAGGAGAGGTGTTTTCCTTTTTTCTGACAATAGTGATCGTCAGGGTATTTCCATTTTTGGTTTTCAGATCCTTTGTTTCGGTAATGAATTTCTCCCGGTCTTTTAACTCCGCCAACTGTACAATCTGAGGTTTAGTAGCGGAAAAGATCTTATAGTTTAGGTAACTTTTACATAAGGCCAGAGCCGGGGCGTAATCTATACTGTCCTTATCTTTCTGTTTGCTCAGTGTTTCTTTCAATAACTTTCTGGAGGCAGAAACATCTCCGTCAACGGCTAAACCTATTTTGGTGAGCAATTGTTCCGGGAGGCTTTCATACTTTTTATTGAATGCTTTCTGAAGTGCATCGGAGAAACTTATTTTTTCTTTTTCCTCCACCAGTTTTGCCATGCTGTAAAATTCATAGGCAATAAATTTGTTTCCGGCCATATGATGATCCGCAAATTGATTCCGGTAATCTGCTAATGTTGTGATAGATGTTTTATAGTCTTTAGCGACCATCTGCAGCCGCAACAGGTTATCAGAAAAAGCGAGTCTGTTCGTTTTTTTAAGCTTAAGCAATTCCGGTTGTGTCATCAGTTTTGAAGCCAGCAGAGGCATTTGTTTTTCCAGAACAGCAGAGTCGGTTACTGCTGTTTTCGGGAAGTAAAACTTCTGAGCCTGCATGAGATTGACAAATATTAATGCTAAAAGTATCTTAATTTTCATGATATGGTATGTTTTTAGCTGCTGTAGAATGAGAATTAAATCAAAATATTTTTATGATAATTCTATATTGATATCTATTGAACTTTTATGATACTAAAGTAATCATTTTTTATCATCAGACAGTGAAATGTATTCAATGGGTATTTTGGATTATTAAACCTTTTAAAACTTGCTTAAACAATAAGTTTTTAATATTTTCGTTAACTTATATAGACTAATCTTTTTATTCAGAAAAAGAATGAATTCAAAAAAAATCCTTCTCTCAGCTGCCGTGCTTTATTTCGGAACTTCCGAAGCGCAACAGTCACAGTACTTTACACAGAAAGAAAATTACAGATTTAGCCTCGCAGAAAATCTTTATCAGACCAAAATATACAATGCTTCCCAGTTCGAATATGCAAGACAGTATTTCTATAACCAGAATTTGTCCAAATCGAGAAAGGAAGCAGCGCAGTTTTTTGATAACGTGATCGGGGTGATTCTGCAGAAAAACCATGCGGAGGAAGGGTTAACGGCCTTCATGAAAGAATATCCAAATTCTGCGTACTTTGCTCAGGCTAATCTTCCGCTGGCCGATTACTATCTGGCTAAAAAAGATTTTGAAAAAGCTTTAGAGACACTGAAAAAAGTGAATCAGTACCAACTTTCAAAAGAAGAGAATACGCAGTATATTCTGAAGCTGGGCTATGCCAAATTCATGATGGGTGATACCAAAGGAGCTACAGATGCTCTTGAGGAAGCCTATAAAACAGCAGATGAATCCCAGAAAGGAGACATTGCTTATATGTTGGGGCACTTATACTATTCAGACAGACAGAGTGACAAAGCATTCCAGTATTTCGATTCGGTAAAGGACCAGCCCAAGTTTTCTAAACTGGTGCGTCCTTATTATGTACAGATGTACTATAACGACAAGAATTATGACCAGGCAATTACCGAAGGAACCGCTCTCCTGAACGAGGACATTTCTGAAGCTTATAAAGCAGAGGTTCATAAGATAATTGGAGAGAGTTATTTCATGAAGAATGACTATAATTCAGCATATCCACACCTTAAAGATTATTTGAATGTACAGCAGAATCCTTCTGAAAATGACCTTTATGAAATGGGATTTGTAGCTGCACAGCTGAAAAAATATGATGAGGCTGTTTCTTATTATAACCAGCTTATCAACAGCAATTCGGCACTGGCACAAAATGCTTATTATCAGTTAGGAAATGCCTATCTGGCAGTAGATAAAAAGCAGGAAGCCCTTTCCGCGTTCCGTTCTTCCTACCAGATGGATTATGATGCCAAGGTAAAGAAATTAGCACACGAACAGTATGCAAAATTAAGCTATGATATCGGAAACCCGTTCGAAAGCCCTTCTGCAGTGATCCAAAGCTATATCAACAACAATCAGAATGATGCGAATGCTCCGGAAATGAGATCGCTCCTTGTGAAATCTTATTTATATTCCGGAAACTATAAAGAAACCCTGAATGCGATCGACAGACTTCAGGACTCTACTCCCGAGATCAATAAAGTAGATCAGGAGGTTTCTTATTTATTGGGAACAGAAGAATTCAACAAAGGAAATTATGATGAAGCTGAAAAATATTTTCTGAGAAGCCTGGGATTCAATATCAATAAAGAGTTTTATAACAGAGCATTATATTGGTTAGGCCAGGTGTATTACCAGAAAGGAAATTATCCGTCTGCCATTGCCCGTTATGAGAAGCTTATTAACGAAAATTTCCCTGAAAAACAGCAGCTTCCATACGATTTGGGCTATGCTTATTTCAAAGCTAAAAAGTTTGATCAGGCACAGACCTATTTCAAACAGTATCTGGGCAATCCGAAGCCTGAATTTAAAAATGATGCGGAACTTCGTCTGGCAGATATTCATTACGCGAATAATGACCTGAACGAGGCGATTGCCATTTATGATAAAAATGAAGATGCCACGGATTATACCTTATACCAGAAAGCGATGGCTTTAGGATTTAAAGGAGATACGCAGGCTAAGATTACCAATTTAAAGAATCTTTTATCCAAATATCCGTCTTCTGAATATTACGATGATGCTCAGTATGAAATGGGAACGGCTTACGCTGCCCAGGATGATTTTGCGAACTCCAATGATGCTTTTGCCAAAGTGATCAAAACATCTTCGGATAAAGATCTTATTGCCAACGCATCTATTTACAAAGCACAAAATTATATTGACCTGAACCAAAGCGATAAAGCCCTTTCTGAGCTTAAATCTTTAGGTGAGCAGTATAAAAATACAGCGTATGCTGAGAAGATCGTTCAGGCGGCCAAACCTGTTTTCACGAAGAACGGAGATGTTTCAGGATATGAAAACTTTGCAAAAAGCATCGGTGTGAATGTGGATGCTTCTGAGATCGACGAAATTAATCTTTCTACCGGAAAACAGTATTTCACCAAGAAAGATTACAAAAACGCTATTTCTTACTATGAAAAATATTTAACACAGAATCCTACGGGAGAAGGCCTTTATCAGGCTAAATACGAGCTGGGAGAAAGTTATTATCAAACCAATAATGCTACGAAAGCCCTTCTGGTTCTTCAGGAAGTGGCCTCGGTTCAGAATGATTACCAGGATGATGCACAAACCCGCCTGGCGCAGATCTTCATTGCTCAGGGGAATACGGCAGAAGCCCAAAAATACCTTGAGAACCTCAAAAACTCTTCAGATATCAGCATTAAGAACTATGCGAATGTAGAGCTGATGAAGATGTATGCGGATGAAAAAAACTTCTCTCAGGCTGAAAAACTGGCCGATGCAGTGATTGCCAACACGAAAAACTCTTCAGCAGTCATTGAAACAGCGAAAGTGATCAAAGCGAGAAGCTTAATGAATTCTGGAAAAGATAAAGACGCACAGACCGCTTATACTTCCCTTGAAAAATCATCCAACACATCGGTGGCGGCAGAAGCATTGTATGCAAAAGCTTATTATCAGAATAAAGGAAAAGCATTCAAATCTTCAAATGAGACCATCTTCAAGTTGGCCAATAACTATGCATCCGAAGACTATTGGGGAGCAAAAGCCTTGGTACTGATGGCGAAAAACTATGTGGGACTGAAAGATAATTATCAGGCAAGCTATACCTGCGACCAGATCATTGAGAACTATAAAGATTTCCCGGAGATTGTAGCAGAAGCAAAAGAGGTTAAAAAGCAGATTAAAAAGTAAAGTGTATAAAGTGTAATGTAGAACCCAGTAAGTACATTATACATCCGAGATTATACATTAATACAAATATTGAACAATGAACAGAAAAATTCAATTATTATCCATATTATTTTTAGGGTTTTCGCAGTTTGCGTTTTCCCAGATCAAAGAGGAGAAACTGATTCTTAATAAGAAGAGGGAACCGGAGGTGAAGAAGATCGAGAAGAAGAAAACCTCTGTGGAAACAATTAAGAATTATCCGCCGGAAGAGAAATCCCAGAACCCTATGAAATATACGATTACAGATGTGCCTGCGGTTTCTGATTTTAAAACTTCCACAATACAAGGACAGGATGTAACTCCGAAATTCGAAGGAACAGCTCAGAATAATTATGTACAGTTCGGAATGGGTAACTTCGGGAAAATCCTTGCAGATGCCAATATTTCCAAGACGCTTGATAATAAGCTGGAAGTAGGGGCAGACTTTCATTTCCTTTCCACTCTGGGCCTGAAAAAAGAATATGCCTGGGATTCCAAGCAGAGTGCTACGGCGATCGGAGCTTATCTGAATTCATATGGTGAAAAAGGAAAATTTAATCTGAATGCCCAGTATGGACTGGATAATAACAGATATTACGGGATCTATGCTCTGGAACCTGCAGCAGATGTAGATCTGAAGCAGAGAGTAAGCCAGTTCAAGGTGAACGGATATTACGATTTTTATTCCAATGAGATTTTAAATGATGTAAGAGTAAAATCATCTTTCCTTAAAGATCATTTTGATGCACAGGAAAATCAGGTTTCCATTTTGGCGAACCTTTCCAAGCATGCTGTTGAGATCGGAAAGTCAGGAATTAATTTAAATGCGGACTTAGGAGTAGGATTGGAGGCTGTGAAAACGGAATTTGCATTGGTAGATAAAAACTCATCCAACTTCTTTAATACGACGCTGGATCCTAAAGTGACGTTCAGAAAAGGAGACTCTTATTTGATGCTGGGATCTACATTTTCTTTCTTAAATGCTAAGAATTCAAATGATGTGCTTGGCGGTGAGGTTAAAAATAATAAAACATACTGGTTTCCACAGGCAGAGTTTCAGTTTGCTGCTGCTAAAGAATTTAAATTCTACGGTGGGGTAGACGGGGGCTTAAAGCTTAATACTTTCGGAGATATGTTGCAGGCCAATCCATTTATTGTTTCTGACCAGTTTTTAAAGCCAACAGAGACGAAATACCATTTCTATATAGGATTGAGAGGGGACATTGATGAAACATTCAAATATGACTTTTCTGCCGGCTACGGAAAGATGAAAGATATTATGTTCTTCCAGGGAAACAGCCTTTTCGACAACGTTTATACTTTGAACCGTTCTGCCTATAATTTTGCCAATACATTTTCTGCGGTTTATGATGACGGAAATGTAAGTGATATCAAAGGAAGTGTACAATATTTCCCTCTTGAAAACCTGATTTTAGACGGAGAAGTAAGGTTTACCAAGTACGACCTGAAGAATTACGAGGATATTTATAACGTTCCTTTAGTCAATGCCAGCATCGGAGCAAAATACACCATGCTGGATAAAAAATTACTGTTAGGATTCAAAGGAATCTTTGCCAGTGACAGAACAACCAATTCTTTTGCCCTTGAAGGAGTAGTCAATCCGGATATGGTTTACCAGTCTACGGAAAACAGAAATGATAAAGTGGGAGGCTATGCAGATTTAAATCTTTCTGCAGAATATAAGTTCCACAAAAACTTCAGCGTTTTTGCCATCGGAAACAACCTTCTGAACTCTAATTACCAGACCTATAAAGGCTATAAAGTCTTAGGTGCACAGATTCTGGGTGGAGTGAAGATTACCTTCTAAGCCTAAAAAAAATCAATACAATAAAAGCCTTACATTCTAAAATGTAAGGCTTCTTGTTTATAACTGTCTGCTTTATTTAATTTAAGGGAAGTATGCTTAATAATTAGCATAAAAAAAGAGAAAATGCAATTATTTAATTATCAATAATATACAAATTCTCTTTTATTAAAGTGACCGCAGAAGGATTCGAACCCTCACTGTCGGAGCCGAAATCCGAAGTTCTATCCATTAAACTATGCAGCCATGTTCATCGGCAGTGAATAGTCTCAAAAGACCTGTCACTTATGATTTCCGACTGCGAAAATACTGATTTTTTTACAATTTATAAAGCCTGAAAAAGGTTAATTCAAAAATCATGGCAAGATAAAGTTATCTTTTTATACCAGAGAGTGAATGGAGGCAGAGACAAATAATTAAAGCTCAGTTATTTAAAACATTATGCTATTTAAGTCACAAATTATAAAACAACTGAAACAATGTTTCGGTTCATCAATACATCAGCAGGCATTGCCTAAATCAAATAGTAGGCAAACCTTTAATGAATTTACAGATGATATTAGACCGTAGGAGTTCCGGTACAAGTTATAATTTATCTGTTGGGGCGTGCACTGTCTGATACTGCTGCATTGATAGTACCGGTGGCATTACCTGTATTATTATTGCTTGTTTTTCTACCGCCTATATGAGTTTTTGTGTTTATACTGTCCCGACCTGCTGTACTGTCTGAAGAGTTCCGGGGGGATGAGGCAGCTGTGTCAGTATCGGGATAAACACTTTGGGTATTGGCTGAATCAGCAGAAGCTGTATTTTTATCTTCGTTATTTTTTTTACAAGCTAAAACGATAAAGCTTACGGCCATGATTGATAAGAATAAATTTTTCATAAGTTTATTTTAATGATGAGTTAGTGTTTTTAAATGCTATGGTTGTTCAAAATTAGATATTTACTCATCAATGCTTCTATGAGCGAAATCATAATAGATTAACTGCAGGCGGGAGTAACATAATAAGATTCGCAGGTTATTCAGTTTAAAATAAAAAACGGGAAATTTTTGAAGTACAAAGTGAAATTTTGTCACTTTTTGTGAAAAAAAAACACATTTTCCAGCATGGTATTTTTTTTGATGTTTTTCATGTACAGCTGGCCAGCTGATTGTGTATAAAATGATTGTTTAACTTAAAAGGATTATTATGAGTCTTATTAAAAGAAACCCGAATGGCTATTTAGCTCTTCCAGGTCTTTTCGATGATTTTTTTAATCGTGAACTTTTTAACTGGGGAAACAACAATTATTCATCAACCAGTACAACGGTTCCTTCAGTAAATATCAGAGAAGATGAAGATGCTTATGAGGTGCAGATTGCTGCGCCGGGAATGGATAAAAAAGATTTCGAGATAAAACTCGATGGAAACCTCTTGACCATTTCATCCTCTAAGCAGGATACCAGCGAAAAAAAGCAGGATAATTTTACCCGCAGGGAGTTCAGTTATCAGTCTTTCCAAAGAAGTCTGGAGCTTCCAAAGGATGTTGTTGATCAGGATAATATCAATGCAAAATATGAGAATGGACTGCTTTTACTGACCATTCCAAAGAAAGAGGATGCCAAACAGAAACCACCGAGATTGATCGAAATATCTTAAGGTAATTTCAATTGTCATGAACTAAGAAGAAGACCTAAAATGGTCTTCTTTTTTTATTAATATGCTTTGGTCGTAATAATAGGTCAACCATATTAAAATAAACACTGGGAAATCTTTTTTTTAACATTATCATATTTTAACATTTTAGTTTAAAATTTGAAAAATACTGTGTTGCAATAAGATATGAAGGCTGTAAATTTTGCATGATTAAAATACGAGATAATTTCATTATATAATATGTTAAATTAATATATGAGGCTAAATAATATATTAATAATTAATTATATTTGTTCAAAATTAAAAACCACCAAATGTTGAATTAAATAAAAAAATATAATATTTTTAGGTTTATCTGTAGTATGGGGAATGTTTTTAAAATTAAAGAGTTAAGGTATGTACCTAGGTGGTTAGTTTTTTTTATAGATATTTCAATCGTTTCTTTTTCTGTCTTAACGATCTACCTGTTATTAAAAAAACTGCACGTTACAATTTATTTTGTTGAATATCTCAATGAAAAAATTTTAACGATTATTGGAGTAAATATTCTGTTTATGCTCCTTTTCAAAACGTATGCAGGAATTATAAGATATTCTACTTTTTTTGATTTTTTTAAAATCCTGTGGTCTTCAGGTAGTACCTTTATAGCGTTGCTGGGGCTGAATTTTATATCCGCTATGGTGTTGGGCAGGCCACTCTATTTATATCCGGCTCTTTTTCTGTTCTTTTTCATCTCCACCCTCCTGATGTTCTTTTTCAGAATGCTTACCAGTCAGATTTTTAGTATGGTTATGGATCGTAAGTATAAGGGTGCTTTATCCAAAATAAGAATTGCTGTTGTAGGAGTGGAAGGCGAATCCGTCTCATTGGCCAATGCGATCATTCATAACCCGGGGCATGCTTATCAGCTGGCAGGTTTTTTTAGTGCCAGATCGGACTCCAAAAAAGCAATGCTGCTCGGCCATAAAGTTTATAATAAAAAGGAACTTCTTAAAAGTAAAGATCTGACCCATCAATTTGATGCCGTTTTAATCCGGGGAAGGATCGATAAAACGGAAATGGAAGAATGGATGGCCCTTGCATTGGATAGAGGATTGAAAGTGCTGAAAGCGCCATGCCTTAACAAAATAAAGGAAGATGGTATTGTGGGAGGTATCACCCCCCTTCAAATTGAAGATTTGCTGGACCGCAGTCCTATAAAAATAGAAAGTAAAGAGGTAAAAAGCCGTCATTTTAATAAAAGTATTCTGGTAACCGGAGGCGCGGGGTCTATTGGAAGCGAAATTGTAAGGCAGGTTGCCCAGTTGGATTCATCCCTTATTGTGGTTGTGGATCAGGCTGAATCACCTTTACATGAGCTGAAACTTGAATTGCTGGAAAGATTCCCGGACCAAAATTTCAAATTTGTGCTGGCAGATATTTCGAACCACTACAGGCTTGAAAAATTATTTGAGGATTACCGTTTTTCAATAGTATATCATGCAGCGGCCTATAAGCATGTTCCTTTGATAGAAGATAACCCTCATGAAGCTATTTTTGTAAATATCGGAGGCACCAGAAACTTAGCATTATTATCCAGACAATATAATGTCAGCCGTTTTGTGATGGTATCTACTGATAAGGCAGTGAACCCAACCAATGTGATGGGTGCTTCTAAAAGAGCTGCTGAACTTTTTGTGCAGTCTTTACAAAACTCTCCGGATAATACTACGAAATTTATTACCACCCGCTTTGGAAATGTATTGGGATCTAACGGTTCTGTAATACCACATTTTAGGAAACAGATTGAAAAAGGAGGTCCGGTTACTATTACCCATCCTGATATTATCCGTTATTTTATGACCATTCCCGAAGCCTGTGAGTTGGTACTTCAGGCAGGAACAATGGGAAAAGGAGGTGAAATTTATGTTTTTGATATGGGGAAGCCTATCAAAATCCTGGATCTGGCAAAAAGAATGATAAGGTTGTCGGGATATACACCGGATGTTGATATTAAAATTGATTTTATTGGTTTAAGGCCAGGTGAAAAGCTGTATGAGGAGCTTTTAACGGATAATTCTACGACTATTCCTACCCATCATGATAAAATAATGATATCAAGAGATCCATTGATGGAATTTGAGGATATTGAGCTATTGTGCAAACAGATTATGCGGTCGGCTCTAAAAAAAGAGAGTTTACAGGTGGTTAAAATTCTAAAAGTAATTGTGCCGGAATTTATAAGTAATAATTCAGAATTTGAAATTTTAGATAAGACACCGGAACATGAAGTCTATCAATAACATAGTTGAAATTATGATATTAATAAGTGGAAAATAAACAAATATTTTTACTGTTTTATTTCTAATCGGAATGAAAATTGCTACAAAATGAATTGACTTTTAAAGTAAGATATATTCATTTAGACCTATTTCAAATTTAAGTGAATTTGTGTTTAATATGAAAAATATACTTAATTCTACCTTTTGTTGTAAATATCTTTAATAAAATTGAGTATTAATTCGAATAGACTTAAATAACATATATGAAGAAAACTATTATTACATATATAATACTGTTATCGGTTACTTTACTTTCATGTAAGCCCAAGCAGAATATGGTGTATATGTCAAAGGATAATATGGAAGAGGAAGTGGCTAAAGCAAAGTTTCAGGGTTTGCATATTCAGGAAGGGGATGTTCTTCTGATCCTTGTTTCTGCACTCGATGAAATTGCTGTAAAGCCTTTCAACCTTAATACCACCAATAAGGTAGGAAGCGAGGCTACTACCGGAATCAATCAATATGTACAGCCAAGTGAATATTTAGTGAATGAAGAGGGATATATCTCTTTCCCAGTTTTGGGGAATATTTACACTAAAGGAATGACTCAGGTACAGCTAAAGCAGGAATTGGAATCCCGTCTGAAGAGATATCTTACGGATCCTATGGTGTCGATTACTCTAAAAAACTTCAATGTAAGTATTTTGGGTGAAGTTAAAGATCCGGGTCAGAAAGAAAGTGTTTCCCAGAAAATTAATGTGTTTCAGGCACTTGGCCTTGCAGGTGATATGACGGATTATGGAGACCGAACGAATGTAAAACTTATCCGTACAGGGGACGATGGTGTAGATCAGGTTGTTAATATTGATCTTTCCAGATCGGATATTGTAAGCTCACCGTATTATTATATGAAGCAAAACGACATATTATATGTACAGCCGGATAAAAACAAGCAGGTTCAGGCCAATACCAATCCGAACAGAGCTCTTACATTCCAGATTATTGGCGCATTACTAACGGCAGGGACACTTATTGTTGCTTTAACAAGATAATAAAAATATGCAGCAGACAGAATTTCAGGCAAAGCAGGAAAAATTGAATATAAGAAAAACCATTTCTAAATACCTGTACAAATGGCCATGGTTTATTGCTTCTATCATAGTTTTTGTAACAGGTGCTTACATTTATCTTAGATACAGTGTTCCCAAATATCAGTCAAAGACTACCCTCAAATTTGATAAAAAGCAAAATGACCTTTCTTCAGCTTTGGCTGATCTTGATAATCTCGGAATAGGTCTGGGCAATGCAGATGAACTGAAAAGTGAGGCAGCAGTGGTGAACTCCCGGCCTATACTGATGCAGGTGGTGAAAAACCTTAATCTCAATGTAGAATATTTTAATGCAGGAGAAATTAAAGATTCACAGCTGTTTGCCAAAGCACCTATAACTGCAAAGATATTAAGCTATACTAATGAAAAGTTTGTATCCTCCCAATACTCCATATCGGAAATAAAGGGAGATCAGTTTACGCTTCACAGTGAGAAAAAAAAGGATGTCATAGGGAAATTTAATATTCCTTTACAACTGGACTTTGGAACGGTGATTTTGCAGAGAAATGCTGCTATTACAGCGAATTCTGAATATAAAATTATTTTCTCAAGTCCCATTGAAAAAGTAAAAAAGCTTGAAAAAACAATACGGGTAAATATTCCGGATGAAAAAGCTATGCTAATGGAAATTAGCCTGATAGGATCTCTTCCTGAAAAGTCAGAGGCCATTCTGAACGAAGTGACCAAACAGTATAATCTGGACGGACTGAGGGACAAAAACCTTCAGGCTCAGAATACCCAGGCATTTATTGATAAAAGACTGGAAGTGATCACTAAAGATCTCTCCGGAGTAGAAAACCAGAAAGAAGATTTCCAAAACCGTAACCGCATCGTTGATTTGCAGGCGCAGGCAGAACTTGCCCTGCAGAATACAAGCGAGAATACTAAAGTGCTTCTTCAGCAGCAGGCACAGCTTGATCTTCTGAATTCCCTTTCAGCAGAAGCTTTAAAAAGCAACAATCAGCTTATGCCTTCTAATCTGGGGCTAAGTCCTTCATTGGAACAGTCTATCTCCCAATATAATTTGCTTATTATCAGTAGAAATAAAACTCTTAAGCAAGCGACCAACGAAAACCCTGCTGTTATAGAGATGAACAGGGAAATTGCTTCTCTGAAGAACATTATTCGCGACAATATCAATGAGCAGAAGCAAACGGTACAGACAGGAATTGCCCAACTTCAAAACCAAATTTCAACCAGTAATAATGTCATAGAAAAAGTTCCGGGACAGTCTAAGGTTTACAGAGGAATAGAACGTCAGCAAAATCTTAAAGAGCAGCTCTTCTTATTTCTCCTGCAGAAAAGAGAAGAAAATGCAATCAATCTATCGGTAGAAGTGCCGAAAGCGAAAATTGTAAACCCAGCATTTACAGAAGATACTCCTGTATCACCTAAAAAAGATATTATTCTTCCAGGAGCTCTTTTTCTTGGGATGCTCATTCCTTTTGCAGTCTTCTATTTACTGTTTATGCTGGATGACAAAATCTATAACAGAGATGATATTAAGGAGCGTTCCGGATTGGGCGTACTGGTAGATATTCCGTCACTTAAAGATAATGAAAACCATTTGGTGCAGAAAAACGACTTTTCTGAGCTGGCTGAGGCATTCAGGGTTCTTGTTTCCAATCTTAAATTCGTTTTGCCTACAAAAGATTCTGCCAAAGTAATTATGGTAACTTCTTCGGTAAAAGGTGAAGGGAAAACCCTGGTATCCGTAAATCTTGCCCTTACCATAGCTAATAAAAACGGAAGAGCCCTTCTGATTGGTTCGGATATCCGTAACCCTCAGATTCAGAGATATGACAGTGAACCTGTGAAAAGAAAAGGTCTTACAGAATATTTATATGATGATTCGGTAAATGTGGAAGACCTTATCCATACATCAACTACGAATCCTTCATGTGATGTCATTTATGCAGGATCCATTCCTCCCAATCCTCAGGAATTGCTTTCTAATGGAAGATATCAGAAGCTTATTGAGCAGATGTCTTCTCAGTATGCCTATATTATTATAGATTCTGCACCGCTAATGCTGGTTTCGGATACATTGAGTATTGCAGATGCAGCAGATGCAACATTGTATGTAGTAAGATCCGGAGTATCAAAAAATATATTGATAGATTTTGCCAACGACCTGGTAAGAGACTCTAAACTGACGAATGTATCTTTTGTCGTTAATGATGTTTCCAGACGGGCAGGAGGTTATGGGTATAACTACAGCTACGGCTATGGTTACAGCCAGACCAAGGATAAAAGCAGTTGGTGGAAGAAAATTTTTAAATCATAGAAATGCATAAAATTTTAATTACAGGAGGAGCAGGATTTATTGGTTCTAACTTAACAGAGTATTTTTTAAATAAGGGTTATTATGTTGTTTGTTTAGATAATTTCGCAACAGGACATCGTCATAACATTGAGCCTTTCATTGGAAATCCAAATTATAAACTGATTGAAGGTGATATCCGTGATTTGGAAATTTGTCAAAGAGCAGTAGAAAATGTAGATTATATATTGCATCAGGCGGCCTTGGGCTCTGTTCCAAGATCAATTAAAGATCCTATTACAAGTAACGATGTTAATGTTTCAGGATTTTTAAATATGCTGATTGCTGCGCGTGATGCCAATGTAAAACGTTTTGTATATGCTGCTTCATCATCTACTTATGGTGATTCGGCATCATTACCTAAAGTGGAAGACGTGATCGGGAAACCGTTATCACCATATGCCATTACCAAATATGTAAACGAATTGTATGCTGATGTGTTTGGAAAAACATATGGAATGCAGTGTATTGGTTTAAGATATTTCAATGTATTTGGACGCAGACAGGACCCGAACGGGGCTTATGCTGCTGTGATTCCTTTATTTGTAAAGCAGTTAATCAACCATGAATCACCTACCATTAACGGTACCGGAGATTATTCACGTGATTTTACTTACATCGATAATGTCATTCAGATGAATGAGCTGGCGATGCTTACCGAGAATCCTGAGGCAGTCAATACGGTTTACAATACAGCAGTAGGTGACCGTACAACACTGAATGATCTGATTGGATATCTTAAAAAGTATTTAAGTGAATTCGATGAAAAAATTGCTGAAGTTAATGTCATTTATGGTCCAAACCGTGTGGGGGATATCCCGCACTCACTGGCATCTGTTGAAAAAGCAGGAAAATTATTAGGATATCAGCCTACCCATACGATAGAAAAAGGATTGAAAGAAGCTATCAGCTGGTATTGGGAAAATTTAAAATAAACAAGTTTAAATCGAGTCTTTGTGGAAAAACAATATAAAATTGCCGTTATCGGATTAGGATACGTAGGTCTGCCTTTAGCACGATTATTTGCAACCCAGTATCCGGTTGTAGGTTTTGATATCAATCAGAAAAGGATTGAGGAATTAAATACTGGTGTAGATAATACTTTAGAAGTGGAAAACGAAGTATTGAAAGCTATATTAAAACAGGAAAACCCTCTTCACCATTCCAATGAAAATGGATTGTACTGTTCTGCCGATATCAATGATATCCAGGATGCAAACATCTATATTATTACGGTTCCAACGCCGGTTGATAAGCATAACCGTCCCGATCTGACCCCGTTATATAAATCATCGGAAACTGTGGGTAAGGTATTGTCAAAAGGAGATATTGTCATTTATGAATCTACTGTATATCCAGGTGCTACTGAAGAGGAGTGTATCCCAGTTCTGGAAAAAGTTTCAGGATTGAAGTTCAACCAGGATTTCTTTGCAGGATATTCTCCGGAGCGTATTAATCCCGGAGATAAAGAACATACGGTAGAGAAAATCCTGAAAGTAACTTCAGGTTCTACACCGGAAATAGGAAAAGTAGTAGATACTTTATATAAATCTGTGATTATTGCCGGGACTCATTTGGCCCCGACTATTAAGATTGCGGAAGCTGCCAAAGTTATTGAAAACTCGCAGAGAGATATTAACATCGCTTTTGTAAATGAGCTGGCAAAAATTTTCAATCTTCTGGAAATTGATACCCATGCTGTATTGGAAGCGGCAGGAACCAAATGGAACTTTTTGCCATTCAAACCAGGTTTGGTAGGCGGTCACTGTATTGGAGTAGATCCTTATTACCTGGCTCAGAAGGCACAGGAAAACGGTTACCACCCTGAAATTATCCTGGCGGGGCGTCGTCTTAACGATTCTATGGGGCAGTATGTTGCTTCCCAACTCGTAAAAACGATGATTAAAAAGAAGATCACGATCAATGGTGCCAGAGTCTTAAACTTAGGAATTACCTTTAAGGAGAACTGCCCGGATGTACGTAATACCAAAGCGGTAGATGTGATCCGCGGGCTTGAAGATTATGCTTTGCACGTCACTACTTTTGATCCGTGGGCTAAGCCTGAAGAAGTAAAACATGAGTACGACCTGGATGTGATCAACGGGATTCCGGATGAAAAGTTTGATGCAATCATTCTTACCGTTGCACACAAGGAATTTATGGATATAAACCTGAATAATTACCTGAAGGAGGAAGGGATCATTTATGATGTAAAGGGAATCCTGGAAGAATGTGATTCCAGACTGTAATAAAAAATTAAAGTAGGGAGAAAAGGTACAGGTTACTTTTTCTCCTGGCTTTTCCGGATTTTATTCCGATTTTGAAATGTTTGTACCGTATTATACTATTTATTTTAACTAAGAAGTAAGCAGCCTATTGAGCATGGAGGGAAATAAATCATATAAATTAGTTTTATTCACTTTAAGTTTTCTGTTTTTCTCTATAGGTTTTTTTATCTATGGGAAAGTCAGTAATACTTCTTATCAGGATGTTTATTTCTTACCAATAGGGTTGGGTTTTTTTACACTGTTTATTGCAAATATATTTGTAAAACTTAAATCCTATTTCATTTTTTGGATCATAACCATTCAGCAGATTGTACGTTATATTGTTATTCCTCTTCTTTTTATAGGAGGTGATAAACTAAGGTTTGGCAGTAGCACAGTTAACGAAGCTTATGCTGTTTCGATGATGCTTATTGAGCTGTTGTTTATCTTAATTGCCTATCATATCTGCACTTATTCGAAAGAGGCAAAACAGAAAGCCGGCAAATTAAATTTTTTACCGTTAAATACTATTACTACAGGCTTATTTTTTCTATTCATACTGATTATTGCATCTAATAGAAGCTTTTTACATAAATTAAGTTTTGTATGGGATATTTCCACTTATTTAAAACTTAAAGTTTCAGGGGATCTGGAAAATATTTCCCCACTGGTAAGTATCATGTTCCCTGTAATGAGGGCATATATTGTTCTTTTTATTTTTTCAGTTATCAATTCATTCAAGCTCAGGCAGGGTATGAAGCTTATGTTTTCCATACTTGTTGTATTAATAAATGCGACCATTATTGTCGGGATCAGCCGTTTCAGTATTGTATATGCTTCTTTTCCTTTAATCCTCTTATTGATTTATTTTTATCCGGCATACAGGAAAAAAGTGCTTACTTATACTACTGTTTTCTTTGGGCTTATATTAATGGTGGCTTCGCTGGCTAAGTTTTCCGGAAATACAAAAAATGCTGATGTAGGTGGTTTTTTCACCCTCCATCAATTGAATGCGTATTTCGGAGGGGTAGCCAATTATGCAATAGGATATGATTCTTATCAAAAGAATCAGGTAAATCCTTTTGATAAATATTATTATTTTATTTCTGATATTACGCAAAATATTCCCGTACTCTCCAGATTTTCCAATGACAATTATAAGACCAACATTAAGTTCAATGACCAGATATACGGTGCCGGCCGTTCCAGAGATCAGATTGTGCCGATTTCTGTAGCAGGGCTCTATCATTTTTCACAGTATTTCTTCTACATCTATATATTTGTTTTAACTGTCTTAGCTTTTAGATTTGAGACAAAAGCTTATGCTACAAATTCACCCGTATTGTTCTTTTTATATGTTATTCTTGCTTTTGGGTGTTCAACCTCAATGATGATTAATATAGGATCTATTTCTGCGACACTGTTTATCAACTTGGTTGTGTTTATACCATTCTTTACAATGATTAATAAATTAAATTCAGCAAAATGAAAAAGGTAATATTGTTATTTTTTGGATTGATATATTTTTATGGAAATTGTCAATATTATGTCAAAGACCGTTTTTCAGGCTATTCAGCAGTCAAAAGCGGATATTTTAAGACGGCAAAAGACCTTACTGTTTATCTGCCAAAAGGATATTCTGATAAAGGAGATAAAGATTACACTGACTTTATTCAGAAAGGACTCAATGAAAACTCAACCTTAATTATGCCTGATTTTCCTGTTTTGGTTAACGAAAACGGACTGACATTAAAGTCGAATCAAAAAATTCTGTTTCAGAAGAATTCAAAGCTGATTATGAAACCTAATGCTAAGGATCGCAACGGCATACTCAATTTATTCAATATTCAGAATGTAGATATTTATTATCCCAGTCTGATCGGAGATAAACATAAACATTTGTCTACTACCGGAGAATGGGGAATGGGAATATACATACTGTCAAGCAGTAATATTAATATTATCGGATCTTCAATTGAAAGCACGTGGGGAGACGGTATTTGTATAGGTGGCAGAAATGGCATCAATTCTTCGGGTATAACGATTAAGAATGTTATATTGAAAGATAACCGTAGAAACGGACTGACCATAGGAGGGGTAACTAACCTGGTGTTGGAAAACGCTTACATTGCCAATACATCAGGAACCAATCCGCAGGCGGGTATAGACATTGAGCCGGACAGCAATGCCTACGATGTGAAAAATGTTAAGCTTAATAATATAGAGACTGTAAATAACGGAAACTATGGAATTATAATCTCCCCAGGAAATATGGTGGGTAAACAACAGAAAGCAATCTCAGTTGCGATCAACAATTTTAAGGATAATGGATCCAAAATTGGCTTTGGAATGGCCGTGACCAGAGATAAGCCTAATGCAGGCTTTCCTCAGTTGAATGGAAATATTAGTGTTAGTAATTTTTCTTCACAAAATAACGCAACAGCAAAATTCAGATCATTTAAAGGAGCTTCACATCAGGTCAATGTAAATATGGATTTTGGAAAACTGGGGGCGGCTTCTAAAAATGCAAATAGTTTTGGTCAAAAGTTTAAAAGTAATGACGAAACGATTACCTTAAAATAATGGTTAACAGAATAAAAAAGATTTTTAATACTAAGGATAAAAAAGCATTGTTGGAAAACTTTGTTTCATTATCTGCATTGCAGTTAATAGGAATGCTGTTGCCATTAGTTACTTTACCCTATATTTTAAGAGTAATAGGATTTGAAAAATATGGTGTTATTGTCTTTTCAGCATCGCTGATAGCTTATTTTACAGCCTTAACTGATTTTAGTTTTAGGATCACAGCGACCCGTGATGTAGCCATTTATAGAGACAGTCCTAAAAAACTGAATATTATCTACAGTAAAGTTCTGACGATTAAAACACTGTTCTTATTACTTTCCTGGCTATTGATCGCTATAGCAGTGTTTTTGTATCCACCGTTTTACGAAAACAAAGAAATCTATTTTTATACAAGCTTACTTTTATTGGGATATGTATTATTTCCTGAATGGTTTTTTCAGGGAATTGAAAAAATGCGCTATATCACTTATTTGAATTTAGGAATTAAGCTGTTTTTTACTTTATGCGTTTTTATTTTCATTAAAAAAGAAAGTGATTTCTGGATTTACCCTCTCTTACAAAGTGCCGGGTATGTTGGTGCTGGTTTAGTGGGGCAATATGTACTGGTTAAGAAATATAAACTGAAATTTATTTTTCTACCCTATAAGATGATTGTTAAATCTATTAAAGTTAATCTGCCTATTTTCATCAACCAGTTTGTTCCTACCCTGTACAACAATACCAGTACTTTCGTATTGGGAATTTTAGGAACAGCCAAGCTGGTAGGTATTTATCAGGCTATTTTGACGATAGTCAATCTGATTGTCACCTTAATCGAAATCCTGTCCCGTGTATTTTTCCCGTTCTTAAATCGCAGGAAAGATGCATTTCAGTGGTATAAGAAAATGATGCTGACCACAATAACAGTAATGATAATAGGGGTTTTAGTTTTTAATAAGCTGATTTTCTGGTATTTAAACGTAAATTATGATAACGCCTTTTGGATACTGTTAATATTATCAATAGGGCTGTTCGGCTATACACTATATAATATCTTCGGACTTAATTATTTTATTGTGAACCGCCAGGACAAGTTGGTCATGAAGAATACATTATTATTTTCCATATTGGGCTTCTTTATTACAATTCCACTAATTAACTATTTTACGATTTTCGGGTCAGCCATAAGCCTGAGTCTGGTAAGATGTTTAATCGGTTCTAATCTCTTTTTTAAATGGCTGAAAAATGATAATAAATAAAATTTATAACAAGGTTATTAACCTATTCCTAAGCGGCTATTATAAAAGATTAAAAGGTATTGACTTTTTAGGAAATATCTATTTTAAAGGAATCCCTGTGATCTTTAAACATAAAGATGCCCAAATACTAATAGGAAAAAATACATTGATTAATTCATCAAAAAGAAAATATCACATAAACATGCACTCCCCGTGTAAGTTATTGGCAGACAGGCCACAGGCTGAAATCATTATTGGTGAGAATTGTAGAATACATGGGACCTGCATTCATGCAGTGAAAAAAATAGAAATTGGAAACAATTGTTTGATTGCTGCCAATACAAATATTATAGATTCCAATGGACATATTTTGGCTATGGACAATCCAATTGATAGATTAACCATAGCTGATGAAGGAAGAGCAATTATTATTGAAGATAATGTCTGGATAGGATCAAATGTGATGATCTTGGGTGGAGCTATTATCAGAGAAGGATCTGTAATAATGGCTGGGAGTGTTGTTAAAGGAGAGGTTCCTCCTAAAAGTATATATGGAACAGACTCGTTTAAAGTGATTAAACAATATTAATAAAATGAAGATAGGAATACATCATCGTAAAGGAAGTTTTTCTGACCGCTGGATTGAATATCTGGAAGAAAAAAAGATACCTTATGTGATATTGAATGCTTTTGATAATGATATTATCAGGCAGATAAAGGTAAATGAGGTTACTCATTTTATGTGGCATTTCAATCAGAATTATTTTGAAGATATGCTGCATGCAAAAAGCTTATTCAGGTCAGTCAACCAGATAGGTGTAAAAACATTTCCTAATGAAGACGCTTACTGGCATTTTGATGATAAAGTGGCGCAGAAATACCTTCTGGAAGCTTTAGGGGTACCGTTGGTAAAAGCAGATGTTTTTTATCATAAAAAAGAGGCAGAAAAGTATGTAGAAAATACATCCTTCCCAAAAGTTTTTAAATTAAAAGGAGGCGCAGGATCAATCAATGTAAAGCTTGTAAAAACAAAAAGCCAGGCAAGAAAAATAGTAAAGCAGGCATTTGGACGCGGGTTTGACGCCTTTGATTCATGGGCGGTTTTTACAGATACCATCGAAAGATTCTGGAGACAGAAAACAAAACATAATTTTCTGAGAATTATTAAATGGGGATTCAAAGGTATTTTTGTAGATAAACAATATAAAGTTTTCCCAAAACAACGAAACTACGTTTATTTTCAAGAATTTATTCCTAACCTGACATACGATATAAGGCTTATTGTTATTGGTGATAAATGCTATTATCTTAAAAGAAATACAAGAGATAACGATTTTAGAGCGTCAGGCAGTGGAATGCTGGAATTTGCCCCGGGAAAATTTAATTTGGAAGCTGTAAATATCGCTTTTAAAGCGGCCCGGCAGTTAAATATGGTATGTGTTGCCTACGATTTTATATTCGATTCCAAGGAGCAGCCCTTAATTGTGGAGATCAGCTACGGATTCCAGCCTTATGTATATGATCGATGCTTAGGATTTTATGATACAGCCCTAAACTGGAATGAATCTAAGGTTAATTTGGAATACGAGATTGTTCACAATTTTTTAAATGGATTTTAATGTATTATTTCTATTTACCATTTTATCAAAAGTTAATAAAATATAAACTTTGATTCAAATATTCGTGACATATTATTTTTTTGTATATTTGTTTTATGTAGTTAAAAATTCATTAATAATTCAATTATTGTAACAAATAATTCACATAATTGTATTATTTTAAAGATAATTTTGCTACGTTACTATTGATATCTGAACACACAGATCTGAAAAAAAATCATTTTTATTATTGAAAATAGCGGCAATATTTTTGGCTTTATAGCTCTGAAAGTGTTGTAGTTGTTTATTCAAGTTAAAACTCAGCTAAAAACTAATAACCCGAATTTTATCTAATTATATAATGAAAGTGATATAAAAAATGAACATAATTTTCCTTGAAGCCGTTCAAATTCATGGTGGTGCCCGTAAGAGCACTATTGAATTGGCGAAACGACTAAATGAAGAGGGGCATAATTCGGTTATCGTAGATTTCTGGGGCAGTTGCAATGAATTTACTGAAGATGTAAAAGCCAATAAAATCCCAATAAAGATTTTAAAGAAAAATGATAGCCCTATTGCGATTTTCAGTACCAGAAATCCCCTTAAAGTCGGTATAAATATCACTTTATTTTTATTAGACTGGATCAGGCTGAAAAAAGAATTCAAAAAATTTCAGAACACCTTTAAGCCGGATGTAGTTATTGTAAATAATATTAAAACCAATTCCATCTTAAAGAAAGGAAAGGATTATAAGATAGCTTATTTTGCCCGGGGCTGGTTCGCTTACAACTCTATTGGCTTCCTTAAAAAGCTGATGTTTAAGTACAATTCCGATTATTTTATTGGAGTTTCCCAGGCTACCAGACAGGCTATTTATACAGGAGGTTTGGCTCCTTTAGAAAATGTTTTTGTGGTGCCGAATGCTATTGATTTAGCAAAAGTGGATCAGTACAGAAAAGAAAAACCAGAGAGGAAGGATAACGATCCCATGGTGATTTTACATTGTGGTGGCTTTTTACCGGCAAAAGGACAGGACTTATCAATTTCTTTAGCCAGAAGATTAAAAGAAAACAACATCAATTTTAAAATAATCTTAATGGGTGCCGTATATGATACGCCCGTTTCAGAGAACTTTTTAAATAAAATCCGTAAGGAGATCAGTCAATATAAACTTGATGATCATGTAGAGATCCTACTCAATCAAAAAGATCCATACAGCATTTTCAAAAACAGCGATATTTTGATACATCCGTCCGATACAGAGGGATTACCTCGTGTCATCATGGAAGCCCTGGCATTTGAAATACCTGTTATTGCCAATCCGGTGGGAGGGGTGACGGATTATATTCTGCACAATTTTACCGGATATATTGCCACTCACAATAATGTAGACGACTATTATGAGTACATCTATAAACTTTATAATGACAGAGAGCTGTACAAGTTCATTGCCGGCAATGGAAAATCATTGATTGTCAATAACTATGATAAAAGCAACCAGGTGGAAGAGTTTGATAAAATCTTTAAAAAATTGGGTAAATCATGAAGTCAATAACTGTTTTTACGCCAACCTTTAATAGAGAAAAAACGCTGATCAGGCTGTATGACTCTTTATGCAGTCAAAGCAGTCAGGATTTTAAGTGGATCATTGTAGATGATGGCTCCGGAGATAATACTTCCGCCCAGGTTGAAATATGGAAAGAAGAAGCCAGGATCGAAATACAGTATTATTATCAGAAGAATAAAGGAAAGCTGGCCGCTCAGATATTAGCCCTGAACTATATAGATACTGAGTTGTTTACCTGTATAGATTCCGATGATTATCTGCCTGCTGATGGTATTGAAAAAATATTAAAATTCTGGAAAGCCAATAGAAAAAGCAATTCTGCAGGAATTATTGGTCTGGATGCCTATGAAGACGGTTCCGTAGCAGGAGAAAAGTTACCGGATATAAAAGAATCTACCTATTCAGAATTAGTAGATCATTATAAAATTAAAGGAGACAAAAAATATATTTTTGATACAGAAATCTATAAAAAGTATCTGCCATACCCTTATTTTGAAAATGAAATTTTTCATGAGGTCAGCTGGATATTTACACTGATTGATCAGGATTATAAATTTCTCCTCTCAAATGAAATCTACTGTATCATTGAATACCAACAGGACGGATTGTCCAACGGACTGTATAAAAGATATAAAGACAGCCCCAATTCATTTATTGAATATAGAAAAGTGAAAATGAAGTATGGGATAAATAAAAAAATAGTGCTAAAGAACTCAGTACACTATATATCCTCATGTCTTTTTGCTAAAAAATGGAATTTTTTTAAAGGTTCCCCCAATAAGCTGTATACCCTCATCGCAATTCCTTTTGGAATAGCACTGAATATATACATCAACCATAAAGTAAAGCAAAACACACACAGGATTAAACAAGGAAAATTGATTTAGAATGAATAATGCTATAATAGTACCAGGAGTAACAGATTTAAATAAAGGAGACCAGGCATTGGTTTGGGAAAGCTGGAGGCTGGCCAAAGATACCGGGCTTTATGACGAAGTATATATACTGGATGCCGGTGATAATGACGAAGAAAGAGCATTATTGTGTAAGCAGTCTGAAGAGCATGGCTTTAAATTATTAGATAATATTTTAAAACATCCCCGCAGAGGACAGCATAAATCAGGAGAGCATATTAAAGAATCAAAATTTGAACTTTTAAAGCAGATTAGAAATGCAGGGTTGGACTTTAAAAACACGAGATATTTAATTAAAATATGTAATGATCTTGATAAAGTAAAGAAAAACTTTGACCATAAAACCTATCAAACCGTTAAACAGTTTCATGAGGCAAAAACCATTTTTGTGAAAGGTGGAGGCTTTATCCATGCTTACGGTGAAAAAACGGCGCCTTACCTAATGTGGTATTTCTTATTCTATGTAAGACTGGCTAAAGCATTAGGGAAGAAAGTTGTTTTTTTACCCAATTCATATGGGCCATTTATAGGATTAACGGTTAAGCAGCAGGTACGTACAGTATTTAATCAACTTGATTTGGTGTATGCACGGGAAAATGTTTCTTCCAAAAGCTTAGGCCAGCTGTTGGAAAAAAACATTCCGGTAGAAATGGATCTTGGGTTTTTCCTGGAAAAAGGAAGTCAGGAAGAAGCTTTAAAGATATTGCAGAAATATAATTTAACACCAGAAGATAAAATTGTAGGCGTTACCATCCGTCCATGGCGTTTTCCAGGATTATCAAACCCGGAAGGTCTGTACAAAAAATACATCAACTCAGTTGCAGATCTTACGAAACACCTGTTGAGTAAAGGGTATAAGGTCGCTTTATGTAACCAGTCATTAGGCCCCAATTCCCACGAAGACGACCGTAATGCCATCAAAGATTTGCTTGAAAAAGTTCAGGATCCTAATATCATCTGGATCAACGAAAATTTATCTTGTGATTTACTGAAAGCAGTTTATTCCAATTTTTACTTTTTCATAGGGACGCGTTTTCATTCAATTATATTTTCATTGACATCTCTGGTGCCTTCCATTGCTATTGGATATGGAGGTAATAAAGCGCTGGGGATCATGGGAGACTTTAATTTGGATGATTATGTGGTTCAGATTCAGGATGTAGAGTCGGATTGGCTGATTAACAAGTTTGATAAAGCCATTTCAGAATATGATCATATAAAATCACAGCTGGAGCAATCCATGAGTCTGGTGACAGACAGCAGAAACAGATTAATAAAAGATATTCAATCCTTATACTAATATGAAAATAATTCGGACATCAACAATACCATTGTCTTTGAATGTTTTATTAAAAGGACAATTGAAGTTTTTAAGCGAGTTTTATGATATTGTAGGTATATCTTCAGAAGGTCAGCTGCTTGACGAAGTAAAACAAAGGGAAGGTATAAAAACGATTGAAGTAAATATGGAAAGAGGAATCAGCCCTTTAAAAGATCTGACCTCTCTCTATAAATTGTATAAAGTTTTAAAAAGAGAAAAGCCGGTCATTGTGCATTCTATGACCCCTAAAGCAGGACTTTTGACCATGCTGTCAGGGAAAATGGCAGGAGTGCCAATCCGTATACACACCTTTACCGGGCTTATTTTTCCGACAAGAAAAGGGATGACGCAGAAACTTCTTATCAGTATGGATAAGCTATTATGTTCCGCGGCTACCCACATTTATCCGGAAGGCGAAGGAGTGAGAAAAGATTTAATTAACTACAAAATAACCTCAAAATCTTTAAAAGTTATTGGAAATGGCAATGTGAATGGTATCGATCTGAAACATTTCTCGCCTGACCAGGTTACAGAAGAACAGAAAACACTTTTAAAAAAAGAGCTGAATATAGAAGAGGAAGATTTTGTCTTTGTCTTTGTAGGACGTTTGGTAGGAGATAAAGGAATTAATGAATTGGTTAAAGCCTTTTCTCAGATAAATAAAAAAGAAAATTCACAGCGCCACTCCAAATTATTACTGGTTGGCCCACTGGAACAGGAGCTGGATCCTCTGCATCCGGATACATTGGAAGAAATTGAAAATAACCCGGACATCATATCTGTAGGTTTTCAGAAAGATGTTCGCCCTTATTTTGCTATTTCTGATGCATTGGCCTTTCCAAGCTACCGGGAAGGATTTCCAAATGTAGTGATGCAGGCGGGAGCGATGGAATTGCCGAGTATAGTGTCCGATATCAATGGATGCAACGAAATTATTATAGAAAACCAGAATGGAGTAATAGTTCCTGTGAAAAATAGTGAGAAGCTTGGTGAAGCAATGGAAAGAATGAAATCGGACACCGATTATTATCAGAAATTAAAAATGAATGCCCGTCCAATGATAGAATCCCGTTACGAGCAGTCTGTCATTTGGGACGCTTTATTGAGTGAATACAAAAAACTAATTAAAGAAAAAGATTACCGTGTATAAATTTTTTTTAAAAAGGGTTATAGATTTTCTGATTGCATTAATAGGACTGATCCTGTTATCACCTGTTTTCATTGTGGTTATGGTCCTGCTGTATTTCGCAAATCAGGGTAAACCATTCTTTTTGCAGGCACGGCCGGGATTAAATGAGAAGATATTCAATATCATCAAGTTTAAGACTATGAATGATAAAAAAGACGGACAGGGTAATTACCTGCCTGATTCGGAACGCTTAACACGTATTGGAAGTTTTATACGTCAGACTTCCCTCGATGAGCTTCCGCAGCTGATTAATGTATTGAAAGGAGACATGGCGCTTATAGGTCCCAGACCTCTGTTGCCACAATACCTGTCTTTATATAACGAATCTCAAAAACGAAGACACAATATACGCCCCGGTATTACAGGCTGGGCGCAGGTAAATGGGAGAAATGCCATTTCCTGGACGATGAAATTTGAATTAGATATTTGGTACATAGATAATGTATCATTTGCAACAGATTGCAAAGTGATGTTCCTTACTTTAAAAAAAGTAATTAAAAAGGAAGGCATAAACCAGGCTGATCAGGCCACGGTAGAGGCTTTTACAGGAAATAATTAATTTAAATTAAATGTAGTTAGAATATGTATTTATACGGAGCAAGTGGTCATGGCAAAGTAGTGGCTGAAATCGCCGAAGAATGCGGTTATAATATTGAAGCTTATATAGACGAAAATCCGTCGAAGGAGAGAGTATTGAATTATACTGTTATTCATGAAGCTCCGCCCTATGCTATAGAAGTACTTATTTCTATAGGAAATAACAGGCTGCGGAAAAGAGTAGTTAATAGAGGTGAGCATTTCAATTATGTTACCCTCCTTCATCCCAAGGCAATACTGTCTAAGAGATTAAAAATCGAAGAAGGAACTATCGTGATGCCCGGTGTTACTATAAATGCAGCAGTAAAGATAGGGAAGCACTGTATTATCAATACCAATGCTTCTATTGATCACGATTGTATAATTGAAGATTTTGTTCATATATCTCCCAATGTGGCGCTGGCCGGGAACGTATATGTAGGGGAAGGATCCCATATTGGAATTGGAGCCAGTGTGATACAGGGAATAGAAATTGGCAAATGGTGCACCATTGGTGCAGGAGCTGTCATTATTAGCGATGTACCGGATGGCGCTACAGTAGTAGGCAATCCGGGTAAAATAATAAAAAGTAGAAGTTTAAATATTTAGTAAAATTTAGAATAGTAAAATATGAAATCAAAAGTGTGGTTGTCATCTCCCCATTTGGGAGGAAATGAATTAAAATACATTAAAGAAGCATTCGACGCAAATTGGGTAGCACCTTTAGGACCGAATGTTGATGGTTTTGAACAAGATTTGGAGTTATTCTTAAATGAAGATGTAAAAGTAGCTGCACTTTCTGCGGGAACTGCTGCTTTACACCTGGCATTAATTGAGTGCGATGTCACTCATGGAGACGAGGTTATCTGTCAGTCTATGACATTTTCCGCCTCTGCTAATCCTATCGTCTATCTGGGAGCTGTGCCGGTCTTTATAGATTCCGAAAAAGATACCTGGAACATGTGTCCTGTGGCTTTAAAGGAAGCAATAGAAGACAGGATTTCAAAAGGCAAAAAGCCCAAAGCGATTATTGTGGTTAATCTTTACGGAATGCCTGCAAAAATGGATGAAATTTTATCAATTGCTGCTGAGTATGACATTCCTTTAATTGAGGATGCTGCTGAATCATTAGGCTCGACATATAAAGGAAAAGCCTGCGGAACTTTTGGCCGTTTTGGTATCTTGTCATTCAACGGAAACAAAATTATTACGACTTCTGGAGGTGGCGCATTGGTATGCCATTCCCAGGAAGACAAAGACCAGGCTGTATTCCTCTCTACTCAGGCTAGAGATGATGCCCCGCATTATCAGCATTCTCAGATTGGATACAATTACAGAATGAGTAATATCAGTGCAGGAATCGGAAGAGGGCAAATGGAAGTGTTGGCTGAAAGAGTAGAGGGCCGTAGAAAAATGCACAGTTTTTATTCTGAAATCTGTGAAAATATAGAAGGAGTGAAAATATTTTCAGAACCTGATTCAGATTTTTTCAGTAATCATTGGTTATCCGTTATTACCATAGACGATACCAAAACAAAATCATCAAAAAATTATGAAGATTTACGTCTGGCATTTCTGAAAGAAAACATCGAATCCCGTCCTATCTGGAAACCAATGCACCTGCAGCCTATATTTAAAGATGCACCCTATTACGGTGGTACAGTAGCAGAGGACCTTTTTGGAAATAGCCTGTGCCTGCCTTCAGGTTCTAATCTTTCGGAGGATGAAAGAGCCAGAATTGCAAAAGTAATGCTGGATGTCCTTGCAAATAAGAAAGAATATTCAGTGATGAGGTAATCCAGGTCTACGTTGGGGTGGCAGTCGGATAAATAAAAATTAATACCAAATCATTTAGATAAAAATATACTGTCCATTGAGCTGACACTGCCAGCAGACTTAAGATAATTAAAAGTGACCGTTTTTAAATGGTCACTTTTCTTATTTTATATTGGAAGGTAAACAGATGAAATCATTTTTTTGAATCTTTTACTTATTTTTTAGCTGTAAATGTTTCTGTTGAAACTTTTGTTGCAGGCGTAAATAAGTTGACCAGATTGCCGTCAGGATCTCTGAACAATAATGATTTGTTCCCCCAGGGCATCATAGTCGGTTCCTGTAAAAGGTAAGAAGACAGAAAGTTTTGTAACCGTTTAAATTCTCTATCTACATCATCAGTTAAAAATTCTATAATCGCAGAACGGTTTTCCGCAGGCTGTGCCACACTTTCCCCACCAAAAAACTGCAGTGTTCTTATACTTCCGATAGCAATAGTTGCGGTTGCTGTTTTCAGTTCAGCAAAATCAGGAGTATATCGTATAGCCTGAATTCCTGTTATTTGCTCATAAAATGGTACTAAATTCTCAATATTAGCTGTGATAATACGTATTGATACTAAATTCATTGTTTAAGATTTTAAATTATGCTGCAAAATTAGAATAGAGTTGTGACAAGAGAGTGTCAGTAGATGTTTATTGGCCTGTATTCTTTAATTTAATGAAGTGTAACTGTAGCTATTCAGATTAAATATTAACTATTTCATATAAAATAAAAGACAGCATCATTAAATTTTAATGATGCTGTCACATTTAGTGTTTTTACCTTAGTTGTTTAGATTCGAAATCATCTTTGTACCGGAACAGCTGATTGTAATGCTTTAATACCACGTCATCAGTTGTTTCCAGGTAACCATTTCATCATCATTTCATCTTATCATTATTTCTGAAGCATTTTTAAACTGAGGAAATAAACTAATCCCATTTTTACGGTGCGATCATTCAATTTATCTTCAGCTGGCTGTTTGAAGTTTTATGATTGATCTCCTGTGCAAAATTTGGAATTCAGATCGGTTAATGTTAAAATTGGCATTTGTACAGCCTTCGGAATGAGAATGAAAGATGAAACCTTTATTGATCATCAACTCATTTTTTCCCATCGGAATGCTGTTCTGCCTCAAAATACACAACAATGGTACGACCTGAATTGTTTTAGTTTTTTAACCTAAATAGTGTTTAAAATATATATTGAATGGTTTAGTTTGCGCAAATATACAAAATAGGACACTAAGTGGTGTCTAAAATAATTAAAATTTCCTTAAACTTGTATCATCGAATGTTTAGCTATGGAAAGAAAATCAGCTGCAGGAAGTGTCCGGAACAAGGAACGCAGTAAAAAGAAATTTTTGGATGCCGTTGGAAAGATATTGAAAACAAAAGGATATGCGGCATTGAAGATCAACGACATCGCAGCCACAGCCGGAGTAGATAAAAAAATGATCTATACCTATTTTGGCGGAATGGATGGCCTGATGGATGAGTATATACGGTCCCAGGATTACTGGAGCAATGTAACCACCGAAACAATGATGCCCGACCCAAAAGACGGGGGAAAAGCATTTACCGAGGCCATGTTACTGCAGCAATTTGATTATGTGCGCAGCAACAAGGAGCTGCAGAAACTATTATTGTGGCGCTTGTCTGAATCCCGGAAATCCCTTACAAAGCTTACCAATATGCAGGAAGAAAACGGGGAAGCTCTTTTTAAGTTAGTTATTGATCCTCATTTCGGAGAACGCTCGCAGGATTTCCGTGCCATAGCAGCCATTTTAGTTTCAGGACTTTATTACCTGAATATGTATGCTTCCGTAAATGGCAGTGTGTTTTGTGGTATAGACCTTAATACTGATGACGGTCGCGATAAAATCAAAAAAGCAGTATCTTTTTTAATAGAACAGACTTATGAGAATTTGTAATATTTAATAAAGATAAGAAAAGCTGATTGTATGGGTTTACCCGAAATAAGCATATGCTTGTATCAAAGTGCTATCTGCTTATGTTGCCGTTATTCCAATAAAATCGGTAAATATACCGTCTATAAAAGCTAAAGCTTTAACATATGTTTATGTTTCTGAACATATTGGAATCTATATTTGCTTCCATATTCAGAACAAAATAATAGACATCATGAGAAGTATAGTATTGAATTTATCCACGCTCTGTATGGGATTTTTAGCTTTTTCACAAAATACAAATCACCATAAATCAAAAAAAACAGCTAATGTGGCCACTATCACCCACAAAAACCCAAAAGGTCTTTTTGATCCGACTCCATTTGCTTTTTCTCACGCTACAACAAATAAAGCTGAGGGAAAATATGTATTTATATCCGGGCAAAGCGGAGGAGAAGGCTTGGAACATCATCTTTCTAAAGACTTTAGAACCCAGGTTAAATTTTCCCTGAAAAATTTGGAAACCGCGCTTGCTGATTATAAGTTAGGAGTGAATGATATTCTTAAAATTACGATTTTAATAGTTGATCATGATCAGGAGAAACTTAGGATATGGACCGAGGAAATGCATAAAGTATGGAAAAATAATGAATTCCCGGCAAGTACTTTAATTCCGGTTCCCCGGCTGGCAATAGAGGACATGCTGATAGAAGTAGATGCCATTGCATTTATTAAAAAATAGTGAAGATTTCATTGAAAATAAAAAAGCAGAGATCAATTCTCTGCTTGTTCTTTTTTAACGGCCTGATGCATGACCAGGATAATTCCTAAAAGTATAATGGCAATTACAAGATAACGCCAGGCAAGACCATCCTGTTCCGTGACGGTTCCACTGACTGAAATAATAAAACTTGTAATAGAAGTAATTACATACACCAGTCCACCCATCAGTCCACCTGCAGTCCCGGCATTCTTAGGGAAATAAAGCATACTCGTGGTAAAAAATGACGTAAACAAGATCCCGGAACAGATATGAATAAAAAATGCAAAAGGGACCATAATGAAAAGACTTTCCGCATAAAAACTGGTTGCAATCAGTCCCGCAATCAGGATCAGCTGTAAAACGATAGGCTGTAAGATCCTCTCCTTAAAATCAAGCTTAAGTCTCCGTTTTCCTATAAAACCGCCAATCATCCATGAAAATCCTAAGATCAGGGTACAGTATCCGATAACTACAGGGGTAAAATGAAACGTATTTTCAATGATAAAAGGGCCTGTGATATTGAAAAGCATCACAATAGAGTAGCTTAGCCCTAAAATAAAAATCCCGAGCATAAAAATTCTGTTTTTCAGCATCATTTTATACAGGCTGATGTTTTCAGAAAGATTAAGTTTCTTTCTCTCCGGTAAGCTTTCACCACTGAAAAACCATTCAAATAAAAACAGGATTCCCGCATACAAAGCCAGAAAATGGAAATTAGCATGCCAGTTAAAAAGCTTTTCAAGATATCCGCCCAAAAAAGGAGCTAAAATAGGTCCGCATGACCAGACGATCGTGAAATAGCTCAGATAATGCTTTACTTTTTCAGAATCATAGAGATCCACAAAAATAGCCCTGGTGGCAACAACCAGTACAGAAACTGCGGCTCCCTGGAGAATACGGAGCAGGCAGATCAGCAGAATACTGTCAGTCATTGTAATCAGAATACTGCTGATAATTAACAGGAACAGAGCAATCAGCTTTGGACGGTAACGCCCGATACTGTCCAGAATTCCTCCGACAAAAAGCTGTGAAATCCCGTAGCTCAGTAAGTAAGACGTTAAAGTGATCTGGATATCCTTTTCAGAGACCTGCATCTCCTTTGCCATCGATGGAAATGATGGTAAATAAATATCAGTAACAAATCCCGAAAGGGGGATCGACACAAAAGCCATAATGGTGATTAATCTGATTCTTTTTTCAGATGCTTCTTTCAACAACATATTCGTTCGTTATTTTACTAGGCAAAAATAGGCCGGAAATACAGAAATACAATTTTAAAAGACAAAGTAAAAATTACAAAAATCAAAGATTTAAAATGCGTTTTTAAATTTTAAGGGTGAAACCTCTGCATGTTTTTTAAAGAAATTATTGAAATGGGAAGGCTGTTCAAACCCCAAAGTATATCCTATTTCAGCAATATCCCAGTTAGTGTACTTCAAAAGGTTTTTGGACTCTTCAAATACTCTGTCTTTGATAATTTGAGTTGTGGTAAGCTGAGTGACAGACTTTACCGATGAATTCAGATGATTCACATGCACATTAAGCTGATCTGCAAAGTCAGAGGCCGTTTTCAGAGCGAGCGGATAAGCAGGAGAGTCCAGGGGAAACTGCTTATTGAGCAGCTCATCAAAGAGGCGGTATAAACGGATATTGGCAGGAAGTTCATTCGGATTGATATCATCTACACGGTTCTCCAAAGCGAGGTGCATTACAGAGGCCAGATGACTTTTAATACTGTTGCACCGGAATGGATAGGCCGAATTATTCAGTTTATACATCTGCTCAAAATAAAGAGTAGCCAGCTGGGTTTGTTCATCAGTTAAAAAAACAATAGGTTTGCTCCATTCCTTAAACAGCGAGGTTTTTTTAAAAAGGTTGAATTCAGTATTTCCGCTAAAAAACTCCTGATTGAAGAGACAGAAATACCCTTCCTGAAGATCTCCGTCACATTCCCATGAATACGGAATATTAGGCGAAGGAAAAAAGAGGGCAGGACGGTCAATATACAGTTCATGCGATCCATATTGAAATCTGCCTTTTCCAATAATAAAGCTTATCTTATAATAATCACGGCGGTTGTATGGACTTTTAAAACTGCAATACTTGCGCATGGAGACGTTAAAATGCGACTTTCCTGTCTCAAAATCATCCGAATCAAACATTTTTATCTGATTGTTCCGGATGCGTCTGTAATAATCTTCAATAGTTTCCAGTTGATCACTCATGATATAGAACTTATAAAAATCAAAGATACGTAAATCATAATGAATCCTGAACACTTTCTGTTATGTCCTGATCATCGGTAAAAATAGTTTTACTCAATTTATTTTGCCTTTTTTGGTTAAAAAAAATACAGCTGCCAAACTATTTTAAAACGCAGAAGCCCGAAAACTTCGCAAGAATTTAACCTTTACCGATTTCGAATTTTAATATCTGAGAAGGAAGCTTAAAAGGTCCGGCTGCAGCATCAGCAACTAGGGTAAAACCTGATTCCTTTAAAAATTCCAAAAGCGGATCATGAACCATCATATTAATCCAGATGATCTCTGTAAAACTAGCTGCAGACCTGCATTTTTTCCAAAGCGATTCCCTGGTTTCCGGTGAATCGAATTCCGGAAGGATAACAAAGCTGATCTCCGTAGTTCTTTTCCCTTCGGACAGCCCAGGATGGCCTGAACCGCTTTTCAGAATACTGTAGCCTGCGGGCCGATCATCTGCATACATAATGATCAACTGGTTGGAAAGGTCATTCAGGTCATTGATCATTTTCCTGGGATCAATCTCATTTTCAATATATTTTTTGATGTTCTCCTCAGGAATCAGTTCCCTGTGCATAGCATAGACTGAAGAATCGATAATGGTTATAAGATCAGAAATTCCCTCCTCAGAACCCACTGTAAATTTTGAAATTATATTCATGAATCTTTTTTATTCAAAATTAGAAGATTATTGAATTCGAAAGGGATACAGTTTTCATAAATTTTATCGGTACAGTTATTTATTTTATAAATTTGTACAGTACAGTGTGACGAGATGATGATACGATCCTATAAATATGAAATTTTTACATCGGTTATTGAAGAGCAGATCAGACGCAGGATTTTGCTGAAAGGAGATCGCCTGCCTTCCGTACGCGAGATTAAAAACAGATATCAGCTGAGTATAAGCTCTGTTCAAAGTGGCTTTGAATATCTGATGATGAAAGGACTGATAGAAAGCCGCCCGCGTTCAGGATATTTTGTAACTTCTGTTGAAGACCATATTTCAACAGCCAGAACAGAGCTGATTCCTGTTGTGAGAGATGCCGCATTTGCAAAAAATGTGATGCTGACTTCTGCCAGGAATAAACCTTCGGAGTCCAGTTCTTTCAATATGGCAGCACCGGGTGACCTTCTGATTCCGCAAAAGCTGATCCTAAGAACGATGCAGGAAGTGATCCGCGAAAAAGGAGCTGCATTACTGCGTTATTACCCGGCAAATGGTTTGTACGAACTGAGAAAGCAGATTTCCATACAGATGTCAGCTCACGGATGTTTAATGAACCCTGATGAACTTATCATTACGGATGGTGCACTGCAGGCACTGACAATAGCATTAAGGGCAGTAACTGATCCCGGAGATATTGTGGCCGTTGAAAGTCCGTGTGTTTTCTCCGTTTTGGAGGCGGTGGCGAATCTTGGACTTAAAATGATCGAAATCCCTGTGCATTACGAGAACGGCTTTGATACAGAATACTTCAGAAATGTCTGTGATTCGGATGATATAAAAGCTGTAGTAGTCACTCCAAATTTTCACAACCCAACTGGGATTGTAATGAGTGATGATGCTAAAAGAGAGCTGTTGGCTGTCGCCTCCGTTTATCAGGTTCCGATTATTGAAAATGATATCTACGGCGATCTTTATTTTGGTAATACAAGACCAGCATGCATCAAAAGCTTTGACCATTCAGGATGGGTGATGACCTATTCTTCATTTTCAAAAACGCTGGCGCCGGGCATCCGTTTGGGATGGCTGCATACCGGACGTTTTTATGCCCGCTCGGAAAAGGCAAGGTTTGTCCTGGGAAGATCTGTTTCGCCCATTTATCAGGAGCTTATGCTAAAGCTTCTTCAGGGAAATACTTATGAACGGCACCTGCGGTCATTCCGTAAACAGTTGAACAGGCAGGCTATTGAGCTGTTGGGAGCTTTACGGCATTACTTTCCCGAAGATTCCTATTTTCATAATCCGGAAGGAGGTTACAGCATTTGGGGAAAACTCCCGGAAGGAACTGACATGAAGAGATTCTTCGATTATTGTGACAAAAACAGAATTCTGTTCACCCCCGGAAATACATTTTCATTAACGGATGAATACAGTCATCATTTCCGGATCGTTTTTGCTGACCGGATCACGCAGGAAAGTATGGAATTGCTGGAGAATGCAGGAAGAAAAGCAAAGGAGCTGTGTTGAATGACCAGGATTTCCGGAAAATTTTGAAATTGATCCCAGTAAAACCTTATGTTAATTAAATATTTTTTTAATTTCGCAACATTCAATTTCAATCAGCAAATCTATCCATTGAGAGTCACAAGGCATTTTAAAAACTTTTTGACGGCAATTTTCATTGCTGTTTATGCTTTTGCTGTTTCTCCGGCGGAATATCTCCACCACCACTTTCTTCACAGTCAGAATGCAGGAAATTCCTTCCAGCAGCCAAAAGGGGAAAATGGAAAAATATTCAAAAAGGCCTTTTCATCCTGTGATACAAAGTGCCCGATATGTCACCACAAACTCTTGGGCGAAGGTGAAACCGGGAAGATATACGCTACTGCTTTTTCTTTAACAAAAATCACGGATAAGATCTTTTCTTCTCCAGGTTTTATATTTTCTTACACTCTTTTTTCTCTGTCGGACAGAGGCCCACCGGCTGTATTATAATTTTTAAATATCCCAAGCCTGCCTTTGCGGGCTGAACTTCTTTTAATTATTTAATTACATAATACATTTTCATGTCAATATTACAAGCTATTGAGCTTAGTAAGCAGTACAACCATGTTGCTGCGCTAAGCGGACTCAATATATCCGTACAAAAAGGAGAAATTTTCTGTCTGCTCGGACAAAACGGAGCCGGCAAAACCACAACGATCAATATATTCTTAGGTTTCTTAAAACCAAGTTCCGGTCAGGCCCTTATCAAAGGTATTCCGGTGGAAATCAATGGGGAAACTACCAAAAAGTATATGGCTTATATTCCAGAAGTGGTACAGCTGTATCCTCATCTTACAGGGATTGAAAACTTAGATTTCTTCAGTCAGATGGCAGGTTTCAGGTATTCCAGAGAAGAGCTGGGAATGTTGTTGGAGAACACAAGTCTTCAGAAGGAAGCCCACAGAAAGAAGCTGGCTGCCTACTCCAAAGGAATGCGTCAGAAAGTGGCCATTGCCATCGCTGTTGCAAAAAATGCAGATCTCATTTTAATGGACGAACCCACTTCAGGACTTGATCCGAAAGCTACCGCAGAATTTACCAGAATCTGTAAAGATCTGGCTGCAAAAGGGAAAAGCATTATGATGGCAACCCATGATATTTTCAATGCAGTGAATGTGGGAACGCGGATCGGCATCATGAAAGAAGGAAGATTGGTTCATACCCTTGATGCTAAATCTGTAACTGCTGATGAACTGCAGAAAATTTACTTAGAAACCATTTAAAAACCGGATAATGAAACATTTATATATCGCAGTAGCACTGGCCGCCGCCAGTGTGAAGATCTGTGCGCAGGAAACATTGTCCGGGGAAGTCATCGGCGAAAATCATCACAGGCTTAAAGAGGTCCGAATCATTATTAAAAATACCGAAAACAGATATGAGACAACATCCGCTGACGGAAATTTCAGGATTCCGGATATCAGAAGAGGAACATATGAAATCAGTGTCAATGCTGAATCTTACGATACGTATACCGAACAGATTGAAGCGGACAGTACATTTTTAAACAAAAAACTGATCATTCGCTTGTATAAAGTTGGAACTATTCAGGAAGTGGAGATTTTAGGCAGGGCCTCAAAAAAATACCAGAGTGACTATTCTTTCTCGGCCACTAAAATTGGAGTTCAGAACAAGGATATTCCCTTTTCAATCTCTACGGTGAGCAAGGAACTGATCAGCGACCGGCAGGCTTTTCAGCTGGGTGATGCAGTGAAAATGGCCAGCAGCGTAACTCCTGTGAGTTACTACAACCAGTTCAGCATCCGGGGAATTGCACAGAATGAAGAAGGAACGATCATCAACGGAATGCGGACCCGGCAGTATTATTTTATGCAGCCTATTACCACCAACCTTGAAAAGATAGAAGTTATAAAAGGTCCGGCCAGTGCTGTTCTTTCCAGTGTGGATCCTGGAGGAAGCATTGTTTTGGTGACTAAAAAGCCATTGAAAAACCCAAGCCGGGAAGTGACGATGAGCGTGGGGAGCTTTAGCACCATAAGAAGTTCCCTGGATTTTACAGGACCGTTGAACAAGGAGAAAACACTTTTATACAGATTTAATGCCGGCTATGCGCAGGCACAGAGTTTCAGGGATATTCAGGCGCAGAAGAGTGTTTTGGTATCTCCTTCAATTTCCTATATCCCAAATGACAGGACTGCCATCAACGTAGAAATGATCTACAGCGACCTCAACGGAAAAATAGACAGAGGGCAGCCCATCTTCGGAGCGGTGGACGGAATGACAGATCTGCGAAGTACTCCCATCAGTTTCAATCTTGGAGCCGTTAATGATTATTTCAAATCAAAGGAGCTGATCATTATGTCCAATTTTACGCACCGGATTACCGATAAGATCAGCATCAATGCATCCTATATGAAACAGACCTGGAAGGAAGACCTCCAGGAACACAGAACGACGAATGCTTTTGCTGTAGATGCGGACAACAAACCTATTCCAACGTTGGCCGGAATGCAGATGGTCCAGAGAAACCAGTTCTGGAATACAGATAATCTCAATGCTTATCTGGTATTTAATCTTAAAACAGGACCCATTGAACACAAAATTCTTACAGGCTATGATTTTATCAGCACCCATAAGTACAAAGGCGGAGCACAGAATACAGCCAGAGGATACCTTCTGACCAACGGAAAAACAACTTCTTCCTATAATCCTCAGAATGCAGGTGATTATCAAATGGTGACTGTTGATGGAATTACAATGCCTAAACCCAATGTGGAACACTTTAATTTGGTTAATTCAGCTTACAATATAAAAAATACAGATGAGTATGTATTTTCAAAGACTGCGCTGCCACCGGCTCTCATAAAGTCTAATGGGATTTACATTCAGGATCAGATGAAATGGAACCGGTTCAATTTATTCCTGAGTCTCAGACAGGAATGGTTTCAAGATGTTACCCAATATAAGGAGAATAATGAAATCGTTGTCAAAGACAGCAAACTGATCCCGAGAATAGGTCTTACCTATAATCTGAATGAACGTATGAATCTCTATGCTTCCTATATCGAAGGATTTCAGCCACAGTCGAACACAGCATCACTGGCTCCGGTAGTGATTCCTCAGGGCCGGGCTTTCGACCCTCTGAGAAGTCAGTCCAAAGAGGTTGGGATGAAAGCTGATTTCTTTAATAAAAAAATCCATATTGATGTTGCTGTTTATGAGATTCGCCAGAGAAATATACTGCTGAATGCTAACGACCCTGCAGAACCGGATCGTCTGATAACCAGAGGACAGGAACGCAGCCGGGGTTTTGAGATGGACATTATCGGGAATATATCGCGGGCATGGCAGGTGTTTGCCTCTTACGGATATAATGATGCAAGAATTATTGACGATATCAATCCTGCGCTGATAGGCGCCAGAAAACAGAATACCCCGTTTCACAGTGCCAATATCTGGCAGAAATACAGTTTTAGAGAAACCTCTTTTTTGAAAGATATTGCCCTAGGATTAGGTGTTCAGTACAGCGGAAATAAAGTTCCTATGTATAACCGCTCGTTCCTGGTCCCTGAATACACAGTCTTTGATGCCGCTGTTTATTACACCCCGAAACAAGGGCCTGTAAGAATTTCGCTCAATATCAATAACCTTTTTAATACGACTTACTGGCTGGGTGCGCAGAATTATCTCCGTCTGTTTCCCGGAGCACCAAGAAATGCAGTGCTCACGGCAGTTTATAAATTTTAAATATTAAGATTATGAGAATACATATTATCCGTTTGATTTCAATACAGCTTTGGAAACAGTCATTGCAGAATAAGGCGGTCATCTTTCTTCTGCTGATCCTCAGCCTTCTGTTTGTGTTTGCTGCCTATACAGGCTGGCACGATTATAAAGTACAGGAAGATGCCAGAATCAAACATCAGGTGGATGTACGCCAGCAATGGGAAGGGAAGCCGGATAAACATCCCCACAGAATGGCTCATTACGGTTATCTGATCTTCAGAGCAAGATATCCTTTAAGCTTTTTTGATTACGGATTGGAACGATATATGGGAAATTCAGTATTTCTGGAAGCCCATAAGCAGAATACCGTTAATTTCTCGGAGGCTGGATTTTCATCTGGAATGTTGAGGTTCGGAGAAGTAAGCACGGCCATGATCCTGCAGACCCTGATTCCATTATTTATATTTTTCCTGGGATTCAGCTGTATTTCGGCAGAACGTGAGAATAATACTTTGAAAGTACTGATCAGCCAGGGTGTACGATGGAAAGAGCTGCTGGCGGGAAAGATACTGGGATTGCTTTGCCTGGTGGGCCTCGTTTTCATTCCGGTGATGATCCTGTCTGCAGCCATGTGGTTTTCCCAGACAGGCTTTAAAAGTACGGGTGATGCATTTCTGCGTCTGTTCTGGATCGCCGGGGTTTATCTGATCTACTTTTTTATTGTCTGCACCGTTTGCGTGATGGTATCCGCAGTGAGCAAAACTTCAAGATCTTCTTTAGTGAAGCTGATTGGTTTGTGGCTGCTGTTTATCGTTATTATCCCCAGGACAGCGCAGGCTTTCGGTGCTTATCTGCATCCGGCGCCCTCAAAGATAGATTTTGACACCAAAGTGGAAAACGAACTGGTGAAAACCGGAGACAGTCACAATCCGAATGATATCTATTACAAACGAATAAAAGATTCCCTTATGCGTGCTTATCAGGTGAAAACCGTGGAAGAACTGCCTTTTAATTACAGTGGCTATATCATGGCCGAAGGAGAAAAAATCAGTTCCGGAATTTACAACAGACACTGGCAAAAACAGCTTGATATTTATGAAGACCAGAACAGCATTAACCGTTCACTGGCCTTTGTGAATCCTTTCCAGGCGGCTAAGGACCTATCGGCAGCACTTACCGGTTCAGATTTTAATTCCTATATCAATTATCAGGAGCAGGTTGAAGAATACAGATACCAGCTGGCACAGCTAATGAACAAACTGCAGATGGAAAACATCAGCAACAAAAAGCAACAGAATAATGATAGACCTTACACCATCAGCAGGGACCACTGGAAAGAACTTCCTGATTTTCAATACCGGTTTATTGGTCAGAGAACACTGTTTCAGAACGAGATGGTTTCTGTGCTCTCCCTTCTGGTGTGGGGATTGGGTCTTCTTTTTGTCCTTCATTTTATGTCTAAAACAATAAAAATAAATTAATCATGTATCTTTTATTATTTAAGAACTTTATCCGTTCCCAGTCTGCCTATCTGGGAGTGCTGTTCCTGCTGTTATCAGGACTGGTCAGTATTTTTGTGGGAAGACAGTTTATAGAAAAACAGAAAGCCAATATTGAGCATACGGCTGTATACCAGAAAGAACATATCCAGAGATATACGGGCTATATAGAAAAGGATCTCGGACTCTTATTATATTATCTAAAATTTGGATTGGTTAATAAAACAGACAACCTGAATGCACTTTCAATAGGGCAGCGGGATGTGAATCCTTCCATACAGAGCTTAACAATCAGAAACCTGGAAGGACAGAAATATGATACGGATCTTCAGAATCCTGTAAGTTTGCTTTTGGGCAGCCTGGATCTGGGTTTTGTAATTATTTTTCTCTTCCCGTTAGTGATTATTTCCTACTGTTATAATCTTCTGTCCGAAGAAAAAGAGGAAAGTACATGGATTCTGCTTTCCGTACAGTCCCAAAGACCTTTCAGGATTTTGTTTAAAAAATTCATGGTTCGTTTCGCGGTTATTACCGGGGTTTTACTGTTGCTGATTATTCTGGCAGTTCCTATCCTGGATTTGAGGATTAATGGAGCACTGGCAGGTTTTGTTCTGGTATCGGTCTTTTATATTATCGTTTGGTTTGCTTTGAGTTTCTGGGTAGTTTCCTGGAATAAAAGTTCCAGAGCAGGTGCTGCCGGGCTTTTATGTTTCTGGATTGTACTCACGGTTATTCTTCCTGCCGTGCTCAATACTTTTATTTTAAGCAGATATCCTTTACCGGAAGCACTGGATACGGCAATTGAGCAGAGAGAAGCCTATCATGAAAAATGGGATACCGATCAGCAACCGACTATAGAAAAATTTTACAGACATTACCCGCAGTTCAGATCGTACGGTTTCCCAAAAGAAAGCTTCAACTGGCTTTGGTATTACGCGATGCAGCAGATGGGAGATGATGAATCTAAAAGTCAGTCCGATCATTTAAAGGCAAAACTTTGGAAAAGAGAAGAAATGAGCCGTACGCTTTCTTACTTTGTACCCGGACTTCACGTACAGTTTCAGTTGAGTGATCTTACAGGATCCGGATTAGCCGATCAGTTGAGGTTTACGCAGGCCGCAGAACGTTTTCATGAAGGCAAAAGGCTTTTGTTTTATCCTAAAATCTTTGCGAATGAACCGACAGACCGTATCAACTGGCAGCAATTTCAACTGGAATATTATAATGAACGGAGCAAAATCAACTGGTTAGCCATGTTGGGGCCGCTATTGCTTTTCAGTCTGCTGTTTTATTATCTGGGAACTGTCAATTTTAAGAAGCAAACAGTTTTGTAAGATTATCTTAAAAAAAGATAGAATTTTGAATAAGAATAAATGTATGGAAGAAAGGAAAATATAATGTCCGGATATTCCTATTACAAGCTAAATAGACCTAATAAAAGCACTGAATTTTTATTATAACCATAAAAAATGACAGTCCGGTGAAGGAAAAGAAGAAAAAAATAGCATTTTGACTCAAAGTTTTTTAGTCGGAGTTAGGCTGGAATTACCATAAAACCTATATTTGCACCCTAAATTTTAAAAATAATGAAAGAACTAATTGAAAAAATCAACGCTGAATTCGAAGCGTTCGCAACTGAAGCTAACCAACAAGCAGAAAAAGGAAACAAAGCTGCAGGTACAAGAGCTCGTAAATCAGCTTTAGAACTTAGCAAACTGTTCAAAGAATTCAGAAAAGTTTCTGTAGAAGAAGCTAAAAAATAATTCGTTCCCAAGCCGGCTCACTGAGCCGGTTTTTTTATGCCTTAATTTCACTGATCAAATGATCCTGTTTGATCAAAATTACTATATTGGCAAATCTGTAAAATAGCCCTTTAATTTCTGTATTTTCTTCTTTATTCAAGCAAATTCTGCTATCTTTAAGCATTCAATATATGTTATGAAGATAAATAAATTTTTTGCTGTGCCTGCACTTATGCTGGCCGCCCAGTTCTCATGGGCTCAGGTGAAGGTAGATCCGAAAGAAAAGCTTGATCCTATTGTGAAAAGCTTTGTGGATGAAATTAATAACAGTTCCCAACTGGAAAATATGGCGTATGAGCTTCTGGACGGTATCGGACCGCGTCTTGTGGGCACTCCTGAAATGCTGGCTGCGAATGAATGGTCGGCGGCAAAACTCCGTTCCTGGGGAATAGAATCCAGCCTTCAGCAATTCGGTACATGGAAAGGATGGCAGCGTGGAATTACCCATGTAGACATGGTATATCCCCGCGTGAAATCATTGGCTGCAACACAGCTTGCGTGGAGTCCGGCAACGAAAAAAGCAGTGGAAGCTGAGGTGGTAGTACTTCCAAAAGTTTCTTCCAAAGCTGAATTTGATGCGTGGCTTCCTTCAGCAAAAGGAAAAATAGTGCTTATGGCACAGTACCAGAAGATCGGGCGTTCAGACGAGCAGATTAAAGAATTTGCCACTCCGGAACTGTATGAAAAACTGAAAGCAGAAAAAGAACAGGCCGGAAAAGACTTCCGCGATTATATAAAAAATATAGGTTATGATAACAATACGCTTCCGGAAGCGTTGGAAAAGGCGGGAGCAGCAGGAATTGCTATTTCCAACTGGACAGGAATCATGGGAGCAAACAGGATTTTCGGAGCAAAAACGTCAAAGATTCCAATGATAGATATTGATGTAGAAGATTACGGGATGCTTTACAGAATGGCGGAAAAGGGCGCGAAACCTAAAATCAGGGTAGAAGCGCAGTCCAAAATTCTTCCTGATGCAAAAAACTTTAACACGATCGGGATCATCAAAGGAAAAGAAAAACCTGAAGAATATGTGATTCTTTCTGCCCACCTTGATTCATGGGACGGAGCACAGGGAGCTACGGACAACGGAACAGGTACACTTACCATGCTTGAAGCCATGAGAATACTGAAAAAATATTACCCGAACAATAAGAGAACTATCGTTGTAGGTCTTTGGGGAAGTGAAGAGCAGGGATTGAACGGTTCCAGAGGCTTCGTGGCAGATAATCCGCAGATCATGAAAGGAACCCAGGCTGTATTCAATCAGGATAACGGAACGGGACGTGTGATCAATATCAGCGGTCAGGGATTCGTGGATTCTTACAGCTATATCGGAAAATGGCTTACCGGGGTTCCAAAAACAGTGAGAGATCATATAAAGACAGACTTCCCGGGAATGCCTGGCGGAGGTGGCTCTGATCATGCATCATTTGTAGCAGCTGGAGTACCGGGCTTTTCTTTAAGTTCTCTGAACTGGGGATATTTCGGCTACACATGGCACACGACGAAAGATACCTATGACAAAATTGTTTTTGATGAGGTGAAAAATAATGTGGTTTTAACAGCTGCATTGGCTTATATGGCATCAGAAGATCCTGAATTTACGAGCAGGGAAAGGAGAGTATTGCCTAAGGACGATAAAGGCGAAACGGTAAAATGGCCGGAAGCCAGAGAGCCGAGGAGAGATTCTAAGGACTATAAGTAAAGATGGTAGATTTCAGATTGAGATATAGATGATTTAGTTTTATTAAATCTAAGAATAAAGGCTGTACAGATTAGTGTATAGCCTTTGTCTTATGTGAAATCATATCGAAAGAATTATAAATCCTGTATCCAAATTCATCAAATTGGCGGGTCGCTCTGCGGATAATTCTTCTGTCCTTAAGTTCTGATATTCTCATGATACGCTTAATTCCGGTAATTTCATAGCCTGAATGCTTTTCTTAGAGTTTAAAAATAAAGATTAAACATAGACTTCTAAATCCGAAAAATTGGAAATCGAAGGTTTATAATCTCCTGTACTCAACTTTCCAAAGCCATATTCACAGAAAACAAACGGCAGATTGTTAGAGGTTGCAGAATCATAATCCGTCTGCGTATCACCAATATAAACCGAGTTTTCAGGGGTTAAATTATTCCTTTCCATAATCAGACGGATATTCTCCGATTTCGGTTTTTGAGTCCGGCCGTAACACTCAATATCTGTAAATAAGTTGTTGAATTGGTAATAGTCTAAAAATGCTTCAATATATCCGTCCTGACAGTTGCTCACTATGAAAAGCTGATGATTTACTGCCAGATGGCGCAGGGTTTCTGCAACCCCGTCATACAAAATGCCGCCATGAAGGCGCAGGACTTTACTTTCACGCTGTACAACCTCAGAAAGAACTTCCTTTACCTTCTGATCAGAAATTCCCGGAATGATATCTTTCAAAATATCATCTGCCAGTAAACCCAGGTATTGGTTCATATCTTCGGGCTCCATCTCTTTTTTTATCAGCTCATGTTTCATCAGGACCTCATTCCATACTTTGATGATTGTGGCTCTTGGATCCCAAAGTGTTCCATCCAGGTCGAAAATTAAATTCTTATAGCTCAAGTTGTATTGTTGTTTATTGGGTTGGTGTTTTAACGGTCTCTTAAATGCATTATAAAATCATACTTAGCTGCACTCTTTTTCTTGCTTCATCCACTTCTGTTACTCTTACGCGTACATGTTGATGAAGTTTTACCACTTCATTTACATCAGAAACAAATCCGTCCTTCAGCTGGGAAATATGGACGAGCCCGCTTTCCTTAATTCCCATATCCACGAAACACCCGAAAGCTGTAATATTATTGACAATTCCGGGAAGAATCATGCCGGCTTTTAAATCCCGGATACTTTTTACATGAGAATCAAATTCAAATACTTTAGCCGCTTTTCTGGGATCTAATCCCGGTTTTTCAAGTTCTTTTAAAATATCCTTGATCCCTAAAATTCCTATTTCTTCTGTAACATAATTTTCAGGCTTTACCAAAGCTGTTTTTTCTTTGCTGGCAATCAGTTCATTGGTTTTAATGCCCAGGTCTTTGGCCATTTTTTCTACAATTCCGTACGCTTCAGGATGTACAGCAGAATTGTCGAGTGGATTTTTCGCATTGGCAATTCTTACAAAAGCTGCAGCCTGCTGGTAAGCTTTTTCACCAAGCCTCGGAACTTTTTTAAGCTGTTTTCTGTCTTCAAAAGCGCCGTTCTCCGTTCTGTAATTCACAATATTCTCCGCCATTTTCTCCCCGATCCCCGAAACATAGCTTAAAAGTGACTTGCTTGCTGTATTCAGGTTGATTCCTACAGAATTTACACACTTCATAACTGTAGAATCAAGTTCGTTTTTCAATTGGGCTTGGTCTACATCGTGCTGGTATTGGCCTACTCCGATAGATTTTGCATCAATTTTCACCAATTCCGCCAGTGGATCCGCCAGCCTTCTCCCGATAGAAACTGCACCGCGCACTGTTACATCATAAGAAGGGAATTCATCCCTCGCAATTTTACTTGCAGAATATACCGATGCTCCTGCCTCAGAAACCACAAAAACCTGCAGTGGTTTATCAAAAGCAATTTTCTTGATGAAAAATTCAGTTTCACGGCTTGCCGTTCCGTTTCCGATGGAGATTGCTTCAATATTGTAGGCATTTACCATAGAACGGATCTTTTTCATGGCCATCCCGCTTTCATTCTGTGGAGCGTGAGGGTAGAGGGTTTCATTATGGAGAAGATCACCTTTTTCATCAATGCAGACCACTTTACAGCCGCTTTTGTATCCCGGATCAATGGCTAAAATTCTCTTTTCGCCTAAAGGCGGGGCAAGAAGAAGCTGGCTCAGGTTTTCAGAAAATATTTCAATTGCTTTTTTATCTGCTTTTTCTTTAGCTTCCTGCAAAGCTTCATTGGAAATAGCAGGTTCTAAAAGTCGTTTGTAACTATCTTTTACAGCCAAAGCAATTTGCTCTGAACTTTCATTATTGGATTTAATGATGGCTTTTTCGATAAAATCAATGGCCTCTTCTTTATCTATTCCTATATTCAGTTTCACAAAACCTTCAGATTCAGCTCTGAGCATTGCCAAAAGCCTGTGAGAAGGCGTTCTGTTAAGATTTTCTTCCCATTCGAAATACTGTGAGAATTTCTGTGCATCCTCTTCATCTTTTTTAGCCTTGACCGCTTTAGAAGTGATGACAGCCTTACGCTGGAACAGGCGGCGAAGGTTTTTACGGACGTACATATTTTCATTGATCCATTCTGCCATGATATCCCTTGCCCCCTGAAGTGCCTCTTCTTCCGATGGAACTTCATTGTTCAGGTATTTTGAGGCAAGAAACTGCGGATCATTGCTTTTCTGGCTCATAATGATCTTTGCTAAAGGCTCCAAACCTTTCTCTTTGGCAGTATCTGCTTTTGTTTTTCTGCGTTTTTTAAAGGGTAAATACAAATCTTCCAGCTCCAGCATATCAAAACTCTCCTCAATTCTCTGTTTCAGTTCGGCTGTCAGAGCATTCTGCTCTTCAATTGATTTTAAAATGCTGTCTTTTCGCTTTACAATTTCTTCAAACTGCTTACTGATCTTCAAGATCTGTTCGATCTGAACTTCGTCCAGGTTTCCCGTTTTATCCTTTCTATAGCGTGAAATAAACGGAATAGTGCAGTCTTCTGCTAATAATTGAAGGGTATTGTTGATGCTTTTTTCGGAGATGTTGAGCTGCTGCTGTATAAAGGTTACGGTTGTCATTATTTTGTTTTCGAAGGCTAAAATACTGCTTTAGAATGAAAAAAGGCGAGTTGCCCCGCCTTGAATGTTTTCACAACGGAATAATCCTTATTGTGAATTGCTTTCAAAATTATTGATACAAATATAATAAAATAGATGGTAATGAAAAGTATGGGAAACCGTAATTGGCATTATTTATTTCTTCTTACATTTATAAAATTCTAATAACTGATACACATATGACTAAAAGAATTTTAGGACTGGATCTTGGCGTTTCATCTATTGGTTGGGCCATCGTTGATGAAGATGTAAAAAATCCGAAAAATAATAGAATAGTTAAACTAGGGGTCCGTGTTAATCCTTTAACAGTGGATGAACAGACTAATTTTGAAAAAGGCAAGCCTATTACGACTAATGCCGGGAGGACTTTAGCCAGAAGTGCGAGGAGAAATCTTCAGCGTTTTAAGTTGAGGAGAGAAAATTTATTAGATATACTCGTCAAAAATAAAATTCTGAATGAAGACGATGTTTTAACCGAAAGTGGGAAAAATTCAACATTTCAAACTCATGCATTACGAGCTAAAGCAGCAAAGGAAAGGGTAGAACTGAATGAATTTGCAAGAGTGCTATTTCTGATCAATAAAAAAAGAGGTTATAAAAGCAGCAGGAAAATTCAGAATGATGATGAAGGTACTGCTATTGACGGAATGGAGGTTGCAAAAAAACTGTATGAAGAAGGTCTTACCCCTGGAGAATACGCTTATCAACTTCTTAAAAAGGGAAAGAAAAAGATCCCGGATTTTTACAGATCTGATCTGCAGAATGAGCTTGATAAGGTCTGGAAATTTCAGAAGCAGTTTCACCCGGAAATTTTAACTGATGATTTTAAGAAAGAATTAGAGGGGAAAGGACAACGGGCAACAATGGCTGTTTTTTTGAACCGTTACAAAATCTACACCGCTGACAATAACGGAACAAGAGACGAAAAAAAGCTTAAAGCTTATGAATGGAGAAGCAAAGCGGCAGTTAAACAGTTAGACATTAAAGAAGTGAGCTATGTTATTACGGAAATCAATAATAATCTGAATAATTCAAGTGGGTATCTGGGTGCAATTAGTGACCGAAGTAAAGAACTGTATTTTAATCACCAGACTATAGGCGAGTATTTATATAATCAGCTTTGTTCCAGTTCGCATGCAAGATTGAAAAATCAAGTGTTTTACAGACAGGATTATTTGGATGAGTTCGAAAGAATATGGGAGACACAGAAAGTCTTCTATCCTGTTTTAAATGCAAGGCTAAAAGATGATATCCGTGATGTTGTTATTTTTTATCAGAGAAAACTGAAATCCCAGAAAGGCTTGATCAGTTTCTGTGAATTTGAAAGTCGTGAAATTGAAATTAAGGATAACGTAAAAGCAAAAAGAAAAAAGGTAGGACTGAAGGTGGCTCCAAAATCTTCACCACTGTTTCAGGAATTTAAAATTTGGCAGGTACTCAATAATATTGAAATTAAGAATGATGAAGGGAAAAGACCGCTTGATTGGGAAGAAAAAGAATTGCTCTTTGATGAACTCAATATCAAAGGTAATCTTAGTTCTCAGACGGTCTTGGAACTTATTGGGTTTAAAGCAAAAGATGTTAAGATAAATTTTAAATTGATTGAAGGAAACAGAACTAATGAAAAGTTTTATCATGCCTATCTTAAAATTCTTGAGTTAGAAGGATATAATATTTTCGAATTACTGAAAATAAAAGAAGATAAAGATGATGTGAAGTTATCTGATTTGAAAGCTCCGGCTACAACAATAAAAGAAATGATTAAATCTGTTTTTGAAGTTAATCATATAGATGTTTCTATTTTGGAATTTGATGCAGAAGTTTCTAATCAGGAATTTGAAAAACAGCCTTTTTATCAGCTTTGGCATTTACTGTACTCCTATGAGGCAGATGATTCGGCATCTGGAAATGAAAAACTTTACGAACTGTTGAATAAAAAGTTTGGCTTTAAACGAGAGCATGCTAAAATTTTATCAACCATTACTTTTGCCCAGGAATATGGAAGCTTAAGTTCTAAGGCCATGAGAAAAATTTATCCTTACAGTAAAGAAAATAAATACAGCTATGCCTGCAGTCTTGCAGGATATAATCATTCTAAGGATTCTTTAACTACAGAAGAGCTTGAAAAAAGGCTTTTAAAAAATACATTAGAAATTCTTCCAAAAAATTCTTTAAGAAACCCTGTTGTAGAGAAAATACTTAATCAGATGATTAATGTTGTCAATGCTGTGATTGATGAATATGGAAAGCCTGATGAAGTAAGAATAGAGCTGGCAAGAGAATTGAAAAAAAATGCAGAAGAAAGAGCAGAGATGAATAAAAGCATCAATGATGCAACACTTCTTCATCAAAAATATGCTGAGATCTTAAAAAAAGAATTTAATGTTCCCAATCCATCGAGAAATGATATTATCCGGTACAAGCTTTATCTTGAGCTTTCGAATAATGGGTTTAAAGATCTATATACCAATACAAAAATTGAAAAAGAGAATTTATTCACCAACAAATATGATATAGACCATATTATTTCCCAATCAAGGTTTTTTGACGATAGTTTTTCCAATAAAGTGCTGGTTCCGAGACAGGCCAATTTAGAGAAAGGAAATCTTACGGCATATGATTTTATTTCCGGTAAAGGAAAGGATAGAGAAGAACATTTTCTTAATATGATTAAGGAATTATTTAACGGTAGAGATATTACCAAGGCCAAATATGAAAAGCTACAGAAGAAAGGATCAGAAATCGGAGAAGGGTTTATAGAAAGAGACTTACGCGATACCCAATATATAGCTAAAAAAGCAAGAGAAATTCTCTTTGGGATTACCAATTCTGTAGTTTCTACTTCTGGAAATATTACAGATAAACTCCGTGATGACTGGAACCTTGTGAATATCATGAAAGAGCTTAATCTGGAAAAATTCAGAAAGCTGGGATTAACGGAAATGGTGATCAATTCGAAAGGTGAAGAAAAAGAAGTCATTAAGGACTGGACAAAACGGAATGACCATCGCCATCATGCAATGGATGCATTAACTGTTGCCTTCACTACCCATAATCATATTCAGTACTTAAATTACTTAAACGCCAGAAAAGATGAAAAGCACAAAGAGCATCATCATATCTATGCGATTGAAAATGTTATTACAGAAGTGATTGAAAAAAAGAATGGTTCTCAATCAAGAAAATTTAAATCTCCAATGATTAACTTTCGTAAAGAAGCGAGAAAACATCTTGAAGAAGTACTGATTTCACATAAAGCTAAAAATAAAGTAGCCACCTCAAATATTAATAAAATTAAGCAAAAGGGAGGGATTGTGAAAAAAACAGAACTTACTCCCAGAGGCCAGCTTCATAAGGAAACAATGTACGGAACAGCAAAAATTTTACAGACCAAGGAAGAAAAAATATCTGCTAAATTTGATTATAATACCATTCTGAAAGTACAAAATAAGGAGTATAGGAATGCACTTTTGCAAAGACTTGTAAAGAATGACAATGATCCCAAAAAAGCATTTGCTGGAAAGAATGGAATACTTAAAACTCCTGTTTATTTACACGATGATAAAAAAGATCCTATACCTGAAAAAGTAATTCTTGTCTGGTATGATAACATATATACCATCAGAAAATCTGTAAACCCTGAGAATTTCAAAGATTATAAGAATTTAGAAAAAATTATAGATCCAATTACGCGGGAACTTTTGAAAAAGAGGCTGGATGACTTTAATGGAAACGCAAAAGAAGCCTTTTCTAATTTAGATAAAAATCCAATATGGTTCAATGAGGAAAAAGGAATTTCACTTAAAACAGTGAGTATTACAGGTGTTAGTAATGTTGAATCTTTACATTTTAAAAAAGACCATTTTGGAAATGAAATTCTGGATGACAATGGAAATAGAATTCCTGTGGATTTTGTCAGCACAGGTAATAATCATCATCTAGCTGTTTATATTGATGCAGACGAAAACCTTGATGACGGGATGGTGTCATTTTACGAAGCCGTGGAAAGAGTTAACCAAAATCAACCTGTGGTAGATAAAAATTATAATGCTGAAAAAGGATATAATTTATTGTTTACATTAAAGCAGAATGAAATGTTTCTTTTTCCAAGTGAAGATTTTATTCCAAATGAAATTGATCTGTTTGACGAAAGAAACTTAGCGGTTATTTCTAAAAATTTATTTAGGGTGCAAAAAATTTCAAAAGTTGGTTATGGAAATTCTTTTGTCAGAGATTTTGTATTCAGACATCATTTGGAAACAACTGTTGAAGAAAGAAAAGAATTAAGAAATATTACTTATGTACAGTTGAAAAGCCTTGAAGGTTTAAGAGGTATAGTAAAAGTAAGATTGAATCATCTTGGAAAAATTGTTCAGGTTGGAGAATATTAAAAAATGAAAAATGATTACCCGCTCTATCTATATTGGCAATCCAGCCTATTTAAAGCTCAAGGATGAGCAGATGTACATTTTGGAGCCTTCCTCCCGTGAGCTGAAAGGAAAGGTTCCGGTAGAGGATCTAGGATTGCTGATGTTGGATCATTTTCAGATTACCATTTCACATCAGCTGATTCAAAGAATGATGGGGAATAATGTGGTTGTAGTAAGCTGTGATGCACATCATCTTCCTCATGGTATTATGTTGCCACTGTATGGGCATACAGAGCACTCAGATCGTATAAAAGATCAGCTGGATGCAAGCGAGCCACTCAAGAAGCAGCTATGGAAGCAAACGATAGAATGTAAAATAGAAAATCAAAAAGAGGTTCTTCTGAAATTAGGTAATTATTACGAACCGATGCTTGAATATCAACGAAATGTAAAAAGTGGAGATATCACCAATATGGAAGGAATTGCTGCGCAACATTACTGGAAATATCTTATTAGCCTGGATTTTTTAAGACAGCGTTTTGGAGATTCACCTAATCATTTTTTTAATTTTGGTTATGCTGTATTAAGAAGTATTGTTGCCCGGGCACTGGTAGAAACTGGATTGCTACCTGTGTTGGGAATTTTTCATAAAAATAAATATAATCCATATTGCCTAGCAGATGATATAATGGAGCCATATCGCCCATTTGTAGATTTCCTCGTGATGCAATGGCTGATGCAAAATCCGGATTCCGAGGATCTCACAAAAGAGTTTAAAGCTCACCTATTGAAAATTGCAACAGTGGATGTCTTGATTGATGATAAGACGAGACCATTATTGGTGGCAGTGAAAACGACTGCTTCCTCGCTTTATAAATGTTATAAGGGAGAAAAACGTCTGATTTCTTATCCTGAATTCTTATGAATGCCGAAAGGTTTAATGCATACCGGATTATGTGGGTGTTAGTACTGTATGATTTACCAACCGAAACCAAAGCGAATATGCGTGATGCTAATTTGTTCAGAAAACGGTTGCTGGATGATGGATTTACGTTGTTTCAGTTTTCAATGTATGTAAGACATTGTCCAAGTCGGGAAAATGCTGAAGTCCATATCAAAAGAGTTAAAAATATGTTGCCTAAAGCAGGTAAGGTAGCCATCATGTCTATTACTGATAAGCAATTTGGAGATATTGAGATTTTCTTTGCCAGGAATAGAGAAGAACCTCCTCCCACCTTTCAGCAGCTGGAATTATTCTAATTTTCAGATTCTGAATAATTAAAAAATCCATTGAAAATCAATGGATTAAATTTTGAGGCTGTGATCAATCACGAAGATAATAATTTTTGAAAGCAATTCACAACAATTCACGTTGATACAAAGCTTGTTCCTCTGCTGTGATCAATCACGAAGATAATAATTTTTGAAAGCAATTCACAACTATTTGACCATACGGAAATGGCGACGCTGAGCTGTGATCAATCACGAAGATAATAATTTTTGAAAGCAATTCACAACAATAAGGTTTCCGGATAACATAACATTGCAGCTGTGATCAATCACGAAGATAATAATTTTTGAAAGCAATTCACAACACCTTGTTTAAGTTCTATATGTTTACATCCGCTGTGATCAATCACGAAGATAATAATTTTTGAAAGCAATTCACAACATCGGACCCTTCTAAGGCTATATCAGCAGTGCTGTGATCAATCACGAAGATAATAATTTTTGAAAGCAATTCACAACACCCAACAAGGGGCTAGTCGAATACAGTCAGCTGTGATCAATCACGAAGATAATAATTTTTGAAAGCAATTCACAACGCATTACTCCATCAACTCCTAATGTCACACGCTGTGATCAATCACGAAGATAATAATTTTTGAAAGCAATTCACAACTATGAATCCTAACGTTAAAATTGTGAATAAGCTGTGATCAATCACGAAGATAATAATTTTTGAAAGCAATTCACAACCCAAAATGAATGCAATTAAATACTTTCACAGCTGTGATCAATCACGAAGATAATAATTTTTGAAAGCAATTCACAACAAGAAAGATAATATATCTCCCTGTGCCAAAGCTGTGATCAATCACGAAGATAATAATTTTTGAAAGCAATTCACAACCCAAAAGGTATCTACGAAATTAAACCAATTGCTGTGATCAATCACGAAGATAATAATTTTTGAAAGCAATTCACAACATTATCAAAATAATCTATGAATGCCTTTTCGCTGTGATCAATCACGAAGATAATAATTTTTGAAAGCAATTCACAACTCAAAGTGCTTGATTATATTCATTATTTTTGCTGTGATCAATCACGAAGATAATAATTTTTGAAAGCAATTCACAACGTGAAAGGACCGGAATAATTCTAAATACTGCTGTGATCAATCACGAAGATAATAATTTTTGAAAGCAATTCACAACGCAAAGTAGATATTACACTAATGCTATTAAGCTGTGATCAATCACGAAGATAATAATTTTTGAAAGCAATTCACAACTGACACTGGGAAAGACTGGGAAAGGGCAATGCTGTGATCAATCACGAAGATAATAATTTTTGAAAGCAATTCACAACTTTAAATGGATTTACTAATTATAATACTCCGCTGTGATCAATCACGAAGATAATAATTTTTGAAAGCAATTCACAACTATAGCTGTTAAGGTGGAAACTGTTTTCCCGCTGTGATCAATCACGAAGATAATAATTTTTGAAAGCAATTCACAACAGTTTTGCACTCTCCATACTATACTCTGAAGCTGTGATCAATCACGAAGATAATAATTTTTGAAAGCAATTCACAACCAGACAACCGTTTGGCAAGAAATAACCATGGCTGTGATCAATCACGAAGATAATAATTTTTGAAAGCAATTCACAACGGCAGATGGTAATTTCTGCATTTCCTGGAAGCTGTGATCAATCACGAAGATAATAATTTTTGAAAGCAATTCACAACACAACGGCGACACAGGCGCCCAAGCAGCACGCTGTGATCAATCACGAAGATAATAATTTTTGAAAGCAATTCACAACAACGCAAGCGGTCGAATCACTGCCCCCGAAGCTGTGATCAATCACGAAGATAATAATTTTTGAAAGCAATTCACAACATATCTTTGCTTATATCGCTATCCGCTACCGCTGTGATCAATCACGAAGATAATAATTTTTGAAAGCAATTCACAACTAGGATATGACAGGCGTACAAATGGCGATGCTGTGATCAATCACGAAGATAATAATTTTTGAAAGCAATTCACAACATTAAAATGCTTTGGCGGTATTATGACGCAGCTGTGATCAATCACGAAGATAATAATTTTTGAAAGCAATTCACAACATATGCGTCTCCTGGATATTGATGAATTAAGCTGTGATCAATCACGAAGATAATAATTTTTGAAAGCAATTCACAACAAGTCTACTTTAAATACGATGAGGCGGGCAGCTGTGATCAATCACGAAGATAATAATTTTTGAAAGCAATTCACAACACCCTCTTCAATGTATTCTCTATTTTCCATGCTGTGATCAATCACGAAGATAATAATTTTTGAAAGCAATTCACAACCAAAATGTATTTCTCTAAAAAAGAAATAGAGCTGTGATCAATCACGAAGATAATAATTTTTGAAAGCAATTCACAACACATTTCCCGATGGCTACAAGAGTTAGTTTGCTGTGATCAATCACGAAGATAATAATTTTTGAAAGCAATTCACAACGCAAGAGATTTTTATAAGTTTTACGAAGAAGCTGTGATCAATCACGAAGATAATAATTTTTGAAAGCAATTCACAACACGTCCATAATATGGGAAATATCTTAAGTTGCTGTGATCAATCACGAAGATAATAATTTTTGAAAGCAATTCACAACCGGAGGCTAACAAGGCAGTAGAAGGTCTTAGCTGTGATCAATCACGAAGATAATAATTTTTGAAAGCAATTCACAACAGCATAGCCGATTATTTTACTTAATCGTTTGCTGTGATCAATCACGAAGATAATAATTTTTGAAAGCAATTCACAACAATAAAGATATCCTTAAACAGCAATCTAAAGCTGTGATCAATCACGAAGATAATAATTTTTGAAAGCAATTCACAACCAGCGTGTGCCCTTTAACTTTCAGATACTTGCTGTGATCAATCACGAAGATAATAATTTTTGAAAGCAATTCACAACGGAATTCCGGTAGAACTGGAATGCGAAGGGGCTGTGATCAATCACGAAGATAATAATTTTTGAAAGCAATTCACAACTGTTGTGGTAGGAGTAATCAGAAGACAACGCTGTGATCAATCACGAAGATCATAATTTTAAACAGCTAAAATAGGCAATTTACTGTGTAGAGTAATATTTTGGATTGTCCTTTTTCAGCTGTTCATTTTTTATAATGGCAAATAAAAACAGAAATTTTCATTTCTTGATGTATGTTAAGTTGATATTTAATATGGTTTTCTATTTTTGAAATTCTTAAATTTAGAGTTTTAAACAATTTTCTAAACAAATAAACAATATGAAAAAACTTAGTGTAATTGCATTAGTAGGAATAGGATTACTTGCAGCATCGTGTACAAAAGAAAAATCAGCAGATACTGCTGCAACTGCAACAGAGCAGAAAGTAGCAGAGAGCAAAGGTGAAGTTTTGCCAGTTGATGTTGCCACTTCTGTAGTAAACTGGAAAGCTTTCCACAAAGGAGGTATGGCTCCTCGTTGGGGAACACTTAACGTAAAATCAGGAGATCTAAGCATCGAGGGAGGTCAGCTAACAGCTGGAAACTTTGTAATCGATATGAATTCTATTAAAGTAGATCCGGCTTCAGTAACAGAAAAAGATAAAAAACCTGCAGATCTTGAAGCGCACTTAAAAAATCCTGATTTCTTTGATACAGCAAAGAATCCAACTTCAGATTTTAAAATTACAAGTGTTACAGATCTTAAAGAAGCACCTGCAGATGCAGTAGCCGGAGCTAACAAAACAGTAAGCGGGAACCTTACATTATCAGGAAAAACAATGAACGTAACTTTCCCTGCTAAAGTAGATGTTACTGAAGGTTCAGCTGCAGTTCAGGCTAAATTTACAGTGAACAGAGCAGATTGGGGAATCAAATTCGGTACTTCAGAAGCAGATCCGGCAGAATGGATGATCAGCAAAGACATCGAAATTGCTGTTGATGTAAAAGCTAAAAAATAATTTGTTAGATACAAATACTCTGAGCTGCTTTCTTAGGAAGGCAGCTTTTTTTATGAGACTAAAGCATTAAATTTAGAGAACTGATAAACTTTTTTATATTTATGAAAACACAAATATGAAAGAAGATAGCAAGGGTTGGATGTATATTTTATTGTGTGCAGATGGCAGTTATTATACCGGAAGTACAAATTATCTTGAACGTAGAATTCTTCAGCATCAATTAGGGGAAGGTTCTAATCATACAAAAAACAGACTTCCCGTTAAGCTTATCTATTATGAAGAATATTAACGTATTGATCTTGCTTTTTACAGGGAGAAACAGATACAGGGATGGAGTCGGAAGAAAAAAGAAGCATTGATTAATGGACATACTGAGTTGCTTCCTCAATTAGCTGTGGCATATAGAGATTTACTTCTGAAGAATGAAATGGCTGAGAGATAAGATGGCTTCGAGTGCCTCAGCCACCTTTGGAAATATAGTCAGAAATAACTTTTGTTTAGATTATAGTAAAGAAATAAAAGACAAATTTATCATCAAAAGACCAATACAAGGTGGCTGAGACACTCGAAGCCACCGCCTAATTCACTACTTTTGCCCTATGGTTACGATATACATTCTGTTGATAATAAATCTTTTTACTTTCATTATTTTCGGCTGGGATAAAAGACTTTCGATTAAACATAAAAGAAGAGTTCCGGAAAGTACACTTTTAGGAACGGCTTTTATAGGGGGAACTATAGGGGCAATTTTAGGAATGCTCATTTTCAGGCATAAAGTTTCAAAAAAATCATTTTTGTTGAAATTTGGAGCAATTATTTTAATCCAGGTCTTTTGCATTTATTTTTCACAAAAATATTGGCAGACCTGATCATTAAAACCCAATGGTAGATTCTTAAACTTCAATTTAAATAAATTTATAAAATCTTCAATTTTAAAGCTTTACCGGGGCTTAGTTGTGAACTTGCTCATTATGAATTTGTTAATTAATTTATATTCTTGCTCATTATTCATTAGAAATCACTATTTTTGCACCCGTAAAAATCATTCATGCAAAACATTAGAAATATTGCGATTATCGCACACGTTGACCACGGGAAGACGACTTTGGTTGACAAGATTATTCATGCTACAAACATTTTCAGAGAAAATCAGGAAAGTGGAGAATTAATAATGGATAACAATGACCTTGAAAGAGAAAGAGGTATTACGATCTTATCCAAAAATATTTCTGTTACCTATAAAGACACTAAAATTAATGTAATTGATACGCCTGGTCACGCCGATTTCGGTGGTGAGGTAGAAAGAGTTCTAAAAATGGCAGATGGGGTAATCCTGTTGGTTGATGCCTTTGAAGGACCAATGCCTCAGACGAGATTCGTACTTCAGAAAGCATTGGAATTAGGACTTAGACCTTTAGTTGTTATCAACAAAGTAGATAAGCCAAACTGTCGTCCTGAAGAAGTTCATGACCAGGTATTTGACTTATTCTTCAACCTTGAGGCTACTGAAGAACAATTGGATTTCCCAACGTTCTACGGATCTTCCAAACAAGGTTGGTTCAATACTTCACTGGAGCAGACTGAAGATATTCTTCCATTATTGGATGGTATCCTACAATATGTTCCTGAACCTAAAGTAGAGGAAGGGAACTTACAAATGCAGATCGTTTCTCTTGACTTTTCTTCTTTCTTGGGAAGAATTGCAATCGGAAAAGTGATCAGAGGAGAGATCAAAGAATCTCAGTGGATCGGTCTTGCTCAGGCAGACGGTAAAGTTCTGAAAGGAAAAGTAAAGGAATTATACGTTTTTGAAGGATTAGGAAAGAAAAAAGTTACAGAAGTAAAAGCAGGAGACATCTGTGCTGTTGTAGGTTTTGATGCTTTCCAGATCGGTGATTCATTCGTAGATCTTGAAAATCCGGAGCCATTGCCAAGAACAGCCATTGATGAGCCTACCCTGAACATGACGTTCTCTATCAACAATTCACCTTTCTTCGGTAAAGACGGTAAATATGTAACTTCTAACCACCTGAAAGAAAGATTAACAAAAGAATTAGAGAAAAACTTAGCATTAAGAGTTGAACAAACTGATGATGCAAACACTTTCTTGGTATTCGGTAGAGGTATTCTTCACTTATCAGTTTTAATTGAAACCATGAGAAGAGAAGGTTACGAAATGACAATCGGTCAGCCACAGGTTATCCTTAGAGAAATCGACGGTGAAAAATGTGAGCCTTACGAATCTTTGGTAGTTGACGTTCCTGAAGAATTTGCTTCAAGAGTAATCGACTTGGCTACTCAGAGAAAAGGTGACCTTCATATTATGGAAACTAAAGGTGAAATGCAGCATATGGAATTCGAAATTCCTTCAAGAGGTTTAATCGGATTGCGTTCCCAAATGTTGACTGCTACTGCTGGTGAAGCTATTATGGCACACCGTTTCACAGAATACAAGCCTTTCAAAGGAGCTATTCCTGGAAGAAGCAACGGTGTTTTGATCAGCAAAACTCAAGGTCCGGCTACAGAATATTCTATTGCTAAATTACAGGACAGAGGTAAGTTTTATGTTGATCCGGGTGAGGAAATCTATGCAGGGATGATCATCGGTGAACAAAACAAGCCTGGAGATTTGGTGGTAAACATCGTAGAAGCAAAACAGCTGAACAACATGAGAGCGTCCGGAAAAGATAAAGATACTGGTGTGGCACCGAAAATCTTATTCTCACTGGAAGAATGTATGGAATATATCCAGGGTGACGAAGCAATTGAGGTAACTCCAAACTTCATCAGAATGAGAAAGAAAATCCTTTCTGAGGAAGAAAGAAAAAGAATGGACAGATCAGCGAAAGCATAAGAATTCTTATATAATATAGAAAAGCCTCGAATTTTTCGGGGCTTTTTTATTACACTATGTCTTAAAATGTTTATTTTGGCATAATAATCTCTTAGAAGAAATAAAATTAAAGTAGTTTGCAAACGATGAGAATGAATATCATAAAGCTTACTGTTTTAGCCGGAGTTTTTGCATCATTTGCCAGTTGCTCCGTCCAGAACAATACAGTAAAGACAACACCGACAAAAAATACAGCGAAACCCAGCAACAATACCATAAAGCCTAAAGATCCGGTTACAGCCGTAAAACCTGTAACAGCAGTACCTCCGGCTGAGGAGAACTTCAGAACCGTTCTTCCGGAGGTTAAAAGAGAATTCCGCGGAGCCTGGATCGCCAGTGTAGCTAATATCAACTGGCCATCAAGGAATAATTTATCGGTTGATCAGCAGAAAGCAGAAGCTATAAACATGCTCGATATGCTGAAAGATAACAACTTCAATGCCGCCATCTTCCAGATCAGACCTTCTGCAGACGCATTATACACCAGTAATATAGAACCCTGGTCATTCTTTCTGACCGGAGAAACAGGAGTGGCTCCCTATCCCAATTATGATCCTCTTCAGTTCTGGATTGAAGAAGCGCATAAAAGAGGCATAGAGTTGCACGTGTGGTTAAATCCTTACCGTGCCCACCATTCAAACGGAGGAGCTGTAAACAGTCTCTCTATGGCGAACAAACTTTCCGATATTGTGGTAAGATTAAAGAACGGAATGTACTGGTTCGATCCTGCCAATCCCAAAACGCAGGGGCATGTTTCCAATGTTGTAAAAGATATTGTGAAAAGATATGACATCGATGCTATACATTTTGATGATTATTTCTATCCTTACGCCACCTACAACAGGGGAGCAGACTTTCCTGACAATGCAACCTGGAATGAATACCAGAGAAGCGGTGGAACATTATCCAGAGCAGACTGGAGAAGGGATAATGTCAATAAATTTGTAGAGAGGATTTACAAAGAAATTCATGCAGAGAAAGAGTATGTAAGATTCGGGATCAGTCCGTTTGGAATCTGGAAGCCCGGATATCCTGCAGGAATCGTTGGTTCTTCTCAATATGACGAACTGTATGCTGATGCAAAATTATGGCTGAATAAAGGCTGGGTAGATTATTTTTCCCCACAGCTGTATTGGCCTATCGATGCTAAAGGTCAGGGCTTTGAAGCATTACTGAACTGGTGGAAATCCGAAAATACTATGAACCGTCATCTTTGGCCGGGCCTTAACACCGTTGAGATCAAGGTATCAGACCGTCCTACGGAAATTAAAAATCAGATTGAAATCTCCAGACAGATCCTGAAGAACAATGCCGGAGAAATTCATTGGAGCATTGCAGGGTTAACGAAAAATGCAGGTATGCTTCCGACTCTGAAAAACGGACCTTACAGCGAAAAAGCATTGGTTCCGAAAACACCATGGATAAAAGCAGTTCCATTACAGACTCCCACTTTATTTATAGCTGATAACGGAAGTTTCGTACAAACAAATTGGAGTATAAAAAATATAGGAAATGTCTTCCAGTGGGTGCTTTTTACCCAGTACAACGGAGTTTGGGAAACAGAAATCCTTACATTGGATACCCTTTCCAGAGATATTCCAAAATCTAAAGAAGGCAGAAAACTGAATGCCGTTGCAATAAAAGCAGTGGACAGACTTGGAAATGAAAGTGACTATATGGCTAAAAAGGTAAAATAGCTTTAGAAAGTTGCCATTGGTCTAATTTACCTTAAGAAAAACAATAAAACAATAACCTTTAAATAACAGAACCAGTTCAGTGAGAGCTGGTTTTTTTCGAACATTCAACAGAACAAATTGTATCGGAAATCAATTCTTGCGCCTTAAAACATTCAAAGTAGAAATAATTTGCGTCTTTGCGTTACCAAAAACAAAATTGATTTAAAAAATTGAAGATCAGTTTATTTTAGAATAACTATAAATTAAATACTTAGTCGTCTTTATATCAGTGACTTAAAAATGTTTAAAAATTAATTAAAAAAAAGATAAAACAGTGGCGGAACTATTTTTGCATTATTATTTCAATAATCACAAAAATATAGCATTATGAATACCAACAGACTTTCCCCGATCATTGAAAAGGCATTGAGTGATCAGATGAATAAAGAAATTCATGCATCACATGTTTTTTTGTCTTACGGGATCTGGGCAGATGATAAAGGATATCAGGGAATTGCCAATTTCCTTTACAGGCATGCGCAGGAAGAAAGAAATCATTCTATTAAGTTTATGGAATATGTGCTGAACAGAGGTGGGAAGCCGAAAGTAGATGCCATTCCGGCTCCTCCTGCTGATCCGGAATCTTTAACGGCCTGTTTCGACGGTGTCTTTAAACATGAAGTCGACAATACTACAGCAATTTACAGAATAGTAGACCTGGCGTTGGAAGAAAAAGACTGGGCTACATGGAATTTTATGCAGTGGTTTGTACAGGAGCAGATAGAAGAAGAAACACTGGCTGCCAACCTGATTGATAAATTGAAAATTGCTGGCGGTGACCGTGCTACAGATGAGTCTTTATTTACTTTAGATAAAACATTGCAGGATGCACCGAATGATGTTCCTTTGGCTCAGGATGCCACGGGCGACAATCCATAAAAACCATTTGAAGGACAAAAAATTATTAAAATCTGCCTAAACCTGGCAGATTTTTTTATTATGAAACTCCTTTTAAATTCACTATCTTTGCAGGCTGAAAGTTCAGTGGTCCGGAGTATGAATGTAAACATCAGCTTCCAGCCTGGACTTAAATAGCATCATTGAATATTAAACTTTGAATTTTACAATATGAAATGTGGAATTGTAGGCCTTCCGAATGTAGGTAAATCAACTCTCTTTAACTGCTTAAGCAACGCTAAAGCTCAATCTGCAAACTATCCTTTCTGTACGATAGAACCGAACCTGGGTACGGTATCTGTACCGGATCAGAGACTTTTTGAACTTGAAAAAATAGTTAATCCAGAAAGAGTACTGCCGGCTGTAGTTGAAATTGTTGATATTGCAGGTCTTGTAAAAGGAGCCAGCAAAGGAGAAGGACTGGGAAATCAGTTTCTTGCCAACATCCGCGAGTGTGAAGCAATTATCCATGTTTTAAGATGCTTTGATAACGGTAACATTATCCACGTTGAAGGTTCTGTAGACCCAATGAGAGATAAGGAAATTATCGACATCGAATTACAGCTTAAAGATCTTGAAACAGTAGGAAAAGCTGTTGAAAAAGCTAAAAAATTCATCAAATCCGGAAAAAAAGATGATATCCTGGTGTATGAAACACTTCAGAGTCTGGAAAAATTCATCGAAGATGGAAAAAATGCAAGAGAATTTCCGGTTAATGATTTAACTCAGCCTATCATAGAAGATATTCAGCTTTTAACCAAAAAGCCCGTATTATATGTATGTAACGTAGACGAAAATTCTATCAAAAACGGTAACGAATGGATAGAAAAGATCGATGCGATGGCTAAGAGCGAAGGCGCAGAGACTGTTGTTTTGGCAGCACAGATCGAGGCAGATATCAATGAACTGGAAACATTTGAAGAAAGAGAAATCTTCCTTGAAGAATTGGGTCTTGAAGAGCCGGGCGTAAACCGTCTGATCAGAAAAGCTTACGATTTATTGAAACTTCAGACTTATTTTACAGCGGGTGTAAAAGAGGTAAGAGCATGGACCATTGGACAGGGCTGGACAGCTCCACAGGCTGCCGGAGTGATCCACACAGACTTTGAAAAAGGATTTATCCGTGCAGAAGTAATCAAGTATAATGATTATATCACTTATGGTTCGGAAGTAAAAATTAAAGAAGCCGGAAAACTTTCTGTTGAAGGTAAAGAATATATCGTTCAGGATGGTGACATCATGCACTTTAGATTCAACGTATAAGAATATATTAAAGTTAGTTATAATAGAAAACGCTTCGGAGATGATCTCTGGAGCGTTTTTTCATGGAAAATAATTTTAAAAAAACCGCTCATTAACTGAACGGTTTTAATTCTTTATTAAGGCTCTATTCCAGGTCTGCATTGCAGCTGCGCACAGCTTATTGATACTTTTTTGCAGCCTCCTGTCATAGGATCAATACAGTCCAGTAATCCTCCGGTAATGCTTCTTAATTGCTTTTTGTTCAGTTTTTTTCCTTTTGGTAAATTTTGATCTTTCATTGTTTTGATTTTTAGTGGGTTAGTTTGAAAACTAAGGTAAGAAAAATATTAATAGGTATATCACCTGCTGTAGAAAAAAAAGTAAAATATTTTTTCATTTTCAAATTAGGCTAACTTTGTATATTTGAATTTTACAAACAGTTCAGCTATGGAAAAGATTATTCATTCATCCCTTGAAGACTTCTATAAAGAGATGGCTGCCAAACTGGGGAAAGATCTCGAAAGTATTTTTCCGAAAGGGCTTCATAAAGATATCGGACATTTTAATGTATTCGATATCAGGCAGACCATTGAAAGGGCTCGAACTACTTCGGAAATGCCTTACAACAGAAGGAAATATTACAAAATAAGCCTGATCAGGGGACAGAACAGGGCAGAATATGCGGACAAAATCATAGCCATCAAAAAGAATGCTTTATTATTTGCTACCCCAAAAGTTCCGTATCACTGGGTGCCGGAAGACCCTGACCAGTCGGGAAGTTTCTGTGTATTTACGGAGGATTTTTTCATCAAATCGCAATCCCGGTTTTCATTGGAAGACCTGCCAATTTTTCAGCCGGGAAATATTCCGTTGTTTGAAATTGATGATAAGCTGGCGGACGAAATTGAAATTCTGTTCACAAAAATAAAACAGGAAATAGCTTCCGACTATATTTTCAAATATGACCTGATCAGGAATTATGTGCTGGAGCTGATCCATTACGGGCAGAAGCTGCAGCCTGCTGCAAAACTGTCCGCATCCAATGATGCCTCGTTACGGGTAGTGTCATTATTTATAGAACTTTTGGAAAGACAGTTTCCGATAGAATCTTCAGATCAGAGATTACAGCTGAAAACGGCAAAAGATTATGCCGACAGACTGGCCGTTCATGTGAATTATTTGAATAAAAAATTAAAAGAAAGTACCGGAAAAACAACCACTGAATTTATTGCTGACCGACTGGTTCAGGAGGCTAAAATTCTTTTAAGGCAAACTAAATGGAATGTTTCCGAGATTTCTTATGCTCTGGGTTTTGAAGAAATTGCTCATTTTTCCAACTTTTTCAAAAGAAAGACTTCATTTACCCCAATGCAGTTCCGGACATGATTTGAATTTTGCAAATTTCAGATTGATTCAGGCAAACATTCCTTCTGTGGAATTTTCCAACTTTGTATCATTAAAAATAAATAATATAAAACGATGAATACAAAAACTAAAATTGCATTAATTACAGGCGGAAGCCGTGGACTTGGAAAAAATGCAGCTCTTAAGATTGCTCAAAAAGGATTAGACGTCATTATTACTTACAAAAACAGCAGTGAGGAAGCTGATGCTGTAGTCAGCGAAATAAAAGCACTGGGCCAAAAGGCAGCTGCTTACCAGTTGGATACCAGAGAGGTAAAAAGCTTCGATGCATTTGTAAAAAAAATCACAGATCATCTGCAAACTGAAACAGGCAGCCCAAACATTGATTTCCTGATCAATAATGCAGGAACAGCTTTATATGCTCCCATTATGGAAACTACGGAAGAACAGCTGGACGACATCGTAAATGTTCATTTTAAAGGAGTTTTCTTTCTGACACAGAAAATGCTTCCTTTCATCAGTGAAGGCGGCGGGATTATCAATATTTCATCAGGATTGGCAAGATTTGCACTACCGGGATCTTCTGTTTACGGTTCTGTGAAGGCAGGTGTAGAAATGCTGACAAAATATATGGCCAAAGAACTCGGACCCCGTAAAATTAAGGCAAACGTTATAGCGCCGGGAGCCATCGAAACAGATTTTGGAGGCGGAAGAACAAGAGATGATCAGAATGTAAACTCAATGATTTCAAATGTTACTGCATTGGGCAGAGCCGGACTTCCGGATGATATCGGAGGGGTAGTGGCTTTCCTTTGTACCGAAGATGCAGGCTGGATCAACGGACAGAGAATAGAAGCTTCCGGTGGCATGTTTTTATAAAATATCATTATAGGCAAACAGCTTTTAAATCAAAAAATAAAACCAGATCTGAAAATGAGCTGGTTTTTTTGTAAACAGAAACACGGTTCCATTCTTCATCTTTTTGCCTTTTTACATATCTTTAGTATCTGCAAAGTTCATCATATGATAAAAGAGTTTTTCGATCAGTTTCCCTATATCCTTCTGATGCTTGAAGGTCTTTATCTTGTCGGGATTGTTTTTTTGGCCGGTAAAATTATTATGGATACCAAAAATACGGGTAAAACCCTTGCGTATCTTATGCTGATCATTTTTCTTCCGGTGGCTGGGATCATCATCTATTTTGTATTTGGAGTCAATTACCGGAAAAATAAGTTCTATACTTTTAAAATTGCACGGAACGAACGGGTCTATCAGGATGTAAGTGCCTATATACAGAAAACACATCATGCAACCTTAGAAAAGCATACAGAAGAAATTGGGCAGTTTTTAACAACAGTCAATTTTCTTTATAATGCTTCCCATTCTCCGCTTTCACCGGGGAACCATGCAGAAATACTGATCAATGGAGAAGGTAAATTTGAAAAAGTTTTTGAAGTCATTGAAAAAGCAGTTCATCATATCCACCTTGAATATTATATCTATGACAATGACGGAATAGGGAACAGGCTTGCCGATCTGCTGATCAAAAAGGCAGAAGAAGGTGTAATCGTCCGTTTTCTCTATGATGATATGGGGAGTGGGAAAATAGGGCGTAAGCTTTTGAAAAGGCTAAAAGAAGGAGGTGTTCAGCTGTCTCCTGTTAACAAAATTACATTCAGACTATTGGCCAACAGAGTCAATTACAGGGATCACCGAAAGATCATTATTGTAGATGGGGCAGAGATTTTTACGGGCGGAATTAATGTTTCTGACAAATACATTAATCCTAATCCCATCCAGTACTGGAGAGACGTTCATCTTTATATAAAAGGGGAAGCGGCCTTTTACTTTCAGTTTTTATTCCTCAGTAACTGGATCTTTGCCACAGAGAAGATTCCTGAAATTTCTAAACTTTATTTTGATTTTAAGAACCAGGAGGAGGGGAATTCGCTTATTCAGGCTGCGGCCAGTGGCCCTGATACCAAGCCTTCCATTATGCTCAGTACGGCTTCAGCGGTACTTTCAGCCAGAAAAAGAATATATATTGTTACTCCATACTTTATCCCGGTAGAGACTGTGCTGAATGCCATCAAGCAGGCAGCCCTTTCCGGAATCGATGTAAGGCTTATGGTTCCTAAATCCGGCGATTCCATGATTGTGAATGCTGCGGCCTATTCTTATTACGAAGAGCTTCTGGAAAATAATGTGAGGATTTTCTTTTACAAAAAAGGTTTTATCCATGCTAAAACAATGGTTATTGATGATAACTTTTCATCTGTAGGAACAGCCAATATGGACGTAAGAAGCCAGGAACTGAATTTCGAGGTCAATGCCTTGGTTTTTAATGAAGAAATCAATGAAAAGCTTCAGAACCTCTTTCACGAAGATATGAATGACTGCGAGGAAATTAGTCTTACATCATGGAAAAAAAGACCGAAGACGAAAGTATTTTTCGAGTATCTGGCCAGGCTCCTTTCACCGCTTATATAAAGATCTAAACTAAAGCCTGGAAAGATTTTCTATAGCTCTTTCCAGTGTTTCCTGCTTTTTTGCGAAACACAGGCGGATCACGTGGTCATTCCTTTTATTTTTATAGAATGACGAAAAAGGAACGCTTGCCACCTTATGACTGATCGTCAGTTCCGAGGCAAAATCAAAATCATTTTTATCAGATATCTTATCATACGTAAGAGCCTGGAAGTAGGTTCCTTCACAGTCAAGAAGCCCGAAGGATGTACCTGCGAGACCTTTTCTTAGAAAATCCCTCTTTTCCTGAAAAAAACTGTTCAGGTTAAGATAATGTTCATCATTTTTCATGTATTCAGCAAGGGCAAGCTGGATAGGCGTATTGACACAGAAAACATTGAACTGATGAACCTTTCTGAATTCATCGGTAAGGTTTTTTGGAGCCACACAGTAGCCTGTTTTCCAGCCTGTTACATGGAAAAGCTTTCCGAACGAAGCAACGAGAAGACTTCTCTCTTTAAGTTCAGGATATTGGCAAATACTCAAATGCTGTTTTCCGTCAAAAACAATATTCTCATATACTTCATCACTCAGGATAAGAATCGAAGTGTCTTTTACAATTTTGATGAGTTCCTGCAGATCATTTTCTTTTAAAATTTTCCCGGAAGGATTATTAGGATTATTAAGGATGATCATCTTGGTTTTATCGCTCACCAGAGTCTTTACGGTATTCCAATCGATCTCGTAATCCGGAGCTTTCATCTCAAAACGCTTTACAATTCCTCCAAAGAGCTCTACTGTAGGCTCATAACAGTCGTAAGCAGGTTCAAAAATAATTACTTCATCATCTTTCTTAACAAAAGTGGCGATGGCTGTAAAAATAGCCTGGGTTCCGCCGGCAGTCACTGTGATCTCGGTATCCGGATGATAAACCGCTTTGTGACTGTTCTCTATTTTTCTTGCGATCTCTTCTTTGAGCGGCATTATCCCTCCCAGTGGAGCATACTGGTTGAATCCTTTTTGGATAAAATGACTGACATGATCCAGCAGTTCAGCATCCGGCATGAAATCAGGGAAACCCTGAGAAAGGTTGATGGCTTCATTTTCATTGGCGAGCTGTGTCATTTGGCTGAAAATAGTAGTTCCTACATCTGAAAGCTTGGATAATGGAAGTTGTATCATTAAAGGATTTTTTTACTTACTTCGAATTTAATTCATTTTTTGTAATCAGAAGCAGAAATTCCATAAAAAAAGACTATCCCATGGAAGGACAGTCTTTGAAGTTGTATCATTCTGTGAGACTTTATTTTGAAATCAGGAGTTTCTGAGAACTTTTGATATGTTCAGATTTAACTTCAACGATGTAGACACCCTGTACCAGCTTTTCCGTATTCAGGGTAAGGGTCTGAGGCCCGCTGTTGAGGATTTCAGATTTTTCAATCATTACTTTTCCCGAAAGATCCATCAATGTTACCGACACCAGTTCTCTTTTAGGAAGGTTGGTTTGTAGGTCCACATGGCTTTTAGCTGGATTAGGAACCATATTAATTCCTTTCTGTTTGTCTGCCTGAAGTTCTGCTTTAGCAATGCTCTCAAGATAGGAAAGTGGAGATTTCAATGCGGTTGCTCCGTCGTCTTTTGCGGGTATAGTGTCTCTTTTTGAGTAGCAGAATGTAAAGCATCTGGTACACATGATCATTTTATCTTTCTTTTCAGTCACGCAGATCGTATATGTTCCGGGAGTCATGTAAGTATGGCTTAGAGTAGAAGTAATGTAAGGTGAAGAAGTTCCGTCACCCCATGCCACGGTATAGGTACTTCCCGGATTGTTAGGCGTAGAAACCAGAACTGGATTCATCAGGGTTAAATTAGCGGTAGCTGCATTGGTTACGGTGCTGAATGAAGTGTCAAGTTTAAAATCCGCAGTACATCCGTCACACGATTTCACGCAGATATTATCATACCATACTCTTTCGCTTGGATTTGAAGTATAATCCGGAGATATCATAACAGCCGTGGAATTGTTCATAATGTTATTAAAATCAGTAGTCGTTATTGCTGAGCCCAGCGTCCAGGTTCCATCCGAATTGCTTGGAAGAGCAGTTCCTGTACTATTGGCAATCGGTGCACGCACACGAACCCATCCACTTCCAGGAGTTACGGTGACATTGGCTACAAAAGTAATGTACTGATTGCCGGACATGATGTAGATGGTAGGGTGAATCGGAGCACCATAGCCACCATCTTTTTCAAGATAGAAATCAAAATAAAGACACTGGCCTAAAAACCTTTGCCCTAAATTTTTAAAATCGGAAGGATTGATATACCATGATCCGCCTGAATCATCATCAAGAATAATATACTGGGAACCATCCAGCGCATTCGGAGTACCGGCAGAAACGCCTACATTTCCATTGGGAAAGGGAGCAGGAGTCCAAAGTCCGGGAGGATTACTGGGATCATTAAAATCTGAACATGGTGCCTGGGCATTCACCATAAGGTATCCTAAAAGTAGATAAATGGTTAAAAAATATATTCTTATCATAATATTACATTGATTTTATACATCAAAAACCAACAAAAACTTTAATGATTAATAATTATTGGGTACAGAGTAAAATTAGAACAGTTTTTAAAATCTCTTTAGTGTGATTTAATAAGTGAATACATTTTTCTAATAAGTGAAGCCTGATTGCTCATAATTGTAATTAAAAAAAGAAAACTGAGATTCCTCACTTCTTTTCTGCAGCAAGCCAACTACATTTGTAAGAACGAAACTCAATCTACTCTGATACCATGAAAATGATAAAGACTTCATTACCGGAAGGGTCTGTTTTATTTAAAGAAGAAAAGCTTTTTGATTATACAGACAGTTTTAAAGGAGAATTGAATACTAAACGAAATATCAGCACGGAAGAAATGGGCAGGGCTTTTTTTAGCAGCACTCCTCAGTGGGGAAAGAAGATGTTTGTTTTCAGGAACAGTATTGTGAAAATGTTCGGACTGAAAACCGGAACAGGCAGCAGTAAACCATTATCACCGGATGATTTTAAACTTGAAGTGGGAGATCAGATAGGAATTTTCCAAATATTCGATAAAACGGACCGCGAAATTATCATAGGGGAGAATGACAAACACCTTGATTTCAGGGTTTCCATTTTTTATGATAATATACAGCACGGCACTGAAAATAGTTTTTTAACAATTTCAACTACCGTGAAATACCACAACCGTATGGGAATGCTGTATTTCATTCCTGTACGCCCTTTCCACCAGTTGATCGTTCCGGTTATGCTGAAAAAGATGATTAAAAAACTGGAAGGCAGATAACAAAACGGAAATAGAATCCTGAACTGCAGTTTTTATTCTAAATCTTCTATCTTGCTTAAGAAATCATTCTTTTTACGCACAGAAACATCCAGCACAGAATGGTCTGCCATCACGACCTGCCCGCCTTTCCCTTTAATATATTCTTTAAGGTGAAAAAGGTTGATCAGATGTTTATGATGGATCCTGAAAAAATTATATTTTGTAAGATGCTCTTCAAATTCATGCAGTGTTTTGGAAACAATGATTTTTGTTTTATCCGTAAGATAAAAGGTTGTATAGCTGGAATCTGCCTCACAGCGGATGATATCGCTGATATTGGTTAATTTGAAACCCTGCAGGGTAGGAAGGCTGATTTTGTTCTCGCTGGAGGAAATACCCGGCTGGCTTTTACTTTTTTTAATCGATTCCAGTACTTTATTCACAGCAATGATAAAATCTATTTTCTTGATAGGCTTGAGCAAATAATCTGCTGCACCGTTTTTAATAGCCTGGATGGCAAAATTTTCAAATGCCGTAATGAAAATAATCCGGGAGTCTATTTCTCTGAATTTTGAAAGAAGATCAAAAGCAGTACCGTCTTTCAGCTGCACATCCAGAAAAAGAATATCCGGTGAATTTTTAGTAAGATAAATATAAGCTTCTTCTACGCTTGATGCCTGAAATACCGCCTGGATCTCAGGAAACTCATTCTTCAGCAAAAGAGCGATATAATCTCTTCCGTCCTGTTCATCATCAATGATGCATGCCTGTATTTTGGTTTTCATAAGGTTTTATATAAAGTTTAATCTGCGTTCCCGGTCTTTGCTCTTTTTCAGAAAGATCATGGATCTCAAGTATGATATGAGTCTCAAAAAGCTGCCTGAATGTTTCAATCCTTTTCTGAGATAATCTTACCCCAAAAGAATCAGGGCTTGTTTTTCTTTTGCTATTAATGCCTGTACCATTATCTTCTATGGTGATACAGATTGATGTTCCGGTATGCTCAAAAGATACCTGTATGTTTCCTTTTCTGTCCTTTAAACCCGCAATTCCGTGTTTGATGGCATTTTCTACAAAAGGCTGGATCAGCAGGGAAGGGAGCACCCAGTTTTCGTTGATATTTTCAGATAAGCTGATTTTGTAGTCGAACAGATCTTTTAACCTGAGTTTTTCCATACTCAGATATAATGAAAGATAATCTGCTTCATCTTTGATAGACATGAATGTTTTCTCTGAATAATACAGGGTTTTCCTGATCATTTGAGCAAATACTTCAAGATAGTTCTCTGTTTCTTTATAATCTTTTTTATACAGAAGAAACTGGATAGAATTGAGGCAGTTATAAATGAAATGGGGGTTGATTTGTGCTTTGATCGCCTGCAGTTCAAGCTCGGCAATCTTTTTTTCATAGTATAATGTTTCCAGCTTTTTATTTCTTTTCTTCTGAAAATAAAAGTGGATCAGAATAAACAGGACAGCAGCACCAAGACTTATCATCATCAGCCTGAACCACCAGGTCTGCCAGAATTTGGGAAGAATCTCAAATTGCAGATTCGTAGAGCCATAAGACTGTTTTCCATTATAGCCGATACCGAAAATCTTAAATGTATAACTGCCCGGAGGAAGAGAAGAAAAAATGATCTTCTGGGAAGTGCCCGTTTGCCAGGCATTGCTGAGTCCATCGATCTTATACCGGTAACTTATCTTTCCCTGGGAAATGAAATCCGGAAAACTTACATTGAAGGTAACATCATTGTGAGGAGTTTGACCCGTTAACGGCTGTCTGATGTCAAAAATTTCCCTGCCGCCAATGGCAACTGAATTGATGATTACTTTTTTGTTGATGAATTTTTTCTGGCTCATCAGGTTTTTAACAGAAAGAATTCCCAGGCCTTTTGAGGTTCCTACATAAATGGTATCACCGGAAATAATACATCCGGACACCGCATTTGATGGCAGGCCGTCTGTCTGTGTGAAATTATTGATTTTGACAGCAGAACCTTTAAGCTCAACCCTGCTGAGTCCATAATTGGTGCTTGCCCAGAATACATGTTTATTTTCTACTTCAATTTTTTTGACCTGACCTGTAATCAGTCCGGTTTTTTCAGTAATTTTCCTGAGGATTTTGGAGTTACTAAAAAGAATGATGCCGTTAACGTTAGTAGCCCCGATATACAGATTATGACCGAATTTTTTAAGATCCGTAAAATAGTATCCCTTCAAAAATATTTTTTTCTTTTTAGAAACGGTATTTACTTTATAAAGATCTTTAAAATTTCCGGCAAGCAGGCTGTCCCTGGCATACGGGAGAGCTGTATACATCCTTTCTTTACTGAGTATTTCCGTATAGCTGCCTGTTTTGTAATTATACGCAATAAGTCCGTATGATGTGCATAATATGATAGATCCCGGGGTATAGGGCACAATATTTTTTAAAAGATAATCCTTTAAAAAATATTTTTTCCTGGTTAAGATATCATACTGAAAAAGACTTCTTGTAAGCCCGAATATGACTGTATTTCCCTCAGAAAAGATAGATTTGTGCTCTATTTTAATATTTCTCTCAAAAACAAGATCTGTTATCTGTCCGTTGTGATAAATGCCACTCTTAGCTTCGTTATAGCCCAGAAAAATACCATGACTGTTTTTGGCAATGGCCTTTATGTTTGATGAATTATTTTTAATCGGGAAGTGAACATAATTTTTAAAAAACTGGTCAGCAATGAAAAAAATGCCATTATTCCGGGTAGAAAACCATGTATTGTTGTCTCTGTCCACCAAAATATCGTTGAGAATATAGTTTTCCATCATTCGGACAGGATCGGAAAGCCTGCTCTCATCCAGTAACGGCTGTTTAAAATAAAGAGCTCCGCCTTCTTCAGGACACAGCCAGAGCCGGTAGTTATTATCTATAACCAGCCGGTGAATATTTTCCTGTGAGGTATAGCTTTTGATTTTCTTGAAATACAATTTGTTATAGAGTTTATAAACTTCTATTGTTCTTTTGTTTCTGAAAACAAAAATGTCACCTTTCCTAAATATCACCGTGTTTTTCTTCATAGAAATATTGCAGCTTATTTTCTTTTTCGTCATGATATTATAAGCCTGAATATTTTCCCTTTTTCCCTGACGATGCAGATACAGCATCTTATCCGCGATGTTCAGGCCGAAAGCATAATAAGAATCTGTCTGGCTCTTGATTTCCAAAGGAATTGTGCTCACCTTTTCATTCCGGTACATGTAAATATTGTCCAGATTATAAGCAGAGTACAGATAAAGAGATTCACCGTCAAGATAATACCCGGGATTAACGGTGAACTGCATTTTCTGTAGTTCTCTGTTAGAATCCGAGTTGATAATCCTGCCATTTTTCAAATAGGCAAAATCATTCAGAAAAGGGGCAATAAAAATTTCCCCGTTGGATAAAGGAATGCATGACAGGGCTTCGATGTTCTTTAAACCCTGCTTATTGGTGAAATGCTTAAACTCCTTTCCATCAAACCGAAACAGTCCGTTATCACTTCCTATCCACAAAAAGCCGGTTTTATCCTGACTGATTGAGTAGGTATACGAATTGTTAAGGCCATCTCCATCATTATAATTGACCATTCCGGGGATCTGGGCAAAAAATAATGAGGATAACAAGATAAAAGAAAATAGATGAAAAAGTATAATTTTTTTCACTGGTTATTGAATAATGTGGTAAATATATAATTTGATTAATAATAATACAATCTTTAAGGTTAAATATTAAAAAAAACGAATCGAAAAAATTCGGATAATTTTGTACAATTTCGTACTTTTGTATGTTTGCTGAAATCATATATGTCACAAGAAATAAATCCAATCTACTCCGAAGATAATATCAGAACCCTCGACTGGCAGGAACACATCCGTCTGCGCCCAGGAATGTACATCGGGAAGCTCGGAGACGGTTCCTCTGCGGACGACGGTATTTACATTCTGCTTAAAGAAATTCTGGACAACTCTATTGATGAGTTCAGAATGAAATCAGGGAAAAGAATTGAAATAAAAGTGGACGACGGTAAAGTCAGTATCCGTGACTTTGGCCGTGGAATTCCGCTGGGAAAGGTCGTAGATGCCGTTTCCAAAATGAATACCGGTGGAAAGTATGACAGCAAAGCCTTCAAGAAATCTGTAGGATTGAACGGGGTTGGTACCAAAGCTGTTAATGCCCTTTCAGAATATTTCCGCGTAAGATCATTCCGTGAAGGAAAAATGAAAATGGCGGAATTTTCCAGAGGACTGATCACGGAAAACCATGAAGAAAAAGATACTTCAGACCGAAACGGAACGGAGATTTCCTTTGTTCCTGACGGAGAGATCTTCCTTCATTTCAAATACAGGAAAGAATATATAGAAAAGATGCTGCGCAACTATGCGTACCTGAATCCCGGACTGAAAATTATTTTCAACGGCGAGACCTATTATTCTGAAAACGGACTTAAAGATCTTTTGGAAGAGGAAATGGAAAACGAAATTCTGTATTCCATCATTCACCTGAAAGATACGGATATAGAGCTCGCCATTACGCATTCTGACAAATCACAGACTGAAACCTATTTTTCTTTCGTGAACGGGCAGAATACCACACAGGGAGGGACACATCTTAATGCCTTCCGGGAAGCATATGTAAAGACGATCCGTGAGTTTTTCAATAAAAACTTTGATGCTTCAGATATCAGAAAATCTATTATTGCAGCCATTTCTATCAACGTAGAAGAGCCTGTATTCGAATCCCAGACCAAAACGAAGCTGGGATCCAGTGATATGGGACCCAACGGACCTACTGTAAGGACTTTTATCATTGATTTTCTGAAAAGCAAACTCGATAATTTCCTGCATAGAAATCCGGAAATTGCCGAAGCGATCCAAAGAAAGATCCTTATCTCCGAAAGAGAAAGAAAGGAGCTTTCAGGAATTCAGAAGCTGGCAAGAGAAAGAGCCAAAAAAGTATCCCTTCACAATAAAAAACTTCGCGACTGCAGACAGCATTACAACGACCAGAAGAATGAAAGAAAAGGGGAGACCCAGATTTTCATTACCGAGGGAGATTCCGCATCCGGATCTATCACCAAATCCAGAGACGTGGAGACCCAGGCCGTATTTTCGCTGAAAGGGAAACCTTTGAACTGCTACGGACTGACGAAAAAAGTAGTATACGAAAATGAAGAGTTCAATCTTCTTCAGGCTGCATTGAATATAGAAGAAAGTCTCGAAGATCTGAGATACAACCAGGTAATTATATCTACTGATGCCGATGTGGATGGTATGCACATCCGTCTTCTGATGATCACGTTTTTCCTTCAGTTCTTCCCTGATCTGATTAAGAACGGACATCTTTATATTCTTCAGACCCCATTGTTCCGGGTGAGAAATAAAAAAGAGACAAGATACTGCTACACCGAAATGGAGAGAATAAAAGCGTTGAATGAGCTTGGGAAGAACCCTGAAATTACCCGATTCAAAGGACTCGGAGAAATTTCACCCGATGAGTTCAAACATTTTATCGGAAAAGATATCCGTCTGGAGCCTGTCGTGATAGGCAAAGACCAGACAATAGATCAGCTGCTTGAATTTTATATGGGTAAAAATACACCGGACAGGCAGGTGTTTATCCTTGAAAATCTTGTAGTAGAAGATCCGGATATTGATAAAAAAGAAATCCTGGATGAAATAGCAGGATAAAATTAAAAACCAATAAACACAAATATCGCAAATGAGACTCAGCAACCGCAACAAGGCTTCGGTTTACAATTTTGTACATACATTATTGATAATGATGGTCATATTTGGAATTGCAGCATTTTTGTTGAATGAGTACAGGTTTCATGCTGTAGGAAAAGAAAGTTATATTCTTGTTATTGTTCCAATCATACTGATGGTGGTTTTTCACCTGAACGGCAGACAAATATTTGAATATGACAGTGATGGAGAAGCCCTGAACTTTAAGAACAGGAATATCATTCCTTTTTTGGACAAACCTCTTCATGATGAATTTCCAAAATATAAACTGATAAAGTACGAGATCGTCAGTGTCTTTTTTGTTAAAAGGCTATACGTTACCATCTCAAGCAAGAACAGTGGTTCTACCATCCTCAAATATGAAATATCTTATTTGAGCGGAAAAGAAGTAAATGATTTAAAACTCTCTCTGAACAAAGTAGTAAAAACTAATAAAGAGAAAAACGATTAAAAACAGATGACGACAGAAGAAAACTCGCACGAAAGTGAGAGCTTGAAAAAAGTCTCAGGACTTTATAAAGACTGGTTTCTGGACTATGCTTCCTATGTAATTCTGGATAGAGCGATTCCTTCCGTTTATGATGGGCTAAAGCCTGTTCAGAGACGGATCATGCACTCTATGCGGGAACTGGAGGACGGCCGTTACAATAAAGTAGCCAATATCGTAGGAAATACCATGAAATATCACCCTCATGGAGATGCTTCCATTACGGATGCCATGGTGCAGATCGGCCAGAAAGAACTCCTGATAGATACCCAGGGAAACTGGGGAAATATCTATACCGGAGACTCAGCAGCAGCGGCAAGATACATCGAGGCCAGGCTGACACCTTTCGCACTGGAAGTGGTCTTTAATCCTAAAACTACAGAATGGGCAAAATCTTATGACGGCAGAAACAATGAGCCTATTGATCTTCCTGTAAAATTTCCACTGCTGCTTGCACAAGGGGTAGAAGGGATTGGTGTGGGACTTTCTACGAAAATTCTTCCCCATAATTTCAATGAGCTTATCAACGCATCGGTTGCTCATTTAAAAGGAAAGAAATTTGAACTGTTTCCTGACTTTATGACCGCCGGTTACCTTGATGTTTCCGAATACAATGACGGCCACAGGGGCGGTAAGGTAAGAGCCAGAGCCAGAATTACCCAAACGGATAAGCACACGCTGGTAATTTCAGAACTTCCTTTCTCAAAAAATACAGGCGATCTGATTGATTCTATTCTGAAGGCCAACGAAAAAGGAAAGATCAAGATCAAAAAGATTGAAGACAATACTTCTGATACGGTAGAGATCCTTGTTCATCTTCACAATGATGTGTCGCCGGACAAAACCATAGATGCGCTCTATGCATTTACAGACTGCCAGGTAACAATTTCTCCGAATGCATGCGTGATTGTAGGGGATAAGCCAATGTTCATGAATGTTTCAGATATCCTGAAAATGAATACGGAACACACGGTTTCACTGCTTAAGAAAGAACTTGAAATTGAGCTTCACGAGCTTCAGGAAAGCTGGCATTTCTCTTCACTGGAAAGGATCTTTATCGAGAACAGGATCTATCATGATATTGAAGAGGTAAAGACCTGGGAAGATGTTATTAAAACCATTGATATGGGATTGAAACCGCATACCAAACATCTTTTAAGAGCGGTAACAGAAGAGGATATTTTAAAACTGACTGAGATCAGGATCAAAAGGATTTCAAGATTCGATTTAGATAAATTTAAAGAAAATATAGCCGCTCTTGAGGGCAAAATAGAACAGGTAAAACATCATCTAGCCAACCTGATTGCTTATGCTATTGAGTATTATTTAAATATTCAGAAAAAATACGGAAAAGACAAGCAGAGAAAAACAGAGCTTAGAATTTTTGATACTATTGATGCGACCAAAGTAGCAGTGGCCAACGAAAAGTTCTATGCCAATTTTGAGGAAGGATTTATCGGGACATCACTGAAAAAAGATCAGTATCTGTTCGACTGCTCGGATATTGATGATATCATCATCTTCAGAAAAGACGGAACCATGAAGGTTGTAAAGGTGGATGCCAAAACATTCGTAGGAAAAGATATCCTGCACGTCGCCATATGGAAGAAGAATGATAAAAGAACGGTTTACAATATGATCTACCGCGAAGGCAGAGAAGGACCATATTATATGAAACGTTTTTCTGTAACGGCGGTGACCAGGAATACGGATTATCCGCTGGCTTCTGATAAAAAAGGTTCGGAAACCCTGTATTTCTCGGCCAATCCTAACGGGGAAGCGGAAACAGTGACCGTCCTTTTGAAACCGAATCCAAGGATCAGGAAAAATAAAATGGAAATTGATTTCTCCGATCTTGCCATCAAAGGAAGAGATTCAAAGGGAAATCTGGTCACCAAATATTCCGTGAAAAAGGTCGATATGAAAGAGGAAGGTGTTTCCACGCTGGCTCCCAGAAAAATCTGGTTTGATGATACCGTGAGAAGACTGAATGCCGATGCAAGAGGAACTCTTTTAGGGAGTTTTAAAGGAGACGACAAAATTCTGACCATCAATACCAATGGCGAGGTGAAGCTGGTTTCTTTCGACCTTGGAAACCGTTTCGATGATGAATATCTGGTGCTGGAAAAATGGAAGCCGCAACAGCCGGTAACCTGTATTTACTACGACGGAGAGAAGGAAATGTATTTTATCAAGAGATTTTTGCTGGAAAATACAGCCAATATACAGACTTTCATGCCTTCGGAACACCCGAAATCATTTATTGAAAATGTAATCGTAGCAGACGGTGCTTCGGCGGAAATTATTTTTGCTAAAGATAAAGGCAAAGACCGCGATCCGGAAACCATACATATTGACGAGTTCATTGCCGTAAAAGGAATAAAGGCCATTGGAAACCAGTTCACAAAATTTAAAGTAAAAACAATCAATATCAGCATTCCTGAGCCTGTAGAAGAAGAACCTGAAGTTTATGAGGAACCGGAAACAGGAGACGGTATTGTAGATGATGACCGGACTGTCATCGGGGATCTGTTTGAAAACGGGGAACCAGAAAATTAAGAATTAAAGTTATGAATATTCTCATCTTATTTATTATAATTACGGCGATTATCAGTTTTGTAGCCTTCAACAATCCAGGTATCACTGAGAAATATAAATTCAGTGTAGGAGCTATTCTGGGTAGAAAAGAATACATCCGTCTGCTTTCATCAGGGTTTCTGCATGCTGACATCATGCACCTGGTGTTTAATATGATGACACTGTATTTCTTTGGTCCCATTGTTATCCAGACTTTCGGAAATCTCGGTTTCACGATTGTATATCTGGGTTCCATATTGCTGGGGAATTTCCTCTCGCTTTACATTTACCAGAAACAGCCGTGGTATTCTGCAGTAGGGGCAAGTGGAGGAGTTTCAGGAATATTATTCGCATCTATAGCTATGATTCCTGATATCGGTATCTATATCTTCTTTATTCCGATTCCGATTAAAGGGTATATTTTCGGACTGCTGTATTTTGGATATTCTGTGTATATGATGATGAACCCAAGACAGCACGATAATATCGGACATGCTGCCCATCTTGGAGGTGCGTTTTTCGGATTGGTTTATGCAGTGGCTGTAGCTCCGGATGCTGCCATACACAATGCGCTGTATCTGGGAATCATGTCGCTTCCGCTGATCTATCTGGGCTACGAAATTTTCGTCAGGAAAAGAATAGGATAAAAGATTATCTTTAATCAAAATATCAAGACCAATGAACACATCAGAATTAAACCGCTTCATCGTTGTATTAATCTATGGTTCACTGGTCTTGCTTTCTTTACTGAAACTGTCCAATCCTTTAAGGGTGAACAAAAAGGCCAATTTTTGGTTTGGGATATTTCTTTTTTTATGGTCTAGTTTCTGGCTGGATGAGGTCCTTACTTTGGTGAACGATGCTCCGGTAGAGGTTCACTCCATCATTTCCGTCCAGATAATCCAGTTTCTGACGCCAATCATATTTTATTTCAGTGTGTTATTGTACACCAATCCTTCATTTAAATTTAAAGTTTCAGATCTGAAATATCTGATCCTGCCTGTCATCTTTTGGATCAATATTATAGTAAAGCGCTTTGGAGAATTCGAAAACGATGCTGTTTTTAATTTTGTTTTTATAGGATTAATTCTTTTTCAGACCTTATTTTATACCAGTCTTTCCTATTTCACTATCCGGAAGCATAAAAAAAGAATCCAGCAGTTTTCAGCGAATACGGAAGGTATCAATCTGAACTGGTTGGAATATATTACGGTTATTATTTTCATCATCAACATTGTCTACGTAGTTTATAATTTATTCTATGATTCCACTGCACTGAATTTTTTCATTAACGGCGCTTTTCTGTTGGTTATTTATTTTGTTGGATATTATTCTTTAAAACAGAAAGAAATTTATCCCCTGGAAGAAAAACAGCGCGAAGAGTTGATCTCCATTGATGAAGATCCGGAAACCGAAGAAGTAAAGAAAAAGCTGATCTCCGATGACGAACTGATAAAGATTAAAAACCAGCTGGAAGAAATTATGGACAAGCAAAAGCCTTATCTGGACAGTGAACTCAATCTGATCCGTCTTTCTGAGCTCCTGTCTATTTCCACCCATCATCTGTCCTATGTGATCAATACCGGATTTAAAAAGAACTTTTTCCAGTACGTGAATGAATACAGAATAGAATATGCGAAGAAACTTCTTAAAGATCCTCACAGCAAACTGTCAATTTTAGGAATTGCCTATGAATCCGGATTCAATTCCAAAACTTCTTTCAATACTACTTTTAAAAAACTGACCGATCACACTCCTTCTGAGTATAAAAATGGTTCGGGTTTATAAGTTTTAACGTTCTGTTTTAATTAATTGCTTTAAGATCAGTATATTATGGTTGTTTTCTTTTAACTGAAAAATAGGTTCACTCAGATAACCCTGAACATTTAAAGATACTTTTCAGGATAGCTTTGCATCATAAAATTGTTTTATGGATACCAAAGAATCATATGCTGTAGTAACGGGAGCGAGTAAGGGACTGGGAAAAGCATTTGCTGAAAATCTGGCCAGTAAGAATATCAATGTTATTCTGGTAAGTCTTCCGGGACAGCATTTAAAGGAATTGTCCCAGCGGCTTGAAGAGACCTGTCAGATCAAAGCGCATTATTATGAAACAGACCTTTCCGTGAATGAAAATGTTATGAAGCTTACCGAATGGCTGAACCGGTCTTTTGAAATTCATATCCTGATCAATAATGCAGGACTTGGAGGCACGAAGAAATTTGTAGATGCTTCACCATCTTATATTAATACTATTTTACAGGTGAATGTAGCCGCTACCTCACTGATTACCCATCAGCTGCTGCCCAATCTGCTGAGACAGCCCAAAGCGTATATTCTGAATGTATCCAGCATGGCCGCTTTTTCTCCCATAGGCTTTAAAACAGTATATCCTGCTTCCAAAACCTTTATCCATTCCTTCTCAAGAGGACTCCATGAAGAGCTGAAAGACACCAATGTTTTTGTAAGTGTGGTAAATCCGGGAGCAATGAAAACCAACGTTGATGTCTGTAAAAGAATTGAAAAACAAGGCATTTTAGGAAAGCTTACCCTCCTGGATCCGAATAAGGTAGCAGCGTATTGCATCAGGCAACTTTTCAGAAAAGATTCCGTTATTATGGTGAATCCCATAAGCTGGCTGATCATGAAGATCCTGCCGATATGGATCAAACTGCCTCTGATGACCAGTGCCATTAAAAAAGAGATTGAAGCATGAAAAAAGTTTTTGTGACCGGAGCCACAGGGCTTCTGGGTACCAATACCATCATTAAATTATTACAATATGATTATTCTGTTACTGCTCTGGTGCGTAAGAAAAGCAGCTGGATGGGCGAAGAAAATGAAAATTTCAGACTCATAGAAGGAGATCTTTTTTCAGATATTTCAGAACATCTGCAGGAGGTGAATACGGTTATCCATATTGCGGCTGAAACCAGTCAGGACCTGCTGCATTATGAAGACTATAGAAAGACGAATTATGACGCTGTGGTTCATCTGTTTGCTCAAACAGAGGCCGCCGGAGTAGAAAAATTCCTGTTCGTAAGTACGGCCAACACTTTAGGCTATGGAAATTCTGCGGTCTTGGGAAATGAAGAAGCTCCGCAGCGATATCCATTTACCCGTTCATACTATGCTAAAAGCAAACTGGAAACTGAGAATTACCTTTTGCAGCAGAGCAGGAAAACAAAAGTGGTTATTGTGAATCCTACTTTCATGATCGGCGCTTATGACCGCAAGCCAAGCTCAGGGAAAATCATTTTTTGGACATGGAATAAGAAGTTTGTTTTCTATCCAAAAGGCGGAAAAAATTTTGTTCATGCTGAAGACGTGGCCGAAGGAATTATAAAAGCTGTTGAAAGAGGAAAGACCGGTGAGAAATACCTGTTGGCTAATGAAAATCTTACTTACAGAGAGTTTTTCAGAAAAGTGAATACCATAACAGAGCAGACTCCCGTTATGATCCCGTTACCCAACTCAGCGTTGGCTGTATTGGGAATAATAGGAGATATGATGAGAAAACTGAAGATAAAAACGAGTCTGAGCTCTCCAAATATGAAAGCCTTAATAATCAATAATTATTACTCGAACCGGAAATCTTCAGAGGAATTAGGGCTCCGGTATCAGCCTGTTGATAAGGCAGTTGAAGATGCGATCCGCTTTTTTGAAAAGAAAAAAGAGGAAGCCAAAATTGGAAGACCGAAATAAATAACTGGAATATATAAAGTTCTGTTTATCCATCTGCTTCATCAGATCAACTTGTTGATCACATCATTGCTTTCTTTAAAAAACAGTAAGAATAGCAAAACTTTGCGTTAAAAATATTCCCACAGATTTGGGGTATAAGAGCAGATGTATATTTTTTGAAATAATTGTCAGTTTCCCAGCCTTTCCAAAGCATTTTCAAGTGTTTCAGTAAAGTTAATATGCTTCGTTTTATTGCTTTCAAAAATAAAATCTCTGATGCTTTTACTTTGATACTTTTCAAAATCTCCTACGATGGCAAGTCCTATACGGTAATTAGAGAACTTTTGCAGTATATCTCCCGCCATTTTGGTTTTAAGATCAAAGAATTCAGGAGTGATATTGTTTTCGTAAATGATTACCTTATCAAAGCCCTGATAATAAACATTTCCGAGAAGATCTAATCCATCCTGAGCAGACTGAATGATCATTTCATCGGAAACAATTTCGGCTATTTTAATTTCATTGACAGAGTGCGCGATGATTTCCATGATTCAATTTTTATTTCTTTCCCATAATAAAACGGTCATTATCAGATAAATCTTTGATCAGTTTGATTTCAGAGAAATATCCGGTATATAATTCAAGTGTTTCGGGCCCAAGTTTCTGATTGATTTCCAAAAATAAAAAGCCATTGTTTTTCAGATGTTGTTGAGCATCTTCTGCAATTTTACGGTAGAAGATCAAGGCGTCCTGAACAGGGGAGAAGAGCGCCATTTTCGGCTCAAATTCCTTAACTGAATCAGCGATTTCAGTTTCCTCTTCAATTCCTATATAGGGAGGATTGGAAATGATAATATCATAACTTTCTGTTAATTCAAAGTTCAGATAATCCGCATGAATGAAATTGATCTCCAGCTGATGATGTTCTGCATTTCGCTTAGCCGTTTCCAAAGCTTTTTCAGAAAAATCAATGGATGAAATTTCTGCTCCGGGAAAATATTTTTTTAAGACCAATGGAATCACACCGCTTCCAGTTCCGATATCCAGAATCTTTAAACCGTGAACATTTAATTCTGAATTTTGAATGGTATGAATTGCCATTTCAAGAAGCTCCTCCGTTTCAGGACGCGGAATAAGGACATGCTCATCCACAAAAAATACCATTCCGTAAAATTCTGTTTCCCCAAGGATCTGCTGATATGGTCTTCCGGTTTTTAAGTCGGAAACAGCCTGGATAAGTTGTTTTTTATCATCAATAAGAAGTTCCTGGTCCGTCAGTCTTCTCTGATGAAACGAGTCAAAACCTGTAATTTTCTGTATAAAAACACTGCATAAAAAAGAAGTTTCCGAATCGTTATAAAGTTCGGAAAGCTCAGTTTTAAAATATTTTTTGAATGCTGATATTGTCATTTATCTTGTGAAAACCAGTTTAGTGTTTGTAGATTTTTCCTCATCGATCAGATAACCTTCATAATTGAATGCCTTCACGTCATTCAGGGTCTTGGCATTGGTCTCCGCACAAAATCTTACCATAAGGCCTCTTGCATGCTTGGTATAGACAACGATGGTTTTCAGTTTTCCGTCTTTTAATTCATAGAAATCAAAATCAATGACTTTATGATTTAATTTTTTCCTGTCAATTACTTTTCCATATTCATTGCTGGCTAGGTGAAGAAGGATTTCACCTTTTTTCATCTCAGAGTTCAACTGTTCTGTCACCTTTTCTCTCCAGAATTCATATAAATTTTTGTATTGATCGAATTCAAAGTGTCGTCCCATTTCCAGCCTGTAGAGCATTACTTTATCAGAAGGCTTCAGCAGACCGTACAATCCGGAAAGCATCCGGTGGTTTTTCTGTAAATAATCAACAGCATTTTTATCCAGAGTTTTCGCATCCAGCCCTCTGTAAACCTCTCCTGTAAAAGCAAATAGAGCAGGAGCAGATTCTTTTGCCGTTGGCTTAGCTTTCCATTTCTGGTTTCTTTCCCAGTTCTCATCGGCCAGTTTAGGTGATATTTCCATGAGTTCCGAAAGGTATTTCGGAGATTTATGCTTCAGATAAGACTGGATGAATGCAGCTTCTTCGATGAATTTTGGAGTGGTTGATCTTAATAAGTCGGTTGAATTCTCAACGTTCATCAGTTTCGCTGGAGAAGTTATAATTTTCATAATGTTAGAATACAGATAAATGTTTAGTATCAATAAAATTCATGATCATCATAGAGACAAAGTCGTACATAAAATGAGAGATGATCAGGATCTTAATGTTTGAATATTTTTTATAAAATAAAGCAAAAACGGTTCCGATAAAAAAAGGGACTACGACCTGGGCTACCGTTCCGTATGTGCTGTGTAAAATTCCAAATAACGCAGCAGAAACAAAAATGCCGAGATATTGGTTATTGTATATTTTTTCAATTCTTGGCTGAATATATCCCCGCATTAGAAATTCTTCTACAACACCTGCGGTAAGACAGATAAAGAGAATCAGCCAATAATTATTCTTAAAAAGTGACGAGATATGTATCAGCTTTCTGCTTATATCTTCCTGGATAAAAACCTGGATAATAAGGTTAAGAAAGGCACTGCCTAAAGCACAGATCAGATATAAATTAATAAAAGTTTTAATATAAAATAATACAGGATATTTTTTCTCTTTCCATAGCAGAAAAGGCATTTTTTCTACGGAGAAATTATAAAGAAAGACCAAAGCAAGAACTACCCAAAGAGCAATTCTGGTATAAAAAAAATTGGTTGATGTAATTCCCTTTATTCCTGTAATAAAGTAAATAACCGGAAAGATATAAAGCATCACCGCAGCAAGAAGTACAAAGGTAAAAAGAATACCTACTGCATATTTACCGTACCAACTCATACTTCAAAAACGATCGCTTTAACTTTCAAATTAAATAATTCCTTTTCCCTGACGGATAATTTCAGGTTCTCCTGAGGTAAGATCCACAATAGTGGAAGCTACATTGTCACCATATCCTGAATCGATGACAATATCCACCAGATGATCATACTTTTCAGCGATCAGTTCCGGATCTGTAGAATATTCAATGATTTCGTCATCGTCCTTTATAGATGTTGAAGCAATTGGATGGCCCAGTTTTTCCACAATAAGCTGCGGAATCGGATGGTCAGGAACACGGATACCAATGGTTTTATGATTTTTATATGCCAAAGGAAGGCTCTTGTTGGCATCCAGAATAAAGGTAAACGGTCCGGGAAGGTGGCTTTTCAGAAACCTGAAGACTGAAGTATCAATAGGTCTTGTAAAATCTGAAAGATGACTCAGGTCGTTGCAGATAATCGAGAACTGAGACTTTTCCAGCTTGATTTTTTTGAGTTGGGCCAGTTTTTCCATGGCTTTTATGTCAAAAATATTACATCCCAGAGCATAGATCGTATCGGAAGGATAGATAATCAGTCCGCCGTTTTGTAAGGTTTTAATAACCTCATTCACAAGATTTTCCTGAGGGTTGTCAGGGTAAATTTTCAGTATTTTTGCCATAAAACAAAGATACAAATAATAAAATAGTTTTCATAAAAGTCCTTTATTTAAAAGAAAAATTAGGATTTTCAAAAAATAGCCGTATCTTTGCACTCACAATATCGCGGGATGGAGCAGTAGGTAGCTCGTCGGGCTCATAACCCGAAGGTCATCGGTTCGAGTCCGGTTCCCGCTACTAAGAAAGTGCTTTCGGTAAGCACTCTAAAAATACACCGCGGGATGGAGCAGTAGGTAGCTCGTCGGGCTCATAACCCGAAGGTCATCGGTTCGAGTCCGGTTCCCGCTACTAAGTTAAGTACTTTCGGTAAGTACTCTAAAAATATACCGCGGGATGGAGCAGTAGGTAGCTCGTCGGGCTCATAACCCGAAGGTCATCGGTTCGAGTCCGGTTCCCGCTACTAAGTTAAGTGCTTTCGGTAAGCACTCTAAAGATACACCGCGGGATGGAGCAGTAGGTAGCTCGTCGGGCTCATAACCCGAAGGTCATCGGTTCGAGTCCGGTTCCCGCTACTAGACAAAAGAAGCAATAATTTATTGCTTCTTTTTGCTTTATATCTTTAATACATGAAATCGGAATGATCTGTGAATTAACAGAGAAGAGGTTTTCAATTAAATATTAAGCAGTTTCAAGATCAGATTTCAATCCAGAAAAGTAGTTTGGCTTTTTACTCGATTGGTCATCTTTTTAGCTCTTTAGATTTTGCTTTGACATCAATCCCATAGTTTAACGGGCTCTATTATTTCTTCTGATTTCCTGATAACAATAGCATAAATCTCAATCGTTCTGTTTTTATTATGTGTTTGAAGGAATAATTTGAAATTTTTAATTGAAGAGTCCGTCTCACAACTTGTGAAAACGGACTCTTTTTTCTTTGAATTTAAAACAATTAGCAAATATCATATGTAGAGTTCACCGCAAAGGCTAACTCTCTAATAAACGCTTGGCTTCCATCTGGGTTATCAGATTGGAAAAAAACTGTATTTGTTGTTCCACATGAATTAGTATAGGAAACTGACCATGTTTGAAACATTAAAGCTAATGCTTTTTTTTGTTCTTGGGTAAGTTCCTTAACCTCTGTTGTTTTCTCTTGTTGTACCTCAGGCTTTGCTTCATCTTTTGGATTTGCAAAAGTAAATGCTGAAAGGGCTAATGCGCCCACAAAAAGTAATTTTTTCATAGACAAAATATTTAAAATTAAAGTTTAATCAAGAAAAGTGTTCATTTTTTTTAATCGATCTGACATTGTTTTTGTTCTGTCATTTCCGTTAGAATCCACAACCTTTAAATTTCCGTTATACATTGATGGGTTCTCGGTGTAATTTTTTCTCGCCTCTAAAAACTGTTGTTTAGATTTTGTTTTCACATCATTCCCATAATTTAATGGTTCGATTGATTCATTGGATTTTTTAATATCTGTTGCGTAAATTTCTATTGTCTTATTTTTATTATAGACTTCAAGAACCAACCCAGAAAGACCTTTAAATCGAAATGGTCCATCGGGAATGGTAATATCATTTGTAAACCAGGCAAAATAAATATCACCAGTGTCGGTTGTTGCTTTAGCTAATCGGGATTTAAAACCTTTTATATCCTTTGTGTCGTTTAAGATTTCCCACTGCAACTTTGGCTCCTCATAAGTAAATATGTATTTACCAACTGGAAGGGACACAAATAAAATTTCTTTTGTTTTATACACGCTTCCAACTGATTTAGGATATTTAGGAATTGCACCTGCACTTGTACTTATCGTTTCTTTTGATGTTCCGTTATAAAATGCTTTAGCTTCTCTACTAAAATAAACTGATTCCACATTATTGCACAGTAAAGTTGAAGCATAAATATTTACCTTGTCTCTGTTAAGGCTGTCGGAAATCAGTTTGGTTTCATAGTTAACTTCAATGACAGCCTTATTATTTTGTGCTAAAATAAAACTTGGGATTAAGCAAAATGAATATAATATCTTTTTCATTTATCTATTTATTATAATGCAATGTACAATATAAAACTTATTCACAATTACGGGAACTCATGTTTTCTAAAACTTTTTTGTTATGTATAATTCAACAGAGGGAAATGAAATTTTTGAGTGAAATATTTTTTATTTTTATAGAAACTCGAGAAAAATATTCATTCAAGAAAAATATTTTTATAAGAAAAATGAAAGATTTTATTGAAAACTGCATACCTATTTCAACGTCGGGATGATGAATGAAACAATTTCATCAAGGATACAAAACCTATTCTTTATTTTTCCATAGCTTGTATTTCGCCTTCATGCAGTGTCCACATGGGCGGTAATTATTTTCTATTGCTTCTTTTTCAGATTTAAAAAAGACCCTGTTTTCCTGTTTCATCCTTTTACCGGAAGAGCAGTGGAGCATTCCGTAAATTTTTAGTTTGCAGTTTCCCCCGAATTTAATTTCCCCACTTCTGATCCGGCTTCTTAAAACATCGGGAGATAGTTCAGTATGCTGCTCCATTTGTTAACTGACGGCATCATGAAAAATAATTCCCAATGTACAACGGCTGCCTTCTTTTACTTCACTCACACCGTGCTTCATATTTACTCTGTAATATCCTTTAGCTCCTTTTTCAGGTTTAAAATTGGTGGTAAAAATCAAAGCATCAGCTTTCTTAGGATGAAGAACAATAGCTTTGGACTGTGCTCTGGGAATTTGTTGGGTAAGGACAAATTCTCCGCCTGTAAAATCTTTTTCGGGCTCATTTAACATCAAAACAAGTTGAATTGGAAAGTAAATATCTCCGTAAAGATCCTGATGTAAAGTATTAAAACCTCCCTTTCCATATTTTAAAATTAAAGGAGTTGCTTTCCGCTGGCCGTTGTCATGGCACTGCTGAAGTAATGCCGTATGCTCCAATGGAAAATCCATATCAATCCTAAGTGCCTTAAACCAAGCATTGGCAACAGGAACGAGGTGCGGATATATGTTTGTTCTTATTGTTTGAATCAAATCTGGCAGCGGATAATTAAAGTATTTATACTCACCCAATCCAAAACGGTGGCGGGCCATAACAACCGTTTTGCGATATAAGTCCGCGTTGTCATAATCTGATTTTAATGCTTCGCATTCATTATCTGATAATAAACCGGGTATCACGGCATATCCATTTTGGTGCAGGGCTTCAGTGACGTTTTGCCAGTCTATATTTTCAATTCTCCGGATGATGTTATTCATTATTTTACATTTTATAATGCAAATTTCTGAAGCTCATTGCTTTTATAAAATCCGGAACATGCTGTATTTTTTGACTGACTTAAAATCTATTGATCATCAGAAACGATCCAAAGCTGTTTTTAAAAAATCTACTGTTATTTCTAATTCCTTCTCATCCATTGAAGCAAAACCAAACCGGAAAGCATTCAGTTTTTCATCAGTGCGTAAAATTTTTAACTGTGGAATCTCTATTAAATGGCGTACTGGATACTCAGGTGACAATCTGATCCAGAAAGCCATTCCGCCAGATGGCAGAACATAGGAAATATATGGACTTAATCTGTTTTTCAATAAACCGTCCAGAAAGTCTCTGCGTTGATGGTAGATCTTTTTTGCCTTTTTAAGATGCCGTTTAAGCTCACCTTCCCTGATCAGAAAAGCCACCGCATTTTGCATATAGCCGTCACCACCTACGTCAATGATTTTTCGTAATGCCGTGCATTGGTCAATAAAGTTTCTTGGAGCCACCATAAAACCGATTCTGAGAGAAGGATCCAGGATTTTGGAGAAAGATCCGATATAAATAATATTTCCATTATGGCTGCTTCCAGCCAGAGGAAGATACGGTGAAGAGTTATAATGGTAATCATAGTCATAATCGTCTTCAATAATTGCAAAAGAATAGGTAGCCGCCAGCTCCTGCAGTTTCATTCTCCTGGCAGCGCTGAGCGTGACTGTAGTAGGATAATGATGGTGGGGAATAACGTAAACTGCACTAATCTTTTTCTTTTTACAGATCAGTTCAACATCTTCGGTGTTAATGCCGTTCTCATCCACAGGCACTTCTATAAGCTTTGCACCGGTTTGCTCAAATGCAGCATTGGCAGCCGGATAATTGGGCGATCCAACAATGACATAGGTATCAGGCCCCAGAATAAGCTGTGCGGCAAGATAGATGCTCATCTGTGCACCATGAGTAATCAGTATGTTTTCTGAACTTATAGTAAGACCTCTTGTTTCACAAAGATAATGGGCCAGCTCTTCCCGAAGCCTTGAAGTGCCTTGTTCTGTCCCGATATTGGCATTTTTGATGGTGTGTCTTTTGGATGTGTACGAGCGATAGGTTTTCAAAAGCTCATCAATTGGGGAAAGCCTTACATCGGGATGTCCGTCGTCAATAATGATTTCAGGAAGCAATCCAGATCGTGATTTTTCTATTTCTTCATCAATCCGTCTGAACGGAAGACTGAAGCTGTTTTCGTAAGAAGGGACTGCATCCGCTGCGTTCCATCGCTGAGGCTTCAGTAATGGGATATGGTCGGATACAGCAGTGTATTTTCTTGGAATGATCGTAATCCACCCCTGCGCATGTAATTCATCATAGGCTGCAATAACTGTTTTGCGATGTATTCCCAATGCTTTTGAAAGTTCCCGGGTTCCGGGAAGATGATAACGTGGTTTTAGCACACCGTTTCTTATGGCTGTAATAATAGAAACCGCGATCTGTCTGTAAACTGCAATTTTGTTTTCTTTATCAATGTTGATGATGTGTTCGAATGGAAGCATGCTGGACTATCAGTTGTTTAATATCTGGAGTACAAATGTAGTCCTATTTCAAAATACTTTTGCATTGTTAATTTTAAAATAATTAAAGAGATGAATTACACAATTAAGAAAGCAGGCCTTGAAGACCTGAACGAAACTGCAGAACTCTTCAACCTTTACCGCATTTTTTACCGTCAGGAATCTGATGTAGAAAAAGGGAAAATATTCCTTAAAGAAAGATTTCTGAATAATGAATCAGATATTTTTCTGGCATTTGCTGATGGAAAAGCCATAGGTTTTGTACAGCTCTATAAGTTGTTCCATTACACCAGGCTGCAGAAACAATGGCTTTTAAGTGATCTTTTTGTACATCCGGATTACAGAGGAAAAGGAATTTCCGTAGGGCTTATAGACCGGAGTAAACAATGGTGTGAAGAAACGGATGCCTGTGGATTGATGCTTGAAACAGAAAAAAGCAATGATATCGGAAATGCCTTGTATCCGCGTTGTGGATTTGAGTATGACGGGCTTCACAATTATTATCACTGGTGGAAGTAAGGTATAGCAATCAGAAGATGAACATACACCATCAGATCATGCCATCAATTATACTGTTATCTCAAAGTAGTATTACTTCTACAAAGTGCTTTATTTAATTCTACAGTATATTTTTTACCGGAATAGATCTGAAGCTTACTTTTGTACTGCTCTTACTGATCAGGAAACTGGAGTCAGAGTTTATTTATGTTAAAGATCTCCGCCTCATTTTTCTACTTTTTCTGAATGTTTTTATGAATAGTGCATAACATTCCGGCGGAGACTTTTTCATAACACATCTGATTTTTCATCAGAATATAATAATGATTAATGTATTGTATATATTCTAACTAAAAAGAGAACCGCATTTGCAGTTCTCTTTTTTATGTAAGTTTGAGCAATCTGATGATGTTTCTGGGCCGGGAAATTGTAATGTATGTATTTAAAACAAAAATCCTGCTTTAAAAAGCAGGATTTCTTATTGTTTAGATTAATATTTTATTGAGCCAATTGACCGTAAGGAGTAAGTTTGTTATCCTCAGACATGGTCTGTTCCAAAAACTCTTTTTTCTGCCCACTTTTCATTCTTCCTGCCGCATCACTGGCACTGAAATAAGCTTCACTTAATTTTGTACTGATTTCTGCCGGCTTGAAATCGAATTTTGTATCCCCTTCCACACCAAGGTATCCGTTCTTTCTTGTAAGGTTTGAGATATAATTGTTGTAGTTGATGAATGTATTTCTTAGGTATTGCGTATGATATTCCATACATTTTTTAGCTTTCTTGGAAGAATTGTTAAGGATACAGTTCTTCATATTATTTCTGTACAGGAACCATTCAGATTCCAGAATACCATATTCTTTTCCTAAAGCAGTCTTTCCGTTGGCAACGATATTGTTGTCACCTTCCTTATCAGCGATAGCCTGAAGGTGCTTGATTACCAATGGAACAGTGTTTTCGATCTTCGTTTTCGTTTCCTTTAAGATACTGAGATCTGCAGCCGGAGAATTTTTCTTTTGAGCTGTAGTCACATTAAAAATAAGCAGTAATAGTACAATCAATAAGTTATATCTTTTCATGAGAAATTTTTAAAGCACTAAAATAAATATATTTTCTCACTTTAAACAAATTCATTTTAATTTTATTTAATAAAAATTAACAAGTTTTAAGAATTTATGGCTTTATGCTGACTTTTTATGTAGATTAAACAGGCAATAAAAGAGGTATATTAAAAATTTAACATATTTTAATATAATTTATTACATTGATTATCAGTTAATTATATTAATTGATCTTTTATCACTAAAAAAATAGTTGTTTGATTCGATTTTATTTCTACATTTGTATAACTAATTTCTTAGTGATATAGAATTTTATCAAATGATATATCATTTTAATGATAATGAACAGGATATGAAAATTCAGAATTTAACAAAAGCAGAAGAACAGGTGATGCAGTATTTATGGAAACTCGAGAAAGGTTTTCTGAAAGATATTCTGGACCTTTTTCCGGAACCAAAACCCCATACCAATACCGTTTCTACCATTTTAAAAGTATTAAAGGACAAAGAATTTGTAGACTATCATGTATATGGAAGGCAGCATGAATATTTCCCGTTGATTACCAAAGAACAGTATTCCGGGAAAACCATGAAAAGTCTTGTAAAAAATTATTTCAAAGGTTCTTATAAAAGTGCCGTTTCTTTCCTGGTAGAAAAGAATGAAATGACCGTGGAAGACCTCGAAATGCTTCTGAACGAACTCAAAAAGAAAAACTAACTGATCATGGAAACTGTGTTTTTATACTTGGGAAAAGTAATTGTATGCTCCGGTGTAATGTTTTTATATTATCAGTTGTCTTTAAAAGACAAGACATTTCATCATTATAACAGATTTTATCTCCTGTTTGCAATGGTCGTATCCCTGCTGTTGCCCCTGATCAGGGTAGATGATTTTACAATAGAAGTAAATAGTGATATGTATTTGCTCCTAGATAAGATACAGAATTTTAATACAGAAAAAAACATAGACAATGGCCACATTTATTTTAGAATTATTTTTTCAGCTTTGGGACTGGTTTCTCTCTATTTTATAGGGAAGCTGATTTTTGGGATCCTCAAGATCCAGAAGCTTAAAAAGCAGTTTCAAAAAGAAAGTTTTGACGGGATCAACTTTTACCGTACAGACCTGACAGAAGCACCGTTTTCATATTTTAAAAATCTTTTCTGGAAAAACACCATCACATTGAATTCTGATGTGGGAGAACAGATTTTAAAACATGAAATGGTTCATATTGAGCAGAAACATTCATTCGATAAGATCTTTATTGAGATCGTTACCTCTGTTTTCTGGTTCAATCCGTTTTTTCATATCATTAAAAAAGAGATCAGTCTGATCCACGAATATCTGGCCGATAAAAAGGCCGTAAAACAATCGGATACCAAAGCATTTGCGCAGATGCTTTTAGCAAGTCACTTTTCCGGAACACAGTTGCCTGCTGCCAGTCCGTTTCTCAGTTCAAATCTAAAAAAACGACTCAAAATGTTACAAAAACCAAAAACCAAATTCGGATATGCGCGGAGAATTTTTGCATTACCGGTTTTATTTTCAGTAGCTTTCGCCTATATGGTGAATGCCAAGAACAAAGAAATTAAAGAAACCAATACAGCGATTAAAGAAGCCGTTTCTCAGATCAAAAGAGATACCATAACCCCTAAAGAAACTGAAAAAAGAGAAATCATAAGCCCAAAATTCTTCAAAGAATCTTCCAGTGAGAAAGAAATAGCAGAACTTGGAAAGAAAATAGAAGAGAAAAGTAAAGCTTTAAAATCCCTGAAGCCGGAAAGCAAAGAATTTCAGCAGAAAGTGGATGAAATCAGTGTGCTTTCAGGTGAAATAGGAAGAATTACCAATTCTGATGATTTTAAAATGGCTTTTACCATTCCCCATGCAGAAGCAAAAAGAATAAATGATTTCTTCAAATCTGATGAGTGGAAAAACAAGACTAAAGCCCTTGAGGAACTTGACGTGGAAATGCCGGATCTTTCAAATTTAGATATAGACTTCCCGGACGTTCCGGAACCTCCTGCAGCTCCTAATGCTCCGAGGGTAAGGGTAATGAAATTTAACAATATTCAAAATTGGGATTCAGGAGATTCGAAAGCATCAAGAAAAGCAATCAGAGAAAGGAAAGCAGCTAGTAAGAGAGCAGAAAAGGCGGGCATCGAAGCCATGAAATTAAGCGAAAAGGCCAGAGAAATGGGAGAGAAAGCCAGAATTGAAGCCATGAAAGCAGGAGATTTCGGAAGAATACATGGCGAAGCCGCAAGAATAGCAGGTGAGCAGGCCAGAATAGCCGGTGAAAGAGCTAGGCTTGAAGGAGAAAAAGCAAGAAAAGCAGGTGAAAAAGCCAGACTGGATGCCTTAAAGGGAGCTAAAGGAAATGTATATTTTTACAAAAGTACCAATACCGTTCAACCGGGTTCATTAAATAGAACCATGGAGCTGCAAGCAGATTATATTAAGAAAGATGCCAACGGAATGATTGCGATGAATGGTGTGAAAAAGTTCAAAGTGAATGGCTGGGACGATACTAAGATTTTCCTGGATGGAAGAGAAATAACCAAAAGTGAAATGGATGCAGTAAAACCCGAAAATATCGCAAGCATTACCATTAACAAAGAAAATGGAGCGAATATCAGACGTGGCGAAATAAGAATTCAGACAAAAAAATAAGTACATTAAGCTTTGTCAATGTTATTGGCAGAGCTTTTTTATTATTAAATTCAAATTATGATGAAAACTAAAATTTTATTTTTTTTGCTTCTGGGCATACTATCCCAAGCCCAGACCAACAGGTTTTTTTATGAATATAAATTCATTCCCGATTCCAATAATAAAGAAGATGTGAAAAAAGAAATGATGCTTCTGGATATCAGTAAAACCGGATCATCCTATTACAGCCACGATAAATTTGTTTCAGATTCCACTTCCGCGGCAGAGGTGAAGAAACAGATAAATTCAGGCAGTGGCAATATCAGTATCAACAGAAGAGAAAAGCCTGGTCAGGTATCTTATAAAGTGACAAAAAGCTATCCCGATTTCAAAACTTATCTTTTCACAACGATAAGTACAGACAAATATAAAGTAGTGGAAGATAAAAGGCCTGAATGGAAAATTCTTCCTGAAAAACAGAAAATAGGGGAATACAACGCCCAGAAAGCTGTTACAAGCTATGGCGGAAGGGAATGGACTGCCTGGTTTTCGGCAGATATTCCTTTTCAGGACGGACCCTATAAATTCTATGGCCTTCCGGGGCTTATCGTAAAGATGGAGGATGCAACAGGTTCACATATCATGACACTGGTAGGAAATAAAACGATACAGAATCCTTCAGAGGAAAAAGACGCACAGCTTCCGGATAATATCAGAATAATGGGAATGGGCGGAAAAGAACTTGAAATCACAAAAGACCAGTATAAAAAAGTATGGAAAGCCTACGTAAATGATCCAACTAAAAATATGAGAGAAATGTTGATGAGAAATGGTGGCGATTCAAATACAAAAGTAGCCTTTAAAATGAAAACTCCAGACGGAAAAGAGCTGTCAGACCCCAACCAGGTCTTCAAGGAAATGGAAAAAAGAACTAAAGAATCGCTTCAGAAAAATAACAACCCGATCGAACCTGATCTGGTGAAGTAATCTGCATAATTTTTTAATAGAGAACAGAATGGTTATTAATGACTATTCTGTTTTTTTGTTATTGTCCGTATCTTTAATAAACCTTAAACCTTAAACCTTGAATCTAAATATTATGACAGAAAAGGAAAAATGCGAGGCCGGACTTCTGTACAATGCCAACTATGATGAGCAGCTGATCGGTGAACGTATGACATGCAAAGATCTGTGCCTGGAGTACAATCAGCTGAAAAATTCAGATACGCAGAACAGAAACGGATTGATTAAAAGAATTCTCGGAAGCACAAAAGAAAATATTTGTATAGAGCCTAATTTCTGGTGCGATTACGGCTACAATATTGAAGTGGGGGAGAATTTTTATGCCAATCATAATCTCACTGTTTTAGACTGTGCAAAAGTGAAATTCGGGGACAATGTTTTTATCGGTCCGAATTGCAGTTTTTATACCGCAGGCCATCCGCTGGACGCAAAACAGCGAAATGAAGGGCTGGAATATGCCCATCCGATCACAGTAGGAGATAATGTATGGCTGGGAGGTAATGTAGTGGTTCTGCCCGGGGTTTCTATCGGGAATAATACGGTGATAGGAGCGGGAAGTGTTGTTACTAAAGATATTCCTGATCATGTTGTCGCTGTGGGAAATCCATGTAAGATTATTAAAAATATCGATTAAACTGGGAAGACGAATTGCATCCGTTACAATAAAAAATCCCGAAACGAAAGCTCCGGGATTTATATCTGAAATTGTTGCCAATTACTAAGCTAATTTCTGAGAATCTGCTACAAACTGAGCCAATCCGCTGTCTGTTAAAGGATGCTTCAACAAGCTCAAGATCGGAGGAAGTGGAGAGGTGATCACATCTGCCCCGATTTTAGCACAGTCGATGATGTGCATAGAGTGACGGATAGATGCTGCCAGAATCTCAGTCTCATACATATAGTTATCAAAAATTAGTCTGATTTCCTGGATAAGGTTTAATCCGTCAGTTGAAATATCATCTAATCTTCCCAGGAAAGGAGAAACATAAGTAGCTCCTGCTTTAGCGGCTAAAAGAGCCTGTCCTGCAGAGAAAATAAGCGTACAGTTTGTTTTGATCCCTTTATCGGAAAAATATTTTAAAGCTTTGATTCCGTCTTTGATCATCGGGATCTTTACCACGATATTCGGGTGAATGGCGGCCAATTCATCACCTTCCTTAATCATTTCTTCATATGTAGTGGAAAGTACTTCAGCAGAAATATCTCCGTCTACAAGTTCACAGATCGTTTTGTAGTGATTTTTGATCGCTTCGTTCCCCTGGATTCCTTCTTTTGCCATTAATGAAGGATTGGTAGTTACCCCATCTAAAATTCCAAGGTCTCTTGCTTCTTTGATCTGCTCTAAATTGGCTGTGTCAATAAAAAATTTCATTTCGTTCGATAGATTTATTCCTGCAAAGATAATGATTCCCTTTGTGAGTGGAAAATTTTAATTTTGGTAGAAGTTAGAAGTTAGAAGTTAGAAGGTAGAAGTTACCCGAATCTCACAACCTCGCATCAAATAACTCATTCACTATAAAATATTATCTTTGTTAAACATGAAAAACAGCAGTTTTACAGCCGTACTCGAAATTATCGGTATCAATCCTTTTGTTTTTGTTCCTGAAGAGATCTTAACTGAAATTTTCAAGGCCGCAGGGAAGGATAAAAGCCCTGTTCCCATAAAAGGAACGGTAAACGGTAAAGAATTCAGACAGAACCTGATGAAATATTTAGGGGAATGGAGACTGTATGTAAATCTTTTAATGCTAAAAAATTCTCCCAAAAGAATAGGAGAAATGATTGAAGTTTTTATTGAATTTGATGATTCAGACCGGACAATTTCTATTCATCCCAAACTGGATGCAGCTATTAAAGGAAGTGCTGTAGCCACCCGCAATTTTGAAAACCTGATCCCGTCCAGGAAACATGAACTGATCCGGTATATCAACAATCTGAAAACCGATGCCAGCATCGATAGGAATATCGAAAAGATCATCCGGCATCTCCATGGAGAAACGGATTTCTTCGGTAAGAAAATTGATTAAAATAAGTTGTTGAGAATTAAAGCCAATAGGGAAAAATAAAATCCGGAAAGTACTTTCCGGATTTTATTTTTTTATGAATTTAAAGCTTTGCTAAGTTTTAGAGCGTCCTGATTGGTAGGATCATATTCTAGAGACTTAGCAATATGTTCTTTTGCTTTGTTAGGGTCACTTTTCTGTTCAGTAAAGGCAAGATAAAAATAAGCATACGCCAGATTTTTCTTATTTTGCTCTACTTCTGCAGGTTTTACAGTGGCAATATACTTTTCATAAGCAATTTTGGCATTGGCATCATTTTTAGCAGACTGATAGGCATAGGCCTGGCTGTAATAAGACGGAGCCCAGTCCGGTAGTAAAACAGATATTTTTTTCCATGTTTCAACCGCATTTGTCCAGTCTGAAGCTTCCTGATAAGCTGTCGCTAGCTTTGAAAGTGCTTCCGTATCTTTTGGGTTGGCTTCAATCTGCTTCTTAAGACCGTCAATAGTTGAATTGCTTCCTGTCTGCGCTGTAGCAGCCGTATTTGCTGTATTATTTGCACTGTCCACTTTAGTAGTCTGTGCATTGACAAGGCTTGCAGTTCCGGCAAGTATTAACCCTAAAAACAAATTTTTGATATTAATTTTACTCATTTTCATAATCTTACATTTTTTAAAACTGAATTTTAAAATTCAATAATAATTCCACAAAAAATTAAATTTTAGAGCCTTTAAGTTTTTTTAGAGAATATTAACGGATAAACTATTTTTTTTAGCTTAATTTTTGATTCGTCAGGGATTGAGTTTATCTTTGTAATTGAACCGTTTTTAATAATCACTATAATTTCCCAGTATGAATATCATATTAGCGTCTACTTCCACAATTTTCGGAGGAGAATATTTAGAATACTTAAGAGAAGAATTAATTGAACTATATAAAGGAGTTGATGAAATCATCTTCATTCCTTTTGCCAGACCCGGCGGAATTTCCCATGACGATTATACAGCAAAGGCACGTTCTTTCTTTGAAACCATCAACATTAAAGTAAAAGGTCTTCACGAATTTGAAAATAAAACAGAAGCTTTACATCATGCACAGGGATATTTTACAGGGGGAGGAAATACTTTTTTACTGGTAAAAACACTGCATGAGGACGGCCTGATGTCTGTTCTGAAGAAAAATGTTGAAAGCGGAAAAGCCTATCTGGGATGCAGTGCCGGAAGCAATATCGGAGGTCAGAATATGAAAACCACGAATGATATGCCTATTGTTTATCCACCAAGTTTCGACTGTATGGGACTTGTTCCGTTCAATCTCAATCCACATTATCTGGACCCGAACCCTGATTTAAAGCATAACGGAGAAACAAGGGAAACCAGGATCAGAGAATTCCTGACGCAGAATGACACGAAAGTAATCGGGCTTCGTGAAGGAAACTGGATCCGGAGAACTGGAGATAAAATCACAGTAAAAGGCAGCGAAATGACAAGAATCTTTGAGAAAGATAAAGAACCTTATGAAATAGAGGCGGGAAGTATACTTTAAGCCGTCAAAAACAAGCTCTTATTTTTATTATATTTGATCAGGAATTGAATAATGGACGCTTCGTGAATTATATTCCGGGAAGCGTGACTATAAAGTTTAGATTTATAAAAGCCTTGCAATGAAAAAAACACTTGCAGTTCTTATACTGTCGGTTCAGGTACTGTCTGCCCAGAATATTGCGCAGAAACTGGATAAAGCCACCAAAGATCTTATGGAATCTTCGGGAGCTGTTTCGTCCGGCTTATCATTTTATGTTACCGATGAAAACGGAACATTTATTTACGAATATCAGGGTAATAAAGGCCTGTCAACAGCTTCTACGCAGAAAATTTTCACAGCGGGAGCCGCTCTTGAAACATTGGGGGAAAATTTCACCTATAAAACAACAGCAGGTTATTCCGGAAGTTTGTCTGCTGGAATTGTGAACGGAGATTTCATTATCAGTTCAAACGGTGACCCCACTTTAGGAAGCTGGAGATATGAAGCTTACAAACCTGAAAATTTTAAAAAGAAACTCATTGATGCTCTTAAAAGTTCAGGAATCACAAAGATCTCGGGCAATCTGATAATTGATGATTCCTATTTTGACCATCAGACGATTCCGGGAGGTTGGCCCTGGGATGATCTCGGCAACTATTACGGTGCAGGAATCTGGGGAATCAACTGGAGAGAAAATCAGTTTGATATCAATATTAACGGGACAGAGTTTAAAGGCTTTTCCTATCCACTTGAAAATGTAAAATGGCTGAATGACCTGAAGACAGGCGGAAGTTCTGATCAGAGTCTGATTTTTACTGCACCACATTCTGAGGTAGCATTAATCAACGGTACACTGCCTGCTGGAAAAACAGTAACGGTTTCCGGTGCTGTTCCCAATCCGCCAATGCAGCTGGGAGCAGAAGTACAGCAATGGCTTAAAGAGTCAGGCATTGAACTCTCCGGAAAAATAACCACCAGCTCACAGCTCGAAATCGAAGGAAAAGTGATGCCGGGAGCTCCCAAAAATATAATTTTCACCTATGAGTCTCCAACTTTAGATAAAATAGTCTATTGGTTTCTCCGGAAAAGTGTCAACCTTTATGGGGAAGCTCTAATTAAAACTTTAGGAAAAGAAAAGAAAGGGAATTCCAGCTTTAAGAACGGAGTTGCCTACTTAAAAGATTTCTGGAAATCTAAAGGAATCAACCCGAATATGATCAATTTTGCTGATGGAAGCGGACTTTCGCCGCAAAATTATGTTGCTGCCAAAGCTGAAGTTCAGGCTTTGCTGTATGCAAAGAAACAGCCTTGGTTTGATGTTTATTACGACGGTTTTCCGGTTCAGGACGGAATAAAGATGAAAAGCGGAACAATGAGGGACACCAAATCTTTTGCAGGATATCATACAGCGAAAGACGGTAAAAAATATGTATTTTCAATCATCATTAATAACTATCAGGGAAGCGGAAGTACAGAACTGCAGAAAATTCTGAATGTCTTAAAATAAAAAACAGCTTGAGGAAATCCATACTTACCAGACTGAATAACTGGATTATATTTTTACTGATGACTTTAGTAGTTGTCACTATTGTGGTGGCCTCAACGATTCTTATTAACTTTCTCAGGAAAGAGGAAATCAAGCGCGTAGATATTCTGGTAAGTGCGCTGAAATTTCAGCAGGAAGTAACTCCCAGCCTGGAAGTTCAGGAACTGATTCTCAAAATATACAGTTCTAACAACACGATTCCAATGATTGTACTGGATAGGGATGACCGGCCTATGGTTCATAAGAATATTCCGCAGGAAATAGAAAATGATCCTGTTCAGATCACTCTTCTGGCTAAAAAAATGGCGAAAAGCTATCCGCCAATTGAAATAAAAATACCTGATGGAAATAATCAGTTTGTTTATTATGATAACTCAAGGTTACTTAATGATTTAAGATATTCTCCCTTTATATTAGGCTTTTTTATTCTGTGCTATTTTCTGTTTTCATTCTGGTTTCTGCGAACAATTAAAAAAACGGATGAAGGTTATCTCTGGGCCGGACTGGCCAAAGAAACGGCCCATCAGATCGGAACTCCTCTGTCGTCCATGATCGGCTGGATGGAAATTATGAAGCTGGATAATCCGGAGTCTGAAGGCGTTTACGAGATCGAGAAAGATATTGAAAGGCTGAGGACTATTTCCGAGCGTTTTTCTAAAATAGGATCCGTTCCGGAACTCAATGACATGAATTTCAATGAGACCATTGTAGAGAATTACAATTACCTGAAAACAAGAATCTCCAAGAAAATAAATTTCAGTCTCCATCTTCCAACATATACTATTCTTGTTCCCCACAACAAAATCCTGATGAGCTGGGTCATTGAAAACCTGGTGAAAAATGCTGTAGATGCCATGAAAGGAGAAGGTACATTGGATATGTACGTTTTTGAAAGAAATAAAAACATCCTGATCGAAGTGAAAGATTCCGGAAGCGGAATGACAAAACAGCAGGCAAGAAACGCTTTTAAACCAGGTTATTCAACTAAGAAAAGAGGTTGGGGACTGGGGCTTTCACTGGCTAGAAGGGTTATTCACGAATATCATAACGGAGATATTAAAATTTCCCAAACTGAAGTAGGAAAGGGCACTACATTCAGAATAACAATAAGGAAAGCGTAAATCACAAGCTTTATTGCCGAAATAAGTCAGTTCGAAATCAGTTCTTTATTAATTCCTTTTATGTTCGAATTTTCAAATTTATTCTATTTCCAAAAAAAGAATTAGAACGGGTTTTTAGTGCTTTTATAGTATAAAAAAAAGTTAAACCCCTTCTGATGTGAGCCGGTTTCAGTAAATAATAAATAGATTTGCACTTCTTCCGGATACAAATTGATTCCAATTATTCCACTCCAATCTATATTTTTGATTAACAATTAAATACTATAAAAAATTATGAAGAAAAGTGTTAAGGCTTTTACGGTGTTGTTTTTATTCCTGGCTAATTTTTTTTATGCACAGGTACGCGATTTTGTTATTGAACCGCCTTTAAATTCAAAACTCTATCTGTATAAAACATTTGGGGTTTTTGGAGGTAAAGAATACTCAACCAACGCACTTTATCTGATCACGAAAAAAGGAGTTGTCCTGTTTGATGTTCCGTGGCAGAAAACCCAGTATCAAAGCCTTATGGATACCATAAAAAAGCGCTATAACTTACCGGTAATTGCTGTATTTGCAACGCATTCACATGCTGACAGGGCCGGAGATCTGAGCTTTTACAATAATAAAGGAATCAAAACTTATGCTACTGCTAAAACCAACGAATTATTGAAAAAAGAAGGCAAAGCAACTTCAAATAATTTAATAAAAACCGGAAAGAAATATAAAATAGGAGGAGAAGAATTTATTGTAGATTTCCTGGGTGAAGGGCACACGGCAGATAATGTAGTGGTATGGTTTCCAAAATATAATGTTCTGGATGGCGGCTGCCTGGTGAAAAGCAGTTCTGCTGTTGATCTTGGCTATACCGGAGAAGCCAATGTAAAGCAATGGCCGTTGACGATGAAAAACCTGCAGGCTAAATATCCTTCCAGTGCCAAGGTAATTCCCGGCCACGATGAATGGAAAGGCAATGATCATGTAAAACATACTCTTGAACTTTTGCATAAGCAAAGTACTCCATAAAGAATACAGAAAAAGCGGGAAATTTTCCCGCTTTTTTTATGATCTGTTGATTTAAATTTTATTACTTTTTTCCGGTCAGCCACTGAGTTTGCAGCTTTAATTCTGCCGGGGTAGGATTTGCTTTGTACTGCAATGTTTCTATGGTCATTTTGTCTAAAATAGCTTTCCCTTTAAGATCTATCTTGTCGGTTTTGTCGCCGTTTTTTCTGAGAATAGTAACAGTAACATCCTGTCCTTCTTTGATTGTTTTGGTATATCCTATAAATTCCTGCATTTTCTGAATATCGATTGTTTTTCCATCCAGAGCAACAATTTCGTCAGTGATCTTAAACCCTACACTCTTTGCAAAAGGTGATAATGCAGAGCTTTCGTCAAATACAAAAGTATTATTTTTGTCATTATAGCCTGTTTGGTTGGGATCCTTGATGAACCAGAAAAGCGGAGGTGTATCCTGCTTTTTGGCTTCTACGCCTACCATATTCAGATATTCGGCATAAGGTGTCGGCTGGTTTCCTGCGATATATTTATTGTAAAAATCCTTTACCTGCGGGTAGCCGGTTACTGTTACCAATTCATCAATCAGCTTGTCATCCTTGAACGGTTTGTTCTCTCCGAATCGCTGGGACAGCTTTCTGATCATATCACGATAACCCATTTCTCCGTTAGATAGTTTTCTCAGTTCAATATCCAGACACATAGTCAGCAATGTTCCTTTTTCATAAACATTTCTGTACTGATCTTTATATTCATCTTTCAGAACATTTTTACTCATGACTGTAAACGGCATCGTATCGTCATAATTCTTTGAATTGGTAATCTTCTCATTGATTCTCTGAAGAAACTCATCCTTATTGATCAGTCCTTCCTGAATCTGGAAAAGATTGGCAAAATATTCCGTTCCTCCTTCATACATCCATAAATGCTGCGACATTTTAGGATCTGCATAATCGAAATAATGAATCTCTTCAGAATGTGTTTTCAAAGGATTAACAGTATGGAAAAATTCATGGGAAACAACATCTGTAATTGTTTTGTCGATTGCTTCTTTAGGCATCATTTCAGGAAGTACAACACTGGTTGACTCGTGATGTTCCAATGCCCCGAAACCTTTAATCTGCGGTCCTTCGCCTCCCGAAAGGTAAAGCATGATCGCATATTTTTTATTGGTATTCATGTCTCCCAGAAATTTCTTCTGAGCCAGTACCATTTTTTCAAGATTGTCTTTAAAGTCTGCAGCCTTATATTTTCCGGTAGGAGAATAAACACCCAGCACCAGATCCATTCCTCCTGCATTGAAGGTAATATAATCCGGCTTCGTGTACATGAGCGGAGAATCCGTCACTTTCGCATAATTGGCCAGTGTAAACGTATCTGTAGCATCAGATTTATCCTGATCCACCAGAGCTGTTGTTCCATAGAAGCCCGCAGGTTTCTGAACGATAAGCTGATACGGAACATCCTGCATATTGTCGATATACCCAATAAAGCCATGGGTGTTGATCATATATATTTTTCCTTCCTCGATATCGGTTCCTGACGGAGAAAACACAGCTTTATGCTTTGAATTGTCCATTTCATCATCAAAACTGTCATTCACCAGGTAGGTTACTTTGCTTAATGCCTTCGCGTTTTTCAATGAATACGTATTGTCATTAACTTTAGTATAGGTCAATTCTTTTCCTTTGTTATCATAAAATTTGATCCCTTCCACAAATCTCCCGTAATCATCTACAGAGTATGTACCAGGAACGGTTTTTGGGAAATGAAACTTGATATCTCCGGATTTCATTTTCGGAAATTCCATAGTAACGGCTACCTTGTCGTCTTTTACATTCACAAGATCAATCGTTGTTTTTATAGACTGGGCATTAGCCAAAAAAGCGGCGAAAAGGCCCAGACTGATTGCTGTTTTTCTCATTAGGTTTAAATTTTTATAGTTAAATAGTAGTTTATTTGATCATTTTGTTACGGAATACAATATTAAACTTTTCTTAAAGTTTTAAAAGAACTTTCCTGATTTGGTAAATTTGCAGGAAACTTCCAGAGCTGAAATAAAAAAAGGCAAACCCGTACTGTAACGATTTTGCCTTTTGTTCTTTGTTTTATTTACTGAACCTGATTATAATTGATATAATAGTTCTTGTTAAATTCTACCGGTGTAGTCTTTTTAAGTTTTACCGTCTGCCAGTTTTCGGTAGGATTAATGGTCTTGTCACCGTTAATAATGATGGGAAGTTTAAGATCTTTAACCCCATCTGTGTACCGGAACTTTAAAGAATCGCCGTTTTGGGAATACTCAAGATTAGGAATCTTTACTGTTCTTAAATATTGATCGAAGATACTTGAAAGATCAATTCCTGATTTAGAAGACATATAATCTTCAATCTGCTTGGCGGTTACTGTCTGATGGTAGAAGTCTTTACCCAGGCCTCTTAAAATCTGCCTGAATTTTTCATCATTATTGATCACCTGCCGTATAGTATGAAGCATGTTGGCTCCTTTCGGATACATATCGCCGCTTCCTTCATTTCTCACACCATATTTTCCGATAATCGGAACGTCATTCTCTATGTTGTTACGGACGCCTATAGCATAGATGTCTGCCGATTTTTTATCCATATATTTTTCTACGAAAAGAACCTCGGAATACATGGTGAAACTCTCATGGATCCACATATCTGCCTGGTCTTTTGCCGTAATATTATTGGCAAACCATTCATGGCCGCTTTCATGAATGATGATATAATCCCATTGAAGACCTACACCTGTTCCGGAAAGGTCTTTACCCCGGTAACCGTTTTGATAGTCATTTCCATAAGCTACATTGCTCTGGTGTTCCATACCGAGATAAGGAGAATCAACCAATTTGTAAGAATCTTCGTAGAAAGGATACGGTCCGAACCAGTATTCAAATGCAGAAAGCATCGGTTTTACCTGTTGGAACTGTTTTTTTGCTTTTTCAAGATTGTAGTTCAATACCCAGTAATCGAGGTCAAGCTTTCCTTTCTCACCATTAAACGTATCTTTAAAATTGACGTATTTACCAATATTCGGAATGATAGAATAGGCATTGATCGGATTCTTCACTTCCCAGGTATAAGCTGTTTTGCTACCTTCCGTTTTTTTGTTGATCAGTCTTCCGTTGCCAACTCCTACAAGATCATTGGGAGTAATGATCTTCATAATGATACCATTTTCAGGTTCATCACTCCAGATATCCTTTGTCGGAAGCCATATGGAGGCTCCGATTCCTTCATCGGCAACGCTCATCCACGGATTTCCATTTTCGTCTTTAGTGAAGACCCAGCCTCCGTCCCAGGGTGCATTTTTTGCAATCGTTGGTTTTCCGGAATAGGTTACATCAATAGTATATTTTTCACCCTTTTTGAATTTCTTTTTGGCCGTGACGAAAATAAAGTCACCATCCTGCTTATAGCTGGCAATAGGAAAATTACCCTCTACCTTATCTGCTTTCATCGGGTTCTGCAAATCGATCTGGAAAACAGGGTCGGAAATGTCTTTGGTAATCTCAAAGCTGATTTTGTTATATCCTTTGATGCTTTTCTGCGCAAAATCCGGTTCTACGGAAAGGTCATATTTTTTGACATCCCAAAAATTTCTGAACTGAGTATCAGAACCTTTCAGTGTATCCTGTTTTGTGAAGACTTTATCTTTCTCAAAGAACTGCCCGAAAACAAGTCCTGAAGCAAATAAAAGTGTATAGGTCAGCTTTTTCATTAAAATTAAATTAAAGTTCAATCAAAAATAGAAAAATTAATGGCAATAATTTAGGTTTATTCTACTTATTGAAATAGATTATCCAAAACAAACCACTTATGTATATCCAGAATAGGGAAAAAATAATATGAATAATCGTTTCAAAAGATTTTCCTTTCCATAATTTTGAGGAATATCCGAAAAACTGAATGAATAACCGGATGCTCCAGAAGACTGCAAATCCAAGGGCTATTTTTTTACCCAGGCCGGTATCTGTTAACTCGTGTGGAGAGGTGATGCAGAGTAAACCCATAAGAAATACCGTTAAGGCAATAAATAAAGTATGCACCCACATCATTTGCCGGTTCATAAGGCTCAGTGACTGGAGTTCTTTTTCCCAGTTAAAATGTTTAGGGAAAATAACATGTACAAATGCTAAAACAATAAGAAGCATTCCGGTTATTTGTAAATGAAGTTCCATTTTATTTAATGACTAAGGAGTACAGATAAAGATTGACATGAAAGGAGTAAACTTTACCTCATTGAATGACGCAAAACCGGCACTGCTAAAAGCATTCTTCCATACAGCTTTTGAGAAAAAATGTGTAAAACCGATTGAAAAAGCTAAAAAATTAGAGAAATCTCTCAGGTGTTCTACCATAATTATCTTTCCATCGGTCTTGCATAAGCGCCGACATTCTTTCAGGAACAGAATTTTTTCCTCGTTTGATCTTATTTCATGTACAGCAGAAAGCAGAAAAACAATATCAGCCGATTGATCAGGCAAAGGGATTGAATTGGACTGCATCTGTTGGGTGTCAGGATATACCATACTTACTTTCCGGGCTCTTACTATAGCCGGTTCTGTATGTCGTTTCGGGTCATAAAAATCAAACACTTTTAAACCGGCTTGTGGGAAGTTGTCTTTAATAATGTAGCTCGTTTCATCAAAGCCGGCATTGATGTTTAAAATCTGCTGTACTTTTGATTCATCAATTGAACAGTTTTCCAGCCATTGGAAATTATAATATCCTGAAAAATCATAAACATAAGCTGACACAATTAATGGCATGATAAGTCCATAAAGAAAGGCAGCCATGATAAGCCAATATATAAGATCTGACCATTCAGATATTTGATGACTCATCGTAATTAAGGCTAAAATCCCTATTCCTATGATATAAAAATGGCGGTTAAAGCTTAAAATATTTAAGACGCCTTGAAATTTTCTTCTTTTTGTTTCCATGATTCAGTTTTTCCTTTTTTCCAGTAGTATGGAATATTTTTAATGATAAAAGCATTGGCTAAAATGGGATCTTCCAGTTTCAGCGTATCTAAAAATCCGAAATTATAATCGATGACCTTCACCGGTGCAGGAGTCCAGTTTTGTCTTACGCCTTCTATAATAAGAACTTCCTGAGTTTCTTTATTGTAGGTAAAAGTAAAAGGTAATGGTCCCGCAAACCTTCTTGCTTCTTTCCAGTCTGCAAATGGCGACTGAGGAGGCAGCGATATATTTTCTTCTTTTTTGCTGATGCGGACTTTAAATCCGGACTTCACAGACTGTATTTCTTTTGCATTTTCTGTTTGTGTCTGCCGAATGTCTGTCGTAGAATAATTGTAATGAGTAAACACATTACCCATGAATTCCATTTTCTTTTTATCTGTTTCAGATTTAAGAATATACAATCCGCGTAATCTTTTTCCGGTATTGCTCCTGTATCTTACAAATACCCGGTAGCCGATCAGGAAAAAATCATTTCCCATCAATTTTGGAAAGCCTTTTGGACGTAAATCTTTTGTCTGAACCATTGCTGCTGCTACAAAAGCCCATTGATCCTGAAAAGTGTCGAGTTCCAGACATTCGGGAATAAGATGCTGCAGTTGTTCTTTAGGTACTGCAAAGGTCAGAACAAGAGAACTTTCGAAAAAAGCTTCAACAGCGAACGGATGGTTTTTTAAAAAGTCAAACATGATGATTTAGTTTTTTTGGATTCAAATGAAACTCATTAAAATAAATAAGCAGGATAAAGAGAAAAGCAAATAGTGAATTAAATTTACCCCAAAGCAGTAAACCGGGAGCCAATATAAATTCAAGCAGATTCATCGCAGCAATAATTACGATTTGTGTAATGGCATTTAACCTAGAATTAATGCCCGTAAAGATCCATATAGCCATCAGAATTTCTGAACATCCAATCAGTAGGGCTAGTGTTCTTGAATAATTACCACCTAAAATTCTTGTGACGATCTCTTCATGGCGCGGAACTAAGTTTAATACCTTACAGAAAAGGCCATTGATAATCCAGACTGCAGCAATTCCGTAATTTAATTTGTTATAAAGGCTTTTCATGGGATTAAGAATTTGTTTTATTTAAATCTTAGTTCAAAGGTAAAGATATTTTTGAACTTTCAGTAATTATTGAAAATAAAATATCAAAAAAAACAACTCCTTTAGTGTAAAGAGTTGTTTGATAGTATTTTATATTTGATTTAATCTGTATTATTGAACAGTTGGCAGATTTCCAGCATTTTTCTGCACTTTTTTGTAAGTGAAAGAACACATGACAATACTAAATTCATACAGAATAAGCAACGGAAAAGCGGCCATCAGCATACTTAAAACATCTGCAGGCGTAATAATCGCGGCAACGACCATAATCAGAACAATAGCATGGCGGCGATAGGTTTTCATAAACATGGGAGTCAGAATTCCTATGCTCGTAAGGAAATAGATAAGAATAGGGAACAGAAAAATAACTCCCATACCTAAAATTACCTGTAAAAAAAGTGTGGTATAATCACTTAAATCATACAAGGGGATGATAATATCGGAAATTTTAAAAATAACTCCGAAATTCACGGCGAACGGAAGAATTAAAAAATACCCGCATAAAACTCCTGTCATAAACAGGATCCATACGGCATTGATAATAAAGATAGAATTCTTCCTTTCTTTAGGATGAAGGGCAGGACCTATAAATCTCCATAATTCCCATACAATATAAGGAAAAGCACCTACCAGACCTCCGAAAACAGAAACAGCCATCATGACATTGAACTGCTGATAAAGCCGCTGTACACGAACCGGAAAATCTTTTGGAAGATGGATGCTGTCTTCCCCTAAAAGCATTCTTGAGAAATGGTTGACTACCCTGAAAGTTGGAAAATCATTCCGGGTCGGACCAAAAAAGATGTGGTCCATGATCCAGTTGATATTGAATCCTACAGCCACAGCTACAATTATAATAGCAATAATTGAGCGGACAAGGTGGCCTCTTAATTCTCCAATATGTCCCAAAAAGGACATTTCTTTTTTTTCGTCCATATACTAAGTCTCTCTAAAATAGCAAACCTGTAAAAGGTAAGCCGTTTAAGTCTGCGAAATTATGAAATAATAATCAGTATTTAGAATTATTGAATGTGATTTTGTCTAAGTTTATAAGGAAATACTTTTATGTTTGGTTTCAGAAAAGAACAGACGGTATTTTGTAGATACCGTCTGCTGATTTATTATGGGTTAATGAAAATAATTTTAAATAGATCAATTGATCCCTTCATCCAGCAATGTATGAAGATCAATGATTCCGAAATATGTTCCGTTTTCTGTGACAATAAGCTGGCCTATGTTGTTTTCTTTCAGGATTTTCATAGCCTCTTTGGCCAAAATATCCCTTTCGATGGTTTTAGGATGGGCAGACATGATGTCTTTTGCCTGAACTTTAGTGATATCATCCCCTTTCATCAGCATTCTTCTCAAATCTCCGTCGGTAATCACACCAATTATTTTTTCGTCCTGTGTTACCACCGTAATTCCATGGCTTGATGCACTGATTGAAATAATAACGTCTCTTACCGGTGCATTTCCCTCAACCTGAGGTTTCTGAGGGGATAAGAACTGGTCTACTTTTGAAACAAGATTCTTTCCCAAACTTCCTCCCGGGTGGAATTTAGCAAAATCATTTTCTCTGAAATCATTCAGCTCCATTAAAGCAACAGCCATAGCATCTCCAAGTGCCATCTGGATTGTGGTTGAGCTTGTCGGTGCCAGTTTATTAGGGCAGGCTTCCACATCTACGTGAGTATCCAGAACGATTTCGGAGAATTCAGCAAGCTTACTGTTCTTATTTCCTGTCATGCCGATCAGAGCAGAAGAATAATCTCTTAAATAAGGAACAAGATTAGCTATCTCCGGTGAATTCCCGGAATTTGAGATGCATAAAACCACATCCTGCTTCTGGATCACCCCAAGATCTCCGTGGATCGCTTCAGAAGCATGGAGGAACTGTGACGGAGTGCCTGTAGAATTTAATGTAGCAACAATTTTATTACCTACATGGGCAGATTTTCCGATTCCCACAACAATTAATTTCCCTTTTGCCGAATGAATAATCTCCACTGCTCTGGCAAAATCTTCACCTATCCTGTTCTTTAATTTTTCAAGTTCTGAAATTTCTATCTCTAAAGTGCTCTTTGCAATTGAAATAAGGTCGGCTCTTTCCATTTTATAATTTTAAGGTATACAAAAAATCCATTAAAAAACGTTATATTTAAAAAAGAATATTTAATATAAGTTTTATTTTTTATAAATTCGTTCGCTTTTATTTTAAGCAGAATTTTTATAACTTTGGGTTGGATGCAAATTTAGCAATAGAAAATTAGATGAACGCAAAAAAAGCCAATTTATCAGGCGAATTGAAAAAGTATTTCGGGTTTTCTACATTTAAAGGCCAGCAGGAACAAATTATAGAAAACCTACTTAGTGGGAAAGATATATTTGTTTTAATGCCGACAGGAGGAGGTAAGTCATTATGTTACCAGCTTCCGGCACTTATTTCAGAAGGTACGGCAATAGTAGTTTCGCCCTTAATAGCGTTAATGAAGAATCAGGTAGATGCGGTAAACGGTCTTTCATCTGATGATGGGGTAGCGCACGTTTTAAATTCATCATTAAATAAGACACAGACCAAACAGGTTTTTGACGACATTAAAGGCGGTAAGACCAAGCTTTTGTATGTCGCTCCGGAATCGTTGATCAAAGAAGATTATCTGGATTTCCTTAAAGAAGTTAAGATCTCTTTCGTGGCTATTGATGAAGCGCACTGTATTTCAGAATGGGGACATGATTTCAGACCTGAATACAGAAATTTGAAATCAATTATTGACAGGATTGCGGAGGTTCCGGTGATCGCTTTAACAGCTACTGCAACACCGAAAGTTCAGGACGACATCCAGAAAACTTTAGGAATGAGCGACGCGTTGGTTTTTAAAGAAAGTTTCAACCGTCCGAACCTGTACTACGAAGTACGTCCCAAAGTTAATGTAGACAAGGAGATTGTACGATTTATCAATCAGCATAAAGGAAAATCCGGAATTATTTACTGTTTAAGCAGAAGAAAAGTTGAAGAATTTGCTCAGTTGCTGCAGGTAAACGGTATCAATGCGCTGCCCTATCACGCCGGTCTTGACCAGAAAGTAAGGGTAGCAAACCAGGATAAATTTCTCATGGAGGAAGTAGACGTTATTGTCGCTACAATAGCCTTTGGAATGGGAATTGACAAGCCGGATGTTCGTTTTGTGATCCATTATGATTTTCCAAAATCTCTGGAAAGCTATTATCAGGAAACAGGGAGAGCAGGAAGGGACGGTGGCGAAGGTTATTGTCTGGCATTTTATGATCCTAAGGATATTGAAAAGCTGGAAAAATTCCTCGCCCAAAAGCCTGTTTCCGAAAGAGAAATCGGGTTACAGCTTTTAAATGAAGTGGTAGGTTATGCCGAAACTTCAATGAGCAGGAGACAGTATATTCTTTATTATTTCGGGGAAAATTTTGATCCGGTGAAAGGAGACGGAGCCAATATGTGTGACAATTCCTCTAACCCACCGAAATTAAAAGAAGCGACATCGGATTTGAGAAAAGCTTTAACCCTTATTAAAGATACAGGAGAAAAATTCAAATCTAAAGATCTGATCTCAGTGATCGTTGGGAAAGAAAATGCAGTTACGAAATCCTATAAATTAGAACAGACCTCTCATTTCGGTTTCGGAAAAGAGGAAAAAGATAACTACTGGAAAACCATTTTGAGACAGGCAACTGTTCAGGGATTTCTACAGAAAGATATTGAAACTTACGGTGTTTTAAAGATGTCTGATAAAGCAAGAAACTTCTTAGAAAATCAGTCTAAAGAACTCTTCTTAATTGCTGAAGACAGAGAATTTGATCTTTCCCAGACCAAAGCAGAGAGTGAGCAGGTACAAATGCAGGCCAGTACAGGCCTTGATCAGAATCTCTTCGGGCAGTTAAAAGATCTGAGAAAAAAAGTAGCCAAGAAACATGGAATTCCACCTTATACGGTTTTTATGGATCCAAGTTTAGAGGATATGACTGTTCAGTATCCTATTTCATTGGAAGAAATCGCCAAGATCTATGGGGTGGGAGAAGGAAAAGCCAAAAAATACGGTAAAGAATTCGCAGACTTCATTAAAGCTTACGTTGACGAGAACAATATCGAGCGTACCCAGGATATGGTACTGAAGCAGGTGGCCAACAAATCCAGCCATAAAGTTTTCATTATTCAGAGTACCGATAAAAAAATCGACCTCGAAGATATTGCCAGAGCCAAGAATCTTTCCATGAATGAGCTTTTAAAAGAAATGGAAAGTATCGTTTACCAGGGAACAAAGCTGAATATAGACTATTATATCGAAGATAATTTCGATGAAGATATTGTAGACGGCTTCATGGAATTCATGACCGAATCTGAAAGCGACAGCATGAAAGTGCTTCTCGATGAGTTCGGAGATGAACTTTCTGATGAAGAAGTAAGAATGCTGAGGATAAAATTTATCAGTGATGTGGCAAATTAAAAAAAATCAAGATATTTTAAACATAAGCTCTTCTTTGGAAGGGCTTTTTTAAGTTTAATAACTCGCTTTATTAACTTTAATGAAATGTTCCGAATATCAATATTTGAAACTTAATAAAACTTTTTACTAACTTTAACTGATGAAAAAAATATCTGTCATATTTATTCTGCCGGATTTGGAAACCGGTGGTGCAGAAAGAATTGTTACCACCATAGCCAATCACCTTTCCAGAGACCGGTTTGAACCCAAAATCCTATTGCTTCGCAAACAGGGCGGATATCTTAATTTTCTTAAAAAAGATGTTGAAATCATCGACATCAATACGGAAAGAATCAGGCATTCTTTGAAACCTATTTTAGGAGAGATTTACCGCAGAAAACCGGATATTGTGTTTTCGGGCTTTGGTGAAGTGAATGCCTATCTGGCGTTATTCATTAAGCTTTTTCCAAGGACAAAATTCATTGCCAGGGAAACGAATGTGGTAACACAGCATGTAACGCGGAAAGAAATCAAATTTTTCTATAATTTTTACAATAACTATCAGAGGATCATCGCCCAGAGCGACGATATGATGCATGATCTTGTTGATAATTTTAATATTAAGAAAAAGAAAATTGTAAAAATAAACAATCCTGTTGATTTCGATTTTATCAATGAAAAACTGGGAACTTCTGCCAAACCGGAATGTTTTAAATACAATTATAAAAACGTTGTAGCCATAGGAAACCTGTCGGCCAGAAAAGGTTTTGACAACCTGCTGAAAGTATTTTCAAGGCTTAAAAATGAAAATATTATGCTTCATATTCTGGGTGATGGTAAAGATAAAGATGTACTGCTCCAGATGAAAGATTTTCTGGGACTGAAAAATGTTATTTTCCATGGCAGACAGGATAACCCTTACCAGTATTTAAAATATGCAGATCTCTTCATTCTTTCTTCAAGGTATGAAGGTTTTCCGAATGTTCTTTTGGAAGCGGGTGCCTGCGGAACTTATTCTTTGGCCAATAACTGTCCCGGTGGCATCAATGAGATCATCCAGCACCAGGTAAACGGAGAAGTTTCAAATATTGAAAATTATGAAGATTTTTCCCAAAAAGTCATGAAAGTTTTACAGGGGAATTATAACCGTGATGGAATAAAAAATTCTATCAGATCAAGGTTTTCAAAGGATATTATTCTGGATAAATATGAGAAAGTTTTGTTGGACCTGATGAAAAAATAATTGCTGGATTTGCGTTATGGGTTCATATTTTTTACATTTGACCCTTCATTAATTTTAAATAAAATCAATATTCATCAATGAATAAAATTCCCAAGATTGGATGTGGTTGTGAAAAACCGACTTCAGACTATACTGAATACAGAAGTTCTGAATTAGGCATAGACCATACTAAAGGAAGATATGCCGAAGTAACAATTCAACAGTGCAAACTCTGTCAAAGAATATGGATTCATTATTTTGTTGAATTTGAACATTATTCTAAATCGGGAAGATGGTACAAAGGAATCGTTTCGAAAAAAGACCGCTCACAAATAACCCCTGAAAATGCAGTTGACTATTTGGAAAACCTTGAATGGTATGTGTATGGAGGTTCGTTTTTTGACAGTCCGGGAACATTTGGGCAGGGAAAAATGAAAGTAGATGCATAAGTTCTGTAAAGTAATATAGATGGGAAAATAGGAATTCTTCTTATTTTTCTTGCTGTAATTGTATGGATAGATGTGAATAGATTTGAGTATTTTTTTAAAATTCCAAATTCATACATAAACTTGACAAAACTCACTTGGGGGTGTGGCAATTAATCAGTAAATTTGTGAGAATTAAGAAAGATAATAATAAACAAATTCATATAATAACATGAGTCAATTCGATGTTACCGTAATCGGTTCTGGTCCTGGAGGTTATGTAGCTGCTATCCGTGCGGCACAGTTAGGTTTCAAAACAGCAATTATTGAAAAATATTCAACTTTAGGCGGAACTTGTCTTAACGTTGGATGTATTCCGTCAAAAGCGCTTTTAGACAGCTCTGAACATTTCGAAAATGCGAAGCACAACTTCGCGGGCCACGGAATCATTATCAATGAGCCGCAGGCTGATATCGCAAGAATGATCGAGCGTAAGAATGAAGTGGTAAAACAGAATACAGATGGGATCAACTACCTGATGAGCAAAAATAAAATCACTGTTTTTGAAGGATTGGGAAGCTTCGAATCTGCTACTCAGATCAAAGTAACAAAAAATGATGGCTCTTCTGAAACCATCGAATCTAAATATACCATTATCGCAACCGGTTCCAAGCCGTCTTCTTTACCTTTCATCTCTATTGATAAAGAAAGAGTGATTACTTCTACAGAAGCTTTAAACCTTAAAGAAATTCCTAAACACCTGGTAGTAATCGGTGGTGGAGTAATCGGTCTTGAATTGGGTTCTGTATATTTAAGATTAGGTGCTCAGGTAACTGTTGTTGAATTTATGGATAAGATCATTCCTGGAATGGACGGAGCTTTAAGCAAGGAACTGACTAAAGTTCTTAAGAAGCAGGGAATGAAATTTATGCTTTCTACGGCTGTCTCTGCTGTCGAAAGAAACGGAGATACTGTGAAGATCACTGCTAAAGACAAAAAAGGAGAAGAAGTAACGGTAGAAGGAGATTACTGTTTGGTATCTGTAGGCAGAAGACCTTACACAGACGGTCTTGCTCTTGAAAAAGCAGGGGTAGAACTTGACGAAAGAGGAAGAGTAAAAACGAACGACCACTTACAGACTAACGTTGCCAATATCTATGCAATCGGTGACGTGATCAAAGGGGCAATGCTTGCTCACAAAGCGGAAGAAGAAGGAGTTTTGGTGGCTGAAATCCTGGCAGGCCAGAAACCTCACATCAACTATAATCTGATCCCTGGTGTTGTGTACACCTGGCCGGAAGTTGCCGGAGTTGGTAAAACAGAAGAGCAGTTAAAAGAAGAAGGAGTAGCTTACAAAGTAGGTTCTTTCCCAATGAGAGCGTTAGGTAGAAGCCGTGCAAGTGGTGATATCGATGGTCTTGTAAAAATTATTGCAGACGAAAAAACAGACGAGGTTTTAGGAATGCATATCATTGGAGCGAGAGCTGCCGACCTTATCGCAGAAGGAGTAATTGCTATGGAATTCCGTGCAAGTGCCGAAGACATTGCAAGAAGTTCTCATGCTCACCCAACGTATGCAGAAGCTATTAAAGAAGCGGCATTGGATGCAACGGCAAAAAGACCGATACATATGTAATTTTGATTGAAAGATTTAAATTCAAAATATTTAATTAAAGAGAAGCATTTTGCTTCTCTTTTTTATTGTACTATTCTTTACTCGGGGTTTAGATAAGGAATACTAAGAAATTCTCCTTCTATAACTTTTATGATAGTAATTCGATAAAGTGAGCTTCCATCCTCATTCCTGCACTTTTATAGATTTTAACTATTATTATTCTGCTTTTCTGAATAATTCTACAATTTGTGAAGAAAAAAATCATGAAAAATTCTGAAACTTTTATTTTTATTTAGAAAAATTATAAATAATTTTACCAAAAATTGTTAAAGTTGAAGAAAAGAGTATTACTGATTGCTTTTCAGTTTGTTATTCTTTCCGTTAGTGGTCAGACTGTGACCGGGATTGTAGTAGCAGCGGACAGCAAGAAGCCGGTTTCGGGAGTCAAGGTAGGTGTGGAGAACACAGGAATCTGGGCGGTAACGGATAATTCAGGGCTATTTAAAATCAATTATCATTCTAATGAGACGTTGGTTTTTTCAGGATCAGGGCTTCTTGAAGAAAAGAAAACGTATATAACGGTACCATCTGACAGAATTACTGTAGAAATGCAGACAGCATCCATCCGTATCAAGGAAATTGCATTAGCTGCCAAAAAGAAAAACTATTCTGAGATTGAGATTAAAGAAGAAGCGTTAAAGAATATTCAGGCATTCTCATTAAACGAGGTGTTGGAGCAGATCCCGGGACAAAAGCTTCGGAATCTTAACCTAAATGAATTCAAGCCCATTGTTTTCCGGTCATCATTGCCGACCAGTGTTACGAATGAAGGCTTCGGAAACAAATCTTTCGGTACTGCCATTGTAGTGGATGGTATTCCCATTTCAAATAATGAGAATATGCAGAGCTACGGAGGAAATTATACACCAATTGCAAGAACATTAAATCATGAGGGAGCATTATTTTCACCCAATACCCTAGGCTTTGGACACGAAGGCGGTTACTTTTCCAATGCCAATTACGGAGCAGATTTAAGACAGATCCCTGTAGACAATATTGAAAGTGTAGAAGTGGTGCAGGGAATACCTTCTGCCAGATATGGAGATTTAACTTCAGGTCTTGTTACCATACAGCAGAAAAGTGGCAGAACGCCATACAGAGCCTATATTGCCTTACGAGAAGGAACACAGGAGGTTAATCTGAATAAAGGATTCAAGATCAACGACAGGTTTGGTTTTATAAATCTAAATGTCAATTATCTCAGCTCAAACTCAAATCCAAGAACCAAATTCAACAGATATCAAAGGGTTGCTACCAGTTTGATGTGGAGTGTATACAATAAAAATAAGAACATCAGCAACTCTTTTTCTATAGATTACGGAGATAACTTTGATGATGTCAATGTAGAGCAGGAAGATATCACAGAAAAGATTGTTAACAATAAGAAGCGAGATTTTCGTATTTCTAACCGTTTTAACTGGAGATTTAAAGACTCTTTCTTTGATAATCTGAGTATCAATGCAAACTACAGTCAAGCCTATCAAAACAGTTATGAGTCCAAAATAATCAGCAGTGGCGGGGATATTGTAGGTACAAGTACATCTGAAGGGGTGTATGTAGGCTCCTATACTCCAATTAATTACAGGCAGGTGATGGAAGTAGAAGGAAAACCCATTTCCATGTTCTTTTCCGGAGAACTGAAAAAAAATCTGAAAACCGAAAGCAACTGGATCCATAACTTCGTGATTGGTACCTCATTAAGAAGCAGTGATAATAAAGGGGCGGGAAGATTAGGATCGCCGGAGACTTTAAGTACTGTTCTTGCAGGTGGTGGACAGGCTTTCAGACCTTATAATTATGGTGAAAACATAAGAGCTGAATATCAGTACTCATTCTATGCAGAAGATAATGTATTCAAAAAATTTGGAAGTTATATTTTCAATTTAAATGCCGGGGTGAGATTTGACAATCAGTTTGGGGCTTCCGTACTGCAGCCCAGAATTAATACCTATCTGATTTATAAAAGCTTCAAGTTCAGAGGAGGTTTTGGTATTGCATCCAAAGCACCTTCAATCAATATGATCTATACCGGACCAAGATATTATGACCAGATTTTAGGAGATATACGTCTTCCAGGATATTACAATCTGGGTATTGTACAGACTTTTATCGATTATGCTGATAATAAGGATTTGAAGCCTTCAAAAAGTGCACGCTCAGAAGTAGGAATCGATTACAAGTTTCCATTGGGTAATGTAGGGCTGACAGCTTACTATAACAAACTCTACGATGGTTTCACAAACGAATATTTTGCTTCTAAAAGACAACAGGCACAGCTTCAGATCAACTATAACGGGACCAACATTCCTACCTATAATATCACAGGATACAAAGATTTGTATTATCTGCAGAACAGAATTGTAAATAGACTGGAATCTCAGGATAAAGGTCTCGAATTAATGATGAATCTGGATAAGCTTCCAGTTAGAAATGTAAGTCTCGAAGTTAACGGAAGTTATGTGGAGACCAAAAATAATTCCAACACAGACCGATACTATTTTGCTAAAAACTATAATAACGGAGCTATTTTTGGAATTTATCGTTCTTACGAACCAAAATATACGCAACTGACAGTAGGAGCAGCATTGAACTATCATCTTCCCAAAGCGGGTCTTGTGATTTCCCTGAGAACCCAGCATTTCTTTATTGATGATAAAGAGGTGTTCAATCCAAAGAATCTGTACGCCTATATTAATACAAATATTGAGAAAGTAGAACTGGCGCAGGAACAGATCAATGATCCCAATCAGTTTGCCAACATCAAGGATACAGATGTAGATCAGGAAAATACAAAGCTTGGAAAGGTGTTTCATAACTTTAATCTTAAAGTTTCCAAAGATTTTCAGAACGGATTTAAATTTTCTTTCTATGCCAATAACTTCCTGGACCTGAAACAGGTTCAAACGATAACTGAAAATGGGAGGACCTATGAAACATTAAAGACAGATCTTCTGAAGCTTTCATTTGGAGCTAAAATAGAATATGAATTTTAAAAATTAACTAATATATCTTATGAAACAATTATTGAGTTTTTTAACAATTATGCTAATGCTGGTTTCCTGCAGAGATGATGATTTCGGAAACGGAAATGGAAGTACCCTGCAGCCGGTAAGCTATCAGGTTGAAGTAAAATATGATTCCAATTATGGGGGGAAGTATTCAAAAAATGCAACAGTAGTAATGGTTAACAATAATTCCGGGGATACCTATACTTTAAATACAGACGCCAATGGTTTTGCAAATTTTCAAAATGTGATTCCCGGAATCTATAAGATCACTGTATCTAAAAAAATGATTGCCAGTGAATTTAACACTACATTTGGATACCAGGCACCAGCTGCAGAAATCAGTTTCAACGGAGTACAGGAAAATGCTATCATCAACGCCAATATTCAGAAAACTTCTATTGAATTAAGCGGAGCAAGGATTGGAGACCTATTAATCAAGCAGATTTCATATGCCGGTTCACATACCACACAGGGTGCAGGATTCAGAGATCAGTTTATTGAGATCTATAACAATTCCAATGGAGTGATCTATGCTGATGGCTTATACATAGGGCAACTTTATGGTAAAACCAATACAGCAACCAATAATGCCTATTCCCAGGCTAACGGACAGTTTGACTGGAGCAAATCTCTTGGAATGACTGCCGGAAACACAGCTAACACAGATTATGTGTATGCAGACTATGTATTTAGAATTCCCGGAAATGGAACACAGTACCCGATCTTTCCGGGAGAAAGTATCGTCATTGCTCAGAACGGAGTTAATCATAAAGCTCCATTGGTAGATAATACAGGAACGCCTATGACGGTACAGAATCCTGCTTTAACCGTGGATTTAAGTACTTCCAATTTCGAAGTATATCTTGGAAATTTCAATCTTTCCATTGGAGAACCTGTTTACAAATATGATATTCAAAATCCTGCTGTGCCGGATGTTCAGATTGCCTATTGGGGAAGACAGGGATATTGGAGCCCGAATAACGATTTCATTATGGATAATTTAGGAAGAGACAGCTTCATCATTTTTAGAACGGATGATTTTAATGCACTGCCTGACTATTCTGACCCGTCTGTACTTACTGTTAGTTCCAATACCAGATACTTTAAACAGATTCCAAACAGTATTATTATCGATGGGGTAGATCTTCAGCATTATAATCCAAACTCCCAGAGACCGAAAATGCTGAGTGCTTCTACCGACGCTTCTTCTGTTGCTTGTGATGCTTCTTTCAATTCCCAGGCCGTGATCAGAAAGACAAAAGAATTAGTTGATCTTCCTAATGGAGGTAAAAGAAAAGTTTTGACGGATACCAACAATTCGGCAAACGATTTTGTAAAACAAAAGGCAGACCCAAGAGGTTTCCAGCAATAAAAAGTAATGAGATTTAAAATTTTATATATAATACCCATACTGTCATTCAGTTGTGTTTCGGCACAGCTGCAAGACAGCATTTTTATCCCGAGAAACCAGATCTATTATAATCAATTGGGTAGAATCTGGGAAAACCCAATTCAGTTTTCAAAACAGAAATTCTCGGATTTTACAGAAACAGAACTCAGCGCAACCATAAAAGATCTGAATCTAAAAAGAGTACAGACTGCAGAGAAATCTAATGAATTTGCTTTTAAAACCCAGGGGATATATAATATTTCCGAAAAATTAAGACTTTTGGGAAGTTTTGATTATCAGTTTGTTATAGAGGATAATCTAGGTTATAATCTGACTAATGGTAGAACCGAAGATCAGTTTGTCCTGAATCCAAATTATCTCTTCGTTCCTAAAAAGGCAAAATGGGAAACCCAAAACTACCGTGTACAGGGTGGTTTATCCTATAATCCTTGGAAAGGTCTTGGGATTGGAGCTGTTATTGATTATAAAAACCAAAGTTCATATAGGAAATCTGATCCGAGACCGGATATTAATACAGCAGATTATTCAGGGAAATTATTTGCAGGTTACCGTTTAGGAAAGCATCAGCTTTCAGTTTTTGGAGGTTTGGGAAGAAGATCAGAAACGTACGATCTTATAGCCGTTAATGAATCAGTTAACGCACCTGCTAACCCTGAATATTATGTAAGATTCTCCAATGGCTATGGCAGACTGATCTATTTCCCTGCGTATACGGATTATAGCTACAGAACCATAGACCGTAATTTTGGAGGAGGATATGCATTTGAAAATAAGAGAAATTTCTTTAATATTAATTTTTCCTACAGTAAAAAAATGCAGGATCTTTTTGGAAATGATGGAGAAAAAAGAAATCAGACAAGCGGATCTACCTATTTTGATGAAAGTCTGGAGAAAATGAAGTACAGGCTCGTCAATTACCTGACTGATGCGAACTACTGGTATAAAGGTGAAAGGATGGATTTTATGTCTAATGTCAACTTCCAGAGCATTACCGGAGATAATTATAATAATTCAGAGTTTGGACAAAATTATAGAATGACACTGGATAAGGTTGCAATGGCAAATCATTTTCTTTTGAGAGACGGAGAAAAAATAAAGCTGGGAACAACGCTTGAGGCTGTTTACAGTAATTTTTCTGCCATAGATCTTCTAGGAGCTACTAATAAATACGTAAAAAGCCTGAACCTTAACTTGGGATTCAACAAAGATATTTTCTTTACGGATAAACAGAAGGTAAATCTGGAAGTAGGAGCACGATCCTATTTTCCTTTGAGCACAAGTCTTGATTACACAGCGGCATCTTCCAATACTTTGCTCTATGACAATGTGATTAGAAATGACCACGAGTTCGACAGCACTTCAAAAATGGGACCTCAGTTCGGACTTCAGTTTTATCAGAAGGTAACTTCCAGGACGGACCTGAAAATATTTACTAATTTTGCAACATTGTTCGCACTGAATAATAGATTAGAAGAGAATACGGAATATAACGGAAGCCCGAACCTGTATTTCAATGCGGGAATATCCCTGTTTTATTAGAAAATTATGAAGTATCTTTTGTCGTTATCTGCAGTATTATTTGCTATTTATTCCTTTTCTGACTTTGGAAATATTCAGAAAGGATACACCCATCAGGAACTGAGAGACCTTTATGGAAGCGGGAATCAGGATCTGTGGCCGAAACCGCATTTGTTTGATGAAGCAAAAGACGGGTTTATAGATATAGGTTCACTGACTAAACCTGAGTTTCCTAAAGAGAACCCTTATTCCAAGGATAAGGAAGAACTAGGAAAGATTCTTTTCTTTGATCCGAGGCTTTCCAAATCTGGACAAATTTCATGCGCCAATTGCCATGATCCTGAATTAGCCTGGGCAGACGGAAGAAGAGTAGCTTATGGACATGACAGACAATTGGGAACAAGGAATGCACCTACCGTTCTTAATATCATTTATGCCAAAAAATATTTCTGGGATGGTAGAGCGGCAACTTTGGAAGAACAGGCAAAAGCTCCGATAGAAAATCCTGTAGAAATGAATTTCCATTCAAGATTAGCCGTAAAAACTATTTCCAGAATTAAAGGCTATAAAGAACATTTCCAAAAAGCGTTCGGTGACGATAAAATTACAGAAGAAAATATCGTTAAAGCTATTGCTACTTTCGAAAGAACGATCATCAGTCCTAAATCGAAATTCGACAGATTTATCGGTGGAGAAAAGGATGTGCTGACAGATTCAGAAATTAATGGACTTCATTTGTTCAGAACAAAGGCAAACTGTATCAACTGCCACAATACACCTTACTTCTCTGATCAGAAGTTTCATAATATTGGACTTACTTATTTCGGAAGAGAATATGAAGATCTTGGGCTTTATAATATCAGTAAGAAAAATGAAGATGTAGGAAAATTTAAAACGCCTACTTTAAGGGAAGTTTCGCAAACGGCACCTTATATGCACAACGGATTGTTTCCTAATATCAGAGGAGTCCTGAATATGTACAATGCGGGTATGCCCAATGAAAAAAGAAACAGAGACAGTCCGCTGGCTCCCAAAAAGTCAGGTATGCTGGAAAAACTGAACCTTACCGATACTGAACTCACGGACCTTGAACATTTTCTGAAAACGCTGCACAGTTATCAATACAAAATGAGAGCGCCACAGATGCCAAAATAGATAAAGAGAAGCATTTTTTGCTTCTCTTTTTATAATTAAGAAAAATAGGAATAAAAAAATACCGGGAAATTAAAGTTTTTGAAAAAACTTCAGCAGCTGCATCCTGTGAAGTATTAACTTGAAAATCCAATGCTACATAATATCAGGAGGAACACATGAAATAAGATACATAGTTTAAAATCTTCAATTTTCCGTACCTTTGTGGCTAATTTTATATTCAATGCAACTCGGAAAAACCCAGACTTTAAAAATTTCAGAAAAAAACTATTCAGGATGGATCCTGGCGGACGAATCAGGTGAGAAGGCTTTCTTACCTAAGGTTTTCACCAGTGATGAAAAAGAAATTGGTGATGATGTTGAAGTTTTTGTTTATCAGGATGACGGTAAATTAAAAGCAACCACTGAAATTCCATTGGCTGAAGTAGGAGAGTATGCCGTAATGAGCTGTGTGCAGAGTCTTCCGAGCGGAGCGTTTATGGACTGGGGAATTATAAAAGATCTTTTTATCCCTTACAAACAGCAGAAATCCAAAATTATTGAAGGAAAAAGATATCTCGTCCATTTATATGTGGATGAAGACCTTGATCTGATTACCGGAACTACAAAATTCAAAAGAAATCCACAATATCAAGACCTTCCCTTCGAAAAGGGCGAAAAGGTAGATCTTCTCATGATGAATGAAAGCGAGTTAGGCTGGAATGTGGTGATCAATAAAAAATATATCGGTCTTGTTTATGCATCAGACGTATTCAAAAAGCTGTATCCTTTATCGGAAGAAAGCGGCTATATCAAAGCTATCCGTGAAGACGGTAAGATTGATGTTTCCCTTCAGCCGGAAGGTTTCGAGAATATAGATGAATTCAAACAGAAGATTCTTGACAAGCTGGAAGAAAACTATGGACTTCTCTATTTGTCAGACAAATCTTCTCCTGAAGAGATTAAAGATGAACTTCAGATGAGTAAAAAGAACTTTAAAAAAGCACTCGGCGGATTGTATAAAGATAAGATCGTCGATATTTCAGAAGACAAAATAAAATTATTATAAAAATAAAACGGGCAGAATCTTCTGCCCGTTTTTGTATTTATCCCTATTCCCAGAACGTCCTGCTGTACGTTCTTTCTCCAATTTTTCACAGGCGGAGCAAAGTCTATTTTGTATTGCCTTGCTGAATGAATGTCCTTGTTTTCCTTTATACACAATGAGAAATCTACTTGTTTGCCTTTGCGATAAATAAAATAGTTTTTGATATTTTGAGTGCATGCTATGATTGAATAGTATGAACATTCAAAAACATGATGTAAATCATGACAAATTTGTTTAATTAATTTGTTTAACAATTTTGTCAAAAATAAAATTTGATTTACATTTGCACAAAATTGTTTAACAATAATGTCAAATCAAGCAAAAAAAGACCAAACACAGGAATTAATAAAAGAGACAGCGAAGAATTTATTCTTTGTGAAAGGGAAGTTTGATGCTACTACCCAGGAGATTGCAGATGAAGCCGGAGTGAACAGAACACTGATCAATTATTATTTCCGTTCAAGGGATAATCTTATTCAGATCATTTTTGATGAAGCTCAACGGGTGGAACAGGAGAAATCTAAGATTATTCAGAACGCAGATCTGCCTTTTAAGGTGAAGATCAGCAAGTTTATAGAAGGCAGTCTTTCTACAAGTCTTCAGTACCCATATCTGGAAACCTATATCGTTTCACAGATCAACAAAGGGAACTGCCATCAGAGAGAAATAGAAGAAGATGTACTGGAAACTCTTTATAAAGACATTGAAAAAGAAATGGAGCTGGGAAATATTGAAAAAATGGCTCCCGTTCAGTTTATTCTGAATATGGTTTCATTACTTGTGTTTCCAAGTGCCATAAGACCTTTATTTATGGAGAATCTGATGATCAGTGATGAAGAATATGACAGAATTATTTCCGAAAGAAAAGAGATCATTATCAACATGCTTTTCAAAAATTAAAAAAATGTTAAAGTATTTTAAGAAATGATTCGTCCTTTAGAAATAAAAAACATTGACGAGAAAAATTACATTAAAAAAATAAACGAAGTATACAATTATGAAAAGAAAACGTATAACTGCTAATAAGCTAAAAATTGGGATAGCTGCAGCATTTATGATTTTCGGTTTTTCATCCGTATCAGCCCAGCAGCAGGTTTCTTTACAGGAAGCCATCAAGCAGGCACTGCAAAATAAGGCAGAAGCCAAAAAAGCAGCATTGCAGATCAGAAAAGCTGAATATAAAATTGATGAGGCCAGAGCCGGAGCTTTACCTCAGATAAGTGCCACGGCAGGTTTAACCTACAATCCGGTTATTCAGGAATCTTTGCTTGAATTCGGTGGGGAGAGAATCAGAGCACAGCTGGGGCAGCCATGGAGCTCAACAGCTTCTGTACAGCTTCAGCAGGCAATATTTGATCAAAGAGTTTTTACCGGTCTTAAAGCGGCAAAATCAACAAGAGAATTCTATGTTTTAAATGCTCAGTTAACGAACGAACAGATCATTGAAAATGTAGCAACAGCGTATTATCAGGTTTTTGTTCAGGAAGAGAATCTTAAAACAGTTGAAGCCAGCTACGCTAATACGGAAAAAACGAGAAATGTAATCAAGAGCCTGGTTGATAACGGGTTGGCAAAAGCCATTGATTTAGATCGTACCAACGTTCAGCTGACCAATATTGGTTCAAACAAGCAGACATTAATCAACTCGGTAGAGCTTTCAAAAAATGCTTTGAAATTTTACATGGGAGTTCCGATTTCTACAGATATTGAGCTTGAAGAAAAAACAATTGAGCCAAGACCTGAATTGGTAGCAAGTACTGTAAACCTGGATGACCGTACAGAAATCAAAGTTTTAAACAAAAACAGAGAACTTCTTCAGTTTAACAAAAAAGCTACGGAAGCTTATTTATATCCTACAGTGAGTTTGGTTGCCAATTACGGTTGGGGTGGCCAGGGAGCAAAATTCCCTCTTACCAACGGGATTAATAATGGAGTTCTTTGGAGTGATTATTCAGCAATTGGTTTGAATATTAATGTTCCGATTTTCACCGGAGGAGCTACCAAAGCCAAAATCAATCAGGCAGAAATTGATATTCAGGATTTAGATTTAGATATCCAGAATACTCAGCTGAGCTTAAGTTTAGATTATAAAAATGCAATTACCAATATGGAAAATGCATTAATCAATATCGAAAGCATGAAAGATAATGTAGGACTGGCAGAAAGAGTTCAGAAAAATACTCAAGCCAATTATCAGTATGGTTTGGCAACCCTTACAGAGGTTTTAGATGCTGAAAATGCTCTTACTCAGGCAAAACAGAACTATGCAAATGCTTTACTAGATTACAAACAGGCGGAAATAAAATTAATCAAGGCTAAAGGAGAATTAAACACACTACAAAACCCGTAATAAACTATGAAAAAAACCTTAATATATATCATCGTAGCAGCTGTCCTTATAGGTCTGGCAGCTTACAAGATTGCAGATAATAAAGAAAAACAGACGCAGGAAGTAAAAGAAGTTGCCAAGCAGGTAGATAAAATCAACGTAAATGTTGTTACTGTTGCAAGAGAAAATATCGACACAGATTATACAGCCAACGGAACATTCATTCCAAAGCAGGAAATGAATCAGTCTTCCGAAATTGCAGGACGTATCGTAAGTGTTCTGGTAAAAGAAGGATCAAGAGTTTCTGCAGGACAGACTTTGGCAGTGATCAAAAAAGACGCAATCGAAGTGGATGTTTCTCAGGCTCAGAATAATTTGCAGAACGCGATTATTGATAACCAACGTTACGAAAATGCCTTCAAAACCGGAGGAGTTACCAAACAGCAGGTTGACAACTCAAGACTGCAGCTGAAAAATGCCCAGGCAGCCGTAAGAGCACAGGGCGTAAGAGTAAATGATACCAGCATCCGTGCGGGGATCAGCGGAACGATCAATAAAAAGATGGTAGAACCGGGAACCGTGGTTTCTGTAGGAACTTCCATGTTTGAAATCGTAAATATCAACAGCTTGAAACTTTCTGTATTAGTGGACGAAAGCCAGGTTGGGAGAATCCAGTTGGGCCAGGAAGTTCCAATTAATGTAAATGTTTTACCTGGAGAGTCTTTCAGCGGAAGAATTACCTTCATTGCTCCTAAAAGTGATGCTTCTTTAAATTTCCCGGTTGAAATTGAAGTTCAGAATAAAGGAAACCTGAAAGCAGGTATGTACGCAACAGCTTTATTTAAAACCAATCATGGTGCTGAAACTCAGAATATGCTGACCGTTCCTGCACAAGCTTTTGTAAACGGAGTAAGCTCAGGGCAGTTATTTATCGTAAGCAACGGAACTGCTAAACTGATCAAAGTACAAACAGGAAAAGTGTATGGTGATAAAGTTCAGATCTTAAGCGGACTGAATGGCGGTGAACAGGTAATTACCAGCGGACAAATCAACCTTGATAACGGTTCGAAAATCAATATCGTAAAGTAACAGAAGATGAAGTTAGCAGAAATATCCATTAAAAGGCCGTCCCTTGTTATCGTATTGTTTACGATACTTACATTGGGTGGTTTATTAAGTTACTCCATGATGGGGTACGAGTTGATTCCGAAGTTTGAAACCAATATGGTAACCATTTCTACGGTATATCCGGGAGCTTCGCCTGCTGAGGTGGAAACTTCGGTAACCCGGAAAATTGAAGATGCCGTGGGTTCCCTGGAAAACGTAAAAAAAGTAGAATCTTCATCTTATGAAAGTTTATCGGTTATTATGGTTCAGCTGAATACCGGTGCCGATGTAAATTATGCTTTGAATGATGCACAGAGAAAGGTAAATGCTATTTTGGCAGATCTTCCGGATGATGCAGATCCTCCTTCTTTGCAAAAGTTCTCACTGGATGATCTCCCGATCATGACGCTGAGTATCTCCAGTGATAAGCTGAATAATAAAGATCTATACGACCTTTTAGATAAAAAAATAGAACCTATTTTTTCCCGTGTAAACGGTGTCGCTCAGGTTGACCTGGTAGGTGGGCAGGAGAGAGAAATTCAGGTAAATTTAGATGAAAAGAAAATGCAGGGATATGGTATTGCTATTGCAGATGTACAGCAGGCCATTCTTTCCTCCAACCTGGATTTCCCGACGGGAGCTTTGAAGACGAGAACTTCAAGATCTACGATCAGACTTTCCGGAAAGTATAAAAGTGTAGATGAGATGAACAACCTTGTAGTTTCCAATAAAGACGGAGCTCAGGTACGTTTATCTGATATTGCCACCGTTTTCGATACACAGAAAGATGTGGAGAAAGTGGCAAGATACAATCAGAATTCCACGATTTTACTTCAGGTTAAAAAACAGTCTGATGCCAATGCGGTTTCCGTTTCAGAAGCCATTCAGAAAACAATTGCTGATGTTCAGAACAACTATAAAACGCAGGCAATTAAAATAAATATTGTAGATGATACCACAGACTTTACGCTTGAAGCTGCAGACCATGTAATTTTCGATTTATTCTTAGCGATTATCCTGGTAGCGGTAGTAATGTTGTTGTTCCTTCACAACATCAGAAACGCATTCATCGTAATGGTTTCTATCCCGATGTCATTGATTGCAACGGTAATCGGAATGTATCTGATGGGCTATACCCTGAACCTGATGAGTTTATTAGGACTTTCATTGGTTGTTGGTATCCTTGTGGATGATGCGATTGTAGTTTTGGAGAACGTTTACCGTCACATGGAAATGGGGAAAAGCAGAATTCGTGCAGCGTACGATGGAGCTTCAGAAATTGGGTTTACGGTAACGGCTATTACCCTGGTAATCGTGGTGGTATTCTTACCAATCGCGATGAGTTCAGGATTGGTATCTGATATCTTAGCGCAGTTCTGCGTCACCGTGGTTATTGCCACATTATTCTCGTTATTAGCTTCATTTACCATCATTCCTTGGTTATCTTCAAGATATGGTAAACTGGTGCATTTGACAGGTAAAAATCCTTTTGAGAAATTTATCCTTTGGTTTGAAAAGCAATTGGAAAAATTCACTCACTGGATCACAGGAATTCTGGAGTGGGCGTTGAAAACAACATTAAGAAGAATTATGACAGTGGTTGTAACCTTCATTATCCTGATTTCTTCATTCATGTTGGTGGCTTTCGGATTTATTGGTGGTGAATTCTTCCCTAAAATGGACAGAGGACAATTCCTTGTTCAGATGGAATTACCAAAAGATGCTTCCGTAGAAAAAACCAATCAGATTACTTTAGCGGTTGAAAGATATCTTAGAAATGATAAAGATGTTGTAGATATGATCACCACAGTTGGTCAGCAGTCATCAGGATTTGGTGGAGCTCAGGCTACTTTGTATCAGTCAGAAATCCAGGTGATTTTAGTAGATAAATCTGAACGTAATGAAAGTACGGATATCAAGTCTGCCAAAATCAAGAGAGCGCTGGAAGAAAAATTCACAGGAGTTGAATTTAAAACAGCACCGATAGGATTGATGGGAGCAGATAACGCACCAATTGAAATGGTAGTAACCGCTCAGGATAACGAAACAGCCAATAAAGAGGCCAACAGAATTCTTGAATTGCTTAAAAAAGTACCAGGTTCTGTAGATGCAGAATTGTCCACCGACTCTGGAAATCCGGAAGTTCAGGTGAATATAGACAGAGATAAAATGGCATCTTTAGGCTTAAATCTTTCCAGTGTAGGACAAACGATGCAGACGGCATTTAGTGGAAATACAGACGGGAAATTCAGAGCCGGAGAATATGAATATGACATCAACATCCGTTTTGGTGATGCCAACAGACAATCTATTGATGATGTAAGAAACCTGATGTTTACAAACCCTCAGGGTGAGCAGATCAGACTGAGTCAGTTTGCAGATGTAAAAATGGGTTCCGGACCGAGTTTATTGGAACGTAGAGACAAATCACCTTCTGTAAAGGTAAAATCTAAGGTTGTAGGTCGTCCTGTAGGAGATGTTGCCAACGAATGGGCTGCTCAGTTTATGGAGAACGAAAAGACCAAACCGGCGGGAGTAAGCTATATTTGGAGTGGTGATATGGAAAACCAGACTGAAGGTTTCGGTACCTTAGGAATTGCATTGATGGCAGCTATCGTATTGGTTTATCTGGTAATGGTTTCATTGTATGACTCATTCGTATATCCGTTCGTGGTATTGTTCTCTATTCCTCTGGCATTGATCGGGGTAATGGTTATTCTTGCCATCACTGCCAATTCATTAAACATCTTTACGATGCTGGGGATGATCATGTTGATTGGTCTGGTAGCAAAGAACGCAATTATGATTGTCGACTTTGCGAATATGAGGAAAGAGGCAGGAGCAAGTACCCATGATGCTTTGATTCAGGCGAACCACGCACGTCTTCGTCCGATCCTGATGACAACAATTGCAATGATCTTCGGTATGATCCCGATTGCGATTGCAAAAGGAGCAGGAGCGGAGATGAACAACGGACTGGCATGGGTTATTATTGGTGGTTTGACATCATCATTATTCCTGACGCTGATCATTGTACCGGTAGTGTATTCTTTATTTGACTCAATTCTAAGAAGAATGGGCAAACATGAAAAAGTAGACTACGAAGCTGAAATGAAAGCCGACTATGTACACAAAGAACTAAGTGAAGACGGATTTACTCCTAAACACATAGACTAAGATATTTAACCTTAATTAACCTAAAAGCGCATCAGATTTCTGATGCGCTTTTAATTTTATAATAATATAGGTACTCGTTACACTTTCTGCTTTGCTTTTTGTTTTTCCATTTGCTCATTTCCCCATATCCTTAAATAGTCAATGAAAGGAATGAGCTGCCGGCCCACATCAGTTAAAGAATATTCTACCTTTGGGGGAACTTCATGATAGACTTTTCTGCTGATAAGGCTGTCATCTTCCAGCTCACGCAAAGTCTGGGTAAGCATTTTCGGAGTGATATCGGAGATCGTTTTTCGTAATTCACCGTAACGCATGATCGTCTTTACATGCAGATACCACAATATTCTACCTTTATATTTTCCGCCAATTCTTTTAAATGCATAGTCTACAGGGCAGGAAGGTTCATCTTTTAGATATTTTTTCATGATTTTATTAAAATTAATACTTTGATAATCAGTATCAGTATACTTTTGGTATGTAGAGTACAAAAAAGTGCATACTTGTCTCTAATATAGCATTAATTTACTTTTGTTTGAACTTAAAGTAAAAATATAATGAAAACAATTATTTTAAATGAAGCCGGAGGTGTTGATAAGCTGCAGTTGACTGATACGGAAAAACCGCAAATAAAAACTACTGAAGTACTGGTACAGGTAAAAGCAATAAGTATCAATCCGGTTGATGTAAATGCCAGAGCCTATGATCATGTTCTTAATTGGATATATGGTGATGAAAGACCGGTGGTCTTAGGCTGGGATATTGCAGGTGAAGTGAGCGAAATAGGAGAAGAAGTAACCGGTTTTAAAGTTGGGGACAGGGTTTTTGGAATGGTCAATTTTTTCGGGAACGGAAAAGCTTATTCAGAATATACAGCTGCTCCCGAAAGCCATCTGGCTCTGATTCCTGAAAAATATACATTTGAAGCAGCAGCAACAGCTACTTTAGCGGCGGTAACAGCTTATCAGGCCTTAGTGAATGTTGCTGAAATTAAGAAGAACGACAGGGTGCTGATTCATGCTGCCTCAGGAGGAGTTGGTCATTTTGCGGTACAGATCGCTAAATATTTTGGAGCCTATGTGATAGGAACTTCCTCCGCAAATAATAAAGAATTTGTTCTGTCTATCGGGGCGGATGAGCATATTGACTATACCCAAAAAGACAGTCTGAATATGGCCAATGATATCGATATTGTTATCGATACCATTCAGGGAGAAACACTGCTGAAATCAATTGATGTGGTAAAGCCGGGAGGTGTTATCGTGACATTACCTTCGCCTGAAATTCCTCAAAACATTCAGGATAAAGCAGAAAAGCAGAATGTAAATCTTGAATTCATGATGGTGGCTTCTAAAAAAGAAACAATCCAAGCCATTGCAGATTTACTTGAGAATAAGTCTTTAATTCCTCATATCCATCGGATTTTTCCATTTGAGGAAATGGCTAATGCCCACTTGGAAATGGAAACAAAAAGGGTAGCAGGTAAAATTGTAGTCACAATATAAACGAAAGAACCTTTTCCGGACTCCGGATCTCAACTAACTAAAAGTACATTAGATTTTCTGATGCGCTTTACGTTTCCTTAATCAAATCAATCTCTGATTGATTCCATCTTTGCATCCTTCTTATGAAGTATAATAATTAATCCTTTGCGTCAAAAAAAACATAAATATGGGTTCAAACATTGCTTTTAGCCCTAAAAAAGGCTTCCAGAATAATCTGGAAGCCTTCGCTTATTTATTATTATACAGAAAATTAATCTGCCATTACCTCACCGGCTTTTCTGTAGATAAAACTTCCGTAAATGTGTCTTCTTGCAAAACGGCTTGGAGAATCAGAATTTACCATTTTGATATACGTATTTCTTGGAACTCCAATGTATTCATACATCATTCCGTTCAGATGCTGAATTTTTAAAACCGCTTTCTCCAGATAAAAATCCTGGATATTAGATTTTGTGATGGTTTCTGTATATTCCTCTTTATATTTTTCCTGTGTTTCCTCATTGATACTTACCAGAAAGTGGTAAGCTTCAATCACAGATTTGCTCTTTTCTTCTGCTTCCAGTTTCCCGGCTTCGTCATTGGCAAATTTATCAGGATGCGAATCTTTCATCGTATTTCTGTAAATGGTCTTTAATTCTTTCAACGTAACGTTTTTATCGACCCCAAGAAGCTTTCTGTGCTCACCAACTCTTTTCATATGTATGATCCTTATTTCGGGGTGCAAAATTAAGCTTTTAAATTGATAAACTGTAAGTTTTTGATTATTAATTTGTTTGGTAGCTGAAAAAAGTTATTTTATTTCCTTTTTGACTGTGCTCAGTAAATTTTCAATTTGGCGAAACTCATAGCTATCAACATTATTTTCTTTTAAAACAAAAAAAAATGTTTTTGTTGTTACTAATGAATCAGATATAAAAGTTTCTGAAAGATATTTCGCTAAATCCGGCTTTTGAAAATCATCAAAGTAAATTGTGATTTTACTGATAATACTTGTTTGAGGCTTCTTATCATAATTCTCATAATGATCAGATTCAGATTGTAAAACACGGATTATTCTGTTATTGATATCTTTTGTTACTTTAATTGAAAAACCGATTGAACCTATATTTTTGTTGTTTTTATTTGTAATAAAACCGGAGCCCTCAATAATTTTGGTTGGATAATCTTTAGAAAAAACATTAATACTGTCTAGATAGATATAATTTTTTAGCCTGATTTTTAAATCATTATTTGACTGTCCAAATATTGAAGTTGAAATGAATAGAAAAAAAAACAGAAATCGCATATTATTCTTGAAGTTTTGGATTTACAATTTTAATAACTTTTCCTGTTCCAATTAAGTGTGAACCTTCATATAGCTTGAAACCTATTCCTGCTTTTAATTTTTTGTGAAAATATTCCTGAGATAAAATATCAATCTCGGCATTCACCATATCTCCGGGGAAAACATAATCTGTCCCAATATAAATTTGGCGGGCAGATGTTTGATAATCATCAAAATTGAAAACTAACTGTGATCTGTAATTACTTTTTATATAATATGTTCTTCCGCCTTCATTCTCATTTTTAAAATGAATTTGTGCAATAAAATCACATTTAGAATTTCCAGTTTCTAATTTATTTTCGTGAAAATATTCGTAAGCATGACCCCCCAGATCTCCACCTTCAGAAATTAAATTATCTTCTTCATCATATATTTTAAAAGTCTCTTGCGAATCTCCAATACTTGCAGAACCATCCAAACCAAGTAGGATGGAGTATAAAGTATCATCTAAAAGATAGGAAATAATCTTTTTTAATTTTTCAGTTTCAATATCATCTAAATGCAATTCTTCAATTTTTGTGGAAACAAGAGTTCTGTATTTTGATTGATGGTCAAAACTTGAATTGAGAATGTTTTGTTTTTCCTGATAGAAATTTTTCACGAAGTCTTCGACAGTCATTTAACAAATATATTATATTTAGAATAATAATTTAGTCAGGTAATTTTAGAACATTGAGTATTTACTTTGTTCATCACATTTACCGTATTCCCTTACTCAGCTCTTTAATATGTTTATTTATAAAAGCCCCTTTATCCTTTTTTACTTCTTTTAACATCAGTTTCTTGTCGTCCGGAATGTTAAAGTATTTTTCGGACCAAAGACTAATTTCAATGAGAATGGGGAGCAGCTCAACACCTTTTTTGGTAAGTTTATATAATACTTTAGCCTTACTTTCCGGGTGCTCCAGCTTGATGATAAGCTTGTTTTCTTCCAGCATAAGAAGGCGGGAAGCCAGAATATTGGTGGCTATTTTTTCTTCAGATTTCAGGAAATCTCCATAAGTGCACTGTTGGGCATACAGAAGGTCTCTTATAATAAGCAGTGACCATTTGTCTCCCCATATATCCAGTGAGCAGCTGATAGGGCAGTCCGATCTTTTTTTTGAAGCTGGCATAAAATAAATTAATAATTTAAAAAAATAACTTGCAATTTAAAAGTTATTGCATAGATTTGTACTTGTAAAATGCAAGCGAATTTAGTGAATTAAATTTTAAAATACAATGGAGAATGTTCTTTTTAACACTTAGCCAGTAATCACAGAAATGACCGCAGAAAGAAGTGTTAAAAAATGTCTTCTAAAAATTTATAAATTCAAAGAAAGTAGAACAAATTCTAAAATAAAAACTTAAAGCATGAAAGCATTTAGTATTAGCCGTTACAAAAAAGACAGTAAGCTGCAGCTGATAGATCTACCCGATCCGGCCGTCGGAGAAAATGAAGTTTTGGTTCAGATTTATGCTGCAAGTGTCAATCTCCTGGATTCTAAAATAAAAAGCGGTGAGTTTAAACTGATTTTACCTTATAAAATGCCGTTGATTTTAGGTCATGATGTTGCAGGAGTCGTCACAAAAGTAGGCTCAAAAGTAAAACGCTTTAAAGCAGGGGATGAGATTTATGCAAGGGCAGCAGATTTTCATATTGGGACTTTCGCGGAATTTATTTCTGTTAATGAAAAAGATATTGCTTTAAAACCTAAAAATCTGACGATGGAAGAAGCAGCATCAATTCCGTTGGTGGGTTTAACGGCCTGGCAGGCTTTGGTTGAAAAATCTAATGTTCAGTCCGGGCAGAAAGTTTTTATTCAGGCCGGCTCCGGTGGTGTCGGAACTTTTGCTATACAGCTGGCAAAGTATTTAGGGGCAACGGTTGCTACTACGGCCAGTGAAAAAAGTTTTGAACTCCTAAAGAACCTTGGCGCAGACGTGCTGATCGATTATAAAACACAGAATTTTGAAGATATTCTGACTGATTATGATGTTGTACTGAACAGTCAGGACAGTAAAACCCTGGAAAAATCATTCAGTATCCTGAAGCCAGGAGGGAAAATTATTTCAATTTCCGGTCCGCCGACTCCTTTATTTGCCAATGAATTTAATATGCCCTGGTACGTAAAATTGGCTGCAAAATTGTTGAGCCGTAAAGTCAGAAGAATCGCGGATAAGCAAAATAGTAATTACTCCTTTCTTTTCATGAAAGCTGACGGAAAGCAGTTAGCAGAAATTACAAAGCTGATAGAAACCGGAGAGATAAAACCTGTTATCGACAAAGTTTTTTCATTCGGAAACACTAATGAAGCGGTGAAATATGTAGAAGGTGGCCATGCAAAAGGAAAAGTAGTGATAAAGATGCTATAAATATTTGACCAAAAGAAAAAGCAGGAGCTTAGAAACTCCTGCCCAAATACTATTGATTAGCTAAATTCTCTTCTTTATCAAAAGCTTTTGCTGCTTCTTTTGCTGCTTCTACCATCGCAATCAATGCCTTTTCAGTTTCATCCCAATGGCGGGTTTTCAATCCACAGTCAGGGTTTACCCAAAGCTGCTGAGCGGGAATAACAGCTTGTGCTTTTTTCAGCAATTCAACCATTTCTTCTTTTGACGGAACTCTCGGCGAATGAATATCGTAAACGCCCGGACCTATCTCATTAGGATATTTGAAATCTGCAAAAGCATTCAGCAGTTCCATCTGGCTTCTGGAACATTCTATCGTAATCACATCGGCGTCCATATCGGCAATATTCTGGATGATGTCATTGAATTCAGAATAACACATATGCGTATGGATCTGCGTTGCATCTTCAACACCGCTTGCTGAAATTCTAAAGGCCTCAACCGCCCATTTCAGATAATTTTGCCAGTCAGATGTTCTCAGCGGAAGGCCTTCTCGAATCGCCGGCTCATCAATCTGAATAATTCTGATTCCTGCTTTCTCCAAATCATTTACCTCATCACGAATGGCCAGTGCAATCTGTTTACAAGTCAAAGAACGGGGCTGGTCGTCGCGTACGAAAGACCATTGAAGAATCGTCACAGGACCTGTAAGCATTCCTTTTACCCATTTTTGAGTTAAAGATTGAGCATATTGGGACCAGTAAACAGTCATCGGCTGCGGTCGGTGTACATCCCCATAGATTATCGGAGGCTTTACACAGCGGCTTCCGTAGCTCTGCACCCATCCGTTTTTGGTAAAAGCAAACCCGGCAAGCTGTTCCCCGAAATATTCCACCATATCATTACGCTCAAATTCTCCGTGAACTAAAACATCAATGCCGATTTCTTCCTGCCAGCGGATCGTTCTTTCTGTCTCTTTTTTAAGAAGATCATCATATTGCTCGGCAGTCAGTTCACCTTTTTTAAATTTTGATCTCCATGCTCTTACTTCCTTAGTTTGAGGAAAAGAGCCGATAGTTGTTGTTGGAAAGAGAGGAAGCTGTAAAACTTTTTGCTGTTCCTCTTTCCTTATACTGAATGGGCTGTTTCTCTTGGCGTCATCCGAAGTTGTTACATCTACGCGGTCTTTTACTTCCTGGTTGTGGATCAACGCTGAGATTTTGCGGGTGTCAATTGCTTTTTTATTTTCGGCATACTGCTGTAAAGCCTGATAATCTGCTTTTCCGGATGCCAGTTTTTTCAAGGCAACAACTTCATCAACTTTTTGTTTGGCAAAAGCCATCCACTGCTTAATTTCAGGAGATAATGTCTTTTCATTGGTCTCAAGATCCAAGTCAAAAGGTGAGTGGAGGAGTGAACAGGAGGGAGCTATGAAAACTCTTTCTGAACCAATCGCATGTACTGCTTTTTCGATGAAGCTTAAAGATCTTTCAAAATCATTTTTCCAGATGTTTCTTCCGTCTACAATACCTAAGGATAAGCTTAATGTTTGTGGAATGGTATTTAAAACCTCATCCAGCTGTTCAGGACAGCGTACAAGATCAATATGCAGAACATCCGCAGGAAGTGAAGCCGCCAATGAAAGATTGTCTTTTAAACCTTCAAAATAAGTAGCAAGAATAAAGATAAGATCCGGGAACTGTTTTCTGATTTCAGCATAAACAGACTGGTAGATTTCTTTTGCTTTTCCGGTGAGATCCAGGCCTAAAAACGGTTCGTCAAACTGAATCCAAGTGGCTCCGTGGTTTTCCAGCTCTTTTAAAATTTCAATGTATACCGGAAGCAGGTTTTCTATCAGATCGAGCTTGTCAAAACCTTCTTCTTTTTCTTTTCCAAGAAGAAGATAGGTAAGAGGACCTAAGATCACAGGCTTGGCATTTATTCCGGCTTCTTTTGCACTGATGAATTCACTGATGATCTTTTTGGAGAATAATCCGAACTGTTGGTTCTTCTGAAATTCAGGAACAATGTAATGGTAATTGGTGTCAAACCATTTTGTCATTTCCATGGCGGTAATGTCGAGGCCGTCTTTTTGATAGCCTCTTGCCATTGCAAAATACAGGTCAAGTTCGGAACCGGAAGCTCTTGAAGCAATCTCTTTGTAGCGCTCCGGAATGGCCCCGACAATCAGAGTCATATCCAGAACCTGATCATAATAAGAAAAATCGTTGCAGGGAATAAGATCGATTCCTGCTTCCTGCTGAATTTTCCAGTTTTGGAGGCTCATATTTTTCCCGGTTGCCAGGAGTTCATTTAGTGTTGCTTTGCCTGACCAATACTGTTCGCAGGCTTTTTTGAGTTCTCTGTTGCTACCAATACGCGGATAGCCAAGTAGGTGTGTTTGCATTTTTCTTTTTAACTTTTAATTAAATAATAATGTAAAGTTCTTAGAGATGCTTCACAATGCCGCCGAAGAAAGTGATTTTTAGAAATAGAAGAGATACAATTAGGACGTAATTTTTCTTCAAATAAGAGAGTTGGCTTAAATATTTTTATTTTTTTGACGCAAAGTTTTACTTCAACATGCTTTATATTCTAAGAGGACAAAGACTTAATCAATACATTGAATTGCTGAAGCGGAAGTTTTACCCATAAGCTTCATCAGCGACAAAGTCGCAGTTCTTTGCTCCTTAAAATAAGAAGTCATCATAAAAAAATCTTTGCGTTTAAAAATCAAATCAATTTAAATTTAAACCAAATACGTTCAAAGTATCATCTGTATGACTTAAAAGCTTCAGTCCGCGAAAGCATTGTCAATTCAGAACAGGCAGGTCTCCTGGCTTGTAACGGTTTTATCATCCTTCCCGCTGTTGCAGTGGATATTCCCTGATAAAAACTTTTGGTGTGTTACTTACAGTTGCGCGACAGCTCGTGATTCTCACACGATTCCCTATTAATCTACGTTATGTAAAACCTCTTCTGTTTGATGAAGGATGTTAAAGAACAAAATCTGTGTCAAAGGTATTGATTAAAGTGAATTGATTGGCTCGGCATCATAAATTCAGAATATAATTTGGTTTTATAATGCTTTTAAAGTTGAAAATTCTGTAAATTTGAAAAACATAACCTCAAAAAGAATATTATTCTGTGGAAAGACTTGACGATAGGGATCTTCAATTGCTCAGGATCCTGCAAAAGAATGCTAAACTGACTGTAAAAGAGATTGCAAAAGAAGTAAATCTTTCCCCTTCACCTGTTTTTGAACGGATGAAAAGACTGGAGCAGGAAGGATATATCAAGCATTATGCAGCGGTTCTTGAAGCAGAAAAACTGAACCGGGGATTTACTGTTTTTTGCCAGATTAAACTTAAGATTCATGACCGTTCCGTAGGAAATCAGTTTGTGGAAGATATTCTACAGATTGATGAAATTGCTGAATGCTATAATATTTCAGGAGACTTCGATTTTCTCCTTAAAGTTCAGGTAAGAGACATGAAACATTACCAGGATTTTGTATTCAATAAGCTGGGTTCATTAGACTCCATCGGAAGTGCACACAGTACTTTTGTGATGGCCGAGGTTAAAAATATTCATGGGGTAAGTATTTAAAAACAAAATCAGCACCCGAAAACGAATGCTGATTTTAAATCATTCAATTTTTCAATCTTTGAATAAATTCAATTGTTCCATTTCCACCACTGCATTTTTTTGATATTCTTCTGTCAGGTTAAATATTTTCCCCAATTTCTGGGAAGCACTGATAAAACTGATAAACGTGCAGAGCTCCGAAATTTCTTTTTCGGAAAAGAATTCTCTCAACATGCTGAAATGGTTCTTGAGTATGGAACGGTGATCTTTATAGAACAGCTCTGCGAAACTTACCGCCACAGAAATTTTAAGATCTGACTGGTTGAAATCGGGTCTTCCGCCTTTTACCATACAGTATTCACAGCCATTGCCAAATGCAAGTGTTCTTCGAACCTGTTCCAGCAGGTCAGGGTCTAAACTTGTATTTTTAAAGAAAGTCTCTTCAAGTCTGTTCCAGTGGCGTAATATTTCTGGGTTGTGGCCGATAAGTTTTTCAAATGGTGTACTTCCATGGTCTGAAAATTCAATTGTTGTCATATTTTTTTTACGACAAATTTCTGTGTATTGTGTATAGATTTAAAATGAATTTAAGGGTGAAATTTTATAATTTTGATTGTTTCTACGGATTTAAATAAGAAATACAATGAAAATAGTTTTAGACGAATTTGATCATAAAATTTTGAAGTTGCTGACTGAAAATTCCAGGTTGAGTTATGCAGAAATAGGCCGCAAAATTTCCCTTTCTCAGTCTGCCACAAAAGAAAGGGTACAGAACCTTACCGACACCGGTGTTATCAAAAGTTTTACAGCAGATATTGATTATAGCCTTCTCGGATACAGCCTGAAAGTTATTATTCATCTGAAGTTTAAAAATGATGAGTTTAAAATATTTATCGATCACCTGAAAATGTTTCCGGAGATCATCAGCTGTAAAAGGATCACAGGAGAATACTGCCTCATTGCTGAATGTGTTTTAAAAGACAGTTCCCACCTCGAAAATATTATTGACAGGCTGATAAAATTTGGAATTCCTTCTACATCGGTTCAGCTGTCTGAAATAAAAACCAATCATTTTCTGTCCTAAAAACCATTGCAGAAAGAGCCAATGAAAGTGTAAATACTAATTTTTTCATATTTTATTGTAGGCTTTATTTGAAAATATTCTGATCCTGAGTTTAATTTAGAGATCTTATGATGTTTTTAAATTTTAAAATAATAGTTTTGGTATAAATTAATATTTATGGATTCGGGCTTTGTTTTTTTTATTTTTACTTTACTGATCCTGGCTGGATTATCTTATCTGATGATGCGGTTTTTTAACCGGTGGACAGCAAAATCTCAACACAGAACAGTCTTGAATGGCTTGATCTTCGTTGTGTCCTATGCATTGTTGCTGTTTATTTCATTTATTATTTTGATCATGAACGTAAGGTTTGAGCGGTAATGTTTGACTTCTGATAATAAAGTAGGCTGCCACAAGATTGAGAATCAGGGAAACCCAGACATTCAGTCCGTAAAACAGCTCATAGTCATGCCGGCTTTCCTGGTAGAACAGATTTTTTATGATCCTGAAAGTGATAGCGGTGGTAGTAACTGCATAACTTAGGATCATCCATTTTTTGTGCTCTGCAATATTTCCCTTTTTAATAAAGAGAACAGCAGCAGTCGTAAAATAAGCCCACAGAACATCCTGAAGCATAAATCCTGTGATTCCGATGGCTCCGCCATTTGAAAATAATCCCAAGACAAAACACGCCGGAACATTGATGATCAGAATATTGTAAACATAAATTTTCCCTATCCATCTGTGAAGTGCTTTGTTTTCACTCAAAAAACGGCTTGAAAACTGAGTGAGTCCAGCCAACAAACAAAGCGTGACTGAAAAAATGTGGATATAAAAAAATGTCATCCAATACGGATTGCTGACCACCTTCTGTTTAAACAAGAGAAAGCCAACATTTTTATCAAAACCGGTATATTGAGAGATCGTTTTCAGCATCAGAATACTGAAAATCAGAATAGCTGCGGCAGCGAGTATCCTGATGATCTTAATTGTCATCCTATTTGAGATAGTTTAATGATCGATGATCGCAGATATATTTCATATCGTTGTTTTTGAGTGTGCCATCCCCGTTTCCAAGCCGGAACAAGGTTAAAGATGATCCTGTCATTTGATTTCTATACGATATTTTTAATGCGCAAATACTGCAGCAGCATGATGGTTTTGGCGTCCATGATTTCTCCACGGTCTATCATAGCAAGAGCATCATTAAAGGAAAGTTCTAAAACTTCAATATTTTCACCTTCCTCTTCAAGTCCGCCGCCATTTGCGATCTTCATTTCCGGAGAATATTCAGCGATAAAAAAATGCAGGATTTCCGTCACGGAACCGGGAGACATATAGGCCTCGAATACCTTCTCTACTTTTGAAATTTTATAGCCAGTTTCCTCTTCAGTTTCTCTTTTTATACAATCTTCGGGGTTATCATTGTCCAAAAGACCTGCACATGCTTCAATAAGCATCCCTGTGGTATTTCCATTGATGAAAGTAGGAAGCCTGAACTGCCTGGTTAAGATCACAGTACCTGAAATCTTATTATAAAGAAGGATAACTGCTCCGTTTCCTCTGTCGTAAGCTTCTCTGCTTTGGGTTTCTGTTGTTCCGTCTTTTTTTGCAATGGTATAGGTCACTTTCTTTAAAGTATACCAGTTATCGGATAAAATTTCTGTTTTAAGAATACTAATGTCTGGATTCTGCATTGGGCTTGCTTCTATATTATATTAAGTGATAATGCCTGACTGGCCTCATTATATTAAATGCTAAATTAATATTTCTTTTCCAACAGACATTTAAAAATACCTTAAATCTACACGATTTAAAAATGAATCATGCTATAGCGTCTATGCTTCCAGATGTTTTCTTAAATAAACAGAAGTTTCAGAGTGCTGTGCCGATAATAAATCTTTCACGGTTCCCTCGAATACAATAGTACCACCCCATTTTCCGGCTCCGGGGCCGATATCGATGATCCAGTCTGCCTGAGCTATGATATCCAGATTATGTTCAATAACGATGAGGGTATTTCCATTATTAACCAGTTCATCAAAGAAAGAAAGCAGCTTTTCATTATCAATAGGGTGGAGGCCTGTGCTGGGTTCATCCAAAACAATGATCTTATCTGTACGGTTCAGCTCTTTGGTCAGTTTTAAACGCTGTCTTTCACCTCCGGAGAAGCTGTCCAGCCGCTGTCCCAGAGTCAGATAATCCAGTCCTAATTTAATCAGCAGGCTGAGTTCATGTTCAAATCCTGGCCCGGGAAAAAACTGCAGGGCTTCCAGAACTGTCATATTCATGATATCAGCGATATTTTTTTCCTGGTATTGATATTGTAAAACTTCAGGCTTATATCCTGATCCATGACAGACTTCACAAGGCTGTTCAATATCATCCATAAAAGCAAGATCTATTTTTTCCACGCCCAGCCCTCTGCAATTGGAGCAGGCACCTTCACCGTTCCGGCTGAAAAGTTTTTCAGAGACATTATTGTCACTGGAGAAAAGTTTTCTGACAGTATTTGAAAGATTGAGATACGTCAACAGATTTGAGCGGATACTGGCTGTAAAAACTGATTGGTCTACTACGGTTACCGGATAGAATACCGGTAAAACTTTATTAATTAAAGTGCTTTTTCCAGATCCCGCTACACCGGTCACCACATTCATTATGCCTGTAGGTATTTTTACACTGACATTTTTTAAGTTATGAAGATGAGCATTCTTTATTTCCAGATAGCCTTTTGCTGATCTCGGGGCTTTATTATAGCTGCGTTTCTTTTTGAAATAGCTGGCTGTCTTACCTTCCGCATTTTTTAAATGATTAAAACTTCCCTGATACATAATTTCACCGCCGTTTTTCCCTGAATCAGGACCCATATCAACAATAAGATCTGCTATTTTGATGAGATCCGGGTCATGTTCAACAATTAAGACGGTATTGCCTTTATCTCTTATTTTTTTGATGATATCTACAATATGGTCAATATCTTTAGGATGAAGGCCTATACTGGGTTCATCAAAAATATACAACAGATCTACAAGGCTGTTTCCCAGCTGTTTTACCATTTTTATCCGTTGGGATTCCCCTCCGGATAGGGTGTCAGTTTGCCTGTCCAGAGTGAGATACTGTAAACCGATATCAATAAGATTCTGAAGCTTTTTTGTCAATTCATTTATTACTGAAGCGTACATTTCAGATGATAAGCTCTGAATAAAAATGAGAAGTTCGTCAATGGATAGGGATGTACAGTCTGCAATGCTTTTCCCTTCAATTTTACAGGACAGAACCTTTGCATTGAGCCTTTTTCCCTGACAGAGCGGACATGGTTTGGTAATGATGACCTTTTTTAAAGTGTCTTTTCGGGTAATATTTTCCTTAGAATCCTTTTTCAGAAATGAGCTTTCAATTCGGGGAATCACGCCTTTATACCGGACTGTTTTTCCCCATTCTTTGGTAGGGTTTTTGGGAATATGTTCTTTGGCATTCAGTAACATTTCCCATTCTTTTTCTGTGAAATCCTTAAGCTTTTTGTCATTGTCAAAATACCCGGAATATATATAACGTGTCAGCCGCCATCCTCCTGGCTGAAATGTGGGAAACTGTATGGCACCTTCATTCAGTGATTTGTTTTTGTCAAAAAGAGTTTCTGTATTTACGGTCTGTACATAGCCCAAACCCTCACATTCGGGACACATCCCCTGAGGATTGTTGAATGAAAATACATTGGAATATCCCACAAATGGTTTTCCTATCCTGGAAAACAGAAGCCGGAGAGAAGCATAGATATCCGTTGCCGTTCCTACTGTTGAGCGTGCATTTCCTCCCAGCCTCTTTTGATTGATAATAAAAGGAACATTAAGATTTTCGATTTTTTCAACATTCGGAACTCCAAAATGCTGTAGGCGGTTTCTTATAAAACTGTTTTGTGTCTCATTAATCTGGCGTTGAGCCTCGGCGCCTATTGTTTCAAATACCAGCGATGATTTTCCTGATCCTGAAACTCCTGTGAAGACAGTAATCTTATTTTTGGGAATGCGTAATGAAATATTCTTCAGATTATTCTGTCTCGCGTGGGTGATAATGATTTCTTTCATGATAATTTCATTAACTTTGTTAATAGTTAACTAAGTTAAGTATTTTCATGGGAATAGAAAAGGATCAATTTTTTAATACTTTTACTGATCTTCAGTGTTTTATATTGGCAAATATGAACAAGGGAAACATCAGTGGTGTTACGGCAACGCATTACAATATTATAGAATATATATACCGGAAGCATCAGGTTACCGGAAAACAGATTGCTGCAGCATTTAAGGTCAGCCAGCCAGCTATATCGAAACAGATCAAGTTTCTGATCAGTAATCACCTTGTTGAACAGAAGCAAAGTGTTTCCGACAGAAGAATATTCAATCTTTCCGCTACAGAAAAGGGTAAGTTTCTGATCAATAATTCTGAAGATTTCCGGAAAACAGTAGCAGATCAGGCTTCAGCTATCTTAAACAAAACAGAATTGGATACATTAACAGCTTTACTTAATAAAATTTTGGAAAATATCCAGGTCTGAGCGTAGTTTACCGAGATAATTAACATCTGTTTTATGTTTACTTTTCTTTCATCAGAAGATCTTCCAAAGCGTTCTTCAGGTCAGGAAATTTAAACTGGAATCCTGTATCCCGTATCTTTTGTGAAGAAGCTCTTGAACCTTCCAGTAAAGCATCTGCAAGCTCTCCAAATATCAGTTTTAAAACAAATGCAGGGACATTGGGCATAAATAAAGGTTTTTTCAGGACTTCAGCTATTTTTTTAGTTAAATTCTCATTGGTAGTATGCTGAGGAGAAACCGCGTTGTAAGCTCCATTCATATCAGAGTTTCTCAGAGCTGCCATATAGACAGTGCAGATATCATCAATATGAACCCACGGCATATATTGTTTTCCGCTTCCTAAAGCAGACCCGATGCCGTACTTTATCGTAGGAACCATTTTCTTCAGTGCTCCGTCTTCTTTGGAAAGAACAACGGCTGTCCGTATTTTAACCACTCTTTCCGCCAGATTTTGTTCTTTAAAGTCATCTGCCGATCTTTCCCATAAAACGACCACCTCGCTCAGAAAATCATTTCCGGGAGGATCTTTTTCAGTATAAATTTTTTCTGTTGTTACCGTTCCGTAATAATTGATCCCTGAAGCCGAAATAAATGATTTAAGCTTTATTTTTTTCTTTTTTACAGTTTTTAAAAGAAGTCCTGCAGAATCTACCCGGCTGGATATCAGCTCACGCTTTCTTTCCTTGGTCCATCGTTTTTCTGAAATGTTGGCGCCGGCGAGATGAATAATATAGGAAACATTTTCTAGAGCAGATTCATCCATTGTTCCGTTTTTGATATCCCATTCAAATTCATTGTCATGTTTTTTCTTTCGCGTCAGGAATCGTACGGTGTATTCATTTTCTATCTTTTTTGAGAGTTCCCGTGCGATCATTCCGCTGGCACCGGTTATAAGGACAATTTCTTTCATAATTGAATATTTAAGGTGGGAAATTATCTCTGACTCTTGACGATCAGAACAAAATCATCTTCCAGAAGTTTATAGCCGTAATCATAAATAAACCTGTATTCAGATCCGTTCTTATAGACTTTCAGATTGGTAAAATAATCGAAATCAAAACCCAAGCCATCCATCCTTGATTTTGCAATTTTCGCTTTGCCATCTGTATTCAGTTCCATAAGGATACGGTAATTTCTGCGGAGCTTATTATTCACATTCCGCATCAGATTGGTAGAATCTTTATTCTGCTTATTATTGTAGGCATTCCGGCAGGCATCATTGCAGAATTTTTTATCAGACCTCCCGATAATTTTTTCGCCACATTCAAGACAGTTCATACTTTTATTTTTTCATTTTGTGTGGATGTTCATGTTTTTTTCTTAATAACCGTTTAAACCTTGTATGAGAAGGGTAACTTCTGTTGGAAGTTATATTGTTGAATAGAAGGGCTGCCAGTAAAAGAATGATACAGCCTGATAAAACAGGAGAAAGCACATACCAGTATCCAAGTTCCGGAATTTTTCCTGTAGAACTCACTGCAATCAGCGCGGTTGCTCCTCCGGGAGGGTGAAGGGTTTTGGTATACTGCATCAGTACAATGGAAAAAGCTACAGCTAAAGGTGCGGAAAGCCAGATGATATCCGGAACGAGCTTATAAACGGTAACTCCAACAAGGGCTGAAATAACATGTCCGCCCACCAAATTTCTGGGCTGTGCAAGTGGGCTTTGAATAGCACCATAGATTAGCACACTTGATGCCCCAAATGAACCGATGAGGAAGATGTTTTCTGTGGCAGCTAAAGTATGAGACTGAATAAATGCAATAATTCCGATCCCGACAAATGCCCCTAAAAAGGACCAGAAGTGCTCTTTATAGTCAACCAGCGTCTCTTTATAAATCACATATTTTGAAACCCTGAACGTTCTTTTTATGGTCTTCTTCATTAATCTTCTTTATTTTTTATTATCTGAATTAAATTTTTTACAAGAGGCTTTGTATAAGTTCCGTTTTCATCATAATCCGGATCAAGAATTGTGATCTCTATTCCAAAGCATAAGGAAGAATGGATCAGTGGCTTCAGAATCTCTTTGAGATTTTCATAATCGATTCCTTCTTCCATTCTGCTGTCTACGGCAGGCATCAGTTCATCTTTCAGGACGTCAACATCAAAGTGAATAAAAAATCCGTCCAGACCTTTTCTTTCCACCATGTGTAAAAAATCTTCAGCTGTTTTTCTAAAACCGTTCATCCTCAGCTTTTCTACATCAAAATACCGGATGTCAGAATTAATGATCTGGTCCACGTATTCTTCATCATCAGTTTCTGCATTTCCTGCACAGAAGATATTTTCTTCTAAAAAATAAGGCTTAAGTCCTTGAATATTGGTTAGTTTTTCATGTCCGGTTCCCGTAATAATAGCGAGATCCATTCCTGCTGCTGCTGCGGTTTCGGAAAGATGAATCGGAATAAAATCAGTATGTCCGTCCAGATAGAAAAGACCGAAATTTCCAAGTTTCCGTAAAGCAAGAGATGTTCCTATCAGAATGCTGCAGTCACCTCCAAGCATAACGCTGAAAGTATTTTCCTGATGATTATTCAGAATAAGAGCGGCCTGTTTCTGAGCGTAAGCAATAATAGCATCAGCATTTAGAACACCAGACTCCTGATCTGGTTCTATAGAGTAGTCCGGAGCTTCTAGTCTGAAAATATTGACAGGATTAATTTCTTTATGAAAGTTAAATTTTTTGAGCCATTCCGGAAGCTTCCTGACGCCGGGTTCAGTTTCATGTTGTTTTTTCTTCAGTCCCAGATTGAGAGGAAACTCAAAAATATTGATATCCCTTTTCATAAATGATGTTTCCCCAAAGATACGGAATTATCCATTTGCAAACGGATAAAACTGAGCAGGAAAGTATTTTTAATGACTCTTTGGGAGTAGACTTAATGGGAAAAGGCATAAGAAAGAATAGAACTGTTTTATAATTTTATACGGCAGAAGACGGATATATTTTTTTAACTAAAGAATAAAATCAGACTGTATCAAAAACTTTTCAAAGAAATATCCGACAACAAACGAATACAAATGAATTTAAATAGTTTATAACCGACTATGATGCTTCGATGTAACAATCTTTGCAACAGAGATTTGAGAAGGCAGTGAACGTCTCTTATCTGAATTATTAATCTAAAATTTTAAAAGTTATGTCACTAAGAAACAAAGTAACATTAATTGGTTACACAGGTAAAGAAGTTGAAACAGTAAACTTCGACAATGGAAATGTAAAAGCAAGTGTGTCATTAGCCACCAGTGATCATTACACCAATGCAAAAGGTGAAAAAGTAGAAGAAACACAATGGCATAATTTGATTGCTTATGGAAAAACAGCGGAAATCCTTCAGAAGTATGTACCCAAAGGAAAGGAAATTGCGATTGAGGGGAAACTTACCTACAGATCGTATGATGACAAAGACGGCATTAAACGTTATATCACAGAGATCAGAATCGATGAGATCCTGCTTTTAGGAGGCAAATAATTCTAAAAACACAAATGATGAACGTAAAAGTTTTTAAAATCAGACTTTCCAAAGAATTTCTCCATAGAGATCAAAAAATGCTCGATGATTTTCTTGAAGTGAACGAAATTATAAAAGTGGAAACTGCTTTTGTAAATGATGAATGTTACTGGTCCGTAATCCTGTATTTTGAGGAGCTGAAAACGACTAAAAATACAGTGAAAGAATCAAAGGCTGTAAAGTACTCTGCAGATAATGATGTTCTAAACTCCGATGAAGAGAAAATTTTAGATGCCCTGAAATACTGGAGGTCAGAGAAGGCGAAAGAACAGAATCTCCCCACTTATTTTATCGCGAGCAATAAAGAACTGATGTCTGTGGCTAAGTATAAGCCTGTGAAAAAAGAAGAACTGCTTGAGATCAAGGGTTTCGGAAAACATAAGATTGAAAACTATGGTGAAGAGATCCTGGAGATTCTTGAAAGCGTCTGATTTTTCGGATGAGTAATGGTAATGCATCGAGAGCTGGGGAATAATTTTCCTCAGCTTTTTTATCTGCGGAAAGTCCTTCGAATTGCTTATTTTTGCACTGCTTATTCATTTAAGCCAAACTTAAAAGTAGTTTTTAAATATTTTGTGTGTAAAATTTGATAGATTACCCATAAAAATAGGTAAGAATGAAAATCACTGATTTTCAAAAAAAACTTAAGTGTTCTTATGAACCATTTTTATAATAAACTTCAATGTAACTTAAGTGTTTATCTTTTGTGTCTTTTGTGGTTCGGAATGTTTGGATAAGTTAAAGCATGTTTAATATTAATATCATTTATCAATTATAAAATGAAGCCAAGTTTAGCAAAAGGAACGAGAGATTTTACAGCACAGGAAGTTTCAAGAAGAAAATATATTATCAATATTTTACAGAATAATTTTGAATTGTTCGGTTTTCAACCGTTAGAAACCCCAAGCTTTGAAAATCTTTCTACATTAACGGGGAAATATGGAGAAGAAGGTGACCGACTGATTTTTAAGATTTTGAATTCAGGAGAGTACGCTTCAAAAGTGAATCAGGAAGACTGGGATAATAAAAATCATCAGAAGCTTATTTCTCAGATTTCAGATAAAGCACTCCGTTATGACCTTACCGTACCTTTTGCAAGATTTGTGGCGATGAATCATGGTAAGCTGACATTTCCTTACAAACGTTACCAGATTCAGCCAGTATGGAGAGCAGACCGTCCACAGAAGGGGAGGTTCAGAGAATTTTACCAGTGTGATGCCGATGTGGTAGGAAGCGAAAGCTTATTACAGGAAGTGGATTTGGTTCAGCTATATCTGAAATCATTTTCTGATCTGAAAATTCCTGTTACTATCCATATGAACAACAGAAAAATTCTTTCCGGTCTGGCAGAATATGCAGGTATTACAGATAAACTGATTGAATTTACTGTAGCTCTTGATAAACTTGACAAAATAGGAAGAGAAGGAGTCGTTAAAGAATTACTGGAAAGAGAAATCTCTCAGGAATCTATTGATAAGCTGGAATTCTTATTTAATCAGTCAGATGATGCGCTGGAAAATCTTCTTCAGTTAAAAGAAAAATTTGCTGACAGTGAAATTGGACTGAAAGGGGTGGAAGAGCTGGAATTTGTTCTTACCCAATCTCTGAATCTTGGAGTAGATATGAATAACCTTGTATTTAATATCACACTGGCCAGAGGTTTAGATTATTATACCGGAGCTATTTTTGAAGTGAAAGCGGATGAGGTGGCAATGGGATCCATTGGCGGTGGCGGTAGATATGACAACCTTACAGAGGTTTTTGGAGTTAAAAATATTCCGGGAATCGGAATCTCATTTGGTTTGGACAGGGTTTATCTGGTCATGGAGGAGCTTAATCTTTTCCCTGAAGAAGCTTCCATGAAGGTAGAATATCTGTTTGCTAACTTCGGAGGAGAAGAAACGGTAGAAGCTTTAAAACTGATTATGCAGCTGAGAGCAAAAGGAATTTCCGCTGAGCTGTACCCCGAAAATGCAAAACTGAATAAACAGTTTACGTACGCTGAAAAGAAAGGAATTAAAAATCTTGTTTTCTTAGGAGAAGAAGAGATTAAAAACGGAACGGTTACTTTTAAAGATTTTGCTGCCGGAGAACAGAAAACAGTTTCTCTGGAAGAATTTTTAGGATAATATTCTGGAAAATATAAAATTAAAAGCATTATCAGACGATAATGCTTTTTGCGTTTACTATATTAGCATGAGTTCGAGATAAAGATTTAAACGGTAATGATAAACATTCAGATGATTTTTGATATACAAAGCCGTTCCCTTATTGGTAAGCAATACAAGGGAAGTATAATTATATTATTTTACTGAATGAAATGCCTTTGTGATAAGAAGGTAATTGCTTATAAAATGATTAGAATAAAATAACAGACTTTCTGTATTTTAGAAAAAAATTAAATTTGTAATATCTACCATTTATAAAAACAAATAATGAGTGAAAAATCAAGACTTGACGAGATAAAAGATGAACTGGAAATATTAGATATACATCCTACCATTTTTGCCAGGAAAGAAATCCGTGCATTACCGGATGTACTTTCGGATAATGAAAAAATTGTGTACCTGGTTGAGGGAAGAAATAAACTGACCAACCATCATATCATTGTAGTGGCCACTGAAAGGAGGTTAATTTTTGTAGATAAAGAATTCATGTATGGACTGAAAGTAGAAGATTTTTCTTACGATAAAGTAAGCTCCATACAATATGAGAAATCCTTAATGCTGGCTTCCATAGATATTCATATCTCGGATAATGTTCTTGAAATCGATAATGTTGGAAAATATTACGCAGAACTATTTTGTGAGAAAGTAAGAGATTTTATGGCCCGTCCTAAAGAATATTTTCAAAGTAAACCAGAACCTACAGTTTTAGATCAGTTGGAACAGTTGGGAAGGCTAAGAAATAGTGGAATTTTAAGTGAAGAAGAATTTGCTGAACAGAAAAAGAAACTGCTGGATCAACTTTCGTAAATAATATTCAATCATGATGAACAACGTATCTTATGATATTATAGAGAAATGGTTGAAAGCCTGGTCATTGTCGAGAAAGCTTCCTCTTCCGGTAAGATATAAATCCGGTTTTAAAGTAGAAGTAGGTGAGGAAAAGCAAAAAATAAGATATGTTTTTCCTGAAATCAATGATGATTTCATTGAACTCTCGGAACAGATTGATGAACCGTGGATTTATCTCAAAGCCTGCGCTTCTTCAGATGAGGTAAAAAATAAGGTATCAGAAAATTGGATCATCCAGCCTTCCGGATATATGATGTGTTGTTTCAGGCCAATGAATATTTCCGGGAAAAACCTGTGCGAAGGCTATCGGCTTGAATATGAAAAGTACAGTTCCACAACAGCAGTTAAGATTATTGATGAAAACGGGGAGCTGGCTTGTATAGGCCGAATAGTACTTGTAGATGATCTGGCTGTATATGACAGGATTGTAACAGAAGAGAACCATCAAAGAAAGGGGCTTGCTACTTTTCTGATGCACGAACTTGAGAAAATTGCATTATCAAATGGTATCCACAACAATTTTTTAGTAGCAACAGAGCAGGGAAAATCACTGTATGAAACAATGGGATGGAAGCTTTACAGTTCTTATACATCCATTGTTATTCCCGGAATTTAATTGTTTGTAAAGATGCATAAAGTAAATAATCTTAAAAACATTTACTAAATTAGCATTAAACAAATACCATGGAAAATTACCTGGAAATCAATAAAAATTCCTGGAATGCCAAAGTAGATCCGCATCTGAAATCGGATTTTTATTTTGTAGATGAGTTTCTAAAAGGAAAAAGCTCACTCAATTCAATAGAGCTGAAACTTTTGGGAGATATTAAAGGCAAAAGTATTCTGCATCTGCAGTGTCATTTTGGACAGGATTCTATTTCACTGTCAAGAATGGGAGCTCATGTCACGGGTATAGATCTGTCTGACAAAGCAATTGAAACAGGAAAAGAACTTGCTCTGAAATGCGGTACAGATACAATATTTCTCTGTTCAGATGTGTACAGTCTTCCGGACATTCTTGATCAGAAATTCGATATGGTCTATACAAGCTACGGTGTAGTAGGCTGGCTTCCTGACCTTGATAAGTGGGCTGGTGTCATCAGTCACTTTTTAAAACCGGGCGGAAAAATTATAATGGCAGAATTTCATCCCGCAGTCTGGATGTTTGATGATGAGTTTACAACAATTGCCTACAATTATTTCAATGAAAAGCCTATTATTGAGACCTACGAAGGAACCTACGCTGATAAATCTGCAGATATTGTTCAGGAATATGTGATGTGGAATCATTCTTTAGCTGAGGTTCTTCAGAGTCTTATAAAATATAATATAGAGCTGGAAATTTTTCAGGAATTTGACTGGTCACCGTATCCGTGTTTTAACCATGTGGAAGAATTTGAAAAAGGTAAATGGAGAATTTCAAAGTTTGATAATAAATTACCGTTGGTCTATGCTTTGAAAGGGCAGAAGAAATAATTTTTAAGCCTGTAGCTATAACATAAAAAAGTCATTCTAATCCTAAGATTACAATGACTTTTCATATATGAATGTTAAAAAAACTAATCTGCTTTTAGAATGAGTCCTCAGCTTTTGTTTTAGCTTCGTCTACTTTATTCTGAACCTGGGAGGCAACATCATTGGCTTTGTTTTTTACATCATTTCCCCATTTGTTCAGGTTGTCCTTTGCCGTATTGATTTTATCTTTTACAGCCTGCTTTTCTTCAGGTGTAGAATTCTTGTATTTCCAATATGCTAAAGCACCTACCCCTAGTAAGGCCAATAGCCCTTTTGTTTTATTTCCCATGATTTTTTATTTTTAATGATTTATATTAAAACTTGTTACTGATAAACATGTAAAATACGTGCCAAAAAATTAAATAGGATAATAAAAAAATGTTAAAATTATTGAAAGACCTGAAAATTCTCTCCATCAAAACTTGCAAAGACCATAGTAGGATAAGAATCCTGATGATAGATATTTCCGTCTTTATCAATAGCGATGGCCCCTGCGAAGCCGTCTATGGTTTTAAGCTCTTCAAATGTTTTATGAAATGCCTGCTCAAGACTCATTCCGTCGGTGGTTCTCGTTACGATCTTGCCGCAGTGGCATTGCTTACAATATCTTCTCCTACGCCCGTACAGCTCACAGCACAAACCGAATTGGCATAATTTCCGGCCACCGTTGCCGAATCTGAAATCCTTCCCGGGATCTCAAAGCCTTTTCCGCCGGTAGAGGTTGCTACGGCCAGCTTTCCATCTTTATCAAGAGCAACACAGCCTACCGTTCCTTTTCCTCCATTACTAAGCTTGGCTTCATATTCACTTCTTCTCTGAGGAATTTCTGTTGAGAAGTTCTCGAAGCCGTGTTCAGAGGCATAGATTTTAGCGCCGTTACCGCCCAAAACCCTGTCATCCTCATTGATCAGTTCTTTCGCTACAAAAATTGGATTCTTTACATCCCGAAGATTGATTACTCCGCTTAACTTCTGCGTTTCTCCATCCATAATCGCAGCGCTCATTCGGATCACACCGTCACTTTGTATCTGAGAGCCAATACCAGCATTGTACAACGGATCGTCTTCCAGAAGAGAAACAGCATAAGCTGCCGTATCAAAAGCGGAATGGGTCTGAAGATATTCAAAAGCCTTTTGGGCAATCTGTTTTAAAGAGTTCTGTTTTGCCGTTTTTACTTCATGACTTTGATCGCTTTCAGAGAAAAAACCGCCGTGGATAATAATTTTCATAGGATTATATTTTGTCAATTGTGAAAAGTCAATTGTCAATTTTAAAGTTAAGTATAATAATTATGATTGGTAAAATTCTTATTCACCATTCTCTACGTTATTTATCCTGTGGGATAGGATTAAACTGTGAGTTCTCGATCGTAAGCTTCTTTGTGGTAAGGTCGTAATGATCATTCATAGACATGACATGTACCGTAAGATTATCAATTGAAATAGGTTCACCCAGATTGATATTCGTAAGGTTGGTATCTTTAATGAATCTTCCGTCCACCAGGATCACAAGGCCAGAACCTACAGCCGTCATAATATCATTATGGATAAAAAGTCCGGTATCTTCACCAAGTCCTATTCCTAATGTTCTCGGATTATTGACTACAGCCTGAAAAAGACGTCCGATTCTGCCGCGCTGTACGAAGTGTGTGTCAATAATTACATTATCGATCAGGCCCAGCCCTTGAGTTGTTTTAATTTCGCCCTTTAAAAGAGATTCGGAACTGCTTCCCTGGTAGATCATATTTTCAGAAGCCGCAGCGGCTCCGGCAGAAGTCCCGGAATAGATGAAATCCTGTTCCTGATATTTCAGTAAAATGGTATCATGAAATCTCGTTCCGCCAAGAATAGAAGTCAGTCTGAGCTGATCTCCACCGGTGAACATCACGACATCTGCTGCATTGGCTCTTGCAGCCATAGCGTCAGAATTGGCCTCTTCACGGTTGTGGATGTCAAGGATATTTACATTTTTGGCGCCAAGAAATTCAAAAGCTTTTTTGTATTCTGTGCCTACAATTTGTGGGATCTGGGAGGCGGTGGTTACAATTTCGATGACAGAATTTTCCTTAAGCTTAGATTCATTAATGATCTTTCTTAAGATTCCTCTTTCAAAAAAGTTAAGGTTTTTTTCAATATTCTGGTCGAAATCGGTTTCTGCAAAGCTTCCTTTGTTTACAGCTCCTCCGATAATAATTAATTTTCCAACGGGTCTCATCATAGTGTGCAAATTTAAAAAATAATTAACATTTGGCGAAATTCATGCCACATTTTAATGATTTTTAATGTTTTAAAATTGTTAATTTATTTTAATTTTTTTTTGGGAATCTTTAAATGTGGTATAGTTTGGTTTAGGGTTTTACATTATCTTTGATTTTTGAAGGAGTTATTGTTAACTGATAAAATGCAAATAGATTATGAAAATTGAGAAGATACAGGCACTGAGAGGTCCAAACATCTGGAGTATCAGAAGAAAGAAGCTGATACAGATGAGATTGGATCTTGAAGAAATGGAAAATTATCCTACGAATAAAATCGACGGTTTCAGAGAAAGAATTGAAAAGCTGATCCCTTCTCTTTTCACCCACAGATGTTCTGAAGGAGTGGAAGGTGGATTCTTTCACAGGATAGAAACCGGAACCTGGATGGGACATGTCATCGAACACATAGCGCTCGAAATACAGACACTTGCAGGCATGGACGTAGGCTTCGGGAGAACCCGTGAGACAAAGTCACCGGGAGTATACAATGTTGTTTTTAATTATATTGAAGAAAATGCAGGTATCTATGCTGCTGAAGAAGCAGTAAATATTGCCAGGGCTTTAATCGATAATAAAGAATATGATATTAATGCCTGTATACAGAAATTGAAGGAGATCAGAGAACGTGTCCGCCTGGGGCCTTCTACGGGAAGTATCGTGGAAGAAGCTGTTTCCAGAAAAATTCCATGGATAAGACTGGGGACAAACTCTTTGGTACAGCTTGGATATGGTGTAAACCAACAACGTTTTCAGGCTACCATTACAGGAAAAACAAGCTCCATAGCAGTAGATATTGCATGCAATAAAGAACTGACAAAAAAAATGCTTCATGATGCTGCTATACCTGTTCCTATTGGGGACCTGGTAGTGGATGAAGAAGGCCTGGACAGCGTTATAAGAAGAATAGGCTATCCCATCGTTCTAAAACCTTTGGACGGAAATCACGGAAAAGGTTCTTCCATTAATGTAAATGATTGGGAAGCCGCAAAAATAGGATTGGAGCATGCTCAGAAATATTCAAGAAAAGTTATTGTAGAAAAATACATTACAGGATATGATTTCAGGGTTTTGGTCATTAACAATAAAATGGTTGCTGCAGCAAGGAGAGTGCCCGCACATGTTGTTGGAGACGGTGAACTGAACCTTCAGGAGCTCATAGATAAAGAAAATAAGGATCCGAGAAGGGGGTATGGCCACGAAAATGTTCTTACTGAAATAGAAGTAGACAAAGATACACTGGAACTTCTTGAAAAGCTTCAATATACCCTTGAAACCGTTCCGCAAAGAGGAGAGGTTGTCTATTTGAAATCTACTGCTAATCTTTCTACGGGCGGTACATCCATAGATGTTACAGACATGGTACATCCTGAGAATATTACCATGGCTGAAAGAGTTTCCAAAATCATTGGCCTTGATGTCTGCGGTATTGATATCATGGCAGAAAACCTGACACAGCCACTTAAAGAAAGCGGCGCTGCTATTATAGAAGTAAACGCTGCCCCAGGATTCAGAATGCACCTGGCACCAAGCGAGGGTCTTCCGAGAAATGTAGCTGCTCCGGTAGTAGATATGCTGTATCCTCCGGGAAAACCATTTACAATCCCGATTATCGCTGTGACAGGAACGAATGGAAAAACAACGACAACAAGACTGATCTCCCATATTGTAAAAAGTAACGGCTACAGAGTAGGCTTTACGACTTCTGACGGTATTTATATACAGAATACAATGCTTTCAAAAGGAGATACTACAGGCCCGCTTTCTGCTGAATTTGTCCTGAAAGATCCTACGGTAGAATTTGCTGTTCTGGAAACTGCAAGAGGTGGAATCCTGCGTTCAGGCTTAGGGTATTCCCAGTGTGACATCGGTGTTTTAACGAATATTGAAGAGGATCATTTAGGAATGAATGATATTCACAATTTGAAAGATCTGACTAAGGTAAAAAGGGTTGTTCTGGATAGCGTAAAGAAAAACGGCTGGAGCGTCCTGAATGCTGATAACGAATATTCTATGAAGATTATTAATGATCTTGACAGTAATGTTGCGATCTTCAGTATGGATGAAAATAATCCGCATATTGTAAAATTTGCCAAAGAAGGAAAAATTACCTGTATTTATGAAGAAGGTTTCGTAACAATCAAAAAAGGCGACTGGAAGATCAGAATAGGAAAGGCTAAAGATTTTCCGATCACCATGGAAGGGAAGGCCAGATTTATGATCGAAAATGTTTTAGCTGCTAGTTTGGCAAGTTATCTTTATGGTTTCGGGATTGAAGATATTTCCAATTCTTTAAGAACTTTTATTCCAAGTGCACAGCTTACACCGGGAAGATTAAATATTTTTAAATTCAAAAATTTTAAAGTTCTTATTGATTTTGCACACAATCCTTCAGGCTATGAAGCCATTGAAGATTATCTTAAAAATGTAGAATCTGCCAAGAAAATAGGTATTATTTCCGGGGTTGGAGACCGACGTGACAATGATATCAGAGAATGCGGGAAAATCGCAGGAAGAATGTTTGATCATATTATTATCAGAAATGAAAAGCATCTTCGCGGCAGAACTGAAGAGGAAATTAACGGATTAATCATTGAAGGAATGCAATCTTCCGGAAGGGATATCAGTTATGAAATTATTCCAAAAGAAATTGAAGCTTTAAAGCATGCCATGGGAATGGCTGAAGACGGTACCTTCATTACTGCTTTAAGTGATGTTATTTCCAATGCAATCGATTTGGTACAGGAATACCAGGCACGCGAGCTTCTGGAAGACGATAAAAATTCATAAAATAATAATCTATACAAAACGGCTGAATTTTCAGCCGTTTTTATTTTAATCAAAATCTCCATTTTACTTTTTAATTATATTCCGACAAATAATTATCAGCAGAATCTCTTTTAATGCAAAGTTTTATAAGCATATTTTACTTTAAAAGAATGGAAAGGAGGAGGCGTAGCCGCTGATGAAGCTGTATGAATAAAGCGTTCGCTTAGCCGAATCAATGCAATTGATTCCGCCTTTGCATCCTAAATATGGATAATTATTGTAAAACTTTGCGTTAAAAAAATAGATTAATTATTTTCAATCAAGCAGTAGTTTTGTCTTTTGAAGATACGATTCCGTATTCTGTGAAAGATCAAGAAAGTATTCTACCTGCCATTTTTGAGTAGCTTTAGCCTGTTTATTTACCGTAAAATCCCAGCCAGGATATACTCTGATTCCTCTTTTACCAATCCTTTTATCATGGGACAAAATCCCTTTTTCTATCAGGATTTCTTTTGGAAATATAAAAATTCCTCTATTACTGTCCGTGGAAGCTGAAATTAAGTAGAAATCAAAGAGATCTTTAGAATCAAACGGAGACGTTTCCCCTTTTTCATTGCGTTTCCAGATGGTCACAAACTGACCGGTTTTAGTCGGTGTTATCTTCGCTGTACGGAATTTAATATTTAAATGGTTTAGAACAAAACTGCAACCCGAATACTCTTGGGCTTCTGTATCTTCTTCTACATTTAAAAGTTTCAGTCCAAGTGGCTGAAAAATCAGTTCATCAACATTTTTAAGATTCATGAGCAGTGTTTTTTATTGTTCCAATGAGTTCTTATCAGATATAAAGATTAGCATCGAAAGCTTACATTACAAAAATAGTAAATCCCCTGGACTCAGAAGCATTTGTTGTATTAATCAGGTTTTTGTTTATCGTGTTTTTTGATTTGTCAAATCATTCATCTCCAAAAAAGGCATTAGAACTCCCAATCCAGATGGCATCCTTCTTATTAAAATCCACATTTACCATCGCAGCTTTAGTCATTCTCCCCAGATTTTCCAGCAGGGTAGGGCGTTCATCATTTTCGTGCCAGATGTACAACAGGCGGATTTCTGCCTTTGAAAACTCTCCGTTTATGTCTTCAAAAATAGGCTCATACGTTACTTTTCTCTGTAAAATATAGTTTTCTTTATCTTCAATAGCCTCAGTGATTTCTTTTGTAGGACTTAAATTTACTCCGCTTCCTGCAAATGAAAACAGGGGTTTCAGGACAAAATTATCCAGACTTTCGGATTCCGGGAATTCGTGAAGAAAATAGCTCTTCGGAACGAATTGATGCTTCAGCATGGGAAGAAGAAATTTTGAAATCTTAAAGAACCAGTTGGGATGCGTAATCCATTTTACATCAATATCATCACGGAAATCGAATCCGGCTTTCAGATGCGGAATTCTATCCAGCTCATCAAAAATAACACGGTTATAGATTCTTTTGATCTCAACAGATTTTCCGTTGTTTTCATAAAACAGCTTTCTGCCTTCTTTTTTTACTTTGGTCAGACATACGGTTTTTATTCCCAGTAATTGTTCTGTTAAAGCAAAATCAATTGCTGTTTTCTGTTTCTCCGGAAATATTTCAAGCAGAATGACATTTTCGGGGTTTTCATTTCCGATAATCAATTCTTTTAAATGATCTTTAAACTCAGAATGGGGCATTGTATTCCTGAGCTCGGAAAGAAATGGATAAACCTCACAGAATGTATCTTCAAAGATTTTTTGAAAAGCATACAGTGACGGAAAAGCCTGCAGTTCGATCAGTTGAGGCTCAATTTCTCCGTTATCGCTTCGGCAGATCCCGAAATCAATCGTAAAAAAGTGAGGCTGAAGTGTATCATTAGGTACTCGGCAGTTATCAGGAACAGCCTTGTAAAGTACTTCGGCAGGAAGGATTTTTATCTGGTCAATAATATTTTCACTCGCGTCAAGAAGCTTGTTTTTAAATTCATTGGTAAGAAAGAGCGGGCTTTCTGAAATTCTGAATGCCGGTGCGGTATTTCCTTTTTCGGCAAGACTTTCTTTAAGCTGATTATATTTTTCCTGCGAAAATTCCCGATTGAACTGTTTTCTGTATTTTGGGATCATATTTTTTCTTTGTGGTTTTGATTTTAAAAAATCGAGCAGTAGTGCCCGATTTAGTTTGTTCTGGTTATTGCAATATCTTTTTAATAATGCTTCGGCTTCGCTCAGCATAACATCTCTAATACTGACTGTTATCTTTTCAGCATTGCCACACTGAGCAAAGTCGAAGCATTTATTAAAGGCTAAGCTAATGCCTTATTCCCTTTCAAAATGTTTTTTTTTGCAGACTGAAGGAATCTCGGAAGAATCTGGTTTCTGGTAAGGATAATCTTGTCTTCATCATCTATTCTGTCTACCGTTTCAAGATATTTCTCCATGCCGAAGTTCTCAATCATTGCTGTTTTATTTTTTTCGTCTTTCAGATTTTCGATCATGCCTTTAGGGTCAGCTTCCGGATGAAACTGTGTCCCGAATATCTCATCTGAAAAACGTACAGCCATTACAGCTCTCTCCAGATTGATATGAGGTCTGAATTTCTCGATAGCCGTGATTTTCATTCCCAACTCATCAAAACGGTTCATATCCGGTTCAATGAACTGGTATGCTCTGGAATCTACAGCATAAAAAGGATCCTGAAGATTTTTAAATAAAAATTCCTGCTCGCCTTCCTCTGTTTTGTGAACCGGCATTACCCCGAAAGAATAGGATCTTCTTTTACAGATATTCCCAAGTTTCCAGTGAATGCTTGCCAATTGGAATGAATGGCAGATCAGGAACAGATATTTTTTATCTTCATTATGTTTATTGTGCTCTAAAACAGCATCCAGAAAAGCGGCATATCTGTCTTCCCATTCCAGACCTTCTCTGTGTGGGTTTCCGGGTCCGCCTGAAGAAATAAAAATGTCAAAATCTTCAATGTTGGGCATTTCATTCTTAAACCTTACATCAAATGTTTCGATAGTCACATTGTCTTCAGAGCTCTGTTGGAATGCTTCTGAAATCTCTTTAATATTTCTAAAGCCTTGATTGACATGGTTGTTGTTCATATCAACCAGAGCGATTCGAATATCTTTCATACTACTTCATATTTTTTGCAAAGTTACCAAAAATATTATGAAGCTGTTTCGCCATGTGTTATGCCATACTCCGTTTCAGAGATCATATAATCAACCACTTTGGTAAGATCTCCGGTCTCATGAAACACCCTAAGCTGTCTGTCGGCTCCTGTTCCGTTTTCCAGAATGGTCCAGGCATATTCGACCTCTTTTCTGCAGTCCAGATCATCTACAACATCATCAATGAATTCCAGAAGTTCCTTCAGCAGATGTGGGTAAGGAACAGACTCCTCTTTCCCGAAATCAATGAGATGGGCTTCAATGCCGCTTTTAGACGCTCTCCATTTGTTTTCGTTCAGCAGTAATCTTCTATAGCTTCTGAAACTTAGATTCTGTTGATGAAGTTTATAGATTTTTGCCACCAGACTCTGCATAATGGCAGCCATACAAACCGTTTCTTCTATCCTTAAAGGCATGTCGCAAATTCTGAACTCAATAGTAGGGTAGAACGGGTGAACACGCAGATCCCACCAGATTTTTTTTGCATTATCTATAGTTCCTGTTTTTACCAGAAGCTCTACATAGCTGTCAAACTCAGCTAATGAATTGAAATAGCTGGGAATACCGGTTCTTGGGAATTTTACAAAAATTTCCTGCCTGTAAGACTTGAAGCCTGTATTTCTTCCGATCCAAAAAGGAGAGTTGGTGGAAAGTGCATAAACGTGAGGAAGAAAATAACGCATCACATTCTGAATCCTTACCCCTTCTTCACGGTTGGGGATTCCGATATGAACGTGGAGTCCAAAAATTAAATTTCCGCGGGCTACATCCCCCATATCATCTACAATCTTGTTGTAACGCTCACCGTTTGTGATGGTATTGTGTTCCCAGTTTGAAAAAGGATGGGTTCCGCCTCCGGCTACCCGAAGGCCCTGTTCATGAGCTGTGTTGATTAAATGTCTTCTAAGGTTTGTCAGTTCCGTCCTGGCTTCTTTGATATTCTGGCAGATGCCGGTTTCCATTTCGATCATTGATTCATGCATTTCGTGTTTTAAATTTTCACTTAAAACAGCCTTTCCACCTTCAATGATCTTCGAAACATGAGATATTAAGTCTCTGCTCTCCACATCAATGATCTGATATTCTTCCTCGATTCCTATAGTAAACTGATGCATTTTTTTTCGTGTTTTTTATTTTTTTAATGGTTATTTTACAGAGTCTTTTACAAAAGTTCCCCAGGAGATATTAGGTTTTCCCGGAACATATTCTTTTGCTTTTTCAATGGCCAGTTTAGCTGAATGCTCTACAATCCATGCAAAATTTTCTTCGCCCACAGAATTTTTATCCGCATCCGGAGCCGGATTACAGAAATCTATAGCATATGGAATTCCGTCTCTGATAGCAAATTCTACCGTATTGAAATCGTAGCCTAAAGCTTCGTTCATCGTAATCGTATAATCGTGGATCGTTTTTAACAGTTTTTCAAGCTCCTCTCCTTTTGTCTGATGCGTTGTAGCATACCTTAGGTGAGGCAGATTACGTGGCTCGTAAGGCATAATGTGAACATATTTTTTGCCCAGACAGTAAACCCGGTAATAATCATCGAAAACAATTTCTTCCTGTACCATCATCACCAGCTGTTCTGTTTCGCTTAACTTCTCCCATAAATCCTCTGGATTTTCCACTCTGTACACGCTTTTCCATCCGCCGCCGTCATGAGGTTTCATATAGGCAGGAAATCCTACGTAATTGAAAATATATTCCCAGTCGTGAGGAAATTTCAGGTTTCTGAATGATGTTTCCGAAGTGTCGGTAGGTCTTTCATGCGAAGGAAGAAGTACAGTTTTAGGAAGAGGAATCCCAAGTTTTGTCATCAGCGCATTATTGAAGAACTTTTCATCAGCGCTCCACCAGAAAGGATTGTTGATTACATAAGTTCCGTTAAGCGCGGCATTTTTCAAATAAGCTCTGTAAAAAGGAACATCCTGCGAAATTCTGTCGATAATGACTGCATAGCCGTAATCAGCTCCCTGCTCCAGTTTGTCGATATTAACTGCTTCAGCAATGATTTCTCCACCACCCAGTTCATTTACTTTGTCGATAAACGCCCAAGGAAATGTATCTTCCATACCGAATAGAATTCCCACTTTTTTTGCCATAATTTCTGTTTTTAAATTGGTGTAAATGTATTTTTATCTTTAATATGCTGTTTTCAGGAAAAAAATGCTCCTATAAATGTTGGAAAAACCATTCTCCATAACGGCCAGTCGTGATTGATCCATTTTTTCTCATCATACCAGAAATCAATCCCTTTCGAGCTTAATATTTCTGCCATTTCAATATTTTTATCTCTACAGATGTCCTGGTCAGAAGTGCTTAGGACAATATGCATATGCTTGTATTTCCAGGCTTCATCATTCTTTACAAATTCCTTCGGACAGTTAAAATAAACAAGCTCATCCGAGTATCCATCCATGAAATTTCTGATGCTGAAGGCTCCGGAAAGGCAAAAAAGGTGTGAAACCACATCCGGGAATCTGAAAGCAAAATTTGCGGCATGATAACCTCCGAAACTTGCACCGGCCACTGCGACACGGTGTGTTTTATGGAGCTTCTGGATATACGGGATAAATTCCTGGATCAGAAACTGCATATACAGCTCATAGTTCTTTATTCTTTTCTGGGGTGAAATCTTTTCATCATAAAAGCTCCACGCATCAATAGTCTGAACATTATAAAGTTTTACTTTTCCCTGCTCTATAAACCAGTTGATGCTTCCGTTGAGATGGAAATCATGATTTTGGGTGTATTGCCCCTGAGAAGTGGGAAACATAATGATGGGATGTCCGTAATGTCCGGTAACTTCTATTTTAAGGCTTGTTCCTAATATATTGGAGTAGTAATCTGTATGTTCTATATGCGGCATTGATAAATTTCTTTTATTATACTGTGTTTAGCTTGTTAGTTTACTTTTGGGCGGCAGGATATTCAGCATCTCAGCCTGGATCTTTTCGGCAGCGCTGTCTAACCTTTCCTGTATAATATCCGGATCAGTGGATTTGTAAACAATTCCGACATGATAATCAATAGGAAGATATTTTATGGCTTCTTCACTGTCAAAAACACTGTAATCGGGATTTTTGTCCTTGATCAGAGCAACGATAAGCCCCGAATAGTAGTCCGTAGGTTTTGATGCCTGGTAAGTTTTTCCACGCAGAAGAGCATCTTCAATTTTTGCCCATTCCCGCCAGATATTGATATTACTGGAAGCTTCTACAAGATCCGGAATGTGAGCACCGCCAACCCTGGAGGATGTTTCAAGGAAATACCATTTTCCGTCCGCTTTTCCACGGATAAATTCAGTATGAGTAGCTCCGTTTAGCAATCCGAAACTTGAAAGTACTTTAGCATTCACTTCATCAAGGGCTTTAAATTCATCAGAATATCTTCCCAGTGTTTTGGATCTGAATACGCCGCCTTCATGAGAAACCTGCATAGGAGGGGCAAGATATTTTGAAGCTGATGTAAATACAATTTCTTTATTAAAAGTGAGGCTGTCCACATGATAAACATCTCCCGGTTTAAAACTTTCCAGTAAAAAAAGATGACGTTCTTCACCCAGAGCATTCAGTTCGTCCCAAAGCTCATCTTTGGACGAAAACTTTTTAATGCCGGAGGCTGATGCTTCTGACCGTGGCTTTAGTACCCACGGAGCCGGAACTTTCTCTATAAAGCTGTTTACTTCATCATTATTAAAAACTGCTGTAAACTCAGGAACACTGATTCCTGAATCTTTTGCCTTCTGGCGCATAGCCAGCTTATCCCTGAAATACCGGTGGGTAGTCTGTCCCATCCCGGGAATACGGAATGTTTCTCTGATCAGCGCAGCCTTTTCTACATCATAATCGTCAAGAGCCACTACAGCATCTACTTTTCTGGTTTTCATAAGATGTGAAAATCCCTGGACCAGATGTTCCATATTCCAGACAGACGGTCGTAGTTCAGACATATAAAATACCTCATCAATAGCGTGCCATGGCCAGTTTTTTTCCTTAAGGCCCTCTGATGTTACCAAGATGATTTTATTACCGAGCTTCTTCATTTCGTCCATGAAGTCATAGCCCTTGTAATAGCACGAAATACATACTATTGTTTTCTCCTCCATATAATGTTTTTTAGCTTTTGGTGAATTATCAAAAATAAAAGCAATTTTTTATTGATTAATTAACGTTAAATAACCGTTATATACTGCTTTTTTGAAAATACACAATCAAGTATACAGAGAATTTTTCTAAAAAACTAATTTTTAATGATAATTTTCAATTAAATCGGCCAGCAGCTGCACTCCAAAGCCGGTTGCGGCTTTTTCCTTTGAGTATCCCGTACTTCCAAAAGCAACGCCTGCAATATCCAGATGTGCCCATTTAGGGTGGTTTTCAATAAACTGTTCCAGAAATTTAGCGGCAATGATACAGTCACCGATAGGTTTCATAGAAATGTTTTTCAGATCTGCGACATCAGACTGTATATCATCTTTCCATACCTCCCACAAAGGAAGATTCCATACCCTTTGGTTGGTATTGTCTCCGGTTTTTATCAGAAGATTTCTCAGCTCATCATGGTTGGAGAACATGGCTCCGCAGGTATCACCGAACATTCGGACAGAGCTTCCCGTTAAAGTGGCAAGGTCAATCAGAAAATCTGTTGTATAGTTTTTAGCAAGATAGGAAAGCCCGTCGGCGAGGATCATTCTGCCTTCTGCATCTGTATTAAGGACCTCGATGGTTTTTCCATTATAAGCCGTAATGACATCGCTTGGAAGAAAAGCGTTTTCAGAAATGGCATTGTCCGTGATAGGAAGTACAGCAACTATATTCACCGGAAGCTTCATTTCTGCGGCATAGATCAGGGTTCCGATAACTGCCGTGGCACCCCCCATATCAGATTTCATATAATGCATATTGTCCGGATTTTTCAGGGAAATACCTCCTGTATCAAAAAGGACACATTTCCCTACCAGCCCGAATGTTTTGGCATTTTTAACGGTAGTTTTGTATTCTATAATGGTAAAAGCGGCATCATAGGCACTTCCCTGGTTAACCGACAGATAAGCACCGAGACCAAGCTCTTCACATTTTTTTCTGTTGAATGCGGTATATTTTAATTCATATTTCTTGGCCAGATTTTTCAGAAACAGGCTTAAGATATCAGGTTTTTTTAAATTAGCAGGCTTATTCAGCCATTCCTGACAGGCTGTTTGTCCGTTGGCCAATGCTTCGGCTCTTGAACTGATTACATCCAGCTTTTTCTGGCTTAGGTTTTCAAAATGGATCTCCAGTTTTGGATTCCAGAAAGCATGCTTTTTATCAAAAGGATAGCTGTATGTTCCTAAAAGTAAGCCTTTTATGAACTCTTCAAACTGTTTCTCATTCAGGAAATCTGCTAAAATGAGGCTAGGAACGGCCTGAAGCTTGTCTTTTTGTGTTTGGGAGAATTTAACGGCTACCTGCTGAACCTCGAAATTCTGCAACGTAGATTTCCCCAATCCAATCATATACATGATACTTTCCTCATCAGTATGAATGAAAACCTCATATTTCTTTCCGGAGAAAAAAGAAGAAATATTTTTATTGTAATTCTTGCTGGATTTTGTCCATTCTTCCTCTGTGAAAAGCTGGAAAACCTGCGTATATTTTTTATTTTTTTTGTTGATCAGTTTCATAAGCTTAATTTTTAATGCTCTGTTGTTGTGGTTTTACTTCTACCGGATTTTCTGTGTTGTCATAGAACAGCCACTCAATAGCTCTGGGAAACTCCTGAGACCAGTAAAATTCACTGTGGGTTCCTTCCGGATTGATGCTGGTTCTGAATTCAAAGTCAAAAAGATTCTTTTTTTCCCAACGCTTTAAATATTCTTCAAAAACATGAATTCTTTTTACCATTTTGGAACCTTCCTGGCCACCTCCATACAGGTATATTTTGGTTTTAAAAGGTACCCTGAAGCTCATCATCGGAAAATTATTGTTAGGTTCCACCCAGAGTGAAGGGGAGAAGATCAGCAGTTTAGAATATACTTCAGGATAAAGGAATCCGCTGTAAATACTGATCAGTGCACCTAAAGAGCTACCTCCGATTCCTGTATTGTCACGGTCTTTTTTTGTGCGGTAATGTTCATCTACAAAAGGTTTTAAAGTATCCGTAATAAAGCGGATGTATTTTTTTCCTTCCGAGCCGTTTGCAATATTGTCATTGTCAAAGATATATTCCTTAATACGCTCTTCACTGCCGTGTTCTATCGCAATGATAATAACATCGCCACGTCCGTATTCTGCCAGAATAGACAGTTTTTTGTCGATTTCCCAGTTTCCGTATCCGCTTCCTTCGTTGAAGAGATTTTGGGCATCCTGAAGATAAAGCACAGGATAGCTTTTATAGGATACATAGTAATCATAAGGTAATACGGCCCAGACCTTCCGGTAACGTTCAAGCTGCGGAATATAGAATTCCTCGGAAATAACTTCTGCAATGGGAAAATACTCTTTTTTAAAAGGCCCCCAGTTGAGCCTCCATTTTTCTATGACATCAGATGTTTTTTCTGCTGTTTTTTCAGCTTTCCGGTTGGGAGTAATATTTCCGTATTTATCGAGCTCCACATTTTCCCAGCCTCCTTTTGTGAATTTGTATTCTACAGTATCAGGAAGTATTTCGCTGTCAATCTCTATGAAATAATTGTGCGGATCCAGCTGTTTAAGCTGATAATTGTAATCTCTGGGGTTCCAGTTGTTGAAATTTCCGGTGATGTATACCGTTCTGTCGTCGCTTTCTTCAGTATAAAGTTCAAACCTCATCCTATGTGTTTAATATAATTTTGAAGCTAAATTTATAAAAAAGATTGTTTTAAAATCATAAAAAAATAAATAGAAAAAATAATATATTTGATAATTGTGCCCAAAAGTGGGAAATTAACATAATAATTATTTGATCAATTATTAGTCATTATTGCTGGGAATTTTCGTAGTTTCAGAGAATAATAAAGTATAACTATATCTTGATGAATTCTGTTAAAACCTATACACTGTTCACGGATCATGATATCTACCTTTTCAAAGAAGGCAGACATTATAAGCTGTATGGGAAATTTGGAGCACATTCTGTTGAAAAGGAGGGTGTAAAAGGCGTCTATTTTTCAGTTTGGGCTCCCAATGCAAAAAAAGTTTCTGTTATAGGAAATTTCAATAACTGGAATCATAAAGATCATATTCTGTTTCCGCGGTGGGACGGATCGGGAATCTGGGAAGGATTTATTTCCGGACTTACCTGGGGTACATTGTATAAATATGCTGTAGAAACTGCCAGAGGTGAAATTCTGGAAAAAAGTGATCCTTATGCTTTAAGCTGGGAACAAAATCTGCAGGCAGCCTCGCTGGTGTCCACAACATGGTATGAATGGAGTGATGAAGAGTGGATGACAAAACGCTGGAAAAGCAACAGCCTGAACGCACCAATATCTGTATATGAACTTCATTTAGGTTCCTGGGTAAGACAAAGTGATGCTCCGGATAAATACTTAAATTACCGTGATATTGCTGACAAATTAGTTCCTTATGTAAAGGAAACAGGCTTTACCCATGTAGAATTCATGCCTGTCATGGAATATCCGTACGATCCGAGCTGGGGATATCAGATTACCGGGTTTTATGCAGCCACCTCACGTTTCGGTTCACCACAGGATCTGATGTTTCTGATTAATGAACTTCACAAAAATGATATTGGGGTTATTTTGGATTGGGTGCCGTCTCATTTTCCGGGAGATGCCAACGGGCTTCACCGTTTTGACGGTTCCTATCTTTATGAGCATGAAGATCCCAGAAAAGGATTTCATCCCGACTGGAAGTCTTATATTTTCAATTATGGCAGAAATGAGGTAAAATCTTTCCTGATCTCCAATGCGATGTTCTGGCTGGAACGTTATCATGCCGACGGACTTCGTGTAGATGCAGTTACCTCTATGCTTCATCTTGATTATTCACGAAATGAAGGAGAATGGGAACCCAATATTGAAGGGGGAAATGTAAATCTTGAAGCCAAGGCTTTCCTGCAGGAATTCAATACAGCAGTATATAAAGAATTTGGAGACAGTATTGTTACGATCGCTGAGGAAAGTTCAGATTTTCCTATGCTTACAAAGCCCGTTCATGATGGCGGAGTAGGTTTCGGAATGAAATGGATGATGGGATGGATGCATGATACGCTGGATTATTTTAAAGAAGCCCCGGAAAACAGAAAATACCACCACCATAAAATCACTTTTGCATCCGTGTACATGTATAATGAAAATTATATGATGCCGCTGTCGCATGATGAAGTCGTGCACGGAAAAGCGAGTCTGATCTATAAAATGCCGGGTGACGAATGGCAGAAATTCGCCAATCTCCGTACACTATATGTCTATATGTATAGCCATCCCGGAGCCAAACTTCTCTTTATGGGAGACGAATTTGCACAGACCGGTGAATGGAATTTTACCAGAAGCCTCGACTGGCATTTGCTTCAGTATCCGGTTCATAAAGGAATACAGACACTCATCAGAGATCTGAATCATTTGTACAGGAAGGAGGCTGCTTTTTATGAAAATCAATTTGATAAAAACGGATTTGAATGGGTGGAAGCAGATGATCTCGAGAATTCGGTGTATGTCTATCTCAGAAAAGGTAAAAGAAGAGACGATGTATTGATGGTTGTTCTCAACATGATTCCACAGGTTTTGGAATATACCATCGGAGTCAATGCAGGAACCCACTGGGAAGTTATATTTAATTCAGATGATCAGAAATATGGCGGAAGCGGTGTAGATGCTGATATTCTGAATGAAAAGCAGGAAGAATGGATGAGGCATCCAAAATCTGTTACAGTTAAACTTCCGCCAATGGCAGGAATTATTTTAAGACAGAGAAAAGATAAAAAATATAAATTACAGAGAATAAAACTACATAAGAAATAATCATTATGATGACGGTTAAAAAAGAGGTTGATGAAATACAAATGAAAGTGAAATTATGGTAATATATCATTTAAGTACAGAGTGTTATCCGGTAGCAAAAGTAGGTGGTCTTGCAGATGTGGTGGGAGCACTGCCGAAGTATCAGAATAAAATAAAGGGAATAGATGCCAAGGTTGTAATGCCCTGGTATAATAAATCTTTTATTCATGATCATGAGTTTGACATAGTTTTTGATGGTTTTATTCATCAGGGAGAGAATATGCTTCAGGTTCAGGTCATGAAGGAGACAACGGATGCTTTGGGATTTGAATTGTATATGGTGAAAATTCCGGGGCTTTTAGACAGGGAAAATCCTTACGGATATCAGGATGAAAGCTTCCAGTTTTTAGCTTTTCAGCATGGAGTGCTTCACTGGCTGAGTGCTATGAAGATCCGTCCGGATGTATTGCATTGCCACGATTATCATACAGGTCTGGTCCCTTTTATGACCCAGCACTGTCCTGAATTTGAATTTTTGAAAGGAGTGAAAACTATCGGGACCATCCACAATGGAGAGTACCAGGGAATGATGAGCTGGAATATGGCGAATTATATGCCATTTTTTGATTCCTACAAATGGGGACTGATGGACTGGAACGGATTGATGAATCCACTGGCAAGCATGATTAAATGTGCAGATGCTTTTACAACCGTTTCTGAAGGCTATCTCGAAGAACTGTTTATCAGCTTCCGCGGACTGGAAAGCCTGGTGCGCCAGGAATTCGGAAAAGCATACGGAATTATCAACGGGATTGATACGGAAATATGGAACCCGGAGACAGATCCGATGCTGGATTTTAATTTTAACATTAAAAATGCGGTAGCCCAAAAGAAAAAGAATAAAGAAAAGCTCTGCAAAGAATATGGTTTGAAACCGGAACTTCCTCTGTTCGCCTTTATAGGAAGATTTGCCACCGAAAAAGGAGCCGATTTCCTGCCGGATGTAGTCTGGAGAAGCATTAAACAGAGTTATGGTGCACTGAATATTATGATCCTGGGTTCCGGAGATGCTTATATTGAAAATAAACTTAAGGAATATACGTACACGTATACCAATTTTGCACTGGATCTGGGATATAAAGAATATCTTTCCCACAAGATTTATGCCTCCGCAGACTTTCTGCTGATGCCATCGAGAGTGGAGCCGTGCGGACTTAACCAGATGTATTCTATGAGGTACGGGACTGTTCCCGTTGTAAGATATACCGGAGGCCTCAGAGATACAGTGGAAGATATTTCAACCGGAGGGGCAGGGTTAAATTTTACCTACCCGGGAGTAGATGATATAGTACATGCCATGAACAGGGCATTGGGGATCTATAACCAAAAAGGAGTTATGGAAGACCTTATCAACGCCAATATGAAATTTGATTTTGCATGGGAGAAATCTGCAGAAAAATATATAGCTTTATATAATAACTGATGTCATGAAAGTTTCCGGATCTCTTTGGCTGATTATGATCATGATTTTTTCATGCAAAGAAGATGATGGAAATTACCATGGCGGATATTATTGGATTTATACTTACGGATATCCGAGAATGGTTTTTTATGAGGCTGCAGAAGGCATCTCTGAAAAATGGAAAATTAAATATTATGCTGTTTCAGGATGTACGATCAGCCAAAAGGAGATGCATAATGCAGATGCAGAAAATAAAAAGACCTACACTGCAATTGAAAAAAAATTCGGGAAGAACTGGAAAGAAAAATACAATAAGGATATTGATGATTTCGTAGTGAAGAAAGTAGATGTCATGGATGTTCTGATTACGAATAAATTATTCAGGGATGAGCTTAAAAAACATTATATAGAAATTTATAATGTAGACAAAGAAGTGTTTGAACTCAATAATGAAGGTGAATTCAGGGTCATTGTGTATAATAATGAACTCAAATACGAAAATAAAGAGTGCTTTAGATTAGCGGTAAATACTAAGAAAAAAACAGTAAATTTAATTCAATAAAACGCAAGATACCTATGAAACGAAATGTAATCTCCATTGTTTTGGGAGGCGGCAGAGGGACAAGATTATTCCCGTTAACATATTCAAGATCGAAACCGGCAGTTCCTATTGCAGGAAAATACAGGCTGGTAGATATTCCTATTTCCAACTGTCTGAATTCGGGACTCAATAAGATCCTTGTTTTAACGCAGTTCAATTCAGCTTCCTTAAATTCACATATCAAAAATTCTTATCACTTTGATATTTTCAGCAAAGGATTTGTAGATATTCTTGCAGCAGAGCAGAATGTTGAAAATGACAGCTGGTATCAGGGAACTGCAGATGCTGTCCGCCAGTCGATGAAGCATCTGGAAAAATATGATTATGACTATATCCTGATCCTTTCCGGTGACCAGCTTTATCAGATGGATTTCAGGGAAATGCTCGATTTTCATATTGAGAATGGTGGCGACGTGACAATTGCGACTATTCCCGTGGTGGCAAAAGATGCTACAGGATTCGGGATCTTAAAGTCTGATGATGACGGTAATATCACGTCCTTCTATGAAAAACCGGAATATGAGGTTCTGGACAGCTTAAAATCTGAAGTTTCAGAAGAAAATAAGCGTAAAGGAAAAGAATATCTGGCATCGATGGGTATTTATATTTTCACGAGAACCATTCTGAAAAAAATGTTCGAAGATGGAGCCGGGGATGATTTTGGGAAAGATATCATTCCAAATTCTATAGGGAAATATAAAACACTGAGCTACCAGTATGAAGGCTACTGGACAGACATTGGAACCATAGAATCTTTCTACGAAGCCAACCTGGATCTGTGTCAGGATTTTCCGCAGTTTAATCTGTTTTCCTCTTCACCCATTTATACAAGAGCAAGGATGCTTCCGCCGTCCAAAATTAACGGTTCTTACGTAAGTAAAGCTGTTTTCGGGGACGGATGCATCATTATGGCCGATAAGATTGAAAATTCCGTGATTGGAAACAGAACCAGAATAGATAAAGGAAGCACCATCGTCAATTCTTACGTGATGGGTGCCGATTTTTACCAGAATACGACCGAAATTGTACTCAATGACAGAAACGGATATCCGAATATGGGAATCGGAAAATACTGCTATATTGAAATGGCTATTCTTGATAAAAACTGCTATATCGGCGACAATGTGAAGATTATTGGCGGAAAACATATTCCGGACGGCGACTATGGAACCTATTCCGTTCAGGATGGAATTGTAGTGGTGAAAAAAGGAGCTGTGCTTCCTTCGGGAACCCATATAGGTTAATAAAAAGATGTGACTAATTGACTAGCCTGACTAGTTCCCAATAAAAAAAGAGGAGACCAATAAAGGTTTCCTCTTTCTGTATATAGTAAGCTTCACGCTTTTATTGAGAAAGCAGTTTTAAGGAATATTCTAACTCCGGATCTTTCTGTTCCTTTAATGATTTTAAAAAATAATCACTTTTAATACTATGATCAGGGATTACCCCTGTGCAGTGGGCAACATTTTCTTTATCATTATTATTAAAGAAAATTTCCGTCCGCGGAATGGAAAGGGTGGATTTAGTATTAGGGAGCCTGTAAGAGAGAAACCATGCAGCAGTGGTGAAATTACTGCATGAACCTGTTTCTTTTCCCACAATTTCTCCTCTTTTTTCAGTTTTGAATAAAGAAGCAAAATAAGTGGCAGCAGAGAACGTACGGTTATTGGTCAACAATAAAGTTTTGCCGTCAAAAAACAATCCATCTCTTGGGTAGCTTTTTATATAAGTGTTATCAAGCCTTGAATTTCCAAAATAATAGTCTCCTTTTTCTCCTTTATCAAAGCGCTGTCTCATAAAATTATTCAGATCCGTAATGTCTTTATCTGAATAATACTGGTTGGTTTGAGGATCTATCAGATAATTGGTGTAATTGATATCAACAACTTTAGTTCCGTATTTATACTCATTGTTAAAGCTTTTCTCTGCTGCTATAAAAGAATATAATAATGCTACGTTACTGATGGCACCACCTGAATTATTACGGATATCTATGATAAGTTTTTTAGATTTCAGATTCTTTATTTCCTGGAAATATTTTTTTAATCTTTCGTAAAAAAAGCTTTCATCGTAGGAGAAAGATCTTACCGATAAATAATACGTTTCCGGATCTATTTTATAACCGTAAATTCCGTAGTTTTCAGAAACTAAGTCAATGGGGAGTACAGCATGTTTGGTTTCGTAATAATACTGAGGATATTGTATGCCACTTACTTTCACTGTCTTCTGCGCTCCGTTTAAAGCTTTATATTTTAAAGTGTAATCATTGGTGCGGTTTTTTAAAATAAAAGGAATATTGAAAGATATATCCAAATCTTCCACTTTAATATTTCCGTCTGCAGCTTTAGGAATTCTTTTCAGAATAGTATCCGCGCTTAAACCATTAATTTCGGTGATCTCACTGCCCGTTTCAATAGCATATTTGTTAGCTCCGTTTACATATATAACACCATTATGTACATACGTTGAAAGTGGGAAATAGGAGGTGGAATTCATAACATCCTCAAAATAATTCGAATCAGTACCAAAAGAACTGTGACCATCACCAATGATTCTTGTAGGGTTGTTAATCAGCAAATTGATATAGCCCGGATTTTTTTTAATTTCATTACGCAGGGAATCCAGCTTTCTGGTAATGGTTTCTTTGCTATGAAACCTGTAAGGATTAGGATGTTGTTTTTGGATAATGTCAACTGCAATATCAAAATCTTTGAGATAACCGTCTTCTGGGATTTCTGAAATTGAATACTGGGAAAAGCCCGTTGAAAAAAGTAAAATAAAAGGAAATACAAATAACTTCTTCATAGAAAAATATTTAATTTTAGGCTTTTCACCCATCAAAAAATATACCGTTATTTCAGTGTTTAAAAGTGGAGTTATTTTTATAAAATAACATATTAATAATTAAAATTGCTAATAATAATGAGCTTTTTTAAAAAGTGTAATTTGAATAATTCACTTTTTTATATAGTAGTTTATTTTTGAAATGATCTTTTTCAAAGTAACTGAGATATTGGTTACTTTTTTTATTTGTCTTACTTTTGCGTGATGCGTTTTTTTAAAGTTATAGCCGTAATTCTTGTTCTTGTGGTAGGAGCCTATGCTGCTTCCATGTATTTTTTCGTGGACGAAAACAAGGATTTTAAGATAGAAAAAGAAGTAGATTATCCCATAGATAAAGTCTTTTCCCAGTTTAATAATCTTCAGCATTTTACCCGCTGGAACAATTTTTTTACAAGTTCACCATCAATCGATATCGATTATTATACCCCTTACGAAGGTCAGGGAAGTGCAATAAGCTATGTAGATCCGAAAAACGATACGGACGGGGAAATGTTCATCCGCTATGAAAACCCCGCTAAAAGCTTGAGATATCAGCTTTTTGAAGACAGAAATGAAAGCCCAACAGTGGTGGATGTCCAGTTTAAACCTGTTTCTGCAGATAAAACAAAGATTACATGGTATGTGCACACGCCTAAACTCTCCGTGTTCAGAAGAGTGGAAAATTTCTGGACAGAAGACCGTTTTGCCGAAAATATTAATAAAAGCATGGTCAATCTGAAAAATGTACTGGGCAATAAGGTGGAAAAAGACAACCAGATGGCGTCCATCAAATATGACAGTCTTATGGTGGAAAATGAGGAAGATAAACTGTTGCTGGGTATCAATGTAAGTGCATCAAACAAGAAAGAAGCTTTGTATAAAAACATTGTTATGAATTACAGCAAGGTTTATAACTATGTTACCATGGATCTTGGTAAAAAAGACGACGAATTCGGCTTTCCGGTCCTGATTACCGATGCCGATAACTACAAAGACAAAGAAGTTTCTTATTTCATGGGGATCCCCCTTTCCAAAAAGATAGGAGTTCCGGATAATAATTTCAATTTCCGGACTGTAAACCCTTCCCAAAATTATGTGATGTACTACAAAGGAAGCTATGAAGGTAGAATACGGGCAGTTCAGCAGCTGATTCAGAAGGCGAAAAAAGACGAGATGCGCTTTGGAGATATCCGTCAGACCTTTATTGAACGTCCCATTGAAGGGCAGGAGGTGAATATTAAGCTCTCATTATCAGTGTTTAAGTAATTTTTTTTCGATTATTTTTTTCTTAATTTTTTTTAACGGTTTCAGGCTGTCTTAACTCGGTTTTTTTTATTAAATTTGAAGATTAATTCTACAAATAAATTTTAATAATAGATAAACTGTAATAATGGACAGATTTTCATTCCTAAACGCAGCTCATTCTCAGTTAATTGAGGATTTATACCAACAGTACTTAAAATTCCCGGATTCTTTAGAGCCATCATGGAAAGCCTTTTTTCAAGGCTTTGATTTTGCTTTGGAGAACTATGGAGATGACGATAACATCCAATACATCCAGGCTCCGGCCAATGCTGCTCCGGCAGTACAGCAGATCTCTCAGGCAGTAGCCGGCGGAGAAGTTCCTGAGCACATCAAAAAAGAGTTCAAGGTAGTAAACCTTATCGAGGCTTACAGAACAAGAGGGCACCTGTTCACAAAAACAAATCCTGTCAGAGAAAGAAGACATTATACGCCTACTTTAGACATCGAAAACTTCGGTTTGAGCAAGGAGGATTTAAATACAAAATTCAACTGTGCTGTTGAAACAGGAATGAAAGAGCCTGCTACATTACAGGATCTGATCAAGCATTTGGAAAATATCTACTGCGATTCTATCGGGGTAGAGTATACCTATATCAACAACGTTGAAGAAAAAGATTTCATCAAGAAGTGGCTTCAGGTGAACGAAAACCACCCAAGCCTTTCTGCCAATGAAAAAACTGAGATTTTATTGAAGTTAAATCAGGCAGTAGCTTTTGAAAACTATCTTCACACAAAATTTGTTGGACAGAAAAGATTCTCTCTGGAAGGAGGCGAAACATTAATTCCGGCACTGGACCAGCTGATTTCAAGATCTTCTCAGCTTGGAGTGGATGAAGTGGTATTGGGAATGGCTCACAGAGGAAGACTGAATGTTTTATCCAACATTTTCGGAAAATCTTACAAGCAGATCTTCTCAGAATTTGAAGGAAAAGAATTTGAAGAAGATGTATTCTCAGGAGACGTTAAATATCACTTGGGATCATCTAAAAAAGTGAAGACCGCTTCCGGAGAAGAAGTAGCCATCAACCTTACACCGAACCCATCTCACCTTGAAACTGTAGCAGCTCTTGTAGAAGGGATCTGCCGTGCTAAGATAGACGACAAATACAAAGGAGACGGTTCCAAAATCCTTCCTATCGTAATCCATGGTGACGGTGCTATTGCAGGTCAGGGGATTGCTTATGAAGTGGCTCAGATGATGACCTTAGAAGGATACAGAACAGGAGGAACTGTTCACATCGTTGTCAACAACCAGGTGTCATTTACCACAAACTATGCTGATGCCAGATCTTCAACATACTGTACAGACATTGCAAAAGTTACGGAATCTCCGGTAATGCACGTTAATGCTGATGATGCTGAAGCGGTAGTTCATGCTATGCATTTTGCAGCAGATTTCAGAGCGAAATTCAGAAAAGACGTTTATATCGATTTATTAGGATACAGAAAATATGGACACAACGAAGGCGATGAACCGAGATTCACGCAGCCTAATCTGTATAAACTAATTTCTAAACATCCGAACCCAAGAGAAATTTATAAAGATAAATTACTTAAGGACAGCATTACATCCAATGATCTTATTGCTAAAATGGAATCAGAGTTCAAAGCACTTCTAGATAAAGACTTTGATGCTTCCAAAGAGATTGAGAAAAATGCAATGGATCTTTTCATGGCAGAAGACTGGACCAATTATCCGATCGGAAAAAGAGGTGCAGTTCAGATTCCTGTAGATACAAAATATGACCTGGCAAAGCTTAAAGAGCTGGCGATTAAAATGTCATCTCTTCCGGCTGATAAAAAGTTTATCAATAAAATTACAAGACTGTTTGATAACCGTGTTAAGGCTATCGAAGGGAATTCATTAGACTGGGCTCTTGGAGAATGGTTGGCTTATGCAACACTTTTGGTGGAAGGTCACAACATTAGAATTTCCGGAGAAGATGTGGAAAGAGGAACGTTCTCCCACAGACATGCGGTAGTGAAAACTGAAGATACAGAAGAAGAATATATCCCGTTAAGACATGTATCAGAAAGCAGATTTGATGTATACAATTCTCACCTTTCAGAATACGGAGTTTTAGGTTTCGACTACGGATATGCAATGGCTTCTCCTAATACGCTGACGATCTGGGAAGCTCAGTTCGGAGACTTCGTGAACGGTGCTCAGATCATCGTTGACCAGTATCTGGCTGCTGCAGAAGAAAAATGGAAGATCCAGGACGGATTGGTCATGCTGTTGCCTCACGGTTCGGAAGGACAGGGAGCAGAACACTCTTCAGCAAGATTAGAAAGATTCTTAACGCTTTGTGCGAACGAAAATATGGTGGTAGCCAATATCACTTCACCTGCCAACTACTTCCATTTATTAAGAAGACAGCTTAAATGGACATTCAGAAAGCCGTTGATCGTAATGAGCCCTAAATCTCTGTTGAGACATCCGAAAGTGGTTTCTCCATTAGAAGATTTTGCAAACGGTTCATTCCAGCCGATATTGGACGATCCTACAGCAGATCCTAAAAAAGTGGAAAAATTAGTATTGTGTTCAGGTAAGCTATACTTCGAATTATTAGCGAAGAAAGAAGAACTTAACTGTGAAAATATTGCCCTGGTAAGATTAGAGCAGCTGTATCCGCTTCAGGCAGATGCATTGGAAACAATCTTCAGCAAATATGGCAACAGAACACAATTGGTTTGGGCTCAGGAAGAACCTGAAAATATGGGAGCATGGTCTTATATCCTGAGAAATTTCAGAGATACAGGAATCCAGGTAGTTGCTCCGGTACCAAGCGGTGCTCCGGCTCCGGGAAGCCATAAAATGTTTGAGAAAAACCAGAATGCAGTGATCAACAGAGTTTTCGACAGAGATGATGCTCCTGCAAAAAGACCCGTTACAGCGTAATTAAGAATAATACCCAATTAAAAAATAAAAAATACTCAATATGTCAGTTTTAGAAATGAAAGTTCCTTCACCGGGAGAATCCATTACAGAAGTTGAAATTGCAACTTGGCTTGTGAAAGATGGTGATTATGTAGAAAAAGATCAGCCAATCGCAGAAGTAGACTCAGATAAAGCAACTCTTGAATTGCCTGCAGAACAAAGCGGTATAATCACGTTAAAAGCAGAAGAGGGTGATGTAGTACAGGTTGGCCAGGTAGTTTGTTTAATTGATATGGATGCTGCAAGACCTGAAGGCGCAAGCACACCGGCTGCGGAAGCTCCAAAACAGGAAGAAGCGCCAAAAGCTGCTGAACCGGCTAAACAGGAAGCTCCAAAACCAGCTGCTCCGGCACCGGCTCCACAAACGTATGCAACAGGAGCTCCATCTCCTGCAGCGAAAAAGATTCTTGATGAGAAAGGTATTGAGGCTGGACAGGTTTCAGGAAGCGGAAGAGACGGAAGAATCACTAAGACTGATGCAGAACTAGCTGCTGTTCCTGCTTTAGGAGGAAGCCCTTCTACTGCAACAGGTGCACGTACTACAACAACGACTAAACTTTCAGTTCTAAGAAGAAAAATAGCTTCCAGGTTAGTTTCTGTAAAGAATGAAACAGCTATGTTGACGACTTTCAATGAAGTTGACATGTCTGAAATCTTCAGATTAAGAAAACTATATAAAGAAGAATTTGCTCAGAAGCACGGAGTAGGACTAGGCTTTATGTCTTTCTTTACAAAAGCGGTAACAAGAGCATTACAGATGTATCCGGACGTTAATGCATCTATCGACGGAGATTATAAGATCAATTATGATTTCTGTGATATCTCAATTGCAGTTTCAGGTCCTAAAGGATTAATGGTTCCGGTATTGAGAAATGCTGAAAACATGTCTTTCGCCGGTGTTGAAGCCAATATCAAAGATCTTGCAACTAAAGTAAGAGACGGTAAAATCACAGTTGATGAAATGACTGGCGGTACATTCACTATTACAAACGGTGGTACTTTCGGATCTATGTTGTCTACACCAATCATCAACCCTCCACAGTCTGCTATTCTTGGAATGCACAACATCATTCAGAGACCGGTAGCGGTTGACGGGCAGGTAGTAATCAGACCAATGATGTATGTAGCAATGTCTTATGACCACAGAATTATCGACGGAAAAGAGTCTGTAGGATTCCTTGTAGCCGTAAAAGAAGGTATCGACAACCCTGTTGAATTACTGATGGGTGGTGACGAAAGAAAAGGCCTTGGATTATAAATTTGAATAAAATTATAATATACTTACAATCTCGCCTTAAAAAAGGCGAGATTTTTGTATCTGTTAAAGAAATACTAAGATGATGTTCTCAAAAATGACTTCCAATATCAAAGTTTCAGTAATACCTGAATATGATAGTAAAAACAGTTATCCATCTGAAAACCGTTACGTCTTCAAGTATAATATTACGATAGAAAATGACGGCAGCTTTCCGATTAAAGTACTGAAAAGAAAATGGCTGATCTTCGACGTAGGCTTTGGATATACTGAGATTACAGGAGATGGTGTAATAGGATTGACACCAGAGATTCCTGTAAGCGAAAATTTCGCTTATTTCTCCAATGTAATGCTTCGGTCCGGAGTAGGGAATATGAGCGGAAAATACCTGGTTAAAAACATGGAGACTCAGGAAACTTTTGAAATTGAGATTCCAAAGTTTAATCTGCTGTCTGAAGTGTTAAGCAATTAGGAATATTGCTTGAGGTTGTAGAAAAGATACTGATGTGAATAGCAGCCGTAAAAAGGTTTTTTTCTTATAGCTTTTTAATATACTTATTCAAGAAAGAATCATGTATTTCTTCATTCTCAGTGATGATTAATTTTTCAAAAGCGAGCAGGGCAATTTTTGCACAGGCTTCCGCATCATCGCCGGCCCGGTGATGATTAAGGTTGATTTGGTGATGCTCTGCCAGATGTTTCAGTCCGTATTTCGGAAGATAATTCCACGATTTTTTAGCCAGCTGAATACTGCAGAGGTAATTCAGTTTTGGAGTAAACATTCCGTAATGTTCAAAACAGCCTCGCATGACTCCAGCATCAAAACTTGCATTATGTGCAATCATCAGGGTTCCGTACATCATTGCTTCAGCTTCATACCAGATCTCATCAAAAGTAGAGGCATCCTTCACATCTTCCGGAGTTATCCCATGAACCCCAATATTAAATCTGCTGAAATAAGGGAAGCTGGGTGGTTTGATCAGCCATGTTTTCGTTTCTACGATCTTCGAATCCTGAACAACACAAATACCCATTTCGCACGCTGAGCTTTTTTCGTGAGTGGCTGTTTCAAAATCTATTGCGCAGAAATCCATTGTATTAAATTATAAGTTATGAATGATGGTGGTGAATTGCCGGTTTAATGTTCAGAGTTTAAAGTTTCCAAGTTATGATTTTTTTTTGCAAGCCTATTTACCGCCTAAAAAATGTCTGAAGATCAGCCATTTCGACTGGTAGAATTTATTCATCTGATGCTTCTGACGCAGTTTCCATGTTCCCGGAAGTTGCCCGTAAAAGCCGAAATGAGCTCTTACAACAGCCCAAAGGTGTGGGAAGCCATTCTTTAATCCGAAATAAATTCCGGCAATTCCATCCAGGCACAGTCTGAAAAATAGTAATCCTATCAATTTAGGAAACGGCAGGTTTTTCAGCATCATAGAAAGATTATTCCTGATGTTTAAATAGGTCTTCCGGGCACTTTGCTTATTCAGGGTTCCGCCACCTACATGATATACTTTTGATTTTCCGGTATAAAAGATTTTCTTTCCTGAATTGATCAGTCTCCAGCAAAGATCAATCTCTTCCTGATGGGCGAAAAATCGTTCATCGAAACCATTTTGCTCCCAAAAATCTTTTGAGCGCACAAAAAAGCAGCATCCTGAAGCCCAGAAAATCTCTGTTTCATCATTATACTGACCGTTATCCTCTTCAAGTTCATCAAATATACGTCCACGGCAGTAAGGATAACCCAGATTGTCAATGAGACCTCCGGCAGCACCGGCAAATTCAAACTGTTTTTTATTGTTGAAAGATAAAATTTTAGGCTGTACAGCTGAAATTGAAGGATCTTTTTCAAATAAATCCAATGCAGGAATGCTCCAGTTTTCAGTAACCTCCACATCAGAATTGAGAAGGCAGTAATATTCGTTCTTTATTTCCTTTAAACCTTCATTGTACCCGCCTGCAAAACCATAATTGTGATTGTTTTTAACAATTTTTACCGCAGGAAAATGAGCCTGTATAAATTCTACTGAGTCATCTGTAGAAAGGTTGTCTATGACATAAATATCTGCATCCTGAGAAAAGTTGACAACACTGGGGAGAAATTTTTCAAGCCAGCTTTTACCGTTCCAGTTTAAAATGACAACTGCTAAATTTTTCGGCATCAGAATTATATTTTTTCAACGTCAAACGTTTTGATAGACTCCTGGTATTTCCATTTTCTGTGTGACCAGAGATAATTGTCCGGATGCTTATGTAAAGTATTTTCCAGAAGCTTATGAAATTTCCTTACCACTTCATGTTCTGTAAACTTTTCACCGTCAGGATAGATTCTGTGATAATTTACCTGATAATATCCCCTTTTTACTTTCTTCATTTCACAGTAAATGAAGGCCAGGTCCATTCTGGTAGCCAGTTTATCATATCCTATAAAGGCAGGGGTTCTCTGGTTGAGAAACTCTAATCCGTAATTGACGTGGGCAACATGCGGCGTCTGGTCTGCTACAAACATATAGGCCGATTCACCGTCATTTTTTGATCTGAAGATATTCTTGATCACTTCATTGGCCTCCAGAGCTTCATTCCCGAACTTATTCCTCACTTTCTTCATCTGATTTTCCCAGAAATCACTGTTTACCTTTCTGTATACCGGATGGCAGTGACTCTGCGGAATAATTCTTGCGAAAGCATTCATCCATTCCCAGTTAAAGACATGGCCGGCAAGCATGATAACGTTTTTACCTTCCGCTTTAGCCTCATGGAAAGCTTCCTGATTGATATGCTGCATTCTTACCCGGGATTCCGTTTCAGTAATACTGAACGATTTAATGGTTTCTACAAGGTAATCTGAAAAATTAAGATAAAATTTCTTTCTTATGGCCCTTATTTCTTCCTCAGATTTTTCAGGAAAAGAATTGCGTAGATTCTGCGTGATCACCTTCTTCCGGTAGCCTACCAGATAGTAATTTAAAAAGAACATAACGTCCGAAAAAATATACAATACTTTAAGCGGAAGTTTAGAAATGAAATATAATATTTTGATTAGGAAATTCATAAAACATGCAAATCTAGTGATAATAAAATTATGGTTCTATTTTTGCTTGCAATAAGTATTATTTTTTTTATTTTTATGTTATGAAAAAATTGTCGATTATAGCCTTCCTTGGGCTAAGCACACTTGCTTTTTCTCAGGATACCAAAAATGTACCGGAAACAAGAAAGCAGGATAATGCCCTTTTGGTAAAAACTGATCATGCAGAGCTGGACGCAAAGAAGAAAGCAGGAGAGGAAAAAGCAAAACTTCCCAAACCTTATGATCCTAAAGCTAATGCTGAAGCTGATATCAATAAGTTAATTGCCCAGGCTAAAAAAGAAGGAAAAAATATTGTGATCCAGGCCGGTGGAAACTGGTGTATCTGGTGCCTCCGTTTTAATAATTTTGTTCAAAGCACTCCTGAGCTGAAGGAAACTGTAGATAAAAACTATTTATACTATCATTTGAATTATTCTCCTGATAATAAAAATGAAAAAGTTTTTGCTAAATATGTAGATATTAAAGAAAAGCTTGGCTATCCTTTTTTCATAGTTTTAGATAAAAACGGAAAAATGATCCATGTTTTAAAAGACAGTTCAGTGCTTGAAGAAGGAAAAGGATACAGCAAAGAAAAAGTAAAAGAGTTCTTTAACCAATGGGCTCCAAAGTCATAAAAGTAAACCGGGAAATTTTTCCCGGTTTTTTATTAGCAATTTTTCATATAAAATATTTTCTGAATTTGTATAATTTATATATTGTTTTACTTGTTATTTCAGAGTTAATAAGAATTAATTATAAAATCTCATTTCTTGATCTATTTTAATTTATATTGTATCTGAATTTTAATCAACGACTTATGAGTAATTTATTAGTTAAGTCCACAATGTTGGAAATAAGATCTCTTTCCACTTCTGAAATTAGTGATTTGCAAACAGGTCTCTTTTCAGGAGTTTTATTATTAGGATATTATGAAAAAGGAGATACACCTGCACCCATTCCTTATTATTTATCTTCCACAAATAGAGTTGATGATGGTGGAAGTATAATAGAAGTAGGCAATATTAAGCTTGAACATATATTTATTGGGGATTTTTCCTATAAATATTTTGGAAATTTTGGATTATTCATTATTTCTCACTATAAAAATGATCATATTGTAGTTATTGATGGGGAAATAGATTTGCTTAACGGAACAGTAGTTATTCCGAATGGATGTACATTGAAATTTGAAAACGGTAGGTTTAAGAATGGAGTAATTACCAACTGTAAAGAAGTTATTGCTGATGAGAAAGCCTATATCTTTGAAAATACTTTAGTAGATGGCCTTGCTGTTGTGAATGCGGAATGGTTCGGACTTGATGAAAATAATCCGGACAATACCCAATATCTGCGAAACGCTATAAAAAGTCCTGTTAAAGTTTATTCTTCGCATAGGGTAATAAATATCGGAGAAGGCACTTTTAAATTCAATGACAGTGTTGACGTTTCATCATGTATGATCATAGGAGGTTATCCGTCTCAAAAACTTAATGGCCGAGCAATCAATGATTATAAAACTACATTTTTTTATGAAGGAAACAATGTTTTTTTATATACAAAAGTTGCCACAGGTATGTTATTTAACCACACAACATTGTATATGAAAAACATATCCGTAGTTGGGCTGGGCTCTAATACGGAAAGTGCCGGTCTGGCTATTACAGATGATGCATCAGTAAATATTATGGATTGTGAATTTAGGAATTTTCATTACGGCTTGAAACTTTCAGTTTTAATATCTTCAAAATTTATCAATACAGATATATCACAAAATCATATTGCCATATATTATCATAAAAATTTGAAAAGCACCAGTACTTCAACAATCTTTTCAAACTGCTATATTTTTGATAATGACTATCACTTTAAAAATGATCCATCTGCTGTTCTTAACTGTAACTTTGATAATTGTATTTTTGAAAGCAGTAGAATCCAATCATTTTTAATTGATCCTACAGCTATTGCTGGTGACGTTACTGTCGATAAAACAAATTTTACATCCTTGTCTTTTATCAACTGTTATTCTGAAAATAATAACAGCTCATCTGCTAGAAAGAGTGCAGAGATTGAAGTCTTACCTTTTGATGATGTTCAGAATTTCAGGATATCTTCCGTTAATTGTATGTGGTTTGGGTATAATTTTGAAATTCAAAACTATTCAGATTTTATTAAAATTTCATCAGGAGCTTGGTTTTCATCAGGTGATACCTTCGGAAGATATCGTAATATAATGGAGATTAATGATGAAGAATTACAATTAGGAAAGATCAATATATCTTTTAATTCAATAGCGATAGATCGTTTTATGAATTTGATTTCTCCAAATAGCATAATTTCTGAAGAAACAAGAAAATATCTGTATATAAATGCTTTTTCTTTCGAAAAGAAGAGGCTTGCATCTATCCAGCCTGTTGTAAATATTTCATTATCTGAAAATGAATATCCAGATAATGGAATTTCTGTTGATAGAAATATTGAACGGACTATAAATGCTACTGTTTTAAAAACTCAAAATAATGGCTTTGCCAGAATTGATGATAATAATGTTTTTTCTTTTGGTATGAAGAGAAAAATGGGGAATACAGCAAATGCAATTTCTCTTCCTATAAATGACATCCATGCTATGATAGAAAAATCATCATCAGAACAGGGCTTCATTAGATTTATCAGGAATAAGCCCGGAGGTTCCTCAAGGTTAGTGGCAGATTTTTGCATGGATTATTCAACAAGCGGAAATGAAACCTCAGATTGGTGGAAATCTACAACTCTTTTAATGGTAGAATCCCTACATGATCTTCCGGAAACACCTCTTCCTGATATCATGTATTATAAGTACGGAGATGAAAAATTTTATTTTATTAATGCTTTTACAGGTAAACTTGTTGATGGAAATGGCTTTCCGCCGGCTAAATCTAAAGGTACAACGGCTCAGCGACCAACTCCATCCTTAGAATTCGAAGGATTTGAATACTATGATAAAGATTTGAAAAAGAAAATCCTTTGCAATGGTATTGCTTGGGTTAATATGGATGGTACAATTTTATAATAAAAGTACAACCGGGAAAAATTTCCCGGTTTTTTATTTACAGCAATTTCCTGATCCAGCTTAATTTTTTTTCAGAGTACGGTGGGTATTTAATATTAGGTTCGCCCCAGGTTGCTTTTTCAAGAATAGATTTCTGATGAGAAAAGGCTTCAAAGCCATAAGTACCATGATAATTTCCGATACCGGAATTCCCGACACCTCCAAAAGGAAGACGGTCGTTTCCTAAATGCATGATCACATCATTAATGCATCCGCCACCAAACGATAATTTAGTGGTGAACGCTTCTTTTTCTTCAGAATTCCGGGTGAAGAGATAGGCGGCTAGTGGCTTTTCAAGTTCCAGGATGGTCGTAAGAACCAGATTAAAATGTGTAAAGCTCATAACAGGCAGTATAGGTCCGAAAATTTCTTCCTGCATAATATCATCTTCCCAGCTTACGTTATTCAGAAGGGTAGGCTCTATAAAGAGTTTCTTTTCATCGGAATTTCCTCCAAAATATACTTTTTCTTTATTGATCAGCTGCATCAGTCGCTGGAAATTTCTTTGATTGATAATTCTTGTATACTGTTCAGAATCCGGTCCGTATTTAAATTCCATCACGTATTTTCTCAGCATTTCCAGAAACTGTTCATGGATAGATTCTTCGACCAGCAGATAGTCAGGAGCCACGCAGGTTTGTCCGGCGTTGAGAAATTTTCCCCATACAATTCTTTTGGCAGCTACCTCAAGGTCTGCATCTTTGGTTACAATAGCAGGCGATTTGCCTCCTAATTCAAGAACTACAGGCGTTAAATTTTCCGCGGCAGCCTGATAAACGATCTTTCCAACCTTGGTACTTCCGGTAAAAAATATTTTGTCGAATTTTAATTTTAAAAGTTCTGTGGTTTCATCAATACCGCCTTCATAAACATACAGATATTCAGGAGGGAAATTTTCATTGATGAGTTTTGCCATTGCTTTCATTGTATTTTCAGCAATTTCACTTGGCTTTAAAATACAGCAGTTACCTGCCGCCAATGCTGCAATGACAGGGGAAAGGGATAATTGATAGGGATAATTCCAGGCGCCTATTACAAGAACATTCCCTAAAGGTTCCGGATAAATTTTACTTTTTCCCAGTTGATTGGCCAGGTTGGTTCTGACTCTTTTAGGTTTTGAAAGTACATTTAAGTTCTTCAGATAATAATTTATATCATTCAGAACAAAAGAGAGTTCTGTGGTAAAAGTATCAAATTTCGATTTGCCGAAATCATTATAAATAGCTTCATACAAGAACTCTTCATTTTTTACAATAAGATCCCGGAGCTTTTCAAGATACATTTTTCTGAACTTGATATTCTTCGTTTGCTGTGTTTTGAAAAAGGCTTTCTGACGATCTACGATTTCCTGAATTTCCATACCCTCAAATTTCGGAAAGTACAGCAAATTTTCGGCCTAAAATCACATAATATTTCTCACTGCAATTTTCACAGGATGATAAAGCAGTAAGGTCAAGGCGGTGATCAAAGCCAGCCAGAACAGTCCGGTAAAGATTTCCATATTGGAAAGCAGGATGGACTGGACCGTTATTTTTGCTTTAAATGCTTCGGCAGTCATTGATAAGGACTCATTCACAGGAAGTCTGGATAGGTGGGCTCCAAAAATCTGGTTCCACTGGCTGTAGAAAACCGGATTGGTATCTGTCAGATTAAAACTTAAAGTATCAGAATGTTTTAACGTTAAATAAAGCATCAGATTCTGCATTAAAGCATACCCTATCGCAGTGGTCCAGAAACGGGTTGTAGTTCCCAGAGCCGTTGCATTGGCGACATATTCTTCCGGTGTTCCTGAAATGAGAAAGAAAACAAGAGGTGTAAACAGTAAACCCTGGGCAAGTCCCTGCAGAAATAAAGGCGGGCAGATCGTAGAGAGGGTAGTGTCCGGATAAAATGTATACGTAAACCATGCACAGTCTAGTGCCAGCAGCAGAAATCCGGTAAAGAAAACGATTCTTGAAGAAATGCCCCGCATCAGGCAGATTCCGGAGAGAAGAATGCCCATAAGCGTTCCTGCTACATTCCAGTATTGAATATTAACAATATAATCCCATGGCCATTTCCAGACCGTTGCCATCATGCTGTACACATTATTCAGACCTGAACGGATCAGATAAAAAATAAAGAACAGGATCATCCCGGCAATCACATTTTTTGAGCTGAAAACTTCAAAATGAAAGATCGGTCTTTTGGAATTTCTCTGTTTGAGCATAAACAATCCTCCCGAAAGCAGGAATATAAAAAGACACCTGATAACGGTATCCGACTCCAGCCACATGAGTCTTTTTCCGTAAATGATGGCATATCCTCCTGACTGAAGACAGGCCCATAGCAGAAACCAACTGGTAATATCCAGTTGATAAAGCGGCATTTTAGGGAAAAATCTGTTGGTATTGAAAAGAGTGATTCCGATAATCAGGACAAAAACATGAAAATAAACCATCATTAAGATCATATGCCGGAAATCATAATTTTCAATGCTCGATTTAAGCAATGATGTAGTGACTGTTCCACCTGTCAGCATAATGGTATACATGAAAAGATAAGCGATTACCTTGGCGTGTTTTGTTTTTAGTTCGGCAATGATCAGCGGAAGAAAAATAGCACCTTCCAATAATCCGAAAATGCCTTCCAGGAATCGTATGACCAGAATTACCGAATAATTATTGGTAACCGACAGAATATACAGAATGATTACGGAAATAGAAGACATCAGCAAAACATAATATTTAACGCTGAAATAAGCCATAAATCTCTGCAGGATCAAAAGGGTGACCACAAAGGTTCCATACATCAGAATCATTAAATACTGGATGTCGTCTGAGTCTACATCCATAAAAGAAGAAGTAAAGGCACTGTTGGAATGCAAAAGCGACAACAACATCAGGTGGGGAAACAAAGCCAGCACCAGAAGCGGCAGTTTCAGCCATTGCGGGACCCATTTGTGATAAACTGTATTATGCTGCATAAGGAATTGTAAATGTGAATAATTGATGGTTGTTTGTTGGAAAAGATATTGATGTTTTCATCATTTCATCGGAATAAAAATGCAGAAAGACAAAAAAGCAGGGTGTAAAAGTAAAAGGTAAGATGACAAACGCTGAAGAATACTCAGAAGTCTGTCGTTGCAGTTCTGTCTTTCCGCTAAAAAAAATTAATCCGGCTAATTCATTTATATAGGAATTTGATAATTTGAGCTGTGATACTATTTTTACTCTAATACTCTAATACTCTAATACTCTAATACTCTAATACTCTAATACTCTAATACTCTAAAACCCTCCCGCACACAAACTTTATATCTTCTTCGCGCTCACTAGGACATTCATCCCGGAAAGCAGTTTTTCGTTATTTTGATGGGTATCGAGAATAATTTTTACAGGAAATCTCTGTTCGATCTTGACGAAGTTTCCCGTGGCATTATCAGGCTTTACCAGAGAAAACTGTGAGCCTGATGCAGGTGATATGGAAACTACTTTCCCTTTAAACTCAAGATCAGGATAAGCATCTGCAGTAATAGTTACTTCCTGTTTCGTATCAATCTGGCCGAGTTGCGTCTCCTTATAGTTGGCAATAATCCATTTTTCCTTGCTTACCATTTGTACCAGAGCCTGGCCTTCTTTAATCAGCTGGCCTTCCTGAATTGTTTTTTTGCCTACCCAGCCATCATACGGAGCTGTGATCACGGTGTAGGAAAGAAAAAGTCTGGCATTGTTCAGATTTGCGGAGCTCTGCCGGATCTGGCTTTTTACCGGAGCCACTTTAGTCTGCTGTTCATTAGCACCGGCTTTTATGGCATTTTTCTGTTGCTCTAAGGCTAAAAGATTGGCTTTGGCCTGCTCATAAGATGCTTTCACATTTTCAAACTGCTGTTCGGTGGCCGCATCTTCAGAGACAAGGTTTTTATATCTCGTGAAATCCTGTTCCGTTCTCCATATATCAATTTTTGCTGAGGCAATTCTGGCATCAATAATCTTGGAATCACTTTCTTTTGTGTTCACACCGCTTTCAATCGTAGTGATATTTTCAGCGTTGGCATTGAGGTCTGCTTCAGCTATTTTTACCTGGTTGACAAATTCCCTGTTGTCGATCACGATCAGGGTATCTCCTTTACGGACGAACTGGTTTTCTTCGAACCGTATGCTTTTAATAAATCCTGAAACTTTGCTCGAAACCGGGGTAATATACTGTTCGATCTGGGCATCGTTGGTGGTGACATTTTTCCTTGAGAAAAGATAGAAGCTTACCATGCCGGTGATACCGCTGATGATCAGGATCCAGGCCAGAAGCGTAATCGACTTGTTGATTCTTTTTTCCTTTTGTGTCAGTTGTTTCTTTGTCATCGTTTTATAAGTTTCCAATCGTGTACTGGAGTTGGTAATATTTTAGTTGTCGGTTAATTTTTACAGAGATAAGATTGGATTCGGCTTCCAGATAGGCATTGTCAGCATCGATAAGCTCGGTGATCAGACTCAGTTTATTAGTATATTTTGTTTTTACAATGCGGTAGTTTTCTTTGGCCTGGCCAATGGCTTCTTCGGCGATTTTGACTTTCTGGTCAGTTTCCTCAAACTTTTTATAGGCTTCGTAAACGGTATGTCTTATATTTTCATCGTTTTCTTCGATCTGAAGTTTTGCCAGATCAATATTCTCCCTGGCTTCCTGCATCTTATACTTGTTCTTATACAGGTTTCCGATGGGATAGGTAAGGTTTACGCCAAGCATTCCCAAGCGGTAGGCATAAGGCTCGGGAGGGAAGAACATCATATTGGGATATTTGATAAAATATTCTCCACCAGCCGTAATTTTGGGTAAATAATTCGCTTTAGTGATTTTTTGATCCAGCTCTTTTAGGGAAAGATTTTTATGGGCTATTTCTACAGATTCATTTTTGTTTAGGGCTGTTTCCGTTAATTCATTTATATAAGGAATTGAGGCTCTGTCGGAAATAAGGTCCTCTGTGTCCACATGCATTTCCTGGTTTTCCGGAAGCGAAAGGATCGTTTTAAGCTTATGCTCCGCAATCTGAATGTCATTGTCCAGTTCTGTCCAGCTCATGGTATGGTTGGAAAGCTGCAAAGATGTCCTCAGCACTTCATTTACCGTCACGACTCCATTAGCTTTTAAAGCTTTTACCTGCCTGATATTGACAGAGTCTTCCTTCATTTTATCATTGATAAGATTTTGCTGCTCCTTTAAATGATGGATCTGAAGAAAGGCAGTAATGATCTCCATTGTAAGCTGTCTTTCATCCTGATGGGTTCTCAGGGCTGAAATTTCAGTATCAACAGATGCTTTTTTCTCTGTATTTCTGATCTTTCCTCCCATATACACCGGTATTGATGCTGAAAGCGTGAAATCATACATACCATTAATGACATCATATTGGGTGGCTTTACTGAAAAAGCCGTTTTGATGCTGGAAAAGGTTGGTCACCTGATTATAGCTGGTGTGAAATTCTATATCCGGAAGTTTTTCCATCGCCAGATCTTTTTCCCTGGTGGCAGACATTTCCTTTTTTAAATGGCTTATCTGTAGGTTTTTATTGTTTTTCAAACCGGTCTCTATAGCCTGCTGAAGGCTGAGATGGCGATAATCGGTCATTTGTGAGTGTAAAAAACTGCCTGTCAGCAGTAAGCACAACACTATGCACTGATATCTGCCAGCGTTAAATATCATATTCATAATGTATTTAAAGGATTTTTGCTAAAATGATTTTGATGCAGCAAAGTTACGATGCAGAGTATCAGACCCGATTTGTGAAAGCAGAAAAAGATTTGTCCATTTACGCCAATTTAAAATTTTCTTCCTACCTTTATTCAATGAATGACAGCCATTTTAAAGCAGTAGAAGATGATGATGCAGAATTTTATGTTTATAATGTGCTTACAGGAGATGTCACCACAGACATTCATCATCACAGTTCTGCCCAGTTAGTATATGCAGAGGGCGGAATTGTCCACGTTTTTACAGATCTTAAGCACTGGTATCTTCCCGCAAGATGTTTTATGTGGATCCCGGCAGGAACGCCGCATTATATTTTTTCAACCAGCCCAAAAGTAGATCTGTACAATTTTTATTTTAAAAAGGAGGAAAATGAAAGTGGCTTCTTTGATGAAATTAATATCTATTCAGTCAGTCATCTGCTTAGGGAAATGATTTTGTACACTAAAGACTGGGATGGGAAAATCACAAAAAATGATGGAGCAAAATATTATTTCCTTAAAGCCTTAAAAGGAATTCTTCCTGAAAAAAGAGATAAAAAGCTGGCTTTCCCGGTTCAGCATCCGTTTCCAAAAGATGAAACTCTTTTGAAGATTGCAAGATATATTCATGCAAACCTGGAAAAGCCCCTCACCATAGAATCTACGGCAAAAGAGTTCGGAATGAGTACCAGAACCCTTTCCCGGAAGTTTAAAGAGATTTTAGGCATGAATTACGTCCGTTTTCTGCGTGCTTTAAGAATCACCCGTTCTCTGGAGCTGATGCTGGAAGGAAAATACAATATGTACGAAATAGCGATGATGGTAGGGTATAACAGCCTTTCTTCATTCAGTAATATCTTTAAAAAAGTAATTGGGGTTCCGCCTACGGAATATCAGCAGAAGCTGAGAGGGGATAAGTAAGTGGTGGAGTTTTGAGTTTGAGAGTTTGAGAGTTTGAGAGTTTGAGAGTTTTGAGTTTGAGGGTTTTGGTGTTAAGTGATATGGAGTGGTGTTTAGGAATTCAATGGAAAAAAGAAGATAAATATTTTACTTCAAGCTTTTCCTGGCCCTAATTCCCTTTCTTTGAAGGGTGTATTTTTTGCAGCGCAAAAAGACAGGGATAGTTAAGAAGAGCAGTATACAAATCACACTACAAACACAAAAAAACCACTTCAAATGAAGTGGTTTATATATTTGAGAAAATCTCTGTAGAATCTTAAGCTTCTTCAGAAGGAGTTTCTTCTACTACTTTAGCTTTAGGAGCAGCTGGCTTAGGAGCTTCTACCGGAGCGTCAGATACGATGTCGAATTCAAAGTTGTATTCAACATTTCTGTGTAGTCTGATGTTTGCAGTAACTTTACCAGTTCTTTTAATAGTGTTCCCTGGGATTTTGATGTATTTCTTCTCTACAGAAACTCCAGCTTTAGCAAGAGCAGCAGAAAGATCTGCATTGTTGATAGATCCGAATAACTTATCGCCAGAACCTACTTTTGCAGGAATAGTAACAGAAGTTTTCTTTAATTGATCTACTACAGCGTTAGCAGCAGCGATTAATTTAGCTTCTTCTTCTTTTCTAGCTTCTAAAGTAGCTTCAAGAGCTGCTTTGTTTTTAGGAGTTGCTAAAAGTGCAATTCCCTGAGGAAGTAAGAAGTTTCTTGCATAACCAGGCTTTACGCTTACTGTATCAAACTCAAGTCCTAAGTTTTCTACGTCTTTTTTTAGGATGATATCCATTGTTGTTGTCCTTTTTTTAGAATTTAGATGCTGGAAATTAGAAATGAGATGGAAGACGATGTCTTTTGATCTGAAATCTTAGATCTTTTATCTAAAATCAAGTTAGAATTAAATTATTTATTCAGCAACAAAAGAAGAGGTTGGCCTCTTCTCTTATTTATTTTTTTGTCTTATTTCAATAAGTCAGCTACGTAAGGTAGTAAAGAAAGGTGTCTTGCTCTTTTGATAGCAGCAGAAACTTTTCTTTGGTATTTTAAAGAAGTTCCAGTGTATCTTCTTGGTAAGATTTTACCTTGCTCGTTTACGAACTGTAATAAGAAATCAGCATCTTTGTAATCAACGTGCTTAATTCCGTATTTTTTGAATCTACAATATTTCTTTTCAGATTTTGTATTGATATCAAGTGGAGTAAGGAATTTTACTTCAGATTCTCCTCCAGCTGAGGCTTGTTTAGCCATTTCGTCTATTGCCATGTCTTGTCTTTTTTAAAAAATAGGGTTAATAATTAAGCTCTAGCCGCTTTGATTTTAGTTCTTCTAGTTACAGCGTACTCAACAGCGTGCTTGTCAAGTTTTGTAGTCAGGTAACGGATTACTCTTTCGTCACGTTTGAATGCCAATTCTAAATCAGCAACTACAGTACCTTCACCTTTAAACTCGATTAAAGTGTAGAATCCATTCTTTTTCAATTGAATTGGATAAGCTAGTTTTTTTAATCCCCAGTTTTCTTTGGCAACGATTTCACAGTTCTTTTCTTTTAAAAGATCTTCAAATTTTTTCACTGCTTCCTCTACCTGAGCGTCAGATAGAACGGGAGTTAAAATGAAAACAGTTTCGTAATTGTTCATAATGTTAAATGAATTTGTTAATTATTTCGAGGTGCAAAATTAGAAAATATATTTGTAATATACAACAGTTGTGCGAAATAGTTCACAGTTACTGGTTGCTGTTTTTTTGTTTAAAATTGATAATAAGAAATTTAATACTGAAAATATTCTGTTTTTGAAGGTTCCTTCGCTACCCTCATAACCAGCAACTCGTAAAAAATAATTAAAAACAAGCACCAAACAAAGGGTTTCATTAATCCTTCTCCCTGATCTCCGTTAAGAAATTCGCCTTGATCACATCATACAGAGAATGTCTGCTCACTAAAATAGAAATAATGGAAGAAACCATTCCCGCCAGCATCAGATGGAAGATCAGAGAATGTCTGTCTGTCATTTCCAGAACGATAATAGCGGAAGTGAACGGTGCTCTGGTGATTCCGGTAAGAAAAGCGACCATTCCCGCTAGAATTACCACATTGGTTTCATTACCTGTCAAATGAATGATTCCTGAGATCACAGATCCTATACTGGCACCCGCCGTAAGGGCCGGAGCGAAAATTCCACCCGCACCACCTGATGTAAAAGACAGGGCAGGGCCAAGCATTCTTAAGATAGGGGCATACCATTCTTCATGTTTATCGTTGGTAAAAAGAACACGTTCCATAATTTCTTTTCCGGAGCCAAGAATCTCGCGGTTGATGAAATACGCTATGGAAGCAATAAACAGCGCGCAAAGCACCAGAAATATAATATTGGCTTTATCTGTTTTAAGCTTTCTTTTCTTCCAGTCACTCATCTTAAGCATCATGACAGATAGCTGGCTCGCAAGAATTCCGGCAGTTCCTGCAACAAGAATAATCGGAAACATTACCATAAGAGATACATCATTGGTTTTGGGATACCCTAAATATAAATAGGATCCTGCTAAAGTCTGGGCGGTTAAACCTGCGATGATTACGGCCGTGAATAAAGCGGTCTTGAAATAATTGATATGTGTTTTGGAAAGCTCTTCCACAGCAAATACAATTCCTCCCAAAGGTGTATTAAAAGCAGCTGCAAGTCCCGCCGCGGCGCCGGTCATGATCATATTTTTCTTTGAGATTTTCGGCCACCAGTGGGGAAGATATTCATTGACCTTTCTGAAAACGGAACCTGCAATCTGGATGGTAGGTCCTTCACGTCCTACAGCTCCTCCGCCGATTACCAGAACCACGGATGAAATGATTTTAAAAACAATGATTTTAAGACTTAAAAGGCTTCTGATCTTTGTATGTTCTTTCGGGTTGGCCAATTCTACGGCGGCCATCACCTGAGGAATACCGCTGCCTTTGGCGTTGGGCGCAAATTCTTTCACCAGCCACCAGGAAAGAACAAATCCAACCGGGGCAATAATAAAAATCATCCATGAATGCCAGTTCATAATGAAATGCAGAAGGTGTTCTCCCCATGCGAATATCTTGGCATACATCACTGCAAAAAAGCCTGTGATTACAGAACCGATCCAGAAAGGAATGGCCTGCAGCAGATTGTTCTTCAGCTGTTCATTACGGATGTTGTCAAAAGACTTTTTAAGACCTTTTCGGAGGAGGAAGAATATTTTCAGCATTTGTGGACTAAGACATTTTATAGAACTGAAAAATAAGAAAATTAGATGGTATTAAAAAATCCTGTTAAAAAAAGTTCCCACAGATCTGAAGATACAGAAAGTAAAAAGCTTCCTAAAAGAAAGCTTTATATTGTATTGATGAAAGTAATGATTAGTACTGTGGATTGAAAATAGCAATGTATGCTATACAATAAAGAATCAGTACAACAGCCAAAAATATCAGATTGGCATTTCTGAGGATGTATTTTCCATTGATGTGCAGGATGAATGTTTCAATAAGAATACCAACAAACCATACCCCATGAAAAGCAAACATAATGATAAGATAACCTAAAACGTCCCAGCCGTTCGCACTCACTATCACTGCTGTAAAACCTGCAGTTCCGGCTATAAATATGGCAAGACGAATAAGAACATGCTTTAAAATATTTTGTTTCTTTTCTGAAACATTTATTTTATCATCTTCTTTGATTTCGAAAAGCTCTCTTAACTCATTATTCATCATTGCTGTTTTTGATATAACTTAATAAAGAATGGTAATAAGCCCAGGTAACCCAGGAGGTTTAATATACCAAAAAAACGGTATAAGTAAATCATATTATCCAGACTGAAAAAGCCTATGATAATTTCGACAAAATAAGTTATGATGATCAGGCATAAGGAAATGATGGCAATTAAAGTTACTCTTTTCATATTTTCGTACTTGAACCAAATGTACAGATAATCTTTAATAGAAAAAAACCTCCGAAAAAATCGAAGGTTTTGTATGGTAAGATGTTTTGATAAGCTCTGCAAGACCTTTGAAATAATGAATCACTTATCAGTCATCAGGTATTAAATTTCTGTATTCAGATCCCAGTTCTGAAGATAATCGTGAACATGCTTCAGCATCATTCCGCCCAGAGATCCGTCTACCACTCTGTGGTCATAAGAGTGAGACATGAACATCAGCTGGCGGATGGCAATCACATCACCGTCTTTAGTTTCAAGAACTGCAGGTTTCTTAACGATTGCTCCGATGGCTAAAATAGCAACCTGAGGCTGAGGAATGATAGGCGTACCCATAAGGTTTCCGAAACTTCCCACGTTAGAAATAGTATACGTTGCTCCCTGAGTATCTTCAGGTTTTAATTTTTTATTTCTTGCTCTGTACGCTAAATCATTGATGGCTTTTGCCAAACCTGAAAGCGACAGCTGATCAGCATTCTTGATAACAGGAACAATAAGGTTTCCGTCTGGTAGGGCAGTAGCCATACCGATATTGATATTTTTCTTTTTAATGATATTTTCACCGTTGATAGAAACGTTGATCATTGGGAAATCCTGGATAGCTTTCACTACAGCTTTCACGAAAATCGGCATGAAAGTCAGTTTTTCTCCTTCACGTTTTTCGAAAATATCTTTATGCTTGTTTCTCCATTTTACAACGTTGGTAACGTCTGTTTCGATGAAAGAAGTAACATGTGGAGCGATCTGTTTTGCTTTTACCATGTTTTCAGCAATGATCTTTCTCATTCTGTCCATTGGGATGATCTCGTCACCTGCTGCTACAGGAACCGTAGAAACCGGTGCTGAAGCCGGAGCTTTTGGTGCTGCCGGAGTTGCTGTTTGTGCAGAAGCAGCCTGCTGAACCGGTTGGTTTCCTCTGTTGGAAACGTATGATAAAATATCTTCTTTTGTAATTCTTCCTTCTAAACCGCTTCCTTTAATCGTTTTAAGCTCAGATTCAGAAATATTTTCCTGCTGTGCAATTGACTTTACCAGTGGTGACAGGTAAAGGTCTCCTGAGAACTCTACATTGGAAGCTGCTGCCTGCAACGGCTCTTCAATGGCTTTCAAGGTTTCTGTGTCCGGAGCAGTTGCCGGTGCTTCTGTTTTCACTTCTTCTGAAGCTGTATTCACGCCTTCTCCTTCAATTTCTAAAATAGCAATGGCCTCACCAACTTTAGCAACTTCGTCCTTCTGTTTCAGGATTTTTACAATTTTCCCCGAAACTGGTGTCGGAACGTCTGAATCTACCTTATCTGTTGCAATTTCAACTACGGAATCATCCTCTTTTACATTATCACCTTCATTGAATAACCAAGTGATAATTGTCGCTTCCATAACACCTTCTCCCATGGAAGGAAGCAATAATTTGTATTCTGCCATTTTTAATTTTTAGATTTTGACAAATATATAAAAAAAATCGGTTTTTTTATGGAATATATAATCTTAGACAAATTCAACGTAAATATTCTCGCCTACATTAAGTCCAAACAGGCTTTTGGCCCCGTTTTTTTTACTTCCCTTATAGATTGTAAGCTCCAGAAGCTGACTGTCATTGAAGATTGCTGCCGACTGTCCGTGGAATTCTGTCTCCCTTTCCCAGTCGGAAACCACTTCCGTATGGCTGGAATACACCCTTGAAAGTGTTAAATTTCTGAATTTTATAGTAAAACCTTCATTTCCTTTACCAGTGCTTTCAAAAAAATCTTTACTGATATTTGAGATTATATTTCCGAAATTATCAATATAAGTAACTTCACCAATGATCATTTTTTCAGATTCATTGAAGACGGGTTTCGGGAAAAAAAGTTCTTTCGCCGAATCTATTTTCCGTCCTATTACTTCCGGAAGTCCGCCGTTCGCCAGATGTACTGCTGCAGGAACAAAAACATCAGTGGACGTGAAATTGACCACATCATCGAAGCGGTTGTTCAGCGTAATCTCATAGATGGCTTCCGGCTTTATATCAAAAAAGATAAGGCTTAAAAGCCCGTTGTCGGCTGCAAGAAAATAGGAACCGTCTGCTTTATACAGAATGTTTTTTCTTGATCTGTTATAAAAACTGTCTACAGAAAGAATATGGATGGTTCCTTTAGGAAAATATTTATAGGCATTACGCACGATATAGGATGTCTGTATAAGGTTGAAAGCCGGTATATCGTGGGTTATATCAACAATATTAACCTTAGAATTTAAAGACAGAATTTTGCCTTTCACAGCAGCAACTCTGTAATCTAAATTTCCGAAATCCGAAGTAAGGGTAATAATTGACATGAATCGTTGGTAGAATAAATGGTGTTTACTGCAAAGTTATTTAAAATAAAAAGAAAGCCCCAAAAGATTGTAAAAAGAATTGATCTAAATTTGAAAAAAAGCTTTAATTTTAAAATCTAATAAAAATAAAATACTGCATGTTTGAATTAACATATGATTTGGAAGACATCGATGTAAAGACGTTCTATGGCGTTAATAACCAATATTTCAACTTATTAAAATCAAGCTTTCCTACGCTTAAGATTACCGGAAGAGACCATTTTGTCTTTGCAATGGGTAATCAGGAGGCTTTAGATATACTCAGACAGAAACTGGATAATCTTGTAAAATTTATCTCTGAAAATAATTCTATCGCTTTAAAAGACGTTGAGAATGTCCTTAATATCAAGGATGAGAATGAGAAACAGCTGATTTTCGATCAGGACATTATTGTAAAGGGAGTGAACGGTAAGATCATCAAAGCTAAAACCACCAATCTTAAGAAACTGGTAAAAGAAACCGAGAAAAAAGATATGGTTTTTGCCATCGGGCCTGCGGGTACCGGAAAAACGTACACCAGCGTGGCGTTGGCCGCAAGAGCTTTGAGAGATAAAGAAGTGAAAAGGATTGTTCTGACGAGACCTGCCGTAGAAGCAGGGGAGAGTCTTGGATTTTTGCCCGGAGATCTTAAAGAAAAGCTGGATCCGTATTTGCAGCCTTTATATGATGCGCTTAGAGATATGATCCCTCATGAAAAGCTTGAAGGTTTCATGGAGAAAAAAGTCATTGAAGTCGCTCCGTTGGCTTTTATGAGAGGACGTACACTGGATGATGCCTTTGTTATCCTGGATGAAGCCCAGAATACAACCCATGCCCAAATGAAAATGTTCCTGACAAGGATGGGGATGAATGCTAAGTTTATCATCACCGGAGATCCTACCCAGATCGATTTGCCGCCGAAACAACAGTCCGGGTTGAAGGAAGCGATGAGAATTCTCAGGGATGTTAAAGAAATTGGTTTTGTGCACCTTACTGAAGAAGATGTTGTAAGGCATCCTGTGGTAAAAAAGATCATTCTGGCGTATAATGAAGAGGATAAAAGACTGAAAGATTAAATTGGAATTACCTGAACCTGCTTTTCTTAGGGAAGATTTTACTGATTTTACATTTAGTATCGTTGTTTATGATATATTTTTTAGTCACTATTTGGTGTTCTGAAAAAAAAACTTAGTTTTGTGACCGAATACTAAACAATAATCATGAGAAATTTTTTACTTATTGCAGCAGCTGCTGTAGTGAGCGTTAATCTAAGCGCTCAAGAAACAAGATTCGGTGTTAAAGCCGGTTATTCTCTTTCAACTTTAAAATTTAAGGATGGTGGAGAGTCTGAAAGTACAGATCCTTCACACACTTTCTATGCAGGTGCTTTAGTAGAGCATAAACTGAGTGATAAATTTGCTCTTCAGGGCGAGGTTTTATATTCTCCACTTGGAGGTAAAATTAGTGAAAGAGTAGAGGCCGAGGATGATGCGGATACATTCTTTAACGTTAAGAACAAAACTACTTTTGGTACTATACTGATCCCGGTTTCTGCTAAATATTTCATAACTGAAGGTTTATCGGTTTCTGCAGGGGCAAGTTTCGGACTTATCATTTCTGCAAAAACAAAAACGGTAGCAGATCTTGGATTAGGAGCAATTCCCGGATTTGAAATTTCTGCAGATGATGAAACCGACATTAAAGACCAAACCAATACTTTGAATATTGCTCCTTTCTTAGGTGCAGAGTATGCACTGGAAAATGGATTGTTTTTTGATGCAAGGTATAATATGGGGGTTTCTAACTTAGCAAAAGATTCCGGAGACGGGAAACTGACGAACAGCTTCCTACAGGTAGGTGTTGGTTTCAAATTTGGAGGAAACTAATTCTCTATAGCAAATAGAAAAATATAGCGGGACAGAATTTTGTCCCGCTTTTTTATTGTTATCATGAATGAATATTGTTAATTTTATGTTAACAATGAAAATATTTAGTAATTTTGCAGCATCAATCAAACTATTTAAAAAATGAAAAAACTATTTTTACTAGGTGCTTTTGCACTGCTGGGCGGTGCTGCACAGGCACAGGAAGGTTTTAAGCTGGGAGGTCACATTGGTATTCCGGTAGGCGATGCCGGCGATGCTTCTTCATTTACATTAGGAGTGGATGCTGCTTATATGTGGAATATTACAAAGGGTCTTGACCTTGGGGTTACCACAGGGTATTCTCATTTCTTTGGGAAAGACAATTTTGATGATTTCGGATTTATTCCTGTAGCGGTTTCCGGAAAATACAAATTCTCAGGAGCACCTATCTTTGTAGGATTGGATCTTGGATACGGTATTTCTACAAAAGATGGAGTAGACGGTGGTTTCTATGCACAGCCTAAATTTGGATACCAGATGTCTACAGGAGAGCTTTACTTAGGATATCAGACGATCAGCAACAAGCGTGATTACGGATGGTATACAGCCAACTGGAACGTAGGGGCCGTTAATATTGGCTACAATTTTTTCCTTAAATAGGAAATCTTAAAATAACACATTGGACTCCGGCTTTTAAGCCGGAGTTTTTTATGAATACTATATAATTTACCTATTCTTTTGATGATTGAAAAATGATATGTTTTATAATAAAGGTTAACTTTTAAGACTACTATCTTAAAAATTAACCTTTTAGAACTATGTTTATTACGATAACGTCAAATATTAAAAGATTTATAAGGAAATAATAAATTTTAAAAAGTAAATATATTTCGTTGTTATTGAAAAATTGTAATTTTTTTATTCTAAATATTGTGAAAAAATCAAAGCCTTATGATTAATATGCTTTATTTTCGGAAAACACCAATGTTTACCGATGATATTAATCACGTTAACAAATTTTAATATTAGCGGAAGCCACTGTAAATTTGCTCTCAGAAAGTATTAAAATTTTTTAAAATGAAAAAATTATTATTAGCGGGTGCTGTTGCACTTTTCGGTTTATCTAATGCACAGATTGCAAAAGGAACTGCATATATTTCAGGACAAGTTGGTTATTCTCAAGAAGAAAACAACAATACTGATAGAAAAGTAGAAAGTTTCAAAGTTATCCCTACTGCAGGTTATTTTGTAGGAACAAACTTAGCTGTAGGTTTAGGAGTTGGTTACAAGAATGATAAAACGACTGCAACTACAACTGCTACTTTAGGAAACACTACTGTTGTTACTGAAAGAATCGGAACTCAATCTGCATTTGTTGTAGCTCCTTTCGTAAGAAAATACTGGACTTTAGCTGACAAATTATATATCTTTGGTCAATTAGAAGTTCCAATGGAATTTGGTAATGAAAAAGTTGAATTAAACTCAACAACTAATGCTGGTGGTACTACAACTACTTCATCTAATTCTACAAAAGCTAATTACACTTCAATTGGTGTTAACATTAAGCCAGGTTTAGATTATTTCTTAAACAAGAACTGGTCTATTGAAGCTACTATCGGTGAATTTGGATACAATACTTCTAAATTTGACGTTGATGGTGCTAAGAGTGTAAACAACTATAAATTCGGTTTGAATTTATCAGCTGTAACTTTCGGAGTTAAATATGTATTTGCTAAGTAATTAACAAAGCATTTGTAAAAATAGAAGCCCTAATTTTTTAGGGCTTTTTTTATTTTAGAACTTTAAATAAAATAATCATGAAAAAAATCTTATTAGTATCAGCTCTTGCTTTTTTTGCAGGAATGAATGCACAGACAAAATTCGGAGTAAAAGCAGGGTATGCTTTATCAAAACTGAACTCAAATGACGATCTTGATGCATTTGAAGGTGTAAGTGGAAGTTTGAAATCTAAATCAGGCTTTTATCTAGGCGCCTTGGTAGAGCATAAATTCAATAATAAATTTGCTGTGCAGGGAGAAGTTCAGTATGCAAACCTGGGCGGGAAAGCTGAAGTTTCAACAATGGGAATCACTGTTACGGAGAAATTCAATTTCAACAGAATTGTAGTTCCAATAACAGCCAGATATTATGCTACCCCTGAACTGGGAGTATATGCGGGCCCTTTTGTAAGTTTTAAAACAAGCACAAAAGTGAATATTGATGTATCGGGAGGAATTGCAGATCCACAGGCTGTAAATGAGGGTGAACAATTTCTTGAAAAGAATTTTGATGATAACCTTAAGTCTGCTGAATTCGGTTTGGTTTTAGGGGCAGATTATAACATATATAAAGGACTATTTGTAGATGCTCGTTATAGTTTCGGATTGACTAATATGATCAAAGATCCAATAAATGACGAGAAATTAAAGATGAATTTCTTTCAGTTAGGATTGGGATACAAATTCAAATAAAAACAAAAACTCTCAGAATTTCTGAGAGTTTTTTATATCTTATTGTTTTAAGCTGAGTTATTATTTCCCCATCATTCCGCCCATTCCCGGCATATTTGGCATTTTACTCATCATCTGCATCATCTGTTTTCCCTGAGGTCCCTGCATCATCTTCATCATTTTACCCATCTGCTCGAACTGCTTCATCAGTTGGTTCACATCTTCAATTTTTCTTCCGGCACCTTTTGCAATTCTCTGTTTTCTCTGAGTATTGATGATAGAAGGTCTTCTTCTTTCGTCAGGAGTCATAGAGTAGATGATGGCTTCAATATGTTTGAAAGCATCATCGCTGATCTCAACATCTTTGATCGCCTTTCCAACCCCTGGAATCATTCCCATAAGGTCTTTCATATTACCCATCTTCTTGATCTGGTTGATCTGCTTAAGGAAATCGTCAAAACCGAATTCGTTTTTAGCGATCTTTTTGTGAAGTTTCTTAGCCTCTTCCTCGTCAAACTGCTCCTGAGCTCTTTCTACTAGGGAAACAACGTCTCCCATTCCTAAGATCCTGTCCGCCATCCTTTCCGGATAGAAAAGGTCTAGAGCTTCCATTTTCTCACCTGTAGAAATGAATTTGATTGGCTTTTCAACTACAGAACGGATCGTTAAAGCAGCACCCCCTCTTGTATCACCATCTAATTTGGTAAGAACAACACCGTCAAAGTTCAGCGCATCGTTGAATGCCTTAGCTGTATTTACAGCATCCTGACCGGTCATGGAATCTACTACGAATAACGTTTCCTGAGGTTTGATGAAATAATGTACAGATTTGATCTCGTTCATCATCTGCTCATCAATTGCAAGACGTCCTGCGGTATCGACGATTACTACATCGTGGCCATTTGCTTTTGCGAAATTAATTGCATTTTCAGCAATGGTAGAAGGATTGGTAGAGCCTTCCTCTGTAAATACCGGAACTCCGATTTGTCCACCTAATACCTTAAGCTGATCAATCGCTGCAGGACGGTAAACATCACAGGCAACCAGTAAAGGTTTTTTAGTTCTTTTTGTTTTTAAGTAATGGGCCAGTTTTCCGGAGAAAGTGGTCTTACCGGAACCCTGAAGACCTGCAATAAGAATTACGGTCGGCTTTCCCGAAAGGTTGATCCCCTCCTGGGAACCTCCCATCAGATCTACTAATTCGTCATGAACGATCTTCGTCATTAACTGTCCCGGTGTAAGGGAAGTAAGAACGTTCTGTCCTAAAGCTTTATCCTGAACTCTTTTGGTAAGATCTTTTGCAACTTTATAGTTAACGTCGGCATCTACCAGCGCTCTACGGATTTCCTTTACGGTTTCCGCCACGTTGATCTCTGTGATTTTCCCGCGTCCGGAAATATTATGTAGAGCCTTGTCTAATTTATCCTGTAAACTATTAAACATATGTATTGTAAATTATAGGTTTGCAAAAATAAGGAATTTTTAGGCATATCCAAAGTGTTACGAGACGTAATATTATATATACAGAAAAAATGATAAAAATCAATTCATGTAAAATTCGATAGAAAAAGTCTATTTTTGTGATCAATTAAAATAAACCTAGTGCTTACAAGGTGAAAATAAGTTTATATGAAATTAAATCCTAACATCCTGGTTACGGTATTATTCTTTTTAACATTTTTAATCCATTTTTCCCTGTGGAAATTTGTTTTTCACTTAGATGAGATAATTATTGTTAAATTTTATCTTTTTTTAAGTGTTATGTTCATGCTGATGATTACAATGATTGTTTTAATTAATCGGGTAGTGCCTGAATTTTTAGGGCTGTCTGTAATCGGGTTGATTCTTTTAAAATTTGGTTTAATGTACTTAATCAGGAAGAAATTGAACTTTGAAGTGATTCCTGGTTATAAATTTCATTTTATTATTCCATATTTCGTCCTAACAACACTGCTTACGTACTATGCAATTAAGCTGATTAATCATGACAAAAAACAGTAAAATTATTTATTGAAACTAGAAAAAATATTATATTTTTGCACAACGAAAAAAACCTATCAATGTTTAAGAAATTCGCAGTTTTATTCTACAGTATTTTTGTATTAAACTTAGTGTCTGCACAGCACGGTGAGGCTACTGCTGAGGCAGCTCCTGCTCAGGAGCTATCGGAAAAAGACAAAACAAGTAAAGAAAACAAGGAGTTCATCGATCATCACTTGTTGGATGCTCACGACTTTACATTGATGGTAGATAAAGAAGGCCATCACATCGGTTTTCCTCTTCCTGTTATTTTCTATGATAATGGCATTCATACTTTCATGAGCAACAAAGAAGGATTCATGCACGGTGAGCCAACTGAAGTAGACGGTTCTTATTATAAATTACATCATGAGAAAATTTATAAGACTGATGCAGCAGGGACTTTGACACTGGGGGAAGATGGTCATCCTACAAATGAGAAGCCTTTAGATCTTTCTATTACAAAGAGTGTACTTATTATTTTATTGGTGTCAATTTTTATGTTAGTGTTATTTGGAGGAATGGCTAAGTCTTATAAGAAGTCTGCTGTACCTACAGGAGCTGCAAGATTCTTAGAGCCTTTAATTATTTTCGTAAGAGATGAAGTTGCTATTCCAAATATAGGACATAAATACAAAAGATTTATGGGGTATTTATTAACGGTTTTCTTCTTTATATTATTCCTTAACGTATTAGGATTAATGCCTTTCGGAATCAATGTTACAGGTAACATTACCATGACATTCTTCCTTGCGATCCTTACTTATTTAATCACGACATTCTCTGCTAACAAAGATTACTGGAAGCATATCTTCTGGATGCCGGGAGTTCCTGTACCAATGAAACTGATTATGTTGCCAATTGAATTGTTAGGAACAATTACTAAGCCTTTCGCATTGATGATTCGTCTTTTTGCTAACATGACTGCAGGACACATCGTAGTAATGAGTTTAATTGGATTAATCTATGTGTTTAAGAACGTTGCAGCTGGTGTTGCATTCCCATTCTTAACATTAGTAATCTATTTATTGGAAGTATTGGTAGCATTCTTACAGGCTTATATCTTTACGATGTTATCAGCTTTGTTTATCGGAATGGCGGTACAAGAGCACGAACATGAGCATCATGCTGCTCACTAATTGAAATTGTAAATTAAAGTAAAACAAATTTTTTAAAATTATATATTATGGAAATCCCTAAAATTGTAGGTGCTGGTATCGTAGTACTAGGTGTAGGTATCGGTCTTGGTAAAATCGGAGCTGCTGCTCTTGAAGCTATCGCTAGACAACCTGAGCAATCTGGAAAAATCCAAACAGCTATGCTTATCGCTGCTGCACTTGTTGAAGGTGTTGCGTTTGCTGCTCTATTCGCAGTAAACTAATTAAAATTAAACCATTACCCGTAACGGTTGGTTACAGGTAATGGTTATTTAAGAAAAAAAGTAATAATTATTTATACATTTATATAATGGAATTAATTCACCAGTTTTCATCAGGATTATTTATTATCCAGTCTGTTATTTTTCTAGCATTATTATTTTTGTTAGGCAAATTTGCTTGGAAACCTATTTTAAAATCAATCAATGACAGAGAAACTTCTATTGTTGATGCTCTTAATCAAGCTAAATTAGCAAGAAAAGAGATGGAGACTTTAAAAGAAGATAACGAAAGAATTATTCGTGAAGCTAAAATCGAAAGAGATGCTATCTTGAAAGAAGCCAGAGAAATTAAAGATAGAATCGTAGGTGAGGCTAAAGACGCTGCTAAAAATGAAGGAGATAAAATGATTGAAGCAGCTAAACAGACTATCCAGACTGAGAAAAATGCTGCTATGGCAGACATCAAAACTCAAATCGGTGCTTTATCTGTAAACATCGCTGAATCTATCCTTAAGCAGAAGTTGGATAACAACGAAGCTCAAAACGAATTAGTTCAAAATTATTTAAACAAATCTAACCTTAACTAAGAATGCTTACATCTAAAGTAGCTAAAAGATACGCACAGGGACTGCTTGATTTCACCAATGAAACAGGTCAGACAGCTGCTGTATTTTCTGAAATGAAAGATGTAAAGAAGATCATGTCTCAATCTGCAGACCTGAATAAATTCTTCCTTACGCCTTACATTGATGCAAAAAAGAAAATAGAGGTAGCAGACCAGATCTTTAAAGATTTTTCGGTTTCTTCGCAGAACCTGATCAGATTAGTGATCAAGCACGGACGTGAGAATCAGCTGAAAAATATCGCCCAGGAGTTCATCAACAAAGTAGAGGATGTCAACGGAGTACAGAGAATAACTCTTACTACAGCGACTCAGCTTTCCAAAGAGAACCTTGATCAGATTCTAAGATCTACCGATCTTGTAAAAGAAGGTTCCAACTTTGATCTGAACTTAAATGTGAAGCCCGATATTTTAGGAGGCTATATTTTAAGAGTAGGTGATCAGCAGGTAGACGCGTCTGTAAAGACAAAACTTAATCAGGTTAAAAAAGATTTTCAATTAAATTAAAGAAAAAACAACCATACAATGGCAGAAATAAATCCGGCAGAAGTATCTGCGATCTTAAAACAGCAATTGGCCAACTTCGATACTCAATCCAACGTTGAGGAAGTAGGTACAGTTTTAACCATCGGTGATGGTATTGCTCGTGTATACGGGTTAGAAAACGTACAATACGGAGAGTTGGTGAAATTTTCTAGTGATGTAGAAGGTATTGTACTTAACCTTGAAGAAGACAACGTGGGTGTTGCTCTACTTGGGGAAAGTAAATTAGTAAGAGAAGGAGATACAGTAAGAAGAACAAAAAGAATCTCTTCTATCAAAGTAGGAGAAGGTATGCTAGGAAGAGTAGTAGATACTCTTGGTAACCCTATCGATGGTAAAGGTCCTATTACTGGGGATTTATACGAAATGCCATTGGAAAGAAAAGCGCCTGGAGTTATCTTCAGACAGCCGGTAACTGAACCTTTACAGACAGGTATCGTTGCTATTGACTCTATGATCCCTGTAGGAAGAGGGCAGAGAGAGCTTATCATTGGTGACAGACAGACTGGTAAAACTACTGTTGCGATCGATACGATCATCAACCAGAAAGAATTCTTTGATGCAGGTAAGCCTGTATATTGTATATATGTTGCTATCGGTCAGAAAGCTTCTACTGTAGCACAAATCGTTAAAACTCTTTCTGATAAAGGAGCTTTGGCATATACTGTAATCGTTGCGGCTAATGCTTCCGATCCGGTTCCAATGCAGGTATATTCTGCAATGGCTGGAGCATCTATCGGTGAGTTCTTCAGAGACACTGGTAGACCGGCATTGATCGTTTATGATGATTTATCAAAACAAGCGGTTGCGTACCGTGAGCTTTCTCTACTATTGAGAAGACCACCGGGCCGTGAAGCTTATCCTGGAGACGTTTTCTATCTTCACTCAAGACTATTGGAAAGAGCAGCAAAAGTTATCGCTGATGACCAAATTGCTAGTCAGATGAACGATTTACCTGAGTCTTTAAGACCAATCGTAAAAGGTGGTGGTTCATTAACTGCACTTCCAATTATCGAAACTCAGGCTGGTGACGTTTCTGCATATATTCCAACGAACGTAATCTCTATTACAGACGGACAGATCTTCCTGGAGTCTGATCTATTCAACTCAGGGGTTCGTCCTGCGATTAACGTAGGGATCTCTGTATCGAGAGTAGGAGGTAATGCTCAGATCAAATCAATGAAAAAAGTATCTGGTACTCTTAAATTAGACCAGGCTCAATATAAAGAACTGGAAGCGTTCGCTAAATTCGGTTCAGACCTTGATGCTTCTACTTTAGCGGTAATCTCTAAAGGAGAAAGAAACGTTGAGATCCTTAAGCAGCCGGTAAACTCTCCACTTCCTGTAGACAGCCAGGTAGCTATGATTTACGCTGGAACAGAGAACTTATTGAGAAACGTTCCTATCAGAAAAGTAAAAGAATTCCAGATTGAATATATCGAATTCCTAAGATCTAAGCACCCTGATACAATGGCGGCTATTAAAGCAGGTAAAATCGACAACGATATTACCAACGTTCTTAAGCAGGCAGCTAACGATTTAGCTTCTAAATATAACTAAAATCTTCATTGTTTAAGGTTTAGAATCCGTTTTAAACCTTAAACTTTAGACCATAAACTTTGAACCCAAATTAATGGCAAACTTAAAAGAAATACGAGGTAGAATTACGTCAATTTCATCTACGATGCAGATTACGCGTGCTATGAAAATGGTTTCCGCAGCGAAGCTTAAAAAAGCACAGGATGCCATCGTAATGTTAAGACCTTATTCTGAAAAACTGCAGGAACTTATCCAGAATGTAAATTCTAGTTCCGATCCTGATCAGATTTCTGTCTATGCTCAAAAAAGAGAAGTGAAAAGGATTCTTTTCATCGCTGTTACTTCAAACAGAGGTCTTGCAGGAGCTTTCAACTCATCTATTGTAAAAGAGCTTAACAACCAGTTCAGAGAGAAATCTCAATACGAAGTTGAAGTTCTTACCATCGGTAAAAAAGCTTATGATGCTGTTAGAAGAACCCGTGCAGTATATTCCAATGAAAGTGCCGTTTTTGACAACTTAAACTTTGATACAGTATCTCATGTTGCTGAAGGGGTAATGAACAGCTTTAAAGAAGGCAAATTTGATGAAGTTTATTTGATCTACAACAAATTTGTTAATGCTGCTACCCAAGAAGTAACTGCCGAGCAGCTTCTTCCGATTTCTATGGCCGAAAATGCTGAAGAAACTCAGGTAGAAACAGATTATATCTTTGAACCGAACAGAAATGAAATTCTTGATAATTTGATCCCTAAAGCGATCAAAACCCAGGTTTTCAAAGCGGTTCTTGATTCAGTGGCATCTGAGCACGGAGCGAGAATGACGGCTATGCACAAAGCTACCGACAACGCCCAGGCTTTAAAGAACGATCTTGTGATCTTCTACAACAAAGCGAGACAGGCTGCCATTACAAACGAAATCCTGGAAATCGTTTCCGGAGCAGAAGCTTTGAAAAATTCTTAAAGAATTATTTTAACATAATATTAAAGCATCGATACTGTCGATGCTTTTTTTGTTATTTATATTTTATCTATCTTTGTAAACTAAAATATTATATAACTTCTAAATGGACTCGGATATAGTCAGGCTTTTGCTAGCCTTATTTCTTGTTTTACTAAATGGCTTTTTCGTAGCCGCAGAATTCTCAATTGTTAAGGTTCGTTATTCACAGATCCAGTTAAAAGCAGCCGAAGGTAACTCTATGGCAAAACAGGCAGAGCATATTATCAAGCATCTTGATGAATATCTGTCTGCTACACAGCTAGGTATTACCCTGGCGTCTCTTGCGTTGGGTTGGGTAGGTGAAAGTGCCCTGCATCACGTGGTTGAAAGTATTTTCCACTCTTTGAATGTGGAGCTTACCCAGACAACAATTACCACAATCTCAGTGGTGACAAGCTTTGTATTAATTACAGTAATGCACATTGTATTTGGTGAATTGATTCCTAAATCCATTGCAATTAGAAAATCGGAAGCGACTACAATGGCTACAGCAGTTCCATTAAGAGTCTTTTACACGGTTTTCAAACCATTTATCTGGTTGATGAACTTAATGTCGAATACCTTCTTGAGATTAGTTAAGATCCACCCGGCTTCTGAACAGGAAATTCACTCTACTGAAGAACTTCAGCTTCTGGTAAAACAGAGTGCTGACAGCGGTGAGATTGAAGAAGAGAACTATGAAATTATCAAGAATGCATTTGATTTTACAGATCATTCAGCCAAGCAGATCATGGTTCCAAGACAGAATATCACGTCTATTGACTTTGAAGAAGATATCAATGAAATTATTAACAAGATCATGGATAGCGGGTATTCCCGTATTCCTGTGTATCTTGATTCTATAGATAATGTGATCGGGATTTTCTATACCAAAGAGATCATCAGGGAATTTGTCAAAAGAAAAGGAGACCTTAATCATGAAGATCTTAAAGATCTGATGCGTGATGCATTTTTTGTGGTAGGAAGCAAAAAGATCTCAGATCTCCTGAAGATTTTCCAGCAGAAAAAACAGCACCTTGCAATAGTTATTGATGAATTTGGAGGAACTGAAGGGATTATCACCCTGGAAGACATTCTGGAAGAGCTTGTAGGGGAAATTCAGGATGAAGAGGATGATGAAGATAAGCTGGTAGATAAGATTGGGGATAATATTTATTGGGTTCAGGCTACACAGCCGCTGGACGAAATTAATGAACATTTACCTAAAAGACTGCCTCTTTCCGAAGAAAGTGAATATAACTCACTGGCAGGATTCATTCTGCATGAACTGGAAGATATTCCCGAAGAGAATGATGAATTCGATCTGGAAAACTATCATTTCAAAATTTTGAAAATGAATAATAAGAGTGTAGAGCTCGTAGAATTAGTGTATGAAGGGCCAAATATAACCAATGATATGGCCGATAAAATAGGAGAAGTTTAAAAAGGTAGAAATGATTTTTTATAACAGCATAAAAGATTACGAAGATCCAAAACGTCAGTATGAAGAAGAGGTGCTGGTTTTGGATGACACAGATGAAGTATATAAACTGGTTCTCCATAATGATGACATTCATACATTCGATTATGTGATAGACTGTCTGATTGAGATCTGTAAGCATACCCTGGAGCAGGCAGAGCAATGCACGATGCTGGTTCATTATAAAGGCAAATGCACGGTAAAAACAGGTTCTATGGATCTTCTGAAGCCCATGCATGAAAAACTGATTTCAAGAGAACTAACAAGCGAAATAGTATAAGCAAACTCTGCCATTTGGCAGAGTTTGTTATTAAAAGCATAATTTTTAAGAAAAAAAATACACTTATTAGTGAAAAATTCTGTTGAATTTTATTTATATTTAGCAATTAAGACACAAACACCATAAATATAAATAAATGAAACAAAAAATTACTTCGCTGGTTCTTGGCAGTATACTATGCTGTTCCGCATTAAATGCTCAGGAATCATCTTTTAAAGCTCCGGCTGAAAACTGGATCAAAGAAAACTCAAGAAATTTAGGAATCCCAGGATTCAGCGGACTCACATTAAGTTCGGTACGCAAAGGAAATACAGGAGAAACCCTGCGGTTTCAACAAATGATAAATGACGTTCCTGTTTTTCAGTCTGAAATTGTGGTCCATTTCAACAAATCCGGGACCATAAGTTATACAGGGACAGAAAGTTTAAAGAAAAACCTGAAGGAAACTGATACGGTTCCCTCTGTTTCTGCTTCAGAGGCGCTTAAAAAGGCTCATATAGCTTCCCGGTCAAAAGGAGAGATTACTTATGAAGAAAATAAACTGTTTGTATATATTACAGATTCAGGAGAAACAAAACTGGTTTACAGGATACTGACCAGCTCTTTTGACAATCCTGGCAGCTGGGAAACCATTGTAGATGCAAAAACAGGTGATGTGATCAGCATGAAAGATATTTCTGTAAAACATCACGATAAAAATGATCCGCTTCATAAGAAAAAAGATAAAAAAGTAATAGCAAAGAAGGCTTTGGTAACTGGAAGTGCCTACATTTTTCAGCCGGATCCTTTATCTAAAACAGGATCAGTTTATGGTGGACAGTATGTAAACGGTAGCGGTACTTCAGAAGATGCTACCAATGCAAGTCTGGATGCTGCAAGAACTTTGGTGACCATTCCTGAAATTGATTTTACAGGCGGAATTTATACCTTAAAGGGAACGTATGCAGAAATTAAGGAGATAGAGGCACCTGCGAAAGGAATTTTTACACAGTCTAACAACCAGTTTTTATTTAACAGAAGCGATGATGGATTTGAAGCAGTGAATGCGTATTGGCACCTTGATAATAGTTTGAGATACATCAATGTAACTTTAGGAATTGTCTGTAAACCTTCACAAAACAATGGAGTATTAAGATTTGATCCGCATGGTTTTAGTGGGCAGGATAACTCTCATTACCTGACAGGAAGTGAGTCACTTGGATTTGGTGAAGGCGGTGTGGATGACGCTGAAGATGCAGATGTAATTCTTCACGAATTAGGACATGGAATTCATCATTGGCTGTCCGGAGGAATTTCCAATGCAGATGGCTTGAGTGAAGGATGTGGCGATTATTGGGCACAATCTTACAGCAGGAGTTTAAACCAATGGCCTTCATCGGCTCCGGAATATAACTGGATGTTCGACTGGGATGGACATAATACTTTCTGGGATGGCAGAATAACCAATACTACAATGACATATCCGGGATCCGGATCCTATTATGATAAAGCCCAGATTTGGTCTGCAGCACTGATGAGAATCTATAACAGAATAGGAAAAGAGAAAACGGACAGAGCCTTTTTAGAAGGCCTGGATTTAACAACTTCAACAACGAACCAGCAAAATGCGGCGATTGCCGTAAGACAGGCTGGCATTGATATGCTGGGGCAGTTCGGGTTCAATTGTAATGATATCACTGCTATGACAGAAGAATTTACAGCCGCAGGGTATGTGCTTCCGGAGTACAGCTGTACGCTGGCTACCAAAGAAACAGCTAAAGAAAACTCCGTGTCAGTATATCCAAATCCGGTTTCTGATGTTCTGATCGTTTTATTGAAAGGAAACAAAGAAGAAAAAGCCGAAATTTATAACATGGAAGGCCGTAAAATAATGGAAACGACGATAGGAAATAACAGCAACAGAATTGATGTTTCAAAACTTCCGTCCGGAAATTATATCCTGACCGTAAAAGAAATTAATTTATCTGCAAAATTTATAAAAAAATAAAAACTTAAATAAAATCTTTAAATCCGGTGTCCAGACACCGGATTTTTTTTGTCAGACCAAATTCTGCAGGGATTCTTTTACTTGCATTCATCTAAAATAGTATATTTGTACCAACTATAAAGAAACAAAAAAGAATGCTTGTAATAGGAATTGCTGGAGGAACAGGATCCGGCAAAACTACAGTTGTTGATAAAATACTGCAACAGCTTGATATTGAAGGAATGAATATCCTTTCTCAGGATAATTATTATCACGATAACCCGAATCTGACACTGACCGAGAGAGAGGCGCTCAATTATGACCATCCAAAGTCTATAGATTTCGATTTAATGATAAAACATGTAAAAGCTTTAAAAAATAATGAGCCTATAGAACAGCCCATTTACAGCTTTGTTACTCATTCCCGAACTGGCGACCACGTCACTGTAGAACCTAAAAATGTATTGGTAGTAGAAGGTATTCTGGTACTGACAAACAAGGAACTGCTGAAAGAATTTGATTTAAAAGTATTCGTTCATGCAGATTCTGACGAAAGACTGATCAGGAGGATCAGGCGGGATACTCAGGAAAGGGGAAGAGACCTGGGGGAAGTCCTTCACCGTTATCAGACCACACTGAAGCCCATGCATCAGGAATTCATAGAACCATCGAAGAATGAAGCAGATCTGATCATTCCTAACATGAGACAGAATTCCGTAGCGATTGATTTTTTAACTACTGTTATTAAAAATTCGTTGAGAAAACATTAAAATGAAAGAAAACAAACTTATTAAAGACATTCAGCCGAAATCTGAAACATTCAAAATTATCCAGAAATATGTTCTGAATAAATACACTATTACGATCTGTATGTTTCTGGTATGGATGATTTTCTTTGATAAAACCTCTTTCCTTGTTATTAATGAACTGAACGGCGAGATCAGCCGATATGAAGACCAGCTGGAATATTATAAAAAGGAGTACGAAAAAAATGATACTTTTTATAAGAAGCTGATGAACAATAAGTCGGAGAAAGAAAAATACGCGCGAGAAAATTATTTCATGAAAAAACCGGATGAAGAGATCTTCATTCTGGTAGTAGACAGTGCAGATAGCGCTAAAAAATAAGAGATTGAAATGTGAATAGTCAATTGTAATACTTCACCATTGACTTGCGAAGCAAAATTCACCATTCACAACGAAAAATAATAACTGAAATAGTGAATTGTCAATGGTTAACAGTCAATTTTTTTAAATTCACAATCGACCTGCATAGCACCATTCACCCATAATAAACAGCCAATGTCAGCAGATATACTTCCAAACTGGGAAAATTTAGTAAAAAAACAGCTTAAAACAGAAGACATTTATTCCATCTTAAATAAAGAAAATCTGGAAGGGATTGATGTGAAACCTTTTTACAGTGAAGTTCAGAAACCATTGGCAAACCTGCCGAAAGTGGAAGAGAATACTCATTTGGTAGCAAGATATCACGAAAGTCTGGAAGAGGATGTATTTGCCTTTATCCTGGACCACAACGTAGAAAATCTTGAACAGAAAACACTTTTTGTTAATAATAAAGACCTTGCCGGCCATATCAGCCCGAAAGATGAAGATCAGTATTTTTCACTGATTGATGTCTTTAATGAAAAGGAAGGTATTATTGATGATCAGTTGGCTAAAGAACTTCTGTCAAAAGATTTCAGAAGAAACATCTGTGTTGATATTTCACTTCATCAGAATGCCGGAGCGGCAATTTATCAGCAGTTGGGAATTGCACTGGCGAAGACCAAAGAACTTGCTGAAGTTTATGGCCCTGAAATTTTGAATAAACTGATTTTCAGGATAGCGGTCGGTGGAAATTATTTCTTCGAAATGGCTAAACTGAGAGCCTTTAAAATAGTTTTTAACCAGCTTTCCCAAGAATATGGTCTACATGAAACGCCCTATATTTTTGCAGAAACTTCTTTAAGAAATAAGGCTGTTGCAGACAGTGAAAATAACCTGATCCGTTCAACATTAGAGCTGGCTTCTGCCATGATTGCAGGAGCAGATGCGGTGTTCAGCAACAACTATCTTGTAAACAGAAGCACCGATAACTCGGAAGAAATTTCCTTTAAGCAGCAGATTGTTCTCGCTTATGAAAGTATCATTAATGTATTTGAGGACGCTTCCAATGGAAGCTATTATGTAGAAGACATTACCCGCCAGATTGCAGAAAAATCGTGGACACTGTTCGTTGAAATAGAAGAAGCGGGCGGTTATCTTGAGCTTTTAAAGCAGGGAATTATTCAGAAAAAAATCTACGATCAGGCTGTTGAAGAACAGAAATGGGTGGAAGAAGGTAAAATAAAGCTGATTGGAGTTAATTTATACCCTAAATTAGACGTTAAAAGATCAATAGGCGATCTTTACAGCGAAAAAGAAATAAAAGCCGTACGTTGGGCTGAAATGTTTGAGTAATGAAGGAAAAATTGATTGATTTATTTGAATACACCCATCATTTCAATAAAGAAATGATCAGATACATCTCAGAACATATCTCTAAAGTGGACGACAAAACAATCAGTCTCATCAATCATACATTGAATGCACAGCAGATCTGGAATTCACGGATATTAGGTGAAAAAACATTTGAAGTCTGGCAGATCAGCCCTTTTGAATCTCTTGATGAGATTAACCGTCAGAATTTTCTGAAAAGTACTGATATTATTCAAAACCTTGATCTGGACAGCAGGGTGGAATATCAGAACTCCAGAGGGGCAAAGTTTGAAAACAGTATTTTCGAAATGCTGTTTCATGCCGTAAACCATTCAACCTATCATCGCGGTCAGATCAATTCTCTCCTGAAACAGAACGGTATTGATCCAATATTAACAGATTATATTTTTTATAAAAGATAAGTTTTACTCCCACAGATCTCACAGATTTTTTACTTTTGTTGTAAACATACACGAATGACTGAGAATGAATTAAGTTTTTGTATCAGAAAATCTATATTTTCTGTTTATAATGAATTAGGACCAGGATTATTAGAAAAGGTTTACGAGAAAATACTAGTTCATGAATTAAAAGATTTAGGATTAAATGTTAATCATCAAGTTCCTATTCCAATAAAATATAAAGGTATTTTCATAGAATCAAGCTTTATTGCTGATATTATTGTAAATGAAAAAGTAATTGTTGAAATAAAATCAATTCCAGAGATTAATAATGTCCACCACAAACAATTACTGACATATTTAAAACTGACAGGATTAAAATTAGGGATATTAGTCAATTTTAACACCGATTATATAGACAAAAATATTTTCCGGAAAATAAATGGAACATTCTAAAAATAAGCACAATCATCTGTGAAAATCTGTGAGATCTGTGGGAAATAAAAAAATGCTGAACAAAGAAATCCAAAACTACATTAATGCAAATCTAAACACAGACCTGCATTCTTTATTATTAAAAAAATCTCCATTTCCGGAGGTTTCCATGCAGGAAATCGTACAGCAGATTAAAGGAAGGCAGACCGCCCAGAAAAAGTTCCCTTTTCTGCTGAAAGAAGGAATTATTTTTCCGCCCCAGCTTAATTTGGAGCAGTCATCTTCAGAGAAAACGGCGCTTTATAAATCACAGATTCTGAAAGGCAATACATTCATCGATCTCACCAGCGGCTTCGGAATTGATGCCTATTATCTGTCCCAGAATTTTGAAGAAGTTACTTTGGTGGAACAAAATGCTGAATTATTGAATGTTGTAGAGCATAATTGGGGAATTTTAAACAGGAAAGCAAGATTCATCAATCAAAATCTGGAGAATTTTTTGAGTAGTAATAAAGAATATTTCGATGTTATTTATTTAGATCCCGCAAGAAGAGACCAGAACAAAAATAAAGTCTTTCTGCTCGAAGATCTTTCACCTGATGTTCTTCAGATCAAGGAAAAGCTGCTTATGACAGCAGATCAGGTGATTATAAAATTATCACCGTTGATCGATTTGAAATATCTGATTTCAGTCTTACCGGGTATTTTCAGGATTGAAATTATAGCTGTAAAAAATGATGTTAAGGAAGCAGTCGTTTTTCTGTCGAATAAAAGGAAAGAAGAGATAACAGTTAACTGTATTAATCTGGAAAGTGAAGAATCTTCTTTTCTATTTAAATTCGGAGAAGAAGAAAATGCTCGGGCAGAATATGCTGAGCCTGAAAAATTTGTATATATTCCCAATAACAGTATTTTGAAAGCAGGTGTTTTTAATCTGGTTTCAGAGAGATTCGCGCTTAAAAAGCTTCATCCCAATACCCATTTTTATACTTCAGATCAAAAGATCAGTGATTTTCCCGGCAGAGTTTTAGAAGTTGAACCTGTTGAATCCAAGCAGATTAAAAAGAAAGAACAGTTCAATATCATTTCAAAGAATTATCCTTTAAAACCGGAAGATATCAAAAAGAAATACGGCATAAAAGACGGAGGTGAGCACTATCTTATTTTTACACAATCCAAAAAAGGTAAAATTATTTTAAAATCAGTATAAAAATGTTGCCGAAAAAAGCAGGATTTCTTACTTTTGGGCAATCAAAAATTTAAGCATGAAATCGCTTGCTGTTAAAAATAATTATAACCGGCTAAAATAATGCGATTCCATATGACATTTAAAAAATAAATTTTACATATGAAAAAATTCATTATATGTTTAGCTGTTGCAACGATTGCTGTAAGCTGTAAAAAAATACAAGCCGGAGGAAATAAAAACACTTTAAAACTTGAAGAAGGAGTTGAAAGATATTCTGACGATGTACAGGGCGGAGGTGAAGCACACGGTCATGAAGCTGCTGCAGGACACAAAGAAACGGCTTCTGCAGAAAAGCATGAAGCTGTAGCTCCTAAAACAGATAGCACTGCTGCTGTAAAGCCTGCTGAAGCAGAGAAAGCTCCTAAAGCTGAACACTAATTTTTAGTGCATAATATAAAATAGGTCCCGCAAAAGTGTGGGACCTATTTTTTGGAGCTTTATCCCGCTTTTCGCACTCGCTATTTTCTGGGTTTTGGGCGGCGGCAAAGCCGCCGCCCAAAACTCAGAAAATGAGCTCAAACAAATGCTGCAATCGGGGCTGGGCTACAGCCGTTTCATCAATTGATCACCCAAAGTAATCCTGAGCCGACTTAAAAAATCTGCATAATGATAAACCTGAGGAAAATTATCTGTTTTTGTTTGCTCCTGCAGGCCATTTTTTTTACTTTTAACAAAATAAATTTTTAAAATGCAAGAGACATTAAATTACATTAACGAAAACAAGCAGCGTTTCGTGGATGAATTATTTGAGTTATTGAGAATTCCTTCTATTTCTGCAGATCCGGCCTATAAAAATGATGTATTGAAATGTGCAGATGTTGTTGCAGAATATCTTAAAAATGCAGGAGCTGACAATGTAGAAGTATGCAAAACCAACGGATATCCTATTGTTTTTGGAGAAAAACTTTTAGATAAAAATCTGCCAACTGTATTGGTATATGGGCATTATGATGTTCAGCCGGCAGATCCATTAGAGCTTTGGAGAAAGCCACCTTTCGAGCCTTATATTGAAAAAACAGAACTTCATCCCGACGGAGCAATTTTTGCAAGAGGTTCAGCGGATGATAAGGGCCAGTTTTTTATGCACTTAAAGGCTTTTGAAGCGATGATGAAGACCAATACACTGCCCTGCAATGTAAAATTTATCTTAGAAGGTGAAGAAGAAGTAGGCTCTGTAAGCTTAGGAGATTTCGTTAACGAAAACAAAGAAAAGTTATCTTGCGACTGTATTTTAATTTCTGATACCCATATTTACAGCAACGAACAGCCAACTGTAACAACAGGTTTAAGAGGTTTGAGCTATGTGGAAGTTGAAGTGGAAGGACCCAACAGAGACCTTCATTCAGGGTTGTACGGTGGAGCGGTTCCAAACCCGATTCATGTGCTTTCCAGAATGATCGCTAAACTGATTGATGAAGATGGCCATATTACCATCGACGGATTCTATGACAATGTAGAAACTGTATCAGATGCCGAAAGAGCAGATATGAACAAACTGAAGGATAATCCTGAAGAATTCAAAAAGTCTATCGGTCTGAACGGAGTGGAAGGTGAAAAAAGCTATACAACGCTTGAAAGAACTTCTATCCGTCCCACTTTAGACTGTAACGGTATTTGGGGAGGATATACAGGAGAAGGGGCTAAAACAGTAATTCCTTCCAAAGCTTCTGCTAAAATCTCAATGCGTTTAGTTCCTTATCAGACACCTGAAGAGATCACAGAAAAATTCACAAAATATTTTGAAAAGATTGCTCCTGAGAATGTTAAAGTAAAAGTAACCCCTCACCACGGAGGAATGCCTTATGTTTTACCAAGTGATACTAAAGAGTTCTTAGCAGCTAAACAGGCGATGGAGACTGCATTTGGTAAAGAAGTTCTTCCGTATAGAAGTGGAGGCAGCATTCCGATCACGGCAATGTTTGAGAAAGTGTTGGGAGCCAAGTCTGTGCTAATGGGCTTTGGACTGGATTCAGATGCAATTCACTCACCGAATGAACATTACGGACTGTTTAATTTCTATAAAGGAATTGAAAGTATTCCGTTGTTCTTCGAAAATTATTCAAAATAATTAAATATTTTATAATCATATTTAGTAAAGCGTTCCAAAATCGGAGCGCTTTACGTTTTTTTATGGTAATATCCCTATCAAATGGTATTTTTTTAATTAATCTATGTGATTATTTTTAGTTCGGCCTAAAATAATTACTATGAAAAAAAACTACTCTGTCGCATTCTGCTTGTTTTCAGTGTTTTCCTTTGCACAGCAGATGCTCTCGTTTGAAAATTCAGATGGGTTCTATACCGGAAATATCCATGGTCAGGGAACCTGGATCAGCACACCAACAGGTGATACGCCTCCCAATGTGCTCAATCAGATCATTTCTACAGATAATGCATCAAACGGAATTAATTCTCTGAAAATTGTTAAAGAAAACACATACGGAACCCAGTCTATTCCCATCATCGGCGCATTTGATAATCTTCCCATATTGCTCCCTTACAACAGTTTTACGGTTTCTTTCGATATCAATATGTCCCAGCTTAACGGATCCATCTTCAGCTTTCAGGGAGTAAGCAGTGCTGACGAAAAATACATTTTCAGACTTGATTTTGACAATACCGGAGCCGTTAAAATCCTGAAAATGCTTTCAGGTATACCCGTTATGGAATCTGTCCCGGGAACATGGCAGCCGAATGTATGGTATCAGATCACGGTTATCGGTACTCCCACAGATATTAAATATTTCCTGAACGGAACTTTGATCTGTACAGGAATTGCAGCAGAATCTATAGATATAAACCAATTGCGTTTCGTACACGATAATGCGGATGGGACAGCTTATATTGATAATCTTAAAGTCTACAGTGAAACTCTGTTATCTGCAGCAAACAACAGTATTAATAAAACAACAGTTCAGATATATCCTAATCCTGCATCGGATTTCATTAAGATCAATTCTTCCGGCAAAATAAAGGGTATTGAAATCTATGATATGACAGGGAAGAAAATGGATTTCAGCCTGGAAAATGATACAATAGACGTAAGTAATCTCTCTGCCGGTACTTATTTAATCAATATTAAAACTGAAAATGGTAATTTCTCTGAGAAATTTATCAAGAAATAAATGAAGTTTTTTCATTATTTTATCCCTTACTGGTGATTTTTTATTGTTATTTATTTTTATTTTAGACTAAATGTTCTATATTTGCTCAAACTAATAATAAAAAATATCATGAAGAAACTTTACATTATTGCAATTTCTCTATTTTCAGTATTGTCATTCGCACAACAAACAATATCTTTTGAAACAAGCGAAGGTTTTACAGCAGGAAATATTAATGGACAACAAGGTTGGATTTCGACAGCTACAGGAGGAATACCGCCAAATATTACAAGCCAGATTGTTTCAAGTGAGTTGGCGAGTCAAGGATCGAACAGCCTTAAGATAACAGTAGATCCAGCTTTTGGACCTCAGCAAAGTCCTGTAATGGGAGGCTTCTATACTTTTCCAGCAGCATTAACCTATAATAATTTTACACTTTCATTTGATGTAAGACTAACAGAACAGACTGCAAATAGTTCAGATTTTGTTTTCAGAACAGTTAGTACTGCAGGAACAGGAAGTATTGTCACTTATATTAATTTTGCCTATAATGGTAAAATTATGCTGGTTAACGCAGGCTCAACAACTTTGGTTGATACAAATAAAACTTGGGTAGCGAATGCTTGGGCGAGAGTAAAAATAGTTTCCACATCTACAGGAATTCAGTATTATGTCAATAATGTTTTAATTTATACAGGGCAGCCTTACGTTCAAAGTAATATTAATAGAATGGATTTTGTTCATGATAATTATTCCGGAACTGGCTATATAGATAACATTAAAGTAAATAACGAATCGGTTTTATCTACACAGGAAGCTATAGCAAGTACTGAGAATATATCAGTATATCCGAACCCAACAACTGATTATATTAATATTAAAACATCTGCAAAAATCAAAAATGTTGAAGTTTATGAAATTTCAGGAAAAAGGATTAATATTAAGCTAGAAGGAAATAAGGTTGATGTTAAAGATCTGGGAAGCGGAACTTATTTATTAAATGTAGAAACTGAAGGAAGAAACTACACTAAACAATTCATCAAAAAATAATACCTGATAAATCTTAGTCCATATAAAACACTCCAATTGGAGTGTTTTTGTTATTTTAGAGCATTAAAATTAAATAAATATGCCAGAAAATAAAGTAGCTTATATAACCGGAGGAACCAAAGGAATAGGTTTCGGAATAGCCAGAATATTACTGGAAAACGGTATTTCAGTAGCATTTTCAGGACGTAAAAGAGATGACGTGGAAAAAGCGGAAGAAGATCTTAAGAAATATGCACAGAATGTTTTAGGAATCGTTTCAGATGTAAGAAGCCTTGAAAGTGAAAAAGAAGCTGTAAAATACATTATTGAAACTTTCGGAAGGCTGGATTTTGTAATTGCCAATGCAGGATTGGGAATATTCAAACCTGTAGATGAACTGACTGCCGAAGAGTGGAATGATATGATAGAAACCAATCTGACGGGCGTTTTCTATACCTTAAAAGCTTCTGTAGAAGAATTAAAAAAGACAGAAGGTTATTACATCACAGTTTCGAGCCTGGCAGGTGCCAATTTCTTTGAAAACGGAACAGGCTATAATGCTTCTAAATTTGGAGTCGTAGGATTTACTCAGGCTGCAATGATTGATCTGAGAAAATACAATATCAAATCTACGGTTATCATGCCGGGATCAGTGGCCACAAATTTTAACGGAAATGTTCCCTCAGAAAAAGACAGCTGGAAGATCCAGCCCGAAGATATGGGGAATCTCGTCCTCGATATTTTAAAGATGAATCCACGTGTTTTGCCCAGTAAAATAGAGTTTAGGGCAACAAAACCAGCCTAGTTAATGCATTTAATGTATTGAATAGTAAAAAAATAAGTATTATGCATGCATAATATATTTTTTAATTATATTAGCAACGTAAAATATAACAAAATCTCAGCATAAAACACTAAGGTTTTTATGCGCAAAAGGGAAAAAATAAAATAGTACACATGAAAATATTAGTTTGTATCAGTAGTGTTCCGGATACTACTTCCAAGATTAACTTTACGGCAGATAAATCTGCTTTCGACAAAAATGGAATTCAGTGGGTAATCAATCCTTTAGATGAATTTGCGTTGACAAAAGCAGTTAAACTTCAGGAATCTCAGGGTGCAACTGTAACAGTGATCAACGTAGGAGATGCTGCTACAGAACCAGTGATCAGAAAAGCATTAGCTATTGGTGCCAATGATGCGGTGAGAGTAAACCTTGATCCTAAAGACAGCTATTCTACAGCAAAAGAAATTGCTGCTGTGGCTCAAAACGGAGGATATGATCTTATCCTTTGCGGAAAAGAGTCTATTGATTACAATGGAGGTTCAGTACCGGGAATGGTCGCTCAGTTGTTAAATCAGCCTTTCGTAAATGCATCTGTAGGTTTAGACGTAAACGGAAGCGAAGCTACTGCTGTAAGAGAAATTGAAGGCGGAAAAGAAACTATATCAGTAAAATTACCTGCCGTAATCGCAGGACAAAAAGGATTGGTAGATGAAAAAGATCTTATCATCCCGAATATGAGAGGGATTATGTCTGCAAGAACTAAGCCTTTACAGGTGGTAGAACCTTCTTCTTCTGAGGTGAAAGTTCAGGGAGTAACTTATGACAGCGTGCCGCCGAGAGCTGCAGTGAAAATGGTGTCTCCTGACAATTTGGATGAATTGGTAAGATTACTTCACGAAGAAGCTAAAGTAATCTAAAAATTTAAAAGAGAGAAGCTGAAACAGGGACGTATGTTGAGCCCTGATCTGATTTCCAATCTTTTAATCCTTAAATTTTTTAATCTTTAAATTTTAAAAAAAATGGCAGTATTCGTATACGCAGAAAATATAAATGGAGTTTACAAGAAAGCAGCTTTTGAAGCAGTTTCTTATGCTAAAGCAGTTGCAGACCAGGCGGGAGATACCGTTACGGCAATTTCTGTAAATCCTACAGATTCTTCAGATTTATTGTACAAATATGGAGCATCAAACGTTATCAATGTAAAAGACGAAGGTCTTAAAAGCTTTTCAGCAAAGGCATTTGCTCAGGCTGTAAGTGAAGTGGCAGACGGAAACACTATTGTTTTTCCTCATACTACAGACGCTTCTTCTATAGCTCCTATGCTTGCGGTAATGAAGAACTATTCTTTAATTACCAATGTACTGGAGGCTCCTGAAAGTCTTTCTCCGTTCCAGGTGAAAAGAAAAGCTTTCTCAGGAAAAGGGTTTATGCATGCAAAAGCTGAAGGAAATGGTGTGATCATCACAGTGTCTCAAAACGCTTTCGGTGTAAAAGAAAGTTCAGTTTCAGGCTCAGAAGAAGTTAAAAATCTTTCAGTAGCCAACGAAGATACTAAAGTAATCTCTCATGAGCAGAGTTCAGGGAGATTAGACCTTAAAGAAGCTGAAGTAGTGGTTTCTGCAGGAAGAGGGATGAAAGGTCCTGAAAACTGGGGAATGATCGAAAATCTTGCTAATGTTCTTGGCGCTGCTACAGCATGTTCCAAGCCTGTTTCTGATATCGGGTGGAGACCTCACACAGAACACGTAGGACAGACGGGTAAAGCAATTTCACCTAATCTTTATATTGCAGTAGGTATTTCCGGAGCTATTCAGCATTTAGCCGGGGTAAACTCTTCTAAAACCATCGTAGTCATTAATAATGATGCTGAAGCACCATTCTTTAAATCTGCGGATTATGGAGTAGTAGGAGATGCATTCCAGATTATCCCTGCATTAACTGAGAAGATCAAAGCAATAAAAGGATAAAAAGAATCAGTGGATTTACTCCGCAGGTCAATAGTAAATTTTAAAATTGACACGAAGTAATTCACGATTTACAATTCACATAAAAAATAAAAGTTCGGGCTTTCCGGGCTTTTATTTTTGCGTAAAAAACTGAAATCACAATAAAAAATTAATCTATATTTGTAGCTATGGATTATAAGCAGCTAATTATTCGCGGAATATCGTACAGCCAGACCCAATCGGGGGCTTACGCTTTGTTATTGGAACATGAAGAAACACATATAAAATTACCTGTTGTTATAGGAAATTTCGAGGCTCAGTCTATTTCGCTGGGACTGGAAAAAGACATCCATCCGCCCCGTCCGCTTACCCATGATTTATTCACAAAATTTATAGTTTCTGCCCATTATGAATTGGTTTCAGTGATTATTTACCAAATCGTAGACGGCGTATTTTTTTCTAATATCAATTTCAAAAATAAAGCTAATAACGAAGAGATGATCCTTGATGCAAGAACTTCTGATGCAGTAGCAATGGCCGTAAGATTCGATGCTCCCATTTTTACCACGCAGCAGGTTCTTAATGAGGCCGGAATTCTTCTTGAACTTGAAGATGTTTCAAAAGAGGAACAGCCGTTCTCCGAAACCGAACAGTCTGAAGATAATTTAAAAGCTGTATCTATGGAAGAACTTCAGAAATTATTAGATGAAGCTGTAAAAGAAGAAGATTTCGATACCGCTTTGGAAATTCAGGAAGAAATTAAAAGGAGGAAAAAGAAAATTGATTAAAAGAGACACTTATACTAAACTATGAATTTAAAATTACGACTTACCATCCTCAGCTTTCTCCAGTTTTTCGTTTGGGGAGCATGGCTGATTACGATGGCTAATTTTTGGTTCGGTACAAAACACTGGGACGGAACCCAGTTTGGAGCCGTTTTCGGAACCATGGGAATAGCTTCTATTTTTATGCCGACCATTACCGGAATTATTGCCGACCGCTGGGTAAATGCAGAACGTATATTTTCTGTACTCCATATCCTTTATGGTGTTATCCTTTTTATACTGCCTCATTCCGCAGATCCTAATTCTTTCTTTTGGCTGATGCTTCTGGCGATGTGTTTCTATATGCCTACCATTGCCCTCGCGAACTCCATTTCTTACACTATCCTGAAGAACAGTAATCTGGATGTCGTGAGAGACTTTCCGCCTATCCGGGTGTGGGGAACCATAGGGTTTATTGTAGCCATGTGGATTACCAATCTTACGGGAAACAAGGCTACAGAAGGACAGTTTTACATCGGTGGAGCTATTGCTGTATTTTTAGGCATCTATGCTCTGACCTTACCCAAATGCCCGCCTCAGAAACTGATCGATAAAAACGCTCCGTTATCTGAGCAATTAGGCCTTAATGCATTTAAGCTTTTCGGAAGCTATAAAATGGCTTTGTTCTTTTTGTTTTCAATGCTTTTGGGGGCCGCACTTCAGCTGACTAATGCTTACGGAGATGTATTCTTAAGTGAATTCTCACATTTTCCAAAATATGCAGACTCATTTGTAGTACAGAGATCTACGATTATCATGTCGATTTCGCAGGTTTCGGAAACCTTATTTATTCTGGCAATTCCTTTCTTTCTGAGGAAATTTGGAATCAAAAAAGTAATGTTGATGTCTATGCTGGCCTGGGTACTTAGATTCGGGTTCTTTGCTTACGGCGTTCCGGACGGATTCGGGCTCTCACTGATCATTTTTTCATGCATCGTATACGGAATGGCATTTGACTTCTTCAATATTTCCGGTTCTCTTTTCGTAGAAACAACGACCGATAAAAAGATAAGATCATCTGCTCAGGGATTATTTATGATGATGACCAATGGTTTTGGTGCTCTTTTCGGAAGCTATATTGCAGGATGGGCTATCGATAAATTTTTCACACACAGATTTACGAATGTTTCAGATCTATCCGCTTATCTGGATACGACAGCTGATAATCCTACTTTCTTACAGATTCTTAAGAACAGTTTCAATTCAGCTGTAAATGCTGACGGAACACTTTCATCTGTAGTGATGGTGAAAGACTGGCAGAATATATGGCTTTCATTTGCAATCTATGCTTTGATCCTTGCTATTTTCTTTGCTGTTTTATTCAGACATAAACATAATCCGGAAGAAGTTTCTTCAGTAAAACACTAATTCTACTGAACTGATTTTTAAAATATTAAATTGCACTTTTGAGAGAAAGTGCAATTTTTTTATTTTCGGACAACCTATGCAATTATAGTTAGAAAACAATGCGTGGAAAGAATTTCTGTTGGTTAAAAATAGAACCAATTTAATCGGTGGAAAATTCTGAATCAGTTATGGAGGGCTTAAAGTATTTGTTCAGAAAGATTTTATACCCGTATTCAATGACAGTGCTCTTCTGAAGAATAAATATGGTGTTCGGATCGGTATAGAATTTGTAAATGTTATTTTCTAATTTAATATTATAATTGGCTTTTTGTTAAATATAATGTAATTTAAATTAGTTTTTATTGATACTAACAAATGTTTGTAAAGGAATCATCCCTTTTTAAAACACACTGTCTAAAAGTGTGTTTTTTTTTGTATTTTGGCACTTTAGTAAATATGAAAAATATTCAGTTATTAGGATTATTATTAGTGGTGGCAGGCAGTTTTCTGCCTCTTGTTCATGTTCCCATAATCGGAAACTGGAACTACTGGAAACTGGATCATTATCTGGCTATTGCATGCTGGATCTTTGCTGCATGTGCAGTTTTTGGTATTGTGAACAACAGTGCGAAAGTAGTAAGATTTTTTGGCGTGCTGCTGATTTTGTTATTTGCATTTACACTGGTTGCAGTTAAGATGCAGTCACTGGAATACTTCAGCTTTCTGCCGTTTAAATCATGGAGAGAAGCTTTTGCAGGAGTTGTAAAGCTGAAATGGGGCTGGATAGCAGAATTTTTAGGCGCTTTCCTTATGATTTTCGCTGCAGGAAATAAAAAAGTAAATAAACGGACACAGATATGAAGCATTTAAAAATAGGATCAGCAGCTTTATTGATGTTGATATTTTCACAGGTTAAATCTCAAAAGACAGCATTTGACAAACCGGACCAGCCGGCTAAATGTAAAAACATAAGAGAAGGGAAATTCCTTCGCCCGAATTATCCCGAGGGAATTTGGTATATGACCATTAAGGATAACATTCAGACCGAATATTTAAATAATGGTAAAGATTTTATAAAATCTACGTTGGTTTTTGTGGACGACTGTAATTATAAAGCAATTGTTCTGGATATGACAGCCAATGATAACCGTATCCATATAGGAGATGTTTTCAGCAATAAAATTGTAGAAACTCAGGACAACGCACTGAAGGTACATACCAAAGTTGAAAACAGCCAGTATGAGCTTATTTATATAAAAGTAAAAAAATAAAAGAGTATAATGCAGCCGGGAAGGCCGCATTTGTAAAAAAAGTAAATATAATACACATGAAAGAAGTATTCATCGTTTCCGCAGTAAGAACACCTATCGGGAGTTTTATGGGAAGCCTTTCAACGGTTCCTGCTACAAAGCTGGGGTCTGCTGCTGTAAAGGGAGCATTAAATAAAATCGGTCTTGATCCTAAAAATGTTCAGGAGATCTATATGGGAAATGTACTGCAGGCAGGAGAAGGCCAGGCACCGGCCCGTCAGGTGGCTTTGGGTGCTGGGCTGTCTATTGAGACGCCTTCCACTACAGTAAATAAGGTATGTGCTTCAGGAATGAAAGCAGTAACTATGGCGGCGCAGGCTATCAAAGCAGGTGATGCTGAAGTCATTGTTGCCGGAGGTATGGAGAATATGTCATTGGTACCACATTACTATAATGCAAGAGTGGCCACTAAATTAGGTGATATCAAAATGCAGGACGGAATGGTGCTGGATGGCCTTACGGATGTGTACGGAAAAGTACATATGGGAGTTTGTGCAGAAAAATGCGCTGTAGATTACAGTATTTCAAGAGAAGATCAGGATAATTTTGCCATAGAATCTTATAAAAGATCTGCAAAAGCGTGGAGCGAAGGAAAATTTGCTGAAGAAGTGGTTCCTGTTGAAATCCCTCAAAGAAAAGGAGATCCGGTAATTTTTGCTGAAGATGAAGAGTATAAAGCTGTGAATTTTGACAGACTTCCTACGCTTCCTACAGTGTTCAAAAAAGAGAACGGAACGGTAACGGCAGCTAATGCATCTACATTAAATGACGGAGCTTCTGCTTTGATCCTTGTTTCTAAGGAAAAAATGGAGGAACTTGGCCTAAAGCCTTTAGCTAAGATTATTTCTTATGCTGATGCTGCTCAGGAGCCTGAAAACTTTACCACTGCCCCTGCAAAAGCACTTCCGATTGCTCTTAAAAAAGCAGGTCTGGAGATTTCGGATATTGATTTCTTTGAATTCAACGAAGCATTCTCTGTAGTAGGTCTTGCCAACAATAAGATCTTAGGACTGGATACATCCAAAGTAAACGTAAACGGTGGAGCAGTAGCTATTGGACATCCACTGGGAAGTTCTGGATCCAGAATCATCGTAACACTGATCAATGTATTGAAGCAGAATAATGCAAAATACGGTGCTGCAGCTATCTGTAACGGCGGTGGAGGAGCTTCTGCTATCGTGATTGAAAATATATAATATTCTCTCAAAGAATATTTTACCATTAAGGAATCGATAATTTTTCTAAATTCTAATCGATTTCTTAATGGTTTTTCTATTTTTGTGCTACTAATATTTATTTGAAATGTCTGAAATTGAGAATCAACGGCCTCAAAACATAAAGAATAATCCAAGGATTATGAAAGCCTGGGCTGTATACGACTGGGCGAATTCTGTTTACTCATTGGTTATTACCTCCACTATTTTCCCTATTTACTATTCCATACTCACAACTGCTTATGAGAAAAAGGAGTATGTGGAAGAAACAAAATCATGGATTGATGTTCCGGTGAGGCACATGATAAAGATCTTCGGAAAAGAATACCAGCCGGATGCCGTGTATGGATATTCATTGACCATATCATTTTTTATTGTAGTGCTGCTGTCCCCATTCCTGTCTTCATTAGCGGATACGATCGGGAATAAAAAATCTTTTCTGCAGTTTTTCTGTTATCTTGGGGCAACTTCATGTATGGGGTTGGCCATGTTTACGGGAATGCATAATGTATTTTTAGGACTTCTATTCAGTATTACGGCGAGTGTCGGGTTCTGGGGAAGCTTGGTATTCTACAACTCTTTCCTGCCAGATATTGCAACCCGGGATAAACAGGATGCGCTGTCTGCAAGAGGGTACGTGTATGGATATCTTGGTTCTGTAGTCCTTGTCGTGATCTGCCTGGTATTGATTCAGGTTTTTGCAAAAGGAGCCGCGCAGCAGCTGCTATTTACAAGAATAAGCTTCCTGTTGACCGGTGCGTGGTGGTTTGGTTTTTCCCAGTATACATTTAAACATCTTCCTCAGTTTGGAGACGTTAAAGAAAAGCTGCCTAAAGACCTTGTCCTTTTAAACTATAAGAATATCTTTAAAAAACATGAAGAGCAGGGTGGTTTCTTTGAAGTTCTTAAAGACAATATGAGCTTTTATAAAGACATTGCCAAAGAAAGTTTCCATGAGCTTTTCAAAGTGGGTGGAGTATTGTTTAAAGATAAGAACCTAAAATTCTTCCTTTCCAGCTTCTTCTTTTACAGTGTCGGGATGCAGACCATTTTCCTCATGGCTACATTATTTGGAAAAAGTGAAATCAATCTGGCTCAGGATAAACTGATCGGAACCCTTTTGGTTATCCAGATCGAAGCGATCATCGGGGCAGTTATATTCTCCAGATTATCGAGAAAAATAGGAAACAGAAACGTGATTTCTATTGCCATCGTACTTTGGATTGTTGCGTGTCTTTGGGCATATTTCCTGAACAAAGAAAATCCTACGGTAGAATATCAGTTCTATGGAGTAGCTGCAGTGGTAGGATTGGTAATGGGAGGGCTTCAGGCCATGTCCAGGTCTACCTATTCAAAGCTTCTTCCTGAAGACTCTATGGAAAATACCACATATTTCAGCTTCTATGATGTATTGGAGAAAATAGCGATCATTATCGGAACGTTTATCTTTGCAACACTGATTGAGCATTTTAATAATATGCGTATCGCAGCACTATCTATGACTTTATTTTTTGCAACAGGACTTGTCCTGATCCGCTTCCTTAAAGTCAATATGCGGAAAGACAGAGATACTTTATAACAACTGTCAATAAAATTCATTAAGAAACTAATCATAAAAAAGCCTGGTCATTCAGGCTTTTTGCTGTATACGAATAAATGATATTGCTCTTTTGTAGTGATGAAAATATGATGAAAACAGTTTATGCTTAAATAAATTGGAATTCGGCTTGAGTTTTGCTTATATTCAGCGGAATAATTTTAACTTTGCAAAAAGATTTATTGTCAAGATGACGAACCCTCTATTTTATGCAAAAATAATTCTCTTTGGAGAATATGGGATGATTGAAGACTCCCAGGGGCTTGTAGTACCTTACAGTTTCTATAAGGGAACCCTGAAGTTCTCGGATTTGAGTTCTGAATTTGAACTGAAATCGAACAAACATCTGCAGAAATATTCTGATTTCCTTGCAACGCTTGACCTTTCTGATGATTTTAAATTGGATATCGAAAGCTTTAAAAATGATATTGAATCCGGACTTTTCTTCGATTCTAATATTCCACAGGGATACGGAGTAGGAAGTTCAGGAGCTTTGGTAGCTGCTATTTTTGAAAAATATGCGCTCAATAAGTTGGATCCTGAACAGATCTCAAAAGATAATCTGAAAAAATTAAAAACCGTTTTTGGAGAAATGGAAAGCTATTTCCATGGTAAAAGTTCAGGAATGGACCCTCTGATCTGTTATATGAACCTGCCGATCCTTATCGAGAATAAAGAAAACCTGGACAGGGTTTCCATCCCCGAAGGTGAAGCTGGAAAAGGAGCAATATTCCTTATCGACAGCGGTATTACAGGAGAAACCGGGCCTATGATACAGATTTTCTTTGAAAAAATGAAAACGGAAGGTTTCCGGAAAACATTAAAAGAAGAATTCATCCGTTACAACAACGCATGCATTGAATCTTTCCTAAAAAAAGACATGAATCCTTTCTTCAGAAACCTGAAAAAGCTTTCCCATTGGGCATATGAACACTTCCGTCCGATGATTCCTGAAAGTATTTTCAACATCTGGAAAAAAGGACTGGACTCTAATGCTTATTATCTGAAACTTTGCGGAAGCGGAGGTGGCGGATATATTCTGGGCTTCACCAAAGACTACGCAAAAGCAGAAAAAATGCTTGAAGGCTTCCAAAAAGAAGTGATTTATAGATTTTAAACAGGCTGGAATGAATTCTGAAAAAGAAACTTTCCAGTCTAAAAACTATATCTCTAAATCTCTATTTTACAGATTCTCACAATTCGTGGGTTTTCTGATCGGTGCCCGTTTTTTTGTGGCAGTACTTCTTACCTTTGCCCTGTATGTATCTACTTTTTTCCTCTTCAACCAGGATGAGACATTCAGCAAATTTGTCTTCGATTTTAAAGTACACGGCATTATTTTCTGTACCGTTATAACCATTCTGGCCGGCGGAATCATCAACCAGTTTTATGATTTGGAAAAAGATCATGTGGTAAAACCGTTTCGGACCAGGATTCAAAGTTTTATCAAACAGAAATATTTTTTATATGCTTATCTGGCCCTGACTGCTATTTCTCTTGGGGTAGCATGGATGATTTCCCATAAGGTTTTTGTTTTTTTTCTCGTCTACCAGTTTTTTATGTGGTTTTACAGTCATAAGTTAAGCAGGTTACTGATCATTAACAATCTTACTTTTGTAAGCCTTACATTATATCCCTTTTTTGGAATGATGGTGTATTACGAAACCTTTTCCAAGAAGGTGCTGCTGATGGCTATTTTTCTTTTTCTGATCCTTCTGTGTATCGATATTGTGAAAGATATGCTCACGAAAAGTGTTGACAAAGCATTTGGATATACAACCATTCCAAACTATTTTAATAATAAAAATTCCCAGATCATTATTATTTCCCTGCTGATTACCACCATGGCTGTTTCTATGAAACTGATTACTAAAACAGGTATATCAGGTTTTATGGCGTATTACTTTACCGGGGGTATGTTTGTAATGATCTTCTGTATTTACCTTCTGCTTCAATCGACCAGGAAAAGTAAATTCCTCACCCTCAATCTATTAAGGTTCTGGGTTTTCGTAGGAATCATCGCTATGCTTTTGAATGGAATTGAAAGTAAATTGTAGAAAATTTTCTTTAAATAAACTGAGGTTATTATTACCTTTGCAAAACTAAATTTAATAAAAAGGATGCCCATTTTTAACGATACTAAAGTAGCATTTGCAGACAAGTCTGATGCACAATTGAGAAAGGCGTACTGGATGTTTAAAATGATTGAACAGCCTGCTCTTACCAGCCTTGGAACTTCTGTTCTTAATTTTACGGTACACAATAATTTTCCTTTCGTGACCGGGATTGTAAAAAGCACTTTGTTTGAACAGTTCTGTGGTGGTGAAACCCGTGAGGAAAGCATGAAGGCGGTAAAACAGCTTTTCAAAAGAGGAGTGGGAAGTATTTTCGATTACTCTATTGAAGGTAAAGAAGATGAGGAAACCTTTGATGCAGTTTGCAAAGAGATCAAAGATATCATTAGATTTTCCGTGGGAAATCCTGCCATCCCTTTTATTGTATTTAAACCCACTGCTTTTGGAAGAATTGATCTGTATGAAGCAGTAGGAAGTGGTGCTGAGCTTACTTCAAGCCAGAAAGAAGAATGGGAAAGAGTCGTAAGAAGATTTGATGAGGTATGCAGTCTTTGCCATGAGAATGACAAAAAAGTAATGATAGATGCTGAAGAAACCTGGATGCAGGATGCAGCAGACCAGCTTTGTGAAGACATGATGGAGAAATACAACCGGGAAAAGCCAATCGTATGGAATACCATCCAGATGTACAGAACCGGAAGACTGGAGTATATGGAAGCTCATCTTCAGAGAGCCAGAGAAAAGAATTATTTCATAGGATATAAGATCGTTCGTGGCGCCTACATGGAAAAGGAAAGGGCAAGAGCGGAAGAAAAAGGATATTCGGATCCTATCCAGCCGAATAAGGAGGCTTCGGATAAGAATTACAATGCCGGAATTGATTTTGTAATGAATCATTTGGATAAGGTATCTGCATTCTTTGGAACTCATAACGAAATTTCATCCGAACTGGTTATGGATAAAATGAAAGCCAGATCTCTTGAGAACGGAAATCCTCATATCTATTTTGGACAGCTTTACGGAATGAGTGATAATATCACCTTCTATCTTTCAGATAAAGGCTATAATGTGGCTAAATATCTTCCGTACGGTCCTGTGAAGGATGTAGTGCCGTATCTTACAAGAAGAGCCAGAGAAAACACTTCTGTAGCCGGGCAGACCGGAAGAGAATTGGGACTGATCAAAAAAGAATTGGAAAGAAGAAAGAAATAATAAATATTTTATAAAATTACAGAAGCCCTGCAGAAAACTGCGGGGCTTTTTAGTTTGAATATATTCATGTTTTAAAAACAATATTCTATATCGTAATATTGTTTATAATAATTAATATATACTGATTATTAGATATTTATATTTAGTTTTTATTGCCATATTTATTATTATTGTTTATATTTGATTAAACTATTAAAACCTGACCCATGAAAATAACATTACTTATTACTGCCTTTATGGCGGCTAACTTTGCCACAGCACAGACTTACAATAATGGAGGTTTAAGTACTGGAACTACTTCTAAAAGCGGCACAGCAGCACCTGCCGGATACACCTGGTCTGAAGTTCAGAATAATACTGGGAATACTACAGAATCAAACGGAACTTCCGGATTTGGGGGAATGTATAGTTCGGCAGCATCTAATTTATTTATTGCAGATGACTTTACAATTCCGACAGGGGCATCATGGCAGATTACCAGCATCGATTTTTTTGCTTATCAGACAAGTTATATGGGAACGACTTCTCCGTTTAATACGGTACGAGTAAATATATTTAGCTCTGATCCTTCTGTAGCAGGTGCTGTAAGTGTTTTTGGGAATGATACTGCCAACAGATTCACGAGCAGCGTAGATGCCAATATGTACAGAATATTTAACAGCGCAGTACCGAATTCAGTATCTGTGCCGGGCACAGCAAGAAGGATATGGAAAGTTTCTGCTACTACGCCTGTTACCTTAAGTGCAGGTACCTACTGGATAAAATATCAACTGCAAAATGTAGTGACCGCGAGCGCTGGTTTTTTACCTTCTGTTACAATACCCGGAAGCAGAGGGCTTGCTGCTTTTAATGCGAAACAAAATGATGCGATTGCAGGAACATGGATTCCATTAGTAGATACGGGAAACCCGGCGACTGCACCGGATTATACTGTAGATATGCCGTTTATCATTAATTTTACTTCAACAACTTTAGGAATAAATGAAGCAATGCAGTACGATAATAGAATTCAGGTATATCCAAATCCGGTAAAAGATAATTTTAAAATCAATAATCCTGAAAAAATTAAAATCAGCAGCGTAGAAATAATCGACCTTTCAGGAAAACATATAAAAACTTTAAATGGAGCTGAAGAATATAATGTTTCAGATCTCCCAAAAGGAAATTATATTTTGAAAATAAAAAACAGCGAACTTACAAAAGTTACAAAATTTATAAAGCAATAGCTTAGTTTTCTTCAAATATTTTTGACCTGATCATTAACCTGATCAGGTTTTTTATGGCTCAAAACTTTCGAATTTTCCGTTTTCGTAGAACAGAACGATCCTTTTTATTTTATTTTCCTGATTTCCAATGACTTGGTTTAATATTTTATCATTGGTATTTTCTAATCGCTGAGAATCGGATATATTTTCCAACGATCTATAAGGAGGCGGTATAAACGATTCTCGCGGGCTCTCTTTTAGAACAGCCGCTTCCTCCTCTGTTCCGAAATCTTCATCATCTTTCATCATCGTAAACAAGTCGGGTAGCGGAGTAGGTTTTCCTTTTTCGTCTTCTGAAGTAGATTGAACATCCGGTAATTCGGATTTCAGCATCTCACCTTCACCTGTAACCAGCCAGTCCCAAAGTATTTCCGGGAAGCTCGACTTTATCTTTATAATAAATTCCAGAGAAGGCTTGTTTCTTCCGGAAGTGATATGCGAAATGGAAGAACGCTGTACATCGATCTCATCTGCAAATTCAGAAGGACTGAGATTGGAATACTCTATGACTTTGGAAATTCTTTCGTTTAAACTCATAAAAATAAGTTATTAATTACTTTACAAATGTAAATGATTTAATTTACATAAACAAATCACAAAAGTAAACGAAGTTGAATTTTGTAAATATACAGATGTAAATTAATGTAATATACTTAAAAACAAAATTTTATATATCCCAATACTATCTTATAAGGCAATTTAATAAAGTAAACTTAACTTTTATCTCTTTTTAAGCTCTTATTCCAATTTACTGTTAAGCATCTTGAATTGATATTCATAATTTAAACCCGGTATTTATATAGTACTGATTATAAGTATTTTAAAAATTTAAACTCACAGATTATGCTGAATGAATGCTACATTTTAATTTGGCACTGAAGATAACTTATTTGCTGTGTACAAAAGTAAATTGTTATGTATAATGCTGTAAATGAGTGATTAACTAACATTTATTTACAAATAGATCCCATAATTGACTAAAATTTTCTCAGTTTATGGTAATGATTTTATTGAGGCCTAAATTTTGATGAATTTTGCTTACTAAATGAATAAAATCAGCTGTTTACATTTGTATATAGGTATAATGAGTAAAGTTTTCCACATCCGTATCGTTTAGTAATATTATGCCTATTGTCCAATAAATACAGAATTATCCACTTAAAGTAACCTTTTAAATATAATTTATATAAACATTGTAACTTATTGATATTGTTATATTTGATTATTTACATTTATATTATACGCAATTAACAATTTTATCCACAGACAAAATGACAGTTGGGGTTGTTTAATTAAGTTACAAATGTTAACCGTGTTTTTATGTCTAAAATTCATTAAATTTGACTCTTGTAAATTATTTAGAATGAATTTTGAACAGCTCTATTCTCCGAACCCTAATTTCTCAAACCGCTATATTTCCCCTGAAAAATTATTTTCTTACTTACAGACTAATCTCAGCGATTATGTTCAGGAGATTGGAAGATCATATTTGGATAAACCTATTTATCAGTTAAGCATAGGAACTGGAACAGTTAATGTTCTTGCATGGTCACAGATGCACGGAAATGAATCCAATGCCAGCCATGCCATGCTAGACCTTCTTGAGGTTTTGGATCAAGCTCCGGAAATGAAAGAAGATCTTTTCACTAAGATCAGGCTGGATTTTATTTTTATGCTCAATCCTGACGGATCAGAAAGATGGACAAGGCTTAATGCTGCAGATATTGATCTGAACAGAGACTTTCATAATGAGTCGAGTACAGAAATTAAATTCCTTAAAAAAGCCGTTGCCTCAAAAAAGTATGATTATGCATTAAATCTGCATGAACAGAGAACTATTTTTACTACAGACGGAATACACCCGGCAACACTTTCCTTTTTGGCACCTTCCGAAAATGAAGAACGTACCATCACTGATAACAGGAAAAAATGCATGGCAGTAATTGGAAGAATTTACGATCACCTAAAAGAATTAATTCCGAATCAGATTGGCAGATATTCTGATGAGTTTTACCCAACCTCTACAGGTGACAATTTTATTAAAGCGGGAATGCCGACTATTTTGTTCGAGGGCGGACATTTCGTAGACGACTATACAAGAAAGGGAACCCGGAAGTACTATACGGTTGCTTTGTATTATGCATTAAAAGCAATCAGTGAGCTGAACTCGGATACAGAAGGATGGGAGAAATATCTTGAAATTCCCGAAAACCAGGAAACACATTATGATATTATTTACAGAAATGTAAAATTGAATACAGATCATGAATGCATTCTGGATGTTGCAGTTCAGTACCGCGAAATTATGGAAGAAGGAAAGGATGAAATATCATTTGTACCTTTTGTGATGGAAGTGGGAGATGTGAAAAAAAGAAAAGGCTGGCTGGAGATAGACTGTACAGGAAAGAAATTTGTAGCCGCTACCAAATATCCGAAACTGGATGCACCTGCAGAATTTACAATAGAAGATTAAAACCCCATTTTATAGGATCATTTTTTTGATTTAAAAATTTTAGTTTAGCTTAAAAGAAAATGCGATCCGCCAGATCTTCGCAATCTTCGGGAGCATAAAAGCAAAGCGTCCTCAAAAAGTATTACTTTCTGAGGACGCTTTGTTATATAATGAATTAATTAGTTGACCACTTTAATACCATTGGCTACAAACCTGATTTCTTCTTTAGGGGTTGTGATGGCATCAATTTCAGCCTGAGGTTTCTTGGCATCTTCAGCATAATGCTTCTGTTCGTCTACTGAAGTTACTTTTCTTTCTGCAGTACCTTCCAATACAACATTTTTACCTTTTAAAGCTGTTGGAACAAAGAATGCATAATCTTTCATTTTTACGAAAAACTGAGAATTGTCTTCAGTCTGGATGGTAAGCCAGCATCCTTTTTTCTCGCATACATCAGTTACCTTTCCTTTAACGGCAACGCCTTCCACTTTTTTATTGTCTTTCTTAAGCTTTTTGCTCAGTTTATCTACTGTGATGGCTTTAGATTCTGAAGTTACTCCAGCTCCGTATGCATCACCTGCAATAGCATTTCCTGCCGGCGGTCCAGACTTTTTCTGTGATGTCTCCTGTGCAAAAGCTAAAGTAGAAACACTTACAGCTGCTGCCAATAATATAGCCTTGAATTTCATTTTTAATATTTTTTCCAAAAGTACTAATTAAAATTGAATAACAATTCGATAAAAACTTGATAAAAAGCAGGTGGTGCAGTAAATTTTAAACAAATATGAAAATCAATGTCAGATTTGTTTATATTTGATGCCTATACTTGACTATGCAGAAAAAACTGAAACTTTGGGACGCCATTATGCTGGTAATGGGATCTATGATCGGAAGCGGAATTTTTATTGTAAGTGCCGATATGATGCGGAACCTGGGATCCGGTTTCTGGCTGATCATAGTTTGGATCATTACCGGAGTGATGACTGTAGCGGCGGCAATCAGCTATGGAGAACTTTCAGCGCTGTTTCCAAAAGCAGGCGGGCAGTACACTTATCTCAAAGAGATCTTTGGGAAAAAGATGGGATTTCTATACGGCTGGGGTCTGTTTACGGTAATCCAGACGGGAACGATTGCTGCAGTAGCAATGGCTTTCGGTAAATTTACAGCTTATCTGGTTCCGTCATTGAATGATGCAGCTCCTATTTTCCAGAGCGGAGAGTTCAAAATCACGTGGATACAGATTCTGGCAATAGCCGTTATTCTTTTACTTACTTATATTAATACAAGAGGCGTACAGAGCGGAAAGCTGCTTCAGAATGTATTTACAGGGTCCAAGATCATTGCTTTACTGGGCTTAATTGCTGTTGGATTCATTTTAGTTGATTTTTCGCATTTAGCTGAAAATTTCAGTCTGGGTTTTGATTCATTCAATAATCTTAAAAAAGATATAAGCGGTAATTTTCTTAAAGAAGGCTGGGAGCCGATTGGTGGAATGACCCTGCTTGGAGGCATTGCAGCAGCCATGGTAGGATCTGTTTTCAGTTCGGTAGCCTGGGAAAGCGTAACATTCGTTTCCGGAGAAGTGGAAAATCCGAAGAAAAATATTGTTAAATCCATGATCTATGGAACTTCTGCAGTCATGATCCTTTATCTGGCGGTCAATTATGTATACCTGAATGCTTTAGACAGGGACAGTATTGCTTTTGCAGCCAATGACAGGGTTGCTGTGGCAGCCTCACAGAATATTTTCGGAAGTGCAGGGACCATTATTATTGCAGTTCTTGTAATGGTTTCTACGTTTGGATGCAACAATGGGCTTATTTTGGCTGGAGCCAGAGTATTTCAGACTATGGCAAAAGACGGAATGTTTTTTAAATCAGCAGAAAAGAACAACAAAAATGAAGTTCCGGAGAATGCTTTATGGATGCAGGGAATCTGGGCTTCAGTGTTATGCCTTAGCGGGCAGTACGGTAACCTTCTGGACATGATCTCTTTTGTGATCGTTCTGTTCTATATGATTACAGTTTTTGGAGTTATTTATTTAAGATTTAAAAAGCCGGACCTTGAAAGGCCTTATAAAACCTGGCTTTATCCGGTAACGCCTATCATTTATCTTCTGATTGGAACAGGGTTTTGCGTACTTCTTCTGATCTACAAACAGCAGTATACGTGGCCCGGATTTTTAATGGTACTCCTGGGACTTCCGGTGTATTATTTCATTAACAGGAAAAAGCAGGCGGATCAATAGGATAAATTAACCGTTTCTACCATATATCAGGGCTCCCAAATTCATTTGGAAGCCCTTTTTTCAGTGAGATTTTTGATTTCTTTTCTTATTTATTTCATGAAAATGTGTATTTTGGTAGTTCTTTTTAAACTAAACTATGAAGTAAAATAAGAAGCTGACTATGGACACACCAAATTACAGAATGCCTTTCGTACCTTCAACGTTAATGACTGAAGGCGGAAGCATTGATATCTGCGACATGGGCGAAAGCATTGCTCACAATATCATGCTTCTGATCACCACCAAAAAAGGCGAAAACAGATATGATGACAATTATGGAAACGATGTTTGGAATCTGGAATTCGATAATGGAGTTACCAGTGCCGTTTGGGAAAGCGTTTTCATTAAAAGCCTCAGAAGGCAGATTCAGGAATATGAACCCCGCATCGTAAATCCGCAGGTTGATGCGCACATACAATTTGTAGAGCACAGCTACGATACCAAAGAACATACAGAGATCAAAAAGAAAGTAAGAATTGCCATCAATGCAAAAATGGAGGCAACAGGAGAGCGTTTCAGCTTTTCTACAGAATTATTTTTAAGCCCGATGTCTATTGACTAATTGTTTTTTAAAGCAGAAAAAATTTATGAACTTAGATCAGAATATATATTCCAAAGAATCTGTAAAGGCAAGAATGCTTCAGAACGCCACCAAAGTGTGGGGACTGAAAAGCCCACAGTCTCTGGACCCTTTTGTAAAACTACTGATAGACGCATTCAGTACAGAAGTTTTTAAGGCCAATAACGAAATTCAGACCGTCAATGCAAGAATCCTTGAGAAACTGGCAAAACTTCTGACTCCATCCATTTATACCCATCCAATTCCTGCCCATGCGGTTGCTTTTACACTGCCTTACGAGTCTTCGGAAGTCCTTTTGGAGCACACTGAATTCTTTTTCCGCAAGCAGATGACATCAACGGTAAAGTCGGAATCAGATAAACAGCTTAATATTCCTTTTACACCGGTAGGTAATGTAAGAATCAATAAAATACAGACCGCAGTAATGTTTGTAGGAAATACCTGCTACAGTGTAGATGACAGACTGAATAAAATACCGGTAGCAAGATTTCAGGGAAAACCTGAAGACTATAGGAAGATTACAATAGGAATAGATGTAAGCAGATATGCCAGCGAAAATTTCCCTAAATATATCAGCGTATTCTGTTCCAATCCTGCCTTTGAGCATATAGATTTCGTCTACAAGCTTCTTCCTTATATTACTGTTACCAGCAATGGGAACCCTTTATTTGTAAGAGAAGGGCTGAGTTACCTTACGAACAGCCAGCAGGAAGGATATGAGCAGATGTTCAGAGAACAGTCGATCCGGAATAAGGCTATTGAAGATATCAAAAGTATATACCGTCATAAATTCATTGAAATTACAGGACTTTCGAGCAGCCTGTTTTCGGAGCCGGGAGTACTGCCGCAGAACCTTGACTTTCTTAACGGAAAAGAGGAGATCAGAAAGCAAATTGGAGACAAGCGCTATTTATGGCTTACTTTTGAATTCCCGCCACAGTTTTCTGCTGAGATATTAGATAATTTTTCATTTGTCATGAATGCTTTCCCTATTTACAACAGAGGCTGGAAGAAGACAGAATATAGTCTGGATATCATGGGAAACAATATACCCCTGGTTACAGATGAAGGCGAACATTTCCTGTATGTAGATGAAGTTCAGGACGGAGACGGAAGAAGATACACGGAGATTCCTTTTACCCCTGCAGATGATCTTAAAAAAGGTTTGTATACGGTAAGAAAAGGGGGAATGGAGCGTTTTACCAATAGAAATGCTGTAGATATGATCGCCAATGTTCTGGAGCTGACAAGAGATGAGATTGCAGCATTCTCACTTTTAAACAGGGATAATGTCAAAGGAGTGCTTAGCGAAATGTCAGACAAAATGAAGACCATGGTTCAGAAAGTGAACAATGCAAAAAGAAATATAAGACAGGAACTGAATTATGTTATCATGGAGCCTGTAGAAAAAACAGACCATACGTATGCCTCATTTTGGGTTACACATTGTACCCTGGCCAACCATATGCGTCCGGGAACAGAACTTTCCAATCAGCTGAAATCACAGACCGTTGTTCTTCTCACAGAAACTATAGGCGGTTCCGAGGAGCAGAAAGGAACAGACAGTATTCAGGCTTACAGATATGCATTAACCACAAGAGACAAGATCATCTCCCTGGAAGATGTTAAAAATTACTGCAGAATGATCCTGAAAGATGAGGTAAAAGAAGTGCGGGTAAGAAGAGGAACTATGATCAGCAACCGCCCAAAGGAGGGTTTTGTAAGAACTGTTGAAATAGAGATCATTCCGCAGAATTATTCCTTCTACGGAAGGGCCTACTGGGAAAATATGGCCAATATCCTTAGAAACCAAATCATTTCAAAAGCAATTGACGGGATCGAATATGTAGTGAAAATAAGCAATGAAGACATCGATCTTGATGAAATATAATTACAACTAAACCTAAACTATAAAAATATGAGAAAGATTATCGTTCTTGCCATGGCTCTGACCGTTACATCGGCCAGTGTTATCAGCTGTAAAAAAGACGTCAGTACACTGGGTAAATCTGTTCTGAATCTTGGCGGTGCAGACGAAGCTAATGCTATTATCGAATTCAATAACAACTTTGTGGATTCTTACAAGAATACATCCAGGCACATAGAAAGTATTCTGAGATATGCTGATGGAGCCGTAGCGAAAGCAAAAGGAGGAAATGCTATGATAATGCCTGTAATCGGTTCTATGGATTATGCATTCAGCAAGATCAAAGAAATACCGTCGGGTTTTGAAAAAGACAAGGCAGCAATAGAGGCAGACTTTAATATCTATAAAGCTAAAAAAGAAAGTATAGAGAAAAAGTTCGAAGAGCTTAAATCCTATATGAACTCTGAAGATTATAAAGACGACAAAGGAGCAAAAGCAGATGCTATTACAAAGGATATTGAAACCGAAGCCCAGGCCTTATTTACCTCGGGAGAGAATGTCATAGCCAAGATCAAACCTGCAACGGATGCCGCTGAAGAAGTAATTCTGAAAGATCATCCGATGAAAGACTATATTATGTCTTCCAAAAACGTGATGAACTCTCTGGATTCTAATATTGATGTGCTGGATAAGCAGTATTCAGGAAAATTCAGCGAAGCGGAAGTTCAGAAGAAGTATGATGAGCTTGCCAAAACAGTGGAAGCCAATTCAAAGCTGGAATTCAATGTGAAAGATCCACAGTATTCTTACAAAAAATCATTGTTTGAAAGCTTCAATAAAAGTGCATCCAGCTTTTTGGATACCTACAGAAAACTGATCCGTAATGCTAAAGACGCAGGCAAAATTTCTGACAGCGATATCAAGCAGATTGATTCTGCCTATGAATCTGTACTCAACTCATACAATTCGTTTGTCAAGTAGGACAAGTATAAAAAAACTTTATAACAAAAGACTGATGCAATGTATCAGTCTTTTTATTTGTAATGTACGAATCACCCACAGTACAAACAAAATTTACAGGCATAGCTCATGAAAAATGGTCATATGAAGAAAGCTTAAAAATTTAACTAAAATTAAACTTTAATAAAAACTTTCCGCTTCATACAATTCCATAAAATTCCGTAATTTTGCACATCGTGATTTTCAGGCAGGATCACTCCAGATTATGAGTAAATCAACAGAATATATAGAAGTTTACGGAGCACGTGAACACAACCTTAAAAATATTAATGTAAAGATCCCCCGCAACGAGCTGGTAGTAATTACCGGGCTTTCCGGCAGCGGGAAATCATCTTTGGCTTTTGACACCATCTTTGCCGAAGGTCAGCGTCGTTATATAGAAACATTTTCGGCATATGCGCGTCAGTTTCTGGGCGGTCTGGAACGGCCGGATGTAGACAAAATAGAAGGGCTTTCTCCTGTAATTGCCATTGAGCAGAAAACAACCAATAAAAATCCAAGGTCTACTGTAGGAACGGTTACCGAGCTGTATGATTATCTGCGTCTGTTATATGCCAGAGTTTCCGATGCATATTCCCTTTCTACAGGGAAAAGATTGGTAAGCTATACGGAAGACCAGATCCTCGAAACAATTAAGGAAAATTATAAAGGCGAAAAAATAATGCTTCTTGCGCCTGTAGTACGTTCCAGAAAAGGTCATTACCATGAACTTTTCGTACAGATGGCAAAAAAAGGTTACGGCCAGGCAAGAATTGACGGCGAGCTGCAGGATATAGAATATGACCTGAAGCTTGACCGGTACAAAACTCACGATATTGACATTGTGATTGACCGATGGATCATTGGTGAAAATGCTTCCGAGACCAGAATGGAGAAATCCCTGCGCACCGCAATGGAAATGGGTGAGGGGATCATCGGAATCCAGAAACTTGGGAATCCGGATATTGAATACTTCTCGAAAAACCTGATGGATGCCGAAACAGGACATTCACTGGCACTTCCGGAACCCAATACATTCTCTTTTAACTCTCCGAAAGGAAGCTGCCCGGAATGTAAAGGTTTGGGAACCATCAAAAAGATCAATACTGATTATTTTATTGAAAATCCTAAACTGTCCATCAACCAGGGTGGACTATTGCCGCTGGAAGATATTAAATCCAACAAATGGATCCTTTCACAGATCAAAAATATCCTTGAGATCTTTGGATTGGGTATGGCAACACCTATGCAGGATATTCCGGAAGAAGCGTTAGACTATATCTATAACGGATGCCACAAAGAATTTAATAAAGACCTGAAATACGCAGGAATTACAAAGAAAATAAAAATAAGCTTCGATGGTTTGATCACCTTTATGGAAGAGATCATTGAAGAAAGAGAATCTTATGAGGCGGTGTTGCTTGAAAGACACTTTACCACTGAAGAAACCTGCCCGGAATGTGGCGGAACCCGTCTTCAGCCTGCAAGTTTGAGTTTTAAAATAGATGGAAAGAATATAGCTGAGGTAAATGCTTTAAGCTTATCTGATTTAAAAGAATGGCTATCCGACGTTAAAGATAAATTTTCCGAAAAACATAAAATCATTGCCTACGAAATCTTAAAAGAAATTGAAACAAGACTTCAGTTTCTTCTGGATGTAGGACTGGATTATCTGAGCTTAAGCAGAAGTTCTAAAACCCTTTCGGGCGGAGAATCCCAGAGAATCCGTCTGGCCACGCAGATTGGTTCACAGCTTGTGAACGTTCTGTATATTCTGGATGAACCCAGTATCGGTCTTCATCAGAGAGATAATGAAAGACTGATCAATTCATTGAAAAACCTTAGAGATATCGGGAACTCCGTTATTGTTGTAGAACATGATAAAGATATGATCCTGGAAGCCGATGAGGTATTGGATATTGGTCCGAGAGCAGGAAAATTCGGAGGAGAGATATTGTGGCAGGGGAAACCGGCAGACCTGTTGAAAGCAGATACCATCACCGCAGACTATATCAACGGAAAAAGAAAGATAGAAGTTCCTGCAGAAAGAAGAGCCGGGAATGGTAAAAACATTCTGTTAAAAGGAGCTACAGGAAATAACCTTAAAAATGTAACCCTAGATATTCCGTTAGGAAAATTGGTTGTGGTAACCGGAATTTCAGGAAGCGGAAAATCTTCCCTGATCAACGGAACCTTATATCCGATCCTGAACAAACATTTTTACAGAGCCGTTCAGGAGCCTCTTCCGTACAAAAAGATTGAAGGCCTGGACAATATTGATAAAATCGTAGATGTAGACCAGACTCCGATTGGAAGAACACCGCGTTCAAATCCTGCAACTTATACAGGAATGTTTACAGACATCAGAAACCTTTTTGCAGAACTTCCGGAAAGTAAAATCCGTGGTTATAAGCCGGGAAGATTCTCATTCAACGTAAAAGGCGGAAGATGCGAAACCTGCCAGGGTGGAGGGCTGAAAGTTATTGAAATGAACTTCCTTCCCGATGTATATGTTCATTGTGAGACCTGCAACGGAAAACGTTTCAATAGGGAAACCCTGGAAGTACGCTACAAAGGAAAATCAATTTCCGATGTTTTGGATATGACGATTGGTGAAGCGGTAGATTTTTTCCAGCCGATTCCTAAGATCTTTGCCAAGGTAAAAACCCTTCAGGATGTAGGATTGGGCTATATCACGCTTGGACAGCAGTCTACAACCCTTTCAGGAGGCGAGGCGCAGCGAATCAAGCTGGCTACAGAACTTTCGAAAAGACAGACTGGAAATACACTGTATATTTTAGATGAACCGACAACCGGACTTCACTTTGAAGATGTAAAGATCCTGATGGATGCCATCAACCAGCTGGTAGAATTAGGAAACTCATTCATTATCATTGAACACAATATGGATGTGATTAAACTGGCAGACCATATTATCGATGTAGGACCGGAAGGAGGAAAACACGGTGGACAAATAGTTGCTCAGGGAACCCCGGAAGAAATTGTGAAATCTAAAAAGAGTTTGACCGGGAAGTTTCTAAAAAGAGAATTAGAATAAATAATAAAAATTGAATATAGTAAAGCCACAATACATGTTGTGGCTTTTTTATTTCTTCATTTCATTGTAAATACTTTCAAGTTTCTGCCAGTAATCTTCCTGCATCCAGCCATATTTTTTATAATTGGTGCTGATCATCACGTCATCACGGCTGTTTTTTGTTTCAAGATAATCGGTAATGGCCTCAATTAGCCATTCTTCATTAAAGCCGGCCCATTCGCCTGCAGGCTGCAACAGGTTGGGCTGTAAAACAGGAAACACTTCATACATATTAATGATTTTGATTTCCTCGAAAGTATATGGACTTTCCAGAATTATTTTGGCGATATATTGAAAATTATAATCCTGCAGTTCCCTATCCAGATAAAAATCAGAAAGAGCGATCCATACAGGTTTTCGCTCTTTAATATGCAAAGGTTTTATCATTGATGGTTTCTGCTAATGAACTGATCAATCAGCTATAAAGAGGATATATACACTTCTATTTTTGTGCCGTCGTAGTTGAAGGTTCCGTCTTCATTCTTCTTACCCAATACCCATTTCATGTCCACAGGAACAGACCATGCTGTCCCCAGTGAAAATCCATTCACGGATCTGATCTCCGCACCGTTTCCGGTAGTGACAGCCGAATGGAACCACGTTTTATCTCTAAGCCTGTAAAACCTGATAGCTTTTCCTTTGGGAATGATAGCATAACCATCCCACTTGTCGCCCGCAGGATAGTTGAATTTATTGAGCCATCCCTGTGCACGGAACTGTACAAGTTCATCCGGAGATATAGATGCACCTCTCATATACAGGGCATAAGCTACCACATCGTGGCATACGCCCTTGTTGTAATTGGCCATCTCGTCCTGCCCGGAAAGAAGACCATTGGATATCAGTGATTTTTTTACTGGTTCGAATTGCCCGACCTGGGCTCCTTTTGGTGTGATCATTTCAATATTTTTAAGTGATTAAGTGTGTGATGTTTGGTACTTAAAGATATAAAATAAATTTTAAATCGTATTTTAATTTTAATTGAATGGCAACCGGAGGCTTAGATTTTTCTCAGTCAACCTATAAATAATGAAATTTTTAAACATTAATCTGTAATAAACCGTTGAAAAATTCGTTATACATTTATCAATCAAACAATTAAACAATATGAAAAATTTAAAGAAACTGACAAAATCAGACTTAAAATCCGTTTACGGAGGGGAGCCAAAGAAATATTGCATATACTGCGAATGGATGAATCAAGTAGTATGCAGTGAGATTCCAATCTCTCAATGCCCTTAAAAATAAAAGCTGCCTTCAGAGCAGCTTTTTTTATGATCAGATGTAATGGTTATTTCATATTTTGAGTAAAATCCCTGTTTGTCATTGCGTTAATTTTTAACTCTTATCCTGGGCTCCTGTTAAAATAATTGAGCAGTCAATCATTAAATTTAATACATTTGATTATTAAATACGATCTGTGAATCCTATTCTTGATGTCGTTGTACGTTCCCTTTGCGTTTACCTTTTTATGGTGATCGCTATCCGTCTCTTTGGTAAAAATCAGCTTTCCCAGCTCAATGCAGGAGATGTAGTGTTGCTTCTCCTTATTTCCAATGCCGTTCAGAATGCGATGGTAGGCCCGGATACTTCTCTTCAGGGCGGTCTTATCGCAGCACTTGTTCTGTTTGCTGCCAACTTCATTCTCAAAAGACTCATGTTCTCCAACCGGAAATTCGAAACATTTATGGAAGAAGATCCTGTAATCCTGATCAGAGATGGTGTCATAGACCAGACTGCTTTAAATAGAGTGAAAATCACACGGGATGAGCTGGAAGAAGCTATAAGGGAACATGGCGTTGAAAAAATAAGAGATGTGAAACTTTCTATCCTTGAAGTGGATGGCAATATAAGCGTTATTTCAGAAGATGAAAGAGAAAAGCAGACCCACTATTCAAGAATCAAAAGAAAGAATAAAAGAAAATACTATTAAATAGAATGAATTACGAATTAAGAGAAATGCTTCCCGGTGATGAAAAAAAAGTGCTGGAAATTTATAAACAGGGAGTAGACGGAGGTTTATCCACTTTTGAAACAGAAGTTCCTACTGCTGAGGCATGGAACATGGAATATTACAACGACTGCCGCTGGGTGCTTGAAAATGAAAACAATGAAATAGTTGGGTGGTGCGCTTTGAAGCCGATAAGTAAAAGAGAATGTTATAAAGGAGTGGCTGAAGTAAGCATTTATTTTGACAATATTTATCAGGGGAAAGGTTTAGGGTCAGTACTGCTGAAAAAGATGATCCTTGACAGTGAAAACCATGGTTTCTGGACTCTTCAAGCCAGTATCTTTTCCGAGAATGAGGCTTCCATAAGATTCCACCAGAAAAATGGATTCAGAACCGTTGGAGTCAGAAAAAAGATCGGGAAACTTAACGGGCAGTGGAAAGATGTGGTCCTGTTTGAAAAACGAAGCGATAGTATAGAATAATGAATAGATTTGTAAGCAATTCTTTAAATATTTATCTTTCAGATTTTTAAATTGAATTATCCTTAGTTATTATATTTTTCAGACCCCTCTAATACTCTAATTCAAAAACTCTGTTGCACTTTGGCATTAACCTTGTTATGTCCCTATTGAATTTGAAAGAGTGGAAAAAATATGAAAAGTTTAATTAAAATTGTAGGGGTGATTACCGTTACCTTGATGATGACATCATGTATAGTGCATGATCATCATGTAAGAAGACTTCCGCCGGGACAGGCCAAGAAAGTATATGGAGGAAGTGCAAGATATTATGCTCCGGGACAGGCGAAAAAAAGAGTGTATTACTATGATTATGACAACAGAGGTCATCATCATAAAAACAAAGGACATAAACGTCACAGAGATTAATAAAAAAGCCCTGAAAAATCAGGGCTTTTCATTTTATTTAAAATCTCGATTTTTTAGGATTCAGAAATGTATTGAAAATCATTACTTCCGTTCCGAATTTTTTCTCAACTCTTTCCGAAATGTTCAGCATTTCACTTTTGATGAAATCTTCCCTCAGGTCATCATTGTCAAACATCAGAAGCAGATTATAATTCTTGCCTTCCTCAATATAATCGCTGTGTACTTCAGAAAGAATATATTTATTGACATCCATAAGGTTTTCCGCCATCAGCACCAATGTTTCATCAATATAATTTTCCCATTCTTCAATATTGTTTTTGGTACAGTGGAAAGTTATACTCAATAAGCTCATATTTTATGAATTTTTAAGATTTTGTGGATAAATTCTACCACAAAAATCGGTAAAAATTTCGTAAATTAGCCCGTTAATAAAAATTGGAAATAAATAATTTTCAGACGCACAGCTAAAGGTCTGACTGTCATTATAATAAAATTTGTTTATGCAAAAAGAAGGAGAAAGACTGATTCCTATCAACATTGTTGATGAAATGAAATCGTCTTATATCGATTATTCGATGTCGGTTATCGTTTCAAGAGCGTTGCCGGACGTAAGAGACGGCCTGAAACCCGTTCATAGAAGAGTACTTTACGGTATGTATGGATTAGGGGTTTTTTCTAATAGAAAATATTTAAAATCTGCAAGAATCGTTGGGGACGTTTTGGGTAAATATCACCCGCACGGAGATTCCTCAGTATATGATGCAATGGTGAGAATGGCTCAGGAATGGAGCTTGCGTTATCCCCAGGTAGATGGACAGGGTAACTTCGGTTCGATGGACGGAGATCCGCCAGCAGCAATGCGTTATACCGAGGCAAGACTGAAAAAAATCTCCGATGAGATTCTTTCAGATCTGGACAAGGAAACTGTTGATTTTCAGAATAACTTTGACGACAGTATGACGGAACCTACCGTTATGCCTACGAAAATTCCAACTCTATTAGTAAACGGTACATCAGGTATTGCTGTAGGTATGGCGACCAATATGGCACCGCATAACCTTTCAGAATCTATTGATGCGATCACTGCTTATATCGATAACAGAGAAATCACCATCGATGAGTTAATGCAGCACATCACAGCTCCGGATTTTCCTACAGGAGGAATTATCTATGGTTATGACGGGGTGAGAGACGCTTTCCATACAGGAAGAGGTAGAGTAGTGCTGAGAGCAAAGGTGAATTTCGAAGAAATCGGAAACAGAAATGCTATTATCGTTACTGAAGTTCCTTACCAGGTGAACAAGGCAGACATGATTGCCAGAACAGCGGAACTGGTAAAAGATGATAAAATTGTAGGGATTCATGAGATCAGAGACGAATCGGACAGAAACGGTCTGCGTGTCGTTTATGAACTGAAAAATGATGCTATTCCTAATGTTGTTTTAAACTTACTATATAAATATACAGCACTTCAGACTTCTTTCAGTGTTAACAACATCGCATTGGTTAAAGGAAGACCGGAACAGCTGAATTTAAAGGATATCATCCACCATTTCGTAGAGCACAGACACGAAGTGATTGTGAGAAGAACTCAGTATGAGCTTAAAAAAGCCAAAGAAAGAGCTCATATCCTGGAAGGTTTCATGAAAGTGATCGGGTCTCAGGATTCCTTAGACAGAGCGATCTCCATTATACGTCACAGTGCGAATCCTCAGGCTGCAAAAGAAGGTCTGATTGAAGCATTCGAACTCTCTGAAATTCAGGCTCAGGCTATTCTTGACCTTAGACTGGCACGTCTTACAGGAATGGAACTTGACAAGATCCGTGATGAATATGACGCGATCATGAAAGAAATCATGAATTTGGAAGATATCTTAGCGAATGAACCGAGAAGATTTGAGATCATCAAAGAAGAATTGCTTGAAATCAAAGAAAAATATGGTGATGAAAGAAGAACTGCCATTGACTTCTCAGGAGGAGAAATGTCTATCGAGGATATTATCCCGAACGAAGCGGTAGTTCTTACCATTTCACACGCAGGATACGTTAAGAGAACCTCACTTTCTGAATACAAAATTCAGAGCAGAGGCGGTGTAGGTAACAGGGCGGCAACGACAAGAGATGAAGATTTCCTTGAATATATTGTTTCCGCGACCAACCACCAATATATGTTGTTCTTCACAGAAAAAGGAAGATGTTACTGGTTAAGAGTATTTGAAATTCCTGAAGGTTCAAAAACATCCAAAGGAAGAGCAGTACAAAACCTGATCAACATTGAACAGGATGACAAAATCAAAGCATATATCAGAACCAATAACCTGAAAGATGCTGAATACGTAAATCAAATGAGCGTAGTAATGGTGACCAAGAACGGTACCATTAAGAAAACATCTCTTGAAGCGTACTCAAGACCTAGAGTTAATGGGGTTAATGCTATCGAGATCAGAGATAATGACCAGTTGTTGGGTGCATACCTTACCAACGGTACATCTCAGATTATGATTGCGACCAAAAACGGTAAATGTATCCGTTTCCCTGAAGAAAAAGTAAGAGAAGTGGGCAGAGGATCCATCGGGGTACGTGGTATCACTATGGACGATAATGATGAGGCCATTGGTATGATTGTTGTAAACGATGTAGAAAAAGAAACAGTTCTTGTGGTTTCCGAAAAAGGATACGGTAAAAGAACTGCTGTAGAAGACTACAGAATCACCAACAGAGGAGGAAAAGGAGTTATCACCCTGAACATTACCGAAAAAACAGGAAACCTGATCGCTATTCAGAACGTGACAGATGAAGACGGATTGATGATCATCAATAAGTCTGGTGTTGCCATCAGAATGAATATGGATGAAATGAGAGTGATGGGAAGAAATACCCAGGGAGTAAGAATGATCAACCTTAAGAAAAATGACGAAATTGCAGCCATTGCAAAAGTAGAAATGGATAAAGAGGTAGCAGAAGAAGAAAATGAAGAAGGAACAGGAATTGTAGCCGATAACCAGGAAAACAATACAGAACCACAGGCTGAAAAAGAAAACCCGGCCGGAGAAAATGAGAATTCTGATTCTGAAGAATAAAACGTACAATTAATATAATATAGTTATTATGAAGAAACTCATTTTAGGTATAGCCATCGTAGCTTCTGCTTTCGTTTTCGGTCAGAAGGGCGATGTGAATGCCAAGCTGCAGGAAGCGAACAAAGCTGCAATGGATGCATATAATGCAAAAAATTATACCGTTGCCGCGCCTAAGTTTTTAGAAGTTTATAACTTATTAAAAACCAATGGCCAGGATGATAAGATATATATGTATTATGCAGGGCTGAGCTATGCTTTGGCAAATAACAGCGCAGAATCCATCAAAATATATACAGATCTTGTTAATTCAGGTTTCACAGGGGTTCAGACAACGTATACTGCGAAAGAGAAAAAGTCTGGTCAGGTAGTGAATTTAGATAAAGCTACTTGGGATCTTATGAAAAAGAATGCTGATTATTCAGACTTCAAAACAGAGCAGACACCAAGTGTTGAACCGGAACTGTATGAAACATTAACGACTTTGCTTATGAATGCAAAGAAACCTAATGAAGCATTGGTCATTATTGAAAAAGGATTGGCAAAATTCCCAAACAATGCTAAGCTTAAAGAAGCTCAGGCTACAGCTTACTATGATTCCGGGAATACAGAAAAATTCATCGGAGCACTTAAAGAACAGCTGGCTAAAAACCCTAACGATGCTACCAACTGGTACAATCTTGGAGTAATGCAGTCTAAAAATCCTGCAACAGTGGAAGATGCAATTGCGTCATTCAAGAAAGCTATTGAGGTTAAACCTGACTTTGATAACGCTTATCAGAACCTTGTTTATACAGTAATCGGAGACGATTCAAAAACTGTAGAGCAGATCAACGCAACAAGAAAGGAAAAGCCTGAAGAAGCCACTAAGCTTATCGATGCAAGAAGAGAAAGATTTACTAAGGCACTTCCATATGCTGAAGGATGGTACAAAGCTGCACCGGAAAATCTTGATGCCCTTACTGCATTGAAAGAGATCTATATCGTAACAAAAAATACAGATAAAATTAAAGATCTGAAAGCTAAGGAAGCTGAGCTTAAAGCAAAAGCAAAATAATAATTCCTTAGTTGAATCATACATGAAACCGGAGCAGAAATGTTCCGGTTTTTGTTTTTTGATCTGAAATATGCCGTTATTTTTTACCTTGATTATCGTTAAATTTCGCCCTGAAAATTCTTTGCAATTCCGTATCTTTGGGAAAAATTTTTATAAGATGATTGAGTGGAAAACCGCCAAAGAATACGAAGATATTACCTATAAAAAATGTAACGGGGTAGCAAGAATTGCTTTCAACAGACCGGAAGTAAGAAATGCCTTCAGACCCAAAACAACTTCAGAACTGTATGACGCTTTCTATGATGCTTATGAAGACTCTTCAATAGGAGTTGTCCTGCTTTCAGGAGAAGGACCAAGTGCCAAAGACGGTGGCTGGGCTTTTTGCAGCGGAGGCGACCAGAAAGCAAGAGGCCATCAGGGATATGTAGGTGAAGACGGAAGACACCGCCTGAATATTCTTGAAGTGCAGCGTCTGATCCGCTTCATGCCGAAAGTAGTGATCGCTGTTGTTCCCGGATGGGCAGTAGGAGGAGGCCATTCGCTTCATGTGGTGTGTGATCTTACTTTAGCTAGTAAAGAACACGCTATTTTCAAACAGACCGATGCCGATGTAACGAGTTTCGACGGAGGATACGGATCTGCTTACCTGGCGAAAATGGTAGGTCAGAAAAAAGCCCGTGAAATATTCTTTTTAGGAAGAAATTATTCCGCTCAGGAAGCTTTGGATATGGGAATGGTGAATGCCGTGATCCCGCATGCAGAATTAGAAGATACAGCCTACGAATGGGCTCAGGAAATATTAGCAAAATCCCCGACTTCCATCAGAATGCTGAAATTTGCAATGAACCTGACAGATGACGGAATGGTCGGCCAGCAGGTATTTGCAGGAGAAGCGACCCGTTTGGCTTATATGACGGAAGAAGCTCAGGAAGGGAGAAATGCATTCCTTGAAAAAAGAAAACCGGACTTCGGAGAAAATCAGTGGATATCTTAAAATAAGAAGTTAGAGGTTAGAAATTAGATATTAGACTTTATACAGTTTTCTGAATCTACTTTTAACTTCTAATATCTAACATCTAAATATTTATGTCAGATTGGATAAAAGCCGCAAGGCTAAGAACTTTACCGCTGTCCTTAAGCGGAATTATAATGGGAGCCTTCATTGCAAAATGGAGACTTTACGGAGAAGGTGGAGCATGGGACTGGAAAATTTTTGCTCTGGCACTTCTGGTAACTCTTCTTTACCAGGTTTTATCAAATTATGCCAATGACTATGGTGATGGTGTAAAGGGAACAGATGCCAAAAGAATAAATGAAGCTGAATCCAGAGCCGTAGCTTCTGGGAAAATTACAGCAAAACAAATGAAAAATGCCGTGATCCTTTTCTCAGCATTATCCTTTGTTGCCACTGTCGCCTTGTTGTATATTGCTTTTATTCCGGATTATATGAATGAATTCTATATTTTCATAGGATTGGGAGTAGCCTGTATTCTGGCAGCAATTGGCTATACAGTCGGTAAAAAACCTTATGGATACATGGGATTGGGAGACCTTTTCGTATTTATATTCTTTGGTTTGGTTTCAGTTTGCGGTAGCTATTTTCTGTTTACAAAAACTTTCAGCTGGGATATGCTGTTGCCCGGAACGGCAATAGGAATGATGAGCATGGCAGTTCTTAATCTCAACAATATGAGAGATATAGAAAGCGACAGGCTGTCGGGGAAGAACAGCTTTGCACTAAGAATAGGTTTCAAAAATGCAATGATTTATGAAATGGTCCTTTTACAGCTTCCTTTAGTCTTAATTCTTATATTTTTAGGATTAAATGGTTTCATACAGTCTCAAAACTATTACGTTTTCATTGTTATGATCCTGCTGATTCCATTCGCTAAGCTCAGAAGAAAAATAATGTCTGTAAAAGAACCTAAAGACTTGGACCCATTTTTAAAACAGGTGGGTATTCTTACATTTACAATGGCAGTTCTTACAGCAGTTGGACTTAACTTTTTTAAATAATTACCATTACTATGAGTTCAGATACCTACGTTGAAGCTCAAATGCTTATCAGAAAACCGGTTGAAGATGTTTTTGAAGCATTTATCAACCCTGAAGTGACCACTCAATTCTGGTTTACAAAATCTACCGGGCAATTAGAGGAAGGCAAAACCATTACCTGGGAGTGGGAAATGTACGGCGTAAAATCTGAGGTAAAAGTTCACCAGATTGTTCCCGGACAATTAATAAAAACAGAATGGGGAGATCCGGCGGTACATGTAGATTATGAATTTAAAAAAATGGAGAAAGGAACTCTTGTTGTGATTAAAAGCTACGGATTCAGCCAGACGGGTGAAGATCTTTTAAAAGCTGTCAACGACAATACGGGAGGCTTTACAACAGTTCTCGATGGTTGCAAAGCCTATTTAGAACACGGAATTAATTTAAGATTGATTGAGGATAAATTTCCACAGAAATAATCTGACATAAACCTTGCTCTGTTAACACCTTTGCGAATTTAAAAACATTTAGTTTATTAAAATCTTAGCGCTCTTTGCGTTTCAATAAACACAAATAACACCAATGTTTACACAAATTTTCACTAATATTTTATAGTGTTATTCGTGAAAAATATTTGAGCTATTTGTGTTTAAATGTTTAAAAATTAATTAAAAAATCAATTAAAAATGAAAATACAATTTTTAGGACAAAACTGTTTTTTGTTTACTTACAAAGACAAAACAATTTTAAGTGATCCTTTTTACAATTACAAAAAAGCGGAATCCGGGTTTGATATATCGGCTCAGAAGATCGATTATATCTTATTGACCCATGCTCACGGTGATCATATTGCCGATGTGGAAGAGGTTTTACAATTTCATCCTGATGCAACACTGATCGGGGTTCCGGAAGTTTGTGGATATTTCAAAACGGCTAAAAATAAAGATGATGTGAACTTAGGAGGATCGGCAAAAATCGACGATCTTAAAATTTCCATGGTACCGGCACACCATACAAGTTCGTTTCCGGATGGAAGCTATGGAGGCGTTCCTGTAGGATATATTTTCAGACTTCCTGAAGGCAGAAACATCTATTTGGCTGGAGATACCGGAGTAATGGCTGATATGGAGCTTTTTCCAAGACTTTTCGGGAATATTGACCTGTCTATCCTTCCCATCGGAAGCCACTACACCATGTGTCCGAGAAAAGCATCTTTCGCAGCCGCAGAATTACTGAAGACTCCGAAAGTGATCGGATGCCACTTCGATACATTCCCTGCCATTGAGATCAATCATGAAAGTGCATTAAAGCATTTTGCTGATAAAAATGTAGAACTTGTTCTTCCTAAATTAGGAGAGGAGTTTGAATTTTAAATAAAAATGAAGAGTAATCTGGAAATTAGAATGGAAATGTTGAAAAGTATAGAAACAAAAAAAGATAATCTTCCAATTACCTTACTTCAACTTAAACCAAAAAAAATGGCAAGCTACCTAAATCACACCGCTACGACCAATTACCTTTGCTGTGTTCCCACCCTGGAGGGTTCTCAGGAGCTGGTTGTTTAGGACTTGCCGTTGCAAAGGTAGGAATAATTTATAAACTTCAAAACATAATTAAAGAAAATGAGTCGAAAAAATGCAGTAACAAAGCTAAACAGCTGGAATTTAGGGCAATAATTTTTCAACTTTTTCTAAAAAATCTAACATGACGAAAAGTCCATCAACATTAGGAATTATACTTTTTATCGCTACAATGATCATCTTTTTTGTAGCGTATTACTTTTTCTCTGGAATCAATTATTTTGATATTTCACTGAAAATCAACGCATTTGTTCTGCCTATTTTATATGCAGGAGGTGCCTTTTGGTCTGTAAAGTCTTTCTGGAACAAAAATAGAGTGGTAAGTTTTAAAGATGCGTTCTCAAGGGCATTTGTTCCGATGTTTATCGGAGGTATTCTTTCTATCTTCAGCATTTACTCGTTCCTTAATTTCGTAGATCCCGATGCTAAAAAACTGCTTAACTACCAGTATGTGCAAAGACAGAAGACGGAATTGGATACTGAATATCAGTCTGCAAGAAAAATCATGAAACATCAGAAAGATATCGACGAATTAGATAAAAAATACAAAGAAAGGCTTCCAAGCTTTTCTCCCGAAGCCATTAAAGGAAAAGATATGCTTACGGCCAGTCATTTTTCAGGATATTTTGCAGCAATTCTTATATTTTACGTAGTTTTGTCAGTGTTTTTTGGAGCGTTTTTCAGAACAAGAACCGTGTACCAGGAAACAGAACAAGAATAATTTTTATTAAAAGTAAATGAATTTATCTATAGTTATTCCGTTATTAAACGAAGAAGACTCTTTGGAAGAACTTTTTTCAAGGATTGATAACGTCTGTTATTCCAACAGTTTATCCTATGAAATCTGGTTTGTAGATGACGGAAGTACGGATCTGTCATGGAGTATCATCGAGAATATGAAAGTTCAGCATCCTCAGATCCACGCCATAAAATTTTCCAGAAATTATGGAAAATCCCAGGCTCTTCATGCTGCTTTTGAACGAACGAACGGAGACGTGGTGATTACCATGGATGCTGATTTGCAGGACTTTCCGGAAGAGATTCCTGAGCTTTACAAAATGGTGACTGAAGACAATTATGATATTGTTTCGGGCTGGAAAAAGAAACGTTTTGATAATGTAATGACGAAAAATGTTCCGTCAAAACTCTTCAATGCGGCGGCAAGAAAAGTATCAGGAGTTTATCTTCACGACTTCAACTGCGGGCTGAAAGCATATAAAAAGCAGGTGGTAAAATCAATCGATGTGTATGGAGATATGCACCGTTATATTCCTGTATTAGCTGCGAATGCAGGATTCAGAAGAATTACAGAAAAAGAAGTACAGCATCAGGCAAGACCTTACGGAACCTCAAAATTCGGGACCGAAAGATTTATCAGAGGTTTTCTTGATTTGGTAACCCTTTGGTTTGTAAGCCGTTTCGGAGGAAGGCCTATGCATTTCTTTGGAGCGGTAGGAACCGTTATGTTTATCGTCGGTTTTCTTTCTGCACTTTGGCTGGGTATTTCAAAACTGATTGATGTGGCAAGAGGAATTTACGGTCACCTGATCACTAATAATCCTTGGTTTTTTATCGCTCTGACGATGATGATTATGGGAACACTGCTTTTTATAGCCGGATTCTTAGGCGAAATGATCATCAGAACCAACAGGGAACATAAAAATTATAATATTGATGAAGTAATTTAATACATTGTATATAATCATCAGCATATAAAATCCCCTGAAGAGTCAAACCTTCGGGGGATTTTTCATTAAAACCTGACACAAGTGAAAACTGCGCGTCTTTGTGAAGAACCAACAGATCCGGACATTAAACGTTTTACAGAAAACATTGTTATAGGGCCGTTTATGAAGCCTTTTTTTATTTATATTTGTAATGTAATTTATAATATTGATAACAAAGCATAATCAGTCGGTAACATTTATTTTTGTGTGCTTTTTTCTTTTTCTGTTCTATTCCTGTGGGCCGACAAGGCTTGTGGGATCTTGGGAATTCATCGAAATTTATGATGGAGTATTGACTAAAATTGATACATTGAAAGATAAAAAGAATAAGTCCAGATACGGAACAGGAACTCTCACTTTTCGTAAAGATGGCTTCTTTACCTCAATGGAAACAGAAGGGAATTATCAGAAGAAAGGTAAAATCCTGAAAATGAAATATCCTGACCCTGATACCGTTGTGATGAATATTTCCTACCTGAATAAGAATTATCTGTTGCTGTCAACGGGGAAAAATTCCAAAACCTGGTTTTACCGGAAAAAATAAATATACAGATTTTCATAATGAACCTACAAAGCTGTCTGAACTGCGGTCATAAGATCTCCGGTGAGTTTTGCTCTCATTGCGGACAGAAAACAGATACCTCAAGAATTACTCCGCATTCCCTGATCAGAAATGATATCCTGGGCTCGATCTGGCATATCGAAACAAGATTTTTCAATACGGTAAAAGATATTCTGCTCAGACCCGGGAAAACGGCAATGGAATATATTTCGGGGAAAAGAATCAGGTACTATAATTTTCTTTCACTGCTGCTGATTCTTTTCAGTTTCAATGTGTTGGGGCTTCACTGGTATGAAAAATTTGCTTCCACAGAATCGCTGGCTGAAACTTCAGAAGTAAAAACTTTTTTTTCCAAATATTCCAAAACAATTCTTTTTGTGATTATTCCCATGTTGGCCATTAATGCATGGTTTATTTTCAAAAGAATAAAATTGAATATTGCTGAGCATTTTATCATTGCAACAGTAAGCCTGTTAGGAATTTTAATCATATTTTTGTTTAATGATATGGTAAGTCTTATCGGTTTGTGGAAACCCGCAGCGAAGATTTTCGGTATTTTAGACAAGGCTTCATTTGTTCTTTTCATTCTCTTTCCGGCAGTTACCTATTGGAATGCATTTAAAAAATCATACTCAAAACCAGGTCTGATTTGGAGAGTATCAGTACTTTATGTGCTGATGGGAATAGAAAGTCTTGCCATAATTACGGTTTTATATAGAATATTTTAATTTGAATATGAAAAAAATATTATACACATCCCTGCTTGTAGTGGCGGTTTCCTGTGGAAAAGTTTCTCCGAAAGGAAATATTGAAAGAAAAAATGTGGATGTTTCCGAATTTGTGAATTTGGACCTGGAAGGAAAATTCCGTGTATTTTATGCCAGAGGAGCTAAGAATTTTGTGGAAATTGAGACCTATCCCAATGTCGCCAATAATCTGGATGTAGATGTTAAAGACAAGACACTTGCTATCAAAGAAAAGAGAGGAACAAAAGGGGTAGATTTCTATAATGTGACCATCTATTCAAAATATAATCTTGAAAAAGTTTCAGTTGCAGATTCTGTAGAAATGAATATTTCAAGCGAAATTAAGACTGATAATTTTAGGCTTAATTTAAAAAATTATGCTACTTTTATGGGTTCAGTGAACACGAGAAGAGCAGAAGTAGAAATGCAGAACAGAAGTAGAGCCAACTTTTTGGGACTTACCAAAAATGCGGTGATAAAGATCTCAGATACAGCAAGTCTGATCGCACCTTACTGGAAAATAGATAACCTGAATATCGATTCTAAAAACGGAAACTATGCAGAAGTTAATGTAAAAGATTCCTTAAAAGGACATATTCAGAACACGGCAAAATTTATCTACTATAATAACCCGATTCGTGCATTTAAAATTGATAAGGCGACTCGTGTTGAGAATAAGAAATTAGAATAATAGGAGATGGAAGTATTCCTTAAATATCCCATATGCTTTCATAACAAAAAAGATAAATAATAAAACAAAGCAGAAAATATGAACTTGGACGTAGAATTCTTCCATCTTCAGACTTGCTGCTTCCAAACCTAAATACAAATATGACAACATTAGAAAAAGCGAAACTTTGGTTAAGTGATACATTCGATAAAGAGACAAGAGATGCCGTACAGGTATTGATCGACAGTAATTCTCCGGATCTGGAAGATTCTTTTTACAGAGAGCTTGAATTCGGGACAGGAGGAATGAGAGGTGTCATGGGAGTAGGAACCAACCGCTTGAATAAATATACATTAGGTCAGGCTACACAGGGATTGGCCAATTATATGCTTCAGCAGTTTAAAGGAGAGGAAATTAAAGTAGCGATTGCTTATGACGTTCGGCATAATTCAAAAGAATTCGGGAAACTGGTTGCTGATGTTTTAACAGCAAACGGAATTAAAGTACTTCTTTTTAAAGATCACAGACCCACTCCGGAATTGTCTTTTACTGTAAGAGATAAAAAATGTAACGGAGGAATTGTATTAACAGCATCTCACAACCCGCCTGAATATAACGGTTATAAGGTATACTGGAACGATGGTGCACAGATTGTTCCGCCACATGATGAAGCGATCATCAATGAAGTATATTCTGTGAAATTTGAAGAAATTAAATTCAACGGAAATGATGACCTGATCGAATGGATCGGAGAAGAGCAGGATGATGTGTATATCGATGCCTGTATTGAAAACTCAACTTATCAGAATGTAGGAAAAGAGAATTTAAATATTGTTTTTACTTCTATTCACGGAACTACGTATACAACGATTCCAAAAGCTTTGGAAAAAGCAGGATTCAAAAAAGTGGATCTTGTAAAAGAACAGATGATCCCGAGCGGTAATTTTACCACGGTAGAATCTCCGAATCCTGAAGAACCTGCAGCACTGGAAATGGCTATGGACCTGGCAAGAATTACCAATGCAGACATCGTTATCGGAACAGATCCGGATGGTGACAGATTAGGAATTGCCGTAAGAAACCTTGATGGTGAAATGCAGCTTCTGAACGGGAACCAGACCAATACTATCCTTACTTATTATATTTTAAATGAGTGGAGAAAACAGAATAGAATCACAGGAAAAGAATTTATTGGCTCAACGATCGTAACTTCAGATATTTTCTTTGATATTGCCCAAAAGTTTGGTGTTGACTGCAAAGTTGGCCTTACAGGATTCAAATGGATCGGAAAAATGATTCGCGAAGCAGAAGGAAGAGAAAAATTTATCTGCGGTGGTGAAGAAAGCTTCGGTTTCATGACCGGAGATTTTGTCCGCGATAAAGATTCATGCGGAAGTATCCTGGTTGCCTGTGAAATCGCTGCGTGGTGTAAAGCTAACGGAAGAACAATGTACCAATACATGATCGAGATTTATCAGGATCTGGGAATGTATTACGAGGGATTGGTGAACCTTGTGAGAAAAGGAAAAGAAGGCGCTGAAGAGATTCAGAATATGATGAAAAATTTCCGCGAAAATCCACCGAAAGAACTGGCGGGATCATTAGTGGAAGAAGTGAAGGATTTTAAAGAACAGACCAGTTTCTCCGTTTCAAAGAACGAAACCAAAGTAATGAATGACATTCCGAAATCGAATGTACTGATCTACTATACGCAGGACGGAACCAAAGTTTGTGTAAGACCTTCAGGAACAGAACCGAAAATTAAATTCTATATTTCTGTAAAAGATAATGTTACTTCTGAAGCTGATTTTAGAGACAAATTAAAATCATTAGAGGCAAAAATTGAGGACGTAAGAAAAGATTTGAGATTAGATTAATGGCTGATCTGTAAAAGATGGTAAAAAAGACTTTAGCAGTTTGTATGCTTTCTGTACTTGTTTTTTCCTGTAAAAAAGAAGCTTCTAAAGTATCAGAACCGAGAATAACCAATGATTCAATTGCTAAAACAGAAATAAAAAAAGACCTGTTTAAGCCAATTGATACAGTATATTCTCCAGAAAATTCTACGGAGGATTATATGAAGGCACTTCATTATTATCAATCTAAAACAGAAAAAGAGATATCAGCAGGTAGTCCGGAACAGAATAATAAGGTATACGAAGATTACGCTGAAGTAAGGAGCAAATATACTGAAGGACTGAGCCGGCTGCATACCGATATTCTGGATAAATATGTCAATTATTATGACTCCGGCAGCGACAGCTACAAGTTTCCGGAAAATATAAAGAAACTTGCAGCTCAGTTTAAGAAAGAAGGGTTGGAGTTCAGGGAAGTAGGCGAGGGCTACACCGAAATCTGGTCTGTACCTGATCATTATTTTACCTTATTTAAAAATAAAGTAACTCCGGATTATAATGCCTATATTGCTCAGATGGCGATAGAAGCAAAAAATAATTATGCTGCAGATGCCGGATTGATCATCAGTTGGAAAGAATTAGGCGAAAGGCTGATATTCTGGGAAAATTTCATGAAGAAATATCCTGCAAGCCAACTCTTGAAAACAGTGAAGAAAGATTATAACAATTATCTGCATGATTATCTGTACGGAATGGACAATACCCCAACGTATGAAACGGCAGACGGAAAATTATACGATGAAAACAGGAATGAATATAAAAGGATTATAAAAAAATATCCTAATTCATATACTGCAAAAAGAGCTCAGGAATTTCTGAATCTTTTTGATGCTCAGCTGCCTGTGGATCAGATTCGTGAGAAAATGAACGTGGAAAACGATTATTAGTAAATTTAAATAAAAATAAAGTGAAAGTTTCAAAATTAGCGGCGAACCTGATTGGTTCTGAAATTGTAAAAATTGGTAATGAAGTAAATGATTTAAAAGCAAAAGGAGCGGAAATTGCCAATCTTACTATTGGTGACCTGAATTCTAATCTCTATCCCATTCCGGCACTGCTGAAGGAAGAGATTCAGAAGGCGTATCAGAATAATCTGACGAATTATCCGCCGGCCAACGGACTTTTATCTTTAAGAAAAGAAGTTTCCAAAGACCTGAAAAACAGATGGAACCTGGATTATTCACCGAACGATATTTTAATTACTGCCGGATCAAGACCGTTGATCTATGCCGTGTATAAAACAATCGTGGATGAAGGTGATAAAGTAGTATATCCTACACCATCATGGAACAACAACCATTATGCTTACCTTACTTCTGCAGACGCGGTAGAAGTGAAAACCACTCCTGAAAACAATTTCCTTCCTACAGCAGACGATCTGAGACCACACTTAGAGGGTGCCGTTCTTTTGGCACTGTGTTCACCACTGAATCCTACAGGAACAATGTTTACAAAAGAGCAGCTTTCAGCTATCTGCGAACTGGTTCTTGAAGAAAATAAAAAAAGAGGGGAAGATGAAAAGCCATTGTACCTGATGTATGACCAGATTTATTCTAATCTTACGTTCGGTGCGCAGCACGTAGATCCGGTTTCTCTTTTCCCTGAACTGAAAGAATATACCATTTATATCGACGGTATCTCCAAATGCCTTGCTGCAACGGGAGTGCGTGTAGGGTGGGGATTCGGTCCTGCTCATATTTTAGATAAAATGAAAGCCCTTTTAACGCACGTTGGAGCCTGGGCACCGAAGCCTGAGCAGGAAGCGACCGCGAAATTCTTTGAAAACCCTGACAATGTTAATGTTTTCGTTGAAGATTTCAAAGGAAAACTGGAAGAAAGCTTAAAAGCTCTTCACGGTGGAATCCAGGATTTAAAAGGAAAAGGATTAGCTGTAGAAAGTATAGAGCCCATGGGAGCGTTGTATCTTACGATCAGATTAGACTATATCGGAAAAACAAAACCGGACGGAGCTGTTATTGAAAACTCTTCTGACTTGGTATTCTACCTGATTAATGATGCCGGAGTTGCTCTGGTTCCGTTCTCAGCATTCGGAGAAGCAAAATCTGAGCCTTGGTTCCGTGCTTCAGTAGGAGGTTTAGCGGTTGACGAGATCAAAGTAATGCTTCCAAAGCTTGAAAATGCTTTGAACGCTTTAAAATAATTGAATAAAATAAGCTTCGGCTACACTTAGCATGGCACAGTATAAATTAATAGTTAATATGACAAGTGTCACGCTGAGCGTAGTCGAAGCATTTTTTGAAAATAAGAAATAGGAAAATTTAGTTTTTATTAATGAAATTTCCAAAAAGGCCTTTTCTGGAAACCAAATTGTTGGGTTATTCAACATTAGGAATTATCTTTTTAGTGATTCTGAGTGTCTGGCTTTCAGGAAAGGACTCTCATAGATCTTTATTTCAGAACTCTGTTTTATCAACATCCATTTTGGCAAGTACTTTTTTCCTATTTATCAGTCTGGGGTTGTGTTTACCGTTATTTTGGTAGTACTTTTATATTTTCTAGGATTTTTGTTTTGGGCAGCCGTTTTATTTTTTATAGCAATACTGTACTGGATTTTTTTTCGGGCTGTACGTCTGGTATTTAAAAATTCAGGAAAATGTAAAGGGAATTTATTGAAAAGTCTTACTTTCGGATTGTTTTATTCTTTTCTGTATATTTCCTGGATTTACGGAATTATCTTTTTAGCGAATTATATGACTCATAATTAATTAACTTATAACTTTAATAATAAATGAAAATCATAGCTGTTATTCCTGCCCGTTACGAAGCAAGCCGTTTTCCGGCAAAGCTCATGCAGATGTTAGGTGAAAAAACAGTGATCACGACTACCTATCAGAATGTTGCCGAGACAGGACTGTTTGATGAAGTATTTGTGGCTACAGATTCGGAAATTATTTTTGATGAAATTGTGAAAAATGGTGGAAAAGCCGTTATGACCGGACAGCATGAAACCGGAAGTGACCGTATTGCGGAGGCTGTACAGAACATCGATTGTGATATTGTGATCAATGTGCAGGGCGATGAACCTTTTCTGAAATTAGAGCCTCTAAGGCAGCTTATCGACGTTTTTAAGGATGACGTTAACCAGGAAATTTCTCTGGCTTCATTAAAAATCAGACTAACGGAAAAAGAAGAAATTGAAAACCCGAATAATGTGAAAGTTATTACCGATAATAACGGATTTGCCCTCTATTTCAGCCGTTCCGTGATTCCTTTTCACCGGGAAGTTTCTTATAATATAAATTACTACAAACATATTGGCGTGTATGCTTTCAGAAAGCATGCGTTGCTTCAGTTCTCCAAACTGGAAATGAAGCCTCTTGAAATATCAGAAAAAATTGAATGCATCCGTTATCTTGAATATGGAATGAAAATCAAGCTGATAGAAACCAATTTCATCGGAGTAGGAATAGACACACCTGAAGATTTGGAGAAAGCCAGAAAATTAATTTGAAAAAGCTGTAAGCAGATAAGTCCGTCCGGCTTTTCACTTTCTTTGCTTTTTCGCCCAATTCCCCTTATATTTGAAATAAATAAGATTAATGAAGAAATTACTTTTAGTATTCGTACTGATACTTTCGCAGTTGTCTTTTGCACAGACCGCAAAAGAAATTATAGACAAAAATATAGAACTGTCCGGAGGATTAACGAATTGGAAGCTCTTGAATTCAGTACTGCTGCAGGGAAAAGTGATCTTAGGAATCAAAGATGAATACCCTATAAAAATTTACCAGCAGCGTCCCAATCTTACCAAAACGGTGATCAGCATCGGTGGAAAAGAAACGGCAATTGAAGGCTTTGACGGAACTAAAGGATATGCAATGAATTATGCGGCCAATAAACTTCAGGTATACCCTGAATATGTATCTGAAAGCTTTGATAATGATTTCATTGACTGGGAAAATAAAGGTTTTGATGCCAAATACCTGGGAAAAGAAAAAGTAGGTGATATCTATTGCCACAAAGTGGAGCTCACCAAAAATGTCAATAAGAACATCTATTATTTTGATGTAAAAACGTATATGCTTTTAAAAGAAATCAAGAAAGATGAAACATTGGTATATGCGGATTATAAGAAAGTAGGAAACCTTTCAATGCCTTTTAGGATTGAATCTTCAAGTACTAAAAAGGATGGAGACTTCGTTATGATCTTAAACAGGATAGACGCTAATAAAGTTTTCCCTGCCAATACATTTAGATTTTAATCGAAAGAAAAAATAATTACGGCAAAACTGCCAACTAAAATTGATAAGAATGAAAAAGATTTTCTTATGGCTGCTTTCTTTTGTAGCATTTTTACAGAGCTGTACCAATCAGAAAAGTGAAATTTCTCAAGCTAAAACCAAAGAACTTATGGGAAAAACAATATATGATTTCAAAGTTGAAAGCCTTGACGGCAAAGAGATCAACTTTGCAGATTTTAAAGGAAAAAAGATCCTTATTGTCAACACAGCATCAGAATGCGGGTTTACACCACAGTATGCAGATCTGGAGAAAGTGTATGAAGAATACAAAGACAAACTGGTTATTGTAGGATTTCCTGCCAATAATTTTGGAGGTCAGGAGCCAGGAACCAATACCGAGATCGGCGCTTTCTGCCAGAAAAATTACGGAGTAACTTTTCCTTTGGCGGCTAAGGTTTCTGTAAAAGGCGATGATACAGCTCCTATCTTTAAATACTTAACGGAAAAAGATTTAAACGGGGTAAAAAATACCACCATTCTTTGGAACTTTACAAAATTCCTGATTGATGAAAACGGAAAGCTGGTTGATACTTTCATAAGTACTACAAAGCCTACTGACGATGCTATCACGAAGCATTTGAAGTAAAACATTAATTTTGAATGAATTTTCAGGATCAATTTGAAGCTTGTATAATTTGTGGAGCAATTGGTGACGCTTGGGGAAGTAGTTATGAAAATGAAGTTTTAATTGATGATTCCGAAATTTATTATTTAGCAAAAAAGAATATTAAACTTCGAAACTGGTTGATTACGGATGATACTCAATTAACTTTGGCGACTTGTGAGATCTTGAGCAAAGAAAATTTCGAACCTGAAAAACTTATCAATAATTTTATAAAATATTATAGAAGTAATAAATTGAATGGAATTGGTGCTTCTACACTTAAAGCAATTTTAGATAAAGAGGCTGGAATACATTGGAGCCAGGCTGGACGTATCGGAGAGTTTGCAGCAGGAAACGGAGGGGCAATGAGAATTGCTCCTTTTGCATTTTTTTCAAACATTACGAGAAAAAATATTTTTGATGCTTGTAGAATTACCCATAGAAATGATGAAGCTTTTGCAGGCGCTTTAGCTGTATATCTATCTATAAAAGCGATTTTAAATTTAGAATGGAACGGATTTAATAATCTTTTTGATATTATTATTCCGGAACTTCCCGATACTAATTTAAGAGACAGATTAATTGAAATAAATAATTATAATTCTATTTCCACAATCTCTGAAATCGCAAAGTTTGGAAACAATGGATACGTTGTAAATTCAGTTCCTTTTGCTATCTATTGTTCAACTAAAATTTTTGATTTAGGGTTAGAAAAAATGTTTCAGGAAATTATAAACTCAGGTGGCGATACAGATACAAATGCTTCTATTGCTGGACAAATTGCAGGAACGTTAATTGGACTTGAGAAGATACCTCAAGAATTAATTATAAAACTTAAAAATTTGGAAGATTATAAATGGATTAAACAGATTATTGACGAAACTAAATTAAGAATCGATTAATATTATTTATCTGTTTTCTCAGCAAAACAGAAAATATTTCCAAGCTTAATACTGGAATATCCATTGCTCTTTATTTTGGAAGAATTGATCATAGCTTTAGCTAAAACATCTGTAGGCAACGGTTTCTGACTTTCCAGCAGCCCCAGCTTATTGGCGAATTTTATAATTCTGCTGCCCAGAACTTCTCCGGTTCTTTCAGAGTCTTTTCTTTCCAGCATTCCGGGTTTGAAAATAGTGATCTTATTGAAATGAAGCTGCTTCACCGCTTCTTCCAGTTCACCTTTCATTTTGGAATAAAAAATTTTAGATGTTGGGTTTGCTCCATAAGCCGAAACCAGTATATAATCTTCCACGTCATTCTCCTTTGCCGCTCTAGCAAATTCATACTGATAATCGAAATCTACTTTTCTTTGGGCTTCCTTACTTCCGGCATCCTTCAGCGTCGTTCCTAAGCATGAAAATGCAATGTCACCCTTCACTTTATCTTTCCATTCTTCCGGTTTTTCAAAATTAACCACATGAACTTTCAGCTTATCATTTTGGATATCCACAGGTTTTCTTACAAAGATATCGACTTCCTCAAACTCTTTGTCGTTGAGCAGCTGTTTCACCAGATCCTTTCCTGTAGCGCCCGTTGCGCCGATGACCAAAGCTTTCATAATAGTTGTGATTTAATATTGATGGTATTTTCTTTCTTAAATTTACTACATTTGAAATTAATATCAATGATCATTAATCACTTATCATTTATAAAAATTCATGGATGCCAACGAAATTCTAGACTATTGTCTTGCCAAAAAAGGAGTTACAGAAACTTTTCCTTTTGATAACGAAACACTTGTGATGAAAGTAGGAACAAAAATGTTTTTATTAATGGGCCTTGAAAGACAGCCATTGGGAATCAACGTAAAAACCGATCCTGAATGGAGTGCAGAACTTCGTGAACAGCATCCGCAGATCTCAGGTGCATTTCACATGAATAAAACCCATTGGAATTCCGTGCAGTTGGATGGTTTAAAAAGAGATCTTATCTATAAATTAATAGATCAGTCTTATGAATTGGTTTTTAATTCATTAACGAAAAAAGCGAAAGAAGAGATTATAAATAGTTAGAATTGAAACTCCTGGGTCAGCCTTTTATCTTCATCCAACCTTTCAATCAGTTTCTCAAGACCTTCAAATTTAATCTCGTCATGAAGGAAATCTCTGAATCTTACCGTGATCTTTTCATCATAAATATCACCATCAAAATCAAGGATATAGACTTCAACGGTTAATTTTTCTCCGTTTACAGTAGGATTGGTACCAATGCTGAGCATTCCTTTATACTGCTGGCCTTTTACTTCAGTTTCTACAATATAAGCTCCTTTTTTAGGGAGAAGCTTAATAGATTCAGCATCAATATTGGCAGTGGGATAGCCGATTGTTCTTCCAATCTTTTCCCCGTGAACAACCGTTCCGGAAACAGAGTAGGAGTAACCGAGCATTTCATTGGCTTCCTTAATATTTCCTGTCAGAAGAGCATTGCGTACTTTAGTGGAGCTGATATTATTTTCGTGGATATTGATTGCTTCCATCTGCTCAACAACAAAATCCAGTTCTTTGGAAAGCTTTTGAAGGAGTTCGAAATTTCCGCTTTTATTTTTTCCGAATGAATGGTCGTAGCCTATAATAAGGTATTTTACATTCAGTTTGTCAATAAGGATCTGACGTACAAATTCTTCCCCGGTAAGGTTTCTGAATTCTTCATCAAATTCTTTCAGGAATAAATGATTGATTCCGTATTTTTCGATCAGCTGTTTTTTTTCATCCAGTGTATTCAGAAGCTTGAGATCTTCATTCGGATTAAAAACAAAACGCGGATGCGGCCAAAAAGTAAGAATAGCTGTTTCCAGATTATTCTCTGTACCTACATTAATCAGTTCATCGATAATACTTTTGTGCCCGAGATGTACTCCGTCAAACATTCCTAAAGATAATGCTAAAGGCTTTTGGGAGGAATAATCTTTAAAATTCTTGAAAACTTTCAAAACGGAAAAAATTTGACTGCAAATATATACATAATGTAACAATGTATCAATATAACAATGTACCAATATTTTTTGCGGAGAAATAATTGCTAGACTGGTAAATTGTTATATTGGTACATTAACAAAAAAGTATGATAAAAATCTTTTTTTTACCAATTGTAGGTTTATGAAGAATCATTATATTTGCACCAAGAAAAAATTTAGCAATGGCAAACCAAATTAAAGGTAAAATTTCTCAAATTATTGGTCCGGTAATCGACGTTGTCTTCTCAGATGTGGAAGCAATTCCAAGTATCTATGACGCGTTAGAAATTACAAAGGAAAACGGTGAAAAAGTAGTCTTAGAAGTAGAGCAGCATATTGGTGAAGATACAGTAAGATGTATTGCAATGGATGCTACAGATGGTCTTCAAAGAGGGCAGGAAGTAATCGGATACGGAAATCCTATTACAATGCCAATTGGTGAAGCCGTGAACGGAAGACTATTCAACGTTGTTGGGGATGCTATCGACGGACTTCAAAATATTTCTAAAGAAGGTGGTCTGCCAATTCACAGACCAGCTCCAAAATTTGATCAACTTTCAACTTCTGCAGAAGTTTTATTTACAGGTATTAAAGTAATCGACCTTATCGAGCCTTACGCAAAAGGAGGTAAGATTGGATTGTTCGGTGGTGCCGGTGTAGGTAAAACAGTATTGATTCAGGAGTTGATTAACAATATTGCAAAAGGACACGGAGGTCTTTCAGTTTTTGCCGGAGTAGGTGAAAGAACGAGAGAAGGAAATGACCTTCTGAGAGAGATGCTTGAATCAGGAATTATCAAATATGGTGATGATTTCATGCACTCTATGGAAAACGGAGGTTGGGATCTTTCCAAAGTAGATATGGAAGCTATGAAAGATTCTAAAGCTGCATTCGTTTTCGGACAGATGAACGAGCCGCCAGGTGCAAGAGCTAGAGTAGCACTTTCTGGTCTTACATTGGCTGAGTACTACAGAGACGGTGGTGAAAGCGGACAAGGTAGAGACGTACTTTTCTTCGTAGACAACATCTTCCGTTTTACACAGGCTGGTTCTGAGGTATCTGCACTTCTTGGGCGTATGCCTTCAGCGGTAGGTTACCAACCGACTCTTGCTTCTGAAATGGGTGCAATGCAGGAAAGAATTACTTCTACTAAAAACGGTTCAATTACTTCAGTACAGGCGGTTTACGTACCTGCGGATGACTTAACTGACCCGGCTCCTGCAACTACGTTTGCTCACTTGGATGCAACTACGGTACTAGACAGAAAAATTGCTTCATTAGGTATTTATCCAGCAGTAGATCCATTGGCTTCTACGTCAAGAATCCTTGCTCCGGAAATTATCGGTGAAGAACATTATAACTGTGCTCAGAGAGTAAAAGAAATTCTTCAGAGATATAAAGCGCTTCAGGATATCATCGCGATTCTTGGTATGGAAGAACTTTCTGAAGAAGATAAATCAGTAGTTTACCGTGCAAGAAAAGTTCAGAGATTCTTATCTCAGCCTTTCCACGTAGCTGAACAGTTTACAGGTATTCCGGGATCATTGGTAGATATCAAAGATACCATCAAAGGATTCAACATGATTATGGATGGTGAACTAGACCATTTACCGGAAGCTGCTTTCAACTTGAAAGGAACTATCGAGGAAGCTATCGAGGCTGGACAAAAAATGTTAGCTGAAAACGCTTAACTAGATAAATAGAATAAAGAAAAAAGAACAAAGACACTGTCTCTTTCTTTTTTCTTTTCTCTTTTCTCTTTAATCTAAGAAATATGAATATAAAAATTTTAACACCAGAATACGTAGTTTTTGAAGGAGAAGTAAACTCAGTATTGTTGCCGGGAAAAAGTGGAGAATTCCATATTATGAAAAATCACGCAGCAATTGTTTCTTCTTTGATCGGAGGTAAAGTAAAGCTTTTCACATCTTCAGTAGGTGAGGCTTATGCTAAAAACTTTACTAAAGAAAATGAGAAAGACTCTGTTTTTTCTTACCCTATCAAAAGCGGTGTTGTAGAATTTAATCATGATAAAGGAATCATCCTTTGTGAATAATTAAATGAAAAGCTAAATATATTTTCAAGAAAGTGTAACTTTGGTTACACTTTTTTTATGTTGTGTAAAAGTCTGATTTTATGAAGAAAAGTACAATCATATTCTTTACCGTTCTCGGGATCCTGTGTAATGCCCAAAATTTTAAAACCAAAAGAGGTATCATAAGCCTTGATGGTACTCATGTTGCCAAGATTTCAAACAAATCCAGCATCTATACATTCATGGACCTGAATGAAACCCCGATGTATACTATAGAATTTATAGATAAAAGTATAGTGGATTCTGTAAGAGACAGTTATATAAAATTGAACAGGGTCTACAACAGGGATAAAACAATAGAATTGGATTATATTTCTCCGTCAGCATTTTCCGGAGAGGAGAGGTCGGCAGTATATACTTCTATAAAAGGCCTTAAAATCATTGATAACAAAGGGATCAACATTAAAAATCTGGATGATATTTTTAAAAATATTCCCAAAAGGAAGCTGGATACCAAAACTAAAGATGCCTATACTACCAGAGGTAAAATTGATAAACTGAACATTGAAGTCAATAAAGTAGGCGAGATTATTAGTAACGGCATTCCCGTTGGATATTTCACCAACCTTCCGGTAAGTTTTGGTTCTGAGGATACTATTACTGACAAAACCTTCATAGATATCGAGGTCTATGACGCCAAGAGTAAATATATCGGAAAATATATTACCACTACCAAACAGATCAAAACAGCTAACGGAAAAATTTTTACCATTTACAGGGAAATGTCCGGCAGAGCTTCTCTGTTAAAATTTCCTACTTATAAAGCTATTGCAGAAAGAATGGCAATTATGGATCCAAGCTTTATTAAAGTTCAGGAAAAAGTAATTGTTGGTGATGTGGTGAAAGGAAATGCTGAAAAATAAAGATGATGTTATCTTTGAATACTCATAAAAATCCCGGAGATATAATTTTCCGGGATTTTTTTAATTTTTTTTAAAGATTACAGACTTAAAATTACTCCGTTTTCCTTAAGCTGCTGCATAGGTTTTGAGAACCAGAATAATTCAAAATCTTCAAAATTTTCTTCAAACTGATTCTTAAGTTGTTGAACTGTAACTTTTTTCGGATTTTCTATAGAATTTTCTTTCAGTACATTCATCAGCCATTCCGCTTTATCCTGTTCCAGATCTACCTTTATAATATTGGTTTTTAAGTGGAACGTAAGAAGTGTATACGCACCAGAGTATTTCTTTTTATTTTTTATGCGATTCTCAGCGATTACATTTTTGGTCAAAAAAACAACCTTTGAGTTGCCTTTAAAGCCAAGCTGGGTATCATCCAGAAGACAGTCATGAATATAGTCAGGATGAACTGTTGTTTTCGGGATTTTAAAATCGAACCATTCCTGAAGCGGAAACTCAAAATTAATTCCGTGCATATAATTGAAAAGTGATTTTTTTAATCCAAAGCTGAACCGGCTGTGATCGATTCCGGTTTTGTCTTTAAAATCAATATCATTATTGGCAAACAGAATTTCCTGCTTCAGAGGGGTTACTCCAAATTCCTCAGGATTAATCCCGACAGGCGAATGCGCTGTCATGGCAAACTGATGCCAAAAAGCACTTTGAAGAATTCCCATTTCAAACATCTGCCTTACCATTTCCAAAGAGTCCACTGTTTCCTGGACCGTCTGAGTAGGGTAGCCATACATCAGGTAAGCATGAATCATAATTCCGGCTTCGGTAAAATTTCTTGTTACCTTTGCCACCTGTTCCACAGAAATACCTTTATCTATCAATTGCAACAACCGGTCACTGGCCACTTCCAGTCCTCCGGAAACGGCAACGCATCCCGAAAGTTTTAACAGATAGCATAAATCACGGGTAAAACTTTTCTCAAACCGGATATTAGTCCACCAGGTCACTACAAGATTTCTGCGAAGAATTTCCAGAGCAACTTCCCGCATCAATGCCGGAGGGGCAGCTTCATCCACAAAATGAAATCCCGTTTCGCCCGTTGTCTTGATGAGTTCCTCCATTCTGTCCACTAAAATTTTAGCAGAAATAGGTTCGTATATTTTGATATAGTCTAAAGAAATATCGCAGAACGTACATTTTCCCCAGTAGCAGCCGTGGGCCATAGTCAGCTTATTCCATCTGCCATCACTCCATAAACTGTGCATTGGGTTGGCAATTTCAATTACTGAAATATACTGGTCCAGTTTTAAATCTGTATAATCCGGTGTACCGATATCTGCCTGTTTATAATCGTGTCTTTTAGAATTGTTTTTATAAGTAACTTTTTGGTTTTCAAGTAGAAATGTTCTTTTATATTCAGCCGTTTCTTCTGAAATATGTAAGCTGTTGTAAAGAAGCTCGAGAGGAAGTTCACCATCGTCAAGGGTGATAAAATCAAAAAATTCAAAGACCCTCTGATCTTTTACTTCCCGCAATTCCGTATTGGGGAAACCTCCGCCCATCGCAGTTTTGATGTGAGGGTAATTTTTTTTTATGAACTGAGCACATTTGAATCCGGCATACAGATTTCCTGGAAACGGGATTGAAAAGCACACCAGTTTTGGCTTCACCAGTTCTAGCTTTTCCTGAAGAATTTTAAGGGTAAAGCTGTCAATAAATGTTTGGTTATTGGATAGCTTTGAATACAGCTCATCAAAAGAATTGGCACTTTTTCCGAGACGTTCCGCATATCGGCTGAACCCGAAATCCGAATCAATATTTTCAATAATATAATCCGAAAGATCTTCTAAATATAGGGTAGCAAGATGCTTGGCCTTATCCTGAAGTCCCATATTTCCAAATGCAAAATCCATATCATCCAGTTGGTTGAAACGGGAAGCCTCAGGAAGGAAATTCATGCTGCAGATCTGTCTGGCCAGCGTAGGGGTTTTCCCCTGCAGAAAAGGAATAACCTGATCTATTGTTCTTAAATATTCTTCCCGTAATGCAAAGATTCGCTGTGAATTCTCGGAGATTTCCTGAAGGTTGATTGTTGTGCTGAAAATTTTCTCAAGTCCGTTTTTTGAAAATAATTCCAAAATAACATCAAGTCCCAGATCGGCCTGATAGCTGGAAATATTTTTGGTATTCAGAAAGCCTTTTATATAAGCTGTTGCCGGATAAGGAGTATTAAGCTGGGTAAAAGGCGGAGTAATGAGAAGAAGATCTTTCAACAGAAAATTTTTGCAAAGTTATTTTAAATTCATCTAAAATGAAAAATCTAGGCAGGAAAGTTTAAGAGTATTTTTTTAATTCTTTAAATACCTTATTAATATCAATCATTAAGTTTCCAGTGATAATAGGTCCATTTTATACCGAATAATCCGGGAGAGGTTTCAATATCGAGATAATCTCCTTTCCCGAATTGATGATAAGTTTTACGGTTTACATTAGCTGCAACAGGTTTTGAATTGTCCGTCAATGGTATGCCTTTTTCTTTTGGAATTATCTTAAACTGATAGTTGGTCATTTTATAATAACCTTCTGAGTCCTGTTTTTCTTCTATAGAGCTGGCTTTATCGGCAATTAAGTATCCTTGAGATGATGGTTTGGAAAAATCAAAAGATGCATTAACAGCTAAAAAGAATGGAATACAGTAATAACTCATAGTCTGCAAGATATTCTGAGTGTTGCTTGAAATATCATTAGCTTTCGTTTTAATAAAAAAACTCACTATTACCGGTAAAAGGAATAAAATTAACTGGGTAATTAAACTGAAATGATACCATTCAAGAATTTTCCACAGGATAAAGCCGTATAAAACAGGTGTGGCAAGAAACAGAAGCTTATAGCTAAGATACAGATCGATATTTTTCCTGTCAGTATCCTTTATGAAGAATCTTATCCAGGGAATACAAAAAATAGTCACACATAGAAATCTGAATTGCCAGGATACCGGTTCCGAAAACAATAAAGCTATACATAATAATATTCTTGTAATAAGAGAAAAAAAGATTTTCAGAATAATTTGCATAGTGTATTTGCCCATCGGTTTGCTGAGTAAATATAATATAAAATTTTATTACAGAATACTAATGGTCAGTCAGTAACTTTTAAGGTCGTGGACTGATTACGTTTTGATTTTCTGCTGTCTGCAATAACATTAAAGGTTACCCCTAAAAGGATGAGTGTAATACCAATAAGAAGATTCAGGGTAAATCTTTCATGAAACATGAAAACACTTACCATTACTGCAACCACAGGCTCCAATGCTCCTAAAATAGCAGTTGGAGTAGATCCGATATATTTTATGGCATACACCAAACACAGACTCGAAATGACAGTGGTGAGAAAAGCAAAAACAATAAAGTTTAAAAATATAGATACGGAAGGAATGGCAAAAGATTCACCTTCGGCAGAAGCTTTTATCATAAAAAATGCTGAAGTAAAAAGCATAGAGTAGAATGAAAGCTTGAATCCTGATACCTTAAGGTCAGATTTATTAACGATCACCATATAAAGCGCATAAAATAATGAGCTCAGCATCACAATTCCGAGACCTGCAAAATTAATTTCCAGACCATTTTCTTTTAAACATAAAACAATAACCCCTGCAAAAGCCAGTAATAAAGATACTATGGAAAGTTTTGTGAGCTTTTCCCTGTAAAAGAAAAACATGATTAAAGCTACAATAACCGGATAAATAAACAGGACGGTAGAAGCAATTCCCGGTGTAAGAAAATCGTAGCCAATGAATAAAAATTCTGATGAAAGGGCGTAGCAGACTCCCAGAACAGAAAGGATCAAAGCTTCTTTTTTATTGATCCTGAAGCTTTCTCCGGAATACAACAGATACCCGCCAACCATTAACGCAGAAAACAAAAATCTATAGAACAGACTGATATCCATAGAAAAATGAGCCTGCTTCAGCGGCAGGATGAAAATAGGGATCAATCCGAATGAAACGGATGATAAAATACCTAATAAATAACCCTTTAATTTCATTCGGATTTATTTTATAAAAAACCACTGAAAGTGAATCAGTGGTTTTTCTAATATTATATGATGGATATCGTATTACATTTGCTTGTATTCGATATTCATCTGTTTTTCCATTTCTCTGTAGTGTCCTGAAGTTAATTTTTCACGGATTCCGTCAAAAGCAGCCAGTGTTTCATTAATTTCTGAATCTGTGTGAGAAGCCGTTGGGATCAGTCTCAATAAAATCATTCCTTTAGGAATAACAGGATATACCACCACGGATGTGAACACTCCATAGTTCTCTCTAAGATCTTTAGCTAAAAGAGTAGCTTCAATCGTAGTTCCTTCTATGAAAACAGGTGTTACGCAGGTATTGGTATTTCCGAGATTATACCCTCTCTCTTTCAGACCGTCCTGAAGTTTTCTTACGTTCTCCCACAATTTCGCTTTAATTTCCGGACGGGTTCTCAAAAGCTCCAGTCTTTTCAAACCTCCGATTACCATTGGCATTGTTAAAGATTTAGCAAAAATCTGAGAACGAAGATTATATTTTAAAAATCTGATGATGGTTTCATCTCCAGAAAGAAAAGCTCCGAAACCTGCCATAGATTTGGCAAAAGTAGAGAAATATACATCAATCTGATCCTGGCAGCCCTGTTCTTCACCTGCTCCGGCTCCGGTTTTACCCAAAGTTCCGAAACCATGTGCATCATCTACCAAAAGTCTGAAATTGAATTTTGATTTCAGATCACAGATTTCTTTCAGTTTCCCCTGCATTCCTCTCATCCCGAAAACCCCTTCGGTAATCACTAAAATTCCACCTCCATTTTCTTCTGCTACCTTAGTTGCTCTTGCTAGGTTTTTCTCTAAACTTGCTATATCGTTATGTTTGAAAGTAAAACTTTTTCCCATATGAAGACGAACTCCGTCTACAATACATGCGTGGGAATCAGCATCATATACAATTACGTCATGTCTCGTAACCAATGCATCAATGGCTGAAACCATTCCCTGATAACCGAAATTTAATAAATAAGCAGCTTCTTTCTGAGTAAATTCTGCCAGTTCTTTTTCCAATTGTTGATGCTGCTGGGTTTCACCTGACATAGCCCTTGCACCCATCGGATAAAACATTCCGAATTCTGCAGCTGCTTTTGCATCAGCTTCTAAAACTTCCGGATGATTACAAAGTCCTAAATAATCATTTGCACTCCAGAAAATTACATCCTTACCTTGAAATTTCATTCTTGGGCCAATTGGACCTTCCAGTTTTGGGAAAACAAAATATCCTTCAGCGTAATCGGCGAACTGTCCCAACGGACCTGGATTTTGTTTGATGCGGTCAAAAATATCTAACATTTTGTATAGTAATTTTTAAGTGAAAAAGCCTTTTCTGCAGAACACAAAAGGCTTAATTTGTATCGTGGTTTATTTAAATCTATTTAATAAATTCTGTCTTGAAAACTTCATCGTAATTGTGTACGCAGTTATTTACAAAACCCTGTTCGGCCATCCATTTGTCGCTGTATACCTTAGTAATATACCTCGATCCGTGATCAGGATAGATCAGGACTATAATATCATCTTTGGTAAGTTCGTGAGACTGTGCATACTGAATCAGCGCCTGGGTTACAGCTCCGGTAGTATATCCTCCCATGATCGCTTCTTTAAGGGCTATTTCACGGGTTCTGTACGCGGACATTTCATCATTTACTCTTACAAACTCATCTACCTTGTCAAATAGCAGGGCAGCAGGGATTAAATTTTTCCCCATTCCTTCAATCTGATAAGGATGAACATCTTCTTTGTGGATTTCTCCTGTCTCGTGGTAGCTCTTCAGGATAGAACCGTCTGCATCCACACCGATAATCTTGATATCCGGATTTTTTTCTTTTAAGAATTTACCCGAACCGGACAATGTTCCACCCGTTCCAGTGCAGGCAAAAAGGTGGGTAACCTTGCCTTGTGTCTGCTCCCAAATTTCAGGACCTGTGGTCTGGTAGTGTGCATCAATATTCAATTCATTAAAATATTGATTGATGTAAACTGAATTTGGTGTTTCTGAAGCTATTCTTTTAGCTACTTCATAATAAGATCTCGGATCATCTGCAGCCACATTAGCAGGACAAATGTATACCGTAGCTCCTAATGCCTTCAAATAAGCAATTTTTTCAGGCTTAGTTTTGTCGCTTACCGCCAGAATACATTTATATCCTTTGATAATACAGACCATCGCTATAGAAAACCCGGTGTTTCCTGAAGTAGTTTCTACAACTACAGAATCTTCCTTTAATAAACCTTTTTGTTCAGCATTTTCTATAATATGAAGTGCTATTCTATCTTTTGTGGAATGTCCAGGATTATATGATTCTAACTTGGCATAAACGGTTGCAGGAATATCTTTTGTAACAGTATTAAGCTTCACCATAGGAGTATTTCCTATTAGGCCAAGAATATTATCGTAAACATTACTCATTATTTGTTATTTTCAATAAAAATCTGACCGCAAAAATACAAAAAAATAAATAATTACTAAACTTTTGTTTGATTTGAAGCCAGTGATTCAGCAAAATTTATTTTCTGATTTGCAATCTTAGCTGAAGTACAATCACAAATACTACGCCAAAATTTTTAAATTTTGTTAAAAACATTACAGAATGGTATAAAAGCCTTATTTTCGCGTAATTGATTTAATACTATGAAAAATTGGACTTTTAGGCAATGGAACACCGTTTTAGGATGGGTGATTTTCGTCATTGCATTTTTCACGTACTTGTCGACCATAGAACCCAATTTCAGTTTCTGGGACTGCGGTGAGTACATTTCCTCAGCTGTAAAACTTGAAGTAACGCATGCTCCCGGAGCTGCTTTATTCCAGATTGTGGGTGCCGTGGCAGCCATTTTTGCTTTAGGGAAAGGTGAAAATTATTCAATCGTGATCAATGCGATGTCTGCATTGTTCAGTGCATTGACGATTTTATTTTTATTCTGGACGATTACCCATTTTGTAAGACGGCTGTTGAACAAGGATTTTGAAGAAATTACAAAACACCAGGAAATTTCCATTCTTTTTGCCGGTGCTGTAGGTGCTTTATGCTTTACCTTTTCAGATACTTTCTGGTTTTCTGCGGTAGAAGGAGAAGTATATTCCATGGCTTCCCTATTTATTGCTCTGCTGGTATGGCTGATCACCAAATGGGAAAACGAATACCTTGCGAAAGACAGCGAAAGATGGATCATCCTTATTTTCTTTGTATTGGGACTTTCTGTAGGCGTACACATGATGGGGATGCTTGCGGTACCGGCCGTTTGCCTGGTATATTATGCAAGAAATTACAAATTTACCTGGAAAAACTTTATCTGGGCCAATGTGATCACTCTGGGAATTCTGATTATTGTTTTCAAAATTATCTTCCCATTGATCATGACCATGTTCGGAAGACTGGAAATATTCTTTGTGAACGGACTTGGGCTTCCTTTCCATTCAGGAACGATAGTAGCCTTTATTTTAATGACGGCAGCTTGTTATTTTATCATTAAATATGCAAGAAGAGCTAAGAAAAATATATATCAGACTGCTGCTTTGTCAGTAGTTTTCATGATCATTGGTTTCTCATGCTGGATGGTTATTCCCATCAGAGCGAATGCGAATCCCCCAATGAACCTTAACGATCCGGATACCGCCATTGGTATGCTGGATTATTATAACAGAGAACAGTACGGTGACTGGCCTACCATTTACGGTCAGAACTACACCGCCTTTCTTGATGCCAACGGAATTGAGAAAAACGAAGACGGCAGTTTCAAGACCAAAAAAACCGGTGAGATCTACGAAAAGGATGAAAAAACCGGAACCTACAGAAAAACAGGAGACCGTTTCAATTATACATTCAGCAAATCCCAGATCAGCTTAATGCCGAGAATGTTTAATGAAGATAAAGATGTCATGGCAAACTATATTTCCATGTACGGAGCTCCGGATTTTACCTTCAATTACGCCAATGAAGATGTGGCCGACAATCCACAGGCCAAGCAGATCTTTGATGAACTGAGAGCGAAATATGAAGACAAATCCATTACGGCAGCAGATTATCTGAAAGTGAAACCCTACAACCTGATCAATGTTCAGAAGCCCT